>PVML01016793.1_pt1 | contig 502404 bp, 425 predicted proteins | sample 1853371 | NCBI WGS metagenome assembly PVML01 (sample SAMN08533508, study PRJNA380276) | Human gut metagenome, whole genome shotgun sequencing project. | isolation source: participant 1, chromium library | host: Homo sapiens | collected 2017 | reverse complement strand
TCCCCCTTGACTCCTAATAGCAGGTCTTTTTTTGGGCGCGAATCGGCATCTATGGCAATGTGCGCCGATACGTTTCGCGATACGTCGCCTGAAGAAATCTCGCCATCTGGGGTTTTGAACCCTATCGTTGCCTGATGCCGTGCGAAGCGGATGCAGAAATTGCCATGAGTGCCGATTCGCGCCCAGGTTGGCAGCGCGGCCCTCCTGCATGGATGTGCGAGAGCCGTCCTTTCGCGCCCGGCTTCGAGCGCGCTCGAAGCCGGGCGTTCGAAGTGTTACGACGTTGAGGGTCGCGTTCGCTTCGCACGCAGGTGCGTTGCCGTGCGCAGCACAACGTAGACCAGCATGACCGCCGTGTACGCGGCGATGCTGAACGCGGCTTTCTGCCCGCTCGAGGAAACGGTAGGCGCCAGCACCAGCACGAGGTGCACGTACGTCAGCCCGAAGAACGCGTAGGCGGTTTTCTGCAAGCGCTTCCACGCATCCGAGTTCATACGGGTTTTCACCGTGTTGAACGACGTGACGGTGAGCGCCGCCAACAACACGATGAGCAGGCTGGACACGATGAACGACGCGATCATGCCCGCCGACATCCCCGCGAACCCCGACAGGATGTCGGCCAGGTACGTGCCCAGGTAGTTCGCCACATGCCCGATGGTGAAAATGGCGGCGATGATGGACAGTTCGCCTCGGATGGGCATGAGCATTTGGCGCGCCTTCGATCCCTCGGGCAGCGCTCCGACGTACATGACGAGCGCGAACAGGGAGAACCCGAGCAGGCAGCGCGTGAGGTACGGGTACACCGCGGCGGCGAACTCTCTCGACACGCCGAACAGCACTCCCGACAGGAACAGCACGTCGGCGGCTGCGGCCACGATGTAGAACGACACGGCGTAGCGCTTGATCTGCTTGCGCAGCGCGAAAGCGAACAGCACGCTGATGACGATCGCCAGCAACACCTCCATGAGAACCTCCTTTCCAGCCTTGCGGCCGCTATCGAACGACCCAGCCGGCAGGGACGTCGGCGTCGCTGTGGCACTGCGCGCACTGCATGACCGATGCGGTGTGCGACTTGTGGCACGTGCCGCACGCCAGTTCCTCGTGGTAGTTGCTATGCGGGTTGTACTCCCGTTGCGCGGTGATCTGCGCGAGGCTGCCCTGTCCGATAGCGTGGCATGAACCGTTCATGCAGAATTCGTCGTCGAACTGCCGCTGTTCGAGCGGCAGTTCGTAGCCTCCTGCCACCCATGCAGCGCCTTCGGCCAGCTGTTCGCCGAGCGTGGGCACATGGCAGTCGAGGCAGCTGACGTCTGCAACGCGATGCGAGGTCGCCAGCAGCGTCGCATCGTCGGCGTAGTAGGCTTCCACGTACGAGTCCATCGGCGTGTGGCAGACGGCGTTGCAGAAGCTGGGCTGCTCGTGCCATATCCAGAATCCCGTGCCGGCCGCAACGATGACCACCGCCGCGACGCCGAGCGCAACGAGCCCCTTGCGGCTCTTTTTCCGTTCTTCCATGGTTCCTCCTTGGAGCCCCGCCCGCACGGAACGCGGTACAGGCGGGGCCGTTTCCGTTGGCTGGCTATTGGCTGACGAGGCGTCCCTTGCCGGTGGCCTCGACTTCGCACAACCCGCACCTGAACGGCGGAAAGCCGGTGATGGGATCGAAGTCCCGCGTGGTCAGGAGGTTCACGTTCGCCTGGTGCCATCCGTGAAAGATGTCCACCATCCCGGCGTGCACGAGGTTCGTCACCTCGGCCTTCATCTCTATCTCGTTCTGATGGTTGAACACGCGTACCATGTCGCCGTCGCTGATGGAGCGATCGCGCGCGTCTTGAGGGTGCAGGCGTACGACGGGTTCAGGCATGAATTGGTTGAGCCAAGGGATCTCGCGCAGCTTGGAATGCGTGTAATAGGGCAGGCGCGAGCCTGCGTTCAGAACGAGCGGGTAGCGCTTGTCCTCCTCGGTGGGCGCGTAGGGGGTGTGCACCGGCTCCTCGTACACGGGAAGCCCCTCGTAGCCGAAACCCTTGAGGATCTCTGAGTCGAACTCCAGCTTGCCGGACGGCGTGTTGAAGCCGGGCTGCCCGTCCTTGCGCAGCTTGCCGCTGGCGTGCTTGCCTTCTTCGTTCTTGTTGCCGGGAATCTCCAGGCCCTCGGGGTTGGCGCGTAGGTCATCCACCGTGACGTCGAGGCCCGCCGTCTGCAGGATGTTGTCGAGGGCCGCTTCCACGTCGCCGCCGAAGCACTGCTCCTCGTAACCCAGCTTGCATCCCAGATCGAGCATGATCTTCCAGTCTTCGCGCGCCTGCCCGGCAGGCTCGACGCACGGTTCGCGGAAGAACAGCTTGCGGCCGTAGGCGGCGAAGGGGGCCATGCGCTCGTGGCACATGGCGGCGGGCAGCAGGATGTCCACGTAGTCGTGGGTCCAGGGGCGCTCGTAGTAGTCCACGGCGGCCACGAACTCCAGCTTGCCGAGGGCTTCCTGGTAGCGGTCCGATTCGGGCCAGATCATCACGTTGCTGGCCACGAGGATGGCGGCCTTGATCTTCCCCTCGTCTATGTACTCGGGCAGGCGAGCCGTCTGGAAGTGCTTGGTGAACGATACCCAGGCGGGGAAGTCGTCCTTATCGACTCGCTTGTCGGCGAATCCCTGTTCGGCGTAGATGTCTTCGGCGCGGAACTTCGCGGTTGACGCGCTCACGTCGAGCGGCAAGCCGCCCGAGGCGAACATGACCCCGCCCTTCTTCTCGATCATGCCCATGAGGGCGGGGATCATGAACACGGCGCGCAGCGCGTGCCCCACGTTCGAGGAATGGGCGAGCCCTGCCGAGCTAGTGACCAGCGTGCTGGGCGCGTTTTCGGCCAGCAGGTGCACGGCCTCTTCCAGCTTGGTCGCGGGCACCCAGGTGATCTCCTCGACTTTCTCGGGCGGATACTGGGCTGCCAAGTCGGCGAGGCCTTCGTAGCCGTGCGTCCATTCCTCGACGAACTGCTTGTCCACGAGCCCGTCGCGGATGAGGATGTTGATGAACCCGAGGGCGAGCGCGCCGTCGGATCCGGGCCGCAGCTGCAGATGGATGTCGGCGAGGCCCATGACCGTGGGCGTGATGCGCGGGTCGACGATGACGAACTTGCAGCCGCGCTCTTTCTGATCCATGAACTTCGCGTGGCGGTTCGGCTGCGACCAGGCCGCGTTGAGGCTCCAAATCATGCAGCTGCCGGTGTCGTCGGTGGGGTCGGATCCCGACGAATTCTGACCGCGTCCGTACACGAGCTGGGACGTGATGTTCGTGGCAGTCGAGCACAGCGAGCTTTCAAGTCCGTATGTGGAGCTGCCGAACAGCGTTGCGACGCGCTGGATAGGCGGGCGTGGCTCCTTGGGGTCGCCGCAGTAGAACATCACGGCATCCGGGCCGTCGGCGTCCTTGACGCGGTTGAACTCGCTTACGATGGTGTCGTAAGCCTCGTCCCAGGTGATGGGCTCCCATTGGGACTGCCCGGTGCCCTTGGGATTCGTGCGGCGCAGCGGCGTCTGCAGGCGCTTGGGGTCGTAAAGCTCCTGGATGCTTGCCAGGCCCTTGGCGCAAAGGGGCGTGGTGGGATGGGGCGTTCTCGATTCGACGCGCACGATCTTGCCGTCCTGGACGTACGCGGTCATGCCGCACTTGGGAACCTGATTGCACATGTCGCAGTACGTGTAGCGTTTCTCGACAGGGGCATCGGGGTCAACTGTGCCCTCGGCGTGCGCGATGTCGAAGCTGAACGCGCTGGCCAGCGCGCCTCCGGCGGCCAGGGCGGACGCGCCCTTCACGAACGAGCGGCGGCTGATGGTGTGTTGCATCGCTGTTTCGTCAATCGTAGTCATGAGTGCGCCCTCCTTATTCGCTCTTCGCTTCGGTTTTGGCTTGCGCTTTCGCCTTGTCCTTCGACTTCTTCACTCCGACGCCCACGCCCACGCCGACCGCGGCTACCGCGACGACGCCCACCGTCGCTGCGACAGGGTCGATGCCGGGCGCCGCTTTCGAACTTTCTGCGAAAGCGCCTCCTGCGGCCGTGGGCAGCAGGTCTTCGTCCATGCCGTTCATGGGCACGTAATAGAACGATGTCTCGTCGACGCGCACGGCATCGCCTAGGGCGATGCGTTTGCTCACGTCGCTTTCAGGGTCGTCGAGATCGCCGAAGAAGCGTGCGTGCGCAGGGCAGTTGAGCACGCAGGCAACCGGAAGCCCCTCCTCTGCGCGCTCATGGCAGAAGATGCATTTCTCGACGACGCGCGAGCGCTGGACGCCGTAAGCCTCGTAGGGCGCTTGAGCGTACTCGTCGAAATAATTGCCCTTTCCTTCGTTGAGCACGCGGGCGCCGTAAGGGCACGCGGACATGCAGTAGCCGCAGGTGATGCACGCGTCGTAATCAACGATGACCACGCCGTCGTCGAGCTTCTGGCTGGCGCCGGTCGGGCAGACCGATACGCATTCAGGATTTTCGCAGTGCATGCAGGCGTGCGGAAGGTAAGCGCGTCCCGCCTCGCCTGCGGCCTCGCCCCATTCAACCGTGTCGAGCTTCACCCAGGATACGCCCGGGCTCTGGTTGTTCTGCAGCTGGCATGCCACGACGCACGCCCCGCACCCTGCGCAGCGCTTGAGGTCGATGAGCATTCCCCATTTCGTCATACGTGACTCCTCTCCTCGATGTCCCCGTGCCCTGCGCCTCGGTGCGGCGCAGGACGTTACGAATACTCTGGCAAATCGCTGGGGAAAGAGGTATCGGAAGCGGTGGATGAGCGTGCGAAACCGCATCGGTTCCGTTATATGATCTTTCGTTTTCCCAGGTGGCGACACGTTGTTCGGACGCATGCTATTGGGGTAGAATGGGAAGCGGAAGATCGTAGGGGATACGGGGGTCTTCCATGGGGAATCGCACTGCTCTGAAAGACGCGTGGTCGAAGGCGGTCACGCGGGCCAATGTGACGCTTGCCGTGGGATTCGGCTGCGCGGTGTCGATCTCGCCAACGTTGCTCACGGCGGCCACGCCGGACAACATGATGAGCGCGCTCGTGAACAAGCCTCCCCATGGTGCCTGCATGCCTTCGCTCGTGGCGGCTGCTCTGGCATGCCTCGTGATATTCCTAGGCGGACGACGCCTGTTCGCGGTGCTCGAGCGCACGGTGAAGCCGCTCGCGCTCGGCGTGGCCATGGCGCTCATGGGCGCCGTGCTGGTTCTGCCGCTCGTTACGAGGAACTCCGTGTCGGTAACGGGCGACGTGGTCATCGCGGTTGCAGGGTCGCTGTCGGTTTTGCTCTACCTGTTCTGGATGCAGTTGTTCGGCAGGCTATCGGCGCAGAGCATGTTCCTCACGCTGTTCCTGTCGCAAGTGCTGACCTGCGCCATCAACGCCATCATCTCGATCGCGAATATCTACACGGTCGTCGCGACATCCATCGCGTTGCCCCTGGTGTCGACGATCTGCCTGCGAGTTGGGCAACGCGAACACGCAGATGAACGCCCGTCGAGCGAGGTTCCCGCCTCGCAAGAGGGGCACGGAGCGTCGACGCTGATGCTCGTGAAGCTGGCGGCCATCGTGTTCGCATGGGGCGTGATCGACCATCTGTTCCGCAGCGAGTTCGATGCGTTCATGCGCACGCAGGTGACGACTTCGCCCTTCGCGGTGGCGTACCATGCTGCGGCGTTCGTCGTGGTAGTGGCGGCTGTCGCTTTCGCCTACGCGCTGCTGGCGTATCGCGAGCGCTTCCAGTTCGGGCATCTGTACCGCATGATATTCCTTCTGGGCCTTGCCAGCATCCTGTTGCTGCCCATCGTGCTGGCAGGGCAGGCGACTATCGTGGGCTACACGTGCAGCGTCATCATGTACCAGCTCGTGTTCCTGCTCGTCTGGGTCATCGCAGCGTCGGTGTTCCGCGATTCCCCGACTCATGCGCCTGGGTTCTTCGGGCTCGTGTACGGATTCTGGTCGCTGGGGTCGCTAGGCGGTGCGCTGTTCAGCTCGGTGTTCGTGCAGCACCTCACCATGGACAACGTGCATCTGATCGTGTTCGCGGCCGTGCTTGCGGTGGCGGTGGGTTACGCGGTCATGTTCACCGAGGCCGATGCGAACGCGCTCGTGCAAATCGTCCCGTACAAGCGTAAAGCGCCGTTCAAAGCGAAATGCCAAGCGGTTGCGCAGGAGTACCAGCTCTCGCCGCGGGAAACGGAGATCGCCATGCTCATCGCGCAAGGACGCGACTCGGCGCATATCGAGAAGAAGCTGTTCCTGTCGCGCAGCACCGTGCAGACGCACCGCATGCACCTCTACCAGAAGCTCGACATCCACAACCGCCAGGAGCTGCTCGACATCATCGAAGCCGCCGATGCGAGCTAGGGCGGATCTGCCCTCTCCCTCCCGACGCGCACGACTTCAGCGAGCGGCCCTGCATCTGCGGGGCCGTTTTGCCTGTTCGGCGGCATCCTCCGGTTCGGACGATGCCGCCGAATCCCAAAGATGGTTCGCTTCGACGATGGCGCGCGCCGCCCCTGTTTCCTTACGATGCCTTCCGCGCGGAGGGGTCGGCTGAGCGTTCGGCCGCCGCGCAGGACGAGGAAACGGAAGGAAGGAGACCGATGCACGCACAACGCAGGATCGCGCTGGTCACGGTGTGCGCCTTGCTGGGGACGGTCGGCATCGCCGGCTGCGCTCCCCAAGCGAACGAGGCGCTTGCAACGGACGATCGGCAAGCCGCGCAAGCGGAGGAGCGGAACTACACCGACGAACAGAAATCGATCATCGCCGGAGAGGAGGGCACCACCTACGACGGCATCTCGCTCGACGCCTACCCGGGCAAGGGCTACCTCGACGACATGCACGACATGTGGGACGCGAACGTCGATCAATGGGCGCCCGAGCTGCGCACGCTGCCGAGCGGCCAGATCGTGCAGCGCACCCCCAGCGAGCTGACCGAGCGCGCCCGTCAAGGCAAGACGCCGTACAACATCTACCGGCTGAACAACGACAACCGCGGCTGCAACAGCTGCCACGCCGACCTCGACGCGACGCTGCAACACCTCGCGCAGACCATGCATCCCTCGCCGAACAGCCCGGCGCTCGATGCCGAGATGACGGTGGACCAGTGCCTGTTCTGCCATACATACTCGCCGGGCTACATCCCCACGCAGTACGAGTTCGGCACGCTCATCCACAACGTCCACTACGGCTTGGTGTCCGACGGTCGGTTCGAGGACGAGTACAAAGGCAACTGCTACTCTTGCCACGATGCAACCAACGACGGCGAGGGCATGGCGCTGTGGGATCAGACCAAGTTCGAGCGCCTGCGCGGCGTGACGAAGGTCGAGAACGTGGAGGGCGACTTCTCCATCGACCAGGAAACCACGATGGCGCAGGAGGACATGTTCAACATGGACGCCTGGAACCGCCTGTACGACCGTATGCGCTCCGGCGCCGAGTACGCCGACACGCCCATGCCCCAGAGCCTGTTCGACAGCTGGCCCATCACGGTGGACGGCGAGGTGAACAGCCCCTACACCGCGCTTCTTCCCGACCTCGTGAAGGAAGCGGAGGAGGCCGGCGTCGTGGTGACGAAGGTTTCGAAGGAAGTGTGCAACTGGAACGGCACCGGCGCCGGCTCGGTGAGCAACGTGGAGATCACTGGCATCCCCGTGAGCTGGCTCATCGAGCGTGCGGGCGGCTACACCGACAACGCCGACATCAACGGCGTGCGCGTCATGCGCGCCGACGGCTCGTCCAAGCGCGCCATGCCGCTGGACAAGGTGGACGGCGGCGAGGCCTTCCTCGTGTACAAGATCAACGGCGAGCAGCTGACCGCGGCCAACGGCTTCCCCTGCACGAACTGGTGCGAAGGCGTCGACCCTGAAGTGAACTCCAAGCAGATGAGCGAGTACAAGGTGGCCACCGACGCGCCCGACTTCGACGACCACGTGTACGAGTTCGAGCATCACGACGGCAACCCGAACGGCTGGATCGACGCCGAGGGGAACTGGACGAACAAGCCCAACGCCACCATCCTGGGCGTGCCCGAGGGCCTCGTCATCCAGAACGGCCAGCCCTATACGTTCCACGGCTATCTGGACGCCTACGACGAGAAGATAGCGAGCGTCGAGTTCTCGATGGACTTCGGCAAAACCTGGACGAAATACGAATTGGGCGACACCGACGTCAACAAGCTCGTCTGGTTCGACTTCACCTGGACGCCCCAGGAGGAGAGCGCCTACTGCCTGCAGCTGCGCGCCACCACGGAAAGCGGTCTCGTGAGCCCGCAGATCCAGACGGTCATGGTGAACGCGAAGGACACGATGCCGACCGCCGATCAGACCGTCGTCATCGACACCCCGTCGCTCGTCGCGCCGAAGGCGGCCGTCGACGCGACGGAAGGAAAGGAGTAAAAGCGCTCATGAACAAGCCAGCTCAGAAGATCATGGCCGGCGTTGCGGGCGCGGTGCTGCTCGCATCGGGAACCGGCGCGGCCCTCGCGGCCCAGCAGCCCGCAACCGCCGAAGAAGGCTCCCGGCCCGCCGGCGCAACCCACACGGTGGCCGATTTGGACATCCGCGCCCAGTGGCTGGGCGAGGAATCCGACTACGTGCGCGTTGCGGACGTGCAGGGGTCGTTCACGTTCAACCAAGAGGGCGTCACCCCCAACGACGAGCTGTTCAACGTGTTCGGCACGGCGATCCTCTCGATGTGCTCCAAGCCCGCGCCCGAGCTCGCCGCCGAGCAGGACGGCGTCGCCAACTACTATGTGAACGTGGGCGGCCAGGTGAAGGAGAACTTCACGGTGAACCTGTCCGAGCTCGACGACGAGGAGCAGGAAGCGCTCATGGGCTGCTCGTGCGCCACGGGCTCGCCCTTCGGCCAGGCTGCCGTCATCGGCGTGCCGTTGGCATCGGTGGTGGGCATGGCCGAACTCGAAGACGGCGTGAACACCGTGACGGCCTACGGCGCCGACGGCTACGGCGAGCCGCTGCCGTTGCAGTACGCGCTCGACAAGAACGCGCTTTTGGTGTACCGGGTGAACGGCGAGGAGCTGAAGGCGTCGGAGGGATCGAGCGTGCAGCTGTGGATGCCCGAAACCGTGGCGCGCTACTTCACGCGAAACATCGCAAGCATCGAGCTCACCCGCGAGGACGCCGTGCCCGAGGTGGCCTCGGTCGACCCCATGTACCGCAACAAGATCGAGATCAAGAACACCTCCGACGGCTGCGTGTTCGAGGCGGGCGACGAGATCACGTTCGAGGGCGTGGCCGACGACTGCGGAAGCCCCGTCGCGGCCATCGAGTTCTCCTTCGACGGCGGGCGTACCTGGACGGCGTGCGAGACGGACGGCGCCACCGCCGACAAGTGGGTGAACTGGCGGTTCACCACTTCGTTCGACGAGGCGGGCGACTACGAGATGACCGTGCGCGCCCGCACGGCCGACGACGTGGTGTCGCCGCTGTCCGCCAGCCTTTCCTTTGCGGTGCGCTAGCCTCCGCGATACGCTGCATCTTTCCATGAGCGGAGCCGGCATCTTCCGGCTCCGCTCAGCGTGCGCTCCCGCCGATGCGCTATACTGCGTGCAGAAACGCAAGGGGAACGCGAAAGGGGAGCGCTGCGGCATGGAGCATCGGCGGGGAATCGTGAACGTATGCGGGGCGGCGTCGGCCGCCGGGCTCTCGCTCATCTTGCTGTGGTGCACGCTCATGGGGCACACGCCCGGCTTCCTGCTGTCCTCGCTCGGTCTGGCGGAGTGGGCGAACGCCCGCACGTTCTGGCTGACGGGCATCCTCGTGCTGGCCGCGGTGCTGGCGGCGGCTCCGCGCTGGGTGGCCGCGCACGATCGCAGCCTCGCGTTCGTGATGCCGGTGATGGCCGCTGTGGGCACGGGATGCTTCGCGCTGTCGTTCCATCAGGACTTCTTCAGCCCTGCCGTCCTGGCCACGTTCGGGCTCGTGCTGGCAGGGCTCGGCTACTTCTGGTTCGCGTCGCGCTTCGTCATCCTGTTGGCGAAGACGCAGGGGTTCGCATGCGCGGTGTGGTGCATCGTGGCGGCGTTCCCGTTGCGCCAGCTGATGAGCTTGGCGCTCGACGGCTTCATCGATCCTGCCCAGCAGGTGGTCGTGGCCATCGCCCTGCCTTGCTTGGCGGCGGCGTGCTTCGAGGCGGCCCGCGCGGCCGACGGCCGACGCGGCGCGACCGACGCGTCGGGGGCGAAGGACGCCGTGCCGTCTCCGGCCGTCGGCGCGCCCGCCGCCGAGCCGAGCGTGCGGCAGCGCCAGGCGGCGGGCGACATGGTGGCCGTGCTGGTCATGGCGGGCGTGCTGCTGGCCATGGTGCGCATCTTCGGCCCCTCGGGCGCATGGGGGGATTCGAACACCACGTACTTCGACGCGCTCGGGCGCATCCCGGCCATCACGGTGCTCACCTTGTGCCTGGCGGCGTTCGCGTGGCTCGCCCTGCTGCTCATGGCGAAGCAGCCCGCGTCGGTGCGGTTCCAACCGCCCATCCTCGTGGTCATCGCCGGGCTGTTCGTCGTGGTGGTGCGCGCCCAGCTGGGCGATGCGCCGAACGCGCTGCTCGACAGCATCGTGCAGTTGAACGACCCGTTCGCCCACCTGCTGTTCTGGTCGGCGATCGCGGCCGCCTGCACGTTGTTGCCGCTGTCCGAGAACCGCATCGTCGGCATCGCGGGGCTTGCGTACGCCGCAGCCTCGGTGGTGTGGGTGGTGTTCCTGCGCGGCAGCGCCGTCGTGGAGACGACTGTCATCCTCGTGGTGGTGGCGCTCGTGATGAACCGCTCGTGGCTGTCGTCGCTCGCGCGCGGACGCGGCAGGGGCCGGCAGGTTGCGGAGGGCGCCCTCGACGACGAGGCGGCGGGCGACACGGCCAGCCGTCTGACCCAGTCCATCGTCGAGCGCTGCCAGGAGGTGGCCGCGGCTTACGCGCTGTCGCCGCGCGAGACCGAGGTGTTCACGCTGTTGGCGCAAGGGCGCACCTGCTCGTTCGTGCAGGACGAGCTCGTGCTGGCCGAGAGCACGGTCAAAACCCACATGTCCCATATCTACGGCAAGCTGGGCGTGGGCGGCCGTCAGGAGATGATGGATCTCCTGCTCGACGAGACCAAGGGGAAAGACGACGCCTAGGGCGCCTATCGATGCCGCTCGCGGACGATTTTCCCTTTGTTGACGAACCGTAAAGCGCCGCGTCGCTATAATCCGACTACTTTAGCGTGCGAAAGTACCTCTGCCGAAACGGCTTCGTCGTGTGCCGGAGGCGTCCGGAATCTGCTTCGGCGCAGGCTCTTTCTCTCGCAAGGGGATTCGTTGTACAAGAGAAGAGAGGGGATGTGCATGGATATCATCCAGTTCATCAGCGACATCGACGCCTTCGTGTGGGGTCCTCCGATGATCGTGCTTTTGCTGGGATCGCACCTGTTCCTGACGTTTCGCACCGGGTTCATCCAGCGCAAGCTGCCCACGGCTATCAAGCTGTCGGTGACGAAGGATCCGGATGCGCCGGGTGACATCAGCCAGTTCGGCGCGCTGACCACGGCGCTGTCGGCCACCATCGGCACCGGCAACATCGTGGGCGTGGGCACCGCCATTCTGGCCGGCGGCCCGGGCGCGGTGCTGTGGATGTGGCTGACCGGCGTGTTCGGCATGGCCACGAAGTACTCCGAAACGTTCGCCGCCGTGAAGTACCGCGTAAAGGACCACAACGGCAACATGCTGGGCGGCGCAATGTACGCGTGGCGCCGCGCGTTCGAGAAGGACGGCAAGGCGCCGTGGTGGGGCCTCTTGGGAGCGGGCGCGTTCGCGCTGTTCGCGGCCGTCGCCTCGTTCGGCATCGGCTCGGCGGTGCAGTCCAGTGCCATGACCGGCATCATCACGTCGAACGCACCCGGCGTGCCCACCTGGGGTATCGGCCTGGCCATCGTTATCATGGTGTCCCTGGTCATCTTCGGCGGCATCAAGATCATCTCGAAGGTGTGCGAGAAGCTCGTGCCGTTCATGGCCATCGCCTACGCGTGGGGCTGCATCGTGATCATCGGCATGAACTGGGAGTTCGTGTGGCCCGCCATCTGCCTGATCTTCGAGTGCACCTTCACGCCGAAGGCCGCGTTCGGCGGCGCCGTGGGCTCCGGCCTCATGATGGCGCTGCAGTTCGGCTGCGCGCGCGGCCTGTTCTCCAACGAGTCGGGCCTGGGCTCGGCGCCCATCGTGGCGTCCGCCGCCTCCACGCGCAACCCGGCGCGCCAGGCGCTCGTGTCCATGACGGGCACGTTCTGGGACACCGTGGTCATCTGCGCGCTCACGGGCATCGTGCTGGTGTCCACGATGATCGCGAACCCCGGCATCATGGAGAGCGGCCAGATCTCGGCCGGCGCCGACCTCACCAGCGCGGCGTTCGCCTCCATTCCCTACATCGGCACGCCCATTCTGGTCATCGGCATGATCCTGTTCGCCTACACCACCATCTTGGGCTGGTCGTACTACGGTAACCGCTGCGTCACGTACCTGTTCGGCAAGCGCGCCATCCGTCCCTACCAGGTGCTGTACGTCGTCGTGGCGTTCTTGGGCGCCATCGGCATCGGCGATTTGGTGTGGACCATCTCGGACATCACGAACGCCCTGATGGCCGTTCCGAACATCATCGTGGTGCTGCTGCTGTCGGGCTTGATCGCGCGCGAGACGAAGCACTACGTGTGGGACAAGAACCTCGAGGAGACGGACGAGACGCCCATTCCGGTGTTGGAATCGAAGTAGCGCCGCGCGCGGATAGCGCGACGGCGAGGGCCCCGGTGTCGAAAGATGCCGGGGCCCTTTCGCGTTCGGGGCGCGCTGCCGGCGTGTGGTCCGGCCGCGTTCGGGGCGATACCAGCGTGTGGCCTGTCCGGCGTTCGGGGCTCTTCCAGCGTGTGGTCTGGCCGGTCTGTTGTTGGCACAGAATGAACGCTATGCGCGATTCTGCACTGGCCTGAGAAATTGCGACCTGGGGTTTCTTTCGCCGGTAATCAGAAAAGTGCCGAGAAATCGTGCATAGCGTTCATTCTGTGCCATGCGCGTGCGCGCGAGATCGCAGAATCGGCCTTCGCCCGTGCCCAACGCGCATGCGATGCGGTATCATGGCGGGCATGAAGAAACTGATGATCATAGGCGGCGGCGCGGCGGGTCTCGCGGCAGCGGTGGCTGCGACCGACGCGCTGCGTGCGCACGGCGTGCGCGTGGGCGCGGACGGCGGCGCGGACGCCGTCGAGGTGACGGTGTGCGAGGCCGACGAGCGCGTGGGCCGCTCCATCTTGGCCACGGGAAACGGGCGGTGCAACTTCTCGAACGTCCGTGTCGATGCGGGGCTCTACCGAAACGCCGAATTCGTCGGCGCGGCGCTGGCCCAGCTGCGCGCTCAGGGCGGGCATGCGGACGGATGCGAAGAGCCCGGACGCAAGAAAGCCGTCCGCTCGACGGACGCGGCCCTTCCCGCCGATGCCGTCTGCCCCGATCCGGTGCACGCGTTCTTCGCAGGCTTGGGGCTCGTGTGGCGCGAAGAGGGCGAAGGCCGTCTGTACCCGCTGGCGAACAAGGCTGCCAGCGTGCTGGACGTGCTGCGCGCGGGCGCGCGGGACGCGGGCGCTCGCGAGCTGTGCGGCTGCGAGGCGGTGCGCATCGATCCGCCGTCCCATGCGGGCGATCGCTTTCATGTTCGTTTCGCCGGCGGAGCGGTGCGCCATGCGGAGGCGGTCATCGTGGCCACGGGAGGTCGCACGGCGCGCGGCTTGCTGCCCGAGGGCTTCGAGGCGACGGAGCCGCGCCCGGTGCTGGGGCCGCTGCGCACCGACTCCCGCCTGGTGAAGGCGCTCAACAACATCCGCGTGCGCTGCGCGATCTCGCTCATGTCGCCCGACGGCGATGCCAAGGCGCGCGAGGAGGGCGAGGTGCTGTTCCGCGACTACGGCGTGTCGGGCATCGCGGTGTTCAACCTGTCGAGGTTCGCCGAGGCGGGCGACATGCTGCGCATCGACCTGCTGCCGCGGATGGACGCGCCGATGCTCGAGCAGCTGCTGCTAGAGCGCCGATCGCGCCTGTTCGCGCGCGCTGGATCGTGCACGGGCGACGACGTGCTGCGCGGCATGGTGCTGCCGGCGGTGGGTCGCGGCGTGCTGAAGGCGGCCGGGCTGCGCGCCGAAGGGCCGTTCGGGAAGCGCGATGCCGCGCCGCTCGCGGCAGCGCTCAAAGGACTCGCGCTCGAGGTCCGAGGCGTCGGCGAGCCGCGGCAGTGCCAGGTGCGGCGCGGCGGATTCGCGGTGGAGGCGTTCGATCCGCGCTCGTGCGCGTCGCGCACGATGCCGGGCCTGCACGTGGTGGGCGAGGCGCTGGACGTGGACGCGCCCTGCGGCGGCTACAACCTGCATTGGGCGTGGGCTAGCGGCATGCTGGCGGGTCGCGCTGCCGCCGAGCGCCTGATGAAGGAGGCGGTCGATCATGCTTGAGGTTTCGAACGTGAAGTTGCCGCTTGACGCGGGGCTGCCCGAGGGCGGGGGGCTCGTGCGCGCGGCGGCGGCCGCGGCGCTGGGGGTGGCGGAAGGCGACGTGCGCACGGTGCGCACGGTGAAGCGCAGCGTGGACGTGCGCAAGAAGCGCGACGTCCATTTCGTGGCGACGCTCGGCGTGGAGCTGGTCGACGAGGCGGCCGAAGAGCGAGCGCTTGCGGTCGCCATCGCGCGCGGCGGCGCTGGGGCGATCGTGGGAACGCACGTGAAGCGCCACGAGCCGTACGAGCCGCTGGACGTGCCATTGCGCGCTGCGGCGGCCGCGAATGCCGGCGAGCCGCGCCCGATCGTGGTGGGCGCGGGCCCGGCCGGGCTGTTCTGCGCGCTCTATCTGGCGCGGGCCGGGCTGCGGCCGCTCGTGCTCGAGCGCGGCGGCGACGTGGACGAGCGCCTGGCCGCGGTGGACGCGTTCGCGGCGGGCGGCGATCTCGACCCGCAGACGAACATCCAGTTCGGCGAGGGCGGCGCGGGCACGTTCTCGGACGGAAAGCTGACCACGAACATCAAGAACCCGATGGCGCGCCACGTGCTGCGCTGGTTCGTGGACGCCGGCGCGCCCGAGGAGATCCTTTGGCAGGCGAAGCCGCACATCGGCACCGATCTGCTGGTGGACGTGGTGCGCACGATGCGCCGCCAGATCGAGGACGCGGGCGGCGAGGTGCGCTTCCATGCGCAGCTTGCAGGCGTGCGTTTCGCGGGCGGCGCGGTGACGGGCGTCGACGTGCTCGACGGGCGCACGGGCGCGGCGGAGCGGATGGCTGCGCGGCGCGTGGTGCTGGCCTGCGGGCATTCGGCGCGCGATACGTTCGAGGCCGTGCACGCGGCGGGCGTGACGATGGAGCAGAAGCCGTTCTCGGTGGGCGTGCGCATCGAGCATTCCCAGGAGGCGGTGAACCGGGCGCAGTGCGGCGACGCCGCCGCGCATCCGGCGCTGGGGGCCGCCGACTACAAGCTGTCCGCGCACCTGCCGAGCGGGCGCGGCGTCTACACGTTCTGCATGTGCCCCGGCGGCGAGGTGGTGTGCGCCGCCAGCGAGGAGGGCGGCGTCGTTGTGAACGGCATGAGCCGTTTCGCGCGCGACGGATCGAACGCGAACGCGGCGCTGCTCGTGGGCGTGGGTCCCGAGGACTTCGGGAGCGACCATCCTCTGGCGGGCGTCGAGCTGCAGCGCCGCATGGAGCAGGCGGCGTATCGCGCGGCCATTGCCGCAGGCGGCGCCGCGTACCAGGCTCCGGCGCAGACGGTGGGAGATTTCCTGGCCGGACGCGCCGGCGGCGCGAGCGCGAAGGTGCGGCCGACGTACGCGCGCGGCGTGGCCTGGTGCGACCTGCGGGAGTGTCTGCCGGGATTCGCGGCCGACGCCATCGCCGAGGCCCTGCCCCTGCTCGATCGTCGGCTGCGCGGGTTCGCGGACGAGGATGCGGTGATGACCGGCGTGGAGACGCGCAGCTCGAGCCCCGTGCGCATCGTGCGCGACGACGCGCTGCAAGCGCGGGTGGAAGGCGCGCCCGACGACGCGCCCGAAAGCGGCCTCTACCCCTGCGGCGAGGGCGCGGGCTATGCCGGCGGCATCATGAGCGCCGCCTGCGACGGCCTGCGCGTGGCCCGCGTCCTCGCGGACGCGTTCGAATCGCGCTAGATCCGCGTTGGAATCCTGTCGAATCCGCGTTGGAAACGAAGGCTGCTTTCGTGGAAACCGCGTTGGATTCGCGTCGGATCCGCATAAGGTTCCGTGGTGCTTTTCGCTAGATCTGCGCCATCGAAACGTGAGACGGGCCCTCTATACTAAGAACGTGGAGCAGGTGCGCTGAGGATGCTATAGTGAGGGAGGCCGTCATGGGATCGAGTGTTCTTTTGGATCGAGAGGGGCAAGCGATGGATGTGAAAGAGGCTGCGAAGAAGGCAGCGGCTTACACGGCGGATATGGAAACGCTCACGAAGCCGGATGAGAAAGCCTTGTTTCTCAGCGGATCGGGATTCGCCATCGAATCGACGCGTTTCGACGATTCGCATAATTGCTGGGAGATCGGCGTCGGATTCGTCCGCGAGATCGACCGCCGGAGCAATGCGAACGGCATGGTGTTCGGCAACCAAGAGCCTCTTCGTGACTTGCGCACGTACAAGACGGTGACGATCTCGGACGATAGCGGCGAAGTCGTCTCGTACGAGTAACGGGCGTCATGAAAGGGATCATCGACGCAAACCTGCTGCTCGTACTCGTGGTGGGTTTGAACGATCCTCGGTTGCTGGGACGAAAGAAGCATGTCGCTGAATACTGCAAGGAGGACTTCGACGTTCTTTGCGGTGTTCTGAACGATTTCGATCGCTTGCTGGTCACACCCAACATCATAACCGAGTGTTCGAATCTGATTTGCGGAAAAGACGGGCATGGGGCAAATTCCAGTGAAGCGACCATCCTCGCCGAGCTGCTTGATGAAGGAGCCGTCTACCGCCTCGACGAGCGATATGTCGAGAGCGTCGTAGCGGCGAATCGAAACGAGTATCGCTATTTGGGCGTCGGGGACTGCTCGCTTCTGCACCTCGTTGATGCGCAGCATGCCGTCGTGACGGCGGACGGTGCCTTGGCTCGTGCAGCGCAGTCCATAAACCACGCTTCGGTCAACTTCAACCATGTTCGAACAGGCGCACTGTTGTACTGATCGCTAGAACTCGATGCCGCGGCGGGCGAGGACGCCCTCCTCGTAGTAGTGCTTCACTTCGCGCATCTCGGTGACGAGGTCGGCGACGGCTGTGAGCGTGTCGCTTGCTCCGCGGCCCGTGACGACGAGCTCAACGTTCTCGGGCCGTTCGAGCACGAGGTCCACCAGCGCGTCGGGCCCGAAATAGCCCAGGCTGTCGGCGACGTTCGCCTCGTCGAGCACCACCACGTCGTACGCGCCGCTCAGCATCATGTCGCGCGCGACGGCCAGGCCCCGCTTCGCCGCCTGCGCGTCCGCCGTCGCATCGGGTGCGCTCAACTCGTCGCCCGTTCCGAACTGTTCGCACGCAATGAGATCGCCGAACAGGCGAAACGCGTCGAGCTCGCCGGTGGGGCCGCACTTCATGAACTGGCAGAAGCACACGCGCAGGTTTGCGGCAGCGGCCCGCATCGCCAATCCGACGGCAGCCGTGGTCTTGCCCTTGCCGTCGCCGGTGTACACCTGCACGTATCCCTGCTCCATCGTCATGCTCCCAGCTCCCGTTCCCAATCGAAGTCCTCGGGCGGCGCCATGGGCAGCGTCGGGTCGTCGGCGTCGTCCATGCGGCCGTCCCACAGGCAGGCGCCCATGTCCACGTGCGCATCGTCGGCGAACGCGACCCCTTCCGCTTCCAGCATCTCGCGCTGAACCTCGGGGCCTCCGAAGGCGAACCCCTTGCACAGGCCCCCGTCCTTGAACACCACGCGGTGGCAGGGGATGCTGTTGACCTCGGCTCCCGGCTCGGGGTTCGCGCGCAGCGCATATCCCACGTAGCGCGCCGACCGCGGCGCTCCGATGAGCCGCCCCACTTGCCCGTACGTGGCCACCTTCCCGCGCGGTATGCGCCGCACCATCTCGAACACCCTGTCGGAGAAATCCCCCATGCCTTCTTCGCTCCTCGCTTCCGCCCGTCGTTTCGCTTCAGTATACGGCAACCTTGTACGGCGCGTGAGCCTTGCGCGCCGCCGTTGACGCTTGTCTGGCGCGAGCACGAAACGAACAGACGATTGCGGGTTCCCTTTTCCTACGATCCCCCTTATGATTGAGGCACGGCTGTTCCTCGAGAACCGCCCCCGCTTCTTTCGCACGGGAGGTAGTAGATGGATCCGATCAGCAACCGTCGTCCGGGGGGCTCGGATGGCGCCGAGCCTTTGAGCGCTCAGTCGAGCGCCTTCGATGCAATTGGGAGCTTTCCAAGGCCAACCGATCTCGTCGACGCCGAGGCGCTCGCCGACATGCGGGCGTTCAACGATCTCAAGGCGAAGCGCAAGAAGCAGCGCAAACGCAAGATCGTCGTGGGCATCGTGTCCGCGGTGGCGGTGCTCGCCGTGGCGGGCGGCGCGTTCGCCTGGTATTCCGCCGATCAGGCGGCCAAGGCGCTGGAGAATATGGCGCCGCAGACGGCCTTCGTCGAGCAGGGCACGTTCGTCGAAACGGTGTCGGCTTCCGGCAACCTGCAGCCCGTCGCCTCGGTGAGCGCCACGTCCGAGGTTGACGGTATCGTGGGGGAGGTGCTGGTAGCCGAAGGCGATGCGGTGGCCGAGGGCCAGACGCTGTTCACGGTGGTCAACGACGATCTGGACAAGGCCGTGAAGCAGGCTGCCCAGGGCATCGAAGAGGCCAAAAACGGCGTCGCCCAGGCTCAGAACGCTGTGAACGACGCCTACCATGCCAAGTCCGCCGGCCAACAGGCGGCGGCTCGGGCTCAGGAGCAGGCGCAGGCCGCCGCCGCAGCCGCCAAGGAAGCGGGCGCGGCAACACCGGCTTCCGACGCGTCGGGCGCCTCCTTCGACGAGGCCGGCGCCGATTCCGCCATCCGCAACGCCGAGCTGGCGCTCAGCAGCGCGAACCTGGCGCTGCAGAACGCCCAGAGCGCCTATGACGAGGCCGTCGCGCGCGCCGCCAAGCGCACCGTCACGGCGTCCATCGCGGGAAGCGTCGTCGCGGTCAACATCGAGCCCGGCAAGGCGCTGGGCGCGACGGCGAACGCGGCCGCCTCGCCGGTGCAGATCGCCGATCTGTCGCAGATGACCGTCTCCATCAACGTGAACGAGATCGACATCCTCAAGATCACCGCCGACCAAACCGCCGAGGTCGCGTTCACCGCGGCCCCCGACCTCACGCTGCCCGCCACTGTGGTCAGCATCGCCACCACATCGGCCGGCTCCGGCGACGCGGCGGGCGGTGCCATGTACGGCGGCATGGGCGGCGCGGTCACGTACGCGGTGAAGCTGCTCATCGCCGAACCCGACCCGCGCCTCAAGCCCGGCATGACCGCCAAGGCCACCATCACCACGACCACCATCGAGAACGCGCTCAAGGTGCCCATCTCGGCCGTGCAGTCCGACGGTGCGGGCGGCAGTTTCGTCATGGTGCTCACCGATCCTGAGACGCAGGGAACGGAGATGCGCGAAGTCGAGGTGGTCGCGTCCGACGGTCTTACGTCCGTCGTGAAGGGCCGGGTGAAAGCCGGCGACGAAGTGGTCGTGAGCGGCGGCATGGGCGGCGCGCCGGACGGCATGGGCATGGCGGTCGATGGCGCTGCCTCGGCCGATTCCGCCGCCGTTGCGGTGGGATAGCGCTATGGGATACGTCGTGGAAGCCGTCGACCTGCATCGCATCTACGAGAGCGCTTCGGGCTACACCCATGCCCTGCGCGGCGTGACGCTGTCGGTGGCGCAAGGCGAGTTCCTAGCCATCATGGGACCCTCGGGATCGGGCAAGTCGACGCTCATGAACCTGCTTGGCTGCCTCGACACGCCCACGCGCGGCCGTTACCTGCTGGAGGGTATCGACGTTGCCGACTATCGCGAGGACGAGCTGGCCGAGATCCGCGCCACGCGCCTGGGTTTCGTGTTCCAGTCGTTCAACCTTCTTCCTCGCGCCACCGTGCTGCGCAACGTGGTGCTGCCGCTCATCTACACGGCCTGCCCGCGCAAGGAGCGCGAGCTGCGAGCGCACGCGGCGCTACGCAGCGTGTCGCTGGACGAGCGGCTGTACGACCATCGCAGCAACGAGCTGTCGGGCGGCCAGATGCAGCGCGTCGCTATCGCCCGCGCCCTCGTGAACGATCCGGCGCTCATCCTGGCCGACGAGCCCACCGGCAACCTCGACACGGCCACGGGCGACATGGTGCTGAACACGTTCAAGCGCCTGCGCGACGCGGGCAAGACCATCGTGCTCATCACGCACGAGCCCGACGTGGCCGCCCACGCCGACCGCGTGGTGCACATCCGCGACGGGCGGCTGTACGAGGGCCCGCAGCCGAGCGCCGCCGGTCGGGAAGGGGCGCGCCCATGAAGATAGGCGATCTGTTCTACGAGACCTGGCACGCGCTGTCCGCGAACAAGGGCCGTTCGTTCCTCACCATACTCGGTATCGTCATCGGCATCGCGGCCGTCATCGCCATGACCTCGCTCATCGCGGGCGTGCAGAACATGCTCATGGGCGAGATGGGGCTGTCCCAAGCGCGCCAGGTGTCCATCAGCGCCTACTCGCCGCAGGGCATCACGTTCGACGACCTGGACAAGCTGGAGCAGGGGATGCCGGAATACGAGGTCATCACAGGTGCCTCGTACGCATCGGCCGAGATCACGATGGCCGACGGCCAGAAAAACCACGCCACGGTCATCGGCGCGCGTCCCGATTACTTCACAGCGAACGGGACGAAGCTTAAGGAGGGCCGCTTCTTCACCGAGAGCGAGGAGCAGAACGCCGCGCGCCTCGTGGTGATGGGCGGCGGTGAGATGACCGTGCAGATGCTCGGCGTCCCCGACACCGAGGCGGTGGGGAAGACGGTGCGCCTGGGCAACGACGACTACACGGTGATCGGCGTGTTGGAAACCTCGTCCTTCATGGGCGGCGGAGGGACGTTCTACGCGCCTTACACCACGGTGGAGACGCGCATCGGCAATGCGAGCGGCATCCAACAGATCGTCGGCTTCGCGCGCGAGGGCACCGACATGGATCGGCTCGTCGAGACGACGCAGACCTTTGTGGCGCAGTACTTCAATCTGGAGCCCGAGAACGTGTACGTGTCGTCGCTCGACGCCGTCATCAAGCAGATGGAAACGATGATGACGTCGTTCTCGCTGCTCATGGGCTCGGTCGCGTCCATCTCGCTGTTCGTGGGCGGCATCGGCATCATGAACATGATGCTGACCAACGTCACCGAGCGCATCCGCGAGATCGGCCTGCGCAAGTCGCTCGGGGCGCGTCGTCGCGACATCACGAAGCAGTTCTTGCTCGAGGCTATCATGCTGTGCGTGGCGGGCGGCGCGTTCGGCATCCTATTCGGCTTCCTGGCGGCGTTCGGGCTGGGCCAGGTGATCGGGGCGGTGCAGGCGGGCATGACCGTCACGCCGGTGCTCGCGCCGGGCGTGGTGTTCGGCGCCGTGGCCGTGTGCGTGCTTATCGGCGTCGTGTTCGGCTACTACCCGGCTCGCCGCGCCGCCAAGCTCGACCCGGTGGAGTCCCTGCGCTACCAGTAGAAGCGATGTCTGCCCCGCCGCCTTGGCGCAGGCGAGGGCCCTAGTCTGTCATCCTGAGCGAGCGAAGCGAGTCGAAGGATCCCGAGCGGCGTCAGCGGGAAAGGCCGTGGCCGGCTCCTCGCGGGATCCCTCGACTTCGGCCTCCGTTCAGGATGACGAGGGCATGCCGGCGGTCGGCGGAAACGTTCCTGTTCGCGTCGTTCGCCGACCCAAGAGATGGTAGAATGCTTTGAGCATGAAGAAGACGTCTCGGATCGTGGGAAGCCGGGTGAGAATCCCGCACGGTACCGCCACTGTGTTTCGGTCTTGCCGATCAGCCAGAATACCGACCGAGAAGCGTGTGTGCGCAAGCGGCGAGTTACCGCGAGCGCTACCCGTCGGGCCCGAGCGCCCTCGGCTTGTCTGCGTAGCGAATACGGGCTGCGCGATCTCCCTGCTCGGGAGGTCGCGCAGCCTTTGTTTTGCTGTCTTTCTTCTGCGAAGCGAACGTACGAAAGGAGAAGGAAGACAGTGAAAGAACATGCAAGCACGCGTGCGGGGATAGCGCAGCGGGCCTGGGCCCTCTTGCTGGCCGTCGCGCTCTGCCTGGGCCTCGTGCCCGGTGCAGCCTGGGCTGCCGAAGGTCAGACTGCTGCAGCGGGGGCGGAAAACGCTCAAGCGTCCGCCGGTACGGTCACGCTGACCGTCACCGCCGGCAGCAAGAACGACTACGGCACGGGCGAGGTCACGTACCCCACATGGGTCAACAAGCAGTACGCCCTCGGCGAGGTGCTGAAGACGGCCCAGGCCGCGGGCGGCACCGGACACGGCAAGGGCGATCTCACGATGGAGGACCTGCTGGACACCGCCGTGGCGAAGGGCGACCTCAAGGCTTACGACGCCTCGGAGTCCTCGTACGGCAAGTACCTCAACTCCGTGACCTCGAAGGACGGCGCGAAGCTGGCCGGCTGGAGCAGCGACGACTCTTCAGCCGGCCTATATTGGTCCCTGTTCGACAACGGCGGCTTTGCGAACTCTTCGTTCGACCAGGTCAAGCTTGTCGGCGGGAATTCCTACCAATTCTGCTGGGCTTCGTATTCTTCGGCGACCGCTCCGTCCGACTGGAAAGCGTATTACGAGAAGAATCCTGCCGACCAGGCGAAGGGCGACGATGGCTTGCCGATTTCCGAGGTTGCGACCCTGACGGTCACCTCAGGGAGCAAGACCGACTACGATGCGGGGGAGACGACGTACCCGGCGTGGGTCAACAAGCAGTATGCACTCGACGAGGTGCTCAAGGCGGCCCAAGCCGACGGCGGCACCGGGCATGCGAAGGAGGATCTCACGATGGAGGACCTCCTGAACGCAGCCGTGGCGAAGGGCGATCTGAAAGGCTATGATGCCTCTTCGTCTTCATACGGCGGGAAGTACCTCAACTCGATCACCTCGAAGGACGGCGCTGTGCTTGCGGGCTGGAACAGCGACGATTACTCGCTCGGCCAGTTCTGGGCCGTGTTCGCCGCCGGCGTCTCGTCGAGCACCCCGTTCGACCAGGTGAAGCTTGAGGAGGGTGCGTCCTATCAGCTTTGCTGGGACACCTTCTCCTCCGCGGTGGCTCCTTCGGACTGGACGGCCTACTACGCTGAGAATCCTCCTGCGAAAGCAGACGCGGGCGACGGTTCGACCGATCCTGGCGATGCGATCGATCCGCCCACCGACAACAATATCGCACATGGTATCGATCTGTCCGCTATGGCTTCTTTGATGAACGGCATTGCGGCCTCGTACGAGGGAACGACCGAGGCCTGGAAGGTCATGGACATGGCGGCGATGGGACGCCTGGCGGCGGCTCAGGCGAGCGCGTTCATTCCGGTTGGACTTGAGGGCATGAAGAACCCCGCTCCCGATTCGGCTGCGACCGCGTTTCAGCGCAATATCATCGCGTTGAGCGCCGTTGGCGTCGATGCTACTTCTGTGCCCGACGGCGGTGGCGTGTACGATGCGCTGGATGCGATGGCTCAGAAGGTGACGGCGGCATCGCCCGTGAACGTCCAGGCGTTCACTCTGCTGGCGTACGCGAGCAATGCCTATGAAGTGCCAGTCGATGCAAAGCTGTCCGAGGATGCTCTGATCAGCGTATTGTGCGGAAGCCAGCTTTCCGATGGCGGCTTCTCCTACAGTGGATCGAAGGCCGATGCGGATATGACTGCAATGGTGATCACCGCGCTTTCGCCCTATGCTTCAAACGATGCAGCCGTTCGCAATGTCGTGAACAGGGCGTTGAACGCTCTCAAGGGTTTGCAGCATGATGATGGGGGTTTTGGAGCGACCGGGATCGGCGTTGATTCCGGCACCAATACCAATTCCACCGCGATGGCCGTTGTCGCTCTGTGCGCCGCCGGTATCGACCCTTCCACGTCGTGGGCTACCGAAAGCGGTGCCACGCCGTTGAGCGCACTGCTATCCCAGGCCGCCTCCGATCGTTCGGGTTTCATCTACCAGGGTTCGGTAAACGATTTCGCCACCGAGCAGGGCTTCCGGGCGCTGGTGGCTTACCAGGGTCTCAAGAACACCGGTGCCGCGTACAACATCTACACGCAGGCTAAGCTCGGCCAGGCGGGGCTGCCCGCCGAGAAGCAGGAAGAGGAGAGTGCTCCCGCTCCTGCTGACAAGCCTGTGGCCGACAAGAAGGCGCTTGCCAAAACCGGAGACGGCTCTGCGCCGTTCGCGGCCGGTACCGCGGTGCTCGCGCTCGGCGCGCTTGCGGCGGGTATCGCCGCCACGCGGCGCATGCGCGTTTCCGACGAGCTCTCGTTGCGTCGATAGGATCACGGCGGCATGAGCGAAGATTCGAACGAGAAGACCGGCTGCTCGGGCGTCGAAACGCTCGAGCCGCGTGAGCGGGCCGAAGCGCCCGACAACCGCATCGCCCCCTCCGCGCCTCGCGGCGAGGAGGGGGCCTCGGTGGGCGGGGCATCCGCAACGGCGGCGTCCGCGCCCTCGTCTCGCCGACCTCGCAAGGCGCTGCTCGCCACCGGCGTCGTTGCCGCTGCGGTGGCCCTGTGCGCCGTCGTGGCGAGCATGGGCTTCGCCACCGGATGGCTCGGCGACCCTGCGCCGTCCGATCCGGTGCCGATGCCCAGCGTCGTCACGGATGCGCCCTCTAACGGGGACGACGCGTCGAAGGACGACGAGGCCGATCGCAAGGATGCCGCCGAAGAGGCTTCGGAGGGCACTGACGGGGAAGCGGGTGCCGCCGTCGATGGCGAGAACGCGGCGGATGCCGACGGCTCGGTCGCTTCGACGGCCGGCGAGGCGCCATCGGGCACTGAGCTTTCCGCGTCGGAGGGCGCTGCTGCACCGGCTCCGGCGCCTGCGCCCGAGCCGGCCCCGGCGCCATCGGCCCCCAGCACCGTCACGGTGTCGGTGTACATCGACAGCTCCCGCGCCGCGTCCAATGGCTACCCCTCATCCTTGGGCGGCGGCACGGTCACCCTCAACCAGGGCGCATCCGTCTACGATGCCCTCTGCGCTACCGGAGCGTCGGTGGGCGGGTCGAGCGGCTACGTCAGCTCCATCGGCGGCCTTGCGGAATTCGCTTGCGGTCCCGGCAGCGGCTGGCTGTATTTCGTCAACGGATCGTCGCCCGGATACGGGTGCGGTTCGTATATCCTAAGCGGTGGAGAAAACATTACGTGGATATACACCTGCGATTTGGGCAACGACCTGTAGATGTGCGGGTCGAGGAAAGCGAGGCGCCGTGTTCAGCAATCCGAAAGTGGCCAAGATCATGGCTGCATTGGCGATCTTCTTCGCCGTGCTCGTGGTGATCTCGATCTTCCAAACGGTGCACGCCTAGGGGCGCGCCACGTATGAAGCGCACGGCGTTCGACCTGTTCCATCCCGTCGTGGCGTTCGGCTACTTCGCCGTCATGTTCGCGCTCAGCATGACGGCGATGCAGCCGGTCTACTTGGCCATCTCGCTTGCAAGCGTACTCTCCTACAGCGCGGTGCTGCGCGGTTGGCGGGCGACGGGTCGCTCGCTTCTCTGGCAGCTGCCCCTCGTCGCCGTCGTCGCGCTGGCGAACCCGCTGTTCTCGGCGTCCGGCTCCACCGAGCTGTTCCGCCTCGGGCTGCGCGCGTTCTACCTGGAGAGCTTCGTGTACGGCGCATGCATGGGCGTCATGCTGATCAGCGTGATCGTGCTGTTCTCGAACGCCTCCCAGGTGCTCACGTCCGACAAGGTCATGACGCTGTTCGGCGGCGTCGCGCCCACGATAGGCCTCATGCTGTCGATGACGGCGCGCCTCGTGCCGCAGTTCGTGCGGCGCGGCAACGGCATCGCCGACGTGGAGCGCGCGTGCACGGCGGCGCGCCCTGCCGAGGAGCCCGCAGGGAAGCTCGCTGTCATGCGCGGCTACCTGCGGAGGACTTCGGTGCTCATGGGCTGGGGCATGGAAGACTCGCTCGAGACGGCCGGCGCCATGAAGGCGCGCGGCTGGGGGGCCGCCGCGCGGCGCACCACGTACGCGCGCTACCGGTTCCGTCGCTTCGACGCCGCGGCGCTCGTCTTCGGCGGCGCGCTCGCGTTGCTGGCCGCAGCCGCCGTCTGGGCGGCATGCGCGCAATTCCGTTTCTATCCGACGATCGGCGGGCTCGCGCCTTGGTGGAACTATCTGCCGTACGCGCTGTTCGCGTGCCTGCCGCTTGCGATCACCGCGAAGGAGCATCTGCGATGGCGAGCGTGAAGGCGATCGAGGCGCGCGGTTTCTCGTTTCGCTACCCTGAATCGACGGCCGGTATCGGTCCGCTCGATTGGGCGGTGGAGGAGGGTTCGTTCCAGCTTCTGGTGGGCGCCACGGGCAGCGGCAAGACCACGCTGCTCGGCAGCTGCAAGCCGGCCATCGCGCCGGCGGGAGTGCGCGCGGGCTCGCTGCAGGTGTTCGGACGATCCGTGGAAAAGCTGGATGCGCGCGAGGCCGCCGCGACGGTGGGTTACGTAGCGCAGAGTCCCGAGAACCAGATCGTGTGCGACAGCGTGTGGCACGAGCTGGCGTTCGGGCTGGAGAACCTCGGCGTGGAGCAGGACGAGATGCGCCGCCGCGTGGCCGAGGTCGCTCACTTCTTCGGCATCGAGCCGTGGTTCCGTCGCTCCGTCGCCGAGCTGTCGGGCGGCCAGAAGCAGATGACCACGTTGGCCGGCACGCTGGCGATGCAGCCGCGCCTGCTGCTGCTTGACGAGCCCACCGCCCAGCTCGATCCCGTGGCCGAGAAGAACTTCCTGCACGCTCTGTTTCGCGTGAACCGCGAGCTGGGCATCACCGTCGTCGTGGCCACCCACGCCCCCGAGGCGATGGCCGAGTACGCGACGGACATGGTGGAGCTGCGAGAGGGCACGCTGATCCGCCGCTTCGAACCATGCGCCGGGGTGCCAGTCTTCCGTCGTTTCGAATCCGTCCCGGTGGCGCCCGCCTCCGCTCAGGATGATGAAGCCGCATACGCCGTCTCGTTGCACGACATCCATCTGCGCTACGCACGCGATGCCGACTGGGTTCTGCGCGGCTGCGATCTGCGCGTCACCGCCGGCGGCATCCACGCCGTCGTAGGCGGCAACGGCTGCGGCAAGTCCACGCTGCTGCGTGCCATCGCCGGGGTCGTCAAGCCGGAGCGCGGCCGCGTTGAGAACTGCCTGGCCGCGCGCCAGGCGCTGCTCCCGCAGGATCCGAAAACCCTCTTCGTGTGCGATACGGTGGCCGAGGAGCTGCGCGAGTGGCAGGCGAACTGCGGCTACGACAACGCTGCGATCGATGGCGTTCTCGCGCGCTTCGGTCTGGACGCGCGCGTCTCCAACCATCCTTATGATCTGTCGGGCGGCCAGCAGCAGTTGCTCGCGTTCGCGAAGCTGCTGCTGACCGATCCCGACCTGCTGCTGCTCGACGAGCCGACGAAGGGGCTCGACGCGCCGTCGAAGCTGCTGGTCGCCCGCACCCTGCGCGATCTCGCGCAGGCCGGGGCGACCGTCGTCCTCGCCACGCACGACCTGACGTTCGCCGTGCTCGTCGCCGATACCGCCACCATGCTGTTCGACGGGGAGGCCGTGTGCACCGAGCCGGCCGCCGCGTTCTTCGCGGGCAACCTGTTCTACCGCCCGACCGAGGATGCGTTCTCCCGGCTGTGGCGCGAGGAACGCTCGTGACGCGCCCGCCTTCCCGCGCGGCGGCGCGCCTCCTCGCGCTGCTCGAGGTGCCGGCGCTCGCCGCCGTGCCCCTCGTGCTGGGCGTGTGCGCGTACTTCCAGGTGGAGCAGGGCGCGCTGCTCACCGTGGTCGTGGCCTTCGCGGCGGTGGGCGTGTTCTTCGCCAGCTTCGAGGCCTCGCGCCCGGCGTTGCGCCAGATCATGCCGACCGTGGTGTTGGCGGCTCTTGCGGCGGCGGGTCGCATGCTGTTCGCTCCCGTTCCCGACTTCAAGCCGGTGTCGGCCATCTGCATCCTCGCGGGAGCCGTGTTCGGCCGTCGCAGCGGCTTTCTGGTGGGCGCGCTCGCGGCGCTCGTGTCCAACTTCTTCTTCGGCCAAGGGCCGTGGACGCCGTGGCAGATGTACGCTTGGGGCCTCGTAGGCTACCTGGCCGGCGTCCTGGCCGACCGTGGCTGGCTCGACCGGCTGCCCGTGCTGTACGCTTACGGGTTCCTGTCGGCCCTGCTGTACGGCCTGCTGCTGAACGGGTGGTACGTCATCGGCTTCGTGCAGCCGTTCTCCTGGCCGGCCGCGCTCGTCGCGTTCGGCGCCGCGCTGCCGTTCGACGCGACGCATGGCGTGGCCACCGTCGTGTTCCTCGCGGCGCTCTACGTTCCCTGGCGGAAAAAGCTCGAGCGCATCAAGAGGAAGTACGCGCTGATCTGACGGATGCCGCCGATTGCGGCGCGGCGGCCGTGCGCGTGCTACAATGCCTCCCGATCATCGAAGAAGGGAGCTCCCATGCCGCCACTGTCCAGCTCGAAGCGCGAAGCCGTCGCCGCCCTCAAGCGCGGCGAGGCGGTCATCTTTCCCACCGAGACGGTGTACGGCCTGGGCGTGTCCGTCGAGGCGGCGGCGAGCCCCGAGGCGCTCTACGATCTGAAGGAGCGCGACCGCGGCAAGCCCGTCTCCTGGCTCGTGGGAGGCGCCGACGATCTCGACCGCTACGGCGCGCATGTGCCCGACCTCGCCCGACGTCTGGCACGAGCGTACTGGCCGGGCCCCCTCACGCTTATCGTGGAAGCCGGCGACGCCGTGCCTGCGGCCTTCCGCTCGGCGGCGGGCTCCATCGGCCTGCGCATGCCCGACAACGATACGGCCCTTGAGCTCATCGCGGCGGTCGGCTGCCCGCTGGCCACCACGTCCGCGAACATCTCGGGTTTGCAAGCGCCGGGGGCCTTCGACGCGCTCGACCCCCGCCTCGCCGCTCGCGTCGGTGTGGTCATGGCTGATGACCGCGACGGCGACAAAAGCGGCATCGCCTCCACGGTCGTCGACTGCACCGTCGACCCTCCGCGCATCGTGCGCGCGGGCGCCGTCACCGAAGCGCATATCCGGGCGCTGGCCTAACGCGCGGATCGATCGTTCGGCGGTTGCGCGCGCCCTTGTTTTTCGGAAGGGCTCTTCGCGAGCTTGCCGCATTTCGGATGACGTCTGAATCGAGGTCTTCCGGCGAAAACGCGGCGGTTTGGTAATCATATACAAATAGTGGGATAGCTGACTTCATTCTCTCACCTGGGAAGATGCCGAGTCGTCCGAACTCATGCTCGCGAATCGGTGGCGCAGGGCGCATTGGAGATTACCAAACCGCCCCGTTTTTACCGACACGGAGCGTTTTCGGCATCACGAGCCCCTGCAAGGAGTCCTCTCGGCGCGGCCCGCGCTTTCCGCTCAGGACGTCTCCTTTTGCCACGGCCGCCATGACGTGCTGAGCGGTCCCGTCCGTGCGTCCGAGTGCGCGCATCGTCATTCGCGTAACGCTTCCGCGCTTGCGGTTCGCGTGCGGGTATAATAGGGCAAAACTCCTGGGGAGGGGATCAATATGGATACAACGGTCGCAGTCGCGCCGATCGGCTTTTTGTCTCATGACGGAACGTCCACCATCAAAGGCCTCGTGTGGGAGCCCGAGCGCACGAGGGGCAGCCGTCGTGTCGCGCCGCGCGGCGTCATTCAGATCGTCCACGGCATGGTGGAGCATGTGGGCCGCTACGACGAGTTCGCGCGCTTCCTCGTGGAACAGGGCTTCGTGGTGTGCGCCGCCGATCACATCGGCCACGGCAAGAGCGTGGCCAGCGCAGACGAGCTTGGCTGCCTGCCCGTTGACGGCAAGGAGACGCTCATCGAGGACGTCCACGAACTGCGCAAGACCGTCACCGCCCGCTACTCCCGCCAAACCCCTTACATCATGTTCGGCCATTCCATGGGAAGCTTCGTCACGCGCGCCTACCTGGCGCGCCACGGCGAGGACGTGGCGGCGGCCGTCATCTGCGGCACGGGCCAACAGCCCCTCGTCCTGTCGAAGGCGGGCAACGCGCTGGCGCGCTTCCTCGCGAAGACGAAGGGCGCCGACTACCGCAGCAAGCTTTTGGACAACATGGGCGTGGGCGCGTTCGCCAAGCAGATCGAGAACCCGCGCACGCCGCACGACTGGGTCTGCACCGATCCGGCCGTCGTGGACGCCTACATCGCCGACGAGCTGTGCGGCGCCATGTTCTCCGTCGGCGGCTACGCCACGCTCACCGACCTCACGGGCGAGGTGGTGTCGCCGTCGTGCGCGGCGAAGGTGCCGAAGGGATTGCCCGTGCTGTTCGTCGCCGGCGCCGAGGACCCGGTGGGCGCGTGCGGCAAGGGCGTGCGCGCGGCGGCCGACCTGTTGCGCCGCGCCGGTGTGCAGGATGTGGAGGTGAAGCTGTACGAGGGCATGCGCCACGAAATCCTCAACGAACCGGGGCGGGCTCAGGTTTATACTGAGGTGGTCGGTTGGATTGAGGAGCATGCATGCCAAAGTACGTCGTAGCGCTCGACCAGGGTACCACCTCGTCGCGCGCCATGCTCGTCGACGCGAACGGATGCGTCGTCGATGCGGTGCAGAACCCGTTCCCGCAAGTCTACCCCCAGCCCGGCTGGGTGGAGCACGACCCGCGCGACATCCTGTCGTCGCAGCTGGGCGCGCTTACCGAGCTTCTGGTGGCGCACAACCTGGGCGCAAAGGACATCGACAGCATCGGCATCACGAACCAGCGCGAGACCACCGTGGTGTGGAACCGCGAAACGGGGGAGCCCGTGATGAACGCCATCGTGTGGCAGTGCCGCCGCACTGCCCCCATCATCGACGAGCTGACGGCCGACCCGCAGACGGCGCGCATCATCGCCGACAAGACGGGCCTCGTGCCCGACGCCTACTTCTCCGCCAGCAAGATCAAGTGGATCCTCGACCACGTGGAAGGCGCGCGCGAAGACGCCGAAGCCGGCAAGCTGGCCTTCGGCACCGTCGACACGTGGCTCATCTGGACGCTCACCCAGGGCAAGGTACACGCCACCGACGTGACGAACGCCAGCCGCACCATGCTGTACAACATCCACGAGCTGCGCTGGGATCCGTGGCTGCTCGACCTGTTCGACATCCCGGAGTCCCTGCTTCCCGAGGTGCTCCCTTCGTCGGGGGAGTTCGGCCGCACGGCTTCCGCGGGCATCGTGCCGAACGTGCCCATCTGCGGCGTGGCGGGCGACCAGCAGGCGGCCCTGTTCGGACAGTGCTGCTTCCAGCCGGGCCAGGCGAAGAACACGTACGGCACCGGCTGCTTCCTGCTCATGCACACCGGCGGCGAAGCGTGCCGCTCCACGAACAACCTCATCACCACCATCGCCGCCTCGGGTCCGGGCGCCGGCCCCGAGTACGCGCTCGAGGGCAGCGTGTTCATGGCCGGCGCGCTCATGCAATGGCTGCGCGACGACATGGGCATCATCGACGACGTGGCCGAGACTTCGGCCATCGCCCGCAGCGTGAACAGCACCGACGGCGTGTACGTCGTGCCCGCGTTCACCGGCTTGGGCGCACCCTATTGGGACGCCGATGCGCGCGGCGCCATCTACGGGCTCACGCGCGGAACCGGCCGGGCGCACATCGTGCGCGCCGCGCTGGAGTCGCTGGCCTACCAGGTGCACGACCTCGCGGTGGCTATGGAGGCCGACGCGGGGGTGCGCTTGAGCGTGCTCAACGTGGACGGCGGCGCGTCCGCGAACGATTTTCTCATGCAGTTCCAAAGCGATATCTTGCGCACGCCGCTGCGTCGCCCGCAGAATGCCGAGACGACCGCGCTCGGCGCCGCGTTCCTCGCAGGGCTCGCCACCGGGTTCTGGAAGGACGCGGAAGCCCTGTGCGCCCTGCGCTCTTCGGACGACGTGTACGAGCCGGGCATGGAGGACGAGCGCCACGCGAAGCTGCTGGAAGGCTGGGCTCGCGCCGTGAAGCGCACGATGTCGGACGCCCTGTCATCCTGAACGGAGCGCCGAAGGAGCGAAGTTGCGACGCAAAGCCAGTCCTTTAGGGAAGGATCCCGTGCGGCGCCAGCCGTCACGTGACGAAAGAGAAGAGGAAGGGAACCTCACATGAAGATCAGCATTGCAAGCGACCATGCGGGCTTCGAGCAGAAGCAGGCGCTGGTCGGCTACCTGGCCTCCAAGGGCCACGACGTGATCGACCGCGGCCCCGACTGCGACGACCGTGTCGACTATCCCGACTATGCGGCGCGCGTGGCGCACGATGTGGTCGACGGCATGGCCGAGCGCGGCGTGCTCGTGTGCGGCACGGGCATCGGCATGGCCGTGGCCGCCAACAAGATCGACGGGATCCGCGCCGCCAACGTCACCAGCCCGCTGTTCGCCGCCCTCGCGCGCGAGCACAACGACGCGAACGTCGTAGCCGTCTCGGGTCGCTTCGTCGACGAGTCCGTGAACCGCGAGATCCTCGACGCTTTCGTCTCCACCTCCTTCGGCGGCGGTCGTCATGCAGGTCGCGTCGAGAAGATCGCCGCTCTCGAAAACGAATAGCCCGCACGCGCGCAGCGCGGATCGCGCTGTGCTAGCATGATCGCTTCGCCTCGCCCTCATCGAAAGGAACACCATGGCCCTCCAGTACGTATCCCAGACCGATCCCGCCGTCGCCGACGCCATGCGCCAGGAGCTTGCGCGCGAGCGCGACTCCGTCGAGCTCATCGCTTCGGAGAACTTCACGTCGCCCGCCGTCATGGAAGCCGTGGGCAGCGTGCTCACGAACAAGTACGCCGAGGGCTATCCCCGCAAGCGCTACTACGGCGGCTGCGAGAAGGTCGACCTCGTGGAGGATCTCGCGCGCGAGCGCGCCTGCCAGCTGTTCGGCTCGAACTTCGCCAACGTGCAGCCCCATTGCGGCGCGAACGCGAACCTGGGCGCGTACGAGGCTCTCATCGAGCTGGGCGACACGGTGCTGGGCATGAGCCTGGCCGAGGGCGGCCATCTCACGCACGGCTCGCCGGTGAACTTCAGCGGCCGCCACTACGACTTCGCCAGCTACGGCGTGGACGCCCAGACCGAGACCATCGACTACGACGAGGTGGAGCGTATCGCCAAGGAAGTGCGCCCCAAGCTCATCGTGGGCGGCGCGAGCGCGTATCCGCGCGTCATCGACTTCGAGCGCATGGCCGCCATCGCGCGCGAGGTGGATGCGTACTTCATGGTGGACATGGCCCACATCGCCGGCCTCGTGGCCGCGGGCGCGCATCCCAGCCCCGTGCCGCATGCCGACGTGGTGACGTCCACCAGCCACAAGACCCTGCGCGGCCCGCGCGGCGGCTTCATCCTGTCCAACGACGAGGACATCGCCAAGCGCATCGACAAGGCCGTGTTCCCCGGCTCGCAGGGCGGCCCGCTCATGCACGTCATCGCCGGCAAGGCCGTGGCGTTCGGAGAGGCCATGCAGCCCGCCTACAAGGAGTACATCGACCACGTGGTGGAGAACGCGCGCACGCTGGGGCAGGGCATGATGGACGGAGGCCTGCGCCTCGTGTCCGGCGGCACCGACAACCACCTGTGCCTCGTGGACCTCACGCCGGCCGACGTCACCGGCAAGGATGCCGAAAAGCTGTTGGAGAGCGTGGGCCTCACGGTGAACAAGAACTCCATCCCCAACGAGCCGCGCAGCCCGTTCGTCACGAGCGGCATCCGCGTGGGCAGCGCTGCGGCCACCACGCGCGGCTTCACGGCCGACGACTTCTACGAGGTGGGCCAACTCATCGCCGCCACGGTGTTCAACGCCGAGAGCGAGGCGAAGCTCGCCGACGTGCGCGCGAAGGTGGACGCCCTCCTGGCCGCGCACCCTTTGTATCCCGAGCTCGATTACTAGTTCCCGAACCGGATCGCAAGAAAGAAGGCTTATCCCATGCACTACGACCGCGTCACCGTCGTCGACCACCCGATGGTCCAGCACAAGCTGTCCAAGCTGCGCAACAAGAACACGTCGTCGAAGGACTTCCGCGCCCTCGTGCGCGAGCTTGCCATGTTCGAGGGCTACGAGGCCACGCGCGATCTGGCGCTTGAGGACGTCGAGGTTGAAACGCCCATCTGCAAGGCTGCGTGCAAGCAGGTGGCCGGCAAGAAGATGGTCATCGTCCCCATCCTGCGCGCGGGCCTCGGCATGGTTGAGGGGCTGCAGGAGCTCATGCCCTCCACGTTCGTCGGACACCTCGGCATGTACCGCGACCCCGAAACCCATGAGCCGCACGAGTACTACGCGAAGCTCCCCGACAGCATCTCCCAGCGCGACGTGCTGGTGGTGGACCCGATGCTGGCCACGGGCGGCTCGGCCACGGCGGCCATCCACTATCTGCGAAAGCTCGGCGTGAAGAACATCAAGCTCGTCGTGCTCGTGGCGGCGCCCGTCGGCATCGAGGCCGTGCTGTCCGCCGACCCGGACGTGCAGATCTACACCTGCGCCATCGACGAATGCCTGAACGAACATGCCTACATAGTCCCCGGCCTCGGCGACGCCGGCGACAGGATTTTCGGCACCAAGTAACAGAAAAGCCGCAGGCTTGAGGGGAGGAGCAGCGATGGAACCACTCGACCATCGCCCCAGCTGGGACGAGTACTTCATGACGCTGGCGAACGAGGTCGCCACGCGCACCACGTGCATGCGCCGCGCCGTAGGGGCCGTCATCGTGAAGGACCGCCGCATACTGGCCACCGGCTACAACGGCGTGCCTACCGGCATGCGCCATTGCGCCGAGACCGGCTGCCTGCGTCAGCAGCTCGGCGTGCCCAGCGGCCAGCGCCACGAGATCTGCCGCGGCCTGCATGCCGAGCAGAACGCCATCATCCAGGCGGCGCGCTACGGCATCAACATCACGGGGGCGTCCATCTACGTCAACACGCAGCCGTGCATCGTGTGCGCCAAGATGCTCATCAACGCCGGCATCGACGAGATCGTCTACCAGAACCCGTACCCGGACGAGCTGGCCATGTCCATGCTCGAGGAAGCCGGCATGAAGCTGCGCGTGTTCGACCTGTAAACGAGATAGGGGAATGAGATAGGGGACGGGCGTGTCAGGGGGACGGGTGATTTGACACGCCCTCCTGACGTAAAATGAGCCACTAACCCCGCCACCTGTCTCGTTCCTGTCCTTTTCCGCTTGGAGAATATACGGTTTCGGTTACCGTTCCCCCGCGCTTTATGCAGTTTTTTGGCCGGTTTATTCTTCCACTCACCCAAATTTTGTAAGTTTTTGTAACCCTGCCGTCAGCCGAACGTGAAGTTCCGTTATCATACGAGTCGGCTTGGTAGGATGCGTACTTGTGCGCTTGACGGTCAAGAAGAAAGTGGGACATGGCAGTAGCAATCGTTCTGGGGGCGCTCGCGGGCGCTGCGGGGTTCGCTCCGCTGTTCGCCGGCTTGCGTATGACGAGACGAGTGACCGACACCAGCAACCTGGGGCACGCCGGTGCCCTTCTTCTAGGTGTGCTGCTTTCGGTCGCTGTGCTCTTCGTAACCGCCATCGCCTGCGCGCTCCTCGCGCGCGAGTTCGTCCTACCCTTCGTTCTTGCCGAGGTCGTGGCTCTTTCCGTCGCGGCTATCGGGTTCGGCGTCAGCAATCTAGTGCGGAAGTAAGATGGAAAGGTAAAGACACGTGAATCCTCTTGAATCCCTAGCGGAACAGGTACCTCACCTGCAGCATTCTTTCGATTCCGCCTTCGTGTTCGGGTCGGGATCGTTCGGCATGACGCAGTACGTGCTGTGGATGCTCATCTGCTTCCTCATCACGCTCGTCGTCGTGCTTGCGGCCAGCAAGCGCCTCACGATCATCCCCACGAACAAGTTCACCAACATGGTGGAGTACGGCTACGAGTTCGTGAAGAAGGACATGGGCGAAAGCGCCATCGGCCACGGCTACAAGAAGCACCTGCCGTTCTTGGCCACGCTGTTCTTCTTCATCCTGATCAGCAACTTCGTGGGCCTCATCCCCGGCTGCAAGACCCCTACGGGGTCCATCAGCATCACCTGGGCGCTCGCGGCCATCTCGTTCATCTACTTCATCTTCTGGGGCATCAAGGCCAAGGGCCTGGGCGGCTACCTCAAGTCGTTCGCGCCGTCGGGCCTGCCGCTGGTCATGGTTCCCATCGTGTGGTTCTTCGAGCTGTTCTCCACCGTGCTGCGCGTGCTCACGCTGGCCGTTCGACTCTACGGAAACATGTTCGCCGGCCATATGGTTCTCGGCATTTTAGCGCTGCTCACCAGCGTGTTCATCGGCTCCGCCATCCAGGGCGCGGGCGTCGGCGTGGGAAGCATCTCCATCGCGTGGATGCTGTTCCTGTTCGCCATGTACGCTCTCGAGGTGCTGGTTGCGTTCCTGCAGGCCTACGTGTTCACCATCCTCAGCGCGGTGTACATCGGCCTGGCCACGTCCGACCACTAGGTCGACCCCGCGTCCTTTCCGAAAGGGGAGGGCGCACGCGCCTGCGCGCGGCAACGTTTGGTGTTTGACCGGCTATTCCACGGCTGGTTGACATAGAAGGTGTCCATGGTTCTCGGGAGAAGCCCGAGAACGGTAAAAGGAGGAAACTGTGGAAATTACACTCGCTCTTGCGGCTCTGAAGCTCGTGGGCTACGGCCTGTCGACCATCGGCCCCGGCCTGGGCATCGGCATCGCCTGCTACGGCTGCTGCGTCGCCACCGCTCGCCAGCCCGAACTGCAGGGTCGTCTGTTCACGAACTTCATCATCGGTGCTGCTCTCGCCGAGGCTCTGGGCCTCATCGGCTTCGTGCTTACCTTCATCGTGTAACTAAGCCTCATTCGGATACCGTGCCGTATAAGGCTTACATAGGAGGTAACGTACGTGAAAGCTAAAGCGAAAGAAACATCGGCCCGCATCGGGCTTGCCGCGCTTGCCGGCGCCGGCATGACGTTTGCTTTCCCTGCGCTCGCGTTCGCGGCTGAAGAAGAGTCATCGGGCGGCCTGAGCGCCATCTTGCCCGACATGGCGGAGTTCATCCCCATGCTCGTGATCTTCATCCTGCTCTGGATCGTTCTGGCCAAGTTCGGTTGGCCGAAGTTCGAGGCCATGCTGGAGAAGCGCGAGATGACCATCAAGGATTCCCTTGAGAAGTCCGAGCAGGCTCGCGTCGAAAGCGAGCGCGTGCTTGAGGAATACAAACGCCAGCTGGAGGATGCAAAAGCCCAGGCCGCCCAGATCGTCGCAGACGCGAAGAAGACGGGCGAGGCCGTGAAGGCCGACATCACCGATAAGGCGCAGTCCGAGGCCACCGCGATGATCGAGAAGGCGCACAACGCCATCGAAGCGGAGAAGAAGGCCGCCATCTCCGAGCTGCAGGGCTCGGTTGCCGACCTGTCCGTCTCCGTTGCGTCTCGCCTGATCGGCGAGGATCTCAACGATGCCGAGCACCGCAAGATCATCGAGCGCTACGTGAACGAGGCGGGCAGTTTCAATGCCAACTAACCGCCAAATTCTCAAAGAGAAGGTCGCGACGTATGCGTCCGTGCTTCTGGACGGCGCATACGAAGCAGGCGGTCAAGACGCCGTGCTCGAGGTCCGCGACCAGGCCGAGCGCATCCTGCGCATCGCACGTTCGAACATGGATCTCTCCGACGCCTTGGAGGACAGCTCCTATACGCCCGAGCAGAGGGGTCAGCTGGTGCGCAACCTGTTCGCATCCAGCAATCCCGTCCTCGTCGACGTTCTGGCCGTCATGGCCGAGCGCGAGGACTTCGCGTTGCTGTCGCGCGTATGGGCCAGCTATGGAGAACAGCTCGAACGCAAGCTGAACGTCACCGTCGTCGACGTCACGACCGTCGTCGAACTGGACGATCATCTGCGCGAGGTCATTACGAAGAAAGCTGAGGCCGACCTGGGAACGAACGTCGTGTTGCGCGAGCATATCGACAAGTCCCTGCTCGGCGGCATATTGATGAGTGCCAACGGCAAGCGAATCGACGCCAGCGTCCTGTCGCAGTTGGAAAGCGCTCGCAACGTGCTCAAACTATCAACAGATGGAGGTGAATGCTAGTGACTGAAATCACCGCACAGTCTATTGACGAGGCACTGCGCAAGCAGCTCGATGCGCTCAATACGAGCGTCGAATCTCGCGAAGTCGGAACCGTCATCCAGATCGGCGACGGTATCGCGCGCGTCGACGGCCTCAAGGACGCCATGGCGGGCGAGCTCCTCGAGTTCGTGGGTTCCAACGGCCAGACCGTCTACGGTATGGCCCAGAACCTCGAAGAGGACGAAGTCGGCGCCGTGCTGCTTGGTGACGTCACCGCAATCAAGGAAAACGACCAGGTGAAGACCACCGGTCGTATCGTGGAGATCCCCTCGGGCAAAGAGATGCTCGGCCGCGTGGTGAACCCGCTCGGCATGCCGATCGACGGCAAGGGTCCCATCAAGGCCGAAGGCATGCGCCCGGTGGAGTTCAAGGCCCCCGGCGTCATCCAGCGCCAGCCCGTCGAGGAGCCGATGCAGACCGGCATCCTGGCCATCGACTCGATGATCCCCATCGGCCGCGGCCAGCGCGAGCTGATCATCGGCGACCGCCAGACCGGCAAGACGTCCATCGCGGTTGATGCCATCATCAACCAAAAGGGCAAGGACATGATCTGCATCTACGTCGCCATCGGCCAGAAGGCGTCCACGGTCGCCGGCCTGGTGGAGACGCTGGAGAAGCACGGCGCGATGGAGTACACGATCATCGTGAACGCCTCCGCGTCCGACTCCGCTCCGCTGCAGTACATCGCCCCCATGGCGGGCGCCGCCATCGGCGAGTACTTCATGTACAACGGCGAGAACGGCCAGCCGGCCACGGCCGACAACCCGGGCCGCCACGTGCTGTGCATCTACGACGACCTGTCCAAGCAGGCCGTGGCGTACCGCCAGATGTCGCTGACGCTGCGCCGCCCGCCGGGACGCGAAGCGTACCCGGGCGACATCTTCTACCTGCACTCCCGCTTGCTGGAGCGCGCGGTCAAGATGTCCGACGAGTACGGCGCGGGCTCGCTCACGGCGCTGCCCATGATCGAGACGCAGGCCGGCGACGTGTCCGCCTACATCCCGACCAACGTCATCTCCATCACGGACGGCCAGATCTTCCTGTCCACCGACCTGTTCTTCCAGGGCCAGCGCCCTGCGGTCAACGTCGGCATCTCGGTGTCGCGCGTCGGCGGCTCCGCGCAGGTCAAGGCCATGAAGCAGGTTGCCGGCACGCTGCGCCTCGATCTCGCGTCCTATCGCGAGCTGCAGGCGTTCACGCAGTTCGGCAGCGACTTGGACAAGTCGACCCAGGACCAGCTGAACCGCGGCGCCCACATGACCGAGCTGCTGAAGCAGGGTCGTTACGTGCCGATGCCCGTCATGGACCAGGCTATGTCCATCTACGCAGGTGCTCATGGCTACCTCGACGACATCCCGGTGTCCGACGTCGTCCGCTTCCGCGGCGAGTTCCTCGACTTCATCCACGCTTCCAAGCCGGAGATCGTCGAGGCCCTCGAGAAGGCGCAGAAGTTTACCGATGAAATCGAAACCGACCTGAACGCCGCTATTGAAGCTTTCAAGCTGCAGTTCTCGCCCTCGGCTTCTTAAGGCAGGTAGACTATGCCCAACCTTCACGACATAGAAAGGCGTATCGGCTCCGTCTCTTCGACGAAGCAGATCACGCGCACCATGGAGATGGTGGCGGCCGCGAAGATCCGCCGCGCTGGAGAGCGCGTGGCGGCTGCGACGCCGTACTCCGAATCCATGGTCGAAATGTTGGCCAACGTTGCCAAGCGTGTAGGTGGCTCCGATAACGCGCTGTTGCGCAAGCACGACGAAGTGAAGAACGTGCTGTTCGTCGTGGTTGTGTCGGACCGCGGCCTTGCCGGCGGTTTCAACAGCAACGTGCTGCGGCACGTCGAGCGTCTCATGAAGGAAAAGCAGGCCGCAGGCGCGTCCGTCCAGGTCGTCGCCTGCGGTAAGAAGGCCGTCGGGTACTTCACCTACCGCAAGGTGGAGCCGGTGCTCGGGTTCACGGACCTTTCTGCCGATCCGACGGTGGAGGAGGCCGCGTCCGTCGCGGCGTACGCCATCGACGGATACGAGAACGGCACGATCGACGAGGTGTTTGTCGTGTACAACCACTCGAAGAACGCTGCCGAGCAGGTGCTGCGCACGGAGCTCGTGCTGCCCGTGGACACGGCTGCGCTCGATGCCGAGCTGGCCGCCGAAGGCGTGCAGCAGGAAGCGGGCGAGGCGAAGCTCGAGGGCGACGTGATCTTCGAGCCCAGCGCCGAGGCCGTACTCGACCGCTTGCTGCCGGCGTATGTGCGCACGACGCTGTACCATGCGCTCATCGACTCGGCCGCTGCCGAGCAGGGCGCGCGCCGCAACGCCATGATGTCGGCTACGGACAACGCTACCGAAGTGCTCGAAACGTTGACTAGATTGTATAACCGCGTACGCCAGGGCGCTATCACGACGGAGATTTCCGAGATCGTCGGTGGCGCAGCGGCTTTGGAGGATTAAATGGCTGAACAAATGCTTACGAAGGAGGAGCTCGAGGCCAGCAAGGGCGCTACCGGTCGCATCGTGCGTATCGTCGGCCCTGTCGTTGACGTCGAATTTCCCCCTGATCAGCTGCCGGCGATTTACAACGCGCTGACGGTTGATGCCAAGACCCTGGCGGGCGACTTGCACCTCGTGCTCGAGGTCGAGACGCACCTGCCGGGCAACCTTGTCCGCTCGGTGGCCATGAGCTCGACGGACGGTCTCGTCCGCGGCCTCGAGGTCGTCGACACGGGCAACCCGATCATGATGCCCGTGGGTCCCGAGACCCTGGGCCGCATCTGGAACGTCATGGGCGAGCCCGTCGACGAGAAGCCGATGCCCGAGGTGAAGGGCTACATGCCCATCCACCGTCCGGCTCCGGACTACGACGAGCTGTCCACTACCACCGAGATCTTCGAGACCGGCATCAAGGCCATCGACCTCGTCGAGCCCTTCGTCAAGGGCGGCAAGACGGGTCTGTTCGGCGGCGCCGGCGTGGGCAAGACGGTTATCATCCAGGAGCTCATCAACAACCTGGCCCAGGAGCACGGCGGCACGTCGGTGTTCACGGGCGTGGGCGAGCGTACCCGCGAGGGTACCGACCTCTACCTGGAGATGAGCGACTCGGGCGTCATCAACAAGACCTGCCTCGTGTACGGTCAGATGAACGAGCCTCCGGGAGCGCGTCTGCGCGTGGGTCTCGCGGGCCTCACCGAGGCGGAGTACTTCCGCGATCAGGGCCAGGACGTGCTTCTGTTCGTGGACAACATCTTCCGCTTCACGCAGGCCGGCTCCGAGGTGTCCGCTCTGCTGGGCCGCATGCCCTCTGCCGTGGGCTACCAGCCGACGCTGGCAACCGAGATGGGCGACTTGCAGGAGCGCATCACGTCGACGTCCACCGGCTCCATCACGTCCGTGCAGGCCGTGTACGTGCCCGCCGACGACCTGACCGACCCTGCGCCGGCCACGACGTTCACGCACCTCGACGCGAAGACGGTTCTGTCCCGTTCGATCTCCGAGCTGGGCATCTACCCGGCAGTCGACCCGCTGGAGTCCACCTCCCGCGCGCTCGACCCGCAGATCGTCGGCGAGGAACACTATCGCGTGGCCGTGGGCATCCAGGAGCTGCTGCAGAACTACAAGGACCTTCAGGACATCATCGCCATCCTCGGCATGGACGAGCTGTCCGAGGATCAGAAGAAGATCGTGAACCGTGCCCGCAAGGCGCAGCAGTTCTTCGGCCAGTGCTTCCACGTGGCCGAGCAGTTCACGGGCCTGCCGGGCAAGTACGTGAAGCTTGAGGACACCATCCGCTCCTTCGCCGCCATCCTCGACGGCGAGTGCGACGAGATCCCCGAGCAGTGCTTCCGCATGAAGGGCTCCATCGAAGACGTGTACGCTGCGTACGAAGAGATGAAGAAGGCCTCGTAATGGCTGGGTTCATGTGCGACATCGTGACGCCGGTGGCGAAGCTGGTCTCTGATGAGGTCGAGCTCGTCGTCGTGCCCGGCGTCGAAGGCGAGATGGGCTTTCTGAAAGGCCATGCTCCGCTCGTGTCGGTGCTTGCCGACGGCGAGGCGCGCGTGAAGGCGGTCGGCGCCTCCGAGACCGTGCATTACGCTTTGCAGGGCGGTTACGTTGAGGTGACGGACGACAAGGTCATCATCTTGGCCGATCGTGCGCTGCCTGCGGCCGACATCGATGTCGAGCAGGTGCGCGAGCAGCTGACCGTCATCGAGGAGCAGCTGTCCGGACTCTCCGAAGAGGAGGCTCGCAAGACGACGCTCGCGGCCGACAAGGCGTGGTGCGACGTTCAGCTGAGGGTCGCCAAAGCGGCTTAAGGCGGACGCGTTCGAAGACGCGCGGCTTCGGTCGCTTGGCAACGCAACGGCCGATGCGCTGCGGTTGACGAGCAAGATGAGGAAGAGCCCCCGCACGGGGCTCTTCCTTTTTTCCGGCTATGTTTTCGAGGCGTTGGCGTCCCGAAGAGGGATGGTCTCGCACAATGCGAGAGGTTCGGATTCGAGAGTGGTATGATAAGGGGGAAATCGTTGTGCGCCGACGGGCTGCGGCGCAAAGATGAAGGAGAGCGCTCGTGAGTCGTCGGAAGTCCCTTGAATCCTCCGGATGCGTGCAGATCGAGGGCGAGGAAGACGGCTATGACGCGCTGACGGGGCTGCCGGATCGTACGACCTTGGAGCGACGCATCGAGCGGTGCCTTGCCCAGAAGGGTCGTCCGTTCAGCCTCATCGTCATCGATATCGACAATTTCAGGTCGTTCAACGACGCGTACGGCTATGCGGTGGGCGACGCGATCATAGCCCGGTTCGGACGCTATCTGCAGACGAGCCTCTCGACCGGCGTCGAGATGGTGGGACGCGTGGGCAGCGAGGAGTACCTCGCCATCGTCGACGGCGCCGACCGGGACGTCCTGGACGGCCTCACGAGCGATCTGCTCTCCGTGCGCCTGACCATCGACGGGGAAGGGCCTTCCGGGGAATCCACGTCCGTCAGCCTGACCGCCGGCGCGGGCGTCGTGTCGTGGGACGGGGAAGCTGCCTTGACGCCGGCGGCCCTCATCCATCAAGCCGAGGTGGCGCTGCGCAAGGCGAAGCAGCTCGGCCGGAGCCGCCGCTACGCGTTCGAGACCGACGATGCGGAATTCGCGCGTCTGCGGGAGGATATGCGGCTTTCGATGGAGCTGTCCGTCGAGATCGGCGATGCGCTCGAACGCGGGGAGTTCGAAGCCTTCTTCCAGCCCCTGTTCAGGCCCTCGAACGGCCGGATCGTGGGGGCCGAAGCGCTCGCGCGCTGGCGGCATCCGTCGCGCGGCCTGGTCAGCCCCGCCGTGTTCATCCCGCCGCTCGAGCGCAGCGGCGCCATCGTCGACCTCGATCTGGCCATATTCGAGCAGTGCTGCCGCTTCCTGCGCGACCGTCTCGACAAGGGCGCGGTCATCGTGCCGCTGAACTGCAACTTCTCGCGCTTGCATTTCCTGGACGACTCGTTCGCCGACACGTTGAAAGGCATCGTCGACCGCTACGCCGTCCCTCCGTCGTATCTGTGCGCGGAAATCACGGAAAGCGCGTTCGTCGAGGATTTCGACACCGTGATCGGCCAAGTGAAGCGGCTGCACGAGCACGGTTTCAGCGTGGCCATGGATGATTTCGGCAGCGGGTACTCGTCGCTGGGCATGCTGCAGAACCTGCCCATCGACGAAGTGAAGATCGACCAGCTGTTCTTCCAGCGCGACCTTTCCGACTTCCGCAACGCGACCGTGGTGTACTCGATGGCGAACATCGCCAAGGTGCTGGGTCTGGTCGTGGTTTGCGAGGGCATCGAAACCGCCGAGCAGGTCGAGTTCGTGAAAGGCATCGGGTGCGACATTGCCCAAGGCTTCTTCTTCAGCCGCCCGGTCGACGAGGCTTCGTTCGGCGGCTTGCTGGAACGCGCCCTGGCGCACGAGCCCCAGAAGCGATCGCCGCTGCGCAAAGAGGACGCGCGGTCGTTCATCGTGCGCTTGTTCGATCATGCCTTCGTAAGGCAGGATCTCGATGCGTTCGCAGACTGTTGCTTCGACGACGTGCAGTGGCAGGATCGGTTCGAGGAGGGCTGCTTCTCGGGCATCGACGCGGTGCGCGCGCATCTCGAGCGCGCGATGAGCGGCCGGGAGCTCTCCATCGCGTACAAGGCCATTACGGTGAACGAGCTGTCCGGCGACCTCGTCGCGGTGAGCGGCGAAGCGGTATTCACCGGAGACGTGGACTACCAGGGCGTCTTCTACTTCGGTGCGTCGTGTTTGGCAACCGATGCCGGGGTCCTTCTGACCAAGATGAAGATCGACCGAGTCAACCGTTCGGGTCATTCGCATAGATCCTTGCAGATGGCGGCAATGGATATGGAGCGGTTGGACGAAGGCCCCGCGCTTGATCAGTTCTACGGGGTCGTGCCCGTGGGTATCATTCGCTACGATTTGTCGGGCGACATGCTGATAACTTATATGAATCAAGCTATGTTCGACATCCTCGGCTACACGAAGGAGCAGTTTTACGGAGAGGTTGGAGCCAGCCTTCGAATGATCGTGCATCCCGACGATCTCGACTATCTGTACAAGAAGAGCGTCGAGATGATAGAGACCGGCGAGTCGGAGCCGTTCTCCTATCGTTTCATCAGGCGCGACGGCTCCGTCGCACGCGTGCTGTATCGGCAATGCAATCTTCCGGGCATCGACGGGCGGCCCGTCACCCAGGGCATGTACATCGATCTGGACGAAGCCGAGCGCTATCTGACGGAGGACGAAGGGGAATAGGGGAGCCCTGCGGAGCCGCGATGCGAGGGCGGCCGCGTCGATCTTCGCGCAATCGGGGATTTCTGTCGTCTGCTCGAGGCTAAGGGCTCGAACGACCCCAGCACCCGCCGACACCTGCTTGACGGCGAAATGCACGCGTCGAGGCAAAAATCGAACGGTTTGGTAATCCTGGCGGAGCCCGGCCGCGGCGCTTCGAGTCCGCCGAGTGCGATTGGGAACGTTTCCCCAGGTCGGATACTCCTCGAACCGTAAAACAAAGCGAATCAGTGTGATTACCAAACCGTTCGTTTTTTACCGCTCGACGCCGTTTCCGCCGTCAAGCCTCTACCGGCGCCCTGTGGGAGTCTGACGGGCTCCCGCAGTCTTTCGGTTTGGGCGCGAATCGATGCCTATGGCAATTCCTTTGAGTCCTACCGCCGCGAAGGCATGCAAAACCCCTGGTGGCTAAATCCCCCTGCGCCTTCCGGGGGTTCGATCCCGCCGGATATTGTCATGGGAGTCGATTTGCGCCCAAGGTGGGGAAGGATGCGCGAGCGCTCGGCGAGCCGTGCGAAATCGGGCAGGTTGTGCGCGATTTTGGCACGACTCGGTGCGCGCGAGCGAAGCGGTGCGTCCTACAATGGATCGAATCCTAAACGAAAGGGGTTCGTATGAACGCAAGAACGTGGAAGAAGCTGGGCGCGTGCCTGTGCGCCGGAGCGCTTGTCGCCGCGCTGTGCGCGGGTTGCGCTTCGAAGGTGTCCGACGATGCTGCGCAGCCGCTCGTCAACGGTGTGACCGATCGGCAGGAAGTGGTGTACTGCCTGTACTTCGGCCTCACCGACAAAGACACCGGCAAGCAGGAGCTCACCATGGAGGAGGCGAAGGATATCGCCATCCCGCTGTTCATCGAGGCGGGGTCGGGCTATACCGTGTACGAGGCCGAAGGAGGCTTCGCCAAAGAGGACGGGACCGTCGTGCAGAACGACACGCTCGTGTTCGACAGCACCCACGGCGACGAGCAGGCCATCCTCGACCTTATCGAGAAGGTCAGGCGGGCGCTCAACGTCGAAAGCGTGTACTGCGAGTCCAAGCTCGTCGGCTGCCAGATACGCGGCGGCGTCATATCGGGCGTCTCGTAAGCGGCGGATCGAGCGCTGCGAACGCCGCCTGCTGTTGCGGGCGGCGTTCGCGCAAAAACCATCGTTTGTTCGCTGTTTGAAGACGGCGCTTTACGACGAATGCTGTTAGAATGTCATCGATACCACGACGCGCATCCATGACTGACAAGAGGCACAAGATATGGCATTCGTCCACCTGCACAACCATACCGAATATTCCCTGCTCGACGGCCACACTCATATCTACGACATGGTGAAGAGAGCCGCCGACCTCGACATGCCCGCGGTGGCCATCTCCGATCACGGCGTGATGTCGGGCGTTCCGCAGCTGTGCGAGATGTGCGACAAGGTGGAAGCCGAGACGGGCAAGCGCGTGAAGCCCATCTACGGCTGCGAGGTGTACTTCACCACCGACGAAGAGCTGCGCAAGGACACGAAGCCGAAGCTGTACCACCTGCTGCTGCTGGCCAAGACGAACGAGGGCTACCACAACCTGGTGAAGCTGGTCAGCGAGTCGCACGTGGACAACTTCTACTACAAGCCGCGCACCACCTTCAGCATGCTGCAGAAGTACGGCAAGGGCATCATCGGCTCGTCGGCCTGCATCGCCGGCATCATTCCGAAGCTGCTCGACAACCGCCAGGTAGACGAGGCGGTCGAATGGGCCAAGAAGTTCGCCAGCTGCTTCGAACCGGGCGATTTCTACATCGAGCTGCAGAACCAGGGCATCCGCACCGATGCCGGGTTCACGCAGACCGAGCTCAACCACATGCTGACCGACGTGGCCAAGGCCGCCGGCCTCAAGACCATCGCCACGAACGACTTCCACTACCTCACGCGCGAGGACGCGCGCGCCCAGGACTACATGCTGTGCATCGGCACGGGCGCGGCGTTCAACGACGCCAACCGCATGCGCTTCGAGAACGACCAGTTCTACATGAAGACCGAGGAGGAGATGCGCGAGGCCCTCAAGGACTTCCCCGAGGCCTGCGACACCACGGTGGAAGTGGCCGAGAAGGTGAACGTGGTGCTGGAGCGCGACTCCATCCTTCCGCGTTTCCCGTTGCCCGAGGGCGAGACCGAGGAAAGCTACTTCCGCAAGCGCGTGCAGGAGGGCTTGGTCAAGCACTACGGCAATCCCGTTCCGCAGGAGGCGCAGGAGCGCGCCGACTACGAGATGGGCATCATCATCCAGCAGGGCTTCCCGGCGTACTTCCTCATCGTGCAGGAGTACATCGAATGGGCGCGCAGCCAGGGCATCGGCGTGGGTCCGGGCCGTGGTTCGGCCGCAGGCGCCATCGTGGCGTACGCCATGGACATCACTGCGCTCGACCCGCTGTCCAACGGCCTGCTGTTCGAGCGATTCCTGTCGCCCGAGCGCGTGGAGATGCCCGATATCGACGTCGACTTCGAGCAGGGCCGTCGCGAAGAAGTGATCAACCACATCAAGGACGTGTACGGCGAGGACCACGTGTCGCAGGTCATCACGTTCGGCACCCTGCAGGCCAAGAACGCCGTGCGCGACGCCGCGCGCGTGCTGGACTACCCGTATAGCACCGGCGACAAGATCACGAAGATGATCGGCGACGAGCTGGGCATCACCATCGACAAGGCGCTGGCCACGAACCCCGATCTCAAGAAGGCCTACGAGACCGAAGAGGACGTGAAGGCCGTCATCGACGCCGCGCTGTCCATCGAAGGCCACGTGCGCGGCGAGGGTGTGCACGCGTGCGCCACCATCATCTGCCGCGACCCCATGGCCGATCACGTGCCCATGAAGCGCGACACCAAGGGCGGCGGCATCATCACCCAGTACGACGGCCATTACACGCCCGAGCTGGGTCTGCTGAAAATGGACTTCCTCGGCCTGCGCACGCTCGACGTGCTCACCATCGCGTGCCGCAACATCGAGCAGCGCTTCGGCACGAAGGTGATTCCCGAGGACATCCCCATCGACGACGAGGGCGCCTTCAAGCTCATGCAGTCCGGCAACATGGACGGCCTGTTCCAGGTGGAGGGCGCGCTGTACGTCAGCTTGTTCGCGCGCCTGCCTCCCACGCGCTTCTCCGACATCGTCGCCTCGATCGCGCTCAACCGTCCGGGCCCGCTGGAATCCGGCATGGTCGAGGACTACATCAAGGTGGCCAGCGGCAAGACCTCCATCCACTACTACGACGAGCGCCTCCGCCCCATCCTGGAGGAGACGTACGGCACCATGGTCTACCAAGAGCAGATCATGCAGATATCCATGGCTATGAGCGGTTTCTCGGCGGGCAAGGCCGACAAGCTGCGCAAGGCTATGGGCAAGAAGAAGCTCGACGTTATGCGCGCGTTGCAGGAAGACTGGAACACCGGCGCGGTGGAGAACGGCTATCCGCTGGAAATCGCGAAGCAGATCTGGGAAGACGCGGAGAAATTCGCTAAGTACGCGTTCAACAAATCGCACTCGGCCGCCTACGCCATCCTGGTCATGCGCACGGCGTACCTGAAGGCGCACTACCCGAACGACTTCATGGCGGCCGTGCTGTCGTCCTACATGGGCAACACCGACCGTTTGATCCGCTACATCGCAAGCTGCAACCACTCGGGCATTCCCGTGTTGCCGCCGGACATCAATTCGTCCAACGCCGAGTTCACGCCCACCGACGAGGGCGTGCGCTTCGGCCTGGTGGGCGTGCGCGGCGTGGGCGCGAACGTGGCCGAGGCCATCATCGAGGAGCGCGAGGCGTACGGGCCGTTCACGTCGCTGCACGACTTCGTGAACCGCCTGGACGCGAAATGCTACAACCGCAAGACGCTGGAAGCGCTCATCAAGGGCGGGGCGTTCGACTCGACGGGCTACACGCGCAAGCAGCTCATGTACTTCGTTGACGAGACGCCGCTGCTGGAAAGCGCCTCGAAGCGCCAGAAGGATCGTGAGAGCGGCCAGGTGTCGATGTTCGACCTGTTCGGCGACGATCCCGATTCGGGCTTCGAGGAGGAGGTTCCGGAACCGGACGGCGTGGAGTGGCCGAAGCGCCAGCTGTTGACGTTCGAGAAGGAGATCATGAAGATCTACGTCTCGGACCACCCGCTGCGCCCGTACGAGGGCACCATCGCGCGTATGACCAAGTTCTCGCTGGGAGACCTGGCCGAGCGCACGAAGGAGATCAAGTCCGCGGTGTTCGTGGGCATGATCTCGAACGTGGTGACGAAGCTGACGAAGCGCGGCACGAAGATGGCCACGTTCACCTTGGAGGATACGACGGGCCACGTGGAGTGCATCTGCTTCAAGTACGACGACAACGCCGAGGCCATCCAGGAAGACGCCATCGTGAAGGTGAAGGGCAAGTTCGAGGCGAACGACCGCGGCAATCAGATCATGGCGTTCGAGGTGGAGGTCATCGAGCTGAACGAGGCCGATGCGCGTCCGTCGCACCTTGAGCTGAAAGTTGCGTCCTCGGACTTCGACCAGTCGAAGTCGCTGCGGCTCAACCGCATCTTGAAGTCGTATCCGGGTCGCGACGGCGTGGTTCTGCTCGTGCAGCAGAGCGATGGCCGCAAGTTCCGCGCCGAACTGCCCGTGTCGGTGGATTCCCGCAGCCCCGTCATGCGTTCCGAGATCCAGGATCTGTTCGGTTCGCAGGTGTGGAGGGCTTCTTGATGCTCCGTCGTTCTCGAACGACGGAGCTCCTCGACGCTGCGAAGCGCTGGGGCGCCCTATCTCGCGGCGATGCCGATGGCTCGCGTACGTAGCGTCGTATCGCGCATTGCCCAGTCGCTCAAACAGTCCTGCTCGCTCGAAGGCCCCGCTGGGGCCTTCGGCTCGTGCGGAACTCGCTTGGTGGGCAACGCGCGATACGACGTAGCTTCGCGGCGCTTTTAAACAATTTGGCAAGCGGATAGCGCCCCCTCTTCGCAGAGGGGGCGTGTTCGTTTATGATGTCGGCTATGAATACGCAAACCATCACCCCAAACACCGCGCGTAAGCGCGAAGCAGCGGCCGCTGCGGCAGCTGATAAACCCGTGCGCGACCATACTCTGGCGTTGACCTTGTCGTACAACGGCGCGCCGTTCAGCGGCTTCGCTCGTCAGCCGGGTCAGACCACCGTGCAGGGCGACCTCGAGGATGCCCTGCGCATGCTGTTCCGCCGCGACGTGGAAACCACGTGCGCGGGACGGACCGATGCGGGCGTGCATGCGCTCGGCCAGGTGGTCAGCTTCGACGTGGACGACCGCGACATCGCAGGACGCTCGCTGCCCAGCTTGCGCCGTTCTCTCAACGCGCTCACGCATGACGCCATCACCGTGCGCGAGGTCGAACCGAAGAAGCTGGGCTTCTCGGCGCGCTTCGACGCGCAGGCGCGCGAGTATCACTACCACCTGTGCGTGGACAGCACGTGCCCCATCTTCATGAAGGACTTCTCGTGGTTCGTCCCCGGCGGCCTCGATATCACGGCTATGGAAGCAGGTGCGCAGTATCTGCTGGGCGAGCACGATTTCAAGAGCTTCTGCATGGCCGCCTCGGCGGAAGGCAAGCCCACGCACCGCAACGTGCGCGAGATTTCCTTCCATCCCGAGACGGTGATGGGCGAGAACCTCATGTCCATCAAGGTGGTGGGCAACGCGTTTCTGCACTCCATGGTGCGCACCATCGTGGGCACGCTGGTGATGGTGGGGAAGGGCCAGCGTGACGCCGATTGGGTGGGCGAGGTGCTGGAGGCGTGCGATCGTCGGGTTGCGGGGGAGAACGCCCCAGCTCAAGGGCTTGTATTCTGGCGAGTCATCTACTGACGTGCTACAATAGGCCTCCGATAAACCGAAGGCGGCGTATCATGTTCAGCACATCAACGGCAAAGCGCGTGGCGCGCGAGGCGGAAAAGATCGTATCGCTCAAAGAGGATATGGACGCCGTCTCGTGGACGCGCGTGCTCGAAATAGGCAATCAGCTCCAAGAGGGCGTCGACGAGGCCGAGCGCGTCTCGCTGGCGTGCGAGCTCGTGTCCATCGCCCAATCCAACCGCTCGCTGTACACGCGCTTGGGCCTCGATCCGGAACCCTCGTCCTCGCGCGTGATGGCGTCGGGTATCGAAGTGATGGAGGGCGGGCTTGCCGAGGCCGCCATCGAAAAGCGGGGAGATCGAGGGGGACGGCGCCCTCCGATCGTCGAGGCTCCGTCGATCGAGCCGGAGGTTTTCGTGGAAGAGCCGAGCGAAGCCGATTTCCAGGTTGCCGGCGTGCAGGCGGAATGCGATCTCGTGGCGAAGAACGATCCCGACGAAAGCGACTTCATCGAGGCGGCCGAGGCCGTAGCGCGCGTCGATTCGCCGTCCGCTCCTTTGCCCGTCGATCCCGAGCCCGTCGATCCTGCGCCCGTTGCCGAGCCTGCCGCGCAGGTCGAGGCGACGAAGCCGGAAGAACCCTCCTCGACGCAGCCGCAGCAGGAGCCGCGACCAGAGCCGGAGCCGAAGCCGGAGTCCGTGGCTGCGCCCAAAGAGAAGCCGCCTCGGCAGCGCCGTTTCGCGCGTTTTCGCAACCTGTACGAAAGCCGCGACGGCGGTCTGTGCGTCTTCGAGGACGAGCACGGCCACCTCGTGGCCGTCGACTCGTCGAAGCTCGCCTAGCGAACGCGAAGGGCCCCGTAGGGCCCTTCGTTCGTTTACGCCGCCGGTTTCTTGGGGACGGTCTTGTCCACGAAGTAGATCTTGTACCACATGAGGAACATGTAGACGATCCAGATCTTGCGCGAGCGGTCGATCTTGTACCTGTGCTCGTCGAGCAGGCGCACCAGCTCGTCGGTGTTGAAGAACTGTTGCGCGATGTCGCCGGTGAACCATTCCTTGACCTGGTTGTAGTAGCGGTCCTGGCGCAGCCAGTCCACCATGGGCACGGGAAAGCCCAGCTTCTCCTTCTGCGCCCAGTCTTTCGGGATGGTGCGCTCGGCCGCCTCGCGCAGGGCGATCTTCGTCTGCTCGCCGTTCGCTTTGAACGGGGTGGGGATGGTGCGCGAGACGTTGAACACCTCCTTGTCGAGGAACGGCACGCGGCTTTCCAGCGAGTGGGCCATCGACATCTTGTCGGTTTTCAGCAAGATGTCGCCTACCAGCCAGAAGAAGAGGTCGACGTACTGCATGCGCGTCGTGTCGTCGAGGCCGGCCGCCTCGGCGTACGCGGGCGCGATCAGCTCTTGCGGCGAGCACGCCTGTACGGGGCGCTTCAGCAGGCGGGCGCGCTCCTCGGGGCTGAACGCCACGCCGTTGGCGTTGGTGTAGTACCAGTCCTCGGGGGTCTCGCTGGCGCGCTCCAGGTAGTTCGCGCCGCGCACGCCCAGCGCGTGAGCCGCCTTCGACGCGCCGCGCAGCAGGCCCTTCGGCACCCAGGACAGCTTCGCGTTGGCGAACGGCGTCTGGTAGATGCGGTAACCGCCGAAGAACTCGTCGGCGCCCTCGCCGGACAGCACGGCCTTCACCTTCTTCGCGGCCTCCTGGTCGACGAAGTACAGCGCCACGGCGCTCGGGTCGGCGGACGGCTCGTCCATGTGCCACTGCACGCGGGGCAGGCTTTCCCAGTACTCCTCTTCGCCGATGTGCTTGGAGTTGTTCTCGATATGCAGTTCGTCGGCCAGCTCGCGCGCCCAGGAGATCTCGTCGCGCTCGCCCTCGTACTCGGCGAAGCCCACGGTGAACGTCTTGATGTCGGGATTCTCCTTCGCCAGGCATGCGGCCATGTAGCTGGAATCGATGCCGGACGACAAGAACGAGCCCACCTCCACGTCGGCCACGTTGTGGTAGCGCACGCTTTCGCGCATGGCGGCGTCGATGGCCTTCACGGTGTCCTCGCGGCTGCGGTTCTGGTCGAAGTCGTACGTGGGGCGCCAGTAGCGCTCGGTTTCCGTCGTGCCGTCGGCGCGCACGGTCATGCAGTGCGCGGGCTCCAGCTTGTAGATGCCCTTGAAGAACGTCTCGGGCAGCGCCGAGAACTGGAAGCACAGGTACTGCTCCAGCGCCTCCTCGTTGAGCTCGCGCTCGTAGGCGGGGTGCTCCAGGATGCATTTGATCTCGGAGGCGAAGATGAACTGCGGGCCGGCCTCGCCGTTCTGCACGGTGTAGTAAAACGGTTTGATGCCGAAGAAGTCGCGCGCGCAGAACAGCTCGCCGCGCTGCTTGTCCCAGATGGCGAACGCGAACATGCCGCGCACCTTGTCCAGCAGCAGCTTGCCCCAGGCCAGGTACGACGCCAGCAGCGTCTCGGTGTCGGACTCGGTCTTGAACGTCCAGCCGTCCGCGGCCAGCTCGTCTCGCAGGTCGCGGTAGTTGTAGATCTCGCCGTTGAACACGATGGCGTAGTCGCCGATGGTGAACGATCCGGGGGCGGAGCCTTCCGTAGCCGGCGACGTCACGATGGAGTCATGCGCGCCCGTGGCGCGCACCATGGGCTGGCTGCCGTTCTCGAGGTCGATGAGCGACAGGCGCCGATGCCCCAGCGCCACGCCGTCGGCAAGGTACTGGCCCTCGCCGTCGGGGCCGCGGTGCGCCATGATGTCGCACATGGCCTTCAACGTGGGCGCGTCGGCTTCGGTCGCGCCGGTGAATCCGCAGATACCGCACATGAATGATTCTCCTTCTCGTTTGGTCTGCGCACCATGATAGCCCAAGCGCCCCGCAACCCCCAAGCGCCCTGCCCGCCCCCTCGCCAAAACCGCAGATTTGGAGGGAGCTGGCAGCGAGTAGTCACCGTAGGAACGCATCTTCGCCCGTAAAACACGCCTCGTGCGCTGTGGCGTGTTTTACGGGCGAAGATGCAGCGCCGCGCACGTTCGCAGACCCGGGACGTTCTTTCGGTGCGGCAGCGGCGAGACCGGCGTCCGAATGCGAAGCGGTTCCCGCGCGGCGGTGCGCGCGTCGGAGGACGCTTCCGTAGCACCTCTTCGGGCGTCGGTTGCTGGCAAAACGGATCTTTCGGCAAAACGTTGTTGGCGACCAGGGTTTTCCCGGTATAATGATGCATCTGGATCGCGGCGCAGGTGCACGACGTGGATGGGCGCCCGTATCCGATCCTTTGCGGACGCGTTCCGCGAGCGGATTTTCCGGGGAATACCAACTGAACGTTAACGGAGGTTTTCGATGGCTTCAACGCATGCGCACGCGCGCTCGGCCTGGTCGGGCAAGTGGGCGTTCATTCTGGCTGCGGCGGCATCCGCCGTGGGCTTGGGGAACATGTGGCGCTTCCCCTATCTGGCGGCCAAGTACGGCGGCGGCACGTTCCTGCTCACCTACCTGGTGCTGGTGTTCACGTTCGGCGTGTCGCTGCTGTTGCTAGAGACGGCGCTCGGCCGCAAGACGGGCCAGTCGGCCATCGGCGCGTTCAAGCAGTTCGGCAAGAAGTACGCCTTCATCGGCGTCCTGGCGTCCACCGTGCCCTTCATCATCACGCCGTACTACTGCATCATCGGCGGCTGGGTGACGAAGTACGCGGCGGCCTACCTGATCAACGGCCCGGAGGCGCTGGCCGACGGCGGAGACTTCTTCACAGGCTTTATTTCCAGCAACACCGAGAGCTTCCTGTGGATGCTCCTGTTCATGGCCATCGTGTTCATCGTGGTGTCGCTGGGCGTGAAGGGCGGCATCGAGAAGGCGAACCTCGTCATGATGCCGGCGCTCATCATCATGGCCGTAGGCATCGCGCTGTACACGCTGACCATGCCCGGCGCCGTCGACGGTGCCCTGTACTACCTCACGCCCGACTTCAGCAAGTTCTCACCGGAGCTGGTCATCGGCGCGCTCGGGCAGATGTTCTACAGCCTGTCGCTGGCCATGGGCATCATGATCACGTACGGCTCCTACCTGGACAAGAAGTCCAGCCTCACGCAGAGCGTCGCCCGCATCGGCGGCTTCGACATCGGCGTGTCGTTCCTCGCCGGCCTCATGATCGTGCCGGCCGCGTTCGTGGCCATGGGTTCGGGCGAGGCCGTGGCGGCCAACTCCGGTCCGTCGCTCATGTTCGTCATCCTGCCCACCGTGTTCGCCGATATGGGCGGCGCGGCCACCGTCGTGGGCTTCCTGTTCTTCCTGCTGGTACTGTTCGCAGCTTTGACCAGCGCCATTTCGCTGACCGAAACCTGCACCTCCATCGTGCAGGACGGTGCGGGCTGGTCGCGCAAAAAGGCGCTGTGCGCCGTCATCGGCGTGGTCACGGTGGCCGGCATCTTCGTGAACCTGGGCTACAACGGCTTGTCGTTCATCGAGCCGATGGGCGAGGGCACCACGCTGCTGGACTTCTTCGACTTCATCTCCAACTCGGTGATCATGCCTATCGTCGCGCTGCTCACCTGCATCTTCGTCGGTTGGATCATCAAGCCGAAGGCCATTGTCGACGAAGTGAAGATCTCCAGCGAGTTCAAGGTGGAGAAAGCCTGGACCGTCATCATCAAGTACGTGGCGCCGGTGCTCGTGGTGGTCATCCTCGTTGCGTTCGTCGCGCAGACGTTCGGGCTCATCAGCTTCTAGCGTTCAGGCGCATACGAGGCATTCGCGCGGAGCGCCCTTCGGGGCGCTCCGTTTCGTTTCGGGCGCGAGCGGCGCGGATGGGGCTCGTGCTTCGTGTGCGTTCCGGTTGCGTCCCGGTCGTGCCCCGGCCGCCGGCCCGGTCGCCTGGCCGCGTCCGCGCCCGGCTTCGCTGCCTGGTCCGCTGCCCCGGTCGCGTCGCCCCGCTCAGCCGCGTCCCTCGCCTGGTCGCGCCTGGTCGTCCCGCCCGTGCCATCATCGCCCGCCTGTGTCGTCCTGCCCAGCCGTGCCCTGGCCGCGCCGCTTCGGCCGGATGCGTGTTTTCGCAAGGCCATGTGCAGCAAAAACGTCGTTTTGGCACGGCCGGCTCGCTCAGGCGCGGCATTCCGAGGCGATGGCGGAACGCGACCTGGGGTTTCGCTTCGGCATCCTTCGGGAAGATGCGTCGAGGGATGCCGAGTAGTGCCAAACCGTTGATTTTGCCGCATACCGGATCCGGTTTTCGTTCGGGCGCGATCCCGCTGCAAGCGGCGTTACGGCGGCAGCGATCGGTTTTCGCAGGGATGTTGCGTTCGGTTCGGACCGTCCGGCTCCCAACCTCGCGCGACCTGGCGTAACGTCGCGGGTTGCGCGTCTTGGGGCGCGGAGGCATCCAAGTGCGCTCGAAGTGCAACATCGCGGGCAAAACCGTGCAACGGACGCGCTGAACGGTTTTGCGCCGATAGATGGTATGACGGCGGAAGCGAAGTCGAACGGCGGAAATCGAACGGTTTGGTAATCTCGACGAGGGCTCGGTCGCGGCATCTCGGACCCGCAGAGCGCGATCGAAGGGGTTTTCCCAGGTCGGATGTTCGAAGCGTAAATAAAAGCGAATCGATAGGATTACCAAACCGCCCGATTGCTGCCACGGAGCGGGGATTTCGCCGTCAAATCGGCATCGACGGGTGTTGACGCATGCCGCCGTGCACGTAGGGCGGCATGCTGTCGGTCAAGACGGGGCACCTCGAGTGCTCCGCATGAAAAAGATACCGAAGCGTCGGAGAATGCGAGGGGAGGCCGCGCAGGGCGCGGGTAGTTTGCTATCATGGGACGACACATCTGCATCGTATGAGAAGGAAGTTCCATGTCGCTATCCATCGGTATCGTCGGTCTGCCGAACGTCGGCAAGTCCACGCTGTTCACGGCCCTCACGAACAAGGGCGGCCTCGCGGCCAACTACCCGTTCGCCAAGGCCGTCGCGGGCGAGCTCGGCGTGAGGTCGATGTCGAAGTCGCAGGTGTCGCGCCTGTGCGAGTGCCTGGACGCCGAGGTGGACGCGTTCAGGAGGCAGCGCTTCGACGGGGTGCGCTTCGCCTACCTGTGGCTCGACGCCACCTACGTGAAGTGCCGCGTGGAGGGGCGCTCGGCGTCCCAGGCCGTCGTGACCGCGATCGGGCTCGACGACACGGGCCACAAGCGCTTCGTCGGCGTGGACTGCGTGGACACGGAGAGCCACGCCGGGTGGAAGGCGTTCCTCTCCGGCCTGAGGGCGCGCGGCGTCGACGGCGTGCGCCTCGTCGTCTCGGACGCCCACGAAGGGCTCGCGAAGGCGATAGCCGAGACGTTCCAAGGAGCGGCCTGGCAGCGCTGCGTCACGCACCTCATGCGCAACGTGGCGGGCCGCATCCACAGGAAGGACGACCAGAGAAAGGCGCGCGAGGCCATGAAGGCCGTCTTCGCGCAGAAGAGCCCCGTCCTCGTGCGGGCGTGCTACCAAGAGGCGACCGAGGAGGTGCTGAAGATCTCGAGGGCGGCCGGAAACGTGCTCTTGGAGGCCGAGGAGGCGGCGCTCGCCTACCTGGCGTTCCCGGCCACGCACCGCACCAAGATCCGCACCAACAACGTCCAGGAGAGGGCCAACCGCGAGATCAAGCGCAGGACGCGCGTCGTGCAGGGGTTCCCCTCGCGCGAGTCGCTCATCCGCCTGGTGGGAGCGGCGCTCATCGAGGCCGACGAGGAGTGGTCGGCGCGCTGCGTCATCTCCAGGCCCTCGCTCGCGCACGCCTGGAAGGCCCAGGAGCGCGAGGCCCCCGGCGAGGCCGAGGTGCTCGCCGCCCGCGAGGCGGCGCGCAAGATCATAGGGAGCGCCATTGACCCGAAGGAGGACGAAGGCTAAGATTCACCTCGCAAGGGTGCCGGCGATTCTCCGGCGATGGCCCTGATACACCACGATTCGGGACGCGGCCTCCGGAAAAGCGGCGGCCCCGTCTTCGGGGCCGCGCTCAACCGCCAATCGCTAGTTCTTGTCCTCGTAGAGCTCGATCACGGCGCCGTCCTTCTCGACGAAGGCCAGACGCACACCGGGACCCGCGTCCATGGGGTCGCAGATGACGCGGTCGGCATCGTCGACGTACCGGTCCAGATCGTCCACCGCGTAGGCCACGTGCCAGCGACGATGCAGCTCTTCGGGGAAGGGCGTGCCCTCCTCGAACTTGAGGTACTCCACCTTGTAGTCGTAGTCGTCGACGTTCGACACCCAGAACTTCATGGCCTCGTTGTAGGTCATGTTCGGCTTCTTCTCCGTGATGGGGATGCCGATGTGCATATAGGTTGCGGTCATACCGATCTCCTCTCGTCTCCAGGTTGGCGTAGTAAGTCAGCGAGGCTGGCTGCGGTGCCCGAGATTCGTGGGATCGCAGAGGCGAAGCGTACTTTGGTACGCGAGTATCCATCGAGCCCAACGTGGGCGTGGTGCCCGTGCCCGACGCGCGCCTGGACGCGCTGGCGAACATCGACCATCCCACGCGCATCGTGCCCGCCACCATCGAGTTCGTGGACATCGCGGGCCTCGTGGCCGGCGCCAGCCAGGGCGAGGGCCTGGGCAACCAGTTCCTCGCGAACATCCGCGAGACGGACGCCATCTGCGAAGTCGTGCGTTTCTTCGGTGACCCCGACGTGGTGCACGTGGCGGGCCGGGTGGACCCGAGCAGCGACGTGGACACCATCAAGACCGAGCTCATGCTGGCCGACATGGCCACCATCGAGAAGGCCCTGCCGCGCTTGGAAAAAGAGGCGAAGCGCGACAAGGACGGCGCCAAGAAGGTCGAGGTGGCGAAGAAGGTGCTCGCGGGCCTGGACGAGGGGCACCGCGCCCGCACGTTGGGGCTGGACGAGGACGAGCAGGCTGCCATTTACGATCTGCACCTGCTGACGATGAAGCCCATGCTGTACATCGCCAACGTGGACGAGGACCAACTGGACGCCGATCTGCCCGAGATCGACGGCTGCCGCCCCGTGCCCATCAGCGCGAAGGTGGAGGCCGACCTGGCCGAGCTCGATCCTGCCGAGGCGAAGGAGTACCTGGAGGCCATGGGTCTCGAAGAGAGCGGCCTGGCGCGCCTGGTGCGCGAGGCGTATAAACTTCTGGGGCTGCAGTCGTACTTCACCACCGGCGAACAGGAAACGCGCGCTTGGACCATCCCCGTCGGTGCGAAGGCTCCGCAGGCGGCGGGCGTCATCCATACCGATTTCGAGCGCGGCTTCATCAAGGCGGAGACGGCCTCGTACGAAGACTACGTGGGGCTGGGCGGCGAGAAGGGCTGCCGCGATGCCGGCAAGCTTCGTCAGGAAGGCAAGGAGTACGTCGTCCAGGACGGCGACGTCATGCACTTCAAGTTCAACGTGTAAGGAATTCGTCCCGAACCCCCTTTGAACAGGGGGTTCGGTTTTTAACGGAAACGTCTAATGCATGCCGGGGTATACGGCTCCGGTGGCGGGCGCGGGCGCGTCGCCGCGATCGGGCGGAATCACGCCGAACTCGACCAGCAGACCGTAGAGGTCGGTCCCCTTGATCTTCTCGATTCCCTCGTGCAGGGCGAGCTTTTCGAGGGGATTCATCTCCATGTCGGTGATGGGCTTGCCGTCCCTGATCAACGTGGTGGCGTTCAGCAAATCGCGGATGTCGAACGCGCTGCCCCATACTTCGGGCACGCCGCGGTCGACGTTGCACAGCGTGTAGACGGCTTCCATGCCGGTGCGCATGGAATACTCGGTGGTGAAAATGGTGTCGCGCGGCGTTTCCGCGAATTGGCCGATGAACGCGAAGTTCACCGCGCCTTCGGGCACGACGTCGGGTCGGTCGCCTGCGGCGCGCGGCATGAAGAATGCCGTGATGTAGGGCATCATGCACGGAACCGTGTTGGCGCTGTTCTCGGCGAGCTCCTCGATCTGCGATTCGGGAACGCCCAGGTGGTACAGCCACTCCATGCATATTTCCTTGCCGGTGCATTCGCGCAGGGTTTTCTTCACGTAGTTGCCGGGCACATCGGTGAACAGGCCGTATATCCAGCCGCACAGCTGATCGTCGGGCTGGGCTCTGAACTGGGGTTGCCTGTTGAACGTCCAGCTTAAAAGCCAGTTTGAATCTTTTACGGTAACGATGCCGCCGGTTACGACGCCGCCCGAGAACGGATCGCGACGGCAAATGCTCTCGATATAGGGAACGATCTTCTCATCGAGCGTCGTGACGGTGGCGCTCATCCAGTTGGACTTCTCCGGATCGCCGATGAATTTTTCCGGATTCCCGAATGCGGAATCCTGCCGTGCGATACGTCGCCACAGGTCGAACCCGGTTCCTTTTTCCAGCACGGCGTTGAACTGGGCCGGCTCGTCTTGCGATCCGAAGGACGAATTGGCGACGCAGCTGCCGTTGGTGATGAACAGCAGGTCGTCGTCGGTGAGGTGAAACGTCTTGTCGGCCCCTTCGCATATCGTCTGCACCTCGGTGGCTACTTTGCGCTCCGGGGTGCTGGAGAACGTGATGTCGACGACCTCGGTGTTCAGATGGATCTGCACGCCCTGGCCTTTCAGGTAGTTCACCATGGGCAGGATGAGGGATTCGAACTGGTTGTACCGGGTGAAGCGCAGTGCGCTGAAGTCGGGGAGCCCGCCGACGTGGTGGACGAAACGCTGGATGTAGCGCTTCATCTCGAGCGCGCTGTGCCAGTTCTCGAAGGCGAACATGGTGCGCCAGTACAGCCAGAAGTTGGAATCGAGCACATCGTCGGAAAAATAGTCGGTTATGGGCTTGTCGTCGAGTTGCTCTTCGGGGGTGAAGAACAGGTTCATGATCTCCATGCACGCCTTGTCGGACAGGTTGAATGTATTGTCGAGGCCGGCGTCTTCACCCCGGTTGACCGTTGCGCGGCACAGGGAATAATTGGGATCGCGCTTGTTCAACTGATAGTAGTAATCGAGGATGCTCATGTTCTCGTCCTCGATGGAGGGGATGGATCGGAACAGGTCCCACATCACTTCGAAGTGGTTGTCCATCTCGCGACCGCCGCGCATAGTGAAGCCGAGCTGGGGATACTCCCACCCGTCGCAGGCGCCGCCCGGTTCGGCGTCGCGTTCGAACAGGTGCACGCGCGAGCCGTCCATCTGAGCATCCCTGATCAGGTAGCACGCGGCCGACAAGCCCGCCAGCCCGGTGCCGACGATGTAGGCCGATTTGTCCTCGATGCCCTCCGGCTTTGCCGGGCGGGCGAATGCTTCGTAGTTTCCGCTGGAATAGTACACAGGCTCTCCAATCTCTCGACGTGGGGGTACGGCCCCCATTGTGATGCGGGGCGTCCGAGGGCGAAGAGGGCGTACCGACCTGATGCGGTTTCGTTTGGAAGGGGTAACGTGGGGGTTCAGGTTGGCGCATGCCGCGGTGTCGAAGAACCCTGAACGGCTTGCATTGCGTTCGGCGTCGGCTTCGTAGCTTTGTTGCCGCTCGAACGATTGCGGCCGGCTTGTTTTCCATTTGTGTATACTGATCACGAACAATGCGCTGAAGCGTGTCGGATGGTTCGAGCGGCCGCGCGTGTCGAGCGCGATCGGGTGAGCATGGTCGGGGAGCGAGGATTATCTATGGACGAGATCGGGAAGCTGGGCTTCGGGTTCATGAGGCTGCCCGTCGTCGAGGGCGACGGCGGCAAGGAGATCGACATCGAGCAGGTCAAGCATATGGTAGACCTGTTCATGGACGCGGGCTTCACCTATTTCGACACGGCGCGCGGCTACCATAACGGCCGGTCGGAGGCGGCGCTGCGCGAGGCCGTCGTCGAGCGCTATCCGCGCGAATCGTTCCAGGTTGCCACGAAGCTGCCGGCGTGGCTGGCGAAAAACGCCAACCATGCGCGCGCCATGTTCGACAAGTCGCTGCGCGAGACGGGGGCGGGTTATTTCGACTTCTTCTTGCTGCATAACCTGGGCGAGGAGCGCACGCGCCTGTTCGACGACTTCGGCCTGTGGGACTTCCTGCACGAGAAGAAGGAGGCGGGTCTGATCCGCAACCTGGGCTTCTCCATCCACGACAAGGCTGCCGTGTTGGAAGAGGTGCTGGAGGCGCATCCCGAGGTGGACTTCGTGCAGCTGCAGATCAATTACGCCGACTGGGAGAGCGAAACCGTCGAATCGCGCAAGTGCTACGAGGCTGCGCGCGCCCACGGGCTGCCTGTCGTGGTGATGGAGCCCGTTAAGGGCGGCTCGCTCGTGCATCTGCCCGAGGAGGCGGCGGACGTGCTGCGCGCCGTGAACCAGGACGAGTCGCTGCCCTCGTGGGCACTGCGGTTCGCCGCATCGCTGCCGGGCGTGCTCACCGTGCTGTCCGGCATGTCCACGCCCGATCAGGTGAGCGAGAACACGCAAATCATGCGCTCGTTCCATCCGCTGACGCACGAGGAGGACGAGGCGCTGGCGCGCGTGCGGGCCATCCTCGACGGCGTGCCCACCGTGCCGTGCACCGACTGCCGCTACTGTTTGAAGAACTGCCCGAAGGGCGTGCGCATCCCGGCGGCCCTCGCGTCGCTCAACATCCTAGAGCTGTTCCACGACATGCATCGGGCGCAGGAGAACTACGATTGGAACGCGTCGAGCGGCCCCGCGTCCGCGTGCGTCGGGTGCGGCGCGTGCGAAAGCGTGTGCCCGCAGCATATCGAGATCGTGAAGGAGCTGGGTCGCGCCGCCGAGCTGTTCGAGAAGAAGCCGGCATGACGCTGACGGGTTCCGGCCAGGACGTGGGCGTCGAGGCGCTCGACGCGTTTTTCGCGCGCACGCCGCGCTTGGCCGTGGCGTTCTCGGGCGGGTGCGACTCTTCGTTCCTGCTGGCCGCCGCGTTGCGCGCCGGATGCGACGTGAAAGCGTACGGCGTGCGTACGGCGTTCCAGCCCGCTTTCGAGATCGACGACGCGAAGCGCCTCGCCGCCGAGCTGGGGGCGGACTTCGAGCTGGTCGACGCCGACGTGCTGGCGCAGGGCGAGATCTGCGCGAACGGGCCCGATAGGTGCTACCGCTGCAAGACGTTCATCTTCTCCACCATCCTCGCGCGCATGGCCGAGGACGGCTTCGAGGTGCTGGCCGACGGCACGAACGTCACGGACGATCCGGCGAACCGCCCCGGCTTCCAGGCGCTCGCCGAGCTGGGCGTGGTGTCGCCGCTGCGCCGCGCGGGCATGACGAAAGACGACGTGCGCGCCGCGTCGCGCGAGCTGGGCCTGTTCACGGCCGACAAGCCCAGCTTCTCGTGCATCGCCGTGCACGTGGGCGCGGGACGCCCCGTCACCGCCCAGGCGCTTGCCGAGACGGCCGAACGCCTGGGCGTGACGGGTGGGAAGCGCCCGTAAGCGCGACGCGCCGGTTGACGATTCGTCGTAGGCTGCAGCCGCGCTGGTCGAGCGTGCTACGATGATTCGACATCAATCGTCGGCGAAGGAGAGCCTGCAGAATGAAGATCGTGGATTTGCGAGATTGTCCCGCCAGCGGCCTTTTCTACGGTGGGCGCGCCGGACAGAAAGAGGGCATTCTCGTGGACGGCGTCCCGTGGATAGCGAAGTATCCGCGTACGACGCGCGACCTCCAGGGCAAAAATCTTCCGCCGTACACGTCGAGCCCTGTATCCGAGCATCTCGGCGCGCGAATCTACGCGTCGCTCGGCATTCCCGTTCATGAGACGATGCTAGGCTACCGAAACGGCAAGATCGTCTGCGCGTGCAAGGACTTCACGTTTCCCGGAAAGCGCCTATTCGAGTTCAAGGATATCAAGAACGCCCTTTCCGACGATGACGGGGGATTCGATTCGGCTCCCTCGGACGGCGAGAGCGTCTTCCTTGGCGACGTGCTCGCCACGATAGAGACATCCGACCTCCTGCGCAGCGTGCCCGGGGTGCTCGAGCGTTTCTGGGATATGTTCGTGGTGGACGCGTTCATCAAGAACCCCGGCCGGAGCAACGGTAACTGGGGCGTGTTGATGGACGCGTCGTTCTCCTACGAGCTCGCGCCGGTGTACGATCTGGGCAGTTCGCTGTTCGGCAAGCGCGGCGATTCGCTTGCACGGCGGAGGATGCTCGACGAGTCGGATATAGATCAGGATGCGTTCGGGACGAACGTGTCATGCTATCGCCTGCCTTCGGGCGATGGGAGGGGAGCGTCCATTCACCCCTTCTCCTACATGGCGCAAACAGTCAATCCCGATCTCGATGCGGCGATCAAGCGGTTCATGGGCTCCGTCGACATGGACCGGATAGACGCGCTCATCGACTCCGTTCCGGCGGAGGCATACGGACGGCCTATCATGTCCGAGGCCGTTCGAGCCTCCCACAAGCTTCTGCTTCGTCGAAGGATCGACGAAGGCTTCGTCCCTTTGCTCGCGCGCATCGTGGAGCGCGAGGGCTAGCCGTCGCTCGTTCCGGGGCACGCGGCGGGTGCGTGCCGGGCTTCGCGCGCGGCTTGCGACGGCGTATACTGACGCTAAGCGCGACGCGCCGCTCCGGCGAGCGCGGCGGCGCCTTTGCCCCAACCGAAAGGATCGCCATGACCTCCTACGTGTTCACCCATGCAACCGTGCTCGACGGCACCGAGGGCATGGAGCCGCAGCCCAACATGACCGTCGTGGTGAACGAGGGCATCATCGAGAAGGTGGGCCCGGCGGCCACCACCGTGGGGCCGTTCGGCGCTCGCGAGATCGACCTTGCCGGAGCGTATCTGGCTCCCGGCCTGGTGAACCTGCACGTGCACCTGTGCGGCTCGGGCAAGCCCACGAGCGCCGGCGCCGCAGGCGACCTCATCGACAAGGTGGTGGGCAACCCGCTGGGCAGGTGGTACCTGCGCCGCACGCTCAAGGCGCATGTGCAGCAGCAGCTGGCCAGCGGCGTGACCACCGTGCGCTCGGTGGGCGATCCTGGGTTCGCCGACGTGGACGTGCGCGATGCCATCAACGCGGGGAAGCATCCGGGTCCGCGGCTGGTCACGTCCGGCGTGGGGGTCACGGTGCCCGGCGGCCACGGCGCGGGCCTGTTCGCGCACGTCGCGTCCACGCCGGAAGAGGCGCGCGCCATCGTGCGCGACTGCTTCTCGCACAAGTGCGACCTGGTGAAGCTGTTCGTCACGGGAGGCGTGTTCGACGCCGAGGTGGAGGGCGAGCCGGGCGTGCTGCGCATGTCGCCCGAGGTCGCGCAGGCGGCTTGCGACGAGGCGCGCAAGCTGGGCCTGCGCACCGCCGCGCACATCGAAAGCGCCGAGGGCGTGCGCGTGGGCCTCGAGGCCGGCGTGGACACCATCGAGCACGGCGCCCCGCTGGACGACGAGCTGATCGCGCTGTTCAAGCGCAACGGAGCCGGGCGCGCCTCGTCGCTGACCTGCACCGTCTCGCCCGCGCTTCCGTTCGTGGAGCTCGATCCCGCCAAAACGCATTCCACCGAGGTGCAGAAGGTGAACGGCCGCATCGTGTTCGAGGGCATCGTGCAGGCGGCGAAGCAGGCGCTGGCGGCGGGGATCCCCGTAGGTTTGGGAACCGATTCGTCGTGCCCCTACATCACCCAGTACGACATGTGGCGCGAGGTGGTGTACTTCGAGCGCATCGTGGGCGCGTCGCGTCAGATGGCGCTGCATACGGCCACGCTGGGCAACGCGCGCATCCTGGGGCTGGGCGACGAGACGGGCTCCGTCGAGGCGGGCAAGGCGGCCGACCTCATCGTGCTCGACCGCAACCCCCTGGAGAACCTGGAGGCGCTTCGCGACGTGCGCATGGTCATGGCTCGCGGCGTGCTGGACGAGCATCCTCGCGTGAAGCGCCTTGCCGAACTGGACGTCGAGCTCGACGGCTTCCTGCCGAAGCCCGTCTAGCGGCGCTGCCGGCGGGCGAGGTCGGCGAGGAGGGTTTCGAAGCCTTGCTGCTGGTCGGTGAGCTCGCAGCTTGCCAGCAGGTCGCGGGCGCTTTCGAGGGTGGCGGTACCGGCATGGGGCGAGCGGTGCAGCGCCATGCCGCACTCGATGACAGCGGCGGCGAACGTCCAATCTCCGTTCGGGCAGTCGGTGCAGCTTTCGTCGTCGACGACCAGCGCCTGCTCGACCGCTTCGACGGTTCCCGCAGGGCGGTAGCGCATCGTGCACGTCAGCCATTCCCCGTCGTTCGCTTCGGAGCGGCGACCGTCCTGCCGGTCGTCGGCATCGCTTCCGTATTTCAATGCGGACGCGCCCGCCTCGAACGCCGATCTTGCGGGGACGATCTCGTACGCTACGGTGAACGCATGGCCCGCGCCCACCTCGCCCGCGTCGGCCGCATCGTCGCGGAACTCCTCGTCGGCGAGCGCGCGGTTCTCGTAACCGATCAGCCGATAGCCCTTCACCCGGTCGGGATTGAATTCCACCTGGATCTTCACATCGTCGGCAAGCGGCACGAGGTTCGCACGGAGGTTCCGGCCGAGCACCCGCCGGGCTTCTTCGGCGCAGTCGACGTAGTGGTAGGCGCCGTTGCCGTGGTCGGCCAGCGTCTCCATCTTGTTGTCCTTGTAGTTGCCCGAGCCGAATCCCAGCACCGAGAGGTACACGCCGGTCTCGCGCTTCCGCTCGACGAAGTCGTGCAGCTCGCTCTCGGACGAGATGCCCACGTTGAGGTCGCCGTCCGACGCCATGACGACGCGGTTCACACCGCCTTCGATGAACGACGATTCCGCCAGACGGTACGCCTGCTCCAAACCGGCTTCCCCGTTCGTCGACCCTTCGGCGACGAGGCCGTCGACGGCGCGCATGATACGCCGCTTGTCGTCGCCCGGCACGCCTTCGAGCAGCACGCGCTCGCCGCTGGCGTAGGTTACGACGGACACGCGGTCGCGCTCCGTCAGCCCTTCGACGAGCGTGGCGAACGAGTCTTTGACCAGGGGGAGCTTGTCAGGGTCGTCCATCGACCCCGAGACGTCGATGAGGAACACGAGGTTGGCGCCCGCGGACGAAGCGTCGCCGTCCTTCTCGGTGGCGAATCCCATGACCAGCAGCTTCGTCTGGTCGTTCCAAGGACAGTCGCTCATCTGGGTCGATACGCCGAACAAGTCGGAGCCAACGGGCGCCGGGTAGGCGTAGTCGAAGTAGTTGAGCAGCTCTTCGGTGCGCACGGCGCCGGCAGGTACGACGGCCGGCGCGTATTCCTGCGCCACCATGCGGCGCAGGTTGCAGTACGAGGCCGTGTCGACGTCGGCCGACAGCGTGGACAGCGGGCTGGTCGCAGGGGAGAGGAACCCCGGCTCGTCGAGCGCACGGTATTCCTCGGTGCCGCCGGGAGAGGGCGAGGGGTTGTACGGATAGGGAGGAGGGCATGAGGAGGCTGTCTCGGGCAGCGCGGAACCGATGGCCATGATCTCCAATTCGCTTGCAGCCGATCCCAGCTGGCCGCCCGCCTGACCGTCGGGGCTGCATCCGGCAAGCGATGCGCCGGCGATCAGGGCGGCGAAGGCGATGGAGCCCGCGGCGAGCCTGCCGCGGCTGCGGTTGGAAGCGTGCATGATGTTCTCCGTTCGTCGGGCTTACGCGGGGTCGGCCAGGTACGTGACGCCGTTTTCGTCGTATCGGATGGCATAAGGGTGGGCCGGGTCGCTCGTCGCGAACACCGTGCACGGCGAGGATGCCGTTACGCCGGGGCCGGTGGCGACGGTGCGCTCCAATTCTTCTCCGACGATTTCGGGGCTGGCAGGTAGGGGGCCGTCGTCGCCGAGGGCGACGCGCAGACGCTCGCCCGAGGAGAGCGTGACGAACGGGTGACGTGCGTCTCCGTCGGACGGAGCCGCGCCCGATTCGCTTTGCGCTTCGTCGGCCGAGGAGGGGGCGGCTGATTTCAATTCGTCGTTGATGCTGGCGATCGTCGCCGCACCGCCGGAACTCGGGGGCTGCGTGAGGGAGGAGGCGTAGGTGAGCGCGCCGATGCCCGCAGCAAGCACGAGGCAGGCGGCGAGGGGGATCAGCGCGCGCCGCGCCGACCGGCGCTTCGGCGCGCGCCGCTCGCTTGCGGCCAGCAGCTCCGCCAGCATGCGCCGCCGGGCCTCTTCGTCGGGACTCATGCTCTCGTAGGCATCCGCCAGACACTTCTCGAGCGATTCTTCCGCGTGGAAACGGCTATCGTCCATGTCTCTCACCTCCCAACATCGTCTTCAGAAGCGCCCGCGCCTCGCTCAGATGGCTGCGCACGGTCGAGGATGGCACTCCGGTCAGGGCCGCTATCTCTGCCGTGCGATACCCCTCGTAATAGAACAGGTACACGCAGGTCTTGTACTTCTCCGGCAGGGCCAGCACCGCATCCAGCGTCTCGTCCTGCCGCGCGCGCCTCTCGTCCGCGATGTCTTCGGGAAGGGCGGTCTGCCGCGTTCGGTGCGCGCTTTTCAGCACGTCGCGGCAGTGGTTCTGGGCGCATACTATGAGCCATGCCTTCTCGTGCTCGGGGTCGTTGAATCGGCGCGGGCGGTCGATCAGCTTCATGAACACGCTCTGCGTCGCGTCCTCCGCGTCGGCCGCGCTGCCCAGAAACGAGTAGCACAGCCTATACACCGTCGCGGCGTGGCGGTTGAACAGTGCGGCTATGTCGACGTTGTTCTGCAGCGGTTTTCCCTTTCTGACTGCAACACGATCGAGCGGCGGGTTTTGTCGGATGAATTTGGAGGATATTGTAGCGGAAGGCGATGCTTCGCTCCGCAAGCCTGCGAAACCTTGCGCGCAGCCCACGCGGTTCTTGCGTGCAGTCCATGCGGATCTTGCGCGATTCTAGCGCGGATCGTACGCGGATACCACGCGCAGCACGCGTCGATCCAGTGCGGATCCAACGCGGATCACGCGTGGATCCAACGCGGATCTAACGTCAAAAATATTGTTTGATCTGGGAAAACTTTTACTTCACAGACAGCGTGCGAGGCACTAGAATCATGGCTGTCAGCAGTGTCCGTTTCCGGCGGGTGGCGCCTTCGAGAGGAGGTGATTACCCGATGGATAGTTTCAATCTGATCGCAGGACTATGTTCCATCTTGTCATTCTTCATGGCAGCCTACGACTGGGCGCGACGAAAGCGGAAGGCATCGAGGAAACAGAAAGGACGGCGGGAGTCCTAGTCCCTAACCGTCCCCGAAACGTACCGGCGTCACCCGTCCGGAGCTTCAATCCCACGGGCACCGCTGACACCCTGCATTATACATGCTTCCTGCCGTCGCGCAAGACGTGTTCGAGGAACAATGCAGTATCATGGGAATACGAGAGCAAGCCGGAAACGGGCGGGGAGGAAGCAGCAGTGACGGATCTATCGCAGGCGCACCAGGCGCTCAAGCAGCACTTCGGCTACGAGGCCTTTCGACCGGGGCAGGAGGGTGTCGTCGAGGCGATCCTCGGCCGCCGCGACGCGCTCGCGGTCATGCCCACGGGCGCGGGCAAGTCGGTGTGCTACCAGGTGCCCGGCGTGGTGATGGACGGCTTGGCGCTGGTGGTGAGCCCGCTCGTGTCGCTGATGGGCGACCAGGTTCGCGCGCTTCTGGACGCCGGCATCCGCGGTGCCTACCTCAACTCCACGCTCACGCCCGGGCAGCAGTCCACCGTCCTGCGCCGCGCGCTGGACGGCGCCTACCAGATCATGTACGTGGCGCCGGAGCGACTTGCCGATCCGAGGTTCCTCGAATTCGCGCAGAGGGCGGCCATCCCGCTCGTTGCCGTGGACGAGGCGCACTGCGTGTCCCAGTGGGGCCAGGATTTCCGCCCGTCGTACCTGACCATCGGCGATTTCATCGCACAGCTGCCGAACCGTCCCGTCGTGGCGGCGTTCACGGCCACGGCCACCGCGCGCGTGCGCGCCGACATCGTGCGCCTGCTCGACCTGCGCGACCCCTACGAGGTGGTTACGGGCTTCGACCGCCCGAACCTGTACTTCGGCGTTGAGCGGCTCGATCCGAAGCGCAAGATCGCGCGCATCGCCGGCTACGCGCTGGAGCATGCGGGCGACAGCGGCATCGTGTACTGCTCCACCCGCAAGGACACCGACAAGGTGCACGCCGCGCTGCTGGAGGAGGGCGTCCGCGCCGCGCGTTACCATGCGGGCATGTCGGCGGCCGACCGCGCTGAGAGCCAGAGCGCGTTCATCGCCGACGACGCGCCGGTGATGGTGGCCACCAACGCGTTCGGCATGGGCATCGACAAGTCGAACGTGCGTTACGTGATCCACCACAACATGCCCGGCAGCATCGAGGCGTACTACCAGGAGGCCGGTCGTGCCGGCCGCGACGGCGAGCCTTCCACGTGCCTTCTGTACTGGAGCGACGGCGACGTGTCCACCTGCCGCTTCTTCATAGAGCAGGAATCGGGCAACGAGGAGCTTTCGCCTGAAGAGGCCGAAGCCGTGCGCGCCTCGCGCCGCCGCCTGCTGGCGGCGATGACCGGCTACTGCCACACCACCGGCTGCCTGCGCCGCTACATCCTCGATTACTTCGGGGAGCAGAAGGTTCCGTCGGCTTGCCGGCCGACGGAACGAGCCGACGCTGCGGAGGCTTCTGGCGCCGAACCTTGCGGCTCCAAGTCCTCCTCACGGCCCGAAGGCCGCCACGTCGGACTTTCACCGCAATCTTCGGCGCCAGAAGCCTCCTCGCTGACGTTACGAACGACCGGCGACAGAGGTTTTTCCTGCGGCAACTGCTCGAACTGCGCGGGGGAGTTCGAGTCGATGGACGTCACCGACACCGCGCTCGCCGCCATGCGCTGCGTGCAGGAGCTGCGGGGTCGCTTCGGCAAGGGCATGGTGGTGGATGTGCTGCGCGGCTCGCAGAACGCGAAGCTGCTGGACATGCATCTGGACGAGGCCGCGTGCTACGATACGGTGAACGCTCCGGCTGCGCAGGTGAAAGAAGTGATCGAGCTGCTGGCTGCAGGCGGCTACCTGCTGATTACCGAGGGGACGTACCCGGTGGTGGGTCTGGGGCCGCGTGCCCGCGAGGCTGCCGAAGAGGGTTTCAGCTTGTCGATGAAGCGCGTTCTGCGAAAGCCCGAGCGCACGCGTTCGGCTGCAGGCGGTTCGCACGTGTTCGGCTCGTCGGGAGCGCCCGCGAACGATGCCGACCCCGAGCTGTTCGAGCGTCTGCGCACGCTGCGCAAGCGCCTGGCCGACGAAGCGGGCAAGCCTCCCTACATCGTGTTCTCCGATGCGGCTCTGCGCGATATGTGCGCGAAAAGGCCTGCAACCGACGAGGAGTTCCTTGAGGTCAGCGGCGTGGGCGCTACGAAGCTCGCCCGTTACGGCGAAGCCTTCCTGTCCGAGATAGCCGCGTTCGAGCAGGGGCTTGCAAACGGGCGATGATCCGCCTCGCCGCTTCCGACCCGTGCGAAAAATCCGCCCCGCTCTCGCTTGCCCTCTAAGCTTGCTCCTCATCATCTCGTTACGCGAGCGACATGCAACCGCCACGCGTGGCGCGCAGGGGCACGCTATCATCGCTTCATCAAACAACAAGAAGGAGCGATGGGCCATGATCAAGGTCATCAAGCACGAGAACATGGGCAGAAGCGACCGGGGATGGCTGCACAGCCTGTTCCATTTCTCGTTCGCCGAGTACTACAAACCCGATAACATCAAGTTCGGCGCGCTGCGCGTGGTCAACGACGACCGGTTCGACCCGCACGGCGGGTTCGGCATGCATCCCCACGACAACATGGAGATCATCAGCTACGTCGTGGACGGCCAGCTCACGCACCGTGACAGCCTGGGCAACGGGAGCCGCCTCGAGCGGGGCGACGTGCAGTACATGAGCGCAGGAAGCGGCATCATGCACAGCGAGTACAACGATACGAACGAGCCGCTGCGTTTCCTGCAGATATGGATCTTGCCTGACGAGAAGAACGCGGAGCCGAACTATGGCGACCACCGCTTCGACTGGGAGGACCGCGTGGGGAAGTGGATGCCCGTCGCCTCGGGCGAGGAGGGCTTCGCGCCTATCCGGATCCACCAGGATATGAAGGTGCTCGTAGGCGTCATCGGCTCGGACGAGACGCTGTACTACGACCTCGACCCGGCGCGGCAAGCCTACCTCATCCAGATCGAGGGCGAAGGCATGGTGAACGGCAACGAGCTGGACGCGGGCGACGCGGCCGAGATCACCGCCACGCGCGAGGTGTCCGTTCGCGCGAAGACGCCGTCGCACTACATTATGTTCGACATGGCTGCTGACGAGGCGTAACGGCTTTGGCATGCAGAAGGCCCGCGGCAACGCCGCGGGCCTTCGTTGCGCGTTTGCGCAGGAAGAAGGGTGATTTAGAGCTTCGGGGCCTCGGGCGCTTCGGGGGCTTCCGGTGCGGTCGGCGCGCCGGAGTCGCTGCGGACGCCATTGCCGTTGCTGACGCTCGCGCTGCCGCCGGAAAACGTGAGCGTCACGTCTCCGCTCATGGTGCGAGCGCTCACATGCCTCGACGCTGTGGCGCTGCCGGCCGGCGAGTGCACGTCTCCGCTGACCGAGGAGGCCTCGATGGCGTATTCGCCGTCCGAACCGGAGAACGAGGCGTTCACGCTGCCGCTCACGGCATCGAACTTCGCGTCGGTGGCTGCCACGCCCGCCGCCAGGATGTCGCCGCTACCCATGCGGGCGTCGAGGGTCGCCGTGTTCACGCCTCGAAGCAGCTGTCCGCCGCTCGCCGTGTCCAGCTTCACGATCTCGGTCGCCTCGACGTCGGAGAATTCGATGTTGCCGCTCATCGTGGTTGCGCTCAGGTATGCGCACTGGACGCGCTGCACCTGCACGTTGCCGCTGGCGGCGTTCGTCACGATATCGTCCGCGGCGAGGCGGGAGAGCGAGATGTTGCCGCTCGCGGTTTTCGCCGTCACTGAGCCCAACCTGTCCAGATCTGCGGCATCCACATTGCCGCCCATGAGGTCGATGTCGAGCGTGCCCGTGTAGCTGCGCGGCACCTTCAGAACGGTAGAGTGGTCCTCGAACGATCCGATCATCATGATGTCGATGGCCGGCTCGCGCGAGCCTTCGACGGTGACGGTGCCGCCGTTGTCGTCCACGTCGAAGCTCTTGCGCTCGTTCGTCCAGTACGTCACCTCGATGGCGTCGCCGTCGGTCGGCTCGATGCGCACGTCCTCGCCCATGTCGCGCAGGACGATGGCGGTGTGGGGGTTTTCCGTCTCGGGTGCGAACGTCTTCGTGGAGGACGTCCAATTGCGGGATTCGGTCGAGAGGTTCTCGAAGTTGAACCCGGCCGCCGCGAACGCGCCGAACGATATGGCGCCTCCGCCGATGACGAGGATGGTTGCTATGACGAGCAACGTCTTTTTGCCGCTAGACATGAGCTGCTCCTTCCGGCGCGATCGGGCTGGCATCGTTGCGCTTCAGCTTGATGAACAGCCCCTTCACCCAGCGGGCGAACGAATGCGTGAGGTTGACGAGCCCCTTGCTGGCGGCCAGCACGCCGAACCAAGAGAACAATCCCAGGCCTGCACCGGCCAGGCCGCAGCCGAAGACCCAGATGCCCGAGAGCGGAAACCCCGTGGCCGCGCACCAGGCCAGGCCGAACACGCCGATGGGCGCGCATAGGAGCAGCGTGAGCACGACGGCCCACAGCGCCACGACGACCGACCAAATGGCCAGGTAGATGGCCAACACCATGCAGGCGAACGCCAGCGCCAGCGTCACCCAGATGGGGGAGAGGATGGCAAGCAGCACGATGTTGAGCGTGCGGCTGCCGGTGTTCGCCTTCGCGATGGCCTTGGGAATGGGCGGCGTTTCGGCGACGATCTGAGCTGCGATGGCGTGCACCGATCCCAGCGCGGCCACGGCTTCCTGCTCGCTCATCCCGTCTTCGATGCGGTCGTCGATCATCTCGGCGTAGAACGCGATCGATTGTTCCACCTCGTAGGAGGGCAGCTTGCCGAGCGCATGCCTGAGCGCATCCAGAAACTCGGTCTTGTTCATCGGTTGGCACCTCGTTTCACATATTCGTAGACGTCCAATACGTCGTCCCAATCCTTCAAGAACTCGTCGAGGTACGTGACCCCGGCCGGCGTGATGCGATAGTACTTGCGCAGGCGCCCGTTGTGCTCGATGGCGTAAACCGTCAGCAGCCCCGCCGATTCCAAGCGTTTGAGCAGGGGGTACAGCGTCGATTCGGTCAAATGCAAACTCGACGGCACGTCTTTGACGATCTGGTACCCGTACGAGTCCTGGCGGTTGATCGATGCGAGCACGCAAACATCGAGGAAACCTCGTTTCAATTGTGCATCCATCGCATACCTCCTTTCGCCTTATACTATATGACACATAGTATAAGGCGTCAACGGGTATTTGGAGATTCCGCGGGAAGGATGGCGGGGAAGGGGCTGCGCGGCTGCGACGGCTGCCGATGAGCTGCCGGGGCTGTGCGGTTGCGACGGCTGCGACGGCTGCCGATGAGCTGCTGGGGCTGCGGGGACGCTCCGAGATGGGGAAGGGCCTGGTCGCGGAGCCTTCCCGCTCAGCCGAAGTGCGCGAGTGTCTCACGTGAAACATTTGTGCGGTTCTCCATCGAAGCGAGGCGCGACGGTATCGGTCGCGAGAACCCGGGCGGGAGACGCCGATCGCGCGCTCGGCGCCGTTACGGTAGTGCGCGGCACGTCGACCGGCGCGGCATGTTTCCGTGGTTCCATGTGCAGCAAAAACGAGCTTTTGGCACCCCTCGGTGCTCTTCGGCATTTTGCTCGTTGAAACTTTGCAGCAAAACCCCAGGTCGCGTTTCATCGAGCCTTGGGAATGCGGCATTCGGCCTCGGTTCGGCGGTTTCCGGACGGGTCCGGCGTGCCAAAACCTCGTTTTTGCTGCACATCGCCTTGAGGAGACGCGCGAACCCGCCCGACGGCACGAAGCGACGACCCGGCGCGGCGCGATCCGAGCCGCGTTCCTCAAGGCGCGCGGGCGTTGAGAAAAATCATGCGGGGCGGGAGCGCGGTGGGTTGGCAACGCCGAGGTTTGCTATTATAGACGGGTTATGTTTTCACCGGTGCCACCTTCGGTTTTCGAGCGATACGCGCGGAGCCGATGCGTGAAAACGAGAGAAGGAAAGCAGGCTCTATGACCCAACACCTCACCGAGCGCGACGTCCGCAGCATCGCGGAGTACGCGCGCATCGGGCTGGACGCCGACGAAGTCGTGCAGATGACGGTCGATCTCAACGCCATCATCGACAGCCTGAAGCCCATCACCGAATACGACCTCGACGGCGTGGAGCCTACGTTCCACCCCATCGGCGGCCTTTCAAACGTCATGCGCGAGGACGAAGAATCCCCCTCCTTCACGCAGGGGGAGGCGCTGGAGAACGCGCCGAAGCAGCAGGACGGCTGCTTTTTGATCCCCTCGATTCTGGGCGAAGGGGGCGATCGCTGATGGCTGCAACCGCACCCGTGTTCGCCGCAATGGGCGTGCGCGAGATCCGCGCGGGCCTCGCCTCCAAGGACTTCTCGGCGCGCGAGATCGCCGAGAGCTCGCTTGCCCGCGTGCGCGCGCTCGACGGCGCGACGCATGCGTTCCTCGAAACCACCGAGCAGCTGGCGCTTCGGCAGGCGGCTGCGCTCGACGCCGCCGTCGCGGCCGGTACGCTGGACGCGTGCGGCCCGCTGGCCGGCGTGCCCGTGGCGTTCAAAGACAACATGAACCTGGAGGGTACGCACACCACGTGCTCGTCCGCGATGCTGGCGAACTACGTGTCGCCCTTCACGGCTACGTGCGTTCAGCGCACCATCGAAGCCGGCGGTATTCCGCTGGGCAAACTCAACATGGACGAGTTCGCGTTCGGCTCTTCCACGGAGACGAGCGCGTTCGGCTCCACTAGGAATCCGTGGGATCTCTCGCGCGTGCCCGGCGGCTCGTCGGGCGGCAGCGCCGCTGCCGTGGGCGCGGGGTTGGCCGCCATCACGCTGGGCAGCGACACGGGCGGCTCCATCCGCCAGCCGGGCAGCTTCTGCGGCGCTGTGGCCGTCAAGCCCACGTACGGCGTGGTCAGCCGCTACGGCGTGGTGGCCTTCGGCAGCTCGCTGGACCAGGTGGGCCCGTTCACGCGCTCGGTGGAGGATGCGGCTTTCGCGCTCAACGCCATCGCCGGCCGCGACGTGCTGGACTGCACGAGCCAGGACTTGGACGTCGACTTCACGGCGAACCTCGCCGAGGGGGTCAAGGGCATGCGCATCGGCGTGGTGCCCGCGTTCATGGAAGCCCAGGGTCTCACCGACGAGGTGAAGGCCAAGGTGGAGGAGGCCGTGGAGCATCTGCGCGCGCTCGGCGCCGACATCGTGGAGGTGGAGCTGCCCAACGCCCAGGCCGCTATGAGCGCCTACTACGTGCTGGGCCCCTGCGAGGCGTTCAGCAACCTCGCACGCTTCGACTCGGTGCGCTACGGCTACTGCGACCCGGGCCACAAGGACCTCGGCGGCCAGTACGAGGCCAGCCGCGCGAAGGGCTTCGGCCCCGAGGCGCGCCGCCGCATCATGCTGGGCAGCTACCTTCTGTCCGCAGGTGTGTACGACACCTACTACTACCCGGCGCAGCAGGTGCGCACGCTCATCACGCAGGACTATGCGCGCGCCTACGAGCAGGTGGATTGCATCGTCGCGCCCGTGTCGCCGCGCACGGCGTTCACGTTCGGCGAAGTGAGCGACCCCACCGACATGTACCTGTCGGACATGTTCACCATCTCCATCAATATCGCTGGCAACGGCGGCATGAGCCTGCCGGTGGGCCTCGGCGCCCAGACGCAGCTGCCCGTGGGCGTACAGCTCATCTCGCCCCAGTTCAAGGACCAGAACATGCTGCGCGTGGCCGCCGCGCTGGAAACGGTGTACGGCCCCGCCCCCGTGGCCCCGGCCTTCGCCCCGGGTCAACCCTACCCCGAAGGATCGATGGCGGACATCCCCGACGCCGCCGACGCGACCCCAGGCGTCGACCTGCCGGGACTATGCATGGACAGGGAGCCCTCCGGGGGCGTCCACCAAGCGAGTTCCGCAGCGAAGCGAGGACTGTCTGAGCGACTGGATGCCCCCGGAGGGCTCCCGTTCCAGGTAGAAAAGGCAGGTGAGTAGCCATGCGGAAGCTCGAAGAGGTGCTCGAGGATTGGGAGGCCGTCATCGGCCTGGAGATCCATGCCGAGCTCACCACGCTCGACACCAAGATGTTCTGCGGCTGCAAGCTGGAGTTCGGCGCCGAGCCGAACACGCACACGTGCCCCGTGTGCCTGGGGATGCCGGGCGCGCTGCCCGTGCCGAACCGCGCGGCCATCGAGTCCATCGTGCTGGCGGGCCTGGCCACGAACTGCGACATCGAGAAGCACTCGATGTTCTACCGTAAAACGTACATGTACCCCGACATGTCGAAGAACTACCAGACCACGCAGGGCCCCGTGGCGTTCTGCATGCGCGGCCACCTCGACCTCGACGTGGACGGCGCGGCCGCCAAGGAGCGCATCGACCTGGACGGCCTCGACGTGGGCGAGAGCCGCGGCAACGTGACGCGCACCGAGACCGGCTACACCGCGCACGTGGGCATCACGCGCATACATATGGAGGAGGACGCGGGCAAGATGGTGCACATCGGCGGCGGCGAAGGCCGCATCGCCGGCGCCACGCACTCGCTGGTGGACTACAACCGCGCAGGCACCCCGCTCACCGAGCTGGTCACCGAGCCCGACCTGCGCACGCCCGAGGAGGCGCGCCTGTTCATGCAGAAGCTGCGCCAGATCTACCTGGCGCTGGGCATCTCCGACTGCTCGATGGAAGAGGGCTCCATGCGCTGCGACGGCAACGTGAGCCTGCGCCGCCGCGGGGCAAAGGAGTTCGGCGTGAAGACCGAGCTCAAGAACATGAACAGCTTCAAGAACCTCCACGACGGCCTGGCCTACGAGATCTGCCGCCAGGCGGAAGTGCTCGAGGAGGGCGGCCAGATCTTCCAGGAAACGCGGCATTGGGACCCGTCGGCCAAGCGCACCATCGTGATGCGCGTGAAAGAGACGGCCGACGACTACCGCCTGTTCCCCGATCCGGATCTCGCGCCCTACGACCTTACGGACGAGTGGATCGATTCCGTGCGCGCGAAGCTGCCCGAGCTGCCCGACCAGAAGGCGGCCCGCTTCGAGGACGCGTTCGGCCTGAGCGCCTACGATGCGCGCCACTTGGTGGAGCATCGCGCCACGGCCGACTTCTTCGAGGCGTGCATGGAGCTGGCCGGCGCCGATGCGGCCAAGCTGGCGAAGCCGGTGGCGAACCTCGTCATCAACGACGTGACCGCCTACCTGAACGCGCACGAAGGCGTTCAGCTGGCCGACACGCCGCTTACCCCGGCGCGCGCGCTTGCGCTCGTGCGTCTCACCGCCGAGGACGCCATCTCGTCCAAGCAGGCCAAAGAGGTGTTCGCGGCCGTGCTCGACGAGGACAAGGATCCGGCCGCCATCGTGGAGGAGCGCGGCATGAAGCAGGTGTCCGACACGGGCGCCATCGAAGCCGTCGTCGACGCGGTGCTGGCCGCCAACCCCGACAAGGTGGCGCAGTACCAGGGCGGCAAGACCGGTCTCATCGGGTTCTTCGTGGGCCAGTGCATGAAGGAGATGCGCGGCCAGGGCAACCCGAAGCTCATCAACGAGCTTCTGGCGAAGAAGCTCGGGTAAGCATGCGCGCCGCCGCCTCGGGATAGGCGGCGGCGCGCTTCGTTCTCGTAAAGGGGAAGACCAATGGATTTCAATGAGATGCTCGTCGGCATCACCGGCGAGGTGAGCGGGTTTCTGTACACGTACATCCTGCTCGTCCTGCTCGTGTTCGTGGGCGTGTACTTCACGATCCGCACGAAAGGCGTGCAGATCCGCTTCATCAAGGACATGTTCACGCAGTTGACGGAGAAGAAGCACGTCAAGGGCGAGCGCTCCATCTCGTCGTTCCAGGCGCTCATGGTGTCTACGGCCTCGCGCGTGGGCACGGGCAACATCGCGGGCGTGGCCACGGCCATCGCCACGGGCGGCCCGGGCGCGGTGTTCTGGATGTGGCTCATGGCCATCGTGGGCGCGGCGTCGGCGTTCGTCGAGTCCACCCTCGCGCAGATCTGGAAGGTGCGCGGCAAGGAGGGCGAGTTCCGCGGCGGCCCGGCCTACTACATCGAGAAGGCGCTCGGCAAGCGTTGGCTGGGCATCCTGTTCGCCGTGCTGCTCATCCTGTGCTTCGCGTTCGGCTTCAACGGCCTGCAGGCCTTCAACGCCACCTCGGCGCTGGAATACTACATTCCCGACTACGCCACGAACGGCACGGCCATCGCCTGCGGCATCGTGCTGGCGGTGATGACCGCGTTCGTCATTTTCGGCGGCGCGAAGCGCATCAGCGTCATCACGTCCATCATCGTGCCCATCATGGCCATCGGCTACATCGCCATCGCGGTGTGGACCACCCTCTCCAACATCACGGAGCTGCCGGGCGTGTTCGCGATGGTGTTCGCCTCGGCCTTCGACGTGCAGGCCATCTTCGGCGGATTCGCGGGTTCGGTGGTCATGCTGGGCATCAAGCGCGGCCTGTACTCTAACGAGGCCGGCATGGGCTCGGCGCCGAATGCTGCGGCCACGGCGTCGGTGTCGCATCCCTGCAAGCAGGGTCTCGTGCAGAGCCTGTCCGTGTACATCGACACGCTGCTCATCTGCACGTGCTCGGCTATGATGGTGCTCGTGTTCTACGTGCAGGATCCGCAGGCGGCTTCCGCCCTTAACGGCATGCCGCTCGTGCAGATGGCCGTGAACAACTCGGTGGGCGAGTTCGGCATCCACTTCATCACGTTCGCCATCTTCGCCTTCGCGTTCTCCAGCCTCATCGGCAACTATTTCTACGCCGAGAACAACCTGCGCTTCATCAAGGGCGACAGCAAGGCGCTGCTGTTCGTGTTCCGCGTGGTGTGCCTGTGCGTGGTGTTCTACGGCGCCGTGAACAGCTTCGACTTGGCGTGGAACCTCGCGGACATCTTCATGGGCTTCATGGCGCTCGTGAACCTCATCGCCCTGCTCTTCCTTGGAAAATGGGCGCTTGCGGCGCTCGACGACTACACGCGCCAGCGTAAGGAGGGCATCGATCCGGTGTTCGTGGCCGATCGCATTCCCGGTATGCCGAAGACCGAATGCTGGCACGTGTCCGAGGTGCACGACTACGGCAAGCCGCCGGTCAAGGAGTATCTGGACGACGCGCTCGACCCCGAGTACGTCGGGCTGAACTGACGCGCGCCGCTGGACGGGCGTGGTAGGATAGAGGGAAACGCGCGCGGGCGGGCGGCGCGCCTTGGGAAAGGAAGCGGCATGGCTGACGACGACCGTCGCGCGGGCGACTGGCAGAAGCGCGACCTGCGCAAGAACGCGAACGACCTGATCGAAGAGCCGAACCAGAAGGCTTGGTGCAAGCAGACGTTTTGGATCGTGTTCTTCCTCATCGTGTTCTGGCCGGTGGGTATCGTGCTGTGCTGGAGGAGCAGCTGGCATATCGTGGCGAAGGTCCTCGCTTCGGTGGCGGTGGCGTTCATGGTGTACTTCTCGGTGACCATGTACCAGGCTACGCAAGCGCTCATGGCGGCGGGCATGGCGTAGGTCGTCCGCGCCGCTCGGTTCGCGACTCTCTGCGGAAGAAGGGTCGTCCCGCTCGCAACCGAGCGGGACGACCCTTGCTTTTTCGGAAGGCGAACGACTCCTGTGCGATTTTTCGCCTTTCGCCGCAAGAGCGTATCGCGAATGTTCCTTGTGCGCTATCATTTCCAACGAAAACAGTGATCCATTCAGTACGAGTTGCACAAGGATAACGATATGACGAACTTCGCGAACGGTCACACGACCGTCCTGGCAGGCCACGGTTTCGCCGAGTCCGGCCCCTACCTCTTGATCAACGACGTAGAGCAAGGCGAGCAGCACCGTTTTCCCGTGTTGGGCAAGACGTTCTCGTTGCGCCGCCTTCCCACGCGCCGCTGCGTGGGACGCTTCGATCTGGCGTCCTACACGAAGGAGGTGTGCCCGCTCAACGTGGAGCTGCTTCCCGATGCGAAGGACACGATGTGTCCGGCATGCCAGGAGGCCACGGGCTTCAACCCCTCGTTCTACTACGCCGACTTCATCTCCGCCCAGCAGCGCGCCTACAACCTGACGCCGCATTTCACGTACCTGGCGTACTTCTCGCCGAAGCACGTGAAAGCCGGCATCTCGTCGGAGACGCGCGGCATCGAGCGCCTGCTGGAGCAGGGCGCCCGCGCGGCCCGCATCGTCGGCCGCTTCGGATGCGCCGACGACGCGCGCGAGCTGGAGGCGGCGCTGTGCGCGCAGCCCGGCATCCTGGAGACGATGCGCGCGTCGAAGAAAGTGGACTTGCTGGTGAACGAGCGCTTCGATTTCGTCGAGGCGAAGGCGGTGCTCGACGACGTGGTGGAACGTCTGGGTCTCGAGGGCGCTGAGCCGGCTCAGGACCTGTCGCCCCACTACTTCGGCGGCCCGTCGCCCGACTGCCACGACTTGCAGGTGCCCGAAGGCCACGACGGCGAATGCGGCGGACGCTGCATCGGCATGGTGGGCGGCGCGCTGGTGTTCCAGCAGGAGGGCACGAACTACGTCGTGTCAGTCAAAGAGTGGGAGTCGCACGAGGTCGAGCTGCTGCTGGACGAAGTGGTGTGCACGTACGACTTCGCGCCCCAACAGTTCTCCTTGTTCTAAGGCGGGGTGGGCGAGGGCGTGCGCCTTCGCCCCGACGGCGGCATCGCGTGTGCGGTATCGACCGAAATGCCGCAGATCCGGCTTCCCTCGACTTCCTTGCCTTTTCTACGGGCAGGCTTCATTGCGGCTTCGGAATCGCTGCTTTTCAGGAACGGCACGGATGGTCGGTTCGATCTGCTGCAAAAACGGGTTTTTGGCGGCAAGGGGAACGAACGCTCCCGGCGGAAATCTTGCGACCAGGTGTTTTTCAGACTTCCCCGTGTTCGAGGGCTTTCGGTGGCGCTGAAGCCGCGAAATTGCTGCCAAGAACCCGTTTTTGCAGCAGATAGCTCAGTCCAAAGCGTACATCCGTCGCTTGATGCGGACGGCGTTTTTCCGCGTGCGGGGAATCGATAGGATGCAGCGTCCTTTTCTTCGGCTAAACATTCTTTCCTCGAGGTGCGGCGAGCCGTGATCGCGCTCCTTCTATGACGTAAAATAAAGCGGTTGTCCGAAACGTTCTGCAAACGGCTTGCTTTACTACTCTACTGTGATAAAGTACTACCAGCAAACGAACGGCGTGCGCGGCCGCGTGCGAACCGGCGAAACGATGCAGCGAAGGAAGAGAACCATGGATTACGTGACACCGGCAGGGTTCAGAGACGTGCTATCCGACGAGGCGTGCATGCGCGAGCGCATCGCTCGCGACGTGCAGGCATGCTTCGCGGCGCGCGGCTACCTGCCCATCGAGACGCCGACGCTGGAGGTCATGGACGTCATGCGCGCGGGCGGCCGTATGCCCGGCTCTCCCTTCAAGTTCTTCGACGCGAGCGGCGACCTTCTGGCCATGCGCCCCGACGTGACGCTGCAGGTGGCGCGCATGTGCGCGACGCGCCTCGCGGGCCAGCCGGGGCCGTTCCGCTTCCGTTACATGCAGCGCGTGTTCCGCGAGGCCGAAGGGCGCATGCAGGCGCAGGCGCGCGAGATGACGCAGATCGGCGTGGAATGCATCGGCGAGGCCGGGCCGCAAGCCGACGCGGAGGTGGTGGAGCTCATGGCGGAGGCGCTGGAGCTCGCGGGCGCGCGCGGCTGCAAGCTGGCCCTGGCCACGGTGGGCGTGCTGCGCGCGCTGCTGGCGGCCAGCGGGGCGTCCGCGCAGTGGACCGAGCGGGTGCTGGCGGCGTTCCACGCCTCGAACTTCGTGGAGGTCGACCGGCTCACGGGTGAGGCGGCGGCCGTGCCGCCCGTGTTCGCCGCGGCCATCCGCGCGCTGCCGCGCATCCGCGGCGGGCGCGAGGCGGTGGAGGAGGTGCGCGCGCTCGTGGCGCCCCTGGGGTGCGAGGACGGCCTCGACGACTTTGCCCGCACCTGCGACCTGCTGGCCGAGGCGGGCTTGGCCGACCGCATCCTCGTGGACTTCTCGGTGATGAGCTCGTTCGATTACTACACCGGCATCGTGTTCGAGGCCTACGCGCCCGAGCTGGGCACGCCGCTGGGCAGCGGCGGGCGCTACGACAACATGATCGGCTCGTACGGCGAGAGCCGCCCGGCCGCCGGCTTCGCGTTCTCGTTGGAGCAGGCCATGGCCGCGGCCGCCGCCGCCGAGCGCTCGGTCGACGACGAAGCCGCGCGCCCGCTGCGCATCGCGGTGCCGAAGGGCTCGCTCAACGCCGACACGGTTGCCGCGCTCGAGGCCGCGGGCCTCGATACGACCGGGCTCGACGACCCCGGCCGTCAGCTCATCATCCGCAACCCCGGCGTCGAGTACGTCATCGTGCGGCCCACCGACGCGCCCGCGTTCGTGTCGCTGGGCGCGGCCGACTGCGGCATCTGCGGGAAGGACTCGCTGCTGGAAGCGCAGTCCGACGTCGTCGAGCTGGTCGACCTCGGATACGGCGCATGCCGCTTCGTGGTGGCCGAGCCCGCCGGTGCGGCCGAGGCCACAGGCGAGCACTACCGCCGCCTGGGATCGCTGCGCATCGCCACGAAGTACCCCAACATCACGCGCGCCCACTACGCGAAGACGGGCACGCAGGTGGAAATCGTGAAGCTGCACGGCAACATCGAGCTGGCGCCCCTCACGGGCATGGCCGAGCGCATCGTCGACATCACGGCCACCGGCACCACGCTCAAGGAGAACGACCTCGTGGTGGTGGACGAAGTCCTTTCGTCGACCGCGCGCTTCTTCTCGAACACCTGCGCGTTCCGCACGGACGCGCGTATCGTACAATTGGCGAATACGCTGCAGCGGAACGCGGAAGCCTCCGCGAGCCCGGCCGGCGAGGAAAAGGAGTAGCCCATGCGCCGCATCATCTTGCAACCTGGCGAGCAGTTCACCAACGCCCACCTCAAGCGCACCGGCGCGTTCAACGCCCAGGCCCTGACGGCGGCCACCGCCATCATCGAGGGCGTGCGCGAGCGCGGCGACGAGGCCCTGCGCGCCTACACCGAGCAGTTCGACGGCGTGCGCGTGGAGGAGTTCCGCGTGTCGCAGGCGGCTATCGCAGAAGCCATCGTGAACGTCGACGACAAGACGGCGCGCGCCCTGCGTCAGGCCGCCGCACAGATCCGCGACTTCCACGAGCGCCAGAAGCAGCAGAGCTGGTTCACCGTGCGCGAGGACGGCGCGCTCGTGGGCTCGAAGGTGGAGCCGCTGGAATCCGTGGGCATCTACGTGCCGGGCGGGCGCGCGCTGTACCCGTCGTCGGTGCTGATGAACGCGCTGCCGGCCGCCGTGGCCGGCGTGAAGCGCATCGTATGCGTGACGCCGCCGACGGCCGACGGAACGCTGGATCCGGCCATTTTGGAGGCGTGCCGCATCTCGGGCGTCACCGAAATCTACGCGGTGGGCGGCGCGCAGGCCATCGCCGCGCTGGCGTACGGCACCGAGTCCATCGCGCCCGTGGCCAAGATCACCGGACCCGGCAACGCCTACGTGGCGGCGGCGAAGAAGGTGGTGTCGGGCGATGTGGGCATCGACATGATCGCCGGCCCGTCCGAGGTGTGCGTCGTGGCCGACTCCACGGCCGATCCGGCGCTCGTGGCCATCGACCTCATGGCGCAGGCCGAGCACGACCCGCTGGCCGCCTGCTACCTGGTTACGTTCGATGCGGCCTACGCCGACGAGGTGGAGCGCATGGTTGAGCGCCACCTCAAGTCGTCCACACGCGCCGAGATCACGGCGGCATCGCTGGCCGACCAGGGCCTCATCGTCGTGTGCGACAGCATGCCGCAAGCCATCGAGGCCGTGAACGCCATCGCGCCCGAACACCTCGAGCTGCACGTCGACCACGCCTTCGACCTCTTGGGCGCCATCCGCAACGCGGGCGCCATCTTCCTGGGCGCCTGGACGCCCGAGGCCGTGGGCGACTACGCCGCCGGCCCGAACCACACGCTGCCCACGGGCGGCACGGCGCGCTACGCCTCGCCGTTGTCGGTGGACGAGTTCGTGAAGAAGTCGAGCGTCATCCAGTATTCGTCGCAGGCGCTCGCCCGCGATGCCGACATGGTAACCACCATCGCGCGCCACGAGGGCCTGTGGGCGCACGCCATGAGCGTGGAGATGCGCAAGAACCTGCTCGACACGGGCAACGTGTATGGGATCGAGGGCGGCGACGGAGCGGGCCGCGCGGCCGGAGACGGGGGTGCCGATGCGTAGCGTGTGCGCGGCCGCGCCCCAGCTGGCGGGCGTGGTGCCCTACGATCCGAAGTATTTGCCCGCCACCGCCGTCCTCTCGGCGAACGAGAACCCGCACGACGTCGACGACGAGATCCGCCGCGACATCATGCGCGAGGTGAAGCGCCTGCCCCTCAACCGCTACCCGGACCCGCTGGCCAACGACCTGCGCGACATGATCGCCGAAGCGAACGGGCTCGACCGCGACCAGGTGCTGGTGGGCAACGGGGGCGACGAGCTCTTGTTCAACCTGGCGCTGGCGTGGGGCGGGCCGGGGCGCACGTTCCTCAACCTGCCGCCCACGTTCTCGGTGTACGACGCGAACGCCCGCCTCACGAACACGTCGGTGGTGGACGTGCCGCGCCGCGCCGACTTCTCCATCGACGAGGAGGCCGTGCTGGCGCGCGTCGCCGAGGGCGGTATCGACTACCTGGTGGTGACCAGCCCGAACAACCCCACGGGGCAGCTTGCCAGCGAGACGTTCATCCTCCGGCTGCTCGACGCCACCGATGCGCTCGTGATGGTGGACGAGGCTTACTTCGAGTTCTCGCGCCAGACGATGCGCCCGTATCTGGCGCAGCACAAGAACCTCGTCATCCTGCGCACGTTCTCGAAGGCGTTCAGCCTGGCCGGGGCGCGTATGGGCTACATCCTGGGAGACGCCGAGGTCGTGCGCGAGTTCGTCAAGGTGCGCCAGCCGTATTCGGTGGACGCCGTCTCGCAGGCCGTTGCGCGCGTGGTGTACGCGAACCGCGCGAAGTTCGAGCGCGGCATCCTGGCCGTCATCGAGGAGCGCGCCCGCCTGATCGAGGGACTGAAGAGGATTCCCGGCGTGAAGCCCTTCCCGTCGGATGCGAACTACGTGCTGTTCCGCGTGGAGAACGCGCCCGTCATCTGGGAGGCGCTGTACGAGCGCGGTGTGCTTGTGCGCGATTTCTCGCGTGCGGCGCATCTGGAGAACTGCCTGCGCGTGACCGTGGGCGCCTCCGAGGAGAACGACGCGTTTTTGCGCGCGCTGCGCGATGCGGTGATGGGCAAGTGCGATTTGAAGGTTCCGTCGACCTGACGGCCGACGGAACGAGCCGACGGCTGCGACGCGAAGCTAGTCCCCGTAGGGGGCGGCTTCCCGTGGTGCCCGATCTCGCGGCGAGGTCGAGGACTCGCGTACCGAAGTATCCCCTACGGGGACTTCCTTCGGGGCGCGCTTCGTCCTCGCCCTCCCCACGATCTCGGGCACCACGGAAACCCTCGCTGACGTTGCTGGACCAGCGATAAAGAAAGGCCAACCATGAACCAGAGAACCGCCGAAATCGTCCGCACGACGAACGAGACGGACATCCGCGTCGCGGTGAACCTCGACGGCGCGGGTGCGACCGACATCGAGACGGGCGTGCCGTTCTTCGACCATATGCTGACGGCCTTCGGAAGGCATAGCCTGATCGACCTCGACGTGCGCGCAAAAGGCGATATCGAGGTGGACGCGCACCACACCGTGGAGGACGCGGGCATCGTGCTGGGCCAAGCCGTTGCGCGTGCGCTCGGCGACAAGCGCGGCATCGCGCGGTTCGGGTCGCTTTCGCTTCCCATGGACGAGGCTCTCGTGCTGGCGGCCGTGGACATATCGGGGCGCGGCCAGCTGCACTGGGCCGTGGACGTGCCCTGCGTCATGCTGGGCACGTTCGACGCGTCGCTGGCCAAGGAATTCTTCATCGCCTTCGCCGCGAACGCGGGACTTACGCTGCACGTGCGCAGCCTGGCTGGCGAGAACGCGCACCATATCGTGGAGGCGTCGTTCAAGGCCGCAGCGCGCGCCTTGCGCCAGGCCGTCGAGCTCGACCCCCGCATCGGCGATGCGCTGCCTTCGACGAAGGGCGCGCTATGATCGCCGTGGTCGACTATCATAAGGGCAACCTCAAAAGCGTCGAGCGCGGTCTGGTCGCGGCGGGCGCCGAGGTGCTCGTCACGAGCGATCCCGCCGCCATCGCCAAAGCCGATGCCATCGTGCTGCCCGGCGTTGGCGCGTTCGCCGACGCGGCCGCCACCATGCGCGAGCTCGGCCAGATGGACGCCATCCGCGAGCGCATAGCCGCCGGCGTGCCGTTCCTCGGCATCTGCCTGGGAATGCACCTCCTGTTCGAAGAAGGCGTCGAAGGCGCGCCGCGCGAGGACGACGAAACCTCGACCCACAACGCCCGCGGCCTGGCAGTGCTGCCGGGCGTGGTAACCAAGATGCCGAAACAGGATGAACACTCCCTCTCCTACAAGGTGCCACATGTAGGTTGGAACACCGTGCATTTCGGAGACGGCAGCGAGGGGTTCGGCGGCGCCCACCAAGCGAGTTCCGCACGAGCCGGACAGTCCTGTGGACTGTCCGAGCGAGCAGGACTGTCTGAGCGACTGGGCGTTGCCGAGCTCCTCGCGGACAGGTTTCAGGAATGCCCCCTGTTCGAAGGCATACCGTCGGGCACTTACTTCTACTTCACGCATGGCTACATCGCGCCGTCGGGTCCCTTCGTCGTCGGCGAGACGACGCACAGCGTGACGTTCCCGAGCGCCGTCCAGTACGGCGAGGCGGCGTACGGCGTGCAGTTCCATCCCGAGAAAAGCTCGGATGCGGGCGCGCGTCTGCTGCAGAACTTCGTGTCCATCGTGAAAGGGGCGTGAGCGCCATGTACCTGCTTCCAGCCATCGACATTCTGGGCGGCAAGGCCGTCCGCCTCGCCAAAGGCGACTACGACCGCGTGACCGTGTACCACGACGACCCCGCCGCGCAGGCGCAGCTGTTCGAAGAGCAGGGCGCGACGTGGCTGCACGTGGTGGACCTCGACGGCGCGCGTTCGGGCATCCCTGAGAATATCGCCATCGTCGAGCGCATCATGCGCAAGACCCTGCTCAAGGTGGAGGTGGGCGGCGGCGTGCGCTCGCTCGACACCATCGCGCGCCTGGCGGACGCGGGCGTGTCGCGCGTGGTGCTGGGCACGTCGCTCGTGGCCGACCCCGACTTCGCCGAGGCCGCCATCGCGCAGTACGGCAAGCTGCTGTGCGCGGGCATCGACGCGAAGGGCGGCGAGGTGGCCGTGGCCGGGTGGCGCGAGGGCGCTGGCGTGGCCGCCGAGGAGCTGGCGCGCGACATGTCGGCGCTCGGGTTCCGGCACCTCGTGTACACCGATATCGCGCGCGACGGCATGCAGACCGGCATCGAGGCCGCGGCGTACGTGCGCATGGCCGAGGCGTTCGGACATCCGGTGATCGCATCGGGCGGCGTGGCCGGCGTGGACGACATCGTGCGTTTGGGCGAGGTGGCCGGCAGCATCGAGGGCGTCATCGCGGGACGCGCCGTGTACGAGGGCGCGCTGTCGGTGCAGGAGGGCGTGCGCGCCTGCGACGAGGCCACGCGCCGAGCCGAGGCCGCCGCCGTCCAGGCGAACCCTTGTGGAATGTGAGTCCAACATGTTTGGTAAGGTCAGCGAGCGGGTTCTTCGCGAGCGCGATTGCCGCGAAGGCTCGACGAAGCGTGCCTTGGGCACGTGAGGAGAACCTGGAGCGGCAAGCGTGCCGCGAAGTACCCGCGCAGCGTCGGCACGTCCGTCGTTGCGTTAGCAACGACGGAAGGAGCGAGATGCTAGCGAAACGCGTGATACCTTGCATGGACGTGAAGGACGGTCGCGTGGTCAAGGGCGTGAACTTCGTGAACCTGCGCGACGCGGGCGATCCCATCGAGCTCGCGCAGCGCTACGACGAGGAGCGCGCCGACGAGGTGATCTTCCTCGACATCACGGCCACGAGCGACGACCGCGCCACCACGGTCGACCTTGCCAGCCGCGCCAGCGAGCAACTGCATCTGCCGTACTGCGTGGGCGGTGGTTTCCGCAGCGTGGCCGACATTCGCACGATGATCGCGGCCGGCGCTGACAAGGTGTCGGTGAACTCGGCCGCCGTGGCCGATCCGTCGCTCATCACGAGCGCCGCCGCGGCGTTCGGCTCGCAGGCCATCCTCTGCGCCATCGACGCGAAGCAGGTGACGGGCAACCCGAACAAATGGGAGGTCTACGTTGCGGGCGGGCGCAAGGCCACGGGCATCGACGCGGTCGCCTGGGCGCAGGAGGCGGCCCGGTGCGGGGCGGGGGAGATCCTGCTCACCAGCATGGATCGCGACGGCAGCCGCGACGGCTTCGACTGCGCGCTCACTCGCGCCGTCGCGCGTGCGGTGGACATCCCGGTCATCGCCTCGGGCGGGGTGGGCAAGCTCGAGCACTTCGCCCAAGGCGTCATCGAGGGCGAGGCCGATGCCGTGCTGGCTGCAAGCGTCTTCCACTTCGGCGAGCTTTCCGTCCGTCAAGTGAAGGAGCATATGCGCGCCCAGGGTATCCCCGTGCGGCTGTAGGGGTGGGGCGGCCCTCGTTTCCGGAGCGAACGCGACGACGGGTCGCTCGACCGCGATCCTCCATCGCGTCAAGGGGTCGCACGGCCGAGCCTTCCGTGCAGCTGAAAGCGCTGCGACTGGCGAAAAAGCATCGAATTCGGAAGTTTCTAGCTGGGTCGCAAGCTCGTCGGAGGCTCTTTTTGCGCATAGAGCCTGGTTGCTGGCTTGCTCCTTTCCGCTCCCGGGCGCCGCATGCGCTTGAAACGGGCGATGTCTTCCGAATTCGATGGCTTTTCGCCATTCAGAACGCCGTAGGCCGCACAGGTGGAGGAGCGATCCGGTTTTCGGACGATCCGACGGCATGGTTTGGGATCGTCCCGAGGACGTTCACGCGCCGGCCTTCCGCCTTCGCAGGAGAGAAGCGAGGGGCGGATGCAGGCTGCGGTTGCGCAAGCAGCCGCAGTACATCGATCGAGTGAGGATTATAGGTATGAACATTCCTGGCATCGCTTACAACGCCGACGGGCTCGTTCCCTGCATCGTGCAGGATGCAGACACGCTCGAGGTGCTCATGATGGCGTGGATGAGCGAGGAGTCGCTTGCGCTCACGCTCGAGCGCGGCGAGACGGTGTTCTGGAGCCGCAGCCGCCGGGAGCTATGGCACAAGGGCGCCACCTCGGGCAACGTGCAGAAGCTCGTGGAGCTGCGTTACGACTGCGATGCCGACACGCTGCTCGCGCTCGTTCATCCGGCGGGTCCGGCCTGCCATACCGGCGAGCGCACCTGCTTCTACCGCGCGTTCCCCCGCTAGCCGCCTCTCGCTCGGAACGCTCAGTGCAGCGAGGCCCGAGGATTCCGCTTATGTTGAGCCGTTGCATCATAGGGGTTGTGAGGATGCCGATCGTGCCTCATAATATTGCGTTCGATTACGGGATGGTTTAGAAGGGGACGCGAGTGACTGACAAGTCGACGGCAGGCCGTGACGGGGAAGCGGGCTCGACCGGCTTCGCTCGGGTTTCCATTGAAGCCCCGCGCATCGATGCCGCTACCGGGCTGCTTGGCAAAGAAGCCTTCTTCGACGAGGCCGCTGCGTATCTTAGGCATTCGGGCGCACGCGATGTCAGCATCGTCTGCTTCGATGTCGACCATTTCAAACTGTTCAACGATCTGCACGGACTTGATTGCGGCGACGAGCTTCTAAGGTACCTGGGTCGCGCCCTCGCCCTCCGCTTCTCGCCCGACGGGGCGCAACCGCTCGCGCGCCTTGCGGCCGATACGTTCGCCTTGTGCGCGACCGGCATCCGCCCCGAGCGCGTCGAGCGCATCCTCGTCGACATCTCCTCCGAATGTCCGAACGGCATCGACGCCATCGTGCGCGCGGGCGTGTACCGCATCGAGGATCCTGCTTCGCCGGTCAGCATCATGTGCGACCGCGCGGTCATCGCGCTTCGCACGGTGAAGGGCAGCTACTTCGACCGCGTGGCTTTGTACGACCCCGGCATGCGCGAGGCGCTCGTCCTCGAACGCGAGGTCGTCGCCGGCATAGAATCGGCGTTGCGCGAGGATCGCATCGAGCTGTTCCTCCAGCCGAAATGCAATATACGCACCGGCAAGATCGTGGGTGCCGAGGCGCTGGCCCGTTGGCGCCATCCCGAGCGCGGCATCGTCGCCCCGGGCGAGTTCATCCCGCTGATCGAGCGCAACGGCCTTGTGCGCTCACTCGACCTGCGCGTGTGGGAGAAGACCGCCGCGTGGATCAGGGGCCTCATCGACGAAGGAGTGCAGCCCGTTCCCGTGTCGGTGAACGTGTCGCGCGCCGACATCTACCTCGTGGACGTGGCCGCCGAACTGCATGCGCTCGTGGAGCGCTACGGCATCGAACCGTCGCTCATCGAGGTGGAGATCACCGAGAGCGCCTATTCGGAACGCCCCGATCGCATCGTGGCCGCGTTCGACGAGCTGGCCGAGCGCGGCTTCACCGTGCTCATGGACGACTTCGGCAGCGGCTACTCGTCGCTCAACATGCTGAAGGACATCAACGTCGACGTGCTGAAGATCGACATGCGCTTCCTCGACCGCGACGACCGGCGCAGCAAGGACATCATGGAATCGGTCATCCGCATGGCGCGCTGGCTGGACCTGCCCGTCATCGCCGAAGGCGTGGAGACGCGCGAGCAGGTGAACTTCCTTTTGGACGTGGGGTGCTCGTACGCGCAGGGCTACTACTACGCGCGCCCGATGGAGGCGGCGGCGTTCGAGGCGCTGCTGACCGACGGTTCGAAAGTTCAGCACGAGCAATGCGCTCTGCAGGATGCGCGCCGTCCCATCCTCGATTTCAGGGATCTGCTGCATGAGAACACCATCAGCGACCGCATGCTTTCCAGCATCATCGGCTCGGTGGCGCTGTACTCGTATGCCGACGGCGATCTGCGCCTGATTCGGGGCAACGAAGCGTACCGGCGCTTGATAGCGACGCTCGGGGAAGGCGTGAACGGCGCCGAGGAGGGCGGCAGCCTGCTTCCTTTCGTGCATGACGAAGATCGGGACGCCCTCGTGGCCGCGGCGGAGGAGACGGTGCGCTCCTGCCCCGACGACGGGGTGGAGGTGGTCGTGCGCCGCATGGGAACGAACGGCTGCCATTGGCATAAGATGCGCCTGTTCCATTTGAACACGACGAACGGTTCGGCCACGGTGTACGGCTCCGTGACCGACGTCACGGAGCGCATGGAGTACATGGAGGCGCTGCGCAAGAGCGAGCAGCGCTTCGAGATGACCTTGGAAGCCAGCGGCACGGTGGTGTTCGAGCTGGACATCCCCACGCGCACCGCTCGCTATTCGGAGTTCTTGCAGCAGGCGTTCGGCTTGGCCGAGACCGTGGCGAACGCCCCGGAGGGGTTCATCGAGCAGGGGACGGTTGCCGAGGAGTCCATCGAGGATTTTCGCGCCATCTACCGAGACCTCTACGCCGGCGCGCCTCGCACGTCGGCGGTTGTGCGCGCCATCATGGGAGACGGGTCGCGTGCGTGGAACCGCGTGACGCTTCTGGCCATGCCGAACGAGGCGGGCGCGCCCGTCAAGGCCGTCGGCCTCGTGGAAAACGTCACGCGCGAGACGGAGATGGATCTTTTGCTGAAGCGTCTCGGTCGTTTCGAGCAAGATTGAGGATCACGCCGTCCGCAAGGCGCGCCCGCACCGTTTCGTAGACCTTCCTCCATCGCTTTTACACGATACCTGCCGCTTTGCGCTTGAACGAAGGAAACACATGCGGTACCATGATGATCAGTTCTTTTATCTCACAGCACACATCCAACACACCCGCATCTCATCACGGAATCCATGCGCGCCGTCGCGCGCGTTTCACCTGTAATAGCCATTGTATAAGGAGGACCTGGGTGAAGTTTTTTCTGGACACCGCCGATCTCGACGAAATAGAAGAGGCGGCCAGCTGGGGCGTGCTCGCCGGCGTCACTACGAACCCGACGCTGTACGCGCGCACCGGAGGCAAGCTCGACGATTTCCACAACCACATCAAGCGCATCTGCGAAATCGTGGACGGGCCCGTCTCCGCTGAAAGCGTCGCCATGACGCGCGACGAGATCATCCGCGACGGCCGCGAGCTGGCCGCGCTTGCCGACAACGTGGTCGTGAAGATCCCCACCATGGTGGAGGGTCTCGCCGCCACCAAGGCGCTCTCCGAAGAGGGCATCCCCGTCAACATGACGCTGTGCTTCAGCGTGCCGCAGGCCATCATGGCCGCCCGCGCCGGCGCCCGCTACATCAGCCCCTTCGTCGGCCGGTTCGACGACATCGCCGAGGACGGCATCTCGCAGTTGGCCGACGTGGTGGCCGCGGTGAACAACTACGACTTCGGCCACGACGTGGAGATCATCGCCGCGTCGGTGCGCAGCGCGAACCACGTGACGCAGGCCGCCCTCATGGGCGCCGACATCGCCACGGTGCCGTTCGCTGCGCTCAAGAAGTGCGTGCAACATCCGCTGACCGACCGCGGCCTGGATGCGTTCATGAAGGACTGGGAGAAAGTTCAGCAAGCATGAGCGAAACCGAAGCAACCACGGAGGCTCCTGCGGCCGCTCCCGTCAAGCGACGTTCCACCAGCGTGAAGGCGAAGACGCAGGGCAAGGCCGAGGGCGCAGCCACTCCGGGCCGCAACTCGTCGGCCACGCGCACGCCGCGCAAATCGGTGAAGGCGGGCGGCGCGCAGCAGCAACAGCCGCAGGGCGGTTCGAACAACCGCCGCCAGAACGCCTCGAACGCCGGCAAGCAGAACAACGGCGGCAGCAATCGCCAGAAGCAGGGCGGCGGCCAGAACCGGCAGAACAACAGCCAGAACCAGCGTCGTCAGCGTCGCCAGCACGACAACAACCGCGGCAACCGCGAAGTGCAGCCCAGCGTGTCGCGCGAGGAGCTGGCGAAGCTCAAGGTGGCCGAGCTGCGCGAGAAGGCCGCCGAGCTCAACCTCGACGTGACGGGCCTCAAGAAGGCCGAGCTGGTGGAGGCCGTGTTCGAAGCCAGTGTCAAGGCCGAGGGCTTCATCGAGGTGTCGGGCATCCTCGACATCCTGGCCGACGGCTACGGCTTCCTCCGCACGCAGGGCTACCTGCCCAGCGAGACGGATTGCTACGTGGGTCTTTCCACCATCCGCCGCAACGGCCTGCGCAAGGGCGATCTCGTGTCCGGTCAGACGCGCCCGGCGCGCGAGAACGAGAAGTACGCCGCCATCCAGAAGGTCACGGCCGTCAACGGCACGCCCGTCGAGGAGCTGGGCAGCCGCGTGCGCTTCGGCGACCTCACGCCGGTCTACCCGGACGAATGCCTCGTCATGGAGCACGGCAAGAACACCGTCACCGCCCGCGTCATCGACCTCGTGTCGCCCATCGGCAAGGGCCAGCGCGGACTGATCGTCAGCCCCCCGAAGGCGGGCAAGACCACCATCCTCAAGGACATCGCCGCCGCCATCAGCGCGAACAACCCCGAAGTGCACCTCATGTGCCTGCTCGTGGACGAGCGTCCCGAGGAAGTCACCGACATGGAGCGCTCCATCAAGGGCGAGGTCATCTCCTCCACGTTCGATATGCCCACCGAGAACCACATCGCCGTGTCCGAGCTGGTCATCGAGCGCGCGAAGCGCCTCGTGGAATGCGGCAAGGACGTTGTCGTGCTGCTGGACTCGCTCACGCGCCTCGCGCGCGCCTACAACCTGGCGCAGCCGGCATCGGGCCGCATCCTGTCGGGCGGCGTGGACTCCACGGCGCTCTACCCGCCGAAGCGATTCCTGGGCGCTGCGCGCAACATCGAGCACGGCGGTAGCCTGACCATTCTGGCCTCAGCCCTGGTGGACACGGGCTCGAAGATGGACGAGGTCATCTTCGAGGAGTTCAAGGGCACCGGCAACATGGAGCTCAAGCTGGATCGCAACCTGGCCGACCGTCGCATCTTCCCGGCCATCGACCCGGTGGCGTCGGGCACCCGCAAGGAGGATCTGCTGCTGGAGCCGCAGGAGGCGCCGCTCATCTGGGCCGTGCGCCGCATCCTCGCGAACACGAACAGCACCGAACGCGCCATGGACATGCTGATCAAGTCGCTCAAGCAGACCGAGACGAACCAGGAGTTCCTCGTGCGCACGGCGAAGAAGGCCCAGCACACAAAGGCCGACGGCTCGCTGGAGTTCTAGGCGCGCCCATCCGTCATCCGGCCGACACCGTGCGCGCCGGTCGCGGTCTTATAATGGAAACCACCAGGGAACCGCATCCGTTGGGTGCGGTTCCCTGTCGCATACGGTAGTATGGTCAGACGCATGAACCAAGGAGGGACCATGTCTCAAGACAACAACTGGCAGCAGCAGGTGTGGCAGCAGCCTGCCGCGCCGCAGCAGCCTGTCGCGCCGGCCGCGCCGTACGGCTACGCCGTGCAGCCCCCGAAGAAAAGCCGCGGCTGGATCGTCGCCCTCGTGGCCGTCGTGCTCGTGTTCGCGCTGCTGGCGCTGGGCATGTGGTCGTGCACGTCGGTCATGTCCTCGTCGTTCGGGTCCTTCGGCACGGGCTCCACGGTCGACGACGTGGACTACCTCACGGGCGACGCGGTCGGCGTCATCGACATCGACGGCACCATCCAGTACGACAACACCACCTCCAGCCCCGAAGGCCTGAAGGCCCAGCTCGATCGCGCCGAGAAGAACAGCCATATCAAGGCCGTCGTACTGCGTGTGAACTCCGGCGGCGGCACGGCTACGGCGGGCGAGGAGATGGCCGACTACGTGCGCGGGTTCTCCGAGCGCACCGGCAAGCCTGTCGTGGTGTCCAGCGCGTCCGTCAATGCGAGCGCCGCCTATGAGATATCCTCGCAGGCCGACTATATCTACACGGCCAAGACCACGGCCATCGGCGCCATCGGCACGGTCATGCAGGTTACCGACCTGTCCGGCCTCATGGAGAAGCTGGGCATCTCGGTGGACAACGTCACCAGCGCCGACAGCAAGGATTCCAGCTACGGCACGCGCCCGCTCACCGAGGAGGAGCGCGCCTACTACCAGGATCAGGTCGACCAGATCAACGAGACATTCATCCAGACCGTGGCCGAGGGTCGCGACATGCCCGTCGAAGACGTGCGCGCGCTGGCCACGGGTCTCACGTTCACCGGCATGACGGCAGTCGAGAACGGCCTTGCCGACGAGATCGGCACCAAGGACGACGCCGTGGCGAAGGCAGCCGAGCTGGCGAACATCGCGCACTACACCACCGTCACGCTCAAGAATCCCACGAGCAGCCTGTCGAGCCTGCTCGACCTCATGTCAAAGAGCAACGTTTCCACCGACGATATCGCCCGAGCGCTGAAGGAGCTGGACACCGATGGCAGCATCGCCCAATAGCAACGAACGAATCTCGTGGCCCAAGCGCGCCGTCGTCACGGCGGGCATGCCCTACGGCAACAAGCCGCTGCACTTCGGCCACATCGCCGGGGTGTTCGTGCCGGCCGACGCCTTCGCGCGCTTCCTGCGCGACCGCATCGGCGCGGCCAACGTGCGCTTCATCAGCGGCACCGACTGCTTCGGCTCGCCCATCAACGAGGGCTACCGCAAGCTGGTGGAGGCCGGCGAGTTCGACGGCACCATCGCCGAGTACGTCGAGCGCAACCACGAGGCGCAGAAGAACACGCTGGACGCCTACGGCATCAGCCTGTCCATCTACGAAGGCTCCGGCATGGGGCATTCGGGCGACGTGCATCAGCTGATCACCGAGAAGTTCATCGAGAAGCTGCACGAGAACGGGCACTTGCAGCGCCGAAGCACGCTGCAGTTCTACGATGCGGAAGCGGGCACGTTCCTCAACGGCCGCCAGGTGGTCGGGCGCTGCCCCGTGCAGGGCTGCAAGTCCGAGCACGCCTACGCCGACGAGTGCGACCTGGGGCACAGCTACGCCCCCGAGGACCTCATCGCGCCGAAGTCGTCGCTGACGGGCACGACTCCCGAGATGCGCCCGGTGGAGAACTGGTACTTCGATTTGCCCGCGTTCGCCGACTTCCTGCGCGGCCACGTGGCGGCGCTCGAGGCCGACCCCGAGGTGCGCGCCATCGTGCCGCAGACCGTCAAGGAGTTCCTCAGCGCCCCCGTCGTCTACATCAAGAACGACGCCCGCGAGGCCTACGACGCCGTGGCGGGCGAGCTGCCGGCCCATCAGCTGCGCGAGGCCGAGAAGGGCAAGCAGAGCTTCGAGATCGAGTTCGCCTCCATCGACGACCGCGACGCGGCGCGCGAGGTGCTGGGGCGGGCGGGCATCCGCTTCCGCACGGGCAAGGCGCTCGTGCCGTTCCGCATCACGGGCAACATCGAGTGGGGCGTGAAGGCGCCGGTCATCGACGGGCTGGAAGGCCTCACGGTGTGGTGCTGGCCCGAGAGCCTGTGGGCGCCCATGTCGTTCACCATGGCCGTCAACGACAAGATGGGCCTGCCGCGCGGCAGCTGGCGCGATTTCTGGTGCTCGGAGGACGCCGAGGTGTACCAGTTCATCGGCCAGGACAACCTGTACTTCTACGGGGTTGCGCAGCCCGCGCTCATCGAGGCGCTGCGCCCTGGCGACATCCTGACGCCCGGCGTGACCGAGCATCCCATCCGCCAGACCACCCTCGTGGCGAACCATCACATCCTGTTCGGCGACAAGAAGGCCTCGTCGTCGGGCTCGGTGAAGCCGCCCACGGCCGACGAGCTGCTGGACTACTACACCGTCGAGCAGCTGCGCGCGCACTTCCTGGCGCTCGGCCTCGACCAGAAGTCGGTGGGCTTCAAGCCCAAGCCGTTTTTGGCCACCCCCGAGGAGCTTGCGGACACGCGCGTGGCCGACCCGGTGCTGAAAGAGGGCGCGCTGCTGACGAACGTGTTCAACCGCTTGGCCCGCAGCTGCTTCTACGAGGCGCAGAAGAACTTCGAGGGCTATATGCCGCTGGGCGATGCGTCCGAGGACGTGGTAGCGAAGGTGCACGAGGTGCTGCGCGCCTACGACGAGACGATGCACCGCGTGGAACTGCACACCATCATGTCCATCATGGACGAGTTCATCCGCTGGGCGAACAAGCGCTGGTCGGACGGCATCCGCGAGGTCGAGAACACGGGCGACGACGAGCTGCGCCGCCAGGTGCTCGTGGACTCGTTCTTCCTGCTGCGCATGGCGACGCTGCTCATGCACCCCGTGGTGCCGGCGGGCGCCGAGAAGATCTGCGACTACCTCAGCTTCGAGTTCGACGACTTCTTCAGCTGGAACTACGACTTCGAGAACATGGACGAGCTGTGCAGCGCCGGCGAGATCACTGAAGCCCGCCACCGCATCCGCGAGCTGCCCCCGCGCTTCGACTTCTTCGCGAAGCACCCGAGCCAGTACAAGTAACGTCCCGACAGGGGGCGGGCCTTCAACGGGGATGTTTTCGGGATGAAGAGCGCCCGTCCGCGGAATGCGGGCGGGCGCTTTCGGTTGACGTGCGTTAGGGAGGGACGGGTGGTTCGACGCGTGCGCAGCTATGGGTGGATTGCGTGCAGCAAAAACGCCGGTTTGGCAGCACCGGCCCGTTCGGACGCCTTCTTCTCGGGTTCGGGAGCGTTGTTTTGCGGAATGCGACCGAGCGCCATCTGGAGTTTTGTCGCTGCTCTTCACCAGTCGCGGAGTCGAGGCTGCCAAACCGGCGTTTTTGCTGCACGCGAGCCGGCGAAAACGTGCGCGGCCGTTGCGTGGTCCGACAGCCGAGGGGCGGAGCAGGTTGCCGGGCTGGGCGCAAAGAGGGTTCCATGACAATCTCGAAGCAGTTTCGACGTGCCGGTAGGCTTCGCCAAACCGTATAATCCCAGGTGGTGAAAATCTTGCGTCGCCGCCGACGTCCGATCCGGCCGCCGAATTTGTCATGGGACCCGTTTTGCGCCCAGCTCCGCCTCGCTCTATGTCGGATTTGACACGTCAGGGTTCCAACGTGTCAAAGCACCCGTCCTCTTGACGCACTGGGTGCTGCCGTTCGCCCGCATGGACGCTCGCGACGGTGTGGGACGCAACATGAAAACGCCCGCCCGCATTTCGCGGACGGGCGTTTTCGGTTGGCTCGAGGTTGCGTGCTGCGAAGGGTTTAGGCCACTTCGAACAGCAGCGTCGCCGCAAGCGGGGACACCATGCCGTCGGCGGTTTTCGCGCGCACGGTCATGCGGTAGTCGCCCTTTTCCTCGAACGACGTGGTGAACTGCCAGTTCACCCACTTGTCGGCCGTGGCGCCGTCGGTGTCGCACGACGTCCATGTGCGGCCGTTGTCGAATGAGAACTCGATGGCGGCGATGGGGCTTCCCAGATCGTCGGCCACGCCTTCGAACGTGATCTCGTCGCCTGCCTTGAACACGCAGTCGTCGGAGTAGTTCATGATGTTGATCTTGTTGCGGTAGCACGGGTCCACCTGCTGCACGTCGGGCTCCGCATCCTCCTGCGTCAGCTCGATGTTCACGATGTCGCGCGTGAAGTAGCGCGCCACGGTCTCGGGCATCCACAGCTGCAGGCTCGACCCGGTGGCCGCCTCCAGCTCCTGGCCGTTCACCTGGTACGCCAGAAGCGCGTTCTTCTCCAGCGCGTAGCGCAAGGGCAGCGGCTGGCCGAAGCCGTCGGCGCCGTAGGCGGTGATGGTGTTCACGCCGTCTTCCAGGTCGGCCATCTCCACCACGGCCGACAGCGGCACGCCCATGACGGCCGCCTGGCCGAAGGGCGATCCGGTGGCGCACGAGCACGCCATCATCGTCTCCTGGTTGGCATCTTCGGCCAGGTCGCGCACGTCGATGGTGAAGTTCTTCTTGATGTTGCCGCCCACGTTCACGTAGAAGTTGGCCACGCCGCCCTCCACGTCGACGAGCTCGGTGGCAGGCTTCGAGCACATGCTGGTCAGCGCTGTTCCGAACACGTTGAACAGCTCGTCGTTGGGGGTGACGCCTTCCTGGTTGAAGGTGAACGCTCCCTGGGCGTTGGCCACGGAGACGTAGGACACGTCGTCCTCGTTGAACCATTGTGCGGTCACGACGTTGTCTCCCACGGCATGCGTCGTGGCGATCGGGTCCGCGTCGGCGGTCTGCGGTAGTCCGGCCGTAGCGCCGATACCGCCCACTGCTCCGAACATCAGCAGCGCGCCGCCGGCCACGCCGCCCGCGATCTTCTTGGGGTTGTAAGCCATGGCGTCCTCCTACTCGCTCTTCTCGTCAGATGCCGCCGCGACCTTCGGAGGGATCAGCGATGCGCTTTCCAGCACGGTCGTGTCCTCGGGGTTGGGCATCTTGTCCTTCGCGTTGAACATGACGGTCTGGGTCTCGAAGCTCGTCATGCCGCTTTCGGTGGTGGCGCGAACGGTCAGGCAGTACGCGCCTTCCAGTTCGGGCTTGTAGGTGAAGCTCCACCACACCATCTTGTTGCGATCCATGTCGCCGATATCGTACTTCGTCCACGTTTCTCCGCGGTCAAGGGAGAACTCGACGCTTGCGATCTTCTCGTCGTAGCCGTCCACGTAGCCGGTGAATTCGTAGGGCTGGCCGTTCTGCACGAGCAGGCCGTCGGGCACGCCGAGGATGGTGGCGTTGGGCTTGTTCATGGGAACGTCGTCCTCGTTCTGCCATCCGTTCGGGTTGCCGGCCCACTTGTCGGTGTAGTCGATGTCCTCGTCGGTGACGTGGTAGGTGTCGATCTGCTTCGAGTTGATCTGCGCGTCCACGCCTTCCACCCAGTTCGTGCACGGATAGCCGCGCGTCGCGTCGAGGTACTCGCCGCCGATCTTGTACACCAGCAGCGCCTCGTCGGAGTCGACCTTGTCCACGGGGAAGGCGCGTTTGGAGCTGCCGTCGGCGCGCAGCGCCTTCACGCCCGTCGTGCCGTCCTTGTAGCCGCCCGCCTTTTCGACGAGCCAGCTCACGGGAATGCCGGTTATCTCGGTGTTCGTGACTCCGCCGCCTCCCACCGGGTTCCAGTTGCACACCATCTTCGAGGTCTTCGTGATCACGGCGCCGTCGGCCTCGGCTTCTTTGATGAGCTCGGGCAGCGTGGCCGTGTACTCGGCGTTCACGTTGCCGTCAACGGTGATGGTCCATTCGTCGAACAGGCTTTGCGGCATCTCCAGGTCGAGGCCGTTCACGCCCGCGCCGTGGCGCATGTTGTCGTAGTAGGCGTGCATCCAGTCGTACGAGAACACGCCGCTCTGGCCCTGCGTCCTCTCTTGATCGATCTTGAAATCGCCCTGCACGTTCTCGACGTCGTTGATTCCCCACAGGCGATCGTATTTCGTGAGATCCCACAGCTCCAGGCCCGCACCGTTCTCGGTGGCGTTGTGGCAGGACATGCAGTCGCCCTGATACTGGTTGACGAAGTCGCTCTTCGTGCGCGATCCGTAGTGAACGGCGTGCATGAGCGTGCCGAACTCGTACTGCTTCGCGATGTAGCCCGGAGCGTAGGAGTGGCAGAACAGGCACTGCTGCAGCGTGGTCTTGTTGTCCAACTCGTCGTTCCAGGCAACCGGGTGCTCGTAGGGCAGGTGCTTCAGCAGCGAGTTCATGTCGGCATGGCACGATTCGCAGCCGCGGTTGTCGGCGTCCAGCCAGTAGGTGTTGTACGAGTTGGAACCGGCTTGGATCTGCCAAGCGTCGGGGTTCACCTCGTACTCGGTGGGCGTGCGCTGCACCATCTGCCCGTTCGGCAGGGTGCGCACTTCGGGAGCGTATTCGGTCGCAACCTGGTCCCAGCGGTCCCATAGGTTGTCGAGGTATTCCTTGCCGGGATAGTAGTTCTCGTCGATGTCCTCGTTCGTGGTGCCTTCGGCGCCGTCGATGACGGCCTGCTGCTCGGGCGTGAGCTTCTGCTCCTGCGGGACGGCGCCTCCGTCCCCGGACGGAGCGGCGGCGCCTGCGTTCTCCGACTGCTGCGGCGCGCATCCTGCCGCCAGGCCGAGCGTGCAGGCCGCGCAGGTTGCCACGATGATGGCCTTCTTGTTGAGCCTCATGCATCCCCCTTTCCTTGTCTTGGTTCCCGTCGTCCGCCATGCGCGCTCGCGCTTCGCCGTTTGCGTCCCTCCCTTCTTCCTCTTGCGTCGTCGATGCGCGCGGACCGTCCCATCGTAGGATGCGGGCTGCCGTGCGCGCCATCGCCCAAGTATCCGATTCGCGGGTCGTCCGATGATTTCCGCATCGGACACTTTGGCCGATGCCCGTGCAGAGCGGGGTGATTCTGCCGGTTCGGGCCGAACGCGCCGTTTTTTGAGGGTGCGGGCGTGCGAAGGGCGTGCGATAATGAGAGGCGGTCGCCGAGCGGTGGCCTGATGTTGGGGAGGCTTGGGGAATCACCGATCATGGGCAACCGCGGTCTGCAAATCAATCCGGTGGGCGTGCTCGCTTCGTGCGGGCTGGGGCTCAATCTGGTCTGGTGCACGTTGATGGGCCACACGCTGGGCTTCATGTCGTCAACAGCCGGCATGGATGCGTGGGCGAATCCGCGCCTGTTCTTCCTTGCCGGCATCCTTCTATGCACGGCGGCGTTCGCGACGGCTCCGCGTGCGCTCAAGCGCGCCGACGGCATGCTGCGCTTCGTGCTGCCGCTGTTGTCGGCCTTCGGCACGGCGTGCTTCGGCATGTCGTTCCACCAGACCTTCTTCGATCCCGGGGCGCTGGCCGTGGGCGGCCTGTTCGTGGCCGGCGTGGGCTACTTCTGGCTGGCGGCGCGCTATATGCTGCTGCTCGCGCGCACGCAGGGCTACGTGTGCGCCGTCGCCAGCATAGCGGGCAGTCTGGTGCTCAAGCTTCCCGTCTTGCTCGTGCTCAGCGCGTTCGCAAGCCCCGCAGTGCAGGTGATCGTCGCCATCGCCATGCCTGTGGCCACGGCGCTTCTGTTCGAAACGGCATGCACTCTTGCGCGCGATCGTGCCGATCTCGCGGCAGGGGAGGGCGTTTCGGATGCCGTTGCGCCTTCGAGGGCGGCTTCCGCCTCGGAGGGCTCTCGCGCTCGTACGGTGTTCGGCGTGCCGGCCGTCCCGCGCACGCGCGAGCGCACGTCAGCTGCCGAACGCCGCACCATGCTCGTGCTGTTGGCTATTGCGGCGGTGGTGCTGGCTGTTATCCGCTCGGTGAGCTACCTGGGGATGTGGGGCGATACGAACGCGAACATCTCCACGGCGCTGCCGTGGCTCACCGCCATGATCGTTCCGGCCGTCTGCGTCGTGGTGTTCGCCTACGCCGCGCTCGCGCGCCTGGCCGATGCCGCGTTGCCGATCCGATTCCAGCCTGCGCTGCTGCTCATCTTGGTGGGTTTGTTCGTCGTAGCCATCCAGGCGAACCCCACGGGAGCGTCGCTCGGGTTCCTCACCGTGGTCATACAGATCGACGAGCTGTTCGCGCACCTCTTGTTCTGGACCGTCGTGGTAACGGCGCTCGACGTGCTCGACGTGCCGTCGTACCGCGTCATGGGGGTGGCCGGCGTGGTCTATGCGGGAGCGTCCATCGCCTGGGTGCTGTTGTTGGGACGCGCGGCCATCGTGGACACGTTGCTCGTGATGCTGGCAACCTACGCTTTCGTGGTCGTTGCGCTGTGCGCCGTTTGGTTCGTGCCGAGTCGAAAGGATGCCGCTTCGGGCGAGGTCGCTGCTCCGCTCGTGCAGACGGTGTCGGACACGTGTCTCGAGCTGGCGGGACGTTATGCGCTGTCGCCGCGCGAGACCGAGGTGTTCGTGCTTCTGGCCCAGGGCCGCACGCGCGCCTTCATCCAGGACGAGCTGGTGCTGTCAGGCAGCACCGTGAAGACCCACGTCTCCCATATCTACGCCAAGATGGGCGTCCACGACCGCCAGGAGATGATGGACCTCATCTGGGGCTGACGCGTAGAATTCGATGGCGACCGCTCTCTCGTGGTATGATACCCATCCGGTTTTGCCCCTCCGACGCGAAAGGCCCTCCACATGCATGTAGATATATACACCGACGGTGCGGCGCGGGGGAATCCGGGGCCGGGGGGCTACGGCACGGTGCTGCGCTTCGTCGATTCGAAGGGCGCCGTCCACGAGAAGGAGCTGTCGCAGGGCTACGAGCGCACCACGAACAACCGCATGGAGCTCATGGCCGTGGTGGCGGGTCTCGAAGTGCTCAAGCGCCCGTGCTCCATCACGTTGTACTCCGACTCGCAGTACGTGGTGAACGCCTTCAACCAGCATTGGGTTGACGGCTGGCTCAAGCGCGGCTGGAAGAACGCGCAGAAGCAGCCCGTGAAGAACGACGATCTGTGGAAGCGTCTGCTGGCGGCCAAGGAGCCTCACGACGTGACGTTCGTGTGGGTGAAGGGGCATGCGGGCCATCCCGAGAACGAGCGCTGCGACGAGCTGGCCACGACGGCCGCCGACGGCGCGGGGCGCATTCGCGACGAGGGCTTCAACGGATAAGTGAGGATTCCGAAGCTGCACCCGGCTCACCCGAGGTTCGTATGATGTTCCTGTTCGATTTCCAAGCTGTTTCGTAGGCGAGCCATGCGATCTGATACACTAGCTCGCAATGTATACGAGCATCTGAGCGCAGGTGGAGGTTCCCACATGCAACAGCAAGCAATGCGCGCCCGCAAGGGCGTGTTCGCGGGAGCAGTGGCTGCGGCCCTCGCGGCGACTCTCATGATCCCTTCGTTGGCGTACGCCGATCCGACTGCCAGCGAAAAGCAGGCTGAAGCTCAGGCCGCGCTCGCATCGCTCAACAGCATGCAGAGTACGCTCAACCGAACCTCCGTCGTCTACGATGAGGCCTTGGCCGCGCAGAGAGAAGCCGAGGCCAAGCGCGACGAGGCGCAGGCGCGCATCGACGAGGCGAACGGCCAGATCGCCGACCTTCAAACCCGATTGGGATCTCGTGCGCGCAGCATGTACCGCACGGGCGGAAGCTCGTTCCTCGACCTGCTGCTGGGCGCCACCACCTTCCAGGAGTTCTCGACGGGTTGGGATATGCTCAACACCTTGAACGAGAACGATGCCGATCTCGTTCAGCAGACGAAAGATCTGCGTGCCGAAGTGCAGGAGCAGCAGGCCGCCTATGCAGAGCAGCAGCGCGTAGCCGCCGAGAAGGCCGATGAGGCGCTGCGCTCCAAGCAGGAGGCGGCGTCCACGATGTCCGCCATGCAGGCTACCTACGACAGCCTGAGCGCCGAAGCGGCCGAGCTGCTGGAGCAGGAGCGCGCTGCGCAGGCAGCCGCCGATGCAGCTCAGGCCCAAGCCGTGGTGGAAGCGTCTGCGCGTCAGGCCCAAGAGAACGCGAACGCTTCGGGCAATGTTGCTCCGGGCAACGATCCCTCGCCTTCTCCGTCGCCCGCTCCGAGCGAGCCTTCCGGACCCTCCTACAATCCTGTGACGGGCAATGCTATCGTCGACCGGGCGTACGGTTGCATAGGATTGCCATATTCGTGGGGTGGGGTAGGACCGAGCTCGTTCGATTGCTCCGGCCTGGTAAGCTATGCCGTGACTGGAAGCTTCTCCCGATGGGGAACCACGAACACGTTCATGGGCATGTCGCAGGTAGGCGATCCTCAACCTGGCGATATCGCCACCAGCTGGGGCCACTGCGGTATCTACATCGGCAACGGCCAGATGATCCATGCTCCAACCTTCGGCCAGACGGTGTGCATCAGCCCGGTGCAGGGTGACATGATCATCGTTCGCCCGTAGCCCCGGATTCCTCAAGCGAAAGAAAACGGCCCTTCGGGGCCGTTTTCTTTCGGGTGCATGCTGTGGCAGCGCCTACCGCACGCTGTTCTTGATGAGCGAGCGCAGTTCGTCGATGCCGGTGCCCTTCTCCGACGAGCACACCACGAGCGGCACGTCGGCCCCCAGCTTCAGCTGCTTCTTCAGGGCGGCCTTCTGCTTCATCTGCTGCTGACGGCTGAGCTTGTCGGCCTTCGTCAGCACCACGGCGAACGGCAGCTCGGCCTCCTGCAAAAAGCCGATCATGTTCACGTCGAGGTCGGACGCCTCGTGGCGGATGTCCACGAGCGAAACCACGAGCGCGAGGTCGCGATCCTGGTTGAAGTAGCCCTCGATGAGCTCCGACCAGCGGCTCTTGTCCGACTTCGACACCTTCGCGTAGCCGTAGCCCGGCAGGTCGACGAAGCGCACGCCGTCGCAGGAGAAGAAGTTGATGGTGGCCGTCTTGCCCGGCGTCTGCGACACCTTCGCCAGCCCTTTGCGGTTGAACAGCTTGTTCAGCAGCGACGACTTGCCCACGTTCGAGCGTCCCGCAAACGCGATCTCGGGCATGGTCGAAGGCGTGAGCTGAGACGATACGCCGAATGATCGCTCGAATACCACGTTGTTGATGTTCATGGGACGCTCCTTGCGGCCGTGCTGTTCGTCATGCTCCTCATGGTACCCGAACCGCGTCGGGGATGCGGGCGGAACCCGGCAACCCCCTCGCATTCCCCACGGGATGCGTCAGACGCGCTTGCGTCCCGTGTACAGCGCCAGCGCCATGCAGGCGAGGCTCGCCCATGCCCAGAATCGATGCTGCTTCATGTCCGACCTCCTTCGCTTCGATGTCGACGATACTAGTTAATCATGATTGACTTTATCCGACAACCGCATTATCCTTGATAAGTTAGATTCGTGCAACTTCAAATCGAAGCGCGCGGATGGGGAACCAACGAGAGAGAGGCGAAGCGATGGGATTCAAGAAGAAGAGCGGGCTGCTGGTGGGCGCGGGCTTTCTGCTGGGCACGGTGGGCGTGAAGGCGCTGACCAGCACCACCGCCAAGAAATGCTACGTGCAGGGCGTCGCGCAGGGGCTGCGCGCGAAGGCGACGTACGAGAACATCGTCGAACAGGCGAAGGCCGAGGTTGACGACATCGTGGCCGAGGCCACCTACATCAGCGTCGTCGGCAAGGACGGGGAGCGCCCTGCCGAGCCCGCCGTCGAGGCCGACGACCAGCCGGCGAAGTAGAACGCGATGGACTACGTCATCGCGAGCGAGGTTCCCGGCCGCTTGCGCGTGCGGCTGGTCGGTCCCGTGCCCGCCGACGATCTCGACGCGCTCTACCGCGTGCTGGGCGCGTGCCCGGCGGTGGAGCGCGCGAACGTCTACCCTCGCATCGGCAGCATCGCCGTGCGCTACCGTGCGGCGGACGGCGCGCGGCAGCGGGTGCTCGATCACCTGGACGCCATCGACGCCGAGGCCATCGCCGAAGCCCGTTCGAGCTGCGGGCTCGAACTGGCACCGCGCACACAGTCGCTGCTCATGGACATCGCGGTGCTCGTGGGGTCGTACTTCGCGCGCCGGTGGTTCCTGCCGAAGCCCGTCGCGGCCCTCGTCACCGCCTGGCGCTACCGCGGCTTCCTGGCGGCGGCGGTCCGCTCGCTCGGGCGGGCGCGGCTCGACGTGCCCGTGCTGGACGCTGCCGCCATCGGCATGTCGTTCGTCAAGCGCGACCCGCGCACGGCGGGTGAGACGATGCTGCTGCTGAACCTGGGCGAGACGCTGGAGGAGTACACGCGCTCGCGGTCGGAGGGGGCGCTCGTGAACGCGTTGCTCGACCTCCCGGAAACCGCGCAGCTCGTCGAGGGCGACCAGGAGGTCCAGGTGGCTGCGTCGGACCTCAAGCCGGGCGACTGCATCGCCGTGCGCACCGGCATGCCCGTGTGCGTCGATGGCGAGGTGGTGCGCGGCACGGCCATGGTGAACCAGGCCGCCCTCACCGGCGAGCCGCTGGCGGTCGAGCGCGGCGTGGGCGACAACGTGTTCTCGGGCACCGCGGTCGAGGACGGCGAGATCATCGTGCGCGTGACGGCGGACGCGGGCGAGACGAAGCTGCGCTCCATCGTGGCGCTCGTGGAGCAGGCGGAATCCTTCAAATCGGAAACCCAGTCGCGCATGGAGCAGCTGGCCGACCGCATCGTGCCCTGGAACTTCCTGCTGGCAGGCGCCGTGGCGCTCACCACGCGCAGCCTCGTGAAGACGTCGGCGGCGCTCATGGTGGACTACTCCTGCGCCCTCAAGCTCACCGGCTCCATCGCCGTGCTGGCGGCCATGAGCCAAAGCGCGCAGGCGGGCTTCACCGTGAAGGGCTCGAAGCACTTCGAGGCCATGGCGGCGGCCGACACCATCGTGTTCGACAAGACCGGGACGTTGACCGAGGCCACGCCCAACGTGGCCTGCGTGCTGGCGCTCGACGGGTGGAACCGTCGCGAGGTGCTGCGGCTGGCCGCTTGCCTGGAGGAGCATTTCCCGCACCCGGTGGCCCGCGCCGTGGTGCGCGCGGCCGCGGAGAAGAACCTTCGGCACCGCGAGCGCCACGCCGACGTGGAGTACCTCGTGGCGCACGGCATCGCGTCGTCGCTCGACGGCAAGCGCGTGGTCATCGGCTCGGAGCATTTCGTCGTGGAGGACGAAGGCGTGTCCCTCACCGAGGAGCAGAAGCGCCGCGTGGCCGACGAAACGGAGGGGCTGTCGCCGCTGTACCTGGCGGTGGACGGCGAGCTGATCGGCGTCATCGGCATCGAGGACCCGCTGAAGGCCGGGGTGCGCGAGGCCATCGCCGACCTGAGGATGCTCGGGTTCAAGCGCGTCGTCATGCTCACGGGCGACGGCGAGCGCACGGCGGCGCGCATCGCGGACGCCGCCGGCGTGACGGAGTACCGCGCCAACCTGCTGCCCGAGGACAAGTACGCCTTCGTGGAGCGGCTGAAGGCGGAGGGGAGCAAGGTGGTCATGGTGGGCGACGGCGTGAACGACGCCCCGGCGCTCTCGCTGGCCGACGTGGGCATCGCCATGGGGCAGGGCACCGCCGTGGCGAAGGAGGTGGCCGACATCACGCTGACGGGAGGGCACCTGAGCGCGCTCGTGACGCTGCGGACGCTGAGCGCGGGGCTGACCGCGCGCCTGAACGCATCGTTCAAGGAGGTCATCGCCATCAACTCGGCGCTGCTGGCGGCGGGCATCGGCGGCCTCATCACGCCGCAGACCTCGTCGCTGCTGCACAACGCGTCCACGGTGGCGCTCAGCGTGAGGAACGGCGGGACGTACCGCGCCTAGCGTCAGGCCGTCGGCGGCGCTGCGAACGCCTCCTCGAAGGCATCGCCGATCGACGCGAAGCCGTGCAGCGCGGGCTCGTCCGAGAACAGGTCGAGCAGCAGGGAGCGCTGGGCAGCCGGGAGGTCGAGGTCGTCGAACCAGGGAAGCTTCGCGTGCCGCCTGCTGCGCACTGCGGCGGGGCTCGCGTACAGCAGGAACAGCAGCACGTCGGCGAGCCCGGCGCGATCGGATGCGGTCGCGGCCGGGCTCGCCGCGTTCCGGTCGAAGAAGCCGGCCAGCCCGAAGTCGACGAGCGACACCGTTCCCTCGGCGTCGATCAGCAGGTTCGCCGGCCGCACGTCGCCGTGCGCCACGCCGCGGCCCTCCAGGTGCGCGAGCGCGTCGATGACCTGGCGGCCGATGGAGGCGATCGCCGCTTGGTCGAACGACCGCCGTTGCCGGAACAGCAGGCGGTCGAGGGAGGTGCCGGGCATGAGGCTTTGCGCCATGAAGCAGCGCCCGCGGTCGCGCGCGTCGTCGCGCTCGCGCACGATGCCGAGCCAGCGGGGGACGGCGGGGTGCGCGCACAGCGACAGCGCCTTCGCCTCGTTCCAGAGGGCGTCGCGGTCGAGGGACCCCTGCTCGGGTTTGATCAGCTTGAGGGCCGCGCTGCGGGGCTCGCCGCTTGCGCGCGAGGCGCGAAAGCACGTGCCGAACCGGCCTTGGCCCAGCACGGCGTCGAGCCGCCATGCGCCGAACGTGCGGCCGACGAGCCTGCGGTCGCCGGCCGCGGTGGCGAAGCGCGCTAGCCGCGCGGCGTGCCGCATTCGGGGCAGAACTTCGCGCTGGGAGGCAGCGTCGCGCCGCACTGCGCGCAGAACCCGCCGCCCAGCTTCTCGCCGCATTCGAGGCAGAACTTGGAGCCCGCCGGCACCTGCGCGCTGCACTTCGGGCAGGAAAGCGAGCCTGCGGCCGAGGCGGCACGCGGAGCCTGCGCCTGCGCTTGGGGCGCGGCCTGCGCCTGGCCGGGGATGGGCTGCGCGTTCTGCTGGGGGTAGCCGTGGCCGTAGCGCTTGCGGTCCGAGCTGCTGAACGAGCCCACGAAGCCGCCGAGCTTGCCCATGAATCCTTGCGGTTGATAGTAGCCGCTGCCTTGGTTGGTGCGGTGCTTTTTGCGACCGCTCATGGAGAAGAGCCCCATCGGGTGGTCCTTTCGATCAGGTGGGTAGCTGCGCCCCAGGATACCGGATGCGATCGGGCTCCGCCGCTTCTGCCGCCGACTCCCGGAAAAAACCAAGGGGCACCGCTTCGCTTGCCCCAAGCCCGTCCCCAAGCTCCAACTCTCAATGCAACCGGGTATCTGTCAATGACAGCCGGGCATGCGAATTCGCCCATGCTAACCAGTTTTTTCGTTTTGCGCGCGATTTGGCGCTTCGAAGCGTCCTTGGACACCGATCCTCGAAAGTGGTTTTTACGTTTCCGCAGGTCGCGTGATTCATGTTCGATCGCTGCGGGTCAGCATGTCCCCTAAACGGGACAACACGCACCCCTGAACGAACGCAAAACGAAAAAATTGGTTAGAACTCGACGATTCGCGTGCCGCGGCACTATTGACGTGAACCGTCGTTCACCCGTTGATCAGTGTGCTCTGCTTCGGGGCAACCCGTCCGCAAGCCTCTTCACCAAGCTAGAGCGTACCCGTAGGAGCCGCTTGGTATGCAGCCAGATACCCGTCAATGGTGGTTGAACGGCAGACCTTCGGCTGTATGACCGGAGCGTTGCGTGTTCGGAACGCTTCCGGGGCCGGCCTTTCCCGCCGCTACACTTGAAGCGTCCGTCGCCGCGCCGCGTCGGGCGCAACGAGGAAACGGACGAGGAAGGGCGGTCGGATGGGCAACGCGAAGAAGCGAAGCGGAAGCGTGGCGAGCATGCTGCCCGTGCTGCTGGCGTGCTCGTTCACGGCCTCGTTCGGCCAGAGCATGATGAACGTCGCCCTGCCCGAGCTGGCGGAGCGCTTCGGCGTCACGCTCTCCATCGCGAACTGGGTGATCGTGGGGTACATGGTGGTCGCGGCGACGGCCATCATGCTGTCGGCGTTCATGCTGAGGCGCCTCGGGCTGAGGCGCGTGTTCTTCGTCGGCGCGGGGGCGCTCGCGCTCGGCAGCGCGTGCGCGCTGCTCTCGCAGGACTTCCCGATGCTGTTCGCCAGCCGCCTCGTGCAGGCGGTGGGCACGGGCCTGTTCTTCCCGTCGGTGACGAGCGTCATCATGACGAACTCGCCGGCCGCGGTGCGCGGCACGCGCCTCGCGTTGAACAGCGGCGTCATCGCCGTGGGCCTTGCCATCAGCCCGACGGCCTCGGGCTTCGCGCTCACGCAGTTCGGCTGGCGCGCCATGTTCGTCGTATCGCTCGCCATGTCCGTCGCGCTGCTCGCGGTCGGCTTCTTCCGCATCCACGGCGGCCCTTCGACGAAGCGCGTTCCCATCGACGCGCTCAGCGTGATGCTCGGGCCGCTCGGGTTGGCCGCGTTCCTGTACGGCTTGGGCGAGGTCACGCGCGATCTCGCTCCCTCCCTCGCGGCGCTCGCGGTCGGCGCGGTGCTGCTCGCCCTGTTCGCCTGGCGGCAGTTCGCGTTGGAGAGCCCGCTGCTCGACCTGCACCCCCTCGTCCACCCGCGGTTCGCCGTGGGCATCCTGCTCGTCATGGTGGGCATGCTCACGTCGTTCTCCATGAGCATCCTGCTGCCGCTGTACTACGAGGGGGCGTTGGGGTACACGGCGTTCTTCGCGGGCCTGCTGCTGCTAGGCCCCGTGCTGGTCAACGCGGCGTTCACGTTCCTGGGCGGCCGGGTGTTCGACAGGCACGGCGCGTGGCCGCTCATACCGGCGGGCCTCGTGCTCGTGCTCGTCGGGCAGGCGGCGGCGTTCTTCTCGGCCGAGAGCATGATCGCCATCCTGATCGTCCTGTCGTCGGCGGCCGTGTACGCGGGCGCCGGGTTCGTGGTGGCGCCGTCCAAGACCGCGGCGCTCGGCACGCTGCCGCCCGCGACGTACTCCGCCGGCGCGTCCATCAACTCCACGGCCGCGCAGATCGCCTCGGCCATCGGCTCGTCGCTGTTCGTCGGCGTGCTGTCGGCCGACGTGCTCAGGGACACGGCGGCGGGCGCGGCGAAGGCGTCGGCGTACGCCGCGGCGTTCGAGCACACCCTCTCGATAGCCGTCGTCATCGCGGCGGCGGGGCTGCTCGTCGCGTTCTTCTACGCCCGCGCCATGCGCAAACCGGCCGGTAAGCAGCGGTGACAACTTCCGGTTGTCGAGAAAAACCGTGAAAAGCATCCGAAAGTTGGTTGAGGGAACCGCGGTTTCGGTGCATGCTGTAGGGAGAAGGCAAGCGAGAGGAGAATCCTATGAGCTTCCGAGACAACCTCCAGCATCTGCGCGGAACGCGCGATTTGAGCCAGGCGCAGCTTGCGACGCTGCTCGGCGTGAGCCGCCAGTCCGTGGCGAAGTGGGAGGCCGAGAAAAGCTACCCCGAGATGGACAAGCTCATCAAGCTGTGCGACCTGTTCGAGTGCTCGCTCGACGACCTCGTACGGGGCGACTTAACCGGCTGCGCGACGGCGAGCGAGGCGATCGTGGAGGCCGAGCCAGCCTCCGCAGCCATGCCTGTCGATAAGGACGGCTACGACGAGCACATGCGCCGCCGTGCGTGGGATGTCGCTGCGAGCGTGGCGGTGATCGTCATGAGCTTCGGGGTGGCGATGTTCGTGACAGGCGGCGGTTACAACAGCACGACGGTTTCGGCGAACATCGTCGTCCACCTCGTAGGGATCGCGCTCGGCCTGTGCTTTTTCGTTCCGGCGTATCGCAGCCATGCGGCATTTCGCAAGGAGCACCCGGTGGTCGAGGACTGCTACACGCCGGAGGAGAAGGCGGAAGCGCGCCGTCGGAAGATGCGGGGCGTCGGCGGCGGTGTCGCGCTGCTCGTCTTGGGCATGTTCATGCCCGGCATGCTCCAATCGATTCAGATGTTCTCGTTCGTGCCGTTGGCGCTGTTCGCTTGCTTCGCCGCCGCGGCCGCTCTGCTCGTCCACTCCGTCATGATGGATCGCCGCGTCGACGTGTCCTTCTACAACGGCGCCCCCGATTTCACGATCCAATCCCTCCTTTGAGGGCGTCGTACTGACGCCTGATCTCGTTGCGCAGCTCGTCTTCGGCTTGAACGTGGGCGCCGCCGTCGGCCGGCCGCGAATTCGCCGTATCCGCTCGCAGTTGTGGGCAACCGCGCACAACTGCGTCCTTTTGCGCTTTCCGCTTGCAAACGCTTGGGGGCGTGGTATACTTCTGCAGTTTCTAAATACGCATGCTTGCGCGACCCGATCCGCTAGTGGCCAACTGAAAAAGGCTGCGGATCTCGGGGATGACCGCAAGCAGAGGACTAACGAATGGAGAGAGTCATGACGAAAGTCAGCATTACTTCGCTGCTCGATGCGGGCAGCCACTTCGGCCATCAGACGCGCCGTTGGAACCCCAAGATGAAGCCGTACATCTTCGGCAGCCGCGGGGACATCTACATCATCGACCTCAAGCAGACGCTCGTGGGCCTCGACCAGGCGTACACGTTCGTGTCCGAGCTGGCCAAGAAGGGCGGCACCGTGCTGTTCGTGGGCACGAAGAAGCAGGCCCAGGAGGCCGTCGCCGACGCTGCCAACAAGTGCGGCATGCCCTACGTGAACGCTCGCTGGCTCGGCGGCATGCTGACCAACTTCGTGACCATCCGCTCCCGCGTGAACCGCATGGAGGAGCTGGAGGCCATGGAGGCCGACGGCCGCATGGCCGTGCTGCCCAAGAAGGAGCAGATCCTGCTGCACAAGGAGCTGTCCAAGCTGCAGACGAACCTCAACGGCATCCGCAACATGAAGCGCACGCCCGACGCCGTGTTCGTGATCGACACGAACCGCGAGGCCATCGCCATCCATGAGTCCCGTCGTCTCGACATCCCCGTGGTGGGCACGCTCGATACGAACTGCGATCCGGACGACGTCGATTTCGGCATCCCCGCCAACGACGACGCCATCCGCTCGGTCCGCCTGCTGGCTGACTTCATCGCCGACGCCGTCATCGCCGGCGTGGGCGTGCCGGTGACCGCCGCCGACATGGGCGAGGTCGCCGTCGAGGCTACCGCCGTGGAGGCCCCTGCCGCCGAGGCCGCGCCCGCCGAGGCCGCTGCCCCTGCCGCCGAATAAGCTGATCTGCGCATCTACCGCACTGAACGCGCCGTCGCGCCCTTCCCGCGCTGCGGCGCTCGACACCCCGCCGCGTCCCAAGGCCGCGGCATCGTGAGAGAAAGGAACAACGTGGCTGCTGTTACCGCTTCCATGGTCAAGGAACTCCGTGAAATGACCGGCGCCGGCATGATGGAGTGCAAGAAGGCGCTCGTCGAAGCCGACGGCGACATGGACAAGGCCGTCGACGTGCTGCGCACGCGCGGTCTGGCCGCCGTGGCCAAGAAGGCCGGCCGTGCCACCAACGAAGGCACCGTCATGGCCATCGTCTCCGACGACGCCACGTCCGGCGCGGTCGTCGAGCTGAACTGCGAGACCGACTTCGTGGGCATGAACGACAAGTTCAAGGCCTACGCCGAGAAGATCGCCAAGGCCGCCCTGGCCGCCAAGCCTGCCGACCTCGACGCCCTCAAGGCCGCCGACGCCGAAGGCGAGACGGTGGAAGCCGTTGTCACCGACGCCATCCACACCCTGGGCGAGAACATCCAGCTCGCCCGCTTCGCGGTGGTGGAGGGCGGCGCCGTGTCGTCCTACATCCACGGCGGCGGCAAGATCGGCGTGCTCGTGCAGTTCGACGTCGAGGGCATCGACCCCGCGTTCGACGGCTTCAAGCAGTACGGCCGCGACGTGGCCATGCAGGTTGCCGCCGCCGCTCCGGTGGCCGCCACCCGCGAGGCCGTCGACCCGGCCGTCGTCGAGCACGAGAAGGCCATCTACATGGCTCAGGCCGCCGAGTCCGGCAAGCCCGAGGCCATCCAGGAGAAGATGGCCGTCGGCCGTCTGGAGAAGTTCTTCAAGGAGAGCACGCTGACCGAGCAGGCCTTCGTGAAGAACCCCGACCAGTCCGTGAACGACTACACGGCCGAGGTTGCGAAGAACCTGGGCGGCGAGATCAAGATCGTCGACTTCAAGCGCTTCGTGCTGGGAGAATAGTTTTGTTCCGGCGGCCTGACGGCCGTCGGAACCGCTCGACGCTGCGAAGCCCCCTCGCACCGATCCTCGGCTCTTTTCGCTTGTCTTCGCGTACCGAAGTACGCTCAGCCGCGAAACGAGCCGACTATCGGCACGAGGGGGCTTCTCGCTGTCTTGCTGCGCCAACCTGCGTTCTTCGTTTCGGTACCAGCAGCTATCGGCCCTTCTGCTTTCGTTGTGATGATGGTGGGCGCGCAGCCTCCCTGTTCTTATAATGGTGGGTACCGCGAAGGGCGCCTCGGACGGCGTCCGCCACCCAATGAAACCAACGCCCGGACCCTCGTCGTCGCGGGCGCGGAGGATGCTTCCATGGCTGAAGAGATCATCATCGTACAGGGCAACAACACGCTGGCCGGCGACGTCGCCGTGTCGGGCGCGAAGAACTCGGCGCTCAAGCTGATCGCCGCCGCGTTGCTGGGCCAGGGGGAAACGACCATCCATAACGTCCCGCTCATCTCGGATATCAGCATCATGTCCGACGTGCTGCGCTGTTTGGGCGCGCGGGTGGAGCGCGACGGCCATACGCTGACGGTGGACACCTCCGCCGTCGACAAGCACGAGACCCCCTACGAGCTGGTGTCGAAGATGCGTGCGAGCATCTCGGTGCTCGGCCCGCTCGTTGGCCGCTTCGGATGCGCCCGCGTGGCCATGCCGGGCGGCTGTCAGATCGGCGCTCGCAAGATCGACATGCATCTTGTCGGCCTCGAGGCTATCGGCGTGGAGTTCTCCATCGACCACGGCTTCCTTGAGGCCAGCACGCCCAACGGGCTGCACGGCGCGCACGTCGTACTCGACTTCCCCAGTGTGGGAGCAACCGAGAACCTGCTCATGGCCGCCGTGGCGGCCGAGGGCTCCACGGTCATAGAGAACGCCGCGCGCGAACCCGAGATCGTGGATCTTGCGAACATGCTCGTGTCCATGGGGACGCGCGTCACAGGCGCGGGCTCGGACATCATCGAGGTCGAGGGCGTGCCGCTTTCTTCGCTGCATCCTTGCGAGCACACGACGGTGGGCGACCGCATCGAGGCCGGCACCTTCCTGGCCGGAGGCGCGCTGACGGGCGGTCCCGTCACCGTGCACGGCATCGATCCGTCGTATCTGCGCGTTGCGCTCATGAAGCTCCGCGCCATGGGCTGCGACGTGGAGACGGGCGACGACTGGATCACCGTGGGCCGCACGCGCCCGCTGGCTCCCATCGACTTGCAGACGCTGCCGCATCCCGGGTTTCCCACCGACCTTCAGGCGCAGTTCATGCTGCTGGCCGCGTTCGCCGACGGCATGTCCGTCATCACCGAGAACGTGTTCGAGAACCGTTTCATGTTCGCCAGCGAGCTCATGCGCATGGGCGCGGACATCGCCATCGAGGACCATCACGCCCTCGTGCGCGGCGTGGACGTGCTGCAGGGCGCCGACGTGTCGTCCACCGATCTGCGCGCCGGGGCGGCTCTCGTGCTGGCCGGCATTGCGGGGGAGGGCGAGACTCGCGTGCACAACATCGGCCATATCGATCGCGGTTACGAGGACTACGTGGGCAAGCTGCGCGCTCTCGGCGCCGATGTCGTGCGCGCTGAAACCGAGCAAGCCCAGACGTCCCGGTAGCGAGCTCCCATGGTCAACAAACGCAAGCAGGGCCTGACGCAGGCTCGTGCGAAACTTACGTCGCATCGCATGAGGTCGGCAACGGTCGGCACCCATGTGCCGCGACGCTCGTCGCGTCATATGAACGGCGAGGCGGTGGGATTCTCCAGCCCGCGCAAAAGGAAGCGCGCGGCTCGCGGCATCGTGGAAACTATTCTGCCCGTCACATCGTCGGGCGAGAGCTCGTCGCAATACGCCCGTCGCGTCAGCCGTCGCGAATTCGCCCAGGACATCCAACGTAAGGCGCGCATCCGCCGCATCGTCGCGATCGCGGTCTGCCTGCTCGTGGCGGTTGCCGTCGCCGCCGCCGTCGGCGTGGCGACGTTCTTCGGGTCGCTCGATGCGAAGCTCGGGCTCAAGGATTCCGATGCAGCGTCGGCGCTCGTTGCTCCCAAGGCCGATGCGAAGGCGTTCTACACGGTGGTGTCGGCCGACCTCGATGCGCCGGGCTCGGCGAATGCGACGGACGGCCCCGACGCCATCGCGCTGGTGCGCGTCGACGAGGAGACCCGCGCCGTCACCGTCGTCTCGATTCCGCCTACGCTGCAGGTATCGCTGAAGGACGGCAAGAAGCACCCGCTGCGTGAGGCTTCGACGCAGGAGGGCGATGCCGCGCTCGTGTCGGCCGTGGCCGACTTCGCAGGGGTGAACGTGGCTCATTACGTGAAGACCGACGCCGAATCCATCGTGCGCCTCGTGGACGCCCTCGGCGGCGTCGAGGTGAACGTGGCCGAGGAGGTGGACGACCCGAACGCGGGCGATGCCTACCTGCCGGCGGGCGCCCAGACGCTCGACGGCGCGCAGGCGCTCACGTTTTTGCGCGCCAGCAACTTCTCGAACGGCCTCGAAGTCCAGGCGGCGAACCAGCGCGAGCTGCTCACGGCACTGTCGCTGCGCCTTCTGGGGGAAGGGCGGCTGAGCTTCCTCGCCACGCTCGACAACGTGGGAGGGTCGTTCCAGACCGACCTTTCGGCTGCGGCCGCGCTTTCCGTCGCCGATGCGCTTCGCGGTGTGGACTCTTCCTCGGTGTACGGGGCGCTTGTGCCCGGCTACGAGACCGCGCGCGATGGCGCGAGCTCGTATGCGGTGTCTTCCGATGCCTGGAAGAGCATGATGGAGCTCGTGGCGGCCGGTTCCGAGCCCGTGGTGGAGCAAACGGCGCCCCAGGTGGATCCGGGCAGCTTCACCATCACCGTACGCAACGGCTCGGGCGTGACGGGCGGAGCCGGCCAGATCGCCGACGCGCTGAAAGACCGCGGCTTCGACGTGACCGAGACGGGCAACACCGACACGTACGCTTACGACGAGACGCTCGTCGTGTACAACGACGACGCGTTCGAGGCGGCGGCGGAAACCGTGGTGGCATCGCTCGGCCTGGGCCGTACGGTGCCCGGGGCGGGTTTCTACACGTTCGATACCGACGTGTTGGTGGTTCTCGGCAAGGATTGGAAGCCCACATCGTAGACTGTGGTAGAATCGGCACCTGAAAGCAAGATGTTCAAGTTCAACGAAGGAGCTTTACCATGGTAGACAAGAACGATGTGGCGGCGGTGCTCGAGCTCATCCGCCCCAGCCTGCAGGCGGACGGCGGCGATGTGCGCCTCGTCGACGTGAACGAGGACGGCGTGGTGTCGGTGGAGCTGCAGGGTGCCTGCAAGGGCTGCCCCATGTCCCAGATGACGCTGGCCAACGGCGTGGAGCGCATCCTCAAGGAGCGCGTTCCCGGCGTGACGAAGGTCGTTCCGGCCGACCTGTAAACCGGATCGATTTCGAAGGCGAAGGAGGCGGATATGGCGCAGTGTTGGGAACGCCGCGGGTGCGACGAGGAGATGATGTCGCGCTGCCCGCACAACATCCCGGGCGAGCCGTGCCCTGCCGATTGCCGCTTCGCCGCATGCACGCGCTCGACGCACGAGGTGTGCCAGGATTTCAACAAGCTGCTGAATCCCGAGCGCGATTACGACGCGGCCGTCAAGGAGGTGTGTCGCTTCTGCGAGCACTTCCTGGAGCACGGCCCTGGCGTGGCCGAGCGCACTGGCGAAGTCACGAGGCAGGGCAATCCGAACCGGTTTCTGCTCTAGCAGGGCGAACCGGTTCGAAACGCGCGCATCCGCGAGGAGCGCGCGACAATCGCAGCGAGCAACCGCGGCCGTGCAGGACATCTGCGCGGCCGCGCGCTACCCCCATACCAGCAAAGAACCGACGAAAGGGAGACGATGGCAGAGCAGGCTCACGGCACGCTGAAGGTGAAGACCGGGTTCGCGGAGATGATGAAGGGCGGCGTCATCATGGACGTCGTGAACCCCGAGCAGGCGAAGATCGCCGAGGACGCGGGCGCGGTGGCCGTCATGGCTCTGGAGCGCGTTCCCGCCGACATCCGCGCGCACGGCGGCGTGGCCCGCATGAGCGACCCCACCATGATCGAGGGCATCGTGGAGGCCGTGTCCATCCCCGTCATGGCGAAGTGCCGTATCGGGCATTTCGTGGAGGCGCAGGTGCTGCAGAGCCTGGGCGTGGACTTCATCGACGAGAGCGAGGTACTCACCCCGGCCGACGACGAGTACCATGTGAACAAATGGGACTTCGACGTGCCGTTCGTGTGCGGCGCGCGCAACCTGGGCGAGGCTCTGCGCCGCATCGCCGAGGGCGCGGCCATGATCCGCACGAAGGGCGAGCCGGGCACGGGCAACGTGGTGGAGGCCGTGCGCCACATGCGCACCGTGACCACCGACATCGCCCGCATCAAGGGCCTGCGCGACGAGCAGCTGTTCACGGCTGCGAAGGACCTGCAGGCGCCCTACGAGCTGGTGAAGTGGGTGGCCGAGCACGGGTGCCTCCCCGTGGTGAACTTCTCGGCCGGCGGCATCGCCACGCCCGCCGACGCGGCGCTGATGATGCAGCTGGGCTGCGACGGCGTGTTCGTGGGCAGCGGCATCTTCAAGTCGGGCGATCCAGCCAAGCGCGCCCGGGCCATCGTGGAGGCCACGACGAACTACGACGACCCCGACACCATCGCCCGCGTCTCGCGCGATCTGGGCGAGGCCATGGTGGGCATCGAGATCTCGGACATTCCCGAGAACGAGCTCATGGCCGGCCGCGGCTGGTAAGGCGGGTTCCGGCGGCTTGCCAGCCGCCGGAACTGCTCGACGCTGCGGCGCACCGAGGTGCCCCGCCTTCGCGCGATGTCGAAGGTTTGCGTACCGAAGTACGCGGCGCCTCCGCCATCCCACGAATTCGGGGCGCCTCGGCGCCCCTCGCTGACTTACTACGCCAACCAGGGAGGTGTCAATGGAACCTGTGAGAAAGACGATCGGCGTCCTGGCCTTGCAGGGCGCCTTCCGGGAGCATCGGCGGATGCTGGAAGGCCTGGGGGCCGACACGCGCCTCGTGCGCTGGCCATCCGAGCTGGAAAGGCTGGACGGCCTGGTGATCCCGGGCGGCGAGTCCACGGCCATCGCGAAGCTTCTGGCCATCCACGGCATGTACGGGCCGTTGCGCGCCGCGCATGCGGCCGGCATGGCCGTGTTCGGCACGTGCGCCGGTGCTATACTCATGGCGCGCGACATCGAGGGGGCCCGCTCCGACCAGGAGCCGTTGGCGCTGATGGACGTGCGTATCCGCCGCAACGCCTATGGGCGGCAGATCGACTCGTTCGAGACGACGGTGCCGTGGGCGGGCATCGAGGGCGACCCGGTGAAGGGCGTGTTCATCCGCGCCCCGCGCTTCGCCGATCTCGGCGAGGGCGTGGAGGTGCTCAGCACGTCCGAGGACGGCGAGCCGCTGGCCGTCCGCGAAGGCCGCGCGCTGGCCGCGGCGTTCCATCCCGAGCTCACCGACGATTCCCGCGTGCATGCTTTCTTCCTGGAGCGCGTCGTCGGGTCGTGAGGAGCCTCTCCTGCGTTGCCGGGGCGTTTCCAATCGCGGGAGCGCGCTCGACGAGTTCTGCTACAATGAAGACGAAGGAAGGCGGGCGACGAAGCGAGAGGAGCGTGAACCTATGAGCAAAGGCGTGACCTGTCCTGCGTGCGGGGCGGTCGGTTTGGACGTGTGCCGTTATGAGTCCATGATGGTGGTGCGCGCCGATCTCGCGATGTTCACGCTGCGCTGCCCGCACTGCAAAGCCACCGTGTCCAGCATGCAGCCCATTCCGCCGCAGCTGTACGAGGAGGTGCGGTTCGCCGCCCTCGAAGTGGGCGCCGGCATGGGCCTTGAGTAGCGGTTCCGTCGGCATCGTGCCGGCGGAACTTTTTTCTATGCGGTTCGAACGACAACCGAATGCCCGTGCCGCGCGGGCTGCGAAGGAACGACATGCTCAACGACATCTACCAATCCATCGATCCCGTCCTGTTCGCGTTCGGCCCGTTCACCGTGCGCTGGTACGGCGTCGCCTACGTGCTGGGCTTCGTTTTCGCGGGCCTCGTCATCTGGCGCGTCGCGCGCCGCTGGCGCGTGCGCGTGGATGCGGATTCACTGCTGACCATCATGTTCTGCGTCATCATAGGCGTCATCGTGGGCGGACGGCTGGGTTACGTGCTGTTCTACGGCGAGGGGTACTATTTCCAGCATCCCGAGCAGATCCTCGCGTTCAACAAAGGCGGTATGAGCTTCCACGGCGGGCTTATAGGCGCGCTTTTGGCGGGCATCGCGGCTGCGAAGCTCACTCGTATCCCGTACCTCACGTTGGCCGACCTCGGCTGCATCGGCGCGCCGCTGGGCCTGCTGTTCGGCCGCTGCGCGAACTTCATCAACGGCGAGCTGTGGGGCGCGCCCACCGACGCCGCCTGGGGCGTGGTGTTCGGAGGCGCCGCGGGCACGATGCCGCGCCATCCGTCGCAGCTTTACGAGGCCTTTCTCGAGGGCGTCGTCATCTTCGCCGTGCTGTATCTGCTGTCGCGACGCATGCCGCCGCGTCCGCGCGGCACGTTTCTGGGCACGTTCCTCGTCATGTACGGATGCTTCCGCTTCCTCGTCGAGTTTGTGCGCGAGCCCGACGCGCAGCTGGGCTATCTATGGGGTGGCTGGCTTACCATGGGGCAGCTGTTATCGGTGCCGCTGATCCTCGTGGGCGCCGGCGTGCTGGTTTATGCGCTTGTCGTGAAAAAGCCCCAAAAAGGGCTTCCTGAAATGAAACAATCTGAGTAACATATAAGGGAATCGAACGCACGGCTCCTCGAGGCTTCGACTCGCTAAGCCGTGCGATTGGTTACGGTTCGGCGGCAACCTTGCCTGCGGTAACGGTTTGCTTGCCGGGCGAAGCTAAACTGGCAACAGATCATATTGGCTGCAAGTTTTATCAGACGACGAAGGGGGACTTCCCATGGATCTCAAGTTCTACAAGTGCATGCACTGCGGCAACATCGCCATCAAGCCGTTCGACGCGGGCGTGCCGCTGGTGTGCTGTGGCGAGAAGATGACCGAGCTCACTGCCAATACCACCGATGCCGCGGTCGAGAAGCACGTGCCCGTGGTGCGCGTCGACGGCTCGAACGTGCACGTCGAGGTGGGCAGCACGCTGCATCCCATGACTCCGGAGCACTACATCACGTTCATCTGCCTGGTCACGAAGAACGGCTACCAGATCGTCGAGCTGACGCCGGAGGATGCTCCCGTCGCCGACTTCGCCATTGCCGAAGGCGATGAGGCTCTCAAGGTGTACGAGTACTGCAACCTGCACGGCCTTTGGGTCGCTGAGGTGTAGACGGCCCTGCGTTTCGCGCATGACGCGCCCGTCCCGCTTCGCGGGGCGGGCGTTTTCGTTTGCGTTGCGGTCGGCGCGCGTGTTACCGCTGCGGATGTTTCACGTGAAACATTTGTGCTGAATGGGCGTTTAGGCACTCGTTCGGTCGCGTTTGGCGTTTTGCCCGCGCGGCGCGGCTGCGCGGGGTTCGCACCATGCGTCGCGCTTGCCGCCCGAGCGGCCCATCCCCGCATCCGTCTCGCCCGCGCGCCATGGCCTCCGAGCTTCCGACGGCTCCTCGGATGGCGAAAAAGCATCGAATTCGGAAGTCCCCGACGGTGCTGCGGGTTCGTCGGGAGGCCTCCTCCTGTATCGCTCCTGTTCGCGGGCGTCTCTTCTTTCGCCGCCGCGCGCAGGGTCTCATCGGGGCGCTCGATTTCTTCCGAATTCGATGCTTTTTCGCCATCAGGGGAGCCTCCGTGCGTCTGCAAGCTGCTTGGGAGGTCGTCCGACGGGGCGTGCGATCCCTGGGGCGAGACGTTTCTCGGGAGGTCATGCGCCAGGCGTGCGGTCGGGACGTCTGCTCGGAAGGGAAGAGCATGCATGCCGCCATCCTGAGTTAGCGGATCTCCGTTCGCCATCCTGGGCGCGCGCAAGCGAGTCGAAGGATCTCGCGCAGCGCGCGAGGATCCGAAGGCGGCTTCGAAGCCCGTTGCCGCTCGGAGACGCCGCGCTTGTGTGCAGACTCGTCGGATTGGGGTGGCGCGACGGGGGCTCGCGGGGATTTCACGGTATGATGGATCCCATGGAACGGGCGCGATCGAGGAGGAGCATGGCAAGACGCACGAAGATCGTTTGCACGCTGGGACCTGCCGTCGACGACGAGACCGCCCTGCGCGGGCTGCTGTCCGCAGGCATGGACGTGGCGCGTTTCAACTTCTCGCACGGCTCGCACGACGAACACCGGGCGCGCATGGATCTGCTGAAACGCGTGCGTCGCGACCTCGGCTCGCCGTGCGCCATCCTGCTGGATACTCGCGGCCCCGAGATCCGCACGGGCTCGCTTGCGGGCGGACGTCCCGTGGAGCTGCGGGAGGGCGGTTCCCTCGTGCTCACCGAGCGCGTGGTGGACGGCACGGCGCAGCTGGTCTCGCAAACCTGCGCGGGGTTGGCGCGCGTCGTCGGGCCCGGCCAGCCCATCCTGCTGGACGACGGGCTCATCGAGCTTCGGGTGGAGGCGGTCGAAGGCTCGGACATCCGCTGCACGGTGCGCAACAGCGGGCTGTTGGGCGAGCGCAAGTCCGTCAACATCCCCGGCGCCAGCGTGCCGCTGCCCGTGATGACCGACCAGGATCGGGCCGACCTCGTCTTCGGCATCGATCAGGATGTCGACTTCGTAGCGGCCTCGTTCGTGCGCAACGCCGAGGGCGTGCGCGAGTTGCGGCGTTTCCTCGACGAGCACGGCGGCGAGGGCGTGTGCTTGATCGCGAAGATCGAATGCGCCGAGGCGGTGGAGAACTTCGAGGACATCATCGAAGCGGCCGACGGCGTGATGGTGGCGCGTGGCGACTTGGGCGTGGAGGTGCCGGCTCACAAGGTGCCGCACATCCAGAAGGAGATCATCCGCGCGTCGAACCGCGCGTCGAAGCCGGTGATCACGGCAACCCAGATGCTGGACTCTATGATACGCAACCCGCGTCCTACGCGCGCCGAGGTGGGCGACGTGGCGAACGCCATCTACGACGGCACCGATGCCGTGATGCTGTCGGGCGAGACGGCCGGCGGGCGCTACCCGGTGGAGGCCGTGCGCATGATGGCGCGCATCGCCGAGTCGAGCGAGCCCTACTTGTTCGACGAGCGCGCGCCCGACCGCAGCCGCGACAAGGCGCGCGTGGCGCTGGCCGTAGGGCTGGCCGCCGTGCAGACGGCCGAGAACGTGGGCGCCGCTTGCATCGTCGCGCCTACGATGTCCGGTCGCACGGCGCGACTCGTGTCGAACCTGCGCCCGCGCGTGCCCATCCTCGCGGTCACGCCGTTTCCGCGCGTCATGCGCCAGCAGCAGCTCAACTGGGGCGTGACGCCCATGCTCGGCGATGTGCAGGGCGACATGCGCCACGTCGTCGAGCAGGCGCACGACGCCGTGTTGGAGAACGGGCTCGTGCGACCGGGCGAGCTGGCGGTGTTCACGGCGGGCGATCCCTCCACGAGTCCCACCATCGGCGAGCCGGGCGACGGCGCGGCGGCCGCCACCAACGTGATGTACGTCGTGCAGATACGTCCCGGCGAAGGCGACGGCGGGCTATAGGCCGCGGCGGACGGTGCCGGCCGTATGCGGCGGATAACGGACGATAGGCTTCGGATAAGGAGTTGACCATGGGTTTCTTCGACAATGCGCAGGAAGTGCTCGACCGCGGCGTGTCGGCGGCGAAGGGCGCCGTCTCGGGCGTGGCGGTGGAGCAGCAGGCGTTCGTGAAAGGGTTCGCTCGTCTGTGCAGCGAGGGCTCGAGCCAGGGATGGCATGAGAGCAACGGCGGCAACGCGTCGTACCGGCTTGCGCCGGAGGACGTGGCATCCAGCCGCTCGTTCTTCTACGACAATCCCAGCTCGTGGGTGCCGCTAGGCGTGCAGGTCGCCAACCTGGGCGGTGAGTTCTTCCTGGTGACGGCCGCGGGAGCGCACATGCGCAACGTGGCGCTGGACCCCGACACGGGCGCGGGCATCGTGGAGGTCAACGCCGCGGGCGACGCGTGGCGCATCGTGTGGGGTTTCAAGAACGGCGGCGTGCCCACGAGCGAGTTCCCCAGCCACGCAGCCATCCAGTCGGTACGCAGGGAGGCGACCGGCGGCACGGGCCGGGTGCTGTACCACGCCCATCCCGCAAACGTGGTGGCGCTGACCAACGTGCTGCCGCTCGATGCGCGCACGTTCACCCGTGCGCTGTGGAAGATGCTGATGGAGGCCATGATCGCGTTTCCGAAGGGCATCGGAGTAGTGCCGTGGATGGTGCCGGGCGGCCCTGAGATCGCCAGCGCCACGGCCGACGCCATGCGCGTCTACGACGCATGCGTTTGGGCTCACCACGGTCTGTTCTGCGCTGGGAACGACTTCGACTCGACGTTCGGGTTGGCGCAGACCATCGACAAGGCCGCGACCGTCTACGCGCAGGCGCGCGCGATGAACGGCGGCAGCGACCGGTTCGCCAGCGCCATTCCCGACGAGGGCCTGCGCGGCATCGCCGAGGCGTACCATCTTCCGGTGAACGAGGCGTTCCTCGCTTAGGTTGGGAATTTCCGGAGAAAACGCGTGCGTTGCGGCGTCGACTGTGCTATAGTGCAAAGGCTTGTCTTCGCCTTGGTCGGAAACCAAGGCCCGTAAAGGAGAACCATAATGAAACAGGGTATTCATCCGGAGTACGTGGACTGCACGGTCAAGTGCAGCTGCGGCAACACGTTCCAGACCCGTTCGACGAAGCCTGAGCTGAAGATCGACATCTGCAACGTGTGCCATCCGTTCTACACCGGCCAGCAGCGCTTCGTCGACACCGGCGGACGCGTCCAGCGCTTCGCCGACAAGTTCGGTGCCGCGAAGGAGACCGTTGCTGAGCGCGAGGCCGCCAAGAAGGCCGCGCGTGCCGCCGCCATCGCCGAGGCCGAGGCCAAGAAGAAGGCCGAGCGCGAGGCGAAGGCCGCCGAGAAGGCCAAGCGCGCCGAGGAGTTCGCCAAGAAGTCCGAGGCCGAGGCTAAGAAGGCCGCCGAGGCCGAGGCTGCCGCCGAGACCGCGCCCGAGGCTACGGCCGAGGAGGCCGCCGCGGTGGACGCTCTCGTCGAAGAGGCTCCTGCCGCCGAATAGCGCTTCTGCTGCAAGCACAGCGAACGCCCGGTCGATGACCGGGCGTTCGTGCGTCCAGGGACGATCCGCGCGCGTTGTCGCCCGAAAGCCGTGGTTTTCGCCCTCGAAGCGCGGCTTTCGGGCGACAACGGCATCGGCGGGGCCGCTTCAGGCGCTCCCTAGCCTTGATCGACGAACTCCTCGCCGCGCAGCAACTCCACGTCCAAAAGGTCGCCTTCGGCCCATCCCGCTTCGCCGAGGGGCGAGACGCGCTGCGCGTTCGACGTCATGCACGCGGCCAGCTCCCCGGCTTTGAAATCGAGGAAGTGTGCCGCGTAGCCCTCGTCGTCGCGCGTCACGTGTACGCGGGCTATGTTCGCCATCTTGGGGATGCTCGTCTTCGCGGCATCCGCCCGCGCCTGCACGACGGGGCGGCGGCGCAGCGGAATTCCCAGGATGCGCGCCGTGATCGCTTGCAGGCACCATTCGGAGCCGAAGTAGGCGGCCATGGTGGGGCCGGGCAGATCGACGACCGGTTTGCCGTCGGCTACGGCCAGCATGAGCGGCCGTCCCGGCACGGCGGCGATGTAATGGTGCACCACCTGCCCGCGGCGTTCGATCAGCTTCACGTTGAAATCCTCCTCGCCGAGGGCCGATCCCCCGTTGACCACCACGACGTCGGCGGTGGCGAGCGCCGCCTCGAAGGCGCGTTCGAGCTCGACGGGATCGTCGTGCACGAGGGGGAACACCACGGGTTCGGCACCGTACTCGATGAGGAGGTGCTTGCACATGAGGCTGTTCGTGTCCACGTTTTGACCTCGTCGGGGCTTGATGCCTGCGGGTACGAGCTCGCTGCCCGTGGGAATGAACGCCACGCGCGGTTTGACGCGCACGGGCACCATCGTGGCGCCGCCCATGGCGAGAGCGGCCAGGTCGGTGGGTCGGATAATGCTGCCGGCGCTCATGAGCGGCTCGCCCGCGCGCAGCGTGGAGCCGGCGGGCCGCACGCCCGAACCGGGCTCGACAGTCACGTCGTCGTCGAACGTTACCGATCCGTCCTCCCGAACGACCGCCTTCTCGATCATCACCACGGCGTCGAACGCGTCGGGGAAGTCGTCTCCGGTGTCGGCGCGCACGTAATCCACGCCGGGCTTCCAGCTGCTTGTGTCGGGCATGCCGTTCGCGAACGCTGCCGACTTCACCGCGATGCTGTCGAACGACGAGGCGCGCACCACCGGCAGCGTGTTCGTCGACGCCAGGTCGCAGGCGAGCACGCGTCCCACCGCGTCGTCGAGCGCCACGTACTCGACGCTCCTCGCCGGCTCCCATGCTGCGAAGAAGTCGGCCAGCGCCTCTTCGCGCGACGGGAAACCGTCCATGATCTTCTCTCCCATATGCATCTCCTCGTACCGTTTTTCGTTGATCATAGCAGGAAAGCCCGGCGCGCGCCGGGCTTTCCGTGGACGTGCGATCGATGCGGTGCCCTATGCCTTGGGCTGCGCGTTCGCGGCGATCTCGTTGAACTCGGACTCGCTCAGGTCGTAGCCGTAGAACGTCTTGAAGTAGCCTGCGACCGTCTTGTGCAGGTCGTTGTCGTACTGCTCGGGGTACAGCAGGCGCGGCAGCCACTGCATGCCCAGCACCTGGTTCACCGTCGGCGGGCTGTTCAGCCAGTTCCACGGCGTGCCGGGCACCTTGTAGTAGGAGCCGTTCTTGACGGCGGACAGGTCGGCGAAGGCCGCATCGGAGCCCACCGTGTCGTAGATGCTGTCCGGGCCGAACAGGATGACCGCAGGATCCCAGATAGCCAGCTGTTCCATGCCGATCTCGACGCCGGCGCCGCTGCCGGACACCTTGCCCAGGTCGGCGACGTTGTCGGCCACGAGGTCGATCACCTGGCCCTGGTAGGAGTTCTTCGCGATGGTGTTCGTCCCCTTGTCGCCGAGCAGGTACGCCACCTTCGCGCGGTCGCCCTCGGGAATCTTGCTCATGACGGATACAGTCTCGTCGTAGGCGGCCTTGCAGTAGTCGGACAGCTCCTTGCCGCGATCCTCCATGCCCAACAGCTCGCCGAGCTTCTCGTAGGCTGCGCCGTAGTCCTCCATCTTCGTCTCGATGACCACTACGGGGATGCCCAGCTGCTGCTGCATCGTGTCGAGGTCCTCTTTCATGCCGTCTTTGATCTCGCCGGTGTCGATGAGGATCTGCGCACCGGATGCGGCGACGGCCTCCTTGTTGAGGTCGCCTTTCGCTCCGAACGCGGCTCCTGTCACGGGCAGGTTGGCGTAGTCGCCTCCCAGGTACTTCGCCTGGTCGGCCGTGAGCTCCGTCGAGATCGTCACCAGCTTGTCCGGTGCCATCGTAAGCAGGACCTGCGTGGCGGTGTGGCCCGCCGGCGCGATGCGGTCGATCTTCGCGGGCACTTCCACCGTGCGTCCGGCCGAGTCGGTGAACGTGCGCGTCTCGTTCTGCGCCGCCTGATCGGTTTGCGCGGCGCCGTCGGCGCTTTCGGGTGCGTTCTGCGACGGAGCCTGCGAGCATCCGTTCAGCGCGAACGCCAGTCCCAGACATAGCGCGCCTACGACCAGCAGGCGTTTCGCCCGGGACATGTTCCTTGCGATGGTCCCTCCCATAGAATCTTCCTTTCTTCGACTTCGTTGCCTTGCGTTTACCGCTCTATCTCGCGTACGGGCACGCACACGCGCACCTTGTCGCCGTATAGGGAATTGACCTCCACGTCCACGTCGTAGATGGTGCTGACCAGCTCCTTGGTGATAACGTCTTTGGGGTTTCCGAAGGCGTGCACGCGTCCGTCGTTGATGACGAGCGTTTGGTCGGCGTAAAGAAACGCCTGATCGGGCTGGTGCGTCGATTGGACTATGCTCATGCCTTCGCGCGCGAGCTGGCGCACGGTGGACAGCACGCGCACGGTGTTGCCGTAATCGAGCGCGCTCGTGGGCTCGTCCATGATGATGGTGCGGGCGTTCTGCGCGATGGCGCGCGCGATGAGGACCAGCTGGCGTTCTCCGCCCGATATCTGCGTGTAGGGGCGATGACCCAGATGGGCGATGCCCACGCGCTCGAGCGCATCCCACGCCCGGTCGACGTGCATGCGCTTCGGCGTGGAGAACAAACCTATCCCGCCGCCCGCGCTCATCAGCACCACGTCGAGCACGTCGTAGGCGTAAGTGGACGAATGCGATTGAGGGATGTAGGCGACCTCGCTCGCGCGCTCGCGGATGGAGATCGAGCGCAGGTCCTTCCCGTTCACGCGGATGCTGCCCGTCCAGCTGTTGTTGAGGCACAGGATGCATCGGAACAGGGTCGATTTGCCTACGCCGTTGGGCCCCAGCACGTTCACCAGCGTGTTGTCGGGGATGCGGAAGCTCAGGTCGCGCAGCACATGGTGGCTGCCGTACGAGAAGCTGAGGTGCTCGACATCGATGCTCATAGCCCCTGCTTCCTCCTCGTGATGAGGTACAGGAAGAACGGCGCTCCCACGAACGCGGTCAGGATGCCGATGGGTATCTCGGAGCTGGCCACGAGGCGCGCCACGTCGTCGACGATGAGCAGGAAGCTGGCGCCCATGAGCATGCTGGCGGGCAGCAGCTTGCGGTAGTCGCAGCCGACGATCATGCGCGCGAAGTGGGGGATGACGAGGCCTACCCAGCCGATCATGCCCGAGATTGACACGCTGGCGGCGGTGACGAGGGTGGCGGCCAAGATGACGATGAGCCGCACGCGACGGGCGTTCACGCCCATGGTGGAGGCTTCGTCGTCGCCCATGGTGAGCACGTTGATGCGCCAGCGCAAGGCGAACAGCGCCGCGAGACCGATTGCGATGGGAGGCAGCGCGAAAGCCATGTCGCTCCATTTGGCGCCGGTGAGGCTGCCCATGAGCCAGTAGGTGATGGCGGCCAGCTGGTCGGTAGGGTCGGCGATGAGCTTGGTGAACGACACGCCCGCCTGGAACAGCGAGCTGACCATGACGCCGGCCAGCACCACGATGAGCAGATGGTTGCCCTTGGCGCGCGTGCCGACGGCCAGCACCAGCAGCACGGCGGCGATGGAGCAGGCGAACGCGAACAGCGAGATGCCGAGCGAGCCGAGTCCCAGCAGGATGGCCACTGCGGCGCCGAACGCCGCGCCCTGCGAAGCTCCGAGGATATCGGGGGAGACGAGCGGGTTCTGGAACGTGCCCTGGTAGGCGGCGCCGGCAGTAGCCAGGCTGCAGCCCACCATGAGCGCGAGCACGATGCGCGGCAGACGCACCTGGAAGAACAGCGTCTCTTGCTGGGAGGTCCAGAACGGGTCGATGGGGAGCGCCAGGTTGGCCAGCATGCCGACAGCCTCGATCGGGGTGATGGGGTAGCGGCCCAGCATGAGCGAGGCCAGCGTGCTCGCCAGGACGAGCGCGCCGAGCGCGACTAGGATGAGCGTGCCATGCCGCGCGCTTCGGCGGGAAGCGCATTGAGCCGCCGCCTTATCGTCGCGCGGCCGAGGGGCCGGCCCCTCGGTGCTTCCGGCGCTCATAGCGCCGGAAGCACCGTCCCCATCCTCCAGCATGTCTTCAACAGCTTCTATTGCCCTCGTCCTTTAACATTCGTAAATGAGAATAATATTTAAATCAATATATACTAAAACGCAATTATTATCAATTGAGCATAATATAAAGACGGTATGAGGCGGGAAGGGCGTTTGAAGCTTGCGAGGGGCGGGCGATAGCCTGGCGCGCGGGCGGGGCGCATGCCGGTTCCGGTGGGTCGCACGGCGGGTCGACCGGAGAATGCGGGCGCGCGTCGACGCGGGCGGTAACGCTCTCGTACAGATGTTTCACGTGAAACATCTGTACGGTTTGCGAGCGGGGGTAGGAGGGGCTAGGCTCGGTCGCGTTCGATCATGGTCATCTGCAAAGCCTCGCCGAAGAACTGGCCGGTACCGTTCTTGATTGCGAAACGGGCCTTCTCCGGATCGGCCACCACGCTGCCGGCGAGCGCGTCGGCTCCCTGCTCGAACAGGACCGACGACATGATCACGCTCGGGCCTACAAGCACGGTGGTCGCATTGCGCGCGAGTTCGAGCAGGCGCGGCGCGGTCTTGTTGATGATGGTGACGCCGGTTATGAAAGCGAAGTCGGTATCGGGCAGCACGTACTCGCACGCGGGGTCGGGCGTGTCGAGCTCCTGCGAGCAGTTGCGTTCGAGCACGGTGAGGTTCGCGTACTCGGCGATGCGGTCGACGTGCGGGAAGTGCCCGACCACCGTGACGTTCTTGCGCTCGGACGCTTCGATACGCGGGCGGTACAGCTCGAAAGCGTCCGTCTTGCGGACGGTGCCGTCGGGCAGTTCGATGGGTTCGTCGTAGGTTGCTCCCAACGGGTCGAGCAGCTCCTTGCGCGCGTAGTAGGCGTTGAGCGCCGCCACTCCCAGCGTGGCTTCCTCGAAGCACCACGACTTCGCCAGCTCCGCCATCTCGCGCAGCCCCGTGCCGCGCAGATCCTGCTTGCACGCGCGCCGGGCTCCGCCTTTGCAGGTGAAGCTCACGCCCATACCGCAATCGGCCTCGACGTAGGACCAGTGCGTTCCCAGACAATAATCGCGTACGGCGATATCTTCCGGAATGCCCTCGATCAGGCGGTTGTAGAGCTTCCACGGCGTTGCGTCGTCGCGCGTGTCGGGGCGGCGGACGGCTTCGTTCTCGGAGCGTTTCATGGCAGCCTTCTCTCCTCGAGGCGGCGTGTTCCGTCGCGCCGCCATTCTTCAATATGCGGTAGAGTATAATATACGTTCAAGAATAAACAACCGGGAAGGGGCTGGCGCTGCGATGCTGTTCTTGTTGACGGGCGACGTGCAAATCGGCAAGACGCGCTGGCTTGAGCGCCTTGCCGCCGAGCTGTCGGGTGACGGCGTGCAGGTTGCGGGCGTGCTGGCACCTGGCGTGTGGCGCGTGCGGGAGCCGCACGAGGTTCCGGGCGAACGGGGGCTGGCTGGCGAGGGTCGCTTCGAGAAGCTCGGCATCGACAACGTGCTGCTGCCCGGCGGCGAGCGCGTGCCGTTCGCGCGGCGGCGAGACCTGGCGCTGGCCGAGGGATCGTTCGATCCGACAAGCCAGAGCGCCTCCGCCCAGCTGGCCTGGGAGATCGCGGACGAGGCTATCGCGCGGGTGAACGCGCACTTCGATCGCATCGCGGCCGAGCTGGCTGCGGTTCCCGCGGGAGCGCCGGCTTTGCCGGGAGAAGCGGGCTCCCGGGGCTACGCGCCCCTCCCCGTCGATCCGGCGGCGGGAATGTTTCACGTGAAACATTCGTTCGCGCAAACATATGTTTCACGTGAAACATCTGGAGCGGAGGCGGGCGAGACCCCGGCCGATCCAAGTACGGGAGGTTCGCGCATCGTCGTTCCGGCGGACGAACCCGACGCGGAGGGCTCCGTTACCGTCGGTGCGGAGGGCGGTTTGCTCGTGGTCGACGAGCTGGGGCGGCTCGAACTCATGCGCGACGGCGGGCTCGTTTCTGCGGTGGCGCTTCTGGAGCGCGGGCCCTCGGCGCGGTTCCCCCATGCGCTCGTTGTGGTGCGTGATTGGCTGTGCCCGAGGGCGGAGGAGCGCTTCGCCGGCGCCTGGGATGGGTCGCGCATGCTTTCGCCGGGCGACGACGCGCGCGGTCTCGTGCGGGCTTCGTTCGGCCTTTCCGGCTGAGATCCGTGCTCGTTGTCGTTCGAAAAACACGCTTCGTCCTGCGATTCCGTGTTTTCGGGCGACAATGCGCCGCTCGCTTGTTGGCGTTCGGCTACTGTGCGTCCGGTGCGTTCGACCATGCGGCCAATTCGACCCTTGCTTTCCTTAATGAGAATGATTATCATTAAAATAGAAGAAAACGAGAAGAGGGAAAGGTGTCCGCATGATCGATCAGACCGCGTTCTTCAGCTTGAGCTACGGGCTCTACATCGTCGGCGCGACGGACGGCGAACGTCGCGCCGCCTGCGTCGCTAACACGTTCCAGCAGGTCACGTCGTCGCCGTTGCAAGTAAGCGTGGCGCTGAACAAGGAGAACGCCACCACGGACGTCATTCTCGACTCCGGCCGCTTCACCGTGTCGTGCCTGGCGCAGGACGCCACGATGGAGCTCATCGGCACGTTCGGCTTCCGTTGCAGCACCGACCTGGACAAGTTCGCCTCTTGCGAGACGGGCGTCGACGCGGCGGGCGTGCCGTTCGTGGCCGAGCAGTGCGTGGCGCGCTTCTCGGTGCGCGTTGTGCAGGCGGTGAACCTGGGCACGCACATCCTCTACATCGGCGAGGTGGAGGAAGCCGAGAAGCTGTGTGCGGGCGATCCGATGACGTACGCCTACTACCACCTGGTCAAGGGCGGCAAGACGCCGCCGAAGGCATCGAGCTACCTGCCCGACGCGCCCGATGCGGCGCCGGCAGCCGCGGCAGCGGCCGGCGAGGGCGACGCGGAGGCTCCGAAGCCCAAGTACGCCTGGCGCTGCAAGGTGTGCGGCCACATCGAATACGGCGACGAGCTGCCCGATGACTTCACCTGCCCCGTGTGCAGCGTGGGTCCCGACATGTTCGAGCGCATCGAGCTGCAAGGCGCGCGAACGGCATAAAAGGGCGGTATAAAGGGGACCGCCTCTTTCTATGCCACCTTTCTGTGTCGGAGCGCGTCCCGAACGGCGATCGGCCGTTCGGGACGCGCTCTACTTGTTCCAAGCGATGAACGCCCAGGTGACCGTTCGGGGCTCGCGCAGGCGCAGGGACTTCTCCGGAAGCCCCTTCTTGTCGGGCTGCCCGGCGCGCTCGTTCGGCACGAGGTTCTCTTCCAGCCAGCAGCGCAGGCGACCGAACGCCTCCGCGCGCTCTTCGGCTCCGACGGTCGCGCCCACGGCATCGTCCGCCATGCGCGCGAACGCGTCGTAGGCATCGTCGAGCGAGTCGAACGTGTCGGTGCGCTCGCTGTCGATGTAGGAAACCTCGGGGCGCAGTCCCTCGTTCGCCAGGATGTTGAACGCATAGAGGTAGTCGCGGCCGAGCACGCTGGAAAGGCCCATGGCGTTGAGGATGCGCTCGTCGGTGCGCGGCGACGAGCCGGTGGCCAGCGTGACGCATACGCGGCGGCGCGCCACGTCGGTGAGGCGCAGCAGCGAATCGCGCAGATCGGCGGTCGCGACGGAGCGCGAGGCGAGCGCCACATCTACCATGCCCGGGCGCACGCCGAGGCTGGGCCAATCGTCGGCCCAGCTCATCTGCTTGGGGAACACCGTGCGCACGCCCTCGCGGTCGAGCGCTTCCCGCAGCTGGCCGAGCATGCCCTGCGAGAAATCGGCGGCCACCACCTTGTGGCCCCGTTTGCCCAACGGCACCGACAGCGCGCCTGTGCCGCAGCCCATGTCGAACACCGTCTCGCCCTCGCGGATGCCGGCTAGCTCGAGGAACCGCTCGACGTAAGGGTTCGGCGCGTCCTTCGTGGTGAACGTGGCCGACCGCTTGTCCCAGTAGCTCGCGTCGTCGAAGCGGCGTCGTGCCTGCTGGAGCCGCTTCCACTCCTCGTTCCAATCGCGGGCGGTCAGCGGGTTGACAAAGGACTCGGACGTGTTGTTTTCGGGCATGGCGCGCCTCTCGCTTTGATGGTTGCGGGCTTTTAGGTACTATACTAGCGAAATGAAACGCCTCTGTGCGCGCGATCCGCCGAATTTATCCCGAAACGAGGAGCATTCATCTTATGCAAGTCGAACTGCTGTACCACACGCCCGACCCCGAGCGCGCGATCGCCACGGCGGCGCGCCTGTGCTACGCGCCCGTCGGCGCGGCCGAGCTGATGGAGGCCATGCCGGAGGAGCGCGTGAAAAGCGTGCTGTCCACCATCATGAGCGCGGGCCATACGTCCACGCTCGAGCACGCCAGCTACACGTTCGCGGTGGACGGCGTCTCGCGTGCCCTTACGCACCAGCTGGTGCGCCACCGCATCGCCAGCTTCAACCAGCAGAGCCAGCGCTACGTGAAGTTCACCGACGGCCTGGCCACTGTGAAGCCTGAAAGCGTTGCCGCGAACGAGGAGACGAACGCGGTGTTCGACGAGGCTATCGCGGCCGCCATCGAGGCGTACGAGAAGCTGCTGGCCGCGGGCGTTCCCGCCGAGGACGCGCGCTACCTGCTGCCGAACGCGGCTGAGACGAAGATCGTTATCACGATGAACGTGCGCGAGCTGCTGCATTTCTTCAGCTTGCGCTGCTGCAACCGCGCGCAGTGGGAGATCCGCGAGATGGCGCACCGCATGCTGGAGTTGGCGAGGCCCACGGCGCCGTTCATCTTCATGGACGCCGGCGCGCCCTGCATCCGCGGCAACTGCCCCGAAGGCAAGATGACCTGCGGGAACCCGTACCCGCGCGTGAAAAGGGCCTAGCATGGCCGAGCAGAAGAGCGACCTGTCGCGGGCGTTCTCCGAGGACGGTGCGCTGAAGACGCACGTAGGCGGCCAGGCGCTCATCGAGGGCATCATGATGCGCGGCAAGTACAACTGGTCGGTGGCCGTGCGGGAGCCCGACGGCGGCATCTACGTGGAAGAGCATGACCTGGCCTCGGGGCGCAAGAAGAACGGTTGGATGTACTGGCCGCTCGTGCGCGGATGCCGAGCTATGCTGGAGTCGCTCGTGCTGGGCTACAAGGCGCTCGAGATCGCGGCGCTGCATGCGTTCGCGGAAGAGGGGGAAGACGAACCTGCGGCGGCCGAGGAGGCGGGAGGGGTCTGCAGCTCGGACAGTCCTGCTCGCACGAACAGTCCGCTGGACTGTTCGGCTCGTGCGGAACTCGCCTCAGACCCCTCCCGCCCCCTCGGCGATGGCATCGAATCTTCTGCCGACGCCGACGCTGACGGCGGCGACGATGCGCGCCTTGAACCCGTTCTTGCTGCAGAAGCCGAGGAGGAGAGGGCTTTCTCCTGGAAGGAGGATTTCGGGCGGCCGGATACGATGATCGATGCGTTGGGGGCGCAGCGTTCCCTCGAGGTGGTTTCCGAGCCGGAATCCTCTCCCGAGTCCCAGTCCCGGCCCGAACCCGCCAAGAAGTCCTTCATGGACGAGGAGGTGGAGTTCGGCAAGAAAGAGATGGCCGTGTCGATGGTGCTGGGCCTCGTGCTGGGCGTGGTGCTGTTCATCGTGGCGCCGGCGTTCATCACGAACCTCATCGTGGGCGAGTACGACCAGAACACCGTGCTGTGGAACATCGTGGACGGCTTGCTTCGCGTGGGCGTGTTCGTGTTCTACCTGTGGCTGATCGGGCGCATGCAGGAGATCAAGCGCATGTTCGGCTACCACGGCGCCGAGCACAAGACCATCCACTGCTACGAGCACGGCCTGCCGCTCACGCCCGAGAACGCGCGCAGCTTCCCGCGCCTGCACGTGCGCTGCGGCACGGCGTTCCTCATCATGGTCATGGTCATCGCCATCTTCGTGTACACGGTGACGCCCATCAACGGGCTCATCGAGCTGTGGGGCGTGCCGGACGGCGCGCCGAAGCTGGCGCTGGTCATCCTCGTGCGCATCCTGCTGATGCCCGTCATCGCCGGCATCTCCTACGAGATCACGGTGAAGTGGGCGGGCAGCAACCCCGACAACCCGCTGGTGAAGGTGGTGTTATGGCCCGGCATGCAGATGCAGTACCTCACCACGAACGAGCCCGACGACGGCCAGATCGAGTGTGCCATCGCCGCCATGCAGAAGGTGCTCGAGCGCGAGGAGGCCGAAGAGGCTGGCGAGAAGGCGGCAGCCGGCGCGCCCGATAACGCCGACGAGCCTGCGACGGCGACCGCGTAGAGCGCTCGATCGGGGGTGCGGGCGGAAAAACGCTTGCCCCCCCCCCCTTCGCTGTTATACTCATGCGGAACCGTTCCCTATCCGACTCAAAGAGGTGAGCCGATGGAATCTGCCATATCCGCACGAGGCCTGCGGAAGTCTTTCAAGCTCTCGGCCAAGCAGCGCAAGCTCGAACGCACCGACGCGCGCGTGAAGACCGCGGTGGACGGCTTGTCGTTCGACGTGGCGCCGGGCGAGATCTACGGGCTGCTCGGCCCGAACGGCGCCGGCAAGACCACGACGCTGCGCATGTTGGCCGCGCTCGTGAAGCCTGACGAGGGCGACGCGCTGATCGAGGGCGTCTCCGTCGTGGACGATCCCGCGGGCGTGCGCAGTCTCATCGGCTTCCTCACGAGCGAGCTCAAGCTGGAAGACGTCTTCTCGCCCGACTACCTGTTCGACTTCTTCTCCGAGCTGCACCATGTCGACGCGCCCGTGCGCGACGAGCGCAAGCGCCAGCTGTTCGCGCGCTTCGGCATCGACCGCTTCGCGCAGACGAAGGTGGCCGACCTGTCCACCGGCATGAAGCAGAAGGCGTCGCTGGCCATCTCGCTCGTGCACGATCCGCGCGTCATCATCTTCGACGAGCCGACGAACGGCCTGGACGTGCTCACGGCCAAGACGGTGACCGACTTCTTGCTGGAACTGGCGGCCGACGGTAGGACGGTGCTCTTGTCCACCCACATCTTCAGCCTGGTGGAGAAGGTGTGCGACCGCGTGGGCGTTGTCATCGACGGGCGCATGGCGGCCTCGGGAACGCTGTCGGAGGTGGCGGGGGAGCGCTCGTTGGAAGACGCGTTCTTCGACCTGTACGCGGCGAGCGTGAAGGAGGCATCGTGAAAGGCAACGCGTGGACCATCGCGCGCAAGGAACTGGCGCGCTTCTTCAGCAACAAGGCCTCGGCGCTCGTGTCCATCGTGCTGCCGGGTCTGCTCATCTTCCTCATGTGGACGTTCATGGGCGATGCGATGGGCGGTATGTTCAAGCCCGATATGAGCAAGCCTCCGGCGGTGGCTGTGGTGAACGCGCCCGAAAGCGTGAAAGCGCTTGCGGCGGATTCGATCGTCGACATGCGGGACGAGCCTTCGCTGCCCGGCGCCGATGAGATGCGCGAACGCATCGAGCAAGGCGACGTCAAGGCGTTCGCGGTGTTTCCGGAGGGCTTCGACGAAGCCGTGGCGGCGTACGACCCCTCATCGGGCGTGCCGGCGCCGCAGGTGGAGATCTACTTCAACTCCACCGACCCCGATTCCAGCCAAGCGCGCTCGACGTTCGCAGGGATGCTGGACGCGTACGAGTCGTCGCTGTCGAACCGCTTCGACGTGAACGCGGGCGGGGACGGCTACGACGTGGCCGAGGAGCGCGACGTCGCGGGCATGCTCGTGGTGTCCATCGTGCCGCTTCTGCTGCTCATCCTCGTGTTCAGCAGCGTCATGTCCATCGCGGCCGAGTCGGTGGCGGGCGAGAAGGAGCGCGGCACCATGGCCACGCTCCTGGCCACGCCCATCAAGAGGCGCGATATCGCGCTGGGCAAGGTGCTGGCCATCACCGTCATCGGCCTGCTCATCGCGGCGTCCAGCGCCATCGGCATCTTCGCGGGGCTGCCCGGCATCATGCAGGGCTCGGTCGACATCAACGTGTACGGCCCGGTCGAATACGTGTTGCTGGCGCTGGTCATCCTGTCGACGACGCTCGTCATCGTCGCGCTGATCACCGTGGTGTCCACGCTGGCGAAATCGGTCAAGGAGGCCACCATGTTCCTGACGCCGCTCATGATCGTGGTGATGCTCGTGGGCGTCCTCGGCATGTTCGGCGACGCGAAGGCCGAGGTTGCGTACTACCTCGTTCCGCTGTACAACTCGGTGCAGTGCATGATCGGCATCTTCTCGTTCGATTTCCAGCCCCTCAACGTGGCAGTCTGCGTGATCGCCAACCTCGCGTACGCCGGCGTCGGCGTGCTTGCGCTGCAGTGCATGTTCGACAGCGAGCGCCTCATGTTCGCGCGCTAGGCCGGCGCCGCTCGCGCGCTATCGAAGAAAGAAGGTTGGTCATGAAGATGATTTTCAAGAACAAGCATGGCATGGTGCGATCCGGATGGATCATCGCGCTGTGCATGGCCGCGTTCTACGCTCTCGGCTATGCGTTCTCCGCCCTGCTCATCGATGCTTTGCGCATGATTCTTGATGCCGCCAGCCTCGATGCTGCGTCATACGATGCGCTCGTCGATTGGATGAGCGCATCGGTGCTGCCCGTTGCCCTGCAGTTCTTGACGGAGGGCATCATGCTGGCCGTCCCCTTGGCTGCGTGGAGGATCATGAGGTATCGTTGGGAAGACCTCGGCCTCCGTGATTTTCGCGCCCGGTTCAAGAAAGACGGCGTTGTCGGGATGGCGCTGGGTTTCGCGGCGTGCAGCGCCATCTTCCTGCTGCTGCTCGCCACCGGCAACGTGGTAGTCGAGGGGGTCAATTCGCCGTTTTCTCTCTCGCTTTTCGCCTGGGTGCTCGTGTTCGTTGCGGTGGGCATCGCCGAAGAGGTCATGAATCGCGGGTTCATCATGTCGGTTTTGCGGAGGACGAACAGCAGGTTCCTGGTGATCGTCGTGCCGTCGCTGATCTTCGGGTTGATCCATCTCACCAATCCGAACGTCACCTTGCTCTCGGTCGTCAACATCGTATTGCTTGGGATCGCCCTTTCCCTCATGTACTACAAGTCGGGCAATGTATGGATGTGCATAGGGTTCCATATCGCTTGGAACCTGTTCCAGTCGGTCGTGTACGGCATGCCGGTGAGCGGCTTGGATGTTCCCGCGTTCCTGGTGAGCGCCTACCCGGTTGGAAACCTGCTCAACGGGGGCGGTTTCGGCATCGAGGGCGGCGTGCTCACCACTGTTGCCGCCGTGTCCGTCATGGCGTTCACCCTTTTCTATTACCGCACGTCCGAGTATCGTTTCTTCGGCGACCACGCGAATGCGCCGCAGAGCCCGGCGGCGGTCGGGCAGGACGAGGAGGCTCCCGCGATTCGATAGGAGGCGCGGACCGGTTTCGTATGGAACGCGACCGATTCCGCTATCGTCAAGCTCCCGTAACCTTCCTGCCATCTGGGATGATGGGGCGCATGCTAGACTGAACGATGCATGTTGTCACTGTCAGTCGACCGCGGCGCCCCTCGAAGATCGCGGCCTGGAACCTTTACGGGAGGCGTCAAGCGTGGCTCAAGCGATCACGGTTACGGACATTCGCAAGAACTTCGGCGCGGTCGAGGCGCTTAAAGGCGTTTCGCTCGATGTGGCCGAGGGAGAGAAAGTCGTCGTCATCGGGCCGTCCGGCTCGGGCAAAAGCGTGCTCATCCGCTGCATCAACGGTCTTGAGGTGCCCGATTCGGGCACGGTGGTGGTCGAAGGCATGAACCTGTCGGACCGCAAGGTGAACGCCCGTGCGCTGGCTCGCGACGTGGCCATGGTGTTCCAAAGCTACAACCTCTACCCGCACAAGACCGTGCTCGAGAACGTGACGCTAGCGCCCATCAAGGTGCTGAAGGTGCCGCGCGAGCAGGCCGAGCGCGACGGGCGCGCCTACCTGGAGCGCGTGGGGCTTTCCGACAAGGTGGACAAGTACCCCGACCAGCTCTCCGGCGGGCAGCAGCAGCGCGTGGCCATCGCCCGCGCCCTCAACATGCATCCCAAGATCATGCTGCTGGACGAGCCCACGAGCGCGCTCGATCCCGAGATGGTGCAGGAGGTGCTCGACGTCATCAAGTCGCTGGCCGAGACGAACATGACCATCGTCATGGTCACTCACGAGATGGGTCTGGCGCGCGAGGCGGCCGACAAGGTCGTATTCATGGAGAACGGCCTGGTGGTAGACCAGGGCACGCCCCATTACCTGTTCGATGAGACCGACAACGCTCGCGTCAAGAGCTTCCTGTCGAAGATCCTGTAGGCGCGGCCATGATCACGAGAAGAACGTTCATACGCTCCTCGGCGCTGGTTGCGGCGACACTCGTGCTGGGCGGGGCGACGGGCGGCCTCGCCGGTTGCGCCGGCGGCGCAGACGTGCTGCGCGTGGGCACGAAGATCGACGTGCCCGGCTTCGGCTTCCAGAATCCCGAGACGGGCAACATCGAGGGCATGGAAGTGGACATCGCGCGCGAGCTGGCGAAGCGCATCAAGGGCAGCCCCGACGCGCTCAAGGTGACCGGCGTGAACGTCACCACGCGCGGCGCGATGCTGGACAACGGCACGCTCGATGCCACGCTGGCCACGTTCACCATCACCGAGGCGCGCAAGAAGAGCTACAACTTCTCGCGCCCGTACTACACCGATCACATCGGCGTGCTGGTGAAGAAGTCGTCGGGCATAACCGATCTGGCGGATCTCGACGGAAAGACCGTGGGCGTGGCGCTGTCGGCCACGACGCGCGACAAGCTGACCGCCGCCGGCGACGAGATCGGCATCCACATGAACTTCGCCGAGTACTCGACGTATCCCGAGATCAAGATCGCGCTGGTCACCGGCCGCGTGGACGCGTTCTCGGTGGACCGCTCCATCCTGAACGGCTACGTGGACGACTCCACCATGCTGCTGGACGCGCAGTTCGCGCCCCAGGAGTACGGCGTGGCCACGAAGAAATCGAACACCGAGCTGGCCGACCAGGTTGACGCCGCCATCGGCGCTATGGCCGACGACGGCACGCTGACGGCGCTGCAAGAGCGGTGGGGGCTCTCGACCGAGACGCCCGCCGGCGAGGAAGAGGGAGGCGGGGCGCATGCTTGACATCTTCGCCCCCTACAAATGGGAGGCGCTGTTCGAGCGCTGGCCCGACATCCTCATGGCGTTCGGCACCACCGTCGGCATCTCGGTGCTCGCGCTGGTCATCGCGCTGGCGCTGGGCATCGTGTTCGGCGTGCTGTCGGTGTCGCGCATCCCCGTGCTGCGCGGCATCACCCGCGTATACGTGGAAGTGGTGCAGAACGTGCCGCTGCTTCTGCAGGTGTTCGTGTTCTACGCCATCTTCCCGCTGCTGGGCCTGTCGCTGGCCGCGTTCTGGATCGGGGTCCTGGCCATCGGCATCTACCACGGCGGCTACATCTCCGAGGTGGTGCGCAGCGGTATCGGTTCCATCCACCGCGGGCAGTTCGAGGCGGCGAAGAGCCAGGGCTTCTCGTACTGGCAGTCGATGTTCGTGATCATCCTGCCCCAGGCCATCCGCATCATCATGCCGCCGCTTGCCGTGCAGGCGGCCAATCTGGTGAAGAACACGTCGGTGCTCGCGCTCATCGCGGGCGGCGAGCTCATGTACTTCTCGAACTCGTTCGCGGGCGCGACGAGCTACTACGGGCCGGTGTACGTGGTGGCGGCGCTGCTGTACTTCGCCATCTGCTTCCCGCTGTCGCGTCTGGCTCTGTACCTGGAGCATCGCACGCGCTCGCATAGGCATCTGGCCACCGGCGACGCCACCGAGGCGTTGGCCGAGGATACGATGGAAGTCACGCCGGGCACGCACGACATCACCGGGCGCGCGGCGGCCGACACGATGGCGGGCGGCGTGCAGACCATGTACGGCACCGTGGACATCGCCCCGGCGCGCGTGGCGCCCTCGCCGCGCCATCCGCTGCACGCGCTTGCCGAGGACGCGCTGGAGCCGGGCGTGGCGCCGGAGGACCCGTACGATCAGACGTTCACCGGCAACCAGGCGGCCGAGATCGCCGACGAGATCGGGCGCGAGATCGCCCAGGAGATCGCCGACGAGTACGGCGACGACGAGCGGGCGGCGCGCGCCATGCGCACGAAGTCCGGGCGTTTGAAGGCGCATCGGCGCCTCGAGCGCCGCGTGGCCGCGCGGCGCGGCGTGGAAGGCGCGCGCGAAACCGGCGCGGCGGTGCCCGTTGCGCCGAGCGCCGCCGCCGAAGGCGAGCGGGACGAGCGGGCGAGTCGTCGCAGCCCCGAGGCCGACGAGGCGCTGGCTTCCCGCGCCGAGACCGTGACGAGCGACCGTATCACGCGCGACGTGAAGCGTCGCGTCGACGAAAGCGCGCGGGCGCGATCCGCGCGCGACCAGGTCCGCGATGAGGCGGAGCTGGGAGAGGAGGCTTTCTTGGATAACGACTACCTGCCGGGCGAGCTGGAGCAGCCCGATGAGCGCATCGCGCAGGTGCGCAGCCCTCGCGACGAAGCCGATCTCGATGCCGAGGCCGAGAGCGCTACGGCGCGGGAAGACCGTCGCGAGCTTCGCGAGGAGCGCCGCGAAGAACGCCGCGAGGCGCGCGAGCGGGCCGACCGGACCGGCGGCCCCCAGACCGTGCAGCCCGACGACGTGCGCCTCGACGAGGAGGCGGACCGAGCGCTCGAGGACGCCGAGGAGGCCGCCGAGACCGACGAGCGTTCCATGGACGTCGAGCGCGCCGAGCTGGCCGAGGGCGAAGAGGCGGCCACGACCGACGACGGGCGGAAGGATCGCTGATGAGCGATATCGCCGCGCTGTTCACCTGGGTCAACATGCGCTTCCTGTTGCAGGGGCTCGGCATGACGCTGCTCATATCCGCTTTGGCCATCCTCTGCTCGGTGGTGCTGGGCACGGTCATCTCGGTCATGCGCACGTCGAACGCCCGCGTGCTGCGGGGCATAGCCACCGTGTACATCGAGATATTCAAGAACACGCCGCTGTTGCTGTGGATCATGTTCACGTTCTTCGTGGCGCAGCTGCCGCCCATCGGCGCGGCCGTGCTGGCGTTCACCCTGTTCACGAGCGCGAGCGTGGCGGAGATCGTGCGCGGCGGCCTGGCCAGCGTGCCGCACGGCCAGTACGAGGCGGCGCGCTCGCAGGGCTTCTCCACCGTGCAGACGTACGTGCTGATCATCCTGCCGCAAGCGCTGCGCAACATGGTGCCCGCGCTGCTGTCGCAGTTCGTGACCACCATCAAGGACACGAGCTACCTGTGGGGCGCCATGGCGTTGCAGGAGCTCATGGGCCGCGGCATGATCCTCATGAACAGCTACAACTCCACCGCGCAGATCTTCGCCATCTTCGGCATCATGGCGCTCATCTACTTCATCGTGTGCTTCACGCTGTCGCAGATCGTCCGCGCCTACCAGCGCAGGCTGAAGGAAGCCCGCGCCGCGTAGGGAGGGTTGCACGAGCGCGTTTCCCAGCCATCCCGAGCGCAGCGCGAAGTCGAAGGATCCCCCTGCGCGTCATCCGAACGGCGTTCCGCCGACCGGGGCCGCCGCATGCGACAACAGCGGCGGCCCTATGTGCGGCAAAATCGGGCTTTTGGCAGCACGGAAACGAGCTTCTCACGGAGGCGGTCGGGCGATCAGGCGTTTTCCCGACAGCTTGGCGATCGGGCGTCTTCTCGCGGCGTTCGAAACGTGCAAACGCTGCCAAAAGTTCGATTTTGCTGCAGATCGATCCCTGGAAACGTGCGCGAGACGGAATTTGCGCCGCGCAGCGAGCCGTTCTACCCCCGCGCCGCTTGCCTTGGCTGCCGACGCTACTGCACGTAGGCGAGGTAGGGGAGGTAGGCCTGCGCGCTTTCGGGGACGGCGAGCGTGACCGTCTGGCCGTAGACCTCGACGGAGACGTAGCCGGGATCGTCGTAGGTGGTGACGGTGCCGTTGATGCCGAGGGCGTTACCGTCGATGGTGCCGGTGGCCGTGGCGGTGGAGGGCAGCGAGGCGGCTTGCCATCCGTCGATGTCGAGCTGCTCGATGGCTTGATCGACCTGGCTTTCGCTGAGGCCGGTCGCCGCGGCGATGCTCGCTTTGCTGCCCTCGAGGGCGCTCCTGGCCTTGTCCTTGAGGCCGGTCGCGTCGATGGCCGCGTTCGCGGCGGCTGCCTTCGCGTCGTTCGCCAGGTCGCTGGCGGGGCCCGATCCGGTGCCCGAGAAGGCGAACACGCCCACGATGCCTACGATGATGAGGGCGATCAGCCCGAGGAACACGCCCAGGACTCGTTTCATGCGTAACCTCCCGTATCTCGACCCAGAGGGCCGTTGCGTTCGGCGGGACGCCGCCGCTGCTGCGTTCGTGGTGCGTGCGGAGCGGGGCGGTGGGTCGTTTCGGCGGCTCATCCCTTGCGATCAAGGGTACCCGAGAACGGGACGCTTCACAAAACGCCCCCAGCATCTTCAACCCGCGGTAACGAAATCCCCATCCGATTTCCGGAAATCGAGGTGCGCCTCTCGGGCCGCATCGCGTGGGGCTCAGGGAGGGAATCGCGTGCGTTTTGCAGGCAATGCGCACGAGCTCGCGCAGCGGTGCGGCATGAAGCAGAGCGCGTTCGCCCGGCTGGAGTCCGGCAACGCCAACCCCACGCTCGAAACGCTCAAGCGCGTGGCCGAGGGTCTCGGCAAGCAGCTGCGCATCAGTTTCGTCTAGCGCGTCCGTTTTCGCCAGCTTGGCAATTTCTCTCGCGCGGCGCGGAAAATCGTGTATGCTAACACCTGCTGCGCCCGAACGGCGCGGCGCATGCGCGCTTGACGGCGCGCCCATCCCCGCACACGTTAATAAATAGGTGGGGCAACCGTGTGAACGAAGCAAGGCTGCGGGAGGCGGCCGGAAAGAACAGGAGGGAACCGCGTGAAGCTGGTGGTAACCGAGAAGAATGACGCGGCTCAGAAGATCGCCGATTTGCTTGGCGTGAAGAAACCCAAGGCGGACAAGGTGTACTCGACGCCGGTGTACCGCTTCGACGTGGACGGCGAGGAATGGGTGACCATCGGCCTGCGCGGCCACATCCTGGAGCCCGACTTCGCGCCGACGATGGTGTACAAGAAGCGCGGGGGATGGCAGGGCGTCACCGAGGAGGGCGAAACGCTTCCGGCGGAGCTGCCCGCGTCGCTGCCGAAGCCCCCGTTCAAAAAGAAGAAGCCCTTCACCGAGGACGGCGTGGAGCTGAAATCCTGGAAGATGGACGCGCTGCCGTACCTCGTGTACGCGCCCATCAACAAGCTGCCCAAGGAGAAGGAGATCATCCGCTCCCTGAAGAACCTCGCGAAGAAGGCCGACTCGGTCATCATCGCCACCGACTTCGACCGCGAGGGCGAGCTCATCGGAAGCGACGCGCTCAGCTGCATCCAGGAAGTGAACCCCACGGCGCCCGTGTCGCGCGCCCGCTACTCGGCGTTCACGAAAGAGGAGATCACGCACGCCTTCGACAACCTCGTCGAGCTCGACGTGAACCTCGCCTCCGCCGGCGCCTCGCGCCAGGACATCGACCTCATCTGGGGCGCGGTGCTCACGCGCTACCTGACGCTCGTGAAGTTCGCCGGCTACGGCAACGTGCGCTCGTCGGGTCGCGTGCAAACGCCCACGCTCGCCCTCGTCGTGGCGCGCGAGCGCGAGCGCCTCGCGTTCGTCCCCGAGGACTACTGGGTGATTCGCGGCGCGTTCGGTGCCGATCCCGACTCGTTCGAGGCCCCGCATGCCACCGCGCGCTTCAAGGCGGAGGCCGAGGCGCAGGCCGTCATGGCCCATGTGGAGGGCGCCACGCGCGCCACGGTGGCGTCCGTCGAGAAGAAGAAGCGCACCGTGCAGCCGCCCGCGCCGTTCAACACCACCTCGCTCATGGCGGCGGCGTCGGCCGAGGGCCTGAGCCCCGCGCGCACCATGCGCATAGCCGAGAGCCTGTACATGGACGGCTACATCTCGTACCCCCGCGTGGACAACACGGTGTATCCGACCTCGCTCGACCTCGCCGACACGGTGAAGGCCATCTCCGGCAACCCGGCCTACGCGCCGTACTGCAAGGAGCTGCTGGCGAAGGGCAAGCTCACGGCCACGCGCGGTAAAAAGGAGACGACGGACCACCCGCCCATCTACCCGACCGCCAAGGCCACGCCCGACGATCTGGCTCCCGCCGACTACAAGTTGTACAACCTCATCGCGCGCCGCTTCCTGGCGACGCTGTCCGAGGCGGCCGTCATCGAGGGCACGAAGGTCACCCTCGACGTGAACGCCGAGCCGTTCGTGGCGAAGGGCGACGTTCTGGTGAAGCCGGGCTACCGCGCCATCTACCCCTACGGCCTCAAGAAAGACGAGCAGTTGCCCGCGCTTTCCGAGGGCGAGACCATCGCGTTCAACGGCGCCGTCTGCACGAAGAAGCAGACCGAGCCGCCCGCGCGCTACAGCCAGGGCAAGCTGATCCAGGAGATGGAGAAGCTGGGCCTGGGCACGAAGTCCACGCGCCATGCCATCATCGAGCGCCTCTACGCGGTGAAGTACTGCGTGAACGACCCCATCGAGCCCAGCCAGCTGGGCATGGCCGTGTGCGACGCGCTGGACAAGTTCGCGCCGCACATCACGCACCCCGAGATGACGGCCGAGCTGGAAGAGGAGATGGACAACATCGCCGAGGGCCGCACGACGAAGACCCAGGTGGTGGACACCAGCCGCAACCTCCTGTCCGAGCAGCTGGCCAGCCTGCTGCCGCACTCCGAGGAGGTGAAGGAGGCCCTGGCCGACGCCGTGGCCGCCGACGCCTACGTGGGCCCGTGCCCGAAATGCGGCAAGGACCTGCAGCTGCGCGCCAGCCAGAAAACCCGCAGCATGTTCATCGGCTGCTCGGGCTGGCCCGACTGCGACGTGACCTACCCGCTGCCCAAGGGCAAGGTGGAGGCCGTCCCCGAGCCGTGCCCCACGTGCGGCATGCCCCAGGTGAAGGTGACCGCCTTCCGTTCCAAGCCGCGCACTATCTGCATCGACCCGCATTGCTCCACGAACCAGGAGCCCGACGTGGTGGTGGGCGAGTGCCCGGCCTGCAAGGAGAAGGGCATCCAGGCGAAGCTGATCGCGCAGAAGAACCCGCGCACCCTGAAGCGATTCATCCGCTGCGAGAACTACGATGACTGCGGCACGGGCTATCCGCTGCCCCAGTACGGCGCGCTCACGGCTACCGAGGAGGTGTGCGAGCACTGCGGCGCCCCGATGGTGATCGTCACCACCGCGCGCGGCCCGTGGAAGCTGTGCCCCAACTTCGACTGCCCCGGCAAGGAGCAGAAGGAAGACGAGAAGGGTGCCAAGGGCGCCAAGGGGACGGCGGCCAAGAAGCCGGCGGCGAAGGCTCCCGCGAAGAAGCCCGCGGCGAAGAAAGCCCCGGCCAAGCGCGCGCCCGCCGCGAAGAAGGACTAGGCGAAAGCACGGAAGGCGTGAAGAAACCGTCCGCTTGGCCCGCCGAGAAAACACAGCGGCGGGCCAAGCGGTACAATCATGCGAAGTACGATCAACGAGCGAGGAGAGCTATCACATGCCCAAGGTAACCATCGTCGGCGCCGGCAACGTCGGTGCCACCGCAGCCCACATCATCGCGTCCAAGAACCTGGCCGACGTCGTGCTCATCGACGTGGCCGAGGGCCTGCCGCAGGGCAAGGCGCTCGACATGATGCACATGCGCAGCGTCGAGCAGTTCACGGTCAAGGTGACCGGCACGAACGACTACGCCGACACGCGCGATTCCGACGTGGTGGTCATCACCGCCGGCATCGCCCGCAAGCCCGGCATGACGCGCGAGGACCTGCTCGGCGTGAACGCCGGCATCATGAAGTCGGTGATCGGCCAGGCCATGGAGGCGTCCCCGAACGCCGTGTTCATCTGCGTGACGAACCCGCTCGACGTGATGACGACGCTGGCGTTCCGGGAGTCCGGCCTGCCCGCGAACCGTCTCATGGGCATGGGCGGCGTGCTGGACTCCTCGCGCCTCGCGTTCGCGGTGTGCGAGCAGCTGGGCTGCGCGCCGGCCGACGTGACCGCCTGGGCCGTGGGCGCGCACGGCGAGGGCATGGTGTGCTGGCCGCGCTTCACCACGGTGGACGGCACCCCCATCACCGAGCTCATGGACGAGGCGGCCGTGGCCAGCGTGGTGCAGCGCTGCGTGAAGGGCGGCGCCGAAGTGGTGGCCTTCCTCAAGACCGGCAGCGCCTACTACGCGCCCGGCGCGTCCATCGCGAAGATGGTGGAGGCCATCCTCACGGATTCGCACGAGGTGATGAGCGTGTGCGCGCACATCGACGGGCAGTACGGCATCGAGGATCTCTACATGAACGTTCCGGTGCGCCTCGGCAAGAACGGCGTCGAAGAGGTCGTGGAGTTCGACCTGAACGACGACGAGCTGGCCGCGCTGCGCGCCAGCGCCGACAGCGTGCGCGCGGGATTGGCGAACCTGCCGGAGTAGCCGATCTGCGAGACGGGGGAGGGAGCCGCGCAGAACTTCCCGCACGCGCAGCGATTGCTGCCGTACGGACTCCTCCTGTCCCTGCCGGTTGAGAGGGTCGGCGTAGATTGCGATAGTGCGGATCGGGGGAGCGTCGCTTGGGCGGCGCTCCCCGTCGTTAAGGGAGGGGTCGCGCTCCCCCTGGGAAGGAAGGGCTCAGCATGCTGGTCGAGATCGACGAGAGGTACTGCATCGGGTGCGGGCGCTGCGTGGACGATTGCGTGGGCGCGAATCTTGAGGTGGAGGGCGTCACGGCGCGCGTGAAAGGGCTCTGCATCCTGTGCGGGCACTGCGTGGCCGTGTGCCCCACCGGGGCGGTGTCCATTCCAAGCTACGATATGGCTGATGTGGAGACATGCGTGCCCGCCGGCGCGGCTGTCGATCCTCGCACCATGCTTCGGGTCGTCAAGTCACGTCGCAGCGTACGCGACTACCTCCCGAATACGATCGAGCAGGACACGCTGCGCCTCGTGCTAGAGGCGGGACGCTACACCGCCACGGCGAAGAACGCCCAAGGCTGCCGCTTCATCGTGGTGCAGGACGAGCTCGACGAGCTCAAGCGCCTCGTGTGGGACGGCATCGAGGGCATGCTGGCGCTCCCTGCCGCCGACAAGCCGCGCTGGGTCAAACTCTACAAGCCCTTCCTGGTCGACGCGCAGGCGGGGCTGCAGGACTTCCTGTTCCGCAATGCGCCCGCCGTCGCGTTCGTGGCGGCCGAGCGCGCCGACGACGCGGGGCTGGCCGCGCAGAACATGGAGCTCGTGGCAGCATCGCTCGGCTTGGGCGCCCTGTTCAACGGCTACCTGTGCCGCGCGGCCGAGGAGCTTCCCGCCGTGAAGGCGTTCCTCGAAGCGGAGGACAAGCCGCTGCAGATATGCATGCTGCTGGGCCATCCCGCCGTCTCCTACCGGCGAACCGCGCCGCGCCGCGCCGGCGACTTCGTGATGAAGTAGCGCATGAAGGTTGTAAGCGTCGAGCAGGCGCGACGGCATCGTTTGCGCGCGCATCATCTCGATCGCGCATACGGCATCGAAGACGCGGCGGAGCTTGCGGGCGCGTGCGGAATGCAGAACACGCCGCCGGGCGCATGGGAGACGGCCTTGTTCAACCGCGCGCCGGCCTGTCGCAGGGAAGATGCCGAGCGCCTGCTGTACGGGGAGAAGACGCTCGTGCAGGCGTGGAGCCTGCGCGGCGCGCCCGTGGTGTTCCCCGCGGCCGAAAGCGCGGCGTTCCTGTCGGCGCTCGTTCCGGCGAAGGGCGAGCCGTGGGCGTACACGAAGGGCATCGGCCTTGCGCTCGATGCGCTGGGCATGGAGTTCGACCGGCTGCTCGAACTGCTCGTGCGGGCGATGCCGCGCCTCGACGACGAGGCGATCGCGAGCAAGGTGGCGCTCGATCAAACGTTGGCGGATTGGGTCGAGCCGCTGCTTCCTGCGAACAAGCGCGCGGCGTGGCGACAGCCGTCGATGTACGGCAGCCCCGACAAGCAGACGGTGGGAGGAGCCGCGGTGTCGTTCTTGCTGCGCCCGTGCTCGTTCATGGGCCTCGTCGTGTTCGGCGAGCGCGCCGGCGCAACGCCCACGTTCACCTCGTACCGAAGGTGGACGGGCGGCGCGCTGCAGCCGGACGCTGACGCCGCCGCGCGTCTGGTGCGGAAGTTCGTCCATTGCTACGGGCCGACGAGGCCCGATGCGCTCGCGGCCTGGACGGGGTGCTCGGGCGCGCAGGCGCGCCGCATGTGGAAGGGCATTGCGGACGAGCTGGAGCCGGTGGAGTTCGGCGGCAAGAAGGCATGGGCGCTGGCGGCCGACCTCGATGCGCTCGCATCGGCGGAGCCGCCGGAGCGCGAGGTGCTGCTGCTTGCCGGCCACGATCCCTATCTCGATCAACGCGACCGCGCCACCTTGCAGGTCGACGTTTCGTTGCAGCGGCGTATCTGGAAGACCGTTGCGAACCCCGGCGTCGTCGTGCGCAACGGGGAGGCCGTGGGCACGTGGACGGCCAAGAAGAAGGGTGCGGGCCTGTCCGTCTCGCTGGCTACGTGGGTTGCCTGCTCCGAACAGAAGCTGCGCGACCTCGCCGAGGCCTACGCCGCCTTTCGGGGTTTGAAGCTGTTGGGCGTGAGCTTCGAGTAGCATCTCGGCTCGTCCCGAGAAACATCGCGAATGCACGGTTTCCGGACTCCATGTGCGGCAAAATCGTCGTTTTGGCACGTCGAGCTCGTTCGGAAGCCGTGTTCCGGAACACCGTCGGAACGCGAGCTGGGGTTTCGCCTGGCCGATTCCCAGAAAAAGGCGTCGAAGCCCGTCGAGACTGCCAAAACGACGATTTTGCCGCACATCGCCTTAAGGAAAGGTGCGGCGGGACGCCGGATGCGGGCGAGCGTATGCGTTCATGGGAAGATTTGCCGAAGCGATCGACGGGGGCGGGGAAGGAGTAACGTGCTTGCGGTATAATCTCTCCTTATGGAAACCATCATCACGAAATCACAGGTCGCGGACGCAGTCTACGCGGCCATCCCGAAGCTGGCCTGCGTGCTGCCGGCCGATATCGAAGCGGGGCTCGCCGTGGCGCGGGAGCTCGAGGGCAATCCGCGCGGGCGCGCGGTTCTCGACCAGCTAATTGAGAACGCGGCGATCGCCGCCGAGGATCGCGTGCCTATCTGCCAGGACACCGGCACCGTGTGGGTCAGCCTCGAGATCGGGCCTGACGTAGCTGTACGCGGCGACGTGTTCGCCGACGTGGACGACGCCGTCGCCCGCGCCTACGACGAGGCGCGCCTGCGCAAGTCGGTGGTGCGCGATGCCGTCCTCGACCGCGCGAACACGGGCGACAACACGCCTGCGTTCTGCGACGTCCATCCCGTGGACGAGCCGGGCGCGGCGCGGCTGCACGTTATGCTGAAGGGCGGCGGCTCGGACAACGCGAGCCGCGTGGTCATGCTGGTTCCGGGTGCCGGCAAGCAGGGCATCGTCGACGAGCTCGTACGCTGCGTGCGCGAGAAGGGCGCCAACGCCTGCCCGCCGCTCGTGGTGGGCGTCGGCATCGGCTCCACGTTCGACAAGGTGGCCGGCTTGGCGAAGCGGGCGCTCATGCGGCCTGTGGACGAGCCCGCGGCCGACGACCGCCTGCGCGCGCTCGAAGAGGAGCTGCTCGCGGCCGTGAACGCCACGGGCATCGGACCCGGCGGCCTGGGCGGCCGCACGACGGCGCTGGCCGTGCGCGTGGCCACGGCGCCGTGCCACATCGCGGCGCTGCCCCTGGCCATCAACATGGGCTGCTCGGCCATGCGCAGGATCACGGTTCCGCTGGCTTGCCAGCCAGCGGAACGGCTCGACGCTGCGGCTTCCCGCCGTACCCGATCTTCGCGCGATGCCGCAGGCTTGCGTACCGAAGTACGCGGCGCCTGCGCCATCCCCCGAATCTCAGGCACTGCGGAAACCCTCGCTGACTTCGCTGAACCTGCGTCTGATCGTTCGCGCTGTGCGCGAAGCGCCGCGGATGCGGGCGAGGAGGTGCGCCATGGCTAGCGCTGATCGCATCCGCCTCGCGTTGCCGTTCGACCGCGCCGCGCTGGCCCGGTTGGAGGCGGGCGACTCCTGTCTGCTCACCGGCCCTTTGTACACGCTGCGCGACGCGGGACACGTGCGCCTCTTGGCCGAGCTGGAAGCCGCCGGCGGCGCGCTGCCCTACGGTCTGGACGGTCAGGCCATCTTCTATGCGGGTCCCACGCCCGAAGCGGCCGGGCGCCCCTTCGGCGCGGTCGGGCCCACCACGGCCAGCCGCATGGATTTCGCCGCCCCCGCGCTGCACCGCGCAGGCGTCGCGGCGACGGTGGGCAAGGGCCGCCGCTCGTCCGAGGTGCGCGATGCCTGCCGCGCGACGGGTTCCGTTTATTTCGTGGCATGCGGCGGGGCCGCGGCCTATCTGGCGAAGTGCGTGGCATCATCGGAGACGGTGGCGTACGACGATCTGGGAACCGAGGCCCTGCGCCGCATCGACGTGGTCGATTTCCCCGTCTTCGTCGGCGTCGACGTACGGGGCCGCGACGTGTACGACCTCGTCTAGCCAGGGCACGCTTTCAAAGGGAGAGGGAACGACCATACCCGTGATACACGAATCCGCACAAGCAACCGATGCCCTGCGCGGCATCTTCATCACGTTCGAGGGCGGCGAGGGCGCCGGCAAGACGACGCATATCCGCTTTTTGTCCGAGACGCTGCGAGCGCACGGCCGCGAGGTGCTGTGCCTGCGCGAGCCCGGCGGCACCGAGGTGGGCGAGCAATTGCGCGCCGTGGTGTTGGACCCGGCGAACGGCGGCATGTCCGACGAGGCCGAGCTGCTCATCTACGAGGCCGCCCGCGCGCAGCTGATGGCGCAGGTCATCGCGCCCGCGCTGGCGCGAGGGGCCGTGGTGCTGTGCGACCGTTTCACCGATTCGACGGTGGCCTACCAGGCCTACGGGAGGGGCTTGCCGCGCATGTTCGTCGACCGCGTGAACGAGTTCGCCTGCCAGGGCGTGCATCCCGACCGCACCATCCTCATGGCCACGGGCGGCGAGGCGAACGTGGGCCTCGTGCGCGCGACGCATCGGGGGGCGGCCGACCGCCTCGAGCAGGCGGGCGAGGAGTTCCATGCCCGCGTGAACGAGGCGTTTCTGGAAATCGCCCGGCGCGACCCCGAGCGCGTGCGCGTGGTGGTCTCCGACGGCAACAAGTCGCAGACGGCTGCTGCGGTGTTCGCCGAGCTGGCCGACCTGTTCCCCTGGATGGCGCAGGTCGTCGACGACGACCCTGCCTTTTTCGACCGCCTCGACGTGAAGCGTTCGAAAGTGGAGGCGTAAAGCCGTGGCCGACGCGTTCGAGAACATCCTCGGCCAGCCGCAGGTGCGCGAATTCTTGCGCGCCACGGTGGCGCAGGGCAAGGTGAGCCACGCCTACCTGTTCACGGGCCCGGCCGGGTCGAACAAAACGATGGCCGCCTACGCGTTCGCGCAGGCCGTGCTGTGCCCGAAGGGGGCCTCCGGCCCGCGCGGAGGCAACTGCGGCGCATGCGACGCCTGCCGGCGCATCATGCGCAAGAAGCATCCCGACGTGCGCTACTTCGCGCCCGAAGGCGCGGGCGGCTATCTGGTCGAGCAGATCCGCGACATCGTGGCCGATACGTCGATGGCGCCCATCCAGGCGCACAAGAAGGTCTACATCCTCGATCGCGTCGACCTGCTGGGCGTGCAGGCCGCCAACGCGTTCCTCAAGACGCTGGAGGAACCGCCGTCGGACGTGGTGCTGATCCTGCTCGCGCGTACGCGCGAGAGCGTGCTGCCCACCATTCTGTCGCGTTGCCAGGTGGTGCCGTTCCGCACCATCCCGGCAAGCGAGGCGGCCGGCATCATCGTGCAGAACACGGGCGCGTCGCGCGAGCAGGCGCGCATGGCCGTCGAGGCCTGCGACGGCTCCATTACGCGTGCCGTGGAGTTCTTGAAGTCCAACGAGCGCCTGGCGTTCCGCACCCGCGTGCTGGAGGTGCTGGGCTGTCTGCGCAAGGCAGACGACTGGGACGCCGTCGGGTTCGCGAGCGAGCTCGTGGTGCTGGTGAAGGCGCCGCTGGACGTGGCGCGCGCCGAGCAGGAACAGGAGCTTGCCGAGAACGCGGACTTCCTGGCGAAGTCGGCCATCCGCCAGATCGAGGCGCGCAACAAGCGCCAGCTGACGGCCAAGACCTTCGAATCGCTGCGCCAGCTGACGGCCATCGTGCGCTCGTGGCTGCGCGACGTGATGGCCGTGTGCGCCGAGACGCCCGAGCTCGTCATCAACGTGGATGCCCGCGCCTCCGTCATGGAGGCGGCCGAGGCCACCGATGAGGCGCGCGCCGCCGCCGCGCTAGCGGCCGTGCGCCGCTGCGACGAGGCGATCTCGTATAATGTATCACCGGAAACGTGCATCGACGCGATGCTGTTCGAGATAAGAGAGGTGCTCTATGGTTCGCATAGCGCCGATTAACCTGTATTACAACCCCAAGACGCTGTGGTTCGACGCCGGCGACCTGGACGTGCGCGCCGGGGACGGCGTGATCGTGTCCACGGCCCGCGGCACCGAGTTCGGCCGCGCGGCCCACGACGTGTTCGAGGCCGACGAGGCGCAGATCAAGAAGCTGAAAAGCCCGCTCAAGCCTGTCAAACGCATCGCGACGGACGAGGACGAGGCGCGCGCGGCCGAGCTGGAGGCGAAGAGCCGCGAGGCGCTGCCCGTGTTCAAGGAGATGGCTGCCGAGGGCAACGGCGACATGCACCCCGTGTCGGTGGAGTACCTGTTCGAGGGCGACAAGGCCATCTTCTACTTCGAGGCGGAGGAGCGCGTGGACTTCCGCGAGCTCGTGCGCAAGCTGGCCGCGCACTTCCGCGTGCGCATCGACATGCGACAGATCGGCGTGCGCGATGAGGCCCGCATGGTGGGCGGCCTGGGGCATTGCGGCCAGGAGCTGTGCTGCAAGCGCCTGGGCGGCGAGTTCTGCCCCGTGTCCATCCGCATGGCGAAGGAGCAGGACCTCTCGCTGAACCCGCAGAAGATATCGGGCGTGTGCGGACGGCTCATGTGCTGTCTGCGCTACGAGTTCGACGCGTACAAGGACTTCAAGAGCCGCGCCCCGAAACAGAACGCCACGGTGGAGACGCCCGACGGGCCGGCGAAGGTGGTGGATCTCGACGTGCCGCGCGAGATCGTGTCGCTGAAGATCATGGGCGAGAAGCCCGTGAAGGTGCCGCTGGCCGACTTCGACCCGCCCGAGGAAGGCTCGAACCGCCCGAACCGCGTAGGCGAGGAGGCGTGGCAGGACGCGACGACGGCCGACCCTATCGGATTTGCGGGCGAGTCGGCGCTGTTCGGCACCACGACGCAGCTGACCGGGCAGGACAAGCTGGCCGATCCGGGTTCCGTGCGCCGCACGGGCCGCGGCGGTCAGAAGCCGTCGAAGGGCGGCGGCTCGAACGGCGGCCGCGCGGGCGGCGGCCAGAAGGGCGGCGGCAACGGCGGCCAGAAGGGCGGCAAACAGGCCGACGCGCAGGCGCAGAGCGCGCGCAAGCCGCGCAGGAGGCGCTCGACGAAGGTCGGCGGCGAGGGCGCTGCCGCCCCCGAGGCGGCCGAGACGCAGAAGCGCAAGCAGAAGCAGCAAGGCGGCGGCTCGCCGAAGGGCGGGCAGGGCGGCCAGCAGCAGAAGCGCCGGTCGGGTCAGGGCGGTCAGAGCGGCAACGGCGGCTCCAAGAAGCAGCAGGGCCAGCGCCAGGGAGGCGAGGGCGCGAAGAAGCAGGGGCCGAAGGGCATGCAGCCCTCGAAGCCTCGTCCCGGCCAGAAGTCCTCAGGCCTGCGCCAGGGCCAGAAGCCGCAGCAGCCGCGCCAGGACAAGGCGCCCCGCCCCGAGCGCTCGGGGGCTCCGAGCGGCGAGGGCGGCCGCCCGACGGGAGACGGCGGGCATCGCCGCGCCCGTCGCCGCAGCCACAAGGCGGGCGGCTCGGACGGCGCGGGCGCGCCCGGAGCGGGCGGCGCGGCGCCGAGCGGCGAATAGCGGACGTACGGAGGAGGCTCATCGGGAATGAAGATCGACTACGCGCTGTTGACTGACCTGTACCAGCTCACCATGGCGCAGGGCTATTGGGAGACCGGCCAGGGCGACACGCAGGCCTGCTTCCACATGTACTTTCGCGACTACCCGTTCAAGGGCGGCTACGCCATCGCGTGCGGCATGGCGCAGCTGGCCGACCTCGTGGACGAGTTCTCGTTCTCGGACGAGGACGTGGCCTACCTGGGCTCGCTCGACGCGCCCGGCGGCGGCAAGCTGTTCAAGCCGGAGTTCCTCGACTACCTGCGTACCTTCGAGCTGCGTGTGGACATCGACGCGGTGCTCGAGGGCACCGTCGTGTTCCCGCACGAGCCGCTGGTGCGCGTGACCGGCCCCATCATGGATTGCCAGCTCATCGAGACGGCGCTTCTGAACTGCGTGAACTTCGAGACGTTGATCGCCACGAAGGCGGCGCGCGTGTGCCTGGCGGCGCAGGCTCCCGTGGCGGAGTTCGGCCTGCGGCGCGCGCAGGGCGCGGGCGGCGGCTTGTGGGCCAGCCGTGCGGCCGTCGTGGGCGGGTGCGCCTCCACGTCGAACGTGCTGGCGGGCAAGCTGTTCGACATCCCCGTGTCGGGCACGCACGCGCACTCGTGGGTCATGTCGTTTCCCGACGAGCTCACGGCGTTCCGCGCGTACGCCGAGGCGTTCCCGAAGAACTGCGTGCTGCTTGTGGACACCTACGACGTGGAGCAGGGCATCAAGAACGCCATCACGGTGGGACTGGAGATGCGCGAGCGCGGCGAGCGCCTGAGCGGCATCCGCATCGACTCGGGCGACTTGTCGTGGCTCGCGCGCATGGCGCGCGCCATGCTGGACGAGGCGGGCCTGACCGACTGCGGCATCGTGCTGTCGAACGATCTGGACGAGTTCACCATCCAGTCCATCCGCGACGAGGGGGCCCAGGTGACCTCGTGGGGCGTGGGCACGAAGCTGGCCTGCGCCTACGACCAGCCCACGCTGGGAGGCGTGTACAAGCTGTCGGCCACGCGCGCCTCGGGGGAGAGCGAGTGGACCGACCGCCTGAAGATCTCCGAGTCGGCCGCCAAGCTGACCACGCCCGGCGTGCTGGACGTGCGCCGCTACTTCTACTGCGGCAGCGGGCGCTTGGCCGGCGATATGGTGTTCGACGTGAACGCGCCCGGCGACAAGCTGCGCGAGGTCATCGTCGACCCGTCCGACGACCTGCGGCAGAAGAACCTCTCGGGGCTGTGCTCCGAGACGCTGCTCAAGCCGCTCGCGCGCGACGGCCGCACGGTGCTCGACGCGTCCGAACGCGACGCATGGGCGGCTCGCGAGCGTGCCCAGGCGGGCCTCGCCACGCTCGACGAGAGCCAGAAGCGCATGCTGAACGCCCACACCTATCCGGTAGGCCTCGAATATGGTCTTTTTGAGCGCCGTCGCGATCTGGTTGTGAAGCTGCGGGGCATCGCGTAGTGTACGAGGGTACGTCATCGACTGGTTCGGGCGCCTGCGCCCCATGTCAAGGAAGGATGTCATGATCAAGATACTCACCGATTCGGTCGCCTCCATTCCCGCCGACGTGGCGCGCGAAGCCGGCATCGACGTGGTCACCCTGTTCGTGAACCGCGAGGGATGCGAATACGCGGACTCTGAGATGGATTTGGACGCGTTCTACGCCGACATCTATGACATGGTAGACAACATCCCCACGTCCAGCCAGCCGTCCCAGCACACGCTGGAAGCCGTGTTCGAGGAGGCGGCGCGCGCGGGCGACGAGGTGCTGGGCATCTTCATCTCGTCGGAGCTGTCGGGGACCTACGAGGGCGCCGTGCGCGCAGCGCGCGCCGTGAAGGCGCGCAACATCGACTTCACCTACGTCATCGTGGACTCCACGTCGTGCGGCTACGACGAAGCGTGGCCGGTGTTCGACGCGGTGGCCGCGCGCGACGCGGGCGAGGACCTGGCGGGATGCGCAGCGGCGGCGCTGCGCGGCATCGAGTCCACCCGCTTCCTGTTCACGCCCGAAACGCTCACGTTCCTGCAACGGGGCGGGCGCATCGGCAACGCGGCGGCGCTGCTGGGCAACCTCATCCAGCTTTCGCCCGTGCTCACGGTGAGCGACGGCAAGGCCGACACGTTCGCGAAGGTGCGCACGCGCAAGAAGGCGCTCGACCGGATCGTGACCGAGTTCAAGAAGGATGTCGAGCAGCACGGCCTGAAGCACGTCGTGGTGCACTACATCGGCGACAAGGCGCCGGCCGTCGCATGGGCGCGCGAGGTCGTCGAGCCGCTCATCGGGCGCACGGTGAGCGTGTTGCCGGTGAGCCCCGTCATCGGCCTGCACGTGGGACCGGCCGTGGGGCTTGCCTATGAGTGCGCAAGCGCCCTGGCCGGCAAGATCAGCGGCCCGGTGCAGGCGCGCGCCTGCGCTTCGTAGAGTCGCGCGATCGTCCGATACCGTATGCAAACCGCTCAGAAAGCGAGAAACGCTCATGCAGCATAAGTGCAACCTCATCATCGATTCGTGCTGCGACCTGCCGTTCGAGGTCGTCGACCGGGAAGGCGTCGAGCTTATCAGGTTCCCCTACATCATGAGCGACGGCGAGCATGCCGACGATCTGTACCAGACCTCGTCGGCGCACGATTTCTACCAGGCGATGCGCAACGGCGAGGAGCCTACCACCGCGCAGGTGCCCGTGCCCGTGTTCCGCGACGCGTTCGAGCGCGCCATCGCAAGCGGGGTGCCCACCGTGTACTTGAGCTTCTCCAGCGGGCTGTCCGGCAGCTTCGATGCAGCGGCGCTCGTGCACGACCAGCTGATGGCCGAGCATCCGGACGCCGAGCTGTACATCGTGGACACGTGCTTGGCCTCGGTGGCCGAGGCGCTGCTGGTGTACGAGGCGCTGCGTCAGCGCGACAACGGCATGACGGCGCAGGAGCTTGCGCGCTGGGCCGAGGAGGCGCGCTACTTCGTGGACGCCGAGTTCATGGTGGACGACCTGGAGGCCCTGCGCCGCGGCGGCCGCATCCCCAGCTCGGTGGCGTACGCGGGCTCGAAGCTGGACGTGAAGCCGCTGCTCACCATCACCGTCGACGGCAAGCTGTCGCTGGCGGGCGTGGCGCGCGGGCGCAAGAAGGGCATCAAGCAGCTGGCCGAGTACTACAACAAGCGCAAGGCCGACTCGCGGCCGGGTCGCTGCGTGGTCATCGGCAACGCCGACTGCCCGAAGGACGCCGCTCGCCTGCAGGAGGCGCTGGGCAAGGGCGACGACAGCATCCTGTTTCTGGAGAGCAGCATCGGGCCGGTCATCGGCAGTCACGTGGGGCCGGACATGATCGCGGTGGTGTTCTGGGGCAACGACAAGCGCGAGGAGCTGTCGGTGGCCGACCGCATCGCGAAGAAGGTCAAGGGCGGCGAGTAGCCCGCGCGCGAGCGGCTCGCGACACATGGAATTCGAACGCATCGGGAAAGGTGCTTAGATGGAACTTTCGTTCGTATACTCCGGCAACGAGACGGTGGGCGCTATGGTGGTGTCCCGCCTGGAGGCGGCCGGCTGCACGCGCACCGACGACGTCGCGCATGCCGAGGCCATCATCACGTACTGCACGTCGCAGACGGCGCTGGAAGACGCGTACTTCGACGAGCAGGGGCTCGTGCAGGCGGCGGGGAAGGGCGCGCTGCTCATCGACCTGTCGGCGTCGACTCCCAGCTTCGCGCGCGAGCTGAACGCCGTGGCCGTGGTGAGCGACCTCATGTCGGTGGAGGCGCCGCTCGTGGTGGTGGACGTGGCCCGCGCCGACGCGTTCGGCGACCGCGACAACCTGGTGTGCTTCGTCGGGGGCGACGAGGAGGCCGTGGCGGAGGCGCGTCCCGTGCTGGAAGCGATCGCCGGCACGGTGCAGGAAACGGGCGGGGCGGGCTCTGCGCAGCTCGCGCGCGCCGCGTACACGCTGCAGACGACGGCGCAGGTGATCTCGGCCGTGGAGGCCGACGCGCTGTACCGCGCCGTGCGTCGCTCGTCGGCCTCGCTCGACCAGGCGACGGAGCGCGTGGGTGCGGCGACGCCCGTGGCCGAGCAGGTGCTGGCCGCGGTGAACACGGGGCGTTTCGACGGCATGTACACGGTTGAGATGTTCATGGCCGAGCTGTCCGCCGCGCTGACGGCGGCCGACGACGTGGACCTCATCCTACCGCAGGCCGAGGCGTGCCTGCACCTGCTGGAGCTGCTCGCCGTCATCGGCGGCTCCGACAAGGCGCCTGCAGCGCTGGCGCTGGTGTACGGCGAGGAGAAGACGTGCGCCGAGCAGGGCCTCGACTGGACGCGCGCTGAGCAGGCCTACGGCGACGTCGCCGAGGGCTTCGACGATCTGGACGACGACGGCCACGACCACGGGCACGACCACGGTTCCTTCGGCGATTATCCCGGCTACGGCGCGTATTCGGCCAATTAGGGTTCCGTCGGCCTACGGCCGACGGACCTTGCCGACGCTGCGGGCGGCTGTGGCACCCGATCTCGCCGCGAAGCCGAGGACTCGCGTACCGAAGTATCCCCTGCGGGGACTTCTTGCAGGATGCGCTTCGTCCTCGCCTTCCTCACGATCTCGGACACCACAGCCGCCCTCTCTGACATTATTGGACCGGTGAGTCTATGAATCTGGCATTATCAACATGCGACCTCTGCCCCCGCTCGTGCGGGGTCGATCGGGCGGCGGGGGAGCGCGGGGCGTGCGGGGCCGACGGGCGCCTCGTGGTGGCGCGTGCGGCGCTGCATTTCTGGGAGGAGCCTCCCATCAGCGGGTCGCGCGGCAGCGGCACGGTGTTCTTCGCGCACTGCCCGCTGCGCTGCGTCTACTGTCAGAACGCAGTGATCGCCGCGGGCGAGGCGGGCGCGGAGGTGAGCGTCGAGCGCCTGGGCGAGATGTGCCTGGAGCTGCAGGAGCAGGGCGCGCTCAACGTCAACTTCGTCACGCCGACGCATTACGCTCCCGAGGCGCGCGCGGCCGTCGCCTGGGCGCGCGAGCGAGGGCTGGCGCTTCCCGTCGTATGGAACACGTCCGGGTACGAGACGGTCGCCGCTGTGCGGGCGAACGCGGGCACGGTCGACGCGTACCTCGCGGATTTCAAGTACGCCGACGCCGAGCTGGCGCGGCGCTACTCGCATGCGCCTGATTACCCCGAGGTCGCCCTGGCGGCGCTCGAGGCCATGGTGGAGGAGGCGGGCGGACCGACGTTCGACGAGGTGGACGGCGAGCAGCGTCTGACCGGCGGCGTCGTGGTGCGCCACCTCATGCTGCCGGGCGCGCTGGAGGACTCGAAGCGGGTCGTGCGCCTCGTGCACGAGCGTTTCGGCGACGCGGTGCTGCTGTCGCTGATGAACCAGTACACGCCCGTGCTGGCGGACGCCGCGAAGGCGGGCGACGCGCGAGCCGCGGCGACGCTCGACCGCTGCCCCGAGCTTGCCGAGCGCGTCTCCGACGACGAGTACGAGCTTCTGCTCGATTACGCCGACGAGCTGGGCGTCGAGGACTACTTCTGGCAGCAGGGCGGAGCCGCCGAGGACAGCTTCATCCCCGCGTTCGACCTGTCCGGCGTGCGGGAGCCCGATCGCGCGTAAGGCGGGCTCTACCCTCCCTCCCTCGGCCGTCCTTGGGCGCATTCCTCCGCTCCGAATGGCGAAAAGAGGTTGAATTCGGAAGCATCGAAGAGGGTTGCGCGTGCGGAGGCGCGCTTGCTTTGGCATCGCCGCAGGTCGTGGAAGCGGCTGGATTCCAACGAGGCGCACCGGGCGGGTTCGATGAGCCTCGTCCTTCCGAATTCGATGCTTTTTCGCCATTCGGAGCGCGGGGGGATGCATGGGCTGACGTTGCCGGGACGCCGCCCCTGCCGTATTTTGCCTGGGCTTGTCTGCTTTGCGCAGCAGAGCGATGGTTGGAACAAATGTTTCACGTGAAACAATCTGGCGAAGACCTGCGGCTGGAAACGGCATTTCGAAAGACCCGCCTTCGGGTATGCGGGGGCGGTTGATGGATTCATCGCGGTTGTTCCGACGGGGAAACGGGTCGGCGCCGCGTTGGCATCTTGACCGTCGACGCGAATTCGGGGTTCGCGCGCGAGGACGGCCTGCCTGCGGTTAGCCGTTGGCGGAAAGAGGGGGCGGCCGCTTCGCAGGGACGCGCGGACGCTAGCGCGGGGAGATTTCCTTTCCGGGGAGGTCTTCCTGCATCTCGGTGATGTTCTTCCAGAAGCGCTTGGGCATGAACTGGCGGCGCAGCTCGGGGTTGTAGCGGGCCTCGACGGCCACGGTGTCGTAGAAGCGCTTCCAGGCCTGCTGCATGAGGCGTTCCTCGGACGCGCGGTCGGGTAGGTCGACGTTCTCCGTCTGGACGAGGTACCAGTCGCGCCCTTCGTAGACGCCGGCAATGTTGTGCGCCTCGTCGAAGATGATGAAGGGCTGCGTGTTGAAGCGCCCGCTGAACCAGTCCATGAGCAGCGGGATGACCGAGGCTGCGGGGTTGCAGCGCGCGAACCACACGCCGTTCTCCAGATGCTCGAAGCGGAGGAACTGCAGCATACGATGCCGCTCGTTCATGACGGAGCGGGCGAGGCGGTGGAGCGGCTCGACGGCAGGGTGGGCGAGGTCGCCCAGCACGCTGCGGCGGGCCTTGCCCGTGCAGGCGAACTTCCCGCACGCGCCGCCGCATGATCCGCGGCGCTTGCAGCCGGAGCAATCGTGCGGCCTGTTCTGCGCCATGGCGTAGCGGATGAAGCGGTACACGATGGTGCCGGCGTCCGGGTGGTCGCTGAGCGAGGCGTGCTTGACGGCATCGTAGGCGGCGTCTCCGCACGCCCTCCTGATGCCGCGCCGAACGCGCACGGCATGCTCCTCGTTCGTCTCGATGACGCGCACGGTTTGGCCGAGCCGCGGCTGCAGGACGTCGGCGCGGGCGATGTCCTGCGGGTCCTCGCGGCGCGCGTACGCCTCGAACACGGCGGACAGCAGGCCCTCGAGCGAGCCGTCGTGGCAGTAGGCGACCTCGGCCAGGGGTTCTTCGGGGAAGAGGGGCTGGTTCTCGGCGGGCTTTCGGCTCATGCGCACACGGCTTCCGGCGTTTCGAGGGCTCGCTGCCAACCGTACGTCCCGTCGGCGCTCGCGGCGCGGCCGGACGACGACGCCGCGTTCGAGGAGCGCTCCGCATCGCTGCAAGACGCCGCTGCGGTCGCATCGCCGCTTTCCAGCGCGCGTGCGCCCGACCCGCCCGCGATGCGGGCCTTCTCGGGCGTCTCGACGCTCTCGAACAGGCTCATCTGACCCGGTGTGGTCTTGTCGGCGCGCCGCCCGTGGTTGCCGCCCTTGATGGGCGCGGCAAGCTGCGCGCGCAGCCCTTCGCGCGAGAAGTCGACGCCGCGCCCCGAGTAGCTGCCGCTGCACGTGATGAAGAAGCGGGCGCGCTTGTACGCGATGCCCAGCTTGCGCAGCTCGGGCTCGCGCAGGCAGGTGGTGCGCCGCGCGCGCACGATGAGGTTCGCTCCGCGCACGCCGATGCCGGGCACGCGCAGCAGCGCCTCGAGCGGAGCGGTGTTCACCTCCACGGGGAAGAAGTCCAGGTGGTTGATGGCCCAGTTCGCCTTCGGGTCGAGGTCGGGATCGAGGAAGGGGTTGTCCTCGTCGATGATCTCGGTGACGTCGAAGCGGTAGAAGCGCAGCAGCCAGTCGGCCTGGTACAGCCGATGCTCGCGGTTGAGCTGGACGGCGTCGGTGCCGGGCAGGCGCTTGTCGTCGTTCACCGGCGTGTAGGCGCTGAAGAACACGCGCTTGAGCGACAGCGTGCGGTAGAGCGCGGCCGACAGGTTGAGGATCTGGAAGTCGCTTTCGGGCGAGGCTCCTACGATCATCTGCGTGGACTGCCCGGCCGGCACGAAGGCGCGCTCCTTCTTCTTGGGGCGGATCTGCCTCATGTAGGTGGTCTGCTTGCGCACGAGCGCGCGCGTGTCCTTGTCCACGGCGATGTTGTCGCGGATCTGGCGCATGGGCGCGATGATGCGCTGTTTGTCCTTCTGGGGCGCGAGCAGCTGCAGGCTCTTCTGGGAGGGCAGCTCCATGTTCACGCTCATGCGGTCGGCCAAGTGCCCCAGCTGCTGCACGAGCTCGGGCGAGGTGCCGGGCACCGCTTTCGCGTGGATGTAGCCGCGGAAGCCGTGCTCCTCGCGCAGGATGGACAGCGTCTGTATCATGAGCTCGGTGGTGTAGTCGGGGTTGCGGATGACGCCTGAGCTGAGGAACAGGCCCTCGATGTAGTTGCGGCGGTAGAACGCGATGGTGAGGTCGGCCAGCTCGCGCGGCTTGAACGCGGCGCGCGGCACCTCGTTCGACGCGCGGTTCACGCAGTAGGCGCAATCGTACACGCAGACGTTGGTCATGAGCACCTTGAGCAGCGTGATGCAGCGCCCGTCGGCCGCGAAGCTGTGGCAGCAGCCGGCGGCCAGCGTGTTGCCGAGCTTGCCCTTCTGGGCGTCGCGGTCGATGCCCGAAGACGTGCAGGCAACGTCGTACTTAGCAGCGTCGGCGAGAATCTCGAGCTTGGCAACCAGATCCATTCGTCCATCCGTTCGTCAGATCAAATGTTCGCGGGAATGTTTGTTCGTATATGGTACGCATACGAGTGTTCGAAGTCAAGGGTAGGGAAGAGGAGTCGAACCCGGATTCTTCCGCTCCTTGCGGCATGCGGCGGCTGTGCTGGTTTTCGGAGCTGCTGGAGCGGCATCTCGCATGGAGCGTGCGGATCGGTTTTAGTTGTCCGAGGGCGCTTCATGCTTTCCGACGAACCTGCACGCCGTGCATTCTCGCGTTTTCCCCTGTCTCTCGACGGCTCGGAGGATTCGCTTCGCGACGAGCAAGGGTATACTGATGCTTGCATGATATAGAAACGAGTGCGAAGGAGCGGGCGATGGTGGCGGTGCTGTGCGTGGGTTTGGGCGGCTTCATCGGATCGGTAGGGCGCTATCTGCTGGGTCTCGTGCCGGTCGAGGGCGACTTCCCGCTCATGACGTTCGCCGTCAACTTTGCGGGCGCCGTGCTCATCGGGGCGGTGTTCGAGGCCGCCACGGAGGGCTCCGGCTTGCCTGACAACGCCGTGTTGTTCCTCAAGACCGGCGTGTGCGGCGGCTTCACCACGTTTTCCGCGTTCTCGCTGGAGACCCTCGCCTTGCTCGAACGCGGCAAGTACGCGACGGGCGCGCTGTACGCATGCGGAAGCGTGCTCGCTTGCCTTGCCGGCGTCGTGATAGGGCGGCTGGCCGTGCGCGGCGTGCGCGCCGCCCTGACCGGCTCGGCCGCGGCGTAGGGGCGGGCGCCGCGCTCTGCGCGCACGCCCCTACGCCCTTCGATCTCGCGCCCGCCGAGCGGGTCGCGCTATTTCGCGCGGGTCGCGTTGCCCGGATCGATGGACATGCTCTGGAAGCGGTTCTCCATGTACTGGTTGTCGAAGTGCTCGGCGAAGAAGTGCGCCACGGCCGTCTCGGGAGGTTTTCCAGCCTCGCGCTGGTACCAGCAGTCGAGCGACAGCAGCGTCATCGCCCCGTCGACGATCATGAGCGCGGCGCACACCGTGGTGACCGCGTAGCGCCAGTTCCAAGGGATGAGGTTCACCAGCTTCAACATCCAGGGAAGAAGCAGCTTGATCCACACCACGCCCAAGACGCCCCACATGGCCATGAACATGCCGTTCGTGCGCCCGTCGATGGACAGGAACGTGCCGGAGTAGTCCCACGCCACGATGCCGAAGGCGAACTGCATGAACCAGCTGGTCAGATACTCGAACGCCCCGCCGATGACGGCGCTCACCAGGAAGATGAGCACGACGTTCTTGTCGTGGAATCGGTTCAGGGCGACCGTCATCAGCACCGCGCCGAAACCGTAGATGGGCGAGAACGGGCCGAACAGCAAACCCGCGCGATCCTGGTAGTGCCCTGGATTCACGACGAGGAAGTGGTATACCGTCTCGATCATGAGTCCCAGCACGCAGCACACGACGAAGATCCAGAACAGGTTGAAGAAGTTGAGCGCGATGAAGCCCTTGCCGGTCTCGTCGCGGCCGAGCGTGCCCTCCTCGGCCGCCTCGCGCGTTTCCATATCGCGCAGTTTGCGGCGCAGCTCGCGCTCTTCGGCTAGCGACGGGTCCACGTAGCTCGATAGCGCGACGAGCACGACCAGCACCACGCCGTAGGGGATGAGATCGGGCGTGAGGCCGCTCAGCATCATGTCGCAGAGGATCACGAGGATGAGGATGACGATCATGACCTCGGCGATCTGGGCCGTGCGACGCCGTTTGTCGCGCAGCAGTCGGATGCCCAGGATGACGAACATGGCGGACAAAACCGTCATGAGCACCGCGTCGGAGACGAAGATGACGAGGGCGGCGGCGGACAGCTCCTCGACGATGGCGCCCTGTTGCAGGGCCATCACCATGCCGACGATGAGCAGCGCGAGCACCGGCACGAGCGCTGCGCCGCTGACTATGCACAGGATGCCGAACACCTTGAGCGGAAGGGGGATCTTGCTATTGGACGCAGGCGCGCCTTCGTCGAGGTCGAGTCCGTTCTCGACGCGGTCGTGCTTACCCATGGCGATGTTCTCCTCGAGTGCGCTTCTATCTGTCGCGTCAAAGTATAGCCGAAGAGCGGGCGCCTCGCGCGGCGACTACGACGAGGGGCGCGGCTCGTCGGGGGCGACCTCCTCTACGAACCAACGCGGGCCCTCGTAGAACAGGTACTTCTCGCGGCCGTTCACGGACACGAGGTAGCGGATGCCCGTGCCGCCCACGCGCTGAGAAGCGCGTCGAATGGCCTCGTGCACGCGGTCGATGGCGAAGATACGGCCGTCGCGCCAGACGATTTCGAGCGGCGTGAGCCGTCCGTCTACGTCGATGCGCGCCGTCACCTCCACATATGTTTTCCGAAAAGCCATGACCGCAGGAAACCACGCCGAAGCGCGGTGCGCCAGGGGCCGCTCCGAGCTGTAGCGCAAGGGATGGCGACGCGTAAGCGAGCGAGGGCGCCAACGCGCCGCAGGAGCGGGAAGGGGCGCTCGACGCGCCCCTTCCCGCTCCCTCTTCTTTTTCGATGCGTTCGATCCTCTACTCGATGTCGTTCAATTCCTTGCCGGCGTACTCGTGCGCCGTGAACAGCAGGATGATGCCCGCCACAAGGCAGATGCCCATCATATAGTACGCGGGCATGAGGCCGTTGCCCGTGGCGTCGATGAGCGCGGTGGCCACCATCGAGGCCGTGCCGCCGAACACCACGTAGGCGATGTTCGACCCCAGCGCGGCGCCGGTGTAACGCACTTCCGTGGGGAACATCTCCGCCTGGTAGCAGGCGATGTTCGCGTCGTTGAACGAGAGCGTCACGCACATGATGAGCTCCGCTGCGATGACGATGGGCAGCTGAGCCGTCTCCAGCATCATGAAGGCGGGGATGCTGAGCAGGATGAACGCCACGCACGAGCCCAGCAGCATTTTCTTACGTCCTACGATGTCGGATATCTTTCCGGCGCCGAAGATGATGAAGATGTACGTGACCAGCGCGATGTCGGTGGCAAGCTGGGCCGCCGAGGCTTCCATCGCCGTGTAGCTGGTCAGATACGTGGGCAGGTAGGTGAGCACGAGGTAGAAGCCGACCGAGTTCACCATGGTCGCCGCGATGCTGGTCGCAAGGCGCTTCTTGTACTTCTTGAACACGAGGCGGGTAGGCCGCGGGGCCTCTTTGGCCGGATCGGCCGTCGAGGTCATCTGCTGGTAGGTAGGGGAATCCTCGAGCTTCGTGCGGATGTAGTGCGCCACGAGCCCCAGGGGTCCGGCCAGCAAGAATGGAATGCGCCATCCCCATGAGATCACGTCGGCTTCGGGCAGCAGCGCCTTGATGATGAGCGCTGCGGTGGAGCCCGCCAACAGGCCCGCCGCGGTGGATGCCGGCACGAGCGAGCAGTACTTCCCGCGATGGTTCGCCGGCGCGTACTCGGCCAGGAACACCGCTGCTCCCGAGTACTCGCCTGCAGCCGAGAATCCCTGAACGCTGCGCAGGCACAGCAGCAGGATGGGGGACAGCAGGCCGATCGTCTCGTACGACGGCAGGCAGCCGATGAGGAACGCCGCGCCCGTCATCATGAAGATGGACAGCGACAACGACCACTTGCGCCCCTTCTTGTCGCCCATGCTGCCCCAGAACGCCGCCCCTAACGGCCGGAACACGAACGACAGCGCGAACACCGCGAACGCGAGCAGCGTGGAGTTCACCGCCGACTCGGGGAAGAACACGATGCCGATGGTGATGGCGAAATACGTATAGGTGGCGTAGTCGAACCATTCGATGAAGTTGCCCAAAAACGAAGAGATCGCCACCTTGAACGGCACTTTCGGTTGTGCCTCCGTTACTGCTGCCGCGCTCATCGCGACACCTCCTTCATCGATTCGTCGAGGCCGGCTCCGTCGGGGACGTCGACCTCCTCATGCCGCGTGAGCCATGCCTTCTCGGCTTCGCGCGCCTCCCTCTCCTCGTGCCACTGACGCAGCTGCCGGGCCGCAAGCGAGTCTTCGGGAAACGGCTCGGCCAGGCCGCGTTCCACCAGCTGCTCGTCGTGCTTGACCCATTTGAAGAACTGGACCCCCATGAGGATCACGATGACGCTGAACGGGATGCCGCCGGCGATGGTGGCGAATTGGATGGTGCTGAGGAAGTCCTGTCCGGCCGTCACCATGAACAGCACGGCGAGCGCCGTGATGCACAGCGCCAGCAGCGCCTTGAAGCCGCGGCTCTGGCGCGCGGCGGGAGACACGAAGTTCGACAGCGCCATGACGCCGGAGTCCACCGAGGTCACGATATAGCCGCCGATGAGGATGGTTGCCAGCACGGTCAGCACGCCGCCGATCAGAGGTACGCTGTCGATGGTGAGGAACAGCCCCATCGAGGAGTCGGCGTTGGTCTGTGCCACGATGCCGGGGTCGGACATGGCGGCCCACACGCCGGTGCCGCCCACCACGCACGTCCATACGATGCATACGGCCGCGGGCACGAACACCACGCCGCCTACGAACTCGCGCAGCGTGCGCCCGCGGGAGATGGTGGACACGAAGCCCGCCGTGAACGTGGCGAACGCGAAGCACCAGCAGAAGATGAAGAACGACCAGAACGCCTGCCAGGAATCACCGTACGAGGCGATGCCCGCGCCCAGGTTCACGGCTTCGGTGAACCCGCTCATCAGCATGAACTGGTCGATGAACACGCTGAGCGACTCGGGCAGCACGCCCAGGATGTACAGCGTGGGGCCGAAAATGAACACGGCAGCGACGAACACGATGGACATGACGGCGTTCGCGTTCGAGATCTTCTTGATGCCCCTCACCACGCCGAACCACACCGACATCGTTGCGATGGAGCCGAACAGGATGACGAACGCCACCTGCAGGGCTTGCCCCGTCTGGATGTTGAAGATCTGTTGAATACCGCTGTTGAACTGGTACGATGCAAGTCCGAGCGACGTGGTCAGCCCAAAGATGGTGGCGATGACCACGAGGATCTCCACCACGATGCCGACGGGCCGCTTCGCGCGGGCGGGGAACAGATCCTCCACCGTGCCGCGGAACGTGGTGTCCTTGTGCATGTTGTAGCGGGCGTAAGCCATGAAAAGCGAGACGATGGCGTAGATGGCCCACGCCGGGATGGCCCAGTGGAAGTACGTCCATGCAAGCGCCGTGTCTCCGGCGAACAGGGGGTCGGGGGCGTTGAACGGGGTGCCCCCGTACATCATGATAGGCTCGGCCACCGCCCAGAACACCAGGCCCACGCCCTGCCCGGTGGCGAACAGCATCGCGAACCAGGAGAAGTACGAGAACGCGGGCTTGGCGTCCTTGCCGCCCAGGCGGATCGAACCGAGCTTCGTCACCGCTACGAATATGCATACGGCGAAGCACAAAAACGCGCACAGCACGATCCACCAGCTGCAGTACTGGGTGACGAACGTGCGCAGCACGCCAACCGCGTTGATGAACGTGTCGGCGCTGACCAGCGCGATGCCTAGCACGACGGCGACGATGGCCACCGACGCGGCTCGGATGACATGGTCGTGCCTGACCGTGCGTCCGAGCCGTGCGGCCTGGGCTTCCTTCGGCTCCGGATCCACTTCGCCCGACTCGTTCTCCACCTCCATGGGGTGGACGTGCTTGCGCGCGTCGTCGTCCGAGCTCTTAGACCTCATGGTAGTCACCCTCGCCCGAGAACTCGTGTTTCACGGCTTCCACCATGTGCTTCACGGCGACGTTGCGCAGGATCGCCCCCTTCTCGCGCGAGGATTCCACGGGCGAGGACAGGCAGCCCGACGGCGGCGTGTAGCCGGGTACGATGGGCAGCACGTCGTAGTTCGGCAGCTCGGCCGGCAGCCCCTCGTACAGCGGGTCGTCGGTCTTGCCCAGGTCGACGAGGTCGGGGTGGAACAGCAGCATGAGCGACGTCTCCATGACGCCGGCGTGCTCCAGATCCCAGCCGGTGAAGCCGTCGGGATACAGGGCCTCGATGGTCTCGTCGTCGACGAAGTCCCAGTACGACAAGAGTTGGATCTTCACGTCGCGGATGCCGTTCTCGCGCGCTTTCTCCAGCGCCAGCTCGGCGCCTTCGAAGATGAACTGGTAGTTCTCGTAATGACCGTTCATCAGCACGATCTTGCGCGCACCATGTAGGATGAGGCCGAACACCACGTCCTTCGCCAGCGCGATGAGCGTCGTTCCCGACAGCGACGTGGTGCCCGAGAGGTGGAAGCCGCCGCCCGAGCGCTGCTGGGAACGGTAGCCGTAGTTGATGGGCGCGGCCACGACGGCTTCCATTGCGCCGTCCGTGTCGGCGACGAGCGCCTCGGCGGTGGCGCCGGCCATCGCCTTGGTCAGCGCGGCGTCCACGCACATGGCCATGTGGGAGCCGTGCTGCTCCAGCGCGCCGACGGGGATGAACACCACGGCATCCTTCGCCAGCTTCTCGCGGTAGGTGAACGCGTCCATTTCCTCCATGTACACAGTGGGTTTCATAGCTTGTCCCTCCTCGAATCGGAAGGAGCCCGCCATGCGCGGCGGGCTCCGATGTCGTCAGCGCTTGGATCAGTAGTCTTCCAGCAGGTCGACTTGGGCCTTGCTGGCGCGCAAGATGAAGTTGCGCTTGGCTTGGGCACCGCCCTGCGCCAGCTTGCGCAGGATGAAGCGCTTGAGGCGCGGGTAGTCGCTCATGCCGTACCAGGCGAACGCGGTGCCGCCCGTGTAGGCCTCCACGATGCTGTGGACCGGCAGGCTCGCGTCGCGCTTGGCGTCGAGGGCCAGGTACTCCTGGATCTCGGCCGCGCACACGTCGCGGATGACCTCGGCGCTGATCTCGAGGTCGCGCGCCAGCTGCCTGAGCTGGTAGGCCACCTCCGCGTCGTCGGCGTGCGGGAAGTACGTCACGTCGTAGGTCACCGCGGACAGCCCGGACGCCTTGGCGAAGCCCAGCAGGCCGTCAAGCGACATCATCTGGACGTGGTCCTCCGTGCGCTCGGCGATGTCGAGCTCGGCCGGGAAGCCCTGGACGCCGCTCTTCTGGAACACCTCGCTCAGCTGGTCTTCGTTCAGCGGAGCCTCGAACTCGACCTCGGTGGCGATGTGGGTCATGTTGCTCGTGATCTTCATAGGTGCACGTTCCTTTCCTAGCGGTCGGCTCGGCTAGCTGAGAGCTTCCCGCTCTTGCTCTTGGTCGAGCCGCGCTTCAAGGTTCTCGCGGATCTCCTCTTCCTTCTCGATCTTCTCGCCCTGCTTGCTTGCAGCTGCAGTGGAGAAGAAGATCTGGGCGACGCCACCGCAGACGATGAGCGCGCCGCCGATGATCTGGAAGGTGGTCATGGTCTCGCCGAACATGAACAGGCCCAGAAGCGACGCCATGATGGTCTCCTGGTAGGAGATGGCGGCCAGCTCGCCGGCCTTAAGGCGTTTCGTGGCATGGGTGAGCAGGTAGAACGCGCCGAAGCCGGTGATGAGCGCTGCGGCGATGAGCACGACCCAGGACGAGCCGGGCATCGTGAACATGTTCCACGCGTGGGTGATGATCTGGCCCGAGGCGTCGAACTGCGTCACGCCGTTGATCTTCTCGGTGTAGGACAGCGGCTGCAGGAAGAAGTGGTGCCAGACGAGCAGCACGACGATGGACAGCGAGCCGAACAGGAAGTTCCACCAGGAGCGGACGTTGGAGTCGCAGTCCTCGCGGTAGCGCGAGAAGAACAGGTACAGGCCGTAGGCCACGCCGGAAGCGAAGGCGATGGCGTTGCCGAAGGTGTACTTCGGATCGAGGTCGAGGGTCAGACCCTCGGGCGTGACGATGCCGACGATGAACAGCATGCCGACGACCACGGCGGCGATGCACAGGACGCCCTTGATGTTGAGCTTTTCCTTCAGGAAGATCGCTGCCAGGATGGTTGAGTAGATGGGGCCGGTGTAGATGAGGAACGATGCGTTCGCCAGCGTGGTGTACTGCGTAGACAGGCAGTACAGGCCAGAGAGCAGGCCCAAGAACACGCCGGAGAGCAGCATCATGCCGGAGAAACGGGTTTCCTTGATCTTCTTCCAGCTTCCGCCGACGAAGCAGAAGATGAGGGAGAGGGCGATCAAGCCTGCGAAGTTGCGCCAGAACGACACGAAGTCGCCGGGTGCGTCGATGAAGCGGGTGAAGGCTCCGATACCGCCCATCAGCGACGATGATGCGAACATCATGACGAAGCCGATAAGCTTGTACTTTGCTTGTTGGTTCATGTATCCCTCCTTGGAGCGGAGTCGTGTCGACCGGGTCCTTGACGGGGACGCCTTGCCCGTTTGCGGGCGAAAGGGTAGGGGTACGACGAGGCACGCGGACGCTGCGGCGCCGCTTTCGACATGAATGTGATGATACGGGAGCAAATCGGCCGGCCTCTGGGAGACGCTTCGTGCAAGGAACGCCGTCGCATTGCACGAGACGGGATCCTTGGAGGCCGGAACTTCGGGATGAACCGGGGCTCGCTGTAAGGGGAGCGAGCCCCGGTATGGGCTACGCGACTAGTCGTTCCACATCTCCGGGCGAACCAGGGTCGGGTCGGCGACGCGGTTCGGGAAGTAGTCGAGGCACTCGCCCTCGCGGTAGACGTCGGCCGTGGAGCAGTGCAGGCCGCCGCCGAAGGCGTAGGCGCCGCGCAGGTCGACGGGGATGACGTTCATGCCGAGCTTGTCCATCTCCTCCTGCTGGTAGACCTCGGAGGCCTCCACGATGACCGTCTTCGGGTCGAGCACCAGGCAGTTCATGGACAGCCACACGGAGCTGTAGCAGAACTCGGGCGGCTCGGAGTGGGCCGGCTGGGCGGCGTCGACGATCTGCCAGTCGTTGGCCTCGAAGATCGCGCGCTGCTCCTCGGGCAGCTTGCGCTGCGGGTTGTTGATGATCAGGCCGGGGCGCAGCGGCACGAAGGTCGCGTCGATGTGGATCGGGTAGGGGTCGCCCGGGAAGTTCACGGCGTGCACGCGGTGCTCGGGGTAGTAGCGCTGGAACCAGTCCATGGCCGTGCGGTTCGTGGTCAGGCCGTGCTGGATGAACAGGTCCTTGCCCATGCGCATGACGTCGGCGGCGTCCCACATCGGCTCGACTTCCGTCGTGACGAAGTCCTTGTTGGCGGTGCGCACCAGGCGCTCCTCCAGCGAGATCTTCTCGTCGTAGTAGTTGTGCTTGTAGGACTTGTCGGTCAGGCGCGGGCGCGGGGCCTGGGTCCACAGGAAGTCCGGGTCCTCGTCGAAGTACTGCTTCATGAGCGGCCAGTAGGCCAGGTACTCGAAGTAGCGGCAGCGGAAGGAGTTGGCGGAGGCCATGATCTCGTTGCCCATGGTGAGCAGGATGTCGCGGGGCGGCATGCAGGTCATCATCGAGTCGTTGCGGAAGTCGGGCGTGCCGATGGCCTGGTTCCACTGCAGGGGCGTCGGGCGGTCGACGACCACGCCGCGCTCCTCGAGCGCCTTCACGAGGTTCTCGAGGCAGGCGTTGCCGACCTCGACCGTGCGCAGCGGGCGGAGACCCCACATGCCGCGCATCTCGGAGTCGACCGGCACCTTCTCGGAGGTCGCGGGCTCCTCGGGCGGGATGACCGAGTTGTCGCACAGGCCGACGATCACGCGCTTCAGCGGATCCCAGTCGTTCCAAGAATTGACTATCTTCGCCATGACAGTCTCCTTTCTCCGGCAGCGCTTCCGGCGCCGCCTTCAAGGTCTTCGGGTGGCGTGTCCACCTCTCTGTGAAGATATTGTGATGGGCTGGGAAACGCTATTCAAAGGGCGCAGTCCGTTCGGTGTCGCGGTGCCGTTGCACAAGGTCATCCGTATGTCCGAGTTGCGGAATTAAAGAATATGATTGTCAACTATGCCGGACAATTGTGCAAGAATGTAACGTGCTGTCAGGCGTTTCGGTGCTGTATGTTTAATTCGGTTGACAGGTTTCTTGCAGGTTCAAGTCGGGGTGCTCTAAGAGGAGGCTTTGTATGCTGCCGGATCTTGCTCATGGACAGGACATCTTCGGATCGCCCGAGCTGCGCACGAAGATGAAGATACTGCATGCCGTCGACAAATCGCTCGATCGCATCACGATCGCCGAGATATGCGAGAACGCGGGAATATCCCGGCAGACGTTCTACCGCCATTTTCAAAGCAAATACGACATCCCTTGGTGGCATTCCATCTTCTGCCGGCAGTTCTACCTCAACGAGATAGGGCGCACCATCGATTGGAAGACAGGGTACTATCATCATCTCCGGCTTATCGCGCAGGAGCGCGATTTCTACCGCAAGTCCATCCAGTACAGCATCAACACGCCCTTCGGCCAGACCGTTATGCCCGAGAACCGCAAGACGGTGCTGTTGGAGACGCTCGAGAAGTACCGCCATGTGACCGTGAACGACAACATGCGGTTCATCGTGGAGATATTCTCGAAGCTGGAGTGCGAGGTGCTGAACGACTGGTTCCGCTCGGATGCGCCCACCGACCTCGTGCGTTGGACCGACGATCTCGTGAGCCTCGTGCCCGACCGCCTGTACCGCGCGCTGAGGATCGACGAGCCGGGTGGAACCTCGGCTGGTTAGGGGCGCCGACGTCCTGCGGACGCAGCGGGGGAGGGCTTGGCCAGCGGGCGCGCATCATCGCTCGAAAAACACGTTTTCGGAAGCGATTCCGTGTTTTTCGAGCGATGATGCCCATCATGCTTGTGGGCGTTGCGGGAAACGCTTTTCCGGAAGCGCATGATGTCGTACAATACGCACGCACGCGATTCACGCGCACGCCAGTGTGGCGCAACGGTAGCGCAACAGTTTTGTAAACTGTGGGTTGCAGGTTCGATTCCTGTCACTGGCTCCACGGAACACCAGGCCACCGGCTCTTTCGCCGGTGGCCCTTTTCGTATCTAGGGGTAGAACGCCCCTAAGCGCGAACTGTTCGCGGGTTTCACAGAGCCTTCTGCTTGCCGGCGCGCTATACTCTTTCGAACGAAATGCGTAGGGGGACGGTGAGCAAGCCGTCTCGGCCTCCGAGGCTTTCGCTCGGGAGGCAGGCGAGAGGAGTGCGATGAACCCGCTGTTCGACGAAGCGCTGTCGTTCGTGAGCGACACGGTGCGCCGGTTTTACGCCGGAACGGGCATCGAGCAGGTGGTTGAGCGCTTTTCCGACGATCTCTCGTGGATAGGCGCGGGCGAGGTGGAATTCTCGACCAGCGCCGAAGAGATCGTGTCGTATTTGACGAAGCGCGCGCCGCTTGCGCCTCCGTGCGAGGTTTTCGACGAGGAGTTTTACCTGGTGAACGTCACGGAGTGCAGTTGCACCGTGATGGGTCGCTACAATGTGCGCACGCGCGAGGACTCGCAGCTGGTGATCGAAGAGCGCCAGCGGTGCAGCTACGAGCTGGTGGATGCGGGCGGAGAGCTCAAGATCCGCCATGTCCATGCGTCGAATCCCTATCGGGCGATGAGGGACGAGCGGTACTTCCCCTTCGAGGCCGGCAGGCAGACCTACGAGTACTTGCAGCAGCTCGTGCGCGAGAAAACGGCCACCATCGATCTGCTCACCGACAACATCACGGGCGGCCTCAAGATGAGCGAGGACGACGACGTGTACACGCTGTCCTACGTCAACGAGGGTCTGGCGCGCATGCTCGGCTACACCATCGAAGAGCTGATGGAGGTGAGCGGCGGCACGGCGGCGGGCATGGTGCATGCTCCCGATCGCGCGCAGGCGCTCGCCGATGTCGCGCGCTGCTTCGCCGAGGGGCCTACGTACGAGATGGAGTACCGCGCGCGCCGCAAGGACGGTACGCTGGCGTGGGTGCTCGATTCGGGTCGCAAAGTGCAAACCGAGGACGGTGCGGTGAAGATCGGCAGCGTGCTCATGGACATCACGTCGCGCAAGGAGGCGGAGATCGCGCTCGCGGTGGAGCGGGAGCGCTACCGCATCGCGCTGCGCAGCGTTACCGACGTGCTGTTCGAATACGATATCGAGCGCGACGTGCTGGTCGAGTACGAGCGCGCGCCCGGCGCGGACGGCAGCGCGCTTCCCGAGGAGCGTCGGATCGAGCGCTACACCGAGATGATCGCAGAAGGCGGGCGCATCCATCCCGACGACTGCGAGCGCCTGGCCGAGGCGCTGCAGGGCGGCGAGTCGGTGACGCTCGACGTGCGTCGTCTTTTCGGGGGCTCGCCGGAAGGCGACTGGCGTTGGACGCGCATGCACGCCATGATGCTGTACGACCGCAACGGAGCGCCCGTGCGCACCATCGGCAGCTGGCGAGACATCACCGCGGAGCGTCGTCAGCTTGAAGACCTCGCCGACCAGGCGCGACGCGATCCTCTGACCGGGCTGTTCAATCAGAGCGCCACCTCCGAGCTCATCGACCCGCTGTTGCGCACCGGTGCGAAACGCGGCGTGGGAGCTCTGCTCGTCATCGACATCGACGACTTCAAAGGCGTGAACGATACGTTCGGCCATCTGGCCGGCGACGAGCTGCTGTCGAACGTGGCGCGGTCGCTTGAAGAGGCGTTGGCGTCGGACGACGCCATCGTTGCGCGTATCGGCGGCGACGAGTTCGTCGCGTATCTGCCGCACGCCGATCTCGTTCAGGCGCAGCGGGCTGCTCTGCGGGTGAACGGGCAAAGATGCGAAGGCCGCGCGCTCGTCACGCTCAGCGTGGGCGGAGCGTTGGCCGGTATCGACGGAGGAACGTACGAATCGCTGTTCGACGCGGCCGACCGTGCGCTGTACGAGGCGAAGCGCAAGGGTAAGGATCGCGTCAGCTTCGCGGGCGAAGCGCGTCCTTGAACGCGGCGGCATCGTCGGGCGTGGTCTTGATCGCGCGCACGAGGCGGGGCTTTCCGGTGAGGCCGCGCACTTCGAGGGGTTCCGCCAGCTCGATCCACAACGCCTGCCCGCCCATGGCCGCCAGGTTCAGAAGCTCCCTCTTCGGGACAGCGGGATCCTGGGAACCGACGCGCGCGATGCGGTCGAGGGGGATGCGCTCGCAGACGAGCATGCCCCAGCGCGCCACCAGCTCGACATCGTCCACCAGAAGCGGGTTCAGCACGACGGCGCGGGCTTCGGCGATCATCCAGAGGATCGTGTAGAGGGAGAGTGCGGTCAACACGCATGCGGCCGCGACGCTGAACCGTGCTGCCAACAGGTGCGCGGCGACCGTCTCGACGGCGATGAGAACCAGCATGACGCCGACCGCGGCGACGTAGCCGCTTTGCCGGTGGGACGAGAACGCCCGGTAGCCGTGCGGCACGTGCGGCGCGCGGCGCCACGAAGCCGACGCGTAGTACCACATGACGCATTCGAGCGCCGCCATGCGCGCGACCCGCTCGTTGCGAGCGAGAGCGGAAAACGCGTCCGAGAACCAGTCGAGCGGGTTGTCCGAGGACGCTTTCGCCGTGCGGAAGCGGCGGACGAGGCGGAGGACCTCGCGCGCGGCGATGCCCAGCTCCACTCCGACGGCGCACAGGCCGAGCGGCGCCAGCAGCGACGGCTTGCCGGGCGCGGCGAACTGCAGCGACACGAGGCCGCCCAGCCAGATGACCGGCAGCACCAGCAAGGGCGACAGCCTGTAGCGTCGCACCACGAGGAGGTAGAAGACCGCCGGGACGAAGACCATGAGGTCGAACGGCACCGCAAAGCCCGACGCGAAGTCGAATCCGGTTGCGGGGACGGTTGCCATGCAGGCGAGGTCGATGCCGTATAGAGCAAGGCAGGCGAGCAGGGCGATCGCCATGCGCGGCAGGGCGCGGGAGGGCGGCGCGGGGGTTCCAACGGGCGCGAACGGCATGGGGCCTCCTGACGTGTGCGTGACGATGCTGCTCTTCGCATGGTAGACCATGACGCAGCGTCGGGGTCAACGGGGATACGCCGTCGGTGGCTGCGGAATCGCGGAAAACGTTTCGGTCTTTAACGAATCTTTATAAACCGGGCGCATCCTGTTCTCAGGCAAGAGAAAGGGCAGGCTCTATGGGATTCATGGTGGAAACGAACGATCTCACGAGGACGTTCAAAGGGCAGAAAGCGGTCGACCGGGTGTCGCTGCATGTGCCGGAAGGATCGGTGTACGGCCTTTTGGGGCCGAACGGCGCGGGGAAGTCGACGCTGCTCAAGATGCTGTGCGGCATGCTGCGGCCCACCTCGGGCGAGATCGCTTTCGCGGGTCGTCCGTGGACGCGCGACGACTTGAACGATATCGGGGCGCTCATCGAGTCGCCCCCGCTGTACGACAACTTGACGGCGCGGGAGAACCTGCGCGTGCGCACGTCGCTTCTGGGCGTTCCCGAAAGCCGTATCGACGAGGCGCTGGCCACGGTGGGACTTCCCGAAACGGGCAGGAAGCGCGCGGGCCAGTTCTCGATGGGCATGAAGCAGCGTCTGGGGATCGCGCTCGCGTTGGTGGGTCATCCGAGGCTGCTGATCCTGGACGAGCCGACCAACGGCCTTGATCCGGTGGGCATTCAAGAGCTGCGTGCCCTCGTCCGCTCGTTTCCGGAGCACGGCATCACGGTGGTGCTGTCGAGCCATATCCTGAACGAGGTGGAGCATATGGCCGATCTTGTGGGGATCATCGTGGAGGGCCGTCTGGCCTACGAGGCTCCACTCGGCGAGGGCGTCGATTTGGAGCGTTTGTTCATGGACGTGTGCCTGGGGAAGGCGGTGGCATGATGGAGGCGCGGACGAGGCCGTTCTTCTCGGTGTTCAGAGCGGAGGTGCTGAAGGGCCGCCGCGGGGCGCCGCGCAAGGTGGCGCTGATCGCGCCGTTGCCGTTCTGCGCGCTGGGCGTGCTGTCCTCGGGCGTCATTCCTGGCACGGGCGCGACCGGGGGTGTCGCAACGTATTTGTGGAACTTCTGGTACGTGCTCATGATGCCCGTCGCCATCGCGCTCATCTGCGTCTCGGTGGCGAACATCGACGCTCGGCAGAAGCTGCGTTCGGTGCTGGCGCTGCCGTTTCCCCCGGCGCGCACGTGGTGGGCGAAGGTGTGCTACGCGCTGGCGCTGGCGTTCGCTGCGAACCTCGCGGTGCTGGTCTGTTCGACGGCGCTTGGAGCGATGGGCGTTGATGCCCCCGGTTTTGCCGAGGGGCTGGCCGCGGCGACCATCTTGACGGTTGCGAGTTCGTGGATGGTTCCTGCGGCGCTGGCGCTGACCGTGCGGTTCGGGACGCTTGCGGGCATCGCAATTCCGGTGCTGTTGCAGCTGGGCGCGGGTATCGCGCTGTACTCGTCGGCGGCGTGGTTCGCGTTCCCGCCGGCGACGACGCTCTGCGCCGTGTCGCCGCTTCTGGGCGTGGCGCCGTCCGGCGTGCCCTTGGAGGCGGGCGAGGCGCTGGGCGCGTTCGGTTGGGAGGCCGTGGTCGGCATCGTCGTGGCCGCGGTGCTGTTCGCCGTGCTGGCATGGGCTGGGGCGACGTGGTTCTCGAAGCGTGAGGCTGCTTGATGGCCGGGGCGGAGGCGCGCGCGAAGGCGCGCGAGGCCGGGACGCGAACTTGCGAGGCGGAGCCCGGTCGGGCGCGCGTGACGTTTCGGCGCGCGCTGCGCTCGGAGGCGGTTAGGATGCGCCACTCGCCGCTTGTGGTGCTGCATGTGGCGCTGGCTGTCGCGCTCGGCGCGCTGGCGGGTGCGTACTTCGCGTTCTCGGCATGGGATTCCCTGCTGGGAACCGACGCGTTCTTCCAGCTGCTCGGCGCGGGCGCGCCGCTTCTGGCGGGCATATCCTGCGGCTTGGCGGCGGATGCCGAGCAGCGGGCGGGCGAGGGCGCGAACGTGCTGGGCGTGTCGTCGAGGCGCGGCGCGCTGGCGGCGAAATTGGCGGCGCTGTTGGCGCTGTGCCTGATGGCTGCCGCTATCGCAGCCGCATTGTTCTGCGGCTCGCTGGCGCTGGCGGGCCGTTCGCTTCCCGATACGGCTGCGGTGGCGCTTGCGACGGCGGGCATCGCGCTGGGCAGTTTGTGCTCGTACGTCATCCTGTGGTGCGTCGCGCTGCGCTTCGGTCGCAACGCCTCCATCGGGATGGGGACGCTCGGCTTCATCGCGGCGCTGACGCTGATGGGAGGGCTGGCGAACGGCTTGGTCACCGGCACGTTCAGCGGAGCGTTCAGCATCGGGGCGGCCGCGTTTGTGCCGTTCGCGTGGCCCTCGCGTCTGGCTTCGCTTCCCTTGGAGCTGTCCATCGCCGCGGGCATGGGAGCGCAGGCGCAGGTCGAGGCTCTGGTCGCGGCGTACGCGACCGTGACGTGCGCATGCACGGCTATCACGGCGGTCGTGCTGGCGGTGGCGCTGGCGGCCGCGAACCGCTTCGAGAACCCGCGTCGCAGCGGCGAATAGGAACGGACGACCTGAAGGAACGGGGCCGATGCCTCATGCTACACTCGTGCGAGACGGAAGGAGGAACGATGGCCCGCATACTCGCGGTCGACGACGACGAGGCGATCCGCAACCTGCTGGGACGCGTGCTGGGCAAGGACGGGCACGACGTGCGCTGCGCCGCATGCGCCGAGGAGGTGCTGGCGCTGAAGCTCGACCGCTACGATCTGGTGCTGCTGGACGTGATGATGCCGGGGACGGACGGGTTCGAGCTGTGCTGCGCCATCCGCGGCTCGGTGGACGCGCCCATCGTGTTTCTCACGGCACGAAGTTCCGAGGACGATGCCGTGTACGGCCTGGGCCTGGGGGCGGACGACTATCTGCGCAAGCCCTTCGGCGCGGCCGAGCTGCGCGCGAGGGTGGCGGCGCACCTGCGGCGGGAGCGGCGCGAGCGCAAGCACGCGCTGTCGTTCGGCGCGCTGCGTCTCGACCTCGCGTCGCGCGAGGCGTACGTGGGCGAGGCCACCGTGCCGCTGACGAAGACCGAGTTCGACGTGTGCGAGTTCCTGGCGCGCCATCCCGGCCAGGCGTTCTCGCGCGACCAGATCGTGGAGAACGTGCTGGGATGGGACGCGGAAAGCGCCGCGTCGACGATATCGGTGCATGTGGCGAACGCGCGCGCGAAACTGAAGGCGGCGGGCGCCGAGCCCATCGACACGGTGTGGGGAGTGGGGTACAAATGGACGGCGTGAGGCGGGACGCGCGGACGCATGGAGCGCTCGGCGCGAGCCGCGGCCGCGGACGCAGGTTTCCCTTGGGCGCGCTCATCCTGCGCTACTTCGCCTACGTGCTGGCCGCGCTGCTGGCGCTGGCGCTGGCCGCGTACGCAGCGTTCGGCTTGCTCGTCGGAAGCGGGACGGTGCTTCTGGCGAACTACGGCGATACGGCCCTGGACGAGACGTCGGCGCAGCTCGCCGCGCTGCCCTCCGCCGATGCCGACGCGATCGACGCCGCCGTGCCCTCGGCGTACAGGTGGGCGCTGTTCTCGCCGGACGGCGCGTATGCGGCCGGCGACGTTGCCTCGGGTGCGGTCGACGATGCCCGCGCGGCTGCGTTCGACGGCCTGGCCATCGATTACGAGACGTTTGGCATGACGCGGTACGAGCCGGTGACCTTGGCCGACGGCTCGGTATGCGTGCTCGTGTACCAGTATCTGCCGCAGTTCGCCTCGAAGGATCTGCGCGACGCGCTGCCGAACCCGCAGAACCTGCTGCTGGGCGCGCTCGCCGTGCTGTCGGTGCTGACGCTGGTGGGCATCGCCGCGCGCGCCGCACGGGTGATCTCGCGCAAGATGGAGCCGCTCGCGGACGCCGTGCGGCGCATCGAGGAGCGCGACCTCGACTTCGAGGTTGCCTCGTCGCGCGTGCGCGAGATCGACGACGTGCTGGCCGCGATGGACGGCATGCGCGCCTCGCTCAAGGACTCGCTGGAGGCGCAGTGGCGGGGCGAGCAGGCGCAGCGCGAGCAGATCGCCGCGCTGGCGCACGATTTGAAGACGCCGCTCACCGTGGTGCGCGGCAACGTCGACCTGCTGTTGGAGGGCGAGCTCTCGGGCGAGCAGCGCGCGTGCGCGGCCGACGTCGCCGAGGGCGCGCGCCAGATGGGAACGTACGTGTCCGCGCTCATCGACGCGTCGCTGGGCGTGGGCGCGTCGTTCGCGCCGAAGGAGGCGCGGCTGCGGCCGCTGCTCGAGCGCTTGCGAGCGCAGGTCGAGGCGCTGGCGGCGGCGAGCGGCGTGCGCGTCGCCTGGAGCGAGGGCGCGGACCTGCCCGCGATGATGCTGTTGGACGAGGCGCTGGTGGAGCGGGCGGTGGCGAACGTGGCGGCGAACGCCGTCGAGCATGCGCCGGCCGGGTCGTCGGTTGCGGTGGACGTGCGGGCAGACGTCGCCGCCGGCTGCTTGGCGCTGAGCGTGGCCGACGAGGGTCCGGGCTTCTCGTCGGAGGCTTTGCGCCGCGGCTGCGAGCGCTTCTACCAGGGCGATGCCGCACGCGCGGCGCGCGGCCACAGCGGCCTCGGGCTCCACGTCGCCGCCGAGACAGCCGCGCGCCATGGCGGCTCGGTGGAATTGGCCAACCGCAGCGCCGCCGAGGGCGGCGGCGCGCGGGCGACGTTGCGGTTGCCGCTGGGCCATGCGACGCCGCAGGAGCCGGCCGGGCCGACGGGCTACGCGGAGTAGAGCCCGTCCTTGTTGAAGCGGTACCACGACTCGACGGCCTCCTCGGGCTTCGCGTCCAACAAGCGCAGCACCTCGCGGGCGAATTCCAGCGTGCCGCTGCCGTTCGCGGTGATGATGCCGCCCTCGGCGACGGCCTGGGCCTCCACGAAGTGCTGCGCGCCCTGGTAGTGCGGGGCGCCTTGCCGCATGAACTCCACCGTGTTGCCCGTGCGGGCTCGGTCGTCGAGGAACCCGTGCTCGGCCAGAAACGTCGCCGCGTTGCAGATGCCGCCCACGAGCGCCCCCTGGTCGAGCGCGCGCTGCACCAGGGGAAGGACGTCGTCGTTGCTTCCGTCGAGCCACGCCTCTCCTCCGATGAGCAGCAGCGCGTCGAAGCGCTCGGGCGCCTCGGCCACCGTGCAGTCGGGCAGCACGGTCAGCCCTCCCATCGAGCGGATCGGCTCGCGGTCGGCGGCGACGGCTCGCACCGTGCGGGGGTTTTCGGCCCGGCCGAGCTCGGCGCACACGTAGGCGCTCTCCCAGTCGGCGAATCCGTCGAACACGTAGACGAGCACGGTCTTCTCGGGTTGCTCCATGTCGGTTCCTTTCCTTAGGGTGTGGACCCATAGTACGGAAGGGAACATGACATCAATATGTCATGGTTTGCGAGCTTGTGCGAAATCCCGCATCTTGGACGCGATGCGCTCGGCCCAGGCGGCATCGTCGGTGCGGAAGCGAACGGCGCCCGTGGGCTCGTCGGCTTCGCGGTAGAGGAACCGCGCGTCGACGACGTCGGTGAGGGCGAACTCGTCGGCGGCGTCGTAGGCGAGCTCCACGAGGAACGTGCCCGGCGCCTCGTTCTCGGGCGGCAGCAGCGGCGGCGCATCCATCGTTTGCGTTGCGGGCGGCGCGTCGCGCGGCTCGAACGTTTCGCCCAACACGTCGATGGCGGCGATGCGCTTGAGCTTGAACAGGCGAAACGCTTCGCGCGTGCGGCAGTAGGCATGCAGGTACCAGCCGGTTTGCCGGTAGACGAGCTTCGCGGGCTCCACCGTGCGCCCGGCGCGCCCGGAACGCGACACGTACTCGAGGCGCACGCAACGCCGCTCGCGCACGGCGTCCGTCAGACGGCCGAGCTTCTCCTGCGCGACGCTGTCGAGGAACCACGGTGACAGGTCGATGGTCAAAGGCCCGTCCGGCCCGGAGGCTTCGGAGCCCGGCACGAGCCGGGCTATGAGCTGCGTGACGGCCTGGTCGCCGTCGATGCTCCGCAGGCCGTCGAGGGCGGCGTACAGCGCGGCTCTGTCGTCGAGGCTCAGCAGGTCGCGGCGCACCTTGAAGCCCTCCAGCGTTCCCACGCCTCCGCCCGCGCCCGGAAACGTGACCAGTGGCACGCCTGCGAGTTCCAGCGCTTCCAGGTCGCGCGCGATCGTGCGCTTCGACACTTCGAACCGCTCGGCCAGCGCTCCGATGGTGGTGCGTTTCGTGTCTGCTAGCACGCACATGATCCCGATGAGCCGCTCCATCCGCATGGTCGATCGTCCTCTCGTTTCTGCGCCCGTTCGCGTCCTGTGCGCTTCGGCGGTCGCTCCGCAGTCCGCTCCCAGCTTACCACTCCCGCATGTCCGGATGTTTCACGTGAAACATTTGTTCTTGCCGTATTCTTCATGCGTGCCCTCCATGCTGCTGATCCTCGGAAGCGCTCCTTGTCGGGCTATCGTAGGGGATGACGCTGAATTCGAGCGCTTTCGGTAAAAACGGAGCGGTTTGGTAATCTTGAATGCGCCCGGATTCGCCTTTTCGAGGAGGCGGACCCGGGCAGATCGACGTTTTCCCAGGTGGGGTGGCGTCGCCGGATATCTCTGAAGGTACGGGGATTGCCAAACCGCCCCGTTCCTGCCGCATGGCGGCGTTATCCGCGTCTCGCGTATGCGGGAGAGGGCTTCCTTCGACGCGGCCGGCGCGCGTCGGCGAGCGCGGATGGCCGCCGTCTCGCCACAGGGGGCATGCCGGTTGACGCGCGCCCGGGAAAGTCAACCGATGCTCGCTTGCGTCAACCGCTCGCGTTCCCCATACTGTAGGGCAGGGCGCGCCGAGCGGGAGAAGGAGCCTTGCATGGACGACATTAATTTGGGAGCCGCCATCGCGCGCGAGCGCCGTGCGGCGCAGGTGACGCAAGGCGAGCTGGCCGCGCACCTGGGCGTGACGAAGGCGGCCGTGTCGAAGTGGGAGCTGGAGCAAAGCATGCCCGACGTGGCCCTGCTGCCGCGCATCGCCGCCTACTTCGACCTCACGCTGGACGAGCTGTTCGACTATCGGCCGCAGCTGGTGGGCGACGATCTGCAAGACGTCTACCTGAGGCTGCTCGCGCAGTTCGACGAAGATCCCGAAGCCGCTTTCGCGAACGCCGAGGACCTCGTCCGTTCGCACTACTCCTGCTGGCCCGCGCTGCAGCAGATGGGCATGCTCTACGCGCAGCGCGCAACCCTCGACCCCGACCGCGCCGAAGCTTTGGCCGCACGCGCCGCAGAGCTGTTCGAGCGCGTCGAGCGGCATGCCGACGATGTGGAGCTTGTGCGCGCCGCGCGGATGATGCGCGCTTCCGTCATGAGCGTGCAGGGTGACTTGGACGGATGCATCGCCCTGTTCGAAAGCCTCAAGCCCGACAGGACGGCGGCGAACATCGATCTCATGCTGGCCAGCATGTACCAGCAGAGAGGCGACCTTGACGCCGGCTTGAAGCTGTTCCAGGAATCGATGGGCTGGTGCGTGATGAACGCCATAAGCTGCGTCTCGGCGCAGATCCCGCTGTACGCCGACGACGCCGAGCACCTGGAGGCGCTCCTGCGGGCCGGCGAAGGCGTGCTTTCCGGGTTCGATTTGCAGAACCAGAGCCCGATGACGGTGCTCACGTTCTGCACGAACGCATCTTCCGCGTGTTTGCAGGCGGGCGACGAGGATCGAGCCGCGAGCTATCTCGAGCGCTTTACGTCTTTGCTGGAGGAGCTTGACGCGCGCACGCTGGTGTACGGCCGGAACCAGAGCGCGCTGTACGATCGGGTGCCCGAGCTTTGGAGCGTCGATCCCGGCCAGGAGCATATCGCGGAAACCCGGTTCGGCGCGATCGACTTCAGGCGGCAGTGCGCGCAGATGGTGGCAGCGCAGCCCGTCTGGGCCGAACGTGCCGGCGATTCGCGTTTCAAGCCGCTGTTCGACCGACTGGAGGCCCTATGAGCGAAGCGGACGTGCTGTATGTGGAGGACTTGGCCTATCGCTATGGCAAGACGGAAGTGTTCGCCGGCGCGTCGCTTTCGTTGCGGGCGGGCGAGGTCGCGTTTCTCACCGGGCCGAACGGGGCGGGTAAGTCGACGCTTCTGCGCTGCCTGGCCGGCTGGGACGCGCCTGCCGAGGGGCGGGTGGAGCTGTGCGGAAGGCGCTTCGACGGCGCGGATCGCGCGCAGCGAAGCCTGCTGGCCTTCGTGCCCGACGTCCCCTCGTTCTACGACGACCTTACAGCGGGCGAGCATATCCGCTTCGTGCGGCAGGCGAACCGTATGAGCGCCGACGACGACCCGTCGGAGCGGCTCATGGCTCTCTTCGGCCTCGACGGCCATCGCGACCAGCTGCCCTCGGCATACTCGCGCGGCATGCGTCAGAAACTGGCGCTCGTGCTGGCCTTCGCCCGCGCGCCGCGCTTGCTGCTGCTCGACGAACCGTACGGGCCGCTCGACCCGGACGCCTCCGGGGTGTTGAGCGGGCTTATCGAGGAAGCGCGCAGCGCCGGCGCGGCCGTGCTGGCCAGTTGCCATCATGACGTGCCCAACCTGCGGCCGGACGCGCTGCTGCGTCTGGAAGACGGCCGCCTCGCCGTGCTCGATGCGCGTGACGGAGGCGAAGGACGCATGGTGCGGAACGCGTTCGGCGCGAGCTTCGGAGGCGACGATGCATGACGTTCGCCTACTGCTGTGGCTGAGAGCGCGCCATGCGCGCTCGGCTCTGAACCGAACCTTGCACCTCGTGGGCGCCGGCGTCGACGACGGCGGCTGGGGAGAGCGCGCTTACCAGCTGTACGCGGTGGGCATCATGCTCGTGTGGGCCGCGCTCATGGCCGCAGCGCTCGTCGATGCGATCCAAGGGGTCTTCGTCGGCCTCGCCGCCGCCGTATGCTCGCTCGCGGTTCAGGGGGCGCTGCTCGCGGTGGCGCTCGTCCTGCTGCGCGTCGGCATCGCGGGCGCGCGCACGACGCCGTTGAAGCTGTCGCATCCCGACATAGCCTATCTGGCGGCCAGCGCGGTGAGCGCGCGGGCGCTCGCGGGCGTGTCGGCCGGAGTGCAAGCTTTCGCAGGCGCGGCTGCCGGGGCGGCGCTAGGGTTTCTGCTGGGCGTGGGGTTGGAGAGCGCGTCCGTGCTCGCGGGCGCGCCGGCCGCGGTGGCGCTCGCAGGTGCGGCGCTGGCTGCGGCCGCGGTTGCGCTTGGCTGGGTCGTAGGTTTCGTCCGGCTGGCAAGCGACGGCTGGAGCGGATGGCGCACGGCTGCGGCCGCATTCGTTCTCGTGGCGTTTGCCGTTTCCTGGTGCGGCGTCGCGCTGGCCGCGGGCGCTGATGCGCTGTTGGCTCCTGCGACGTTCGCGGTTCTTTCCGTGGGCGGATTCCTCGTCCTCGCCGTCGCGGCGATCGCCCTCGCCTTGCTTGCGCCGCGCGTGGATATGACGCGCGTCATCGACGAGAACTCCCTGCATGCCGATCTCTGCCGGTTCGGCATGCTGTCGCCCCTCGACCGCAACGACATCGCCGAATACCAGCGTCGCCGCAAGCTGGCCGACCGTCCCGTGCGGTTCTCCCTGCCGCGCGGGGAGGGCCGCCTCGCCCTCGTGCAGCGCGCCGCGCTGTCGCATGCGCGCCAGTACGACGGCCTTGGGAGCCTCGTGATGCAAGGGGCGTTCGTCGTGCCGCTCGGGGTGCTCGCGCTCCTCGGCGCGGGCGGCCCCGTGCTGTTCGTGTTCTGGCTGCCGGTGGCCGTTCTCATGCCGCAGGGCGTGCGCGAGGCCACGCGGGCGTTTCGGGACGACGCGCGCAATCGCCTCGTGCGCGACCGTCTGCCGTTCGGCGTGCTCGAACTGCTGGCATTCGACACGCTGCCCGCGTTCGCCGCCACGACCTTGCTCGCGTGCGGCGCCGTGGCTGCGATGATTCCCATCGGCACGTCGCTTCCTCTCGCGCTTGCGCTTGCGGTGCTGGTCGGCGCCGCATCGCTGCTCTGCTGCGGCCTCGATGCCGTGCGTCTGTTCCCGGGCGGCCCGCGTTTGTGCTACGAGTACGGCGCGCTTGCGCTGGTGGGCGTGGGATTCGCGCTTTCGCTGTTCGCGTCGGCGGCCGTCGCGGCGATGGGTATGGCGCTCTTTGCCGCGGCGGTTGCCCTCGTCGTGCGCTTCGGTTCGGAATGCATGCGCTGAACGCGTCCCCGTCCTGGATGGGATTCCGCATACGACCCCCCAAGCGCAGGCGAGCGGCGGCGCGCTGCGAGCTCGAGTTCGGCCGACGACGACCCTCCGAGCCGCGCTCGCGCGCCGAGGTCGTCGAGCGCGATCAGCGGCGGGGCGCTTCTCGCCCAATGCGCCGCGCGGCCGCCGCGAGGTGCCGGGCGCGGCGCCTCGCGGCTCGCCCTTCGCCGATGTCCGACCTGCGCCCTAAGTGGGGCAGCTGCGAGATCACGATGCCGGCCAGGATGGCAACGACGCCGGCGACCTGGAGCGCTTCAACCGGCTCGCCCAGCACGAGCGTCGACAGGGCGATGCCGCAGGGAAGCTCGGAGGATGCCATGATGGCAGCCAGCCCCGGTGTCAGGTGCGGCGTGGCGATGCCGAACAGCGCTACCGGCACGAACAGCGCGCATAGTCCCAGAACGAGGCCGAACTTCCAGATGCCGTCCTGCAGAACGCCGCTTGCGAAATAGTCGGGGCACAGCGCGAAGCCCAGCGCGCACGCGCCCAGGCACACGACGAGGCCGCGCTGAACGGACGGCATGCCGCGCCCGACGCGGCTCGAGAAGAACATGAAGAAGGTGCAGCTGACGGCCGAGAGCAGCCCGCATGCGATGCCGATGGGGTCAAGAGCGCCCACCGATTCGGAGAACATGCCGCTGGCCATGAGCGTTCCGCCCAGGATAACAGCCGCCGCTGCCGCCTCGGCCGCACGCGGGCGTCTGCGCATGACCACCAGCTGGACGACGATGCCCATCCAGGTGAACTGGAAAAGCAGCGTGATGGCTACCGAAACAGGCAGCAGGGTGAGCGCGTAGTTGTACAGCACGGTGCCGATGCACGTGTTCAGTCCCAGAGCCAAAAGAGCTATCGTCTGTTTGAGGGAAAGCGGGGCCAGACGCTTGCCGCGCGCTCGCTGCACGAGCAGCGCGACTGCGAACAAAAGCGCTGCGAACAATGCCTGGCTCGCTACCACCTGGGTCCAGGTGAAGCCTGCGGCGTACGTTATCTTCACCGTGGTCGCTTGGGCGCCGTAGCTGGCTCCGGCCAAGAATACGATACCGGAGTATCTCAAGGTGTTCTTTTCCATGAGGCCATTCTAACGTACGGCGAGACCTTTCAAATGCTCGATGCCTCGCACGTCGTCGGGTACAATGAAACGCGGACTAGAAGGAGCAGGGAAGACGAAGGAGAGCGAATCATGGCATCGTTTGCAATCGAACCGGCGTTTTGGGAGCTGTTCCCCCAGGCGGAGATCGGCATCGTGGTGGCTCGGGGCATCGACAACGCGCACGAGTCGAGCGAGGACGTGAAGGCGGCGCTGGCCGAGGCGAACAAAGCGGCGCTCGCCCACGTGCCCGATCCCACCATCAGCAAGAACCCCGCAGTGGCGGTGTGGCGCGAGGCGTTCCAGCAGTTCAAGACGAAGAAGGGCGCGCGCTCGTCCATCGAGGCGCTTCTGAAGCGCGCGAGCGGCGGCCGAGAAGTGGGCTCCATCAATCCGCTCGTGGACATCTACAATACCGTGTCGCTGACGTACGCGCTGCCGTGCGGCGGCGAGGACATCGACACGTTCGCCGGCGACCTGCGCCTCACGGTGACGCAGGGCGGCGACGCGTTCCGCGCGCTGGGCGACGAGGCCGATTCCGAGACGCTGCCGGGCGAGGTGTGCTACCTCGACGACGCCGGCGCGGTGTGCCGTTGCTGGAACTGGCGCGACGGCGTGCGCACCATGCTCACCGAGAGCACGACGAACGCGTTCCTCATCCTGGAATCCGTCGACCCGGCGCGCCACGACGACCTCGCAGCGGCCCTCGACGATCTTGCGGCCTGCACCCAGGCGGCCCTCGGCGGCGAGATGGAATCCCATATCGTGACGAAGGACAGCCCGGCGATCGCCCTGTCGTAAGCGCGCTCGTCGCTCTTGCGCGGCCCTGCATCTCCGTCGCCTCCCCGGTGCGACTGTAGGGCCGCGCACTTATATATCACCTGATCAATAGGCATATCCTGTTGCCGAAACTCCACGGTCTGTTCGCTTGCGCACGTCCCTTCGGTGTGCGAACATTCGTTCTCCAAAGAGATCGAGACACGGTGCGGAAGGCGGCGAGGAGCTATGGCGGCGACAGGAGAGGTGCGGGTTCTCGAGACGTTCGGCGGCCGCGTGATCGGCTCGCCCGAAGGCGCCGGCGAGCGCCGGGTGATCTTCCATTCCGACATGAACGCGTTCTACGCGAGCGTCGAGCAGGCCGAGCGGCCGGAGCTGCGGGGCGTGCCGCTCGTGGTGGGCGGGCACGAGGAGCTGCGCCACGGCATCGTGCTGGCGAAGAGCGCGCAGGCGAAAGCGGCGGGCGTCAAGACGGGCGAGGCGCTGTGGGAGGCGCGCGCGAAGTGCCCGGGGCTCGTGGTGGTGCCGCCGCGCTACGAGGTGTACCAGGCGTACTCGGCCATGGCGCGGCGCATCTACTACCAGTACACCGACCTCGTGGAGCCGTTCGGCCTCGATGAGGCGTGGCTCGACCTCACCGGCTCGCTGCCGCTTCTGGGCGGTGACCCGGCGCGCACGGCCGCCGAGATCAGCGGCCGCATCAAGGCTGAGCTGGGCTGCACGGTGTCCGTCGGCGTGTCGTGGAACAAGATATTCGCGAAGTTCGGCAGCGACTTCCGCAAACCCGACGCCATCACGTTCATCACGCCGCAGAACTACCGATGCCGGGTGTGGGAAGCTCCGGTGAGCGAGCTTCTGTACGTCGGCGCCGCCACGCGCGCCAAGCTGCACTCGTCGGGGATCGACCGCATCGGCGAGCTGGCGTGCGCCTCGCCCGAGCTGCTGCGCCGCCGCCTGGGCAAGATCGGGCTTGTGCTGCGCGCGTTCGCGCGGGGCGAGGATGCGACGCCTGTGAAGCCCTACGACCAGGCCAGAAACGAGGTGGACCGCACGGTGAAGAGCTTCGGCAACGGCCTGACCGCGCCGCACGACATCGTGAGCGCGTCCGACGCGAAGGCGCTCGTCTACCTCTTGTCCGAGTCCGTGGCACAGCGGTTGCGCGAGGCGCGCTTCCGCGCGTCCACGGTGTCCATCGGCGTGCGCAGCGCGCGCGACCTGGCCAGCTACTCGCGCCAGACCACGCTGCGCCGCGCCACGAACGTGACCGGCATCGTGGCGCGCACGGCCTGGGGGCTGCTCGCGGCCAACGAGCCGCTGGACGGCGAGCACCCTTTGCGCGGGTTGCACGTGCGCGCCTCGAACCTCGAGCCGTGCGATGCGCCGCAGCAGCTGGAGCTGGCCTTCGACGCGCGCCGGCGCATGTTGGAGGACTTGGACGAGACGATCGACGACCTGCGCCGCCGCTTCGGCAACACCTGCATCCAGCGCGGCGCGGAGCTGCTGGACGAGAGCCTGCTGGGGCTGGATATCAAGAAGGAGAACGTCGTGCATCCTGTGGGCTACTTCTACGACTAAAGGGGGGGGGCGAGGGGCGGGTCGTCCTCCTGCGCGGAGGCCGTGCCCTGTCCGTCATCCTGGGCAAGCGAAGAGGTCTGCGGCTTCCGCTCAGGATGACGACCTGCGGCTCCTTCGACGCGCGACGGGCCGAAGCGGGAGCAAAAGGGGAGCCCTGGCAGTTTTTCAAGGGCTCGTCGACATCGAGCGGACGACTCGTTTTCGCCCGTCAGGCGTTTCTCGGGCGGCGGGGAGGCCGTGCGACGGTTTTCGGTCGTGAGATTGTCAGGGCTCTCAATTTGCGCCCAATCGGGCCGCCGCCGACGAAGCGTCGGGCGAAGAGCGCGGATCGGCAGGATGGAGAGGGGAGCGGGGGCATGGTGCAGGGCATAGCGGCGCGGCGGAAGCGGTATGTGGAGGTGGAAGCGACGTTCCTCGAAGATGGGCGCATCGTGCCGCGCGCCGTAATTTGGCATGACGGACGGCGCTTCCCCGTGCGCGCCGTGCTGGGCGTGCGGCGGTGCACGTCGCTCAAGGTGGGCGGCGAGGGCGTGCGCTACGACGTGCTGGTGGGCCATGCGCATACGTTCCTGTTCCACGAGGAGCCCCGCTGGTTCGTGGAGGAGATCGTGTACGAGCCGCTCGACCCGCTTCTCGACGGCGGGGCATGCGCCTGGGGTGCGGACTGAGGGTTCGCCGGTTCAGCGGGCCACTTCGGCGGCGGGTGAGGCGAAATCCGGTCTCCTGCGGTAAAAATCGACCGGTTTGGTAATCCTGGCGGGGCCCGAACCGTCGCTTCAACGGTCGACGAGTTCCGCCTTCGCGCGTTTGCCCAGGTCGGACGTTTCATCAGAAAATGAAATCGAAATGGTGGGATTACCAGACCGCCTCGTTTTTACCTCTCGATCGCGATTTTCGCCGCATCGACCTTGGAGGCGGGTGGCGCCGCTGCGCCCTGGTCGCGTAGAATGGAATCGTCAGAGGGCTGGGAAAGGAGCGAGCATGCATATCGAAACGCCGGGCGAGCGCTCGTCCGAGCTGGTGGCCGCACTGGCGGACGTGTGGGAGCGCTCGGTGCGCGCCACGCACGACTTCCTCGCCGAGGACGATATCGTGGGGCTGCGCCCCGAGGCGGAGTCGGGCATCGCGGGCGTCGAGCGGTTGACGGTGGCGTACGACGGCGGTGCGCCGTGCGGGTTCGCGGGGTCGCAGGACGGCAAGCTGGAGATGCTGTTCGTCGCGCCGGAGGCGCGTGGGCGCGGTGTCGGGCGCGCGCTGTTGGCGCATGCCGTCGAGCATGCGCGCGTGCGCACGCTCGACGTGAACGAGCAGAACCCCCAGGCCGTCGGGTTCTACGAGCACGAAGGGTTCGTCGTGGCGGGCCGCTCGCCCGTCGACGACGCCGGCCGTCCGTTCCCGTTGCTGCACATGCGCCTGGTCTGAGCCGGCGAAGAGGAGGCGCGCGATCGCGACGGCATCCGCCATCGCGCTGGGAGCGCTTGCGGTGGCCGTGCTGCTGACCAGCCTCGCGTGCTACCTGCTGTACTACCGCTTAAAACCGCGGCGTGCCTACGTGGCGGGGGCCGTTCCGCTGGCCGCGGTGGGTCTGTTCGCCGCGGCGATGGCCGTCGTGGCGGCGTTGATTCGATAAACGGTGGAGGCTCGCAGACGCGGAGGCGAGCTCACGGGCGCTTCGGTATACTGGTCGTGCGAAGAAAGGAACCCCGCATGACCGAGTCCGCACGCCGATCCGCCGATACCCGGCCGCCTCGTCCGGCCCGTCCCGACATTCCGGGCGAGCTGACGGAGGTGGACGACCTCGCCGGCTGGATCGAGCGCGACAACGGCGGCGACCTGCGCGTGTCCCATGTTCTCGTGCGCGGGGACGCGGCCGAGGGGGCCGACTTCTCCCTCGTCGAGCTGACCGAGTCCCGCGTGGAAGGGTGCTCGTTCGTCGGCTGCGATTTCGATCGGGCCATGGCGTCCGACGTGGCGTTCTCGAACTGCGATTTCTCAAATTCCACGTTCTCCCAGGCGAACTTCACGCGCTGCACGTTCTCTTCGTGCAAGTTCACGGGCGCCGACCTGCTGGAGGCGGTGCTGTCGCGCGTGGAGGTGCGCGATTCCACGTTCGCCTACGCGTCCGTCGCGAAGGGGAAGCTGGAAGACGTGAGCGTGAGATCCACCGACTTTTCCGGCGCTGACTTGGCCGAGCTGCGACAGCGCCGCGTCGAACTCGACGACGTGCGCTTCGCGGGCACTAGCTTCTTCCGTGCGAGCTTGGACGGTGTGGATTTATCCTCGTGTCGATTGGCCGATATCGTGCTGTCGGATACGATGGAGGAGCTGCGCGGCTGCTCGATGGACCTGTTCCAGGCTGCCGGCATCGCGCGTCGACTGGGCGTGAACGTCAAAGACTAGCGAATCGCGCGGCGCCGGGCGCCCGCGCAACGTGAGGAGTTTCGAAGCATGGACGAACAGGTGCAACCGCGCGGGCTGAGCGCGGCAGAGGTAGAGGAGCGGGTTGCCCGCGGCGAGGTGAACGTGGATGCCGGCGTGCACACGCGCTCCGTCCGCCAGATCGTGCGCGAGAACACGCTCACGCTGTTCAACGCCATCAATGTGATCCTGGCCGTGTTCGTGCTGGTCACCGGTTCGTACAAGAACATGCTGTTCATGGTGGTCATCGTGTGCAACACGGCTATCGGCATCGTGCAGGAGATTCGCTCGAAGCGCACCACTGACCGTCTGTCCATCGTGGCCAGCTCGAAAGCCACCGTGCTGCGCGACGGCGCGCGGACGGAGCTGCCGCTCGACCAGTTGGTGCGCGACGACGTCATCGAACTGGGGCGTGGCGACCAGATCCCCGCCGACGCCGAGGTGGTATCGGGCACGTGCGACGTGAACGAGAGCCTGCTCACCGGCGAGAGCAAGCTGGTGAAGAAGCGCCCGGGCGACGAGCTGATGAGCGGCTCGTTCGTGAACGCGGGCATCGTCCTGGCGCGCGTGGTGCACGTGGGCGCTGAGAACTACGCGGCGAAGATCAGCGCCGAGGCCAAGCAGCACAAGGCCGTGAACTCCGAGATCATGAACAGCCTGAACCGCATCATCCGGTTCGTCAGCTTCGTCATCTTCCCGCTGGGCGCGTTGCTGTTCGCGCGCCAGCACTTCCTCGGCGGCGTCGAGACCAACGGCGCCATCCTATCCACGGTGTCGGCGCTCGTGGGCATGATCCCCGAGGGGCTCATCCTGCTCACGTCCACGGTGCTGGCCGTAGCCGTGGTGCGTTTGGCGAAGTCGAAGGTGCTCGTGCAGCAGCTGTACTGCATCGAGACGCTGGCACGCGTGGACACGCTGTGCCTCGACAAGACGGGCACCATCACCACAGGCAAGATGGAGGTGGAGGCAGTGTGTCCGGTGAAGGGCGTCGGGCAGGACGCGGTGGACGCGGCGTTCGCCTCCATCGCCCGTGCGGACGATGATCCGAACGACACGGCGCTTGCCATCGTCGAGCACTATGCGCAAAGCGGCGTGCGGTCGCTGGAACCTGTGCGCTCCGTCCCGTTCTCGTCCGACAAGAAGTGGTCGGGCGCCACGTTTGCGAACGGGGAGAGCTACGTCATGGGCGCCGGTCAGTTCATTCTGGGCGATGCGTTCGTCGAAGTGGCCGAGCAGCAGGAACGGCTGGCCGCCGACGCGCGCGTGCTCTTGCTGGCGCGCGTGGAGGGCTTCACCGAGGACGGCGATCTGGCGGGGAGGCCCGAACCGCTGGGATTCGTGGCCATCCACGACCAGATCCGCGCGACGGCCGCGCAGACCATCGGCTACTTCAAGGAGCAGGGTGTCGACCTCAAGGTGATCTCGGGAGACGATCCGCGCACGGTGTCGGGCATCGCGTCTCAGGTGGGCGTGCCAAGGGCCGAGGCGTACGTGGACGCGACCACGCTGGCCGACGACGCGGCCATCGCCGAGGCCATCGAGCGCTACAGCGTGTTCGGCCGCGTGAAGCCCGAGCAGAAGAAGGCGTTCGTCGTGGCCCTCCAGGAGAAGGGTCACATCGTGGCCATGACGGGCGACGGCGTGAACGACACGCTGGCGCTCAAGCAAGCCGATTGCAGCGTGGCCATGGCGGCCGGTTCGGACGCGGCGCGCAACGTGGCGCAGCTCGTGCTCGTGGACAACGACTTCGCTGCCATGCCGAAGGTGGTGGCCGAGGGGCGGCGCTCCATCAACAACCTGCAGCGCTCGGCGTCGCTGTTCCTCGTGAAGACGCTGCTGTCCATGACGCTGGCCGTGCTGTTCATCCTGCTGCCGTGGCAGTATCCGTTCCAACCTATCCAGATGACGCTGATCAGCGCGTTCACCATCGGGCTGCCGTCGTTCGTGCTGGCGCTCGAGCCCAACAAGGACCGCATCAAGGGGCGCTTTTTGGAGAACGTCATCGTGAAGTCCATTCCCGGGGCCATCTGCGCGGTGCTCACCATCCTCATCGTGAACACGGTGGGCTACAACGTGCTGCACCTCGATTACGAGCACGTGTCCACGCTGTGCGTGCTGCTGACGGCCTGGATCGGCGCGCTTCTGATCGTTCGCCTGTCCATCCCGTTCACGCCCATCCGCGCGGCGCTGCTGGTCGTGGTGGTGGGCGGCACGGTGCTCGGGGCCACGGTGCTGCACGGCCTGTTCGGCATCGAGCTGTTCACCTTCGGCATGACCGTGCTGTTCACCGTCCTCGCCATTGGCGTGACAGGCCTGTTCCACGTGCTGTTCGGCATCTTCGACGCCTGGCATGCCAAGCGCCTCGCGAACATGGTGTAGAAAAGCGGCTGCCGTCTTTCTATCGTCCTACGGGCCGGCGCTTCGCGGGCTGCGGGCGGGCGGCGCGTGCTCTCTCGGACGGCGCCGCGCTTGTGGCGGATGCGGCCGTTTGCTATGATCGCCTTGCGGCGGCCGGCAAGCCGGCTCGTCTCCCCGTGGATCGGAGGATCTATGAACGGCAACGTCAGCAAGGTCATCGCGGCGACGGCGGCAGCGTCTCTGGCGTGCGAAGTGCCGCTTCCGGCATTGGTGGACGAGGTGGTGGTGGCGAGTCCGCGCGATCTCGGAACCGATGCGTTCGCCGAGGAGCTCGGGAGGGTTTTAGGGCGCGAGGTCGCGACCGACCCCGCCGACCTATTCCCGGTGATCACGCACGAGGCGTACCTGCCCGAAACCCACGACCCCGAAGCGCCGCAAGCCCCTCGCCGCCCGCAAAGGGAATACCCCCGCTAGCAACGTTTGCTAGCGCCTGCGGCCGAAGCCGCTTGCGCCGTTGCGGCGCAGGGAGCGCGAGAACGCCGCGCTGCCCACCGTCGCCTTGGGCACGAACTGGCTTGCGAGCGCCTTCTCCGCCTCCGTCGCGTCGTAGCCGTCGATGTCCAGCGTGGGGATGCGCTCGCCCAGCAGCTTCTCGATATCGAGCAGCTGCGCCTTCGCCTCGGGGCTGACGAACGAGATGGCGTAGCCGGTCTCGCCGGCGCGGCCTGTGCGGCCGATGCGGTGCACGTAGTCCTCGGGGCTCTCGGGCAGATCGTAGTTCACCACGTACTCGATGTTCGACACGTCGATTCCGCGGGCCAGCACGTCGGTGGCAACGAGGACGTCGATGGCGCCTTTGCTGAAGCCCTCGAGCGCCCGCTTGCGCTGCACCTGCGTCTTATCGGAATGGATGGAGTCCGCGCGGAAGCCTGCACGCTTCAGCTGGCCGGTGCATATCTCGGCGCGCGTCTTCGTGTCGGTGAACACGATGACGCGCTTGCTGCCGCGCTGCTGGAGCACGAGGCGCAGCAGCTCGGGCTTCTTCATCGGGCCGACGGGGATCATGAACTGGTCGATGGTGTCGGCGGTCTCGCCTTTGTGGGACACCTCGACGAACGCGGGATCCTTCAAGATGGAGGACACGCTCTGCATGACCTTGCGGTCGAGCGTCGCCGAGAACAGCAGCGTCTGGCGCGAAGAGGGCGTGGCGGCCACGACCTTCTTCATGGTAGGCCAGAAACCCATGTCCAGCATGCGGTCGGCCTCGTCCAGCACGAGCACCTCCACGTCGCCCAGCTTGACGACGCCGCGCTCCATGAGGTCGTACAGCCTGCCGGGCGTGGCCACGAGGACGTCGATGCCGCGGTCGAGCTTCGCGATCTGCCCCTTGTACTTCGTGCCGCCCATCACGGTGAGCATGCGGCGGTTCGACGCTTTCGCCAGCTGCGTGCAGGCGGCGTCGATTTGCTGGGCCAGCTCGCGCGTGGGACTCACGACGAGCGCCCGCGGCGATCCCGGGCGCTTGGCGCGGCCGATGCGCTCGAACAGGGGCAGCGCGAACGCGGCTGTCTTGCCGGTGCCGGTGGTCGCGGCGGCCACGACATCGCGACCTTCGAGGACCAACGGGATCGCTTGCTCCTGCACGGGGGTGGGGGCGGTGAAACCCATCCGCTCGACGGCGGACAGGGTCGTCTCGGACAGGCCGAGGTCTTGAAACGTCGAACTCAAAGCGTATCTCCAAGCATCATTGCGGGATTCGCGCGACGCGCCGCGCCGGCGGCTCTCATCGCGTGCGGCGCGGATGTGGGTGCGCGCCGATCACCTGCGTCTATGATAGCCTATCATGCGCGTTTGCGGGAGGTTCCGCGCGAATACCCCGCAACCTGAGGCGTTGCCGACGCGACGGGCAGGGGGGGGGAGTGCGTCCGGGCTAGCCTGTTTCGAGGGGATACGGATCTTCCTCGCTAATTGCACGCTTTTGTCAACCATTTCTTGGCATTTGAGGCCGTTTTGGTTGACAAAAGCGTGCATGAGCAGACCTTCGCCGTGTTGTCCGCAGGTATCGAGCGGGATGGAGCATCGTGCAACAGGGAACCTTTTCGCAGCGTTTGCCGGCGGGAAAGGGCCCTGGCTACCTCGGCTCGCGGGCGGTTGCCGCAGTGCGAGCGGCCTCGGCGGCGCTTTCGACGCTGCGACGCGCGGTCATGCGCACGAGCGCCAGCGCCAACGCGGCGGCGGCCAGGGCGAACAGCGCGCCCGCAGGGCCGGTGGCCAGAAGCCCGCCCGCGTTCACCACGAGCCCGCCCGCGAACGAACCCAGCGCGATGCCCGCGTTGAACGACATGGGATGCAGCGACGCCGAGAACGTGAGCGCGCTGGGGTAGTCGGTGCGCGCGACGCTCTGGAACAGCATCTGCACGGTGGAGTTCATCACGTACATGAGCAATCCCACCGCGAGGATGTTCGCGATGCCGACGGCGCCTGCGGGCAGGCTCACGGCCAGCAGGGCCAAAAGCGCCGCGTGGACGGCGAAGGCGGCGGGCAGCGCGCGCAGCCCGAAGCGGCCGGCAACCCAGCCCGACAGCAGGTTCGATCCCACGCATGCCGCGCCGAACAGCAACAGCACAAGGCTTGTGCCTGCGGCATCGAGGCCGACGACGTCGGCGAGGACGGGGGCGAGGTAGGTGTAGAACACGTAGGTGGATGCCGCGCCCGCGAGGATCATGGCGATGTTGGTCAGCACGCGGCCGTCGGCGAGCAGACGCAGCTGCGATCGGAGGGTGGGGTCCGCACTTTCGGCGCGCGCGTGCCCGGGCGTGCGGGGGAGCGTTGGCAGCAAGACGGCGCTCACGGCCAAGCCGAGCACGAGCACGCACGCGTAAGCGGCTTTCCAGTCGAACAGGTCGGCCAACGTCGCTCCGATGGGCACGCCGACGACGCTTGACACCGAGAAGCCTGCCAGCACGAATCCCAGCACGGCGGCCACGCGTTTCGGCGCCACGATGTCGGGCACGTAGGTGAGCGCGAGGGCCAGAAGCGTGCCGGATGTGACGGCGGGCAGCACGCGCGAGACGAGCAGCAGCGCGTAGCCGTCTGCGAACAGGGTGAGCAGGTTTCCGGCGTTGAACACCACCAGCAGCGCCGCCATCACCTTGAAGCGGTCGGCGCGCGCCGTGGCGAGCGCTACGATGGGCGTGGCGACGGCGCAGGCCAGCGCGTAGTACCCCACGAGGTCGCCGATGAGCGTGAGCGGCTCGCCCAGCCCCTCGGCCACGTCGGGCGTAATGCCTATCAGCACGAACTCGGCGAACCCGAGCGCGAACGCGAGGGTCGTCAGCAACGCGGTTGCGAACGCGTTGCGCTTGCGGCTTGTGCGGTTTTCGGTGTCCATGGCAGCCTCCAGCAAAGGTAGTGCGAACAGTGCTTGTTTTCCTCCTCTACCGTACCGCCGAGATAGGCGAATAGCCAATGCCTATAATGAAAGCATCTTCATGCCTGAAAAGCATGGGGAAGCTGAGGCCGCTGCGGAACCCTTGGCATGCGGGTGCTTTCTGGCCTTGACGCAAGAGAGGCCGACTTGAAAAAGGTTCGTCAAGCGTTAATCGATCGCGGGCCGCCCTTCTTTCTCCTCGTCCTCCCATATCATTATATGAGTAATATAGTCATGGACAAAAACATGCCCGAATCTGCATTTTTATTGAGTCGTGTACATGCGGATGCACTCTCTACCAGGCGTTTTTGCAACCAAGTCCTTTTGAAGCCCGCAAAACTCTGCAAAAAACTATCGAATACTAGCCCTTTTTGTCCATGATGATTTTAATCATATATAAATGCCATGACGGTCCGGGGGTGTGCGAAGCGTGCGAGAGGCGTCAAGGGGACGGGATATAGCATGTGGGGAGGGGCCGCATGCGTCGTATCCACTGCCTTCCCTGACGCGTTGAAAGGAGCGCCGGGAAGGGGCGCTCCTTTCGCGTTGGGAGGAGGGTGTGAGGAAAAGAGGAGGCTATTCCTTGCGCAGCCATTCGTCGCCGCCGTCCGAGCATTCGCCGCCCGGCCGGTAGCTGGCGATCTTGGCGTCGAGACGCTTCGCGGTGGCCTGCATCTCCTCGAGCTTCGCGACCAGTTTCGCGCGCTGCTCTTCCAGAATCTCAAGGCGGGCGGCGGCGGTGTGCTCGCCTTCCTGGAACAGCGCCACGTACTCCACGAGCGCCTCGATCTGCACGCCCGATTCGCGCATGCAGCGGATGAACTCCACCCAGCCGCAGTCGTATTCGGTGAAGTCGCGGATGCCGTTGGGCAGCCGGGTGACGTGGGGGACGAGCCCGATGCGCTCGTAGTAGCGAATGGTGTCGACCGAGATTCCGTAGCGTTTCGCGACTTCGGCGATTTGCATAGCGCGCCTCCTAGCAGGTCGTGGGGAAGTCCGTTCATCCCGCTATCAACATACCGCGCTGCTCAACCGATAGCCAATGCTTATATCGAAAGGTTCACCATGCTTGGGAGGCATGAAGAACCTCAAGCAGCCCTTGAGTTGGCCGGCGGCCGTGCGCCGTCTAAACCCCGCATCCCATGAGGCGTGCGCGGTTGACTTCGTGCAGGCGCTTCTCGATGGCGCCCGGCGCATCGACTCCCGTGGCGGTCACCACGCCCACGAGGCGTGCCTGCTCGAAGCAGTCGACCCAGCCTTGCAGTCCCTTCGTCGCCCCGTCGAACGCATGGGCGTCCTCGTCGGCCGCCGTGGCCAACAGGTACACGTCGCGAAACGCAGGATCGGCGGCATAGGCCGGGTTGCTGCGGTCGAGCAGGGTCTTCATCTGACCGGCCATCTCGAAGAAGTAGATGGGCGTGGCGAACGCGATGGCGTCGGCCGCGACGATGCGCTCCACGATGGCGGCCGCATCGTCTTTCAGCGGGCATGCGGCGCCGGCTTGGCAAGCCAAACACCCGCGGCAAAACTCGATGCGCTTGCCGCGCAGGCTGACCGTTTCCACGTCGTGGCCCGCCTCGCGCGCCCCTTCGGCGAACGCGAGCGCGAGGGCGTGCGAGTTGCTGGTCGGGCGCAGGCTGGCCGATACCACCAGGACGTTCTTTCCCATGGGGTTTCCTCTCGTCGTATGCGATGCGTCGATCGTCTTGTCGCGTTCCAGTGTGCCCCTTGGAGCAGGCTCCAAGTCAAATGGAGGTTTCATGGCGACGCGAGGAGGGGGTGGGAGAGAAGAAGCTTTCGCCGCGTCCTCGCAGGCCGCTGCCGGGCTTCGGGAAACGCCGAAACAGTTGCGTACGGTCTACGAGATGCCTGCGTCGTCTTCCGCATGCCTCGCGCATACACGTTCCATGGCGTCGAGGAAGGCCTGCGTCTGCTTGTTGGGCATGGAGGACCGCCAGACGAGGCCCTGGTGAGCCTCGAAGCGCGGGGCGAAGGGAACGAAGCGAAGGTCGCTGCTCTCGCTCGCGTCGAACAGGCCCTCGTAGGTGAGCATGCAGCTCATGCCCTGGCGCACGAGGTAGCGGCCGTTCAGAGGCAGGTTGAACGTGGCGACCACGTCCATCCGATCCAGCGCGTCGCCCGCCCAGTCGCGCAGTGTTCCAGCGAGAGCCTGGCGCGAGGCGATGACGCTCTGTCCTACCAGGTCGGCAGGCGAGATGCCCTCGAGTCGCCCCACCGCGCTGTCGCGCAAGGCCACCGCGCCCCATACATCCGTCACTGGCAGGTGCATCGTGTTCATCTTGGCGTGCTCGCGCATCTCGCACTCCAGCATCACGTCGTAGAACCCGCGCACCAGCCCGTCCTTCAGCTCGGCGGTGGTGCCGCTGTGGATGGCGAAATCGACGGCGGGGTAGGTGCGCCGCACCTCGTCCATGGCCTGCGCGATGAGCGTCATCGCCTGGGATTCGCCCGCTCCGATGTGGACGGTGCCGCCGATCGATCGCTCGGAGGGCAGCATGTCCTCCTCGGCCTTGCGCGCCAGCTCCACGATGGACTCCGCGTAGCGGCACAGGATGGATCCTTGATCGGTCAGCTCGATGCCCTTGGGGCCGCGCGTGTACAGCTCGCGCCCGAACTCCTTCTCGAGCGACGACAGCTGGCGCGAGAGCGTCGGCTGGGTGATGTGCAGGGCTTTCGCCGCGTTCGAGATGTTGCCCTCGCGCGCGACGGCCAGGAAGTACTCCAAGGTCCTCAGTTCCACGACGCCCTCCTGTCGCTCGTTCAGCAAAGCTATACAAAACCGGTATGAAGAACAATTCATTATAGGCATTTTTCATAGCGCCTCGCCGGTTTTAGTATCGGCAGCAGAGAGAAACCGTGCAACTCAAGGAGAAAGGGGAGCATATGTCCCTGCTCGACAAAAGCCTGAAGCGACGTGATTTCCTGAAGGGGACGGCGGCGGCCGCAGCGGCGACGGCGGCGTTCGGGCTGTCCGGCTGCTCGACGGGCACCGCGCAGGATGCCGGATCGGACGGCGCGCACGTCGTGGCGTCCGATACCAGTATCCTAGCTGATGCGGGCGAGTGGATGCCCATTCACTGCCACCAGAACTGCAACCAGATGTGCCTGAACATGGGCTACGTGGTGGACGGCGTGGTCGTCCGCCAGAAGACCGACGACGCCCGCGAGGACAGCTTCGACTGCCCGCAGCAGCGCGGCTGCCTGCGTGGGCGGTCCCTGCGCCAGCAGGTGTACAACGCCGACCGCATCAAGTACCCCATGAAGCGCAAGAGTTGGCAGCCGGGCGGCGGCGAAAACGCCCACGGCGAGCTGCGCGGCAAGGACGAGTGGGAGCGCATCGGCTGGGACGAGGCGCTCGATTTGGTGGTAGGCGAACTCAAGCGCGTCTACGCCGAGTACGGCCAGGACGCCGTCATCTGCAACGGCTGGCGCTGGGCGCCCGGCTCGGCCATGTTCCCCGTCATCGGCGGCGCGGTGTACAACACCGAGACCGAGTCGTTCGGCTGCTGGGCCTTCCAGACCGAGGCGCTGGGCCTGTACTCCTGGGGCGATCACCCCGATATCATGATGGGCCCCGACAAGTACGACCTGCCGAACGCCGACACCATCGTGCTGTACGGCTGCAACCCCGCCTGGGCGCAGCACTCCAGCATGTACTGGCTGAACAACGCCAAGGAATCCGGCACCGGCTTCGTGTACGTGGGCCCCAGCTACAACGTGACCGCCGCGCAGCTGGGCGCGCGCTGGATCCGCGTGCGGCCGGGCACCGATACGGCGTTTTTGCTGGCCGTGATCTACGAGATGATCCGCCTGGACGAGGAGCGCGGCGACGTCATCGACTGGGATTTCGTGAACGAGCGCACGGTGGGCTTCACGCCCGAGACCATGCCGGAGGACGCGGCGACTGACGAGAACTACCGCGACTACATCCTGGGCGCCTACGACGGCACGCCGAAAACCCCGGAATGGGCGAGCGAGATCTGCGGCACGCCGGTGGAGGACATCACGTGGTACGCCGAACTGGCCGCCAAGGACAACAAGGTGATCTTCTTCCATAGCTACGCGGCCTCCCGCTACCTGGGCGCCGAGAATCTGCCGCAGGCGTTCATGACCGTGTCGGCGCTGGGCGGCCATTACGGCAAGTCGGGTCACGGCTCGGCCGCCATCTACACGTGGGACGCCGGCGATTCGGGCTACCGCCTCATCCAGCATGCGGGCGGCGAGTACGCCTACATCGACAACCTGGTGGGCTCGCCGGGAGCGACCGGCCCCAACCGCTGTATCGAAGGCAACTCGTGGTGGAGCTCGTTGGCAGAGGGGAAGTACCTGTCCTCGTCCGAGGGCCCTTACGACCTAGGATCGGGCGACGACCCCGCCAAGCTGCGCGCGAACACGCCCACCTATCACGCGGCGCGCGAGATGCCGGTCAACCCGCGCCTCATGTTCGCTACCAACTCGAACTTTATGCAGACGCGCGGCAACCTGCCCACCGCCATCAAGGTGATGCGCGCCGCCGACACCTGCATCTCGCTGGAGATCAAGTACTCGCTGACCGCCTCCTTCGCCGACATCATCCTGCCGGTGGCCACCCACTGGGAAGGCAACGACGACGAGGAGTGGGGCGAGCTCTGCTGGCCGAGCCCCTTCGGCGACGGCAACGGGCAGAAGCAGCGCAAGGACGCGCTTGTTGCCTGGCGCCCGCTGGTGAAGCCGATGTACGAGGCGCGCGAGGAGAAACGCATTTGCCGCGACATCATCGAGCGCATGGGCTTCGACGCGGACGACGCCTACCCCAAGAGCAACTACGACCAGTGGCTGGGCTACTTCCTGGGGATGCGCGAGCTTTCCGAAGACCTCTCCCGCTGGGAGCCGGTGATCACCTGGACGGCCGATGACAACCGGAAACACCACGCGAACTATCCGGAGCAGCAGGGCAAGATCTCGTTCGACCAGTTCATGGCTGACGGCTCGTACGTGGCGCACCGTTCGCCCGACGACAGGCGCAACTACGTCGGCTACCGCGACGACAAGCTGGGCATCGGCGAGAACGGCGAGGTGGTCGTGGCAGACACCGCGTGGCCGCGCCCGTCGCGCTCGGGCAAGCTGGAGATCTACTGCCAGTTCAAAGCCGACAACGTGAACCGCACGGGGCTCAACTCCGAGCCCATCAAGCCTTACGCGAACTACTTCGTGCCCAACCGCGGCTACCAGGACACGTTCGCCGACTGGGGCGCCAAGGTGAAGGGCGCCTACCCGCTGCAAGCGTACACGCCGCACTACATGCGCCGCGCGCACACCTGCTACGACAACATGACGTGGACGCAGGAGGCGTTCAGGAACCCGGTGTTCATGAACGCGCAGGACGCCGAGGAGCGCGGCATAAAGGCGGGCGACACGGTGGTGTGCTACAACGACTTCGGCCGCATGCTGCGCATCGCCCAGCCGCTGCAGGGGATGATGCCGGGCACCGTCGGCATCCCGCACGGCGTGCGCTCGCTGTTCGACGAGAGCGACCCCGACAACATCGTCGACCGCGGCGGGTCCGAGCAGATGCTGTCCGACGGGCAGCAGTCGAACTACTTCCCCCAGGTGGACGGGTACAACAGCTTGCTCATCGAGATCGAGAAGTACGAGGGCGAGGCGCTGGTGGAAGACTGCGACCGCGGCCCGTTCCTGGCTGCCGGCATCGACGCCGAGGGAACGCCCGCCTACGTCGCCGAAGGCATGTACGAAGGCAAGGAGGCTTAAACCATGAGCTTGGGATTCTACGTTGACGTGCAGCGCTGCATCGGCTGCCGAACCTGCCAGGTGGCGTGCAAGGACCGCCACAACCTGCAAGCGGCGGGCCCTCGCACCCGGCGCGTGGGAAGCTTCGAATGCGGGACGTACCCGGAGGTGGGCATGTTCCATCTGACGGTGTCGTGCAACCACTGCGACGATCCGGCCTGCGTGGCGGGGTGTCCCACCGGCGCCATGTTCAAGTCCGACGACGGCACGGTGCAGCATGTCGACGACCGCTGCGTCGTATGCCGCAACTGCATGATCACGTGCCCCTACGGCGCGCCGCAGTTCGACGAGGACGAGAACATGATCGTGAAATGCGACGCCTGCAAGGCGCTGCGCGAGGACGGTCGCAACCCGGTGTGCGTGGACGCGTGCCCCATGCGCGCCATCGAGTTCGGCGATGCGGACGAGCTGCGCGCGAAGCACGGCGACGCCGTGAGCGAGCTGCCGGTGCTGCCGTCGGCGGCGACCACGCAGCCGAACCTGCTGCTGCACGCGTCGTCCGAGGCGCGGCGCAGCGACTTCAACGAGGTCGTGCTGTGAGCGCGCCGACCGACCCGGCGGGCGAGTCCGTCGCGCTCGAGGCCCTGCTGCTCGCACGCGCGCGACTGTACGCGCTGTTCCACAAGCTGTTCGGCGCGGCTCCGGATGCGGCGGCGATCGAGGCCCTGCTGGGCGAGGCGACGGCCGATGCGGTTGACGAGTACGCGGAGGACGACGAGACCATGCGCGGCTTCGGGCGCTTCCTGTCCGAGCTAGCTGCCGTGGAGGGGCGCGCCGCGCTGCTGGAGGCGGCGCGCGACGAGTACGTGCGTCTGCTGGTGGGCCCCGGCGCGCTGCCGGCGATTCCATGGGAGGCGCCGTACCGCACGGGCGAGCCGACCGTGTTTCAGGAAGGCACGCTGGCCGTGCGCGCCGCGTATCGGGCGCGCGGCGTGCAGCCGAAGAAGTTGCAGCGCGTCCCCGACGACCACGTGGCGCTCGAATGCGCGTTCATGGCGCTCGAGGCGCGGCGCTCGCTCGCGCAGCTGATCGCGTGTGACGTGCGCGCGCTGGCGGCCGGGCTGCGCGCGCAGCAGTCCTTCGCCGTCGAGCATATGGCCGGATGGCTGGGAGAGTACGCGAAGGGCCTGCGCCGCTCTGCGACGGCGGTGCTCTACCCGCAAGCGGCCGAGGCGCTGGCCGCGTTCGTCGCCCTCGACGCGACGTTCTTGGCCGAAGCGGCGCTGTGGGCCGAGGAGGTTTCGGCGTCGGGCGAAAAGTTCGAAGCGCTGGGAGCGGTCGCCGGATCGCCCGAGGCGCAGATGTTCGCCGCCGCCGAGGAGGCTCTGGCGGCGCTCGAGCAGACGCGTCCCTTCGGCATCGAGGACTACGAGCTGGCGGCGTGCGAGGGTTGAGGCCCTGTCAGGAAGAGTCGGCGCGGCGGGTCGTTCGCCGCGCCTGGATCCAAGTGAGGACGGATGATGACGATGATCTCTGAGTTTCCCTTGTTCTTGTTCACGACGCTGGGCGGGCTGGCGGCCGGTGCGTACGTGGCGGCGGCGATATTTCCGGATGTTGATCGCAAGCCGAAGCGGCCGTGGCTGTTCCCGCTCGTATGCCTCGCGCTCTTGGGCGTCGGGCTGCTGGGCGTGCTCGGGCACCTCGGGCGCCCCGAGCGCTTCCTGCTGGCGATGAGCAACCCTTCGTCGATGATCGCCGAGGAGGCGTACTGGTCCATCGCATTCGGGGCGCTGATGCTGGTCGATTTCGTTTTGTTGCTGCGCCGAGGCGCCAGCCCGCGCGCGGTGCGCGTCGTGGCCGCCGTGGCGGCGGGCGCCCTCATGTGCGTCATGGGATGGGCGTACTTCACGAGCTACGGCAACCCCGCCTGGGCTGCGTGGCAGACGCTGCCGCTGTTCGTGCTGGGCGATCTTGTCATGGGCTCCGCGCTGTGGGCTCTGATGCGCGAGGGCGCGTACCGCTCGGACGCGTTCGCCGCGGCCTTCGCCGTGCTCGGCGCGCTGGCGGTGGCGTCGATCGCGCTGATAGCCGCGCACTTCGCGGGGCTCGGCTACGGCGCGCTGCCGTTCGCGGCCGCCGTCGTGCTGGTGGTTGCGGGCGTGGCTTTCGGTTGGCTTGCTTGGAAGGACAGGCTGTCCGGCGCGGTTGCCCCCGTGCTCGCTTTCGCCTGCCTGTTCGCCGGCGTGGCCGCAGCCCGCTATGCGTTCTATGCCGCGAGCGTTTTGTAGGGAGGCGACGGCCTGAAAGGGGATGGTTCCCTTTCAGGCCGCTTTACGAAGCGTTTTCGATCGGCAGGATCGGCACGACATCAGAGAAACGTTGACGAAGGGAGCTGCGATGGAGGAGGCGCGTGTGGATAGGCGCACGTTCGTCATGGGTGCGGCCGCGATAGGCGCGGCGGCGTTGACGGGCGGGATGCTGGGCGGATGCGCGGGCGGGGAAGGCGCGGAGCCGGCGGTAGGGTCAGCGCCCGTCGAGCCCTCGCCGATGCTCGAACCTGCCCCCGCCTCCTCCTCCGAGCCGCTGCCGTACGACTCCGTATTCCCGCCGCACGAGCCTTGTGGCCGCGGCGTGGGCGCAAGGCCGGGGCGCGTGGCCTGGGTGCGCGACGCGGCGGCCGTGACCTGGGACGGGTCGGGCTACTGGTGGCAGCGCGAGCATTTCGACGAGGACGCGGTCCGGCGCATGGTGGACGACGGCGTGGCTGCGGCGGCGGGCGCGGACGATGCGGCGGCCGGATGGCGCGTGCTGTTCGAGGCGCACAACGCGCGCGCCGGGCGCGCGGGCGGCTATCGGGCGGGCCAGCGGATCGCCGTCAAGGCGAACATGAACGGCGCGGGCACGTTCGGCGCGGACGAGGACAGCGCCATGAGCTATACGACGCCGGTTCTTTTGCGTGCGCTGCTGCTGTCGCTCGTGGAGGACGCGGGCGTAGCGGCGGGCGACATCGCGGTGTACGACGCGTGCCGCATCTTCCCGGCGCATATGATGGAGCTCTGCTCGGAGGGCGCGCTTGCCGGCGTGCGCTTCCGCTACTACGACGAGGGCGGCCCGAACGACGCCGCAGGCGACGAGAGCGCGCCCGTCGTCTGGTCGGCCGACGTGGCGGGCGCGGCGAACGTGGTGCCCGCCTGCGTGTCGGAGGCCGACTACCTGATCAACCTCGCAAGCCTCAAGGGGCACAGCTACGGCCTCACGCTGTGCGGGAAGAACCACTTCGGCTCGCTGGTCAACTCCAGCCGCCTGCGACCGCCCGAGGCCGCCGGCATCCACCGCTACGTGTCCGGCCAGGCCATGGGCATGTACACCGTGCTCGTCGACCTGTTCGCCAACCGTCTGCTGGGCGGCAAGACGATGCTGTGGATGCTGGACGGCTTGGTGCCGGCGACCTCGGAAGGCGCGTCGGTCACGCGCGAGGCGGCGCAGTGGGAGGGCGCGCCCTTCGACGGCGGGTTCGCAGCCAGCATCTTCCTGTCGCAGGATCCGGTGGCCATCGACTCGGTGGGCGCCGACTTCCTCATCAACCAGCCGGCGGTCGTCAGCCGCAACGCCGCGCTCGAGGGCAACCTGGGCGTGGAGAACTACCTGCACGAAGCCGCGTTGGCATCTGCACCGCCGTCGGGAGCCGCGTACCGCGACGGCGCAGGGAACCCGGTGGAGAGCCTCGGCGTGCACGAGCACTGGAACAATTCCGTGGAGCGCCTGTACAGCCGCGACCGCGGCGAGTCGGAGGGCATCGAGCTCGTCCGCATTCTGCGTTGATCGCTCTGCACATGATTTCCATTTGACTTGGAATCAGCTCCAGGACGTAGACTCGAAGGACGGAAGCGAGAGGAGAGTCAGCATGAGACAAAGCGAATTGGACCGGCGCACCTTCGTCATGGGGTCGTTCGGCTTCGGCATGGCGGTGCTCGGCGGCGGCATGCTCGCCGGATGCGTTGCGGCAGAGGAGCAGGTTGAGGAAAACGAAGCGCCCGCGCCGGACGAGGAGGGCGGACCGGCCGAGTCCGTTGCGTCCGAGCCCGAGCCCGCGGCCCACGGCGGGCGGGCGCTCGTGGCGGTGTTCTCGTACTCGGGCAACACGTTTTCCGTCGCCGAGCGCATCGCGGAGGCGACGGGTGCCGACCTGTTCCGCATCGAGACGACCGACGCCTATCCCGACGATTACGATGCCATGACTTCCCAGGTGCGGCGCGAACAAGACGAGGGCTACCTGCCGCCGATCGCGGCCGCGGTGCCGGATTGGGATGCCTACGATGCGGTCTACCTGGGCAATCCCATCTGGTGGGGGCGGTTGCCGCATGTGATGCGCTCGTTTCTGCTGCAGCACGACCTGGCGGGCAAGGCGGTCGCGCCGTTCTGCACGAGCGGCGGCAGCGGCATCGACGGCGCCTTGGCCGATATCCGCGATCTGTGTCCCGGTGCGAACCTGCTGGACGGCCTGACCGTCGAAAGGAGCGCCCTTCCCGATGCGCTCGATCAGGTGGCGCCCTGGATCGAGGGCTTGGGGCTTGCGTAAGGGAGCTTCGGCTGAACGGTGGCCGGTTCGGGCCGTCTGCCGGGCAGCCCGTGCAAGAAGGCAAGAAGGAAAGCAAGAGGATAGGAAAGAGGCAACACTATGAACGACTTCATCTTCCACAACCCTGCCAAGGTGTACTTCGGAAAGAACCAGCTGGAGCACCTTCCTGAAGAGCTCGCGGCCTTCGGCACGAAGGTGCTGATGGTCTACGGTGGCGGCTCCATCAAGAAGAGCGGCCTGTACGACGAGGTGCGCGGCCTTCTGGAAGGCGCCGGCATGGAACTGTTCGAGCTGGCAGGCGTCGAGCCCAACCCGCGCCATACCACCGCGAACAGGGGCGCCGCCATCTGCAGGCAGAACGGCATCGACGTGGTCCTGGCCGTGGGCGGCGGGTCCGCCATCGACTGCGCGAAGGGCGTCGCCGCGGCGGCCAAGACCGCGGACGGCGACGTATGGCCCCTGGTCGCGGGCGGCGCATGGGTGACCGATGCCCTGCCCGTGGCGGTCGTGCTCACCAACGCTGCAACCGGTTCCGAGATGGATGCTTGGAGCGTCATCTCGAACATGGACGTCAACCAGAAGATCGGCCTGGGCGGAAGCGCGCTGATCCCCCGCGTGGCCTTCGAGAACCCCGAGCACAGCTACACCCTGCCGGCGTACCAAACCGCGTGCGGCGCGTTCGACATCTTCAACCACGTGCTGGACAATTACTACCTTGCCGGCGATGCCACCTTCGACCTGGTCCTGGAGATGCAGGAGGCCGTCATGCGCACGGTGGTGAAGTGGACCCCGGTGGCGTTGGAGGAGCCTCAGAACTACGAGGCGCGTGCGAACCTGATGTGGGCATCGTCCATGGCGCTCAACACGGTGCTCGATGCGGGGACGGTGCACGGGTGTGCGTGCCATATGATGGAGCACGAGCTGTCCGCCTACTACGACATCACGCACGGTCATGGCCTGGCCATCCTTGCCCCGCGCTGGCTCGAGTACATCTTGGACGACGGGACCGCGTCCGCCATCTATCGTCTGGGCATTGCGGTGTTCGGGGTGGAAGAGGGTCTTTCGCCTGAAGAAGGCGCTCGCAGGGCGATCGAGCGCGTGAGCTCCTTCGCCTCCGAGACGCTGGGGCTTGAGGGAACCCTGACCGAGCTCGGCATCGACGAGGCGCATTTCCAGGATATGGCGCGCCACGCTTGCGGCGGCGGTCGGATCCCGGGCCTGCGCAGCCTGGGCGCGGAAGACGTGGAGCGCATCTACCGCATGTGCCTTTAGGGGCGACTCGCGTCCCACGTGGGGAAGTCCCCATGCGGGGCGCGAAGGAGGCCGGCTCCAGGGGGCGCGCGGGAAAAAGGGCAAGTTCGCGTCGATATGCGAGCTTTTCCGCGTCTCGAGTCGGCCGAGCTGCTCGTCTCGATCAAGAAACCCCAGGTCGAACGATTGTCCCTCCTGTTTATCCGCAAATGAGGATAGCAATATCGACGGGAACTTACCAGGATTTCGCGATAGCGTTCGGGGTGGGATCGGCGCGCGACGACGCTGCTCCGAGACACATCCGTGCGAGGGCGTTCGTGCGCGGCAGCCTATCTTGTGGAGGGCCTGCTGCAAAACGAGCGGGCTCTCTTGGCGAGGCGCGGGTTGGCGTCGTAGCTTCGTCATGAGGCGCCGAGCCGACGTTGGCGATCAGGTAAAAAAAGAACCCGATGCGTCATGCACCGGGTTCTTTACCTGCAGGAAAGGGCGATCCCTCGTCTGATCCTACAGCGTCTCGAAGTTCCAGGAGCTCATGTACTTGATCTGCTCCTCGGTGAGCGTGTCGATCTCGATGCCCAGCGTTTCCAGCTTCACGCGCGCCACGTGCGTATCGATGGCGGCGGGCACGTCGTACACCTTGTTCTCCAGCTCGCCGGCGTGGAGGTACAGGTACTCGGCGGCCAGCGCCTGGTTCGCGAAGCTCATGTCCATCACGGACGCGGGGTGACCCTCGGCGCACGACAGGTTCACGAGGCGGCCCTGCGCCAGCACGATCACCGTGCGGCCGTCCGGCAGCGTGTACTCTTCCACCAGCGGCTTGATCTCCTCTTTCTTCGTGGCGTGGTCTTCCAGCCACTCAAGGTTGATCTCGGAGTCGAAGTGGCCGGAGTTGCACACGATGGCGCCGTCCTTCATGTTCTCGAACGCCGGGCCGTCCACCACCTTGCAGTTGCCGGTCACGGTCACCCACACGTCGGCGAAGCGCGCCGCCTCGGCCGCGGGCATCACCTCGTAGCCCTCCATGTGCGCCTCGAGCGCCTTGAGCGGGTCGACCTCGCACACGATGACGCGCATGCCCATGCCCTTCGCGCGCAGGGCCAGGCCGCTGCCGCAGTAGCCGTAGCCCGAGATCACGATGGTGCGGCCGCACAGGAGGCGGTTCGTGGCGCGCACGATGCCGTCGAGCGTGGACTGGCCCGTGCCGTAGTGGTTGTCGAAGCAGTGCTTCGTGTTCGCGTCGTTGATGTTGAACACGGGGTAGGCGAGCGTCCCCTCGGCGGCCATGGACATGAGGCGCACGACGCCCGTCGTGGTCTCCTCGGTGCCGCCCACCACGTGCGCCAGCTTGTCGGTGAACTTGGTGTGCAGCGCGGTGTCGAGGTCGGCGCCGTCGTCCATGACGATCTGCGGGTCGCAGGCGATGACGGCCTCGATGTGGCGGTTGTAGGTGTCGGCGTCCTCGCCGGCGATGGCGAACACGTCGATGCCGAAGTCGCGCACGAGAGAGGCGGCCGTGTCGTCCTGGGTGGACAGCGGGTTGGAGGCGCACAGCGTCACCTTCGCGCCGGAGGCCGAGAGCGCGCGCATGAGGTTCGCCGTCTCGGTGGTCACGTGCATGCAGGCGCCGATGCGCACGCCGTCCAAGGGCTTCTCGCGCTCGAAGCGCTCGCGGATGGACGCCAGCACGGGCATGTCGCGGTCCGCCCACAGGATGCGGGCGAGGCCCTCGTCGGCCAGGGCGATGTCTTTGATATCGTGGTTCAAGGGTATGCCTCCATTGACATATAAGGGAACGTGCGATTCTCGATCTCTCAGATTATCATAGCCGAACCGACCTAGTTATGAAGTTCGTATGCAGAACCTTTGTGAATACCGGTGATTTATGACCTCGAATTCGGAAGAAACGGTAACGAACGGACTCGTTGTTGCCCCGAACGGCTGCTCACCCGCTATAATCTGTCCAGCTTGGAACGCGTTACAGCCAGAGCGCCGCAGCGGCGAACAGGCGGCGTTCCGCACAACCCTCAGACGAAACCGAACAACACCAGGGGGGCGGAGCGCGACCCGCAGGACGGGTGCGCGATGGCACGGCCGCAAGGAGCGTTCGCGGCCCGACAAAGGAGCAAAGGTGCTGGACCAGTTTTTTTCGCAGATCTCGTTCGTTGACATATTCAACTTCTGCGTGTTTCTCACGTTCACGATCTGCTACACGTATCAGCTCTACTACGTGTTCGTGGTGCTGACGCGCAAGCCCAAGGAGCTCACGGCGAAGAAGAACCACAAGTTCGCCGCGGTCATCTCGGCTCGCAACGAGAGCGCCGTCATCGGCGACCTCATCCACTCCATCAAGGTGCAGAACTATCCGTCCGAGCTCATCGACGTGTTCGTTATCGCCGACAACTGCACGGACGACACCGCGCGCGTGGCCCGCGAGGCAGGCGCCATCGTCTTTCCCCGCAGCAACGACAAGGAAGTTGGCAAGGGCTACGCGCTCGACTACGGCTTCCAGTGCATTCGCGAGCGCTACGCCGACAAGGGCTACGAGGCGTACTTCGTGTTCGACGCCGACAACGTGCTGGATGTGAACTACTTCCGCGAGATGAACAAGACCTTCGACAACGGAGCGAAGGCCTCGACCAGCTATCGAAACTCCAAGAACTACGACTCCAACTGGATATCCGCGGGCTACGCCGTGTGGTTCCTGCGCGAGGCGAAGTTCCTGAACCAGGCGCGTCTCACGCTGAACACCAGTTGCGCCGTGTCGGGCACGGGCTTCTTCATAGCCGCCGACATCATCGAGAAGAACGGCGGTTGGAAGTGGCACCTGCTCACCGAGGACATCGAGTTCTCTGCGAACAGCATTCTCGAGGGCACGCGCATCAGCTACACGCCCACGGCCATCCTCTACGATGAGCAGCCCATCACGTTCCGCGACTCGTGGAACCAGCGCTTCCGCTGGGCGAAGGGCTTCTACCAGGTGTTCTGGCACTACGGTGCCCGCCTGGCGAAAGGCATCGCCGTGAACCCCAAGGGCGCGCGCTTCGCTTGCTACGACATGCTCATGACCATCGCGCCGGGCATGCTGCTTACCATCGTGTCGGTGCTGTTCAACGCCATCATCGTGTTCCTCAGCCTCACCGGAGCCATGTCCACGGGCATCATGGTTGCCTCCTCGCTGTCGTCCATCCTGTTCTGCCTGCTGAACTACTTCATCTTCATGTTCATGTTCGGCGTGCTGACCACGTTCGTGGAATGGGACTCCATCCGCTCCACCACGGGCAAGAAGGTTCTGTACATGTTCACGTTCCCCGTGTTCATGATGACCTATATCCCCATCGCGCTGGTCGCGCTCGTGAAGAAGTGCAACTGGAAGCCCATCAAGCACAGCATCTCGGTGGACGTGGCCGAGCTTTCCGACGCGGCAAGCGCCGCGCCCCAAAAGCAGCGTGAGCGCACCATGTAGCACGCGGTGTCAAGTCGATATGCGAAAGCGGCGGGCCTCCGGGCCCGTCGCTTTTTTGCGCCCGGTTGGCGCACGTCTGCATCCTCGCCCGAAAAACACGCCTCGATGCATGAGGCGTGTTTTTCGGGCGAGGATGGCTTCCGACGGCGCCGATGTGCTTGCGAGTCGGGGGGGGGGTTACCACACGCGGGCGAAGGTGAGGCAGCGGACGGTGGCGGCTCCGGCGACGCGGACGGCGTCGGTCGCGGCGAACAGCGTGGCGCCGGTGGTGTACACGTCGTCGACCAGGATGACCGAGGGGAAGGCGCTTGCGCCGGGCAGCGGGATGAAGCGGCCTTCCATATTCGCCAATCTGTCGCGGCGCGCGAGGGCGCGCTGGTCGCGGCTGCGGGGGCGGGCGAGCACGGGCGCGACGGCGAGGCCCAGGCGGTCGGCCAGCGCCTGAGCCAGCTCCTCGCCGTGGTCGAAGCCGCGCCGTCTGCGGGCGGCGGCGGTGGCGGGCACCGGCACGATGCAGGGATGGTCGGCGAGCCAGGAGGGCGGCGCCATCGGCGCCATGAGCGTCGCCATGGCGCCTGCCAATCGCCGCTCGCCGGCATCCTTCCAAGTGCGCACGATGCGGGCGGCGGCATCGTCGAAGGCGACGGCGCTCGCGCAGGCGTCGAAGGGCGGCTCGTCGCGTCCGGCAACGCTCATCAGCACGTCGTTGCACTCGCTGCACTGCACGCGGCCGAACGGCGCGCCGCAGCGCGGGCAGGCGCGCCACCAGTCGATATGGCTCAGGTTGAGGCTGCAAGGCGCGCACAGCACCTCGCCCGGGGTGTCGCATACGGCGCAGCGCGTGGGCCACAGCGTCTCGGCGATGGCCTCGGCGGCTTCGCGCCCGTAGAGGCCCGCCGTCCTCAGCAGACGCTCGCGGCGGGGAACGCGCGGGCATGCGCCTGCTTCCCGTGCGGTCGGGCGTGCGGGGGCGAGGGCGAGGGTTGTGCGGGCGATCGTCATCCTACGAGGATAGCACGGAGCCTTCCACGCGCCGCACACGGCGCTCTCATGTCCGGCACCCGCCGTTCTCGCGCGGATTCCACGCCGATCCAGCGTCGTTTCCACGCGCTTTCCCCTCGTTTCTCGCGCGCTTCTCGCATGTGCGCCGCAGGCCTGGCCGGCGTCGCGAAAGCATGCGCGCTTCACAGGGCCTTGCAGGCCTTTCGACGCGCGGAGCCTCGAAGGAGCGGCGTCCCCTCATCGTGTCCGGCGTTCGGACGGCGTGCCCGCCTGGAGCCTTTTCGGCGGCGTCCGCGCGTTTCTCGCGGATTGTGCGGCTCGGCTTTCAGGTGTTTTCATGATCTGGTACACTGAGTGACGCTTCTTTCGAGTCTGTAGTTGCGGGTTTTTCAACCTCAGTCCACGGCAGATGCGGTCGAAAGGACCCACGTAAGCCGCGCGGTCTCCGCGCGACGATCATGGCGTATCCTAGAGGTAAGCCGCACCGCCTGAGTATCGCGACATCCGGTTGCGACGGGCGAGAGGGCAAGGCGCAAGCTGAGTTCCAGTGCGCGAGTGTGGGGGCAAAGACTAGGTCAGTCGAAAGAGGCAGCATGAACATCAAGCTAGATGGAGGCTCACCGGTTATGAAGCGTTATAAAACGCTCGCGTCCTGCTGCATGGCGGTCGCGTGCATGGCGGCCCTGCTCGTCGTTCTGACGGGCTGCTCATCGCAGCAGAGCTACACTCCCCCCGAGAAGACGCCCACGCTGTCCTCGCCGACCATCGGCAAGGACGGTACGCTGCGCGTCGGTGTGAACACCGACAACCAGCCCCTGGCGGGACAGCCTTCCTCCTCGTCCAAAATCGTCGGCATCGACGTGGACGTGGCGGCGGCGCTGGCTGACAGCTTCGGGCTGAAGCTCGAGGTCGTCAACGTGGGATCGGATGCCGAATCGGCCCTCAAAGAGGGAACGGTCGACATCGTCATGGGCATCGACAAGTCCGACAGCAGCACCTCGTTCTGGAAGTCTGACGCGTACCTGCCTACGGCCGTGGCGTTGTTCTCCGCGCCGTCCAACACGCAGGTTCCCACGAACGTCGTCGAGACGAAGATCGCCGCGCAGGTGTCGTCGAAGAGCGCTTGGGCGGTGACGAACGAATTCGACAAGGCAACCTTCTCCACGACCGACGACCTCAAGAGCGCGTTCGCCGAGCTGGCCTCGGGCCAGGTGCAGTACGTGGCGGCCGATGCCATCATCGGGACGTACGCGGCGCACAGCGCGGGCGACGACGTGCATATCGTGGCGCTCATGCAGCAGGCGGGCGGCTACGGCGTGGGCGTGTCGGATGCGAACACCGATCTCAAGCAAGCGGTCTCCGAAGCCCTCGCCACGCTGACCGGCAACGGCACCATCGGCGTCATCGAGACGAAGTGGCTGGGTACCGCGCTCGACCTTTCGTCCACGCCGCTGACTGCCGGCGCCACCAAGTCCACGGACGCGGGCGCGACCGTTGCTTCGAAGGAGCCGAAAGACGAGAGCGAAGGCGAGAACGCTGACGGGGACGCTGCTCCTGCCGACGAAGGCACGGGTGCCGGCGACGAGGTGAACGCGGGCGAGAACGCCGTGCAGCCTGGAGACGTCGCCGCTTAGAGCCGAGATCCTCCCGAACGTTCGAAAGCCCTGGAACGCCGACATCGTGCGTCCGGGGCTTTCTTTATGACGGGGAAGGAGAAGCGCTTGACTTGGAGTGCGCTCCAAGTGGTTCAATGGTCGACGATCGGTATCATGACGGAGGTTGAACATGGAGCAACGACAACTGCGCGAGCTGCTCGAGCGCGTCGCGGCGGGCGAGACCGCCGTCGACGAGGCCGAGCAGGCGCTGCGCATCGCCCCGTTCACGGAGCTGGGCTACGCGACGGTGGACAACCATCGCGGCATGCGCCAGGGCGTGTCGGAGGTGGTGTACGGTGCGGGCAAGACGGCCGAGCAGATAGCGGGCGTGTGCCGCGCGCTCGTGGAGAACGGGCAGGAGCGCGTGCTGGTCACCCGGCTCGACGCCGAGAAGGCCGCCGCGGTCGAACGTGCCCTGGAAGGCGCGTGCCCTCTCGCGTTCGCTTACCGCCAAGGACCGCGTCTCGGCATCCTGGGCGAGGCGCCCGAGCCCGACGGCAACGGGCCTATCGTGATAGCCGCCGCCGGCACGAGCGACCTTCCGGTGGCGGAGGAAGCCGCCGTGACGGCCGAGATGCTGGGCAACGAAGCGGTGCGCCTGTACGACGTGGGCGTGGCCGGCATCCATCGCTTGCTGGCGCATGCCGACGACATCGCGCGGGCCAGCGTCGTGGTGGCGGTGGCGGGCATGGAGGGCGCGCTGGCCAGCGTGGTGGGCGGTCTCGCGTCGTGCCCGGTGATCGCCGTGCCCACGAGCGTGGGCTACGGCGCCAGCTTCGGCGGCGTCGCGGCCCTGCTGGCCATGCTGAACTCGTGCGCCTCGGGCGTGTCCGTCGTCAACATCGACAACGGCTTCGGCGCGGGCTACCAGGCCCATATGATCAACCATGTGAAAGCGAGGACGGCATGACGACGTTGGTTTGGAACTTGGAAGAGAACGCTACGCGGCGGCACCTGCTGGCCGAGGCGTTGCTGCAACTGCCCGAAGAGCGGCGCGCGCAGGTGCTGGAGGCCGCCGAAGCGGCCGGCGTGCCCGACGGGCATCATCGCGACCTGGGCGAGGTGAACGCCACCATCGATGCGCTCGATGCGAGCGAGCGGGCGAAGGACGACATGCGCGCCGTCTACCGCATCCTCGCCGAGGCCGAGGCGACGGCGCACGGCTGTGCGGTGGAGGAGACGCACTTCCACGAAGTGGGCAACGGCGAGGCGCTGCGCAACGTGCTCGCTATCTGCCTGGCCGTGGAGGCGCTCGACCCGGACGAGATCACGGCCACCCGCGTGCAGACCGGCAGCGGCACCGTGCGATGCGCCCACGGCGAGCTGCCCATCCCCGCGCCGGCCACCGCCGCCATCATCGCCCGCGGCATCCCCACGTGCGAGCGCAAGCTGGAAGGCGAGCGCTGTACCCCCACGAGCGCCGCCGTCATCCTCCACTTCGTGCAGCGCTACGACGCGTAGCAACCCGCTCCGCCGCTCCGCGTCGTAGCGCTTCGTCAGAGTGTTTCACGTGAAACACTCGTTCGAGCAAACAAATGTTTCACGTGAAACATCCGCGCGGCATTTGGAGGGAGAACAACGCCTCGCGGGTTGGCGCAGCAAGGCAGCGAGAAGGCCCCCGGCGTTCGGAGTTGTCCCGCTGCGCTGCCAAGCGTACTTCGGTACGCGCCGAGCGGCGCACAAGGGGCAAGGCCGGATGCCGGGGGCCTTCGCAGTGTCGAGTCGTTCCGCCGGCCGTGAGGCCGACGGAACTGGCTAGTTCAGGAAATCTTCGAGGATCTCCTGCTCGGCTTCCTCTTCGGTCAGACCCAGGGTCATGAGCTTCGTGATCTGGTCGCCGGCGATCTTGCCGATGGCGGCCTCGTGCACCAGCAGGGCGTCCTCGTGGGCGGCCTCGATGCCGGGGATGGCGGTCACCTTCGCCGTGCCCATGAGGATTGCGTCGCACTGCACGTGGCCGCGGCACTGCGCCTCGCCGATGACCAGCGGGTTGAAGATCTGCTTGGAGTTGTCCTGCGCCACCGAGCGCGAGATTACCTGCACGCTGGAATCGTCGCCCTTGAGCTCCACCTTCATGTTCGAGGTGGCCACCTGGTCGTCGTGGGTCAGCAGCTTCTCGGTCAGCACGAGCTTCGCGCCCGCGCCCAGCTCGGCGTTCGTGTCGCGCACGGTGGACGACACGCCGCGCAGCTGCGTGAGCTCCATCTCGCAGCTGGAATTCTCGTCCATGATCACGTTGGTCACGGGGTTGAGGATGCGCTCGCCGGTGCCGGTGCCTTCACCGTAGTGCTTCTCCACGTACTTCACGCGGCTGTTCTTGCCGCAGTAGAAAGTATGGATGCCGTCATGCTCGGAGGCCTGGTGGCTCTCGTTGTGGATGCCGCAGCCGGCGATGATGGTCACGTCGCAGTCGTCTTCGATGTAGAACGTGTTGTACACGACGTCCTTCAGGCCCGACTGCGTGACGATGACGGGGATGTACACCGTCTCGCCCTTCGTGCCCGCCTTGATGCGGATGTCGATGCCGGGGTTGTCCGTCTTCGTGGCGATCTCGATGTTCGCCGAGGAGTGGCGCTCGACGAGCTCGCCGTCCTTACGGATGTTAAACGCGCCTTTCGGCATGCCGTGTATGTTGGCGATCTCGGCGAGCAGGCTCTCGTCGATGGGGGAAAGATCAACAGCCATGATGGCCTCCTTCTGGGTTCAAAGCGGCGGCTTCGTGCAGCTGCCGCGTGCGTGAACGCGAACGAATGTTTCACGTGAAACATTCGCAGCGCGGCGTGGGCGGGTTAGCAGGTGGTGGCGATCTCCGTGAGGTGCAGCTCGGTGGGGGTGCTCAGCTGGCAGCCGGGGATGCCCTTCGCCACGAAGCCCAGCTTCGGCATGAGCTCCTCGGGCGTGCCCGTCTCGGCAACCTTGCCGTCGCGCAGAAGCACGATCTCGTCGGCCAGCTGGATGATGCGCTCCTGGTGCGAGATGATCACGATGGAGCGGCCGTCGCGCGCCTCGTGGATGTCGCGGAACGTCTCGGTCAGGCGGTCGAAGCTCCACAGGTCGATGCCCGCCTCGGGCTCGTCGTAGATGGCCAGCTTCGGGTCGCGCGCGAGGATGGTGGCGATCTCGATGCGCTTCACCTCGCCGCCGGACAGGTTCTTGTCCACCTCGCGCGTGAGGTAGCTGGCCGAGCACAGGCCCACCTTCGCCAGGTACTCGTTGCACGCGAGCATCGGCAGCTTCTTGCCGGCCGCGATGTCCAGCAGCTTCTTCACCTTCATGCCCTTGAAGCGTGCGGGCTGTTGGAAACCGTAGCCGATGCCCTTCTTGGCGCGCTCGGAGATGGACAGGTCGGTAATGTCCTCGCCGTCCAGCAGGATCTGGCCGCTCGTCGCGCGCTCGACGCCCATGATGAGCTTGGCCAGCGTCGACTTGCCCCCGCCGTTCGGGCCGGTGATAACCGTGAAGCGGCCGTCGGGGATGGTGAGCGACAGATCGTCGATGATGCGCTTCGTTTCCTTCGATCCGTCCGCAAGCGGCACCTCGAAGGTGAGGTTCTTGAGTTCCAGCATAACAGCAGCTCTCCGTATTCTTCTCGTCTATTTGATACTGTATTACTATCATTATTGCGGCGCTCGGTCAAGCGCGGCCGCATGCTCGGCGACAGGCGCGTCCGCCTCGGCCGTCAACGGCCGGGACGACCCCCGGATCCAATCGCTTCGCACGCACTCGGTTCCAACCGCTTATTCTAGCTCAAGCGCGAGGACGTGTGCTTCGGAAGTGCGATTTTCAGGGCTTGCCAGGCAAAGGCCGGGCGTGCGAGCATCCGGCAGGGGTTCGGGTGGCGATAATGCATCGAATTCGGAACTCTCAGGGCTGCGTTGCGGAGAGCCCGAGGGGTTCCTTTCGACGGAATACCTGGTCGCAAAATGCGCGACACCATAGCAGGGCCGCTATTCGCGCTTTCGGCCCCCGCGCGTATTCCGAATTCGATGCATTGTTGCCATTCCGGCCTCGGTCCGTGATCGCCGTGACGCGCTGTCGCGGTTGCGTGCGAAAGGGGCTGGGCGCGAGGCGGCCCCGGCGTCTGCGTCGGGGCCGCGGTCGAAGCGCTCTGTTTACGTCGCGGGCCTACTCGTTCAGCAGGTCGATCACCGCGAGGCCGGCATCGGACGCCTCGATGATGTCCTTGCTGCCGAACACGCACACGGCGTCCATCGCGACGGCTTCGGCGATGGGCCCGGCCAGCGCGCGCAGCGCAACGGCGTCCGCGTCGATCATCTGGGCGCGCGTGGCGGCACGGCTCTCGGGCGTGCGTCCGCCGAAGAAGTCGCCGTCCTGGCGCCGCACGAGGGCGCGCGCCTTGAGCGGGGTGTCGAACCCGGCCACGGTGCTCACCACGTAGCCTTCCATCGCCTCGGCGGCGGGGTCGAACTTGGCCAACCACTCGGAAGCCCTGGCGAAGCGGGCCAGCGTGTCGTCGAGGTGCGGGTCGCGATACGAGTAGAAGCGCAGATTGCCGGTGCGCGCCGTCTGGAAGCCCGCCCCGTACGCGCCGCCCTTCACGCGCACCTCGTTCCACAGGTAGTCGTAGGAAAGCGCCCGCGCGGCCACCTGCCAGGCGCCCGTGTAGCCCGCGTCGAAGGCGCGGCGGTCGAAGCCCTGGGCCGCATAGCACACGTCGGTGGGCACGATGAACGCCTCGTTGAGCGCCACGGGGTCGGGCGCGATCAAGCGCACGCCGTCTTCGGGGCGCGTGCGGCCGAGCGCGGCGCCTGCGGCCAGGAAGCGTTCGTAGTCGTCGTCCGTGCCGGTGAAGCTCAGCGTCAGAGCGTCGTCGGCGAACAGACGCACGGCGAGGTCGGCCAGGCGTGCGGACACCTCTTCGGCGCGCTCGTCGAACGAGGCCAGCAGCTGCTTGAGGAAGCGGTAGAACCCGACGCCGCCCAGCTGCTCGCGCACCACGCCGGCCGGCAGGTAGTACGAAGCCAGGTGCGCCATAGCGCTGGCATGCCCCGCGTTCGCGAAGCCCTGCTCCATGCCGATGCGGCGCTGCTGCAGCACGTCCTTGATCTTGCCCGTGTCGGAGAAGTCGGTCTCCAGCATGATCTCGCGGGGCAGCTCGGCCAGCTCGCGGACGTTCTCGGTCAGGGCGCTCGGGCTGACGACGAACTCCGGCGCCAGGGCCGCGGGGTCGGTCTCGCTCTCGTAGATCTCGGCGAAGAACGTGAGGTTGCCCAGCTTGCCGTTGACGAGCGTGTCCAGCTCGGAGGCGGTATGTCGTGCGGTTCCCAGCTTGCCCAGCACGAGGCCCAGAACGGCCACGTAAGGTAGTTCGTCGAACGCGACGCGGTCGAGGTCGAAGTAGCGGTAGGCGTAGGCGATGCCGTGCGTCGGCACGTCGTGGCGCAGCGTAGGAACGGGCGCGCCCTCCACTAGGCCGTACGCGGGCTCCTCGGGAGCGTCCTTTATGTCGGCTACCGACAGGCGCGGCAGCACGGCCAAAGCTTCGGGCGAGTCGGGCTCCTCCTGCAAGCGGCGCAGCGCGGCCTCCTCGTCGGCCACGCGAACGTAGTCCTCGGGAGTCATGGCGGCTTCGACGGCGGCCAGGCGTTCCTCCTCGTAGGCGTCCTCGTCGCCGTCGACTGGCACGATCTCCACCTCGGCCATATGGTCGCTGTCCAGGAACGCCTCGCGGATCAGCCGCTCGAAATACCCCTCGTCCAGCGCTTTGCGCAGAAACGCGAAGTCGTCCTCGTACTTGAGGTAGGACGTGGCCGCATCGTCGTCGTACAGCCAGCCCGCCAGCGAGCTCATCGCCAGCGCCACGCCGTCGGGCATGCCGTACTCGCGCTCGCGCATGACGAACTCGGCGCGCGACAGCGACGCCTCCACGAGCGCGCGGTCGAGCCCTCCGTCGGCCAGCTTGCGCAGCGTTTTCTCCACGACCGGGCGGAAACGCTCGGCACCGCCTTCCTCCAGTCCGCGCAGCTGGATGACCGCGAACGGCTGCAGCAGCGAGTCGGCGAAGAACGCCGTAGCGTCGGCCGCCAGCCCCGCGTCCAGCAGGGCGCGCTTGAGCGGCGCCTCGTTCGAGCCTGCGATGGCGTCGATGAGGATGTCCACGGCCGTCATGCGCGTGCGCTCGCACGCGTTGCCGATGACGTAGCCCAGCCCGGCGCACGCGTTCTCGGGCGCGGTAGCCATGTTCCTCTTCACGCCCAGCGCGCGTACGGGCGCCTGCTCGCGCAGCTCGTGGGGGCCGAGAGGCGCGCCCTCGGAGCCGATGCCCGTCGCGGCCGCCTGCTCGTCGGCGACGGGGGACAGATAGCGTTCGTCGAGGAAGGCCAGCATGCCGTCCAGGTCGAGATCGCCGTACAACGTGAGGTAGCTGTTGTCCAGGCGGTAGTGGCGGCGGTGCTCCTCCAGGAACTGCTCGTAGGTGAGGTCGGGGATGGCGCGCGGCGTGCCGCCCGACTCGAAGCGGTAGGCCGTGTCGGGGAACAGCGCCGCCTGCAGCTCGTCGTACAGCACCGAATTCGGATCGGACAGCGCGCCCTTCATCTCGTTGTACACCACGCCGTTCAGCACGAGGCGCGCAGACCCGTCGGCGGCTTCCGTGGCGGCCACGGCGTCGCCTGCAACGGAGTCGCCCGCTTCGGCTTCCGTGTCGCCGCCCAGCTCGTAGTGCCAGCCCTCCTGTTCGAAGATGGCGCGTTTACGGTAGATGGCCGGGTGCAGCACCGCGTCGAGGTACACGTCGGCGAGGTTCAGCAAGTCCTGGTCGTTCGTGCTGGCCACCGGATACATCGTCTTGTCGGGGAAGGTCATGGCGTTCAGGAACGTCTGCATCGAGCTTTTCAGCAGGTCGACGAACGGCTCCTTGACGGGAAACTTGTCCGAGCCGCACAGCACCGAGTGCTCCAGGATGTGGAACACGCCCGTGTCGTCGGCGGGCGGCGTCTTGAACGCGATGGAGAACGCCTTGTTGTTGTCGTCGTTTCGCAGGTACAGCAGCTGCGCGCCGCTCTTGTCGTGGTCGAGCACGTACGCCGTGCCGTCGATCTCGGGAAGTTCTTCGCGCGTGCGCACGGTGAATCCGTGCAGCTTCTGCTCGGGAGCAAGGTCCATGCAATGCCGCCTTTCCGGATGAGCTCGATACCGATAATCGGCCGTCGAGCGCGAGTTCGTGTGTCGACGTCTATGATAGCGCGAACAGGTCGCATCGTCGTCAGGGTTCGCCGACGATCCGGAGAATCGTTGCACACCGGTTAAGCCCAAGGCGCTCATGCGGGGCGAGAGGCCCGCCCAAGCAGGCAGGCCTCTCGAAGGGGAGGGGGCGATTGTCCGATGCCGCTAGGCTGCGGAGGCCTCCGCAGCGGCGCTTCGACCCGCGATGCGACCGAGCGTCATCGCGCTGAGTACCGTGGCTCCGGCGGCGCAGTTCCACTCGCATACCACGCCGGCGGCGTACAGGCCGGGGATCGGTTCGGTCAGCGAGCCGCTGGAAGCCAAGGCGAGCCTGAGGGCCTGAGCCTGCTCGTTCGTCTTGAAGCCACCGACGGTGACCGAGGTGCTCACAGCGATAGGAGCTGCGTAGAAGGGGCCGGTCATGGGCACCATCTTGTCGGCGGGAGTTCCGCAGTCCTCGTCCTTGCCCGCTTCGCAGAAGCCGTTATAGCGCTCGACGGTGGCCTTCGCCTTCGCGCCGTCGAGGCCCACCATGCCGGCGACTTCCTCTACGGTGTCGGCGGTGGCCCATTTCAGCGGGTACGTGGCCTGCATGGCGTCCAGCTCGGGCGTGGTTCCCAGCAACGCGATGACCGGCGATCCCTGCTCGTTCTGCTTGCGCACGATGGCGCGGTGCCCGTTGGGGTTTTCGTAGGGGGTCGATTCGTCGAAGAAGCGTTGGCCTTCGGCATCGAGCCAGAGCCCCGGCAGGCGCATCCCGTAGTTGATGTTGACGATGCTGCCCGATTCAAGGCCTGCCAACGAGCTCATCAGCGGCATGTCCGAGACGCGCGTGGTGTAGGCGCCCAGCTCCATGGCCATGACCAGGCCGTCGCCCGTGGCTCCGGGGTTCGAGCCCGGCAGCAGGTTGGCGCATTCGGCGTTCATCTGACCGATCATGGCCGTGCTTCCGGCGAAGCTGCCTGTTGCCATGACCACGCCTTTGTTCGCCTTGATGCGTACGGGGTTCTTCTTCTGAACCGCCTCCACGCCGATGACGCGTCCGTCGGCGTCGGCGACCAGCTTCGTTGCCGAGGTGTCGGTGAGCGTGCCCACGCCGGCTTTTTCGGCCGTCTCGGCGAGCACGCGCACCATCTCGGCGCCCTTGCCATCGACATGGTGGATGACCGGCAGTTCGGTGTACCCGAACAGCGGCCCTACTTCCTTCAGGAAAGGCACGCCCATCTCCTGCAGCCAATCGATCGTCTCTCCGCTCTTGTCGGCCAGCACGCGCGCGATGGCGGGATCCTTCGGTCCGTACCATTCGGGATGACGCGTGAACCAGCGGTACACGTCGTCGGCGTCGGCGTCGATGCCCTGCTCTTTCGCCAGTTTGGTGCCCCAGCCGCCCAAGATGCCGTCGCTCAGCGCGGAGTCGCCTCCGACGGCGCTGGCCTTCTCGAGCAGCAGCACGCTCGCACCCGCGTTCGCGGCTTCGATGGCGGCCGCGAGTCCGGCCCCGCCTGCTCCCACCACCACGACATCGGCTTCCTGATCCCACTCCTGCGAATCGCTCGAGGACGTCGGTGCGCTGCATCCGGCCAAGAACGAGGACGCCGCAACGCCCATAGTCCCGGCGAGCGCCGCTCCTACGAATCCCCTTCGCGTCATGCGCTTTCCATCGCTCATGATCCACTCCCTTTCATGATGTTGTCGATTGTTCCTCCCTTTCGGCTTGCGCCTGGCGAAAAGGGTACGCGGCCATCGATTTATCTGTCAATATCTGGAAAATTGATAGTTATCTGAGGCTTTCCCGAAGTGCGAAAAGCGGGGAAGCCCCGAAGAAATACCAGTTCAAACCTCTTGCCACCGTTGTCCGTTCCCTTGTTGGCATTCGAACGAGAAGCACGTATCATGAACTATCAAAATCTATCAAATCGAGGAGGGGCGATCTGGTGGAGACGAAGACGGCCGCCATGTCCGATGCGACGGTGCGGCAGATGATCTCGCTTTTGAAGGATCCGGTGTTCTGCGGCCTGCGCGTGTTGGCGGACGAGCGTCCGCTGACGCGCGAAGAGTTCGAAATGCTCGCCATGCCGGAGGGCGTCTCGCGCGAGCAGGCGTGGGACATCCTCAACGCGCTGCGGCGCCAGACGGCCGTCGAACTGCCGTTTCGCGATGGGGAAGGGCGGCGCGGTTGGTACTATCCCACGCGCTCGATCGTGGCGAACCTCGACGATATCGACAAGCGCTGCCATGCAGGGTCGTGGCTCGATTTGGCCGTGCGTTCGCGCAACGCCACGTACTTTCTGGTAGAGGCGCACGTGGACGAGGCCGTTGCGACGCTGAAAGAGGACGGTTTGTCCATCGGTTACGAGAAGACGCGCGAGGTACTGCTTTCCGAGCGCGACCCGGAAACCTCGGAAGAGCGCCTCCTTTTGAACTGGCATCGAACCGCCTGGCATCTTGAGGAGCTTGCCGGAAGGCCTTGCACGCCCGAGATCGTCCTCGAGGTGTACGAACGGGTTTCGCGCGGCGTGGAGCGCCAGGTCACCCGTTCGTCGCGACAGGGTTCCCGCTTGTGGAAGCGCAAGCCGCTCGATCGCTCTGCGGCGCTCGCGCTCGTGTCGAAGATCATCGAGGAGAACAGCGAAACGTATGCCGAGCATCCGCTGTTGCTGGCCTTGGGCGTCCGCCACCTGTTCATGAGCGTGCACCCGCTGCCGGATTGGAACGGCGCCGTGTGCTCGCTCATGATGAAGCTGTTGTTCAGGAAGACGGAACGGCCCGTGTTGGCGTACGTGCCCATCGTGAAGCCTATGGGCGCCTGGGAAAGCGGCATCCTTCGCCCGCCCGCCGTCATGTCGCTGGTGAAAGACGCCGCTGTCCTCGTTGACGGCGAGGTCGACTACACCATCCACATCGACGTGGCGACGGGTTTGGTGCGCAAGAAGCTGGACGAGGTCGAAGCGGAGCTCAAACGCATGCTCAAACGTGATGAGGCGTTCGTGCGCGCGCTGCGAAACGACGTAGACGTCAATCATCGGCAGCGCTCCGTGCTGCAGATGGCCCTCAGCAATCCTGAGGCGGTGTTTCGCATCGAGTCGCATCAGAAAACCCACAAGGTCGCTTACGCCACGGCGCGTGCCGACCTGTACGGTCTCGTCGACCTTGGGTTTTTGAAGTGCGTCCGCACGAAGCGCGCCTTTGAGTTCCCCGTGACCCCCGGCCTTCGCCAGCTGTTGACGCGCTCTTGACGTGCTTTCGCAAAGAAAGCGCCCGGTCATGAAAAAGCCTCCCATTTCTCATGTCCGAGAAATGGGAGGCGGTTCGATCGCGCGGGGGCGGCGAGGTTCTCGTTGTCAGATCACGGCCGTCCCGGGGCCGCCCTTGTCGTAGCGGTGGCAGGCCACGCAATGATCGGGCTTCACCTCGACCAAAGGAGGCATGACCTCGTCGCAGCCGTTCACTTTCGCGAAGCAGCGGCTGGCGAAGCGGCAGCCCGGCGGCGGGTCGATGGGCGAGGGCACGTCGCCTTCCAGGATGATGCGCTCCTTCTTGGCGGCGGGGTCGACCGACGGGATGGCCGACAGCAGCGCCTGCGTGTACGGCGACAGCGGATCGGCGTACAGCGCCTTCTTGGGGGCGATCTCCATCATCTTGCCCAGATACATGACGCCTACACGGTCGGACACGTGCTTCACCACGTTCAGGCCGTGGGCGATGAACAGGTACGTCAGGCCGAACTGCTCTTTCAGCTCGTCCAGCAGGTTCAACACCTGCGCTTGGATGGACACGTCCAATGCCGACACCGGCTCGTCGCACACGATGAGCTTCGGGTTCACGGCCAGGGCGCGCGCGATGCCCACGCGCTGGCGCTGGCCGCCCGAGAACTCGTGGGGGTAGCGGTTGCGCATGTAGTTCGCCAGGCCCACGCGCTCTAACAGCTCGTTCACGCGATCCTCCACCTGGTCTTTCGGCAGTATGTTGTTCGTGATGATGGGCTCGGCGATGATGTCGCCGATGCGCATGCGCGGGTTGAGCGACGCGTAGGGATCCTGGAAGATCAGCTGGATGTCTTTGCAGTACTGCTTGCGCTCGGCCGGCTTCATCGCCGTCAGCTCTTTGCCGTCGAAGACGATTTTGCCCGACGTGGGCTTCAGCAGGTTCACCAGCATCTTGCCTACGGTGGTTTTGCCGCAGCCCGATTCGCCCACCAGGCCGAACGCCTCTCCCTTGCGGATTTGGAAGCTCACGTCGTCCACGGCCTGCACGTAGGAGGTCGCCTTGCCGAAGAAGTTCGTGTCTGCAGCGAAACGCTTCGTGAGGTGCTGGACGTCGAGCAGGATGTCCAGCTCGACCGCGCCCGCTTGCGCGGACGCGGTCGCGTTGCTCGCGGTGTTCTCGCTCATCGGCTCGCCTCCTCTTCCTTCTCGATCTCCTCGATCTCCGCCTCGCGCAGATCTTCGGCAGCCAACAGCGCCTCGGCGGTCTCCACCTCGCGCGCCGCTTCGACGTCGGCCAGCGCCTCGGCCTCGGCTCGGGCGATGGCTTCCTCGCTCTTCACTTCGCCGTCGGCGCTCTCGTACAGGAAGCAGCGCACCTTATGGCCGTCGACGTCCACAAGCTCGGGAACCTTCGTGCGGCAGATGTCCATGCAGGAGTCGCAGCGGTCTGAGAAATGGCAGCCCGGCGGCATCTCCAACGGGTTCGGCACCATGCCCTTGATCATGTACAGGCGCTTCGAATCGTCGTCCTCCAGGCGGGGGATGGACTTCAGCAGGCCCAGCGTGTAGGGGTGCATCGGGTGGTCGAACAGCGTGCGGACCTCGGCTTCCTCCACCACCTGGCCGCAGTACATGACCACCACGCGGTCGGCCGTCTCCGACACCACGCCCAGGTCGTGCGTGATCAGCAGCACGGCCATGCCCGTGTCGTCGCGCAGGCGGCGCAGAAGATCGAGGATTTGCGCCTGGATGGTCACGTCGAGGGCCGTCGTCGGCTCGTCGGCGATGAGCAGCTTCGGGTTGCAGGCCAGCGCCATGGCGATCATCACGCGCTGGCGCATGCCGCCCGACATCTGGTGCGGGTAGTCGTTGATGCGTGCCTCGGGGCTGGGGATGCCCACCTTGCGCAACAGGTCGACGGCGCGGTCCTTCGCCTCGGCCTTCGACACTTTCTCGTGGGTGCGGATGGCCTCCACGATCTGGTTGCCCACGCGGTACACCGGGTTGAGCGAGGTCATGGGCTCCTGGAAGATCATCGCCATGTCGTTGCCGCGCAGTTCGCGGTACTGCTTCTCGGACAGGGTTGCGAGGTCCTTGCCCTCGAATTCCAGGGAGCCGCCGGCCACGTGTCCCGGCTCGGCCAAAAGACCCATGATGGACAGGCTGGTCACGGACTTGCCGGAACCCGACTCGCCCACGATCGCCAGGATCTCGCCTTGGTCCACGTCGAAGCTCACGTCTTCGACGGCGCGGACGATGCCCTTCTTGACGGGGAACTCCGTTGAGAGGTTCTTCACCGAAAGAAGCACGGGATCACCTCTTCCTTGCTTTGGGGTCGAGACCGTCGCGCACGCCGTCGCCCAGGAGGTTGAACGCGAGCACGGTCAGCGTGATGGCCAGGCCGGGGAATATCATGAGCCAAGGCGCGCGGAACAGCTCGTTGCGTCCGCGGCCCAGCATGTCGCCCCATTCGGCGGCAGGCGGCTGCACGCCCAAGCCGAGGAAGCCGAGGGCGGCTGCGTCGAGGATGGCCGTGGAGATGCCCAGCGTGGCGCGGACGATGATGGACGGCAGCACGTTGGGAAGCACGTGCTTGAACACGATCTTGAAGTTGGAATCGCCGATGACGCGCGCGGCGGCCACGTAGTCGTTCTCCTTGATGGAGAGGATCTCCGAGCGCACGATGCGGGCGTACTCGGGAATGGCGACCAGGCCGATGGCCACGACCGCCTTCTCGATGCCGGGCCCGAGCGCCGCCATGATGGCGATGGCCAGAAGGATGGAGGGGATGGCCAGCATCATGTCCATGATGCGCATGATGACGGTGTCCCACTTGCCGCCCTTGTAGCCGGCGATGGAGCCCAGGATGACGCCCACGGTGAGCGAGATGGCCACGGCGGCCAGGCCCACGGTCAGCGTGATCTGCGTGCCCACGAGCACGCGGCAGAAGATGTCGCGGCCCTGGATGTCGGTGCCGAACCAGTGCTGCGCCGAGGGCCCCAGCAGCGATTCGCCGAGGTTCTGCGCGTACGGGTCGTAGGGCAGGATGCCGGGCGCCAGCTTCGTGACGATGGCGATGGCGGCCAGGATCAGGATGAAGATGCCGCTGACGAGCGACGCCTTGTTGGACACGATGCCCGCGAACACGTCTTTCCAGATGCTCTCGTGCTTCTCCTTGACCGGTTGGCCGTTCAGCAGCGCGGCATCGCCGGCCGGCTCCGTGGCGAGCAGCTTGTTCTTCGCCATGCGGATCACCCCTCTTCCTTCGCGCCGTACTTGATGCGGGGATCGAGGTAGGCGTACACGATGTCGACGACGAGGTTCATGATGACGAAGATGACCGCCACCAGAAGCACGATGCCCTGGACGACGGGGAAGTCGCTCTTCAGCACGCAGTCGACGGCGAACTTGCCGATGCCGGGCCATGCGAACACCGTCTCGGTGAGCAGCGCGCCGCCCAAGAGGCTTCCGAACTGCAGGCCGATGACCGTGGACACGGGCAGCATGGCGTTGCGCAGCGCGTGCTTGATGTTGACGGAGCCCTTCGACAGGCCTTTGGCGCGCGCGGTGCGGATGTAGTCGGCGTTCAGCGTCTCCAGCATGCTGGAGCGCGTCATGCGCGTGATGATGGCCATGGAGTACAGCGACAGCGCCAACGTGGGCAGGATGAGGTGCACCAGCACGTCGGCGAGGCCGGCCCAGTTGCCCTGCATGATGGTGTCGAGAATGAAGAATCCGGTTCCTCCCGACGGTTGCAGGAGGGGCGACACGCGGCCGCTCGACGGCAGCCAGTGCAGGATGCCCGAGAACAGCAGGATAAGCAGGATGCCCGACCAGAAGATGGGCATCGATACGCCGACGAGCGCGATGAGCATGCTCACGTTGTCGGCCGCCTTGTTCTTCTTCACTGCCGCCAGCACGCCCAAGGCCACGCCGACGATCGACGCCACGATGATGGCGCAGATGGCCAGCTCGGCGGTGGCGGGGAAACGCGCCGCGATCTCAGCCGTGACCGGCTGGTGGGTGTAGTACGACGTGCCCAGATTGCCTTGGAGCGCGCCGACGATGAAGTTGATGTACTGCAGCCAGATGGGATCGTCCAGCCCGTTGTCGGCGCGCCATGCCGCCATCGCCTCGGTCGTTGCGTGCTCGCCCAGAACCACCGGAGCCGGGTCCGGGGCCAACACGCGTGTGATGAGAAAGATGATGACTGTCACACCCAGCAAAACGGGAATCACCATGAGGATTCGTTTGAGGATGTATTTGAGCAACTGCTGCTCCTTTCTTTACCGGGATCCGTCCGGGCGGCGTGTCGGCGCCGAGCGAACAGGAATGAAGCCGGAGGCAGTGCCTTCGGCTTCGAGCGCGCGTCCGGTTTCGCCCGAACGTGCAGTCGTGGATCGAAAAAGATCGCATGACAGTGTAGCGCACTTGCTCTCGTTTGACGGCAAGAACGCCATGCCGAGCGGTAATAGAACCCAAAAAAGGGGCCGCTCGACGCCGAGCGGCCCCGTCCGCGCGAAGCGAGAGGCTTACGCTTCCTTGGACACGCCCTTGAAGAAGGCGACGCCCGTCGGATGGTAGTAGAAGTCCTTGACCTTCGGGTTGATGCCCAGCAGGTTCTTGGAGTGGGAGATCAGCACCCACGGCTGCTTCTCGGCAACCATTTCCTCGCACTTGAGGTAGATGGCGTCGCGTTCATCGCCGTCGGGCGTGTCGACGCCCTGAGCGATGAGGGCCTTGTACTCGTCGTCCTGGAAGTGCGCCACGTTCATGGACCAGTTCGTGTCGGCCAAGAGGTTCATGAAGTTGTCCGGATCGCCGTTGTCGCCCGTCCAGCCGTAGAAGCAGATGTCGTAGGGATCGGTCTGCACCTTGGTCTTGTAGGTGGTCCAGTCGTACTCGGTGATGCTCACGTCGACGCCTACCTCGGACAGGTAACCTTGGATCATGTTGGCCAGCTGGCTGCCGCCCTTCTGGTTGTAGGGGCGCGCGGTGGTGTACGTGATGCACTGCAGCGAGGTGATGCCCTTGTCGGCCAGGGTCTTCTTGGCGGCCTCGGGGTCGTACGCCGTCTGCTTGACATCCTTGGCGTACGGAGCCATCCAGGTGGGCATGACCGAGTTGGCAACGGTGGCGTAATCGCCGTAGATGGCCTGCACCATCTCTTCGACGTTGATGGCCTGGGCGACGGCCTTGCGCACTTCCTGATCGGTGCACTGGCCGGTCTCGGTGTTGAACGCCATGTAGTTGATGGTCATGCCGTCCTCGGAGAACAGCTCGAAGCCGTTGCTGGTCACCTGGTCGGCCGACGAGGGGTCGACGCTCGAGATGATGTCGCACTCGCCGTTCATGAGCGAGGTCAGGCGCGTGTTGCCCTCGGCGATGATCTTGAACACGAGGTTCTTGACCTTCGGGGCTTCTCCCCAGTACTCGTCGTTAGCCACGAGGGTGACCGAAGCGCCCTTCGTCCAGTCGACGAACTTGTAGGGACCCGTGCCCTTGGGCTCGGCGATGGGCTGGCCGGGGGTAGCGGCATCGATTGCCGCAGGGGACACGATGGGGGAGGCCAGCGCCATGGCCAGGTTCTTCAGGAACGGGGTGGACGCGGCGCGCAGGGTGATCTTCACGGTGGTGGGATCGACGGCCTCGACGGTTTCGACGCCGTTGCCCGCCTCCTTCTCGCCGAACACGAACGACGCGTAGGGCATGTCGGAGTTGCGGTTGGGCTCGAGCTGGCGCTCGATGGACTTCTTCACGGCTTCCGCGTTGAACTCGGCGCCGTCGTGGAACTTGACGCCTTCGCGCAGCTTGATGGTGTACACCTTGCCGTCGTCCGAGATCTCGGGCAGATCGACTGCCAGGCACGGGGCGACCTTCGCATCCTTGGCGCCGTACTGGTACAGGCCCTCGTGGATGTTGCAGCTGACCACTGCGGACTCGCCGTCGTCGAAGTACGCCGGGTCGAGCGCGCGCGGATCGGCCGTAAGGCTGTACGTGATGGCGTCGGCCGCGCCGCCGCCCGTCGTGTCGCCGCCGCTCGCAGCCGGCGCGCTCGTGTCGCCGCCGCTGCAGCCCGCCATGCTCACCAGGCCGAAACCTGCGGCAGACACGCCGAGCAGCTCGACGAACTGGCGTCTGCTGAACGTGTTCTTGCTTTCTTCCATTTGTCGTTCTCCTTCCCTCGCACCCCGCGTCGAACGGGGCCCTCCAGCGAGTCGTGCGACTTTGCTGACGCTTTCGCGCATGCTAGCAAAAAAGCGTATCAACATACTCTAGTGCAATAAAGCACTGTGCACCAGGTAATTTACCCCATGGAAACAAATATCGGCCGTCTGCGGCGCGAAAAACCGCCCAAAGGCGCCTGCGGCAGCGCAACAGGCGGGCGCGAGCGGCACGATTATCGGCGCATTCGGGCCAAAATCGCGTTTTGCATTTCGCTGCGCGGCGCGCTATACTGGCGGGCGTACCCGGAAACCGAGCATGAAAGGCTCCCCTTTGCAACCTGTCGCCAACATCGTTTGCGCTGCCAGCGTCCTCGCGACGCCGGGTATCGGCGCATGGTGGTGGAGCAGAACGCATTAATCCCGGGTCCCCTGGCTTCTGTTCGCGCATACATACTTATCAGAAGAGCCCTCGGAGATCCGGGGGCTCTTTTCGTGCGAGCTGCACGAACCGAAGCCGACTGCGAACATCCGCGGCGGGCAAGCCGCGGGACCGACCGATTGGAAAGGAAACGACCATGACCGAACAAGCACCGCATCGTCTGTACCTGCGCGAAGACCAGATCCCGACGCAGTGGTACAACCTGCGGGCCGACATGCCGGAGAAGCCGGAGCCCATCCGGCTGCCGAACGGCCAGGTCGCGGCACCTGAGGATCTGGCACCTGTGTTCTGCGACGAGCTGGTGCGCCAGGAGCTGGACGACGACACGGCCTACGTCGACATCCCCGAACCGGTGTTGGAGATGTACCGCATCTACCGCCCGTCGCCCTTGTGCCGCGCGTACAACCTGGAGAAGGCCCTCGGCACGCCCGCCAAGATCTACTACAAGTTCGAAGGCAACAACACGTCCGGCTCGCACAAGCTGAACTCTGCCATCGCCCAGGCTTATTACGCGAAGGCCCAGGATCTCGACGGCATCACCACCGAGACGGGTGCGGGCCAGTGGGGCACGGCGCTCGCCGAGGCGTCGGCGCATTTCGGGCTCAATCTGGACGTGTTCATGGTGAAGTGCTCCTACGAGCAGAAGCCGTTCCGCCGCAACATCATGGAGACGTTCGATGCGCACGTGACGCCCTCGCCGTCCGATACCACCGAGATCGGCCGCAAGATGCTCGCCGAGCATCCCGACTCCTCGGGCTCGCTGGGCACGGCCATCTCCGAGGCCGTGGAACGCGCGCTCAACATTCCCGGCAACAAGGGCCGCTACACGCTGGGGTCGGTGCTCAACCAGGTGGTGCTGCACCAGTCGGTCATCGGCTTGGAGAGCTACGCTGCCTTCGAGGAGCTGGGCGAGTACCCCGACGTGGTCATCGGCTGCGCGGGCGGCGGCTCGAACCTGGCCGGCCTCGTGGCTCCCTTCATGCGCGACAAGATCAAGGGCGTGCGTCCCGACACGCGCTTCGTGGCCGTCGAGCCCGCCAGCTGCCCCTCGCTCACGCGCGGGCGCTACGCCTACGATTTCGCCGACACGGGCCGCACCTGCCCGATGGCCAAGATGTACACGCTGGGCAACGGCTTCCTGCCCAGCCCCGACCACGCCGGCGGCTTGCGCTACCACGGCATGAGCCCCATCGTGTCGAAGCTGAAGCACGACGGCTACATGGATGCCGTCGCCGTGAAGCAGACCGACGTGTTCGCCGCCGCCGTCGAGTTCGCGCGCCTCGAAACCATCCTGCCGGCCCCCGAGAGCGCGCACGCCATCTTCCAGGCCATGGAGGAGGCTCGCCGCTGTGCCGAGACGGGCGAGGAGAAGACGATTCTGTTCGGCCTCACGGGCACGGGGTATTTCGATATGAAAGCCTACGACGCCTACAACCGCGGCGAGATGAGCGACCATGTTCCCACCGACGAGGAGCTGGAGGTCGGCTTCGCCAGCATCCCGCACATCGAGGGCGTGCAGTAGGCGCGCGCCCTGCGGGCTTCGGGTTCCGCAGCCTATGCGTTGCGGGACTCGGGTGCTACTATGGTTCCATGAGCCTTTTCCAAGCCGAGGACATAACCGTCTCCTACCTGCGCGCCGGCGTGCGCACGACGTTGTTGTCGGGCGCGAGCTTTTCGCTCGAAGCCGGCGGCGTGTACGACCTCGTGGGGCCGTCCGGGTCGGGGAAGTCCACGCTTTTGCGCGTGTGTGCCCGCATGCTGGCGCGCGACGGCGGGGAGCTGTTCTTGGACGGCGCGCCGTCCTCCTCGTTCGAGCCGGTGCAATGGCGCCGCCGCGTGTGCCTTGTGCCGCAGCAGCCGGCGCTCGTCGGCGGCACCGTGCGCGACAACCTGCTGCTTCCCTGGACGCTTTCCGTGAACGCGGGCTCGGCGCCGCCGGCCGACGGCGATTTCGAGCGCCTGCTGGAGGCGGCGGACTTGCACGACGTGGAGCTCGGCCGCAACGCGGCGCAGCTCTCGGGCGGCCAAGCCGCGCGCGTCGCGCTGCTGCGCGCGTTCGCCACGCGGCCCCGGGTGCTGCTGCTCGACGAGGTGGACGCCGCGCTCGACGACGAGTCGGCTCGCGCGGTGGGGCGCCTGACCAAATCGCTCGTCGACGATCGCATGGCCTGTCTGCGCATCCGACACCGCGCTGCCGACGGCGTGGCCTGCGGCACCTTCTCGCTGCGCGACGGGGCGCTGTCGTACGCGTCGCGCGCCGACGCCGACGGGGAAGGGACGCGCTCGTGAGCGGGGGCGTCGTCGACATCGGCTACGTCGAGCTGTTCTCCGCGAGCGCGCTCATGCTGGTGGCCGGGCTCGTGTCGTGGAAGTTGGAGCTCGGCCAGACGAGGCGCATCGTCGTGTCGTCGGTGCGCTGCTTCATGCAGCTTTTGGCCGCGGGGTTCCTGCTGACGTACCTGTTCGAGTTCCAAACCTGGTGGCTCGTCGCGCTCGTGCTGGCCGCCATGGTGATAGCCGCCACCCAGATAGCCGTGTCGCGGGTGAAGAGCCGCATACCCGGGCTCGTCCCCTCCGTGTTCGTGTCGCTGTTCGTGTCGTCGTTGGTCGTCGGGTTCATCGTGGTGGAGGGCGTCGTGCACGCCGACCCGTGGTTCAACGCGCGGCAGGTGGTTCCCATCGTGGGCATGATCATGGGAAACGCCATGGCCGCCGTGGCGGTGGCTATCGACAGGTTGTTTTCGGACCTCGATGCGCGCGCAAGCGAGATGTTCTCTCTCACGGCCTTGGGCGCCACGCCGCGCGAGGCCGCCGCGCCTTCGCTCAAGGCCGCCATCGGGGCGGGCATGACGCCCGTGCTGGCGAACATGTCGGCGGCGGGCATCGTGACGTTCCCCGGCATGATGACCGGCCAGCTGCTGGCGGGAGCCGATCCTCTGTCGGCGGCTAAGTACCAGATCGTCGTCATGCTCATGCTGTCGGCCGCCAACACCGTCGCCATCGTGACGGCCTGCTTCATGACGTACCGCAAGCGCTTCGCGCCCGATGGATATTATTTGGACGAGGGCATACGCTAGGATAATCATCTATAATCGCATTGACGTGAAAGGACGATCCGTGGTTGCAGGCGAACCCAAGTTTTCCCATATTACCGTGACGCCCGACGACGAGGACGACGTCGTCATCCAGGCGGGAGCGCGCCCGACGCGGCCCGCTGATCCCGCCCCCGCATCGCCGTGCGAAGAGGAGCCGGCGCCCGAGCCCGAGCCCGCTGCGGCGAACGGCTCCTCGACCGACGAGGACGCGCGGCCGAAGCGCGAGAAGGCCGTGAACGAGGGCTATCGGGAAACCACGATGGACGATCTCAAAGCTGCCCCGATGCCGCTTGCGCAGAAGGTTGTGCTTGCGCTCGCCGCGGTGGGCGTGGTCGCGATCGTCGCGTGGTACCTGTTCTTGCGCTAGCGCCCCCGTTCCACCTGTCAGGAAGGTTCAACGATGCCCAAACATGCTCCCAACGTACCCAAAGGCACCCCCTCCGACCGCTCCGACGAGCGCATCGGCCTCACCGAGGCCTTCTCGCCCGTGGGCGACGCGCAGGCGCCCGTCGACGGATCGGACGAGCGCATCGGCTTGACCGAGGCGTTCTCCCCGGTGGGCGACGGCGCGCATGCCGGCGGTTTCAGCTACCGGGGCGACAACGACGACGAGTACCCTGATGCCATCGAGGCTCTTGAGCCGGTTGACGCTCCTCCGCTCCTGTTCGGCGACGATACCGTAGCCGCGGAGCCCGAGGAGCCCCAGGGGCGTCACGGAAAGCAGAAGAAGGAAAAGAAGCAGAAGCAGCAGATCCCCGCCTATCAGCGCAAATCGCGGCGCATGCGCCGCGTGCTCATCGCCATCGTGGTGCTGCTGATCCTGTTGATCGGCGCGCTGGGATACTTCGCATGGCAGTGGTTCGAGGAAAGCCAGCTGATCGCGACGCAGCAGACCCAAGAGCAGCAGAGCTCGCAGGAAGTGGGTTCCATGCAGACCGACGAAACGAAGGACGCCACCACCGCCACCGCTAAGAAGACGGACGTTCCTAACCTGGCCGCCGTGCTGGGCATGACGAAGGATGAGGCCATCGCCGCGCTCAAGCACGGCGCCACCGAGACGACCTCGAAGGAAGTGAACGAAGAGGGCAATCCCGTTAAGACGAACGTGACGGTGGCCCTTACCGACGAGCCGGCCGACACGCGCTCCGGCACGCCGACGGTGTACCTCGGTCTCAACGAGGACGGTGCGGTCGTGCAGGCGGGCTACTCCGCGGCCACCGCGTCGCTGGGCTACGGCTCGCTCAGTTTCGTCGACGCGGTGAAGAACGAGGGCATCATCGAGAAGACGCTGCAGGAGGCAGGCGTCAATGTGCCTGCGGGCTCGGCGCAGCTTCCCGCCGACAAAACCGAATACTCCGAATACGCGAGCGACGGCACCACGCTCGTCAAGGAATCGTACTCGTTCTCCGGCACGGTCGATCTGAACGGAGCCGCGCACGAATGGTCGGCGCTGCTGCTGTACAACTACTCTACGGCGAACACGTCGGGCAACCTCGCCGACACCATCCGCATCGTATACGTGTACGTCAACGCGTAACAGGGTTCCGTCAGCCTGGCGGCCGGCGGAACGGGTTGACGCCACGACCAGCCTCGCTGACTTACTGCGCCAACCTGCACGCTTTTCGCCCATTGACCGCTCGATACGTTGCGGGTAGAGTTTGCTGCAGGGCGATAACCGACGAAAGAGGGGCATCCATGATCGATCGGGGCACGTGCAAGGCCATGCTGCGCGAGAGCGCGCGGCTCATGCTGGAGCAGGCCGACCGCTTGAGCGACATCGACTCGAAGTTCGGCGACGGCGACCACGGCATCACCATCACGAAGATCGCCAAGCTCATGGACGAGCGCGCCGAGGCATGGGACGAGGAATCGATCAAGGACTTCCTCGACGACCTGGGTATGGCCGCCATGGCCGTGCGGGGCGGCTCGGCCGGCCCGTTGTACGGCACGATGATCGGCGGTTTGGGCGCGCGCCTCGGAGACGACGAGAACGAGCTGTCCGCCGATGCCGCGCGCCGCATGTTCGCAGGCTGCCTGGCCGAGATGCAGGACATCACGAACGCTCAAGTAGGTGACAAGACCATGATGGACGCCTTGATCCCCGCTGTGGAAGCCGCGCAGGCGTGCGACGCCGCAGACGACGACGCGGCCGCCGTGTTCGCCGCCGCGGCCGAGGGGGCCGAAGCGGGCGCGCGGGCGTCAGAGGGCTTCGCCTCGAAGTTCGGCCGCGCGCGCAGTTACGGCGACGCCACCATCGGCACGCCCGACGCGGGAGCCGTGTCGACCTCGCTGTTCTTGCGCGGGCTTGCAACGGGAGCCGCGCATCATTAGGCAATCGGGCCTGCCGCGTCGTGCGGCAGGCCTTTCTTTTCCGGCTGTCAAACGACTGAGGAGGAGCACCATGCAGATGAAGAAGTTCATCAACGATCCCGAGAACCTCACCGCCGAGCTGTTGGAGGGCCTGGCCCTGGCCAATCCCGACATCCTCGAGCTGGGCGAGGACAACATGGTGATCAACAAGAAGCTGGCCGAGGCCGATCGCGTCACCATCGTCACGCAGGGCGGCAGCGGCCACGAGCCGGCCATCGAGGGCTTCGTGGGCGAGGGCATGGTGGACATCGACGTGGTGGGCGACATCTTCGCCGCGCCCGGTCCGCAGGCCTGCGTCGACGCCATCAAGCTGGCCGACAAGGGCAAGGGCGTGCTCTACATCGTGCTCAACCACGCCGGCGACATGCTGACGGGCAACATGACCATGAAGCAGTGCAAGAAGCAGGGCCTCAACGTAGTCAAGGTGGTCACGCAGGAGGACGTGTGGAACGCTCCGCGCGAGAACGCCGACGACCGCCGCGGCCTGGTGGGCTGCATCCCCACGTACAAGATCGCCGGCGCTGCGGCCGCCGAAGGAAGAAGCCTCGAGGAGGTTGCCGCCGTCGCGCAGCGCTTCGCCGACAACATGGCCACCTTGGCCGTGGCCGTGCGCGGCGCCACGCATCCGCAGACGGGCACGCTTCTGGCCGAGCTCGGCGATGACGAGATGGAAATCGGCATGGGCCAGCACGGCGAGGAGGGCGGCGGACGCCAGCCCATGAAGTCCGCCGACGAGACGGCCGCCATCATGGTGAACGCGCTGGCGAAGGACATCGGCATCCAGCCGGGCGAGAAGGTCATGCTCATCGTGAACGGCTCGGGCGCCACCACGCTCATGGAGCAGCTCATCGTGTACCGAGCCGCGGTCAAGGAGCTGGCGAAGCAGGACATCGAAGTGGTCGCGAACTTCGTCGGCGAGATGCTGACCGTGCAGGAGCAGGCCGGTTTCCAGATGTTCATGGCGCGCATGGACGACGAGCTGCTGCGTCTGTGGAACGCGCCCTGCAACACGCCGTACCTGAAGAAGTAGGAGGAGGGTCATGCTCGCTTCCCTGAGCTCCGTCCTCGCCTGGGCGGAAGAGAACGGCTGCGCGGCGGCGGCCTTCGACACGCCGAACCTGGAGCTTCTGCTCGCAGCCATCGGCGCGGCCGAGCATCGCGACGAGCCCGTCATCATCCAGCACGCCCAGCTGCACGAGGAGGAGACGTCCATCGACGTGATCGGCCCCATCATGGTGGCGCGCGCCGAGGCTTCGCGCGTGCCCGTGTGCGTGATGCTCGACCACGGCGAGGATATGAACTACGTGCGCCGCGCGCTCGACCTGGGGTTCTCGGCCGTCATGATCGACGGCTCGCAGCTGCCCTACGAGGAGAACGTGGCGCTGACGCTGGGCGCCGTGGAGCTGGCGCGCGAGTACGGAGCCGACGTGGAGGCGGAGATCGGCTTCACGACGGGCCACGAGGGGCTGGAGATGTCCGATGACGATCGGGAGAACGTCTACACCGACCCCGACGAGGCGGCGCGCTTCGTGGCCGACACGGGCATCGACGCGCTCGCGGCGTCCGTGGGCACGGTGCACGGCTTCTACCAAGCCCAGCCCAAGCTCGACTTCAAGCTGATCGAGGAGCTGCGCATCCGCTGCGGCGTGCCGCTCGTCATGCACGGGGGCAGCGGCCTGTCGTGCGAGGACACGCGGGCGGCCATCCGTGCCGGCATCCGCAAGATCAACTACTTCAGCTACATGAGCAACGCGGGCGTGCGCGCCGTCGAGGCGCTCATCGCCGAAGAGCACCCGAAGTACTTCCACGCCCTGGCCAACGCGGCGACCGCCGCCATGCAGGCCGACGCGGAAGCCGCCATGGACATGTTCAGTATGGTTCCGTCGGCCTGACGGCCGTCGGAACCAGCCGACGCTGCGGCTGGCTGTGGCACCCGATCTTCGCGCGATCCCGGATACTCGCGTACCAAAGTACGCTTCGCCTCTGCGATCCCACGAATCTCGGGCACCGCAGCCAGCCTCGCTGACTTACTACGCCAACCTGGAGACGAGAGGAGATCGGTATGACCGCAACCTATATGCACATCGGCATCCCCATCACGGAGAAGAAGCCGAACATGACCTACAACGAGGCCATGAAGTTCTGGGTGTCGAACGTCGACGACTACGACTACAAGGTGGAGTACCTCAAGTTCGAGGAGGGCACGCCCTTCCCCGAAGAGCTGCATCGTCGCTGGCACGTGGCCTACGCGGTGGACGATCTGGACCGGTACGTCGACGATGCCGACCGCGTCATCTGCGACCCCATGGACGCGGGTCCCGGTGTGCGTCTGGCCTTCGTCGAGAAGGACGGCGCCGTGATCGAGCTCTACGAGGACAAGAACTAGCGATTGGCGGTTGAGCGCGGCCCCGAAGACGGGGCCGCCGCTTTTCCGGAGGCCGCGTCCCGAATCGTGGTGTATCAGGGCCATCGCCGGAGAATCGCCGGCACCCTTGCGAGGTGAATCTTAGCCTTCGTCCTCCTTCGGGTCAATGGCGCTCCCTATGATCTTGCGCGCCGCCTCGCGGGCGGCGAGCACCTCGGCCTCGCCGGGGGCCTCGCGCTCCTGGGCCTTCCAGGCGTGCGCGAGCGAGGGCCTGGAGATGACGCAGCGCGCCGACCACTCCTCGTCGGCCTCGATGAGCGCCGCTCCCACCAGGCGGATGAGCGACTCGCGCGAGGGGAACCCCTGCACGACGCGCGTCCTGCGCTTGATCTCGCGGTTGGCCCTCTCCTGGACGTTGTTGGTGCGGATCTTGGTGCGGTGCGTGGCCGGGAACGCCAGGTAGGCGAGCGCCGCCTCCTCGGCCTCCAAGAGCACGTTTCCGGCCGCCCTCGAGATCTTCAGCACCTCCTCGGTCGCCTCTTGGTAGCACGCCCGCACGAGGACGGGGCTCTTCTGCGCGAAGACGGCCTTCATGGCCTCGCGCGCCTTTCTCTGGTCGTCCTTCCTGTGGATGCGGCCCGCCACGTTGCGCATGAGGTGCGTGACGCAGCGCTGCCAGGCCGCTCCTTGGAACGTCTCGGCTATCGCCTTCGCGAGCCCTTCGTGGGCGTCCGAGACGACGAGGCGCACGCCGTCGACGCCGCGCGCCCTCAGGCCGGAGAGGAACGCCTTCCACCCGGCGTGGCTCTCCGTGTCCACGCAGTCCACGCCGACGAAGCGCTTGTGGCCCGTGTCGTCGAGCCCGATCGCGGTCACGACGGCCTGGGACGCCGAGCGCCCCTCCACGCGGCACTTCACGTAGGTGGCGTCGAGCCACAGGTAGGCGAAGCGCACCCCGTCGAAGCGCTGCCTCCTGAACGCGTCCACCTCGGCGTCCAGGCACTCGCACAGGCGCGACACCTGCGACTTCGACATCGACCTCACGCCGAGCTCGCCCGCGACGGCCTCCACCTTGCGCGTCGATATCCCCATGACGTACATCTCGGCCACCGCCGCGACGAGCGCCCGGTCCACCCTGCAGTAGCGCTCGATCAGGTCCTCGGGGAAGAACGAGCCTCGGCGCAGCTTCGGAATCTTGAGGGTGACGTCGCCCGCGGCGGTCGAGAGCCCCCGCTCCCGGTAGCCGTTGCGCGAGTTGACGCGCCCCTCGTCGCGCTCCCCGTAGGGGGCGTTGCACGCCTCGTCGGCCTTCGCCGACATCGCGGCGTTCGCCAGGAGCTCGAGCATCCTGCGCCCGAAGGCCTGCAGGTCGGTGCATTCCTCGAGGATCGCGAACGCGAGCCCCTTCACTTCGGGGTCGTTGAATAGTAGAGTGTCCATAGCGGGCATCGCCTTCCTTCGAATCTGTCTTTTGTGGTGATTGACGATTCTAGACGATGTCCGTTTTTCTCGGGCAGGCTTCGCCCGCCCTCCAGAAACGGATTGATACACCAACTTTCGGGACGCTACCTTTCCGGATCGGCTTGACGGCGAAACCCCCGATCCGCGGCAGGAATCGATCGGTTTGGTAATCCCGCAGATTCGCTTTGTTTTACGCTTTGAACATGCGACCTGGAAAAACGCCTTCGATCACGCTCGGCAGACCCGAAACGCCGCGGCCGGATCCTCTCCAAGATTACCAAACCGGTCGATTATTGCCGTTCGACGACGTTCCCGCTTCCTGGCTGATTCTTACTCGGCCTTTTCGACCTGGCGGATCAGCTGGACGCGCTCGGGGGTGATGGTGGGGATGCGCACGAACATGAGATACAGCAAAAACGCGCTGACGCATCCGAGGATAGCCCAGACGAGGGGCTTCTGCACGAACCAGGCGGACAGGCCCATGAGCGTGAACGACACGGCCAGGATGCGCACCTTCGTGCCGAGCGGGATGCCTCCGGCTTCTTTGAACGCGGCGACGTAGGTGCGGTACACCCGGGTCGAGATGATCCAGGCGTGGCAGCGCGGCGAGGATTTCGCGAACAGGAACGTCGCGAGCAGCAGCAGCGGGGTGGTGGGCAGCACGGGCACGAACACGCCGATGCAGCCGATGATGCAGGCCGTCCAAGCGCCGGCGAGCATGAGGTAACGAACGATGCGATTCATGACGTCCTTTCCGTCGCGTAAGGCGGTACAGGCTGCAGCCAGTATACCGAAGAGGCTCGCATCGCGATCGTGCGATCGTCGGAACATGGGAAATTAACGGGTTTTGCCCACCTTGCTGAAGATGCGGATCCAAAACCCGGACGAAAAACCCTCATGATTTTCTTGCATCTTAAAAATCCCGTGCTACAATAAGCAAGTTGTTTGTTCAAGCGAGGGGAGACCCTCCACCTGGTTCGGCGCTTTGGCTGCTGATGGGTCGCTCGAATACCGGCTACAAAGCCTGAATACGAATGCGAAACCCGTATGCTCCCAAAGCTACGGGTTTTTATTATGGCGCGGAAGCGCGATGGATTGGGAGGTGAGCGCGATAGCTGCTCAGGAGCCTCGGCTCAACGAAGAGATCACGGTTCGCGAATGCCGTTTGATCGGCTTCGATGGCGAACAGATGGGTATTTACGTGACGGCGGAAGCCCAGCGGGTGGCCGACAACCAGGGGCTCGACCTCGTGGAAATCGCGCCGAACGCGGAACCGCCCGTGTGCCGCATCATGGATTACGGCAAGTTCAAGTACGACCAGGCCATCAAGGCCAAGCAGGCTCGCAAGAACCAGAGCAAGGTCGAAACGAAGGAAATGAAGTTCCGGCCGAAGATCGACGTGGGCGACTACACGACGAAGAAGAAGCACGTCATGCGCTTCCTCGAAGCCGGCAACAAGGTGAAGATCACCATCATGTTCCGCGGTCGCGAAATGGCGCACCCGGAGCTGGGTCTCACCATCCTGGAGCGTCTGGCCGACGACCTGAAGGACGAAGCGGTCATCGAGAACCAGCCCAAGATGGAAGGCCGCAACATGCACATGCTCATCGCCCCGCTGCCTGCGGCAGTCGCGGCGAAGAAAAAGAAAGAGAACGAGAAGAAAGAAGAAGGGAACGACCATGCCTAAGATGAAGACTCATCGCGGCACCGCGAAGCGATTCCGCGTTACCGGTTCCGGCAAGATCATGCGCTCGAAGGCGTTCAAGAGCCACATCATGACGAAGAAGAGCCAGAAGCGCAAGCGCAACTTCCGCCATGAAACCGAAGTGGCCACGGCTGACCAGAAGGTCATCGCCCGTAACCTCGGCCTCCGCTAATCGAAAAGGAACAGTGATAGAACATGCCTCGTGTCAAGCGCGCAGTCAGCGCCCATAAGAAGCGTCGTACCGTCCTCAATCGCGCCAAGGGCTACTACGGTGCGAAGTCCCGTTCTTACCGTGCCGCGAAGGAGCAGGTGCAGCATTCGCTCCAGTACATGTACCGCGACCGCCGCAACAAGAAGCGCGAGATCCGCCGTCTGTGGATCACCCGCATCAACGCGGCCGCCCGCATCAACGGTATGAGCTACTCGGTGCTCATGAACGGCCTCAAGAAGGCAGGCGTGCAGCTGGACCGCAAGGTGCTGTCCGACATGGCCATCAACGATCCCGCGGCGTTCACCGCCATCACCGAGGTCGCCAAGAAGGCTCTGTAGGCTTCGCGTCTATGCAAAAACAGCGCCCCGTCGGATAAGCCGGCGGGGCGCTTTCGTTAGGGGAGGATTTTCCTGCCGGCTTTCCTGCTACGACTCGATGGCTCCGAGGACTTCTTCGTCGTTATGCCATTCGTCCGTGCCGATGAGAGTGTGGGCGAGATACGCCTCGGCTGCATCTCGGGCGCTTCCTGCTTGGTTGGACACTACTTCGATATCGGCTGCTTGCAGCGCTTCCACGGCGTCGCGCTCGATGATGCCGGTGATGACCGCCGTCACATCGAGCTCGCGCAGCACCGCGGCGATGCGGGCAGGGGTCTGATGAGGGTTCGGCATGTTCTGGCACTCGACGATGATGCCCCGTTCGATCCTATAGCAGGTGAAGCTTGCGCAATGTCCGAAATAGGGAGATACGGCCAGTCCTTCGCTCGCCACCGCTATTCTCATGTGATTCCTTTCGTCGCTTCGTGGAAATAACGATACCGCGCTTGGCCGATTGTGTATCCGCTCTTTCGCTCAACGGGGATAAATAGTAAGCTGAACGACATGGATACCGAACCTCTGCAGAGCATCGACGTTGCGATCGTGGGAGCCGGCGTTGCCGGCGCGACGACGGCGCGTGCATTGGCGCGCTGGCGTCTGAACGTCGTGGTGCTTGAGGCAGGCAACGATGTGGCCTGCGGCGCGACGCGAGCGAACTCTGGCATCGTGCATGCCGGCTACGACCCTTTGCCTGGAACGCTCAAGGCTCGCTTCAACGCGGCCGGGTCCAAGCTGTTTCCGCAATGGGCCGACGAGCTGGGATTCTCCTACGTCCGCAACGGCTCGCTCGTGCTCGCGTTCTCCGATGAGGAGCTGGCCAGCATACGGCGCCTCGTGGCGCGCGCGGCGGAGAACGGCGTGGAAGGCGTGCGCGAGCTGGACGCCGCCGAAGTGCGCGCGCTCGAACCGCATGCGAGCCCGCACGTGCGCGGCGGCCTGCTGGCCGAGACGGGCGCCATTTGCGACCCGTACGAGGTTGCCCTGTTCTCGGCTGAGCAGGCGGCGCTGCACGGCACGGCGTTCCGCTTCAACGAGCGCGTCGTGTCCGTCGAGCGCCTGGCCGCGGGCTCGCCCTCGTCCGCGCGCTATCTGCTGTCCACCTCGACAGGCGCGCGGTACGCGGCGCGCGCGGTGGTGAACGCCGCCGGCGTGTTCGCCGACGAGCTGAACAATGCCGTGAGCGCGCATCGCCTGCGCATCGCGGCGCGGCGCGGCGAGTACTGCCTGTACGATTCCGAGTACGGCCCGCTGTTCTCGCATACCGTGTTTCAGGCGCCGTCGTCAGCGGGCAAGGGCGTGCTCGTGACGCCCACCGTGCACGGCAACCTGCTGGTGGGGCCGAACGCCGTGGAGCAGGCGAGCAAGACCGACCTGTCCACGAGCGCGGAGGGGCTGCGCTTCGTGCTGGACGCCGCGAAGAAGACGTGGCCCGACGCCGGTTCGCGCGGCATGATCGCGAACTTCGCAGGGCTGCGGGCTTCGAGCGCCGACGGCGACGACTTCGTCATCGGCGAACCGGACGACGCGCCCGGGTTCTTCAACATCGCCTGCTTCGACTCGCCGGGGCTCACCTCGGCTCCGGCCGTAGCCGAGCACGTGGCGCAGGCGGTGGCGGAACAGCTGGGCGCGGAGGCGAACGGGGAATTCCAGGCGAGTCGCGAGCGCTGCAAGCCGTTCGCCGAGCGCGACGAGGCCGAGCGTGCGCGCGCCATCGAGGCCGACCCGCGGTGGGGGCACATCGTGTGCCGCTGCTGCGAGGTGACCGAGGCCGAGATCGTGGCCGCGCTGCACGCTCCGCTGCCCGTGCTGTCGCTCGACGCGCTGAAGTGGCGCACGCGCGCGATGATGGGGCGCTGCCACGGCGGGTTCTGCTCGCCGGAGATCGCGCGCATCGTGGCGCGCGAGACGGGCGTGGCGCCCGACGTGCTGGACAAGCGCCTGCCGGGATCGCCCGTGGTGGCCGCTTCGCGCCCCGATTACGCGGAGCTGGCGCGCAAGGGCGAGCGGTCGGAGGCGCAGGACGCGGAGCGCGAGCGCGCGCATGTCTACGACGTGGCGGTGGCGGGCGGCGGGGCAGCCGGCATCGCCGCAGCCCAGGCGGCCGCGCAGCAGGGCGCGAGCGTGCTTCTGCTCGACCGCGAGGAGAAGCTGGGCGGCATCCTCAAGCAGTGCGTGCACAACGGGTTCGGGCTGCACCGCTTCGGCGTGGAGCTGACGGGTCCCGAGTACGCGCAGCGCGAGATCGACGCGCTTGCGGACGCGGGCTCGGTGGACGTGCTGGCGGGTGCCAGCGTGACGTCCGTCGATCCGGGGCGCCCGGACGACGGAGCGCCGCTCACGGTGCACGCGGTGGACGCGCGCGGCGCGCATGCCATCGCGGCGCGCGCCGTGGTGCTGGCCACCGGCTCGCGCGAGCGCGGGCTGGGCGCGCTCAACCTGGCGGGCTCGCGTCCGTCGGGCGTGTTCTCGGCGGGCAGCGCGCAGAACTTCATGAACCTCCAAGGGTGCCTGCCCGGACGTCGCGCGGTGATCCTCGGGTCGGGAGACATCGGGCTGATCATGGCGCGCCGTTTGGCGTCGCAGGGGGCCGAGGTGGTGGGCGTGCACGAGCTGATGCCGCATCCGTCCGGTCTGCGTCGCAACGTGGTGCAGTGCCTGGACGACTTCGGCATCCCGCTGCACCTCAGCTCCACGGTGACGCGGCTGGAAGGGGAGGGTCGCCTGAGCGCGGTGTACGTGTCGCAGGTGGATCCCGAGACGATCCAGGTGATCCCCGGCACCGAGCAGCGCATCGCGTGCGACACGCTGCTGCTGTCGGTGGGCCTCGTGCCCGAGAACGAGGTGGCGAAGTCGGCCGGGGTGGGGCTCGATCCCGTCACCGGCGGAGCGCGGGTGGACAACCGTTTGGCTACCGACGTTCCCGGCGTGTTCGCCTGCGGCAACGCGCTGCACGTGCACGATCTGGTGGACCATGCGTCGCAAGAGGGCGAGCGCGCGGGCGCCGCCGCGGCCGCTTATGCGCGGCAGGCGGCCTCGGGCGCCTCGGCCGCGCGCGATGCGCATGTCGCCGTTCCCGTGATGGCGGGCGAGGACGTGCGCTACGTGGTGCCGCAGAGCATCGACGCCGCCACGCCGCCCGACGAGAAGCTCATGCTGTCGCTGCGCGTCGCGCGCACGGTGAACGAGCCGCGCTTCGTGGTGGAGGGGATCGACGAAGCCGGCCGGGTGCGCGAGCTGAAGCGCGCGAAGACGATGATCGCCGTGCCCGCCGAGATGGTGCTCGTCGTCCTGCCCGCGGGCGCCGCGGCGGGGTGCTCGGCCGTGCGCGTGCGCGTCGAGGGCCGCGACGAGGCCGCGCGCGTGGCCGACGAGACCGGCATGGCCGGAGGAGGCGCCGACTGATGCAGTTCGCTACCGACATCGCCGCCTACACGTGCATCTGCTGCCCGCTGGGCTGCCGTATAGAGGTCGCGCTCGACGAGAACGGGCAGGTGAGCGAGGTTTCCGGCTATACCTGCAAGCGCGGGGCCGACTACGCGGCGCAGGAGGCCGTCGCCCCCGAGCGCATGGTGACCGCCGTGCTGTGCGTGTCCGGCTGCCTGGAGCCGGTCAGCGTGAAGACGCAGCGTCCCGTGCCGAAAGCCGCTATGAAGGACGTGCTGGCCGCCGTCGCCGCGCTGCGGCTCGACGCGCCGGTCGCGGCCGGAGACGTGCTGATCGAGGACGTATGCGGCACCGGCGTGGCCGTCGTCGCCACGAAAAGCGTATGCTGAGCGAACGCGACCCCCGTCGGGCCGTTGTCGATGGGAAGGGCTTCCGATATGAACGATGAATCCGAGCGGATCGAGCAAGGATCCCATCCGGAGCGCGAGGAGGGAAACGGCGCCCGCACGGCCGCTACGGCTCTGGTCGCCTTCGGCACGCTCGTGCTGCTGTTCGCCGCGGCCGTGGTGGTGTTCCTGCTGATCGCGGAGTTGACGCGCGGCCAATGGATGCTGGCCGGCAGCGCCGTCGTCGTGCTGGCGTTCCTGCTGTGGCTGGGCAACCGCCTCGTCCACGTGGCCGCCAACCAGAACAAGAACCCCTTGGGCTAAGAGGTTGCCGCGCGCGGGTGTCGGCCTCGACGAGGCGGCGCTGAGGTTGCAGCCGGCGTTCGGCGGCGCGGACTCAGCGGCGAGCACGGTTTCACGAACCCATATGCGGCAAAATCGGGGTTTTGGCAGTTTTCGCGCCCTTCGCCGAACAGCTTCCAAGCAAACCCCCAGTTCACGGTTTGCCGAAACGGGAACATGGTCGTCATGGGCACCTCGAGACTGCCAAACCCCCGGTTTTGCCGCACGTTGGACCCGAAGTTCGCGCTGCCGGGTCTTCTCGCATGCCTTACAACGCAGAAGGAGTAATGCGGCGGGCGGCGGGAACCGGGGATGCTTCGCTTCCCGCCGTCCATGACGTCTATTTGCGCTTGCCGCCTCTGCTGCGCTGCTGGGCGAGGCTGGCGCGATGAGCGCGGCCCGGACGGAGATCGGGACCGCCCTTCTTCGCCGAAGACTGCGCGGGGCGCGCGCCTCCGGACGCGGGCTTGCCGCTGCGCTGGCCGGGCTGCCCTTGCTTCGCGTTCGCCCGGCCCGGCTGCTGGCGGTTCGGCTGGGCGCCCTTCGACGCGACGGGCTTCTTCGGCGCCTTGCGCTTCGGGGCGTTTTTCGGCGCGTCTTCGGCCTGCGCCTGCTCGCGGGCCTTGGCCTTCTTGCGCTCGCGCGCGGCCATCTCCTTGGCGGCCTGCTTGATCTCGGGGTCGCGGCGCGCGTCGGCGCGGGCGGCCTTGCCCGCGGCCTCTTCGGCGGCCTGCTCGGCATCGAACGAAGGCACCTCCATCTCGGGAATGGGGCGCTTGATGAGCTTCTCGATGTCGCGAAGCGCGTCGGCCGTCTCGGGGCTTACGAACGACACGGCGAAGCCCGCGGCGCCCGCTCGACCCGTGCGGCCGATGCGGTGGACGTAATCCTCGGGCTGGGTGGGCAGGTCATAGTTCACGACGTAGTCCACTTCCTCCACGTCGATGCCGCGCGCCAGCACGTCGGTTGCCACGAGCACGCCCGTCTTGCCGGCGGCGAAGTTGTCGAGCGCGCGGCGGCGCTGCGCCTGGCTGCGGTCGGAGTGGATAGCCTCGGCGGTGTAGCCCGCGCGCTTGAGGCGGCGGCACGTGGAATCGGCGCGGCTGCGCGTGCGGGCGAACACGATGACGCGGTCGGAGCCCTTCTCGGCCAGCACGGCCTTGAGCAGCGCCGGCTTGAGGGTCTGCGCCACGTGGACGATGTACTGCTCTACGGTGTCGGCCGTCTCGCCCTTGTGGGCGATCTCGACGAACGCCGGGTCGTGCAGCAGCTTGCCCACGCTGTTCTTGATGGACGCGTCGATGGTGGCCGAGAACAGCAGCGTCTGGCGCGAGGCGGGCGTGGCGCCGATGATCTTCTTCATGGCCGGCCAGAAGCCCATGTCCAGCATGCGGTCGGCCTCGTCCAGCACGAGCACCTCCACGTCGCCGAGGCGCACGGCGCCCTGTTCCATGAGGTCGACCAGGCGGCCCGGCGTGGCGATGAGGATGTCCACGCCGTGCTTGAGCTTGTTGATCTGCGGGGTGTAGGACAGGCCGCCCACCACGGTGAGGATGCGGTGATGCGTGGAGGCGGCGATGGCGGTGCACACCTCGCCGATCTGCTGGGCCAGCTCGCGCGTGGGGGTGACCACGAGCATGAGCGGGCCCTGCCCGCCCTTGGCATGGCCCAGGCGGTCGAGCGAGGGCAGCGAGAAGGCCGCGGTCTTGCCGGTGCCGGTCTTGGCGGCGGCGATGAGGTCGCGCCCTTCGAGCGCGAGAGGGATGGCCTGCTCCTGGACGGGCGTGGGCGCTTCGTAGCCCAGGCGCGCGACGGCTTCAAGAGCCTGGTCGGACAGGCCGAGTTCGTTGAATTGCTTCATTTGTCTCTGTTTTCTGTGTCGGTGCGGCACGGGTGCCGCTGATTGCAGGTGCGGGGTCGATCCGCCGCGTCATGCATTTCGGAAGATCGAGGCGCAACCGAGCGAACGTCGGGCGCCGAACAACCAGTATACGCTCATCGGTCGACCTCCGGTCCGATGAGCGCATAATGCACAAACCTGGTACCAAGCCGACGCGAAACCCCGTCTGCGCCCTTAGCGGATGTGGGCGGGCTTCTTTCCCCAGTAGAAGTGCAGCAGGTGCTTGCGGTAGCGCGGGTCGTCGGGGTTCTTCGGCGCGGCTATCAGGCGCAGCGTGGCGTTCGCGATGTCCTCGGCGGCGTTCGGGTGGCGCAGGAAGCTGCCGTTGATCAGCATGGCGTGGGCGCTTTCGGGGTTGCGCGCCACGTGGCGCAGCGTGTCCAGCAGCTCGCGCGCCGTGGTCACGTGCATGGCGGCGCCCAGCGAGGTGAGCATCTGCACGTTCACCTTCTCCTGGCCGTACGCTTTGCCCAGAAGGATCATCGGGACCTGCGCGCACAGGCACTCGGTAACCGTGAGGCCTCCCGACTTGCAGATGACCAGGTCGCTGGCCGCCATGAGCGCAGCCATGTCGTCCACGTAGTCGAGTACGGTGGCGTTGGAGAGCCCCAGATCGTCGCATTCCTGGCGCAGGTGGCGCGCGTAGTCGGCGTCGCTTCCGGCCACGAACACGAAGTGCAGCGTGTCGTCGAAGCCGTGCAGGTAGGGCAGCAGCTTGTCCAGCGCGGTGCGGAAGTGCACGTAGGGGCGGGGCAGGTACGCGCCCGCCAAGGCCAGCACGATGCGCCTATCCTGGGGCAGCTCCAACTGCTCGCGCACGGAGGGGCGGTCGTAGGCGCGGCGGAAATCGTCGCGCGTGGGGATGCCGGTGATGAGGATGCTCTCCTCGGGCACCTTGCGCGGGCGCAGCGTCTCGGCCATCGACTCGTTCGCGACGCAGAACAGATCGGCGGCCTTGTGCGGCCAGAGGCCCTCGGTCTCGTAGTCGGTGGGAACGCACACGATGGGGTAGTGCTGGCCGGTCAGCATGCGCGCCGCCACGGCCACGTTGGCGGCGGTGATGTGCGTGCACACGATGGCCAGCGGCTGCCTGTCGCGCACGTAGTCGGTGAACTTCGAGTACATGAGGTGCGACCAGATGGAGCCGCCGCCCCACAGAAGCCGTCCGGTGAGCGTGAAGCGCCAGGTGAGGTCGTAGATGGGACGCGTGGCGCCCGTGAACAGCGACGCAGCGTTGTTTCCGTCGAACACGATGCGGCCGTAATCCAGCACGTCGATCACCTCGATGTCGAGGTCGTCGGGGATGGGAGGCTGGCCGTCCGTCCGCTCGCCGTCCGCGTCGCGCATGAGCTCGAACGCCTGCGCGACGGCGTAGGCAGCGCTGCGGTGGCCGGAGCCCACCGATGCGTGCATCACGATGACCAGGGGCTTCTTCAGCTCGTCTTCGGGAGGCGCGAGCGCGCCGTCGTCGGCGTCCGCCAGCTCGATAGAGGCGGGTTCGTTTTCCGGCGCGAGCGGGCGCGCAGTGTTCTCGTCGGTGTCCATGTCATAATCATACCGCAAACGGGCGGCGTTCGGTGCGAGCGTGCGGGGCGCCCATCGCATCGCCGCATCTGGGAGCGGCTCGACGGCGATGCGCGGGAGCGGGTTGATCCGGCAGGCTCTCCGGCGTCCGACGTTCGCCGGCTCGCCCACGCGGCGGCGGGTCCGATGAAGCGCGAACATGTCGATTGCGGCACATGTTGGCACACGAAAGACGCAGGCAAAGAAAAAGGCCGGAAGCGATGAGCTTCCGGCCTGGCATTTCGTGGTGCCCCCAACGGGAATCGAACCCGTGTCTCAGCCTTGAAAGGGCCGCGTCCTGACCTCTAGACTATGGGGACGGCTTGCGCGATTCCTAGCTGGAAAAGCAGCCTGAACATTATTACAAAGCGAGCGCGTCATTGCAAGCGTTTTTTTCGAAAGCGAGCGGACGCGCCTTGCGGCAGCAGGTTGGGCAGCTGCGATACCGCCACGCCCAGCATGATGACGGCTATTCCGGCCGTCTGAAGCGCGTCCACGGGTTCGGACAGGACGAGCACTGATATCGCTATTCCGCATGGCAGCTCCGACGATGCCATGATGGTGGACAGCCCCGCCGAGAGGTGCGGCGTTCCGATGCCGAACAGCACCACGGGCACGAACAGCCCGAATACGCCCAGGATCAGCCCGTACTTCCAAATGCCGGCCTGCAGCGCGCCGCTTGAGAAGTAGTCGGGGCACACGGCGAAGCCGAGGATGCACGCGCCCAGGCACACGACGAGTCCGCGCTCGATTGGCGGCAGGTCGCAGCCGACGCGCGCCGACAGGAACATGAACGTCGCGCAGCTGACGGCCGACAGCAGCGCGCAGAGGATGCCGAGCGGGTCGAGATGACCCACCGTGTTCGAGAACAGGCCGCTCGCCAAGAGGGTGCCTCCGAGGATGACGGCCGCCGCGACGATTTCAGCGAGGCGGGGTTTGCGACGGGTGGCGACCACCTGGAATACGATGCCGATCCAGGTGAATTGGAACAGCAGCGTGATGGCCACGGACACGGGCAGCATGGTGAGCGCGAAGTTGTACAGCACGCAGGTGGTGCATGTGGCGAGGCCCAGCCCCAGCAAGGACAGCACGCGCTTGGGCGACAGCGGTACAGGGCGCTTGCCGAGGACGGTCAGCGCGGCCAAGGCGACGGCGAACAGCAGCGCGCCGAAGAACGCCTGGCTGGCGGCGGTTTGGGTCCACGAGAACCCCTCGGCGAGCGCGCATTTGATCGTGGCGGCCATCACGCCGTAGCTGGCGCCGCCGAGGAACACGACGGCGGAGTATTTCAAGGTGTTCTTCTGCATGGCGGCCATTGTAGCGCACGCCCGCGCGGCGGGCGAGTACAATAGGCGGCATGCCTTTTCAACATCACATACTCGACCATGCGGGCGACGTGCTGGACGCCGCCCGCGCATATCTGGAATCGTGGCTGGCGGCGGGTCTCGCGCCCGTGCTGCTGGTTCCCAGTCCCGCCGCTGCCGACCGCGTGCGCCGCGCGCTCGCGGAGGGGCCGTGCGCGCTGGGAGCGCGCGTGGAGACGCCTATGATGTGGGTGCGCGACAGGTGGGATCTGTTCGGCGACGGGCGCCGCATCGTGTCGTCGTTCGATCGCGCATTGCTCGTGCGCCGCGCCTGCTTGGAGACCGAACGGACGGCGCTTGAAGCCACGCCGGGCGTCGTCGGCCTGCTCGCGCGCTTGGCGCGCGAGGCGTTGCCGCATCTGACGGCGCCGGTCGCCGCAAACGCCGGTCTGAGCGCGGCCGAGCGCGATGCGCTCATGGTGCTCGAGCGTTACGCGGAGCTTCTGCAGGAGGCGGGGTGCTGCGAATCGTCGCAGGCGGCGGCTCTGCTTCCCGAGGCTATGGAGGCGCCCGCGCCCCTTGTGCTGGCCGGGTTCGACGACCTTGACTGCGCTGAGGAGCGGATGACGGCCGCGCTCGCGCAGCGGACCGACGTCGTTCGCCTCGATGACGGCTGCCGCGCCCCGTCGGGTGCCGACGGGCGCGCCTCCGAGCTGCAAGGGCTGTTGGAGCGTCTGTTCAAGCCCGCGATGCCCGAGCCTCTGCGCCCGACGGGGCGGGTGCGCTTCTTGCTTCCGGCGGGACGCTACGCCGCGCCGACCCTCGTGGCGAGCACGGTGGCGCAGGCCGTGGCCGACGAGCGCCTCCGCGCGGTCGAGGAGGGGCGCGATCCGCTGCCCGTTGCGGTGACTGCCCGCGATCCTCGCGCGTTGTTCGACGACGTTGCGGGCGCGCTGCTCGAAGCGGGCGCCGCCTCGGCCGTGAGTGCGAGCCGGGCGTTCGCCGACACCGCGTTCGGACGCGCGTTTCTCGCTCTGCACGCGTTCGCCTGCGGCGCATGGAGCATCGCGCAGGCGTCCGACTTCGCGCTCGGACCGTTCTCGGGCATCGGGATCCGAACGGCCTGCGAGCTGGATGCCGCGTGGCGCGGGGACCGCACGGTCGAGCGCGCGCGCATCGCGGCCGATCTCGCCCGCGAAAGCGAGGCGGCGGCCGACGCGCTGACGGCGCTGGAGGCGGGCGACGCGGACGGCGCGCTCGCGGGGTTCGAGGCGCGCCTGCGCGCACGTACGGACCTCGATCCGGCGTTTCGCGCGGAGCAACTGGCGGCCGTGTCGTGCGCGCGCAGGTTCGCGGCGGCATGCAGTCGCGCGAACGCGGTGTTCGACGGCGCATTGCCGTTGCTGGAGCGCATGCCGGTTTCCTCAAGCGCTCGGTCGGCGCGCGACGAAGGCGCGCGCCCCGACGCGCTGTTCATGTCGCTCGACGAGGCGGCCGAGCTTCCCGCGTGCTCTTGCGCCGCGCTCGTGCTGTGCGATCTCGACGCGGGCTCCTACCCGGTGCGGCTCGTCGAGGACGGCGGCACGCTGCTTCTGGAGAAGCTGGGCCTCGGCCGCCCCGCAGACGCGCTCGCCGCCTCCCGCCGCCGATTCTTCCGCGCGCTTTCGAGCGCCTGCGAGACGGTGGTGTGCGAGCGCGTGCTGAACACCGAGGATGCGAACGAGGCGTATCCGTCGGTTATGTTCGAGGAGCTGCTCGACTGCTACCGGGAAGCGGATGCGGGCGAGGACGACCGGGCGACGGGGCTTCCCAAGCCGCTCGTCGCCTTCGCCATGCTGGCAGGGGAGGACGCGCTCCACGACAACCTCGCGCTCGTCTGCGAGGGTGTGCAGCCGCGCGTAGGCAAAGGAGGGGCGACGCTGTCCTGGGAGCTGTCGGCCGCGGGCGCGGTGTCGCCCGAGCAGCGCCCGCGCATCGTGCTGCCGCGCTCGCCGCGCGAGGGGCTGCGCGGCGCCGACGCCGCGTTGGCGCTGTCGCCGTCTGCGCTGGAAAGCTACCTTGAATGTCCCTACAAGTGGTTCGCTCTGCGCCGTCTTCGCCTGTCGGAGCCGGACGCCGGGTTCGGGCCTCTCGAGATGGGCAGCTTCTCCCACAACGTGCTGCGTAGCTTCTACGAGCATTTCCGCGAGGCGGGGCATGCGAAGGTGGACTCCGCGACGCTTCCCGAAGCGCGCGCGCTTCTAGGCGAGACGTTCGACCGCCATCTGGAATCGCAACGCAACCTCAAGCGCTCGGTCAACCCGTTGATCCCGCGCACCGCCTTCGAACGCGCCGAGACGGCCGATCTGAGGAAGAGGCTCGTCCGGTTCCTCGACCGCGAGGCGCTGCTGCTGCCGGGCTTCGAGCCCGTGCGCTTCGAGTTCGATTTCGGCTCGAGCGAGCCGTTCCCGTACGCAGGATGCCTGCTGCGCGGCAGTGTGGACCGCATCGACGTGAACGGGGCCGGCCAGGCGGTGGTTATCGACTACAAGGGGTCGCTCAATGGCGACTACGCGCTGGATTCGGCATCGCCCGCCGCGCAGGCGGGCGGCGCGGTGCTTCCCCATAAGGTGCAGACGCTCATGTACGCTCAGGTGGCGCGCAAGGTGCTGGGTCTCGACGTGGTGGGTGCGCTGTACGTGTCGTACGGCCGCGATCGGCGCGTCTCGGGCGCCTTCGACCGCACGGTCGTGGGCGAGCGAGACGTGCCCGGCATCGACGTCGAGCGCTGCGGCGTGCCGGGGCCGGCAGGCGAGGCGCTGGGCGTCTCGTCGTTCGGCGAGCTGGTGGACGCGGTGGAGGATCGCATCGCCCGGGCCGTGCGCACGCTGGCCGACGGCTGCATCGGTCCCGATCCGCGCGGGGGAGACCCGTGCGGGTATTGCCCCGTGCTCGCCTGCGAGAAAAGGATGGGCGCATGAACCTCTCAACCTGCACCCCTGGTCAACGCCAGAGCATCGAGCACGTGCGCGGTCCCTTGCTCGTGTCGGCCGGCGCCGGCTCGGGCAAGACGTTCACGCTCACGCAGCGCATCGCCTATGCGCTTCTGCCCGAGAGCGGCCCTGCGGCGTCCGGCGTCGACGAGGTGCTGGCCATCACGTTCACCGAGAAGGCGGCCGCCGAGATCAAGGCGCGCGTCAAGCGCACGCTGCGCGCCGAAGGGCTGGCCGAGGAAGCGCTGCGCGTGGACGGCGCCTGGATATCCACCATCCACGGCATGTGCGCGCGCATCCTGCGCGCCCACGCGCTCGACCTGGGGCTGGATCCTGCGTTCGGCATCATGGGCGATGCGGAGCGGGCCGAAGCCGTGGCCGACGCCATCGACGGCGCGCTGGGCGACGACAACGATATCATCGCGCGCGGCTCGTACGCGGCGCTGTTCGACGAGTACCCCGCACGCTCGACGATGCCGCTCGCTCCGTCGGTGGCCTCCATGCTGCAGGCTCTGATGGACAAGGCGGCGGGGCTGCGCGGCGGCCTCGACGCGCTCGATTTCGGGCCGTCGCCCGCGCAGGCCTCGACGCTCGCGCGCGAGCTGCTGCTGGCCTACGAGGGCGTGCTGCCCGCGCTCGAGCGGGCGGGGAAGAGCGCGTCCGCCGAACGGGCGCGCGCGGCCGCGGCCGACGCGGTGGAGGCGCTCGGGGCGTTTTTGGCCGACGCGTCCGCGGCGAGCGACGCGCGTGCGCTGGCAGCTGTGGTCGACGGCTGCGCCTACCTGCCGTGCACGTTCGGCGGCGCCGACGTGAAGGCCGAGGTCAAAGCGTATCAAGCTGTGCACGCGCGCGTGGCTCAGAACGTCGCGCTCGCGCTGGCGCACCCGCTGGCCTCCGAGCTCATGGCGCTCGCGCGCGAGGTGACCGCGCGCTTCGAGGGTGCGAAGCGCGCCGCGTGCAAGCTGGATAACGACGACCTGCTCGTGCGCACGCTCGACGCGTTCGAACGCTGCCCGGACATCGCCGCGCGCTACGAACGCCGCTTCAAACTGGTGATGGTGGACGAGTTCCAGGACACCAGCCAGCTGCAGATCGACATGATCGCGCGCCTGGCCGGGCCGCGGTGCGCGCACCTGTGCACGGTAGGCGATGCGCAGCAGTCCATCTACCGCTTCCGCGGCGCCGACGTGAACGTGTACGAGGCTCATAAGAAGGCGATGCGCGCCGACGAAGTGGGCGCGCTCTACGTCGAGCTCACGAAGAACTTCCGCAGCCACGGCGACGTGCTGTCGTTCGTCGACCGCGTGTTCGAGCAGTCGACGGTGTTCGGCGAGGCGTTCATGTCGCTGGAGCCGAACGAGCAGCGCCCCTCCTGCTATCGGGGCAGCGCGCCGCGCATCGACCTCGTGCTGTCGGTGCAGCCCGCGGGGCGCGGCACCGGCGTGCGCACGGCCGATGCGAAGCGCGCCGGCGCCGAGGCCATCGCCCGCCGGTTCGCCGCGCTGCGCGAGGACGGCCACGCTCCCGGCGACATGGTGGTGCTGCTGGGCAAGATGAGCCGTGCGGGCATGTATGCCGAGGCGCTGCGCGCCGAGGGCTTCGAGTGCGTGGTGACGGGCGGGTCGCTGTTCGCGTCCGCGCCCGAAGTGCGCGTGGTCGCCCGCTTCGTGGAGGCGCTGGCGAACCCGGCGAACACGGCTGCGCTGTTCGAAGTGCTGACCAGCGACATGATGCGTCTGTCGGCAGACGACCTCCTCGTGCTGACCACCGAGGAGGATCCTGAGACGGGATGCGTGCGGCGGCGCGATCTCGACCGGGGCTTCGCGCGCCTCGCATCGCGCGCCGACGGACTGCCGCCGCGGCTGGCGCACGCCGTGCGCCTGTTCGAGCGGGCGCGTGACGAGTCGCGCACGCGCCCGGTGGCGACCGTGGTGCGCGATGCCGTGGTGCGTTCGGGGTGGATGGCACGGCTCGAGGAGGAAGGCGCGGCGGGCACGGCGCGAGCCGCGAACGTGCTGAAGGCCGTCCGGCTCGTCGATCGCCTCGAAACCGAGCGCCACCTGGGGCTGGCCTCCACGGCGCGCGCGCTGGCCGACGAGCTGGCCGTAGGATTGAAGGAGGCGCCCGGCGCGTTGTCGGGAGCCGGCGGCGACGTGGTGAAGATCATGACCATCCATGCTTCGAAGGGGCTGGAGTTCCCCGTCGTGGCGTTGGCCGACTTCGCCGACGCGCGCGCGGGAAGCGGCAAGCTTCTGGTGGAGACGTGCGGTGCCATCGCGCGCGCCTCGTTGGCGCCCGCAGCGTCGTTGGAGGCGTTTCCCCAGCTGGCGAAGCGCTCGGGCGCGGCTGCGGCCGGCGACGGCGAGGATGATGCCGATCTGCTGGCCGCTCGCCGTCTCGTAGAAGGGGAGGATGGGCCCGCGTGCGCTCTCGGCGCTTCGTCGTGCACGCAGGCGGCCTACCGCGCCCAGCTCGCGCGCCGTGCGGCCGACGAGGAGCTGGCCGAAGCGCGTCGCAAGCTCTACGTGGGCCTCACGCGTGCCAGCGAGGCGCTTGTGGTGGCGATGGACGCGAAAGCTCCCTCGGCGGGCAAGCCTCCGGCGTACGCCCCGCTCGTCGACGATATCCGCAGCGCGCTGTGCGGCGACGGCGATTTTCCCGAGGGCGTTGCCGAGCTTCCCTACGGCGGCACCGCGCCGGCCCGCTTCGAGCGCATCCTCGTGCAGCCGCCGGAGCCGCGCGCCGAGGAGGGTGTCGAGCCTGCGCCCGAACCGCGGCTGTTCTTCGTGCCCGTCGTGGACGACGCTTCGCGGTCGACGCTCTTCGCGGGAGGCTTGGCGCGCGACGATGCGTTCTCGTACTCGTCGATCGCCCCGAACCCGCTTCCGGCTCCGGCGGACGAGGGCGTGCCTTTCGCCGCGGACGCGGACAAGGCGACGGATCTGGGCAGCGCCTTCCATCGGGCGGCGCAGCTGGCCGTCGAGACGGGAAGGGTTCCCGGCGCTGCGCGCCTCGGCGTGCTCTCCGAGGCGTACGCTCTATCGACGGGACAGCGCGCGCGGCTGGCCGATGCCTGCGAGCGCTGGTTCTCCAGCGCGACGTACGCCGAAACGCTGCAGTGGGGGCTGCGGCGCGCCGAGGTGCCGTTCTTCGTGCCGATATCCGATGCGTTCGTGGAAGGGGAGATCGACCTTCTGTGCACCGACGACGCGCAGCTTGCGGGCGCTCGTGCGCTCGTGGTGGACTACAAGACCGGCGGTTCGGACGGCGAGGCGCCGGAAGCGCTGCGCTCCAAGCACCTCCTGCAGGCGCAATGCTACGCCTATGCACTGCTGCGGCAGGGCTGCGTCGAGGTGGAGCTGCGCTTCGCGCGCGTCGAGCGCGAGGATTCGGCGGGGGGCATGCAAACCGTGACCTACCGCTTCACTGCCGAAGATCTCGACGGGCTGGCCGTCCGCATCCTAAGCGCCCGAAGGGCGTAGCCTCTTCCGCCTGCTCGGCTTGACAGCAGGTTATCGTTGCCTAGAATGTAACCGAACGGATACACAATGCTTTGATAAAGCGACGGTCTATCAGGTAAAACGGCGAAAATGTATCAAAAGATTATTCTCTCAGCAAAAAGGTCATAAATCACGACTGAACATTGTTCAAGGCATTTGCTAGGATGATTGACGGGCAGGGGCGCGGTGTGATGGAGTGCGTAGCGAGTATTGTCAACACCCGCGCCCCTCGAGGCGTTTCCGGGGCTTACGCCCTGCGCCTGCCGTAGCGCTCGTAGGCCTGCGTCACCTGCAGCTCGTACTCCTTGCGAGTGCCCTTGACCACCGTGTCCAGGATGAGGCCGCTAGCGAATGCGAGGATGCCGACGAACACGAGGGCCACGGCCAGCAATGCGGAGGGCAGACGCGGTACGAGGCCCGTCGCGGCGAACTCCCAGATGACGGGGATGCCGGCGATGAGGCCCAGCAAGCAGAACAGAAGCGCGAGCCAGCTGAACAGCGCGAGCGGGCGATAGTCCTTGAACAGCGACATGATCATGGCCAGCACCTTCATGCCGTCTGAGAACGTGTTGAGCTTGCTCTCCGATCCTTCGGGGCGGTCGCGGTAGTCGATCGGCACCTCGGCGATGCGCCAGCGCTTGTCGACGGCGTGGATGGAAAGCTCCGTCTCGATCTCGAACCCGGGCGAGAGCACCGGCATGGTCTTGGCGAACACGGCGTTGAAGGCTCGATAGCCGGTCATGACGTCGGAGAACTCGAATCCGTAGATCCACTTGATGAGCGTGCGCACGAGGTCGTTGCCGAAGCCGTGGAAGGCGCGGTCGTTCTCTTCGCCGTACGTGCCGTTGGACAGGCGGTCGCCTACGCTCATGTCGGCCTCGTCGGCCATGAGCGGCGCCAGGAGCTCCGGCGCGGCCTCGGCGGGGTAGGTGTCGTCGCCGTCAACCATCACGTAGTAGTCGGCGTCGATGTCGCGCAGCATCTGGCGCACGACGTTGCCCTTGCCCTGGCGGCGTTCGGCCCGCACCACGGCGCCGTGCTCGGCCGCGATGGAAGCGGTGCCGTCGGAGGAGTTGTTGTCGTAGACGTACACGGTCGCTTCGGGCAGCACGCGCCTGAAGTCGTCGACCACCTTGCCGATGGTTACGGCCTCGTTGTAGCAGGGGATGAGCACGGCGACGGTGCCGCTCTGGGCGCGCGGCGTATCGATCTTCTGATCCACGAATCACTCCTCGGTTCTGTATAGGTGAGGTTCATCCTACTCGAAACGTCGGACTTGCGCCAGACGGCTCCGTTGTTTTCCAGATGAAACCCGGTAAGGAAGCCGTTTTCGACCGGTAATATTGTGCCCGGCGCCTCCTGCTACAATGAAGAACGCCCGCTACGACTGGAAGAGGGGCGTCCTCCCTATGGAACTGATTACCCGCTCGCGCGAGCGGCGGCGCATCGCCATCATCGTGGTCGCGCTCGTCCTTGCGCTTCTGATCGCGCTCGCGTACACGATCGTCTCGTCGCGTCAGGCGACGGCGGCCGCGGTGGAAACCATGAGCGAAGTGTACTTGCAAGAGCTCAGCAACCAGGTCATCTCCCATTTCAACACCGGCATCGACGGCAAGTTCTGCCAGCTGGAAACCGTGGGCAGCTCGCTTGAGCTGTACGACCCGGAGAATCTCGACGAGGTGAGGGATTTCCTCGCCTGCATGGAGGCGGACGATGACGAGTACGCCTACCTTGCGCTGCGTGGCAGCGACGGGCTCTACTACACGTCGTGGGGCTCGGACGCCGCCTCGGATGAGGAGCTTGCCGCCCGCAGCGAGCTGGGGCTGTCGTATCGGGACGCGCACGGCCACGACGTGATGCTATACAACGGAACCATCGCGCTCGTGGATTCCTTCGAGCCCGTTACCTGCGGAGGCGTCACGTTCACCGCCGTCGTCGCCGGGTTCGGCGTCGACACCGTTTCCGGGAAGCTCAACCTCGATCTGGTCAATGGCAGCGCGCGGTCGAGCGTCATCGGCTTCGACGGCACTTGCATCGCAGGATGCGATGCCGAGGGGCTGTGCAACGGCGAGAACCTGTTCGACGCGTTGGAATCGAGCGCTCGCCTCGACAAGGGGTACAGCATGGACCAGGTGCGAGAAGCCGTGGAGAACGGGGAGACGTTCCTGCTTCCCTTCTGGTACGGGGGTCATCACGAGTACCTGTACTTTCGGCCGATGAGCAATCAAGACTGGTATCTGTGCACCGCCATGCCCTACGGCGTGGTGGACGAGGACGTGGCGGGACTCAGCTGGGTGCTCATGCAGAACGCCGTTCTCATGGCGACCATGATCATCGCGGTCATAGCCATCTTCTTCTCGATCTACTATCAGCTGGTCAAGCGCAACACGCGTCTGCTGTCGGACGAGAAGAACCGTGCCGAGCGCGCTTCCGAGGAAGCGCGGCGCGCCAGCTTGGCGAAAAGCGAGTTCCTCTCGCGCATGTCGCACGAGATTCGTACGCCGATGAACGGCATCATGGGCATGACCGCCATCGCGCTCGAGAATGCGCACGACGAGGAGAAGGCGCGAGCCTGCCTCGAGAAGATCGACGTGACGTCCGAGCATCTCATGGCGCTCATCAACGACATCCTCGACATGAGCAAGATCGAGAGCGGCAAGATCGACATCAAGCGCGAGACGTTCGATTTCGGGACGTTCGTAGGGTCGCTCGACGACGTGTTCGGAACGCAGGCTCTCGAACAGGGGATTCGCTACAAGACGGAAGAAGTGGGCGCGCTGCCCTCGCTGCTCGTCGGCGACGGGCTTCGGCTGAACCAGATCGTTTACAATCTCGTTGGCAACGCTTTCAAGTTCACTCCTCGCGACGGCAGCGTCACGCTGCGCATAGAGGAGCTTCCCGCGCCGCCGGAAGAGGATGCTGCGCACGACGACGCGATCTGGCTGCGCTTCTCGGTGACCGATACGGGTTGCGGCATCAAGCCGGAGAACCGCGAGCGGATATTCTCGTCTTTCGAGCAGGGCGACGAGTCTTCATGCAGACGCGGAGGCACGGGTCTGGGCCTTGCCATCACGAAGCGGTTCGCGGAGATGATGGGCGGCCGTATATCGTTGTCGAGCGAGGTGGGGAAGGGGTCGACCTTCACGGTGGACGTGCCGTTCGGGCGAGCCTCGGGCGAAGGGGCCGCCACGTGCGACGATGCGTTCGCCGCGCGGTCCCGAACGCACGGCGACGGAGTTTCGTACGATTTCTCCGGCAGGCGCGTCATCGTCGCCGAAGACAACGAGCTCAACCGCGAGATAGCCACCGAGGTGCTGGCCATGGCGGGTGCCGAGGTCCTGGCGGCATCCACGGGCGCCGAGGCCGTGCGCGCGTTCGAGCGCTCGCACCCGGGCTCCGTCGACCTGATCTTCATGGACATCCAGATGCCCGAGATGGACGGCTACGAGGCGACCCGCGTCATTCGCTCGCTCGATCGCGACGACGCGCGTTCGGTGCCCATCGTCGCGATGACGGCCAACGCGTTCGTCGAGGACGAGGAGCGCAGCCGCATGAGCGGAATGGATGGCCATCTGAGCAAACCCCTTGATATCCATCTCGTATATGCCACAATGGACAGGTTTTTGAGAGGGCGCTCGCGGGGAGGGGGCGCGTAGAGCGAAAGGACGCGCGCGGTGAAGAAGCTCGTTGCTCAGATCATGAAGTTCGGCGTGGTGGGCGTCATCGCTTTCGTCATCGACTACGGCTTACTTGCCCTGCTCACCGAGGCGTTCGGCGTGAACTACCTCGTCAGCGCCACCATTTCGTTCACGGCCTCGGTCGTGTTCAACTACGCGGCGTCGATGCGCTACGTGTTCACCCATAAGGAGGGCATGAGCCGCCGGCGCGAGTTCGCCATCTTCGTCGTGCTGTCGGTTATCGGCCTGGGCATCAACAACGGCTGCATGTGGGCGGGCGTGGAGTTTTTGGGCATCCACTACCTCATCGTGAAGATAGGCGCCACGTTCATCGTGATGGTGTGGAACTTCGTGACGCGCAAGATCTTCCTCGACGCGGGCGATGCGCCCGGCGAGATCCTTTCGGACATCGAATAGCCGTCTCGGCCGAAGCTGCCCCGAACGGGGCGTCGGCGCCGCCTGTCATCCTGCTCGCAGCGCGCCAGCGCGGAGCCGAAGGAACCCGCGCAGCGTTAGCCGGGGTGCTCCCTGCTGGTGTTAGCGCGGGATGACGGCGAAAAGGGCGTGACCGGGTAAAAACGAGGCGGTTTGGTAATCGGTTGCAACTCGCGACGGGATGCCGAAAAAATCGACCTGGGCTGATGTCGGGCTTCCGCTTCGGCGCGCCGGCGAATTGGGAAGCGGAAAGGTTTTGGGGTTACCAAACCGCCCCGTTTTCGCCATGGCGCGGCGATCTCGGCGTCATCGCCGTCTCAGCGTCGAATCAGACGATGCGCCGACAATAAAAAACGAGGCCGGGAACGGATTCCGGCCTCGTATCGTTTACCTGGTGCCCTTGACAGGATTCGAACCTGCGGCTTTCTGCTCCGGAGGCAGACGCTCTATCCCCTGAGCTACAAGGGCACGGTGGAGGAGATTATACGCTATCATGGACGAAACGGAAAAACAAAAACGAGATTTGGGCGTATTCATGGAAGAAACCATAACGATTGAGCGCATGGGCTACGGCAGCGAGGCGGTCGGCCGCCTGGAGAGCGGCAAGGCCGTGTTCGTGGAGGGCGGCGCGCCCGGCGACGTGGCCGCGCTGGAGATCGTCGAGGACAAGCCGACGTTCGCCCGCGCGCGCATCGCGCGGCTCGTCAAGCCCTCCGAGCTGCGCGTCCGCCCGCGCTGCGAGGCGGGCGCGGCCTGCGGAGGATGCCCCTGGCAGCACCTGTCCTATGACGCGCAGCTGGAGGCCAAGCGCGCCAACGTGGCGGCGGCGCTCGAGCGCACGGCGAAGTTCGGCCGCGAGCGCGCCGAGGAGCTGGTGCGCCCCTGTCTGCCGAGCAAGCGCCAGTGGGGCTACCGCAACAAGCTGGAGCTGGGCGCGGCCATGGACGAGCGCGGCACGTTCCAACTGGGGTTCCACCGCGAGGGCGCGCACGACATCGCCTCGCCGGGCGCCTGCCCCCTCGCTCACGACGCCATCGCCAAGGCGCCCAAGGCGCTGCGCGGCGCGCTGCGCTTCGCGCAAGGGTCGGCCGACCTCGGCATCTTCCGCGTGGGCGTGCGCCACAGCCTGCACACGGGCGATCTGGAAGTAGCCCTGTGGACGAGTCCCGGCTCCTTCCCGCGCGGACACATCGCCAAAACCGTCAAGAGCGCCGTCAAGGCCACCAGCATCGTGCGCGTCATGGCCGACCCCGGCAAGGCCCGCAAGATCAAGGGCGTCGAGACGCTCGACGGCAAGGGATGCTGGGAGGAACAGCTGGGCGACGCCCGCTACCTGGCCAGCGCGCCGTCGTTCTTCCAGGTGAACACCGCGCAGGCCGAGAAGCTGATCGCCTGCGTGATCGAGGGCTTGGGCGGACGCATGGGCGAGGACGGGCCCGAAGGGCTCGACGACCTGCTGATCGCCGACCTGTACGCTGGCGGCGGCACGTTCTCGGTGCCGCTCGCGCAGGCGGGCGCCGAGGTGTTGGCCGTGGAGGCCGCGGGCTCGTCGGTGCGCGACTTGCGCCGCAACGCCGACATGAACCGCGTGGATCTCGAGGTGATCGGCGGCGACGCGGCGCGCGAGCTTCCGGAGCTGGGCGGCCTCGACGCGCTGGTGGTGGATCCGCCTCGCGCGGGCCTGGCCGACGGCGTGGTGGAGAGCATCGCCGCCGCCGCGCCGGAACGCGTGGCCTACGTCAGCTGCAACCCCGCCACCTGGGCGCGCGATGTCGCGCGCTTCGAGAGCCAAGGGTATCGCCTGACTAGCGTCCAGCCCGTCGACATGTTCCCGCAAACCTACCATGTCGAGGTGGTCAGCGTCTTCGAACGCCTCTAGCCCCGCTGTCGCCCCCGACTCGTCCCTGAACGCACGAACCGCTCGCGAAAGGAAAGCCCATGATCCTGTCTGACAAGACCATAGAGAAGCTCCTCGCCGAAGGAAGCCTTGCCATCGAGCCCCTCGAGCCGGAGCAGATCCAGCCCGCCAGCGTGGACATCCGCCTGGGCGACACGTTCGGCATCGTCGAGGACACGCCGAGCGGCATCGTGGGGCTGGAGGACGAGATCGCCTACAAGACGATCCGCACCGACCGCTACATCCTGCTGCCGGGCCAGTTCGTGCTGGCAACCACCATGGAGTACGTGCGCCTGGGCGCCGACCTCACCGCCTTCGTGGAAGGGCGCAGCTCGCTGGGGCGCATGGGGCTGTTCGTGCAGAACGCCGGTTGGGTGGATCCGGGCTTCGAAGGCGAGATCACGCTGGAGCTGTTCAACGCGAACCGCTGCGCGCTGGAGCTGCGCTCGGGCAGGCGCGTGGGGCAGCTGGTGTTCGCCCAGCTGGACGAGGCGGCGAAGAACCCCTACGCCGGCAAGTACCAGGGCCAGCGCGGCGCTACGGGCTCGCGCGTGTACCTCGATCCGGAGGCAGCGCGCTAGCGCAGGCGCGCCCTGTCGATCTCCGCGCGCATCGGCGGTTGCCGTGCCGATCCGCCCCCGTTTCCGCAGCGCTTCTGCTCGCCGTGGATGTTCTACGATTTTTCCGGTCTGGCGGACTTGACCTGCTAAACTTCAACCTTGTATGCGATACTTTCGCCCCGTTTCGCGTGGGCGCATGATAGCAAGCAAACGAAAAGGAGCCGACCCATGGCGCAGTACACTCCGGAATACCAGCCGACCGGCGACGAGGTCGCCGTCATCACCACGTCGAAGGGCACCGTCCGCGTGCAGCTGGCGGGCAAGGACGCCCCCATCCACGTGGGCAACTTCGTCGAGCTGGCGCGCAAGGGCTTCTACGACGGCCTGAAGTTCCACCGCCACGTTCCCGGCTTCGTGATCCAAGGCGGCTGCCCGAACACGCGCGACCTCACGCCCGAAGAGGTCGTCAAGAAGGCCGGCAACCCGTTCGCGGGCCTCGGCACGGGCGGCCCGGGCTATTCCATCAAGGAGGAGTTCTCCACGAACCCCAACAACAAGCACCTCGACGGCTCGCTGGCCATGGCGCGCTCCCAGGATCCCAACTCCGCCGGCTCGCAGTTCTACCTGTGCCTGGGCGCCCAGCCCATGCTGGACTCGGGCTACACGGTGTTCGGCCAGACGATCGACGGCATGGACGTCATCGGCCAGCTGCGCGTAGGCGACGTGATCGAGAGCGTCGAGATCGAGAACGCCGCCGAATAGCGATCCGAGACGCCGAGGCGATTCCGCGAAGATACGAAGGAAGCAGATGAACAACGACTTATTCCAGCAAGCCCGGGCGGCGTACGCGCGCAAGGACTTCCAAGGCGCCCTGGCTGCCTACACGCAGTGCTTGCAGGATGCGGGCAGCTCGCTTGCACCCGGCGAGGTGGGGCTGCTGTACCACCAGATCGGCAACTGCCTGGTCAAGCTCAAGAACCCGAACGAGGCCATCCACGCCTACACGCAGGCGACCGCCGATGCGGCCTACGACGCGTGCGGCGCGGTGAACTACAACCTCGGCATGGCCTACGCCTCGCTGCATGATTACGAGGACGCCGTCAAGCACTTCGAGATCGCCGTGTCCGACGCCAAGTACGATGCGTCCTACAAGGCCTACTCGGGCATGGGCAACGCGCTGTTGAAGCTGGGCAAGTCGGCCGAGGCCGGCGTGGCGTTTCGCGAGGCCGCGCTCGACGAGGCCAACCCCGATCCCACGAAGGCGCTGCTCAACCTCGGCGTGTGCTTCATGGCGCTCGACCGTCCGGCCGACGCCGTGGCCTCCTATGAAAGCGCGCTGCAGTTCGACATGCAGCCCGACACGCGCAACAAGCTGTACGCGAACCTCGGCCAGGCCTACGTGGCCAGCGGCCAGATGCAGAAGGCCGTGAACGCCTTCGACGAGTCCATCGCCGACAAGACGTACTTCCTCAGCGACTCGGCCAGCGTCGACTACCAGCGCGCAATCGCCGCGGTCGCCCAGGGCACGTCCGAGATCACTCAGGTGATGGCTCCGGTGGCGCCCGTTGCCGACATGTCGGGGCTCGACGTGGCCGCCGACGGCACGGCCGTGTACGTGGATCAGGATCCGTACGCGGCGGGCGGCCAGGAACCGTACTACTACGCCGATCCGTACGCCCAGGCCGAGACGAACCCCTACGGCGCCCCGGGCGCGGAGGATCATTTCTTCAACGCCAGCGACGAAGAGCTGGAGCAGTGGTCGAAGGGTCTCGCCAAGCAGGATCGCAAGCGCCGCAACGTGGGTCTCAAGATCCTCGTCACCATCATCCTGATCGTGCTGGTCGCTTTCGGCGCCGCCGTGTTCCTGTACACGCAGGGCTGGGGCTATCCGTCGCAGGACCAGGTGGTCGAGCAGCTGTTCTCGGATCCGAAAGCGGCCTTCGCCAGCGAGGTGACCGAGGAGAACGCCGCGTCCATGACCGAGCTCCTCTCGACGGTGGGCAGCCCTGCGATCGACGGCATGGACAAGTCCATGAGCGATTCCACCGTGTACGTGACGGCTAAGACGCCCGAAGGCGGCGACGTGCAGTACAAGGTATCCCTCGTGCGCAACATGATCGGGTGGAAGGTGTCGAACGTGGAGCTGTACTTCCCGAGCCAGAACTGACAAAAGCGGCATACGCCGTTTTTGTCATCCTGAGCGGAGCGACCGAAGGAAGCGAAGTCGAAGGATCCCGTGCGGCGCAAGCCGGAAGCCGTCGGTCGGCGCCATAGGGGATCCTTCGACTGCGGCGGCTTCGCCGCCTCCGCTCAGGATGACACCCTCGTATAAAGAGAGAGAAAGGGCACTACAACATGGCACAGCAGAAGACCTACACGATGATCAAGCCCGACGGCGTGCGCAACGGCCACATCGGCGAGATCGTCAACCGCTTCGAGCGCGCGGGCCTCAAGATCGAGCGCATGGAGCTGGGCATGGTGACCGACGAGCAGGCGAAGGCCAACTACGCCGAGCATGAGGGCAAGCCGTTCTACGACGGCCTCATTTCCTACATCACCAGCGGCCCGGTCGTGAAGATGGTCGTGTCCGGCGACGGCGCGGTGGCCAAGTGCCGCTCCCTTATGGGCGCCACTAATCCGGCAGAAGCTGCCCCCGGCACGATTCGCGGCGATTTCGGCCTCATCATGGACGAGAATGTCATCCATGGCTCCGATTCCCCGGAATCCGCCGAGCGCGAGATCGGCATCTTCTTCGCGTAAAGCACGTTCCGAGCGCGCCGCCGCGTACGAGCCTTTCGCTCGAGCGACGGCGCGCTTTTTGTTTTTCGGAGCTTCGCGCACCGAAGGCTGCGCGGGATACCAGACGAGAAAAGGACGTGAGCATGCTCTATCGAGTCATCGACGCTGCTGAACTTCCCTCGCTCGTGTCGGCGTTCATGGAAACCTACGAAGTGGTGGCTCCGGTCAAGCGCGACCAGGGCTACGCCTTCGAGACCATCGAATCGCCCGACGACATCGAGCTTGCCTATCCTACCACCATGGCTTCGCCGAAGAAGTACTTCCTGCCGCCCGAGGAGACGCTCATGTCCTTCGACGCGCGCACGAACAGCGTGACCGACTTCGCCGCCGAGATCACGCCGCGCGTCATCTTCGGCGCGCATGCCTGCGACATCAACGCGGTGAACCGGCTCGACCTCGTGTTCAAGGACGGCCGCTATCCCGACCCCTACTACGTCGCCCGGCGCAACGCCACGCTCATCGTGGGGATCAGCTGCATGCCCTCCGAGACGTGCTTCTGCCATTTGTGGGGCTCCGACGAGGCGCGTTTCGGCTACGACCTGTTTTTGCAGGATATCGGCGGAAAGTACCTGGTCAGCATATCCAGCGTCGAGGCGGCGAACATCCTCGAGGCGGCGTGCAACCCGCGCGTGGCCACCGACGAGGACCGTATCGAGTTCCGCCACGCCACGCGTCGGCGCCAGGAGGCGTTCAACGACGCTATTCCCGACATCCAGGACGTGGCCATGCTCATGGACGCGTTCCATAAGGACCCGTTCTGGGAGGAGCTGGGCGGACGCTGCCTGTCGTGCACGGCGTGCTCGGCGGTGTGCCCCACGTGCTTCTGCTTCGACATCCAGGACACGTTCGATCCCTCCGGCGAGGCGGGTCGGCGCGAGCGCGTGTGGGACGCGTGCACTGCGCCGCAGTTCGCGCAGGTGGCCGGCGGCCACAACTTCCGCGGCGACGGGCGCAACCGCGTGCGGCATCGCATGTACCACAAGCTCAACGGGTTCCTCGCGAACCATGACCGCATGCTGTGCGTGGGGTGCGGTCGCTGCGTGAAGGCGTGCAAGGCGAACATCAACCCCATCGAGGTGCTCGAGTTCTTCGAGAGGAAGGGGATGCAAGATGCCCAGTAGCTGCGCGGTGTCCACCGTCCAGGTCAAACCGTTCTTCGACGAGGCGGCTCCCCTGTCGGGCGAGCAGATGATGGCGGCGAACCCGTATCGGCCTTGGCCGGCGCGGATCACGTCCATCATCGACCTCACCGAGACGGAGAAGCTGTTCGAGTTCCGCCTTATCGACGAGCGCATCCGCGATGCGTTCTCGCACGAGCCGGGCCAGTTCGTCGAGGTGTCCATCTTCGGGGTGGGCGAGGCGCCTATCTCCATGTCCAGCTCGCCGTCCAAGCGCGGCTTCATCGAGCTGTGCGTGCGTCGCACCGGCCACTTCACCGAGGTGCTGCACAAGATGCAGTGCGGCGACATCGTGGGCCTGCGCGGCCCGTTCGGCCGAGGCTTCCCGTTCGAGGACATGAAGGGGCACGACATCCTGCTGGTGGCGGGCGGCCTCGGCATCGCTCCTCTGCGCTCGCTCATCAACAACATCCACGACGAGCGTTCCGAGTTCGGCAAGGTCACCATCATCTACGGTTCGAAGAACCCCTCCGAGGTGATGTTCCGCCAGCAGTTCGAGATGTGGCGCCATCGCAAGGACTTCGACCTGTACCTGACGGTGGATCATCCCGACGACACGTGGGACGGCGAGGTCGGCCTGGTCACAAAGCCTTTCGAGCATTTGGAGATCGATGCCGCCAACACGTTCGGCGCCCTGTGCGGGCCGCCGGTGATGTATAGGTTCGCCATCGACGAGATGCGGAAGAAGGGCATCAGCTACGACCATATCTACGTGAGCTTCGAGCGCCATATGAAGTGCGGCATGGGCAAGTGCGGCCACTGCCAGATCGGGCATCAGTACGTGTGCATCGACGGGCCCGTGTTCAACTATTGGGAAGCCAAGAACATCCAGGGGTCGATGTAGGATGGAGAAGCGCGACATGAACGGAAACTGCATAGCCTGCCAGGAGAAGCCGTCCGCGCCGCGCGTGGTGGTCGTGGGCCTGGCCAGCTGCTTCGGCTGCCAACTGCAGATCACGAACGCCGAGGCGCACCTGCTGGACGTGCTCGGTCAGATCGATCTGCGCTATTGGCAGCTGGCCTCGAGCGATCCCATGCCCGAGGACTTCGACGTGGCCATCATCGAGGGCGCCGTCACCACCGAGGAATCCGAAGCGACGGTGCGCAGCCTGCGCGAGAAGGCGGGCGCGATCATCGCCGTGGGCGCGTGCGCCACGACGGCCGGCATTCCCGGCATGGCCGCAGAGGGGTTCCTCGAGCATCCTGGGCAGGTGTACGATCGGGTGCCGTCGGCCTGCGGCGACATGGTGGCGCCGCGCGCGGTGGGCGCCGTCATCGACGTGGACTTCGAGGTGCGTGCGTGCCCCATCGACAGCTACGACTTCATCGACGTGCTGCAGCGCGCGCTGTACGGCTCGAACAAGACGTATCCCTCGCGCACGATGTGCGGCGACTGCAAGCGCAACGAGACGAGCTGCTTCTTCGGAAAGGGGCAGCTGTGCCTGGGGCTCGTGACCACGGCCGGGTGCGGCGCGAAGTGCGTTAACCTGGGCCGTCCGTGCAACGGGTGCAGGGGGCTGTCGCCCGACGCGAACCTGGCGTCGGCGCGCGAGGCGGTGGCGCGCTACGGCGTGTCGGTCGCCGACTTCGACCAGGCGCTCGAGATGTTCAACCAGACGAACCCCGCCCTTGCGGGCAGCGAGTGAGGACGCATTCTATGACGAAAACAGCGATTCACGTCGATCATATCGCCCGCGTCGAGGGCCACGGCAACGTGCACGTGGTCATCGAGGACGGGGAAGTGAAAACCGTCGAGATGAACGTCGTCGAGCCGGCCCGCCTGTTCGAGAGCATGGTGCGCGGCCGCCGCTTCGAGGAGATCCCCTACATCTCTTCGCGCATCTGCGGCATCTGCTCGTCGAGCCACGTGGTGACCGACCTCAAGGCCATCGAGCGCGTGTTCGGCGTGGAGGTGACCGACCGCACGCGCGCCCTGCGCGAGCTTCTGGTGTACGGCTCCTATTTACAGAACCATGCGTCGCATCTGTTCGTGTTCGCCGCACCCGACTTCCTCGGCATGCCCAGCGTGTTCCCGCTGGCTCAGACCGATCCCGAGCTGTTCGAGCAGGCGCTGGGCCTCAAAGCGCTGGGCAACGAGCTGTGCACGAAGGTGGGAGGTCGCAGCATCCATCCTATCACCGCCGTGGTGGGGGGCTTCACGCACGAGATAGAGCCGGCCGAGTATCTGGAGCTGGCAGACAAGATGGATGCGGCGATGGACTTCGCCCTTGAGGCGGTGGATCTGTTCCGCGGCTTCGAGGTGCCCGACATCGCTACGGCCGGCGACATGCTGGCCATGGTGGAGGACGACTATTACCCGGTGGAATGCTCCGACCAAGCGTTTTTCCTGAACGCGGGCATCGTCTTCGATGCGAACGAGGTGCAGGAGCATATCGAGGAGCATGCGGTGCCGCATTCGGCGGCTCTGTTGGCGCGCGTGCGCGAGACGCAGAGCCCGTACTTCACCGGCGCGCTGGCCCGCGTCAACGCATCGTGGCAGAACCTGGGGCAGAACGCGAAGGTGGCCGCCGCGAAGGCGGGCTTGCGCCCGCCTGAGGCGAACCCGTTCATGAACAACGTGGCCCAGGCCGTGGAGATCGTGGATGCGCTCGACCGCTGCGCCGACCTGTGCCGCAAGCTTGCCGAGCCGGGCGCCATCGCCAGCTCCAGCCTGCCCGTGCCCTTCGAGGTGAAGGCGGGGCGCGCCGTGGGCTTCACCGAGGCTCCGCGCGGCGCGCTGTTCCACGACCTCACGCTGGATGCCGAGGGACGCGTGACGCATGCGTCCATTCTCACGCCTACGGCGCAGAACGTGGCGAACCTGGAAGCCGACATGCGCCTTTTGGCCGAGAAGCTGGTGGCCGACGGGGCTGCGGAAGACGTCGTGCGCCTCGAGATCGAGAAGCTCGTGCGAGCCTACGATCCCTGCCTCAGCTGCAGCGTGCACTAAACCGAGACAAAGGGACGTGTTAACGTCTCATTCCCTTATGATGGAAAGGCTGGGATCCGTTACGGGTTCCAGCTTTTTTTGGTCTGAGACGAGGGTGAGACAGAGGGGCGGTGAGGCGGAGGCGCGGGTGTGCCCCTCGTGGATTTTCATCATCGCGTCAACGCCTGTGCTAGAATTCGGTTTCACCTGGAATCGAGATTCAAGGGGTTTCCTGTATGTCCTTTTTAGACATGTTCTCGGGTCTGACTGGCCAGATGTCCACGGATATGGCCATCGACCTCGGAACTGCAAATACACTGGTCGCCATCCCGGGCGAGGGCATCGTTGTCAACGAGCCCTCGGTTGTCGCCATCGAGAAGGCGACCCATCGCGTGCTCGCAGTGGGCCACGAAGCCAAGAACATGATCAACCATACGCCCGAGGCGTTCTCGGCCGAGCATCCCCTGCACGACGGCGTAGTGGCCGACTACGACGTGACCGAGGCCATGATCTCGGCGTTCATCAGCAAAGCGGCGCCGCGCAAGTATCCCTGGCAGGCCAAGCCCCGCATCGTCATCTGCATCCCGTGCGGCGCAACCTCGGTGGAGAAGCGCGCGGTGTTCGAGGCTGCCGTTCAGGCCGGCGCTCGTCAGGCATACCTCATCGAGGAGCCCATGGCCGCGGCCATGGGCGCCGACCTGCCCGTCACCGAGCCGACGGGCTCGATGGTCGTGGATATCGGCGGCGGCACCACGGAAGTGGCCGTCATCTCGCTCGGCGGCATCGTCACCTCCTCGTCGCTGCGCCTGGCCGGCAACCGCATGGACGAGGCCATCGCCATGCACCTGCGCGACCTGCTGGGCATCAAGATCGGTGAGCGAACAGCCGAGATCATCAAGATCAAGATCGGCTCCATCCTGCCGTTCGAGGACGGTCGCGAGCGCGACATGATCATCTCGGGCCAGGATGTGATCACCGAGCAGCCGAAGGAGGTCACCATCCAATCCGAGGACGTGCGCTCCGCGCTTGTGCAGCCTTGTGAGGAGATGGTCGTGCATATCAAGGAGACGTTCAAGAAAACGAACCCCGATCTCGCCTCCGACATCATTCAGAACGGCATCCTGCTGACGGGCGGCGGCGGCCTCTTGTCCGGTCTCGACCGCTATCTCACCGACAAGCTGGAGATTCCCGTGTGGACGAGCGAGACGGCGCTCACGAACGTGGTTATGGGCTGCCTCAAGGTGCTCGAGACGCCTACGGCGCTCAAGCAGACGCTCATGCGCTCGAAATAGGGTTGAGCCGGCTTATCGATGGCGCTTAATTTCCAACAGAGAAGCTCGGTGTTTCTGCGCCGAGTTCTGCTCGTCGCATTTCTCGTAGCCTCGCTTGCGCTGGTCACGTTGTACTCGCGCGAAGGCCAGGACGGCCCGCTGCACGCGGTCCAGAGCGGCGTGTCCGGCGCGGTCGCGCCTTTGAAGTTCGTCGGCGCGGCTGCAAGCGCGGGCGTGAACGATGCCGCCGAGGGTTTCGGCAACCTCACGGCCGACGAGAGCACGCTCTCGGGTCTGCGCGAGAGCAACGCCGAGCTGCGCGAGCTGCTGAGCCAGGCCGACGAGTACAAGCAGGAGGCTCAACGTCTCCAGAAACTGCTCGAGCTCAAGGACCTCTACGAGATCGACGGTGTGGGAGCGCGCGTCATCGGCAATCCCGACCAGGCGTGGAGCCAGGCGGTCACCATCGATAAGGGCACGGCCGACGGGGTGGAGACCGGCCTTACGGTCATGGGCACTTCCGGCGTCGTCGGCCAGGTGTACAGCGCGGGCGAGCATACCGCCGAGGTGCGCCTGCTCACCGACCCCGATTCCGGCGCCGCGGCGCGCGTGGAGTCGAGCCGTGCGGAGGGCGTCGTGCGCGGGTCGCTCGAAGGCCTGCTGTATTTGGAGAACCTCGATGCCGACGCGGTGGTCAATCCTGGCGACGTGGTGGTCACGTCGGGTCTGGGCGGCAGCTACGCGCCCGGCCTCATCATCGGCACCGTCGTGAAGGTGGATACCCGCCAGGGCGAGTCCACGAGGCGCGTGATCGTATCGCCGAACGACACGACGGGTGCCCTCGAAGAAGTGCTTGTGGTGTTCGGCGTGGGCGCCGTAGGCGAGGCCGACGGTAACGAAGGAGGCGATGCATCGTGAACCTGGGACGCGAAGGCATCGTCATCGCCGTAGGCGCGGTCGTCGCCTTGCTGCTGCAAATCGTCGTAGCCCCCAACATTGCGCTGTTCTCGGCGCAGCCGAACTTCCTTCTGGCCTACGTGCTGGTAGTCGCTATCGCGCGCCCGCTCGACGCCGGCTCCGCGCTGCCGTTTGCGCTGGGGCTCGTCTGCGACCTTTTGGGCTCGGGCCCCGTCGGCGGCTACGCGTTCTTGTTCGTTATCGTGTCGTTCATCGCATCGCGCGCGTTCTCGGTGCTCGACAACGACACGCTGTTCATGCCGGTGACCATTTTCGTCGTCGCGACGTTCGCCGCCGAGATGCTGTACGGCGCGCTGCTCATCGGGCTGGGCCTGTCGGCAAGCCCCGTTGACGCGTTCCTGTACCGTGCGCTGCCGTGCACGCTGTACGACTGCGTCGTGGGTCTCGTGCTGTATCCGATCATCGCTCGTCTGCTTGCCAGCGGCGCTCAGGACCGCGGACCGCGCACGCCCCGGCTGCGATAGGGGGCGTTTGCCGTGATCGCCGCCATCATCGCCGCCGTCGCCACGCTGGTCGTGGCCGTCATCGTGGTATCCGTCGTGTTCGTCGTGCGCAACAACGCGAAGTCGTCGAACGTGAGCGTGAAGAAGGACGTTCGCTCAATCAGCTCGGTGGGCGTGAAATCGAGCCTCGGAAACGCGGGCGGTCGCGTCAACGGATCCATGCAGGCGCACCCGGGCTCGGCGCAGCGTCCGGCGTCCAACCCGGCCGACAACCTCAAGTCGCGGTTCGTCGCCATGGGCGTGCTGGCGGCGGGCATCTTCGGCACGCTGACGGCGAAGCTGTGGACTATGCAGGTGCTGTCGTCCGAGGCGTATCGCAGCAAAGCGGACGACAACCAGTACGCCACCGTCTCCACGCCCGCGCCGCGCGGCTACATCTGCGACGTCAACGGCGTTCCGCTCGTGAAGAACCGCGTGTCGCTGACCGTGGTGGCCGATGCGGAGGTGGCCAACGACCGCGACGTGGTGCAGCGCCTGTCCGCGGTGCTCGGAGTGCCGTACAACGTGGTGCGCCAGCGCATCCAGGATGCGACGGCCGGCGCGCAGAGCCAGCGCGTCGTGGCGAGCGACGTGCGGCTTCGCGACGTCGCCTTCATCACCGAGCACTCCGACGCGTTCCCTAAGGTCAAGATCGAGGAGCGCTACGTGCGCGACTACCCCTACGGCGCGCTCGCCGCGCACGTGGTGGGGTACACGGGCCCCGTCACCGAAGAGGGTCTGAAAACCGTCGGCGAAGGCCGCGAGGTGGAGCTGGGCGACGACATGGGCGCGTCGGGCATCGAGCTGCAGTACGATCATCTGCTGGCGGGCGAACACGGCAAGCGCAAGGTGGTCGCCAACGCCGACGGCAACGTTGTGCGCGTGGTGAGCGAGACGCAGCCAACCAAGGGCTCGGACGTGCACCTCGCCATCAAGGGGCCGGTTCAGTACGTGGCCGACCGCGAGCTGGCCGCGCTCATCGCCCCTGAGAACGGGACTATCGGCACGGGCAGCGGCGTGGCGGGCTCGGTGGTGGTCATGGACCTTCGCGACGGAGGCATCGTGGCCATGGCGAACTACCCTCTGTTCGACCCGGTCGAATTCATCGGCGCCGTGTCGAGCGACGTGTACGACGTGTACAATTCCAACGAAGCTCAGAAGCCCCTGCTCAATCGTGCGATCTCGGGCACGTATCCCGCCGCCTCGACGTACAAGACGTTCACGGGCCTCGCGGCGCTGGCCAACGGCTTCGCCGACATGAAGCGCACGTGGACGTGCAACGGCTCGTGGGACGGCTGGGGCACGGGTCAGGAGCAGATGTGCTGGAAGCACTCGGGCCACGGCACGCTCGACCTCCGCGGCGGCATCGTGCAGTCGTGCGACGTCGTGTTCTACCAGATCGCCCATGACTTCTTCGAGGCGGCTCGGGACGGTCAGGTCAGCCAGACCGCCCTTCAGGACTACCTCGCGAAGTTCCACTTCGACCGCTACACCGGCATCGATCTCGGTGGCGAATCGGTGGGCGTCATTCCCACGCCGGAATGGAAACTGGAGCATTTCCGCAACACGCCCGAAGAGGCGGTGTGGAAGGGCGGCGACATGACGAACATGATCATCGGCCAGGGTTACGTTCTCGTCACGCCCTTGCAGGTGGCCGTCGCCTACGGCGCCGTCGCCACCGGCAAGCTGCTGAAGCCCCACTTGCTCAAGGAGGTTCGCAACGCCAGCGGCGACGTGGCCGCCTCGGTCAAGGTGGAGACCGCGGGGGAGCTGGACGTTCCCGAAGCCGACCTCGCGTTCATGCGCGACGCCCTCAACGGCGTGGCGACCGACAACGCCGACGTGTCGAAGCTGCTCAACGAGCAGGGCATCGATCCCGCTACGGTGGCGTGCAAGACGGGTACCGCCGAGTACACCAACATGGCCGACACCGCGTGGTTCGCCTGCTACGCGCCGGTGGACGATCCGCAGTACGTGGTGGCCTGCGTGGTCGAGCACGGCGGCGGCGGTTCGGCCGTGGCGGCCCCGCTGGGCGCGAAGGTTCTGGCGGCTGCGCTTGCCAGCGAGTCCGCGGAGGATCCGGGCGCCGGCATGGGCGTGATCGCCGGAGCCACCGGCAAGGTCCTCGAAGGCGCGGGCGCCGCGACGTCCGGCGGCCGTACCGACTAGACGAGGCGAGGAAAGGAGGCGTTATGCCGCAGCTACCGCAGATCGATTCAGTGAAAGCGCCCGACAAGATCGTGGCGCAGGCCACGCGCGCGCGACGCTTCCCGTGGCTCAACATCCCGTTCATCCTCGTGGTGGCGCTGCTGGTGTCGTACGGGCTCGTCGTCGTGATGTCGGCCGTGGCCAACGACCGCGACTACTCGTTCACGAACCAGCTGGCGGGCGTCGCGTTGGGAATCGTGTTCATGGTGCTGGTCTGGAGGTTCGACTACCGCCGCCTGTCGGACTTCACCATGCTGTTCCTCATCGTCAACGTGGCGCTCATCCTCTCGCCCCACATACCGGGGCTGGGAACCGACGCGGGCATGGGCGCGCAGTCGTGGCTCAAGCTGGGCATACAGGTCCAGCCGGGCGAGTTCGCCAAGATCACGGTCATCCTGCTGGACGCCAGCATCATGGCGCGCTACGGCGGCAGGCTGGACGACCCGCGCGAGTACGTCAAGGCCCTCGGCCTCATGCTGGTGCCGTTCGCCTGCATCATGACGCAGCCCGACCTGGGCACGGGCCTGGTGTACCTATGCATCGGCGCGGTCGCCCTCGTGGTAGGAGGTGCGCGTCCGAAGTACCTGCTGATCACCCTCGCGGCCTTCGTTGCGGCCGTCATCGCCGTGTTCGTCGTGGACCAGATCATCTACAACTCCACCGGCGAGTACAAGCTGCTCAAGCAATATCAGCGCAACCGCCTGCTCGTGTTCCTCGATCCCGACATCGACCCCACGGGCGAGAGCTACAACCTCAAGCAGGCTCAGATCGCCATCGGGTCGGGCGGCCTGTTCGGCAAGGGCCTGTTCCAGGGAACGCAGCATACGCTGGGCATCCTGCCCGAGGCTCCCACCGACTTCATCTTCTGCGTGCTGGCCGAGGAACTGGGGTTTTTAGGTGTAATGGCGCTGCTGGCCTTGTATGCCGGCCTGGTTTTGATAAGCTTTCGCATTGCCGGCGCTTCGAGCGATCTGTTCGGCATGACCATCGTCATGTGCGTCGTCGGCATGTGGTTGTTCCAGATTCTTGAAAACATCGGCATGGATTGCGGGCTCATGCCCATCACGGGCATCCCCCTGCCGTTCGTGAGCTACGGAGCGACGGGCATGGTGATGAACTTCATCATGCTCGGCATGATCGGCTCGGTATGGACTCACAACATCCAGAAGCAACGCTAGGAAAAGGGGCGGTTATGCAGCTACCCGTTGACATCAAAGCGGTTATCGACGAAGCCACCAATATCGACGAGGCGCGTCGCACGACGCTGTCGGTGAGCGTCTACCTCGACGACAGCGCGCCGGGCGACGTGCAGGCGCACGTGCGCCAAGCGTTCGCCAGCGCGTCGCCGCACGCCCGCGTGTCGCTCATGTACCTCGACGGCCGCCCGTTCACGCCGTTCTCGGGCGACGACATGGCCGTCATCGTGGCGGGTTTGAACGAGCAGGTGGGGGAGTACGCGGCGCAGGTTCGCGCGGCGGGCGTCCCCGTGATGGTGGTCACCACGCTGCCCGCCCTCGTGGCCGACATCGCGAAGGCGCAGGGCGCGCCCATCCCGCAGGGCGACCTCGTCTTCCCCAAGCCCCCCAAGGCCGAGTCGGCTGTGCTGCCGGCGCCCGATGCCGCTGCGGGCGGCGCCGAGGCCGTGCAGGCTCTGGGCGCCGGTTCGCCGAACGAGCCGTACGCTCTCGACGGCGCCGCCGTCGGCTCGCTCAGCGAGCGCATGGGCGGCTGGGTGATCGCCGCATGCAACGACAAGCGCCTCGCGTTCGCGCTGGCGTTCCCGTTCGTGCGCAAGCCCCTGTCGCTGGAAGCCGTGAACTCTACGGCGCTGCAGAACGCGGGCGTGGGCCTGCTGGTCATCATTCCAGGCGCCGACATGCCGGTCATGACGCTCAACCAAGCGAAGATGCTGCTCATGATTGCCGCCGCGTACGGAGAAGAGCTCAACATGGAGCGCGTGAAGGAGCTTGCGGCCCTCGTGGGCGGCGCGTTCGCCTGCCGCGCGGTGGCGCGCCAGCTGGTGGCGTTCGTACCCGCGCTCGGCTGGGCCGTGAAAGCCGCCATCGGCTACACGGGCACCGTCGCCATGGGGCGCGCGGCCATCGAGTACTACGAGGACGGAGCCACGCTGGGCAAGCTCACCGACGCCGTGGCCGCGGCGCGCGACAAGGTGGTGCAGGCCGCCGCGAAGCGCGCTGCGCAGAAGGCGCAGGCGACCGGGGCGAAGGCCATGGACGCCGTGCGCGACCGCGCCGGGCGCGCGGCACAGGCGGCCGGCGGGGTGCGCGATGCCGCCCTCACGCGCTTCGCTTCCGGCAAAGTCCGCTGATTCTCCCGCTAAAGCAAACCGAAGAAGGGAAACGAGTTCGATGACGGATCTCTGGCCGCGTCTGGAGCCGCTGCTCGCCGCTGCGGAGCGCCCCGCGCGCTACCTCAACCACGAGTTCGGCTGCGTGTACAAGCCCGAAGCGGACTTCCGCTTCTGCATGGTGTATCCCGATACCTACGAGCTGGGGCAGGCGAACCAGGCGCTGCGCATCCTCGTGAACGTGGTGAACGCCGTCGACGGGATGGCCGCCGAGCGCGCGTTTCTTCCTGCGCCCGCCATGTGCGACACGCTGCGCGCCGAGGGCATCCCGCTGTTCAGCATAGAGAGCTGCGCGCCGCTCGCCGAGTTCGACGCCGTGGGCATCACGCTGCCGCACGAGCTGGCGGCTACGAACGTGCTTGAGACGCTCGATTTGGCAGGCATCCCGCTGCATGCAGACGAGCGCGCTGAAAGCGACCCGCTCGTGGTGGGGGGCGGCCCCTGCGCCTACAACCCCGAGCCCTACGCGCCGTTCTTCGACGCGTTCAGCATCGGCGAAGGGGAGGAGGCCTTGCCGCGCGGCCTGGCCGTCGTCCGCCGCCTGCGCGCCGAGGGCGCTGCGCGCGCCGACATCCTGCGCGCGCTGGCTGACGAGCCGGGCTGGTACGTGCCGTCGCTGTACCGCTGGCGTGCCGAGGACGAGGCGCAGGAAGCGGGCTCGTGGATCGAGCCTTTGGAAGAGGGCCTGCCTCTGCGCATCGAGAAGAGCCTGTTCGAGGGCTTCGCGGAAAGCCCTGGCTGGGAGCCGTGCATCGTGCCGTTCACCGAGGTGGTGCACGATCGGCTGAACGTCGAGATCCTGCGCGGGTGCGCCCGCGGCTGCCGCTTCTGCCAGGCGGGCATGATGTACCGCCCCGTGCGCGAGCGCTCGGCCGACAACGTGGTGGAATCGGTGGTGCAAGGCCTGGCCGAGACGGGCTACGACGAGGTCAGCCTCACGTCGCTGTCGTCCACCGACCACTCGCAGATCGCCTCTATCCTCACGCGCATCAACCGCGCCTGCGACGGGAAGGGCGTGCGCATCTCGGTGCCTTCGCAGCGCCTCGACTCGTTCGGCGTGGACATGGCCGAGCTGGTGGCCGGCCAGAAGAAGGGCGGCCTCACGTTCGCGCCCGAGGCGGGCACGCAGCGCCTGCGCGACGTCATCAACAAGAACGTCACCGAAGACGACCTGTTCGGCGCGTTGGACGCCGCGTTCAAGGCGGGGTGGCGCCGCTGCAAGCTGTACTTCATGATAGGCCTTCCCACCGAGACCGACGACGACATCAAGGGCATCGCGAGCCTCGCGCAGCGAGCCTACGACCGCATGAAGGCCGCCACGCCGCCCGAGCAGCGCGGATCCTTGCGCATGAGCGTGTCGTGCGCGCTGTTCGTGCCGAAGGCGCAGACGCCGTTCCAGTGGGACGGGCAGATCCCTCCCGAGGAGGCGCTGCGGCGCGTGCAGCTGCTGCGCAACTCGGTGAAGTACCGCGCCGTGGACGTGCACTGGCATGATCCGGCCACCAGTTTCGTGGAGGCCGTGATGAGCCGCGCGGGGCGCGAGGCCGCCGCGTGGGTGGAGGCCGCCTGGCGCCGGGGCGCGCGCTTCGACGCGTGGACCGAGTGCTTCGCAGAGGCCGCTTGGCGCGAGGCGGCGGACGAGGTGGGCATCGACCCGGCCGCCATCGCGCAGACGGCGTATCCCACGACCCGCGTCATGCCGTGGGAGCATATCTCCACCGGCGTGTCGACGCGGTGGCTGGCGCGCGAGCGCCGCTTGGCCGACGAGGGCCGCACGACGCCCGACTGCACGTTCGAGAACTGCTCGGCCTGCGGCGCGTGCCCGACGCTCGGGGTGGACAACGAGCTGGCCCAGCCCCGCGTGGCGTCCGGCTCGAACGCGGTCGAGCCCTCGTGCCGTCCTGGACGAAGCGCCGAATCCGAGCTCCTTCGCCATCCCGGGCAAAGCGGCGAAGCCGACGCCTCCTCCGTCATCCTGGGAGAGCGAAGCGAGACGAAGGATCCCGCGCGGCGCGAAGGCGCCGGAAAGGAGGCGACCCATGCCTGATCCGAACCTGTTCCGTCTGCGCATGACGTTCTGCAAGCAGGGACGCCTGGCGATGCTGTCTCATCTCGAAGTGGCGCGCGCCCTCGAGCGCGCGGTGCGCCGCGCAGGCCTGCCGTTCGCAGTGAGCCAGGGCTTCTCGCCCCATATGAAGATCGCGTTCGGCGCGGCGTTGCCCGTGGGTGTGGGCGGCACGCACGAGCTGGCAGACCTGCAGATGACGCGCTACGTGCCTGTCGACGAGGCGCTCGAGGCGCTGCAGCGCGCAAGCGTGCCCGACCTGATGGTGAAGGCGTGCGACTACATCGAGCCGCACGCGCCGGCCGCATCGGCGGCATACCCTATCGCCGTCTACCGCGCGCTGCTGTCGCACCCTCCCGCAACCTTTCCGGTGCCAGACGAAGTGACGGTGGTGCGCAAGAAGAAGGAGAAAGTGCTGTGCACGGCCGATTTCCTCGTGGGGGAGCTGGAGCTGTCCGGCGCTGTGGCCACGTTCTCGCTGGAATCGAAGCCGACGGGCTCGCTACGTCCCGACGTGTTGCTGCGCGCGTGCTGCGAAGCAGCCGATGCCGTAGCCCCCGAAGGCGCCGCGCCGTTGCGCGTGCTGTCGGTCGTGCGCACCGAACAGCGCGCCGCCCGCTGACGGGGAGGGGCCGCATCTTCCGCGCCCGCTTCGAGCAAGAAAAAAGCCCGCCGATCGGCGGGCTTTCTGCATTCAGATGGCGGGATGTACGAGACTCGAACTCGCGACCTCCGACGTGACAGGCCGGCGCTCTAACCAACTGAGCTAACACCCCGTGCTTTGCAGCGCGGAATATATTACCGGGTGTCGCCGATTCGCGCAATACCCCAATTTGAAAAAGTTTGGGAAAGCGTGCGCCGGGTTCGCATGCAGGTTCTGTGATGAGGGAAACATTTTGGTGTGAAATTTCACAGTAGTGATAAAGTTTAGCGACTAAATTGTATATGACAGGAATCGAAGGCAAGGAAGATGAGATGACGGATTCGTTCAATGAGACGAAACGCGAGCTGTACGAGCTTATGCAGCGCTCACGGCGCGAGCGGTTCACGCCGCCAACGCCCGAGGGCGTGACGCCGTCCGAGGCGCGCACGATGATGATGGTCAGCGCTCTTCAGCATACGTGCGAGGACGTCAGGCCGGGTCGCGTCGCGGAGCTGACGCACACGACGCCGAGCGCGTTGTCCCAGACGTTCAAGACCCTCGAGGAGAAGGGCCTCATCGAGCGGCACCGCGCAAGCGGCGATTACCGCGCCGTGTCGGTAAGCCTCACCGAAGAGGGCGAGCGCTTCGCTGCCGAGGGCAGACGTTTGCGCGACGAGCACATGGACGCGGTCATGGAGCACGTGGGTATCGAGGACATGCGGCATCTCGTTCGCATCCTGCGCAAAGTGGTCGAGTTCCACGAGCTGGATCCTGAGGCGACGTGCAAGAGCCGCGCGGAAGGAGATGAGGCGCCGTGCGCATAATTCGCTATCTGAAGAACTGCAAGGTGGCCGTGCTGCTCATCGTGTGCCTGCTCGTCGTGCAGGCGTTCACCGACCTGGCGCTGCCGCACTACACGTCCGATATCGTCGATGTGGGCATCCAGCAGTCCGGCGTGGAGCATGCGGCCACCGACGAGATGACGGCCAAGACCCATGACGAGATCGCTATGATGCTTCCGGTCGACGACGAGCAGACGTTCCGCGACGCTTACACCGAGACGGACGACGGCACGTACAAGCTCAACGACCAGGGCAAGAAGGAGCAGGAGGAGCTCGACCGCATGGTGGCCCTGCCGCTGGTTGCCATCCATTATTCCAGCCAGATCCCCGACCTCGACCTCGACCAGGTGATGCAGGCCTACGAGGCCGGCGCTATCGACAAGCAGAAGATCCTCGATATGCTGGACGAGGCCAAGCAGCATATGGGGGACATGGGCGACTCCATCGTCGACCAGCAGGCCATCGCCGCCGCCAAGGCTGAGTACGAGTCGCTCGGCTACAATCTGTCCGACATGCAGATGGGCTACCTCGTGCGCATCGGCCTTCTGATGTTGGGGCTTGCCGCCCTCGGCATGGTCGCCGCCGTGCTCGTGGGCTTCATCGCCTCGCGCACGGCCGCGAAGGTGGGCGCCACGCTGCGCTCGAAGCTGTTCCGCCGCGTGGTGTCGTTCTCGGACGCCGAGGTGCAAAGTTTCTCGGCCGCCTCGCTCATCACGCGCGGCACGAACGACATCCAGCTGGTGCAGATGGTCACCGTCATGCTGCTGCGCATGGTGCTGTACGCGCCCATCCTCGCCATCGGCGGCATCATCATGGTTTCGCGCACGAACCTCGCCATGAGCTGGATCATCATCTTGGCCGTGGCGGTCATCTTCGTGCTCATCATGGTGCTGATGCGCGTGGCGCTGCCCAAGTTCCAGATCATGCAGACCCTCATCGACCGCGTGAACCTCGTGTCGCGCGAGATCCTCACGGGCCTGCCCGTCATCCGCGCGTTCGACCGCCAGCCTTACGAGGAGAAGCGCTTCGACGAGGCTTCCACCAAGCTCATGAAGACGCAGCTGTTCACGAACCGCGTCATGACGTTCATGATGCCCCTGATGATGCTCATCATGAACGGCGTGTCGGTGCTCATCGTATGGGTGGGCGGCGGCTACATCGACAACGGCACCATCCAGACGGGCGACCTCATCGCGTTCATCACCTACGCGATGGTCATCATCATGAGCTTCCTCATGATCGGCATGATCTCCATCATGCTGCCGCGCGCCGACGTGGCGGCCCAGCGCGTGAACGAGGTGCTGGAAACAAAGCCCACCATCTGCGACCCGGCCGCCGACAAGGCCCGCGACGCCGAGCTGCGCCGCTCGGACGAGGGCGCGACCATCGCCTTCAACGATGTGAGCTTCCGCTACGGCGATTCGAAGGAATGCGTGCTCGAGCACATCGACTTCACGGCCGAGTCCGGCAAGACCACGGCGCTCATCGGCTCCACCGGATCGGGCAAGTCGACGGTCATCAAGCTCATCGAGCGCTTCTACGACGTGACGGAGGGCTCGGTCACCATCGACGGCGTGGATGTGCGCGACGTCACGCAGCAGGCGCTGCGCGAGCAGCTGGGCTACGTGCCGCAGAAGGCGTTTCTGTTCTCAGGCACCATCGAGTCGAACGTGGCCTACGCGGACGAGGGGATGCCCGTCGACCGCATCAGGGAGGCCGTCGACATCGCCCAGGCGTCGGAATTCGTCGCCTCGAAGGAGGAAGGCCTGGGCACGCGCGTGTCGCAAGGCGGCTCGAACGTGTCGGGCGGCCAGCGCCAGCGCCTGGCCATCGCCCGTGCGCTGGCCACCGAGGCGCGCGCCTACCTGTTCGACGACAGCTTCTCGGCGCTCGACTACAAGACCGACGCCGCGCTGCGCCAGGAGCTGCACACGCGCCTGGGCGGCAAGACCGTGGTCATCGTGGCGCAGCGCATCTCGACGGTGCTGCATGCCGACCGCATCGTGGTGCTGGACGACGGCCGCATCGTGGGCCAGGGCACGCACGAGGAGCTGATGGAAACCTGCGAGGAGTATCGGGAGATCGCGATGTCCCAGCTGTCGGAAGCCGAGCTGAACGGAGGTGATGCGGCATGAGCGCGCAGGAGAACGCCCAGGCGCAGGAACCTCGCCGCGGACCCATGGGCCACGGTCCCGGCGGGCGCATGATGCCCGGCGAGAAGCCGAAGAACCTCAAGGGAACGCTTGCCAAGCTGATCGCCTTCATGGGTCGCTTCAAGGCGGCCATCGTGGTGGTGCTCGTATTCGCCGTGGGCTCCACCATCTTCAACATCGTGGGGCCGAAGGTGCTGTCCACGGCCACTACCGAGCTGTTCAACGGCATCGTGGCGAAGATCGACGGCTCGGGCGGCATCGACTTCGACGCGATCGCGCGGATCCTCGTGTTCACGCTGGGCCTGTATCTGCTGTCCGCGGCATGCTCGTTCGTGCAGGGCTGGATCATGAGCTCGGTTTCGCAGCGCACGTGCTACCAGCTGCGCGGCGCCATCGCCGACAAGATCGACCGCATGCCCATGGGCTACTTCGAGCGCACGAGCGTGGGCGACACCCTGTCGCGCATCACGAACGACGTGGACACGCTGGGCCAGAGCCTGAACCAGGGCGTCACCCAGCTCATCACGTCGGTGACCACCATCGTCGGCGTGCTCATCATGATGCTGTCCATCAACCCGCTCATGACGCTGATCACCGTGGTCATTCTTCCGGTTTCCATCGTGCTCATCATGGTGGTGGTGAAGCGCTCGCAGAAGTACTTCGTGGCGCAGCAGCGCACGCTCGGCAAGATCAACGGCATCGTGGAGGAGACGTTCTCGGGTCACGCCATCGTGAAGGCGTTCAACCGCGAGGACGGCACGGTCGACCGTTTCAACGAGACGAACGCGAAGCTGTACGGGTCGGCGTGGAAGTCGCAGTTCTTCAGCGGCCTCATGCAGCCTATCATGACGTTCGTCGGCAACCTGGGCTACGTGGCCGTCGCCATCGCCGGCAGCTTCCTGGCCGTGCAGGGCATCATCACGGTGGGCGACATCCAGGCGTTCATCCAGTACGTGAAGAACTTCACGCAGCCCATCACCCAGCTCACGCAGGTGTCCAACGTGCTGCAGCAGATGGCCGCGGCCGCCGAGCGCATCTTCGAGTTCCTCGACGCGCCCGAGGAGGAGCCCGACCATGCGACCGCCCGTACCGCCGACGTGGAGTGCAACGTGCAGTTCGACCACGTGCGCTTCGGCTACGATCCGGAGAAGCCGGTGATCAAGGACTTCTCGGCCCAGGTGTCGGAAGGCCAGACCGTCGCGCTGGTCGGTCCCACGGGCGCCGGCAAGACCACCATGGTCAAGCTGCTCATGCGCTTCTACGACGTGCAGTCGGGCTGCATCAAGATCGGCGGCACGGACATCCGCGATTTCGCGCGCGACGATCTGCGCAGCCTGTTCGGCATGGTGCTGCAGGACACGTGGCTGTTCCACGGCACCATCCGCGACAACATCCGCTACGGCAAGCTGGACGCCACCGACGAGGAGGTGGAGGCGGCGGCGAAGGCGGCCTACGTCAACCACTTCATCCAGACGCTGCCGCAGGGCTACGACACCGAGATCAACGAGGACGCCAGCAACATCAGCCAGGGCCAGCGCCAGCTGCTGACCATCGCGCGCGCCATCCTGGCCGACCGCCGCATGCTCATCCTCGACGAGGCCACCAGCTCGGTGGACACGCGCACCGAGGAGCGTATCCAGAAGGCTATGGACAACCTCATGGCCGGGCGCACCTCGTTCGTCATCGCGCATCGCCTGTCCACCATCAAGAGCGCGGATCTCATCCTCGTCATCCGCGACGGCGACATCGTGGAGCAGGGCACGCACGAGGAACTGCTGGCGCTTGGCGGTTTCTACGCGGAGTTGTATAATTCTCAGTTCACCGAGACGATTGACGAGGTGGAGGACTAGCGCATACGGGCGCGTCTTCGCCCCCTCGCTCAGGGAATGGGAACAGCGACGTATGCCCGCAACGGGAACTGAGAGCGCATCAGCGCAGATGCAAGGCGCGCCTGAAAGCAAGGCGCGCCTTGCCGTGTTCGACTTCGACGGCACCAGCATCGCGGGCAACTCGCCCGTGCTGCTGGTCAGCCACCTTCTGAGTCGCAAGATGCTGAAGAAGCGAGTCGTCTTCCGCATCCTTCTGTGGGCGGCCGCCTACAAGCTGCGCCTGCCGCAGAACGAGGCGGCTGTGCGCGGTCTCGTGTTCACGGCGTTCGAGGGCAAGCCCGCCGCCGAGGTGGACGCCTTCCTCGCCGAGTTCTACGACGAGCGCATCGCGCCGCTGTTCAGGCCCGAGGCGGATGCCGCCATGCGCGCCCACGCCGAGGCGGGGGACACCGTGGTGGTCATCTCGGCCACGTTCGAGCCTATCATCCTGCGCGCCATGGAGCACCATCCGTTCGACAACCAGATATCCACGCGCATGAGCGTGGCCACCGACGGCACCTACACCCGCGCGGTGGAGGGTCTGCCGGTGGAGGGGGAGGAGAAGCTGGCCGCCGTGCGCCGCTTCGGCGACAGCCGTTTCGGGCCGGGCAACTGGGAGCTCGCCTACGCGTACGGCGACCATCATTCCGACCGCGCCGTGCTGTCGGCCGCGGAGCATCCTCGCGCCGTGTCGCCCGATCGGCCGCTCGCCCGCACCGCGCGCGAAAAGGGCTGGGAGATCCTCGACTGGTAGAGCCTTGCGCTCATACCCTTCGGGTTGCTTACGTTTTGGGGTTTTTGCGGTTCGACCTATGCGGGGGCTTTCTTCTTGGGTAAAATGTGACCTGGACATAGTCATTTTCTCGCGACGTGCGATCACATCGAAAAGGAGGTTGGGTCCATGTTTGAGAACGATGCGAACAGCTCGCCCAGCCAGAACGACGAGCATAGCAATTCCTCGACCGAGTACCTGCGGCTCGCTTCCCAGGCGTGCGCTTCGGGCGACGCGGTCCTCGGCATGCATCTGTATCTGGCGGCGTTCGAGCGCGCGCAGCACGGCGAAGGCTCCGCCGTCGACGAAGCGGCGCTCGAGGGCCTGAAGCAGGCCTGGCAGCTGGCCTGCAAGCTCAAGGAGCGCTCCATCGCCGAATACGCGTTCGAGCGCCTCGAGCCCTACCTGTCCTCGGACGAGGCCGCGGCTTGCGCCGAGCAGCTGCAGAGCCTCGCGCTCGACAAGCTGGAGGAGTACGGCCTTTCGCGCGAGGACCTGGAGGACATGACCGACATGATCTCCCAGGACTTCCTGGGCTTCGATGCCGCGCGCCTCATGCGGGTGGAGCACGTCACCGAGCCGTCTTCGGCGTGCGTCGCCGAGGCTGCGCCGCAGGCCGCTCAGAGTGCTGCGGCGGACGAGGGCGGCGAGGAGGGCGAAAAGGCCCCGTCCGTCTCCGAGGTGCAGAAGTCGCTCGCCGAGGCCATCCAGGCTTGCGGCGACGACGCGGACGCTCATGCGGTGGTGTCGTCCCTCGAGAACATAACGTATCGCGAGCTCGTGGGCTACGACGAGACCGTGAAGCTCATGCGCGACTTCGGGGTGGGCATGCAGCACGACGAGCGCTTCCAAGAGCTGGTGGAGCTGCTGAACGCGCGCCACGGCCTGGACCGCATGCCGGCCTCCGACGCGCTGCTGTTCCGTTCTCCGGCGCGCGAGGACGCGAACCGATTCATGGCGGCCACGCTGGGCGAGCTGGGGCTGCCGGCCATCCGCATGCACATGGAGGAGAACCTTCAGGGGATGCCGGTGCTGTGCGTCATGGCGCAGGCCGACCGCCAGCCGAAGCTCAACGCGGCGCGCAACGCCTTCGAGGGCGCTGGCGTGCTCATGCTGGAGGACTTGGATCTGTGGATGTCGCCCATGGTGGAGTCGGCCGGCGACGATCTGGGCGGGTTCATCATGGCCAGCCTGTCGCGGGGCGCGCGCGAGGCCATCAGCCTCATCCGCTCGGCGGTGGAGAACCCCGACGTGTTCGTGCTGGCCTCCTCGTCCGAGGCGGGGGAGATCGACCCGTTCTTCTTCGACCTCCTGGAGCCGCTGTCGGTGATCGACATCGACTTTCCCACGGTGTCCGAGCGCGACGACATCTGGATGGAGATAGCCCGCGAGCATCCGTCCCTGCGCGGCATCGACCGTGCATCGCTTGTGCGCTATTCAGCGCAGATGCCGCGCTACGATATGTACATGGCCGCACGCGAGGCCATCGAGGAGGCTTACAAGGCCAGCCTCGTCGCGCGCCGCTACCTGCCGGTGACGGCGGACAACCTGTACGACAAGCTGGCGGCTTACCAGCCGCTCGATTCCGACGAGTACCGCGCGCTCGAAGAGGCGGTCGTGAACGACTTCAGGCGCGAGTTGGAGCATCTGGAAGACCTGCTCGACGGGGAAGAGGGAAACTAATGGACGTCACGCGCCGCTGCGACTACGCCTGCCGGATACTGAGGGCCGCCTACAAGAGCGGGGATTCCTACGTGTCGGTGTCCGACATCGCCGAGCAGGAGGACATTCCCTACGCCTTCGCGCGCAGCATCCAGCACGATCTGGTGAAGGGCGGGCTCATCAAGACGGTGCGCGGCGCCCGCGGCGGGCTCGCGCTCAACTGCGATCCGGCCGCCGTGACCCTGCTGGAAGTGCTCGAGGCGGTTCAGGGGCCGGTGAGCATCTCGCTGTGCGTGATGGATCCCGCTTACTGCGACAAACAGAAGGACTGCGCCTACAACAAGCTGTGGCAGGGAGCCGATCGGCTGCTGAACGCCTACTTCGGCGCTATCACGCTCAAGGACCTCATCGAGCAGGGGGCGTCGCATCCGGTGGTGGAAGCCGCTATGGCGAAGGCGAAGGACGCAGACGCGGTTCCGGCCGCCGTCCGCTGCGCTGCGCAATGCGCCGCGCCCACGCCGCGCATTGCCGCGGAGGCTCCCGACGCCGACGACGCGAGCGCGTGCGAATCGTGCGCATAGCGGGTTCCGGCTCGATTGCGTGGCCGTCCGAGGCGCTCGGGCGCGACGAGTTCGTGGAGCTTGTGCGCCGCGAGGGCGCTCGGCTGCATCGCGACCTGCCCTGGCGTTACATCGACGACCCGTACGCCGTGCTGGTGAGCGAGGTCATGCTGCAGCAGACTCAGGTGGCTCGCGTCGAGAAGCACTGGACGCGCTTCCTGTCGCTGTTTCCCACCATCGACTCCCTGGCGGCCGCAGGCACGGCCGACGTGCTGGCGCAGTGGCAGGGGCTGGGGTACAACCGCCGTGCGCTTGCGCTCAAGCGGGCGGCCGAGACGTGTTCGGCCGAGCGGGGAGGGCTGCTGCCCGACACGGCTGAGGAGCTGGAAACGCTTCCGGGCATCGGTCCGGCCACGGCGGCGGGCGTGATGGCGTTCGCCTACAACCGCCCCTCCGTGTACATCGAGACGAACGTGCGCACGGTGTTCCTGCACGAGCTGTTCCCCGACCGCGACAAGGTTTCCGACCGCGAGCTGGCGCCGCTCGTGGCGTCCACCTGCCCCGAGGACGACGCCCGGGCCTGGTACTACGCGCTGCTCGATTACGGCGCGCACCTCAAGACGCTCGTGGCGAACCCTTCGCGGCGCAGCGCCCACTACGCGCGCCAGTCGGCCTTCGAGGGCTCGCGGCGGCAGAAGCGCGCCGAGCTCGTGCGCGTCGTGCTGGCCGAGCCGGGCATCGGCGCCGACGAGCTGGCCGAGCGCCTGGACGCCTTCGAGCGCGCCGCCGGGCGCGACGGCGTGGATGCGGCCACGTTCGAGTCCATTGTGGCCGACCTCGTGTCCGAAGGCTTCTTCCGCCGAGAGGGCGGCGCGTTCTTCGCCTGACGGGGCCCGCTGCGGCGGGAGGTTGCATTCTTTGCCCTCCTCCGGTTCCGGTCCGCGCTTGGGATGGCATGCGGTCGAATCCTTTTCTTGCAGGGCGGCGTTTTCGAGCGCTTTGGACGCAAAACGGTACCCATGGCAATCCTGACGGCGGAATCAGGTTACGAGAGCTCGCTGAATAGTACCCACCTGGGGTTTTGCACGTGATCCTGATCGGACGGCATGCAAAACAGGTCTCGAGATTGTCATGGGGGCTGATTCGCGCCCAATCTCGCCGGGCTTCCCGCCGCGATCGGAGCGCATGGTCGAGCGAGCTGAATCTATGCAGCGCGCCGCGCGACCTACCGAGTGCCGCCGGGCGGACTCTCCCTATTCAATCGCGTACGCATTGCTCCTCGATAGTTTCTTGTGCGCGAAATAGCGTTTCTTGCATGATTCTTGCATACGATTCTTGACTTTCATGTGTTAGAATATGCCGCATCCCGTGGGGGAGTAGTCGGCCTTGAACGAGGTGGCTGCGTCAACATGCTGCTTCCGCTCGAAGCTGGCGCAACCTTAAACGACAAGACTCGCGGTGTGGCGCACGCGTCGCACCGCTCATCATGCAGCCGGCGCGCACGCCGGTATTTTTATGCCTAAACCGTGGAGTGCGGGGCGGCCAGGGGGGGCCGCAAGCGGACGAGAGGAAAACCCATGGGATTCGTGGAGCTGTTGTTGCTGGCGATCGGCCTGTCGATGGATGCGTTCGCCGTGTCGGTATGCAAAGGCCTGTGCATGAAGCGGCTCAACCTGCGCCAGGCGACGGTCGTCGCGCTGTTCTTCGGCGGCTTCCAGGCGCTCATGCCGCTTGTCGGATGGGCGCTGGGCACGCAGTTCGAGCAGTTCATCACGCCGGTGGATCATTGGATCGCCTTCGTGCTTTTGGCCCTCATCGGCGGGAAAATGCTGTGGGACGCCTTCCATGAGGACGACGAGGAGCTGTCCTGCCCGGCCGACGGTAAGCTCGACCTGCGCGAGCTCGTGATGCTCGCCGTCGCCACGAGCATCGACGCGTTGGCCGTGGGCATCACGTTCGCGTTCTTGCGCGTGGACATCCTCACGTCCGTGGGGCTGATCGGCGTGACGACGTTCGCCCTGTCCATCGTCGGCGTGGCCGTGGGCCACCGCTTCGGCGCCCGCTACGAGAAGCCCGCCACTGTCGTCGGCGGCATCGTCCTCATCCTCATCGGCCTCAAGATCCTGCTGGAGCATCTGGGGATCATAGCCTTCTAGAGAGCCGGACGAGACGGCGCTCCGGTCGGGATGGCAACCGGGCGCGCTCGCTCAAGACGACGGTCGGCCCCTACATAATAGGGTAGCTTCCCAGCACCTTGACCTCGCGCAGCTTGAGGCGCAGGCAGTTGAGCGCGGTCTGCACGGCAAGGTCGTTCACGTTCTCCTTGAACTCGATGAAGAACATGTAGTCGCCGAGCGCCTGCTTGGTAGGGCGCGACTGGATCATCGACAGGTTGATGCCCGCGTAGGCGAACTCCGACAGGATCATGTTCAGCGTGCCGGCGCGGTCCACCTGCAAGAACAGCGCGAGCGAGGTCTTGTAGCGATCGCCGGTGAACACGGGGGGATGCCCCTGGCGGCCGATGAGCGCGAACGACGTCTGATTCCCGAAATGATCCTCGATCTCGCGCTCCTCGACGCGCGCGCCGTACAGCTCGGCCGCGAACGCGTTGGCGATACCCGCGACGCGCGGGTTCTCCATGACCAGCCGCGCGCTCTCGGCGGTGGACGATGTGGTGATGGTGGACCTGCCCGGTAGGCGCTCGCTCAGGAAGCGGCGGCACTGCGCGAGCCCTTGGGCGTGCGAGGCCACCGTGGCAACGTCCTCGATCTTCGCGTCGGGATGCATGACGAGGCAGTGGTGGATGTCGATGACCTCTTCGCCGAGGATGGTGGCCGAGCTTTTGAAGGAGAAGTTGTCCAGCGTGGCCGTGACGGACCCTTCGAGCGAGTTCTCCTTCGCCACCACGCCGAACTCACATTTGCCGCGATCGACGCAGTCGAACACTTCGTCGAACGAGGCGCACTCGAACAGGTTCGGCTCGTCGATGCCGAGGCGGGCTGCGAACGCGCGCGCGGCTTCGTCGGTGTAGGTTCCGGCAGGGCCGAGGTAGGCGAATACGGGTTCGGTTGAAGCCATGGGTCCAATCCTTCTATCGGGGTTCTCGGTTATTCGTGCTTGTGCTATCATACCCGTCTTCACGACAAGATGAACGGCGGTGAACGAGAAACCAACGGGAGTTCTCACCTGTTAGCGGTATGCATAGAGAGGGGCGAAAAAAGTATCACCCTGCATGAAAATGCATAAAGTAGCTAATCAAGTGTATAACTCATGTTACGTGGATGTTGATGCGTAACATTTTTCAGCCACTTGCGGGTCAAACGTTGCGCTCGCGCCCTCGCTGTGCGTTTTAATTCTGGAGTCGTGGAAAATACTGAATCAGCAAGCATTGGAAGACGAGAGCACCTGAGGAGGTGTGCACATGGAAACAGAGGCCACAGTTTCAGAGTTTCAGAACATGCTTTCCGCGCGCGGCGTCAGCCGCCGCAGCTTCATGAAGCTCTGCGGCGCCGTTGCGGTCGCGGCCGGATTGTCCGAGCTCGCTGCGCCGCGCGTGGCGCAGGCCCTCGAGAAATCCGTGATCGGCGCAACGAAGGGCAAGCTGTATCCGGTTATCTGGATCGAGGGCGCGTCGTGCACGGGTTGTACCGAGTCGTTTGCGCAGGTCGAGACGCCGGATGCGGCTTCGATCGTGCTGGACATGATCTCGCTCAACTACTCCGAGACCCTGTCGGCGGCAGCCGGCTGGTCGATGGAGGAGGCCAAGGAGCAGACGATCGAGGCCGGCAATTACATCCTCGTGTACGAGGGAGCTGTGCTGGAAGGCTGGGGCGGCCAGGCTCTGCGCGTCGCCGACAAGCCCGGTACGGAGCATCTGATCGAGGCTGCCGAGAAAGCCAACGCCGTAGTCGCGCTGGGTTCCTGCGCGGTCAACGGCGGCTGGATGGGCGCTCATCCCAACCAGGCGGGCGCGCTCGGCGTGCAGGCGTTCCTGAAGAAGGCCGGCATCAACACGCCGGTTGTGAACGTTCCCGGTTGCCCGGCCAACCCCGAGTGGCTCGTGGCCGTGCTGGCGGACGTGATCTTCCTTGAGAAGCTTCCCGCGCTCAACAGCGAGGACAAGCCTGCCGGCATCTTCGACCAGACGATCCACGACAACTGCGAGCGCCGCGGCCACTTCGAGAACGGCGAGTTCGTGTACAAGTTCGGCTCCGAGGAAGAGGCCAAGGGATACTGCCTGTACCCGCTTGGCTGCCGCGGACCTCAGACGAAGGCGAACTGCGGCGTGACCATGTGGAACAACCGTCGCAGCTGGTGCGTGCAGTCCGGCGCTCCCTGCATCGGATGCTGCGAGGCCAACCCGAACGATCCCGGCCATAACTGGGTCGAGGTCAACACCCCGTTCTACAAGCGTCATCGCGACCTGCGCATCGGCGACTGGATGGTTCAGCCCGGCACTATCGCGCTCGGCATCACCGGCATTCTTGCCGCGGCCCTCGTGGTGCACGGTTTCGGCATGAAGATCACCGGCCGCATGGACGGCGGCGCCGACTTCGAGAAGGTGCGCGGCTGGGACGCGAAGCATCCCGACAAGTCCATCGGCAAGTACGACGAGGCCGACCTTAACAACGACGACAAAAAAGAAGGGAGGTAAGCCCTTATGACTCGTTCAGTCATCGACCCGATTACCCGTATCGAAGGCCATCTCCGCGTCGAGATGGAAGTGACCAACGGCAAGGTTTCCGATGCCTGGGTGTCCGGCGGCTGCTTCCGCGGCATGGAGATGGTCGTCGAGAACCGCACGCCCGAGGATGCTGCCCAGATCGTGCAGCGCATCTGCGGCGTGTGCCCGGTGTCCCACGCCCACTCGTCCGCTATCGCGGCCGAAAAAGCCTACGGCATCAAGATCTCGAACAACGCGCGCATCATCCGCAACCTGCTGGAAGGCGCGCAGTTCCTGCACAGCCATATCCTGTGGTTCTACAACCTGGCTGCCCTCGACTACGTGAACCCGCTGAACGCCCTCAAGGCTGATCCGGCGGACGCTTACGACCTTGCTCAGGCTGCAGGCACCTCCATGAACAGCGACTTCGTCGCGCTCAAGGAGCGTCTGGCGAATTTCGCCGACAACGGCCAGCTGTCCATCTTCTCCGGCAACTGGTTCGACGCGGAGGACGGCACGGCTTACCAGCTGCCGCCCGAGCTCGACCTCATCTGCACGGCTCACTACCTTGAGGCGCTGACGATGCAGGCCAAGGCTTCGCAGATCTCCGCTATCATCGGCGGAAAGATGCCGCACGTCATGACGCTGGTACCGGGCGGCACGGCCTTCGTGCCCACCGATCAGAAGCTTGACGAGTTGAAAGCCCTTGCCGATGAGATTTACGACTGGGTCGAGTCGACCATGATCCCCGACACCCTTGCTATCGCGCCGTACTACATCGATGCGTTGAACTGGGGAAAGGGCTGCGGCCGCTATGTGGCTTGGGGCGTGTTCGAGGGCCCGGGCGACTACGCCAGCTACACCGAGCAGATGGCGAACCGCTACCTGCCCATGGGCGTCATCGACGACAAGCTCAACCTCTCCGACGTGCAGGAGAATCTCATCACCGAGTACATGGGCCGCTCCTGGTACAAGGGCGATGCCACGTACACGTCGCCGTACTTCGTCACCGAGCCGGAGTACACCGAGTACAACGTCGAGGACCGCTACACGTGGGTCAAGTGCCCCGCCTACGACGGCAAGCCCTACGAGGCTGGCGGGCTTTCCCGCGTCTTGGCCGCGTACAAGCGCAACGTGCCGTTCGTGGTCGAGCAGGTTGACGGCCTTCTGGAAGCGCTCGGCGCTCCCGGGCAGATCGGGGTCGCGCAGTCGACGCTCGGCCGCACCGCCGTTCGCCAGATCGAGACGCTCTACATCGCCGGCCTCATGAAGGACTGGGTTGCCGAGCTCATCGAGGCGCTGAAGAGCGGCGACAGCGAGTACTTCCGCGAGCCGTCCACCATCACCGGCGCCGGCACGGGCTTCTGGGAGGCTCCGCGCGGCGCGCTCTACCACTCCGAGAGCATCAAGGACGGCAAGATCGAGGGTTATCAGATCATCATCCCGACGACGTGGAACCTCGCTCCCATCAACGAGAGCGGCGAGCACGGCCCGATGGAGCAGGCGCTTATCGGCAACCCGGTGGGCGACATCGAGAAGCCGATCAACGCGCTGCGCACGGTGCACAGCTTCGACCCCTGCACGGCCTGCGCGGTGCACATCACCGAGCCGGCGACGGGCAAGAGCTTCGAGACCGTCACGAGCCCTTGGGGGGTGAAGTAACATGGCGCACTTGGCACATTACCGCGAAGCGCATCCGATGCCCTTCGTCATCACGCACTGGATCAACCTTGTTGCGATGATCCTCCTGATCATCACGGGCTTCAGCATCCACTTCCCGTTCTGGGGCGGCTTCATGGGCATAGCCCGCGGAGTTCATGTGTTCCTGGGCTTCGTGCTGTTCATCAACTGCATCGTCCGCGTGATCATGGCTTTCTTCGTGAAGTCCGCGCCGGATGGCGGCACCCGCTACCAGGTCACGGACTACAAGACGTGGCTGCCGCAGGCTGACAACCGTCACCAGCTGGGCGCGTGGATTCGCTACTATCTGTTCTTCAAGAAGGATCACCCGCTGGGCGCCAAGCTCGGCGTGCCTCAGAAGATCAGCTACCTGGCCATCCCCATCCTCATCATCGTGATGTTCTACACGGGTCTCGCCCTGTGGGCTCCGACGATGAACTGGGCGTTCTTTGCGGCAGGCACTGATCTGGTGGGCGGCCTCATGTCGATGCGCATCATCCACTACTTCATGATGTACATCTTCATCTGCTTCATGCTCATCCATATCTACCTGGCGAACATCGAGGGCATCTCTCCGACGCTGCTCATGTTCTTCTGGAAAGAGCACGGCGGTCTGGTGTACGACCCCGAGAAGCACACCATCGTGGGCGAGGACGACCTCAAGCACGGCGAAAAGGCGTAAGCTTCCAGCTTCGGCACTGACGAAAGGACCCGGGAAACCGGGTCCTTTCACGTCCGGAGTGGGGCGGGGAATCGCGTGCCAGGGGTGTGTGGAGGGGACGGGGGATTTGACGCACCAGGGGACTTCGTGTGTCAAATCCCCCGTCCCCTCGACACGCGCTCAAGATGAGGGAGGTCCTCGCTAGCCCTGTTCGCGCTCGACGAACCTGACGAAGGCGTCGGCTTGGGCTTCGAGGTAGGGTGCCGAGGATTCCAGCTTGAGGCGCCCCTGCTCGTCGGCCTGCGTGGCGATATGGGGGATGCACAGGCGCGGCTTGTTCATCACGTGCGCGTCGAGGAAGCTCAGCATGCCCACGAGCTGATCTTGAGCATGCGAGGCGCCGCTCATGCCGATGCTCGCGCCGGCCAGCGCGACGGGCTTCTCCGCCAGCACCTGCGCTTCGGTGGCGCTTACGGGGCGCGACAGCCAGTCCAGGAGGTTCTTCAGCGGTCCGGGGATCGCGTGGTTGTACTCGGGGCTGAACAGCCACAAGCCGTCTGTTTCGCGAACGGCCTCGCGCACGCGCGTCACCGCTTCGGGGGCGGGATGCTCGATATCCTGGTTCATGAACGGCACGTCTTCCCAGCGGAGAATGCCGTATCCGACCTCCGGGTGCTTCTCGCGCATCAGGGCTCCGGCCGCTTCGGCCAGTTGCCGGTTATAGCTGTTCTCGCGCAGGGACCCTGCGATTGCCAGCAGCTTCATGACGTCTCCTTCCGCTCGGCTAAAGCCCCCTCATGTGCGGGACTTCCTCGTCTATAATGGCAGACAATCGACGAAGGTACGAAAGGGATAACGAATTGTGACTGAATTGACCGACGAACAGATCGCTCGCGAAGAGAAGTTCCTCGAGGGTATTCCCCGGCTCAACATCGGCGCGCTGTTCCTGCCGCCTATCTGGGGCCCCGCGCACGGCATGTGGGCCGCTATCCTGTTCTATCCCATCTGGCTGTTCGCCGACAACACGTTCTATGCGGCATTCACCGAGCGCACGCCGCTGGCAATAGGCATCGCGTTGATCGTATTGCTCACGCTGACGGTGGGCACGGTGGTGTTCGCCATCCTGGGCCAGCCCTTCGCGGCGCATCGCGCGGCGAGCCTCGGTCAGGACAAGGAGACGTACCTCAAGCGCGAGCGCATCTGGACGATAGCGAGCGTGATCGCAGGGATCGCGATGATCGCGGCGGCGACGTACTACAACTTGGTCATCCGCCCGACGGTGGGGGCGTAAGGTGGGTGCTGCCCGGCGCATCGCGGTGTTCTGCGTTGGCAACAAGCTTATGCTCGACGACGGCGTAGGCCCTGCCGTGTACGAGGAGCTGCTGACGCGATACGATATTCCCGACAACGTGGAGCTGTTCGATTTGGGTTGCCTCTCGCTCAACATGATCGAGCGCGTGCGCGAGTACGACGTTATCATCACGGTGGATGCAGTTGACGGCACCGATGCCGATCCTGGCACGGTGTTTCGCTTCGAGCCCGATGCCATGGCGCGCCATTCGGGGGCAACAGCGTCGCTGCACGATCTCAAGCTGGTCGACCTGTTCGACGCCGCTGCGCTTTTAGGCTACGAAGCCGAGGGCCTGTGCCTGGGAATGCAGGTGGAGAACCCATCGCCTGCCGTGGTCACCGTGGGGCTGACTCCGAAAGTGGATGCGGCGCTGCCCCTGTTGGTCGAGACGGTGGCAGGGGAGCTTGCGCGCCTGGGCTCGCCTTTGCGAGCGCGGGCCTAGATCGATCTGATGCGCTGGAAGACGCGGGACTAAGAGGCCGTCTGCGGCGTGATGAACCGTTCCTCGAAGCTATGCGCCGGAATGGGGCACGAGACGAAGAAACCCTGGATGCTGTCGGCGCCGATGGCGCGCACGGCGTCGAGCTCGGTGGGTTCTTCCACCCCTTCGACCGTCACCTCGATGCCCACGCTATGGCACAGCTCGATGACCGCGTCTATGAACGCGCGGTTGAACGCTTCCCGGTGGATGTCCTTGATGAACAGGCGGTCGATCTTCACGATGTCGGCGGGCGACTGGGCCAGCAGGCCAAGCGACGAGTAACCGGTGCCGAAATCGTCCATGGCGATGCGGATGCCGATGGAGCGCAGACGGTCGAACGTGGCGCGCAGCGCGTCCATGTCGGTGACGAAGTAGCTCTCGGTCATCTCCAGCACGATGGACGCCGGGTCGACCCCGGTGCGCTCGACGAGCTGCTCCACGAACGGCACGAAGTCGGCGTCGAGCAGCTGCAGGTAGGAGATGTTCACGTCCATGATGAAGCCGGGATGCGTTTCCGACCAGCGCTTGCACTGCGTGAACGACTGCTCCAGCACCCAGCGGCCCACCTGGCCGATGAGCCCGTACGACTCCAGCACGGGAATGAACTCCACCGGCGAGAGCTGGCCGTGCTCCTTGGAACTCCAACGTAAAAGCGCTTCCGCTCCGGCGATGTCCATGGTTTCCGCGCATACGAGCGGCTGGTAGTACAGCTCGAAGTTCTTCATATCGTCGAGGACGGAAGACTGCATGTAGTCGCTGATCTCCAGGCGGCGAAGCTTCGTCGCGATCGTCGCGGACGAGAAGAACGTGGAAGTGTTCTTGCCGCGCTGTTTGCTCTCTTCCAACGCGTTCTCCGCGTTGCGCAGCAGATCCTGGGCGCTCTGGGCGTCTTGGCCGATCATCGCGATGCCGGCCGACACCATGCAGAAGAAGCTCAAGTCGTCGATGGTGTGTTGGCGGTTCGCAACCACGTGGATGGCGTGGTAGAGCTCTTCCATGGCGGCGCAGCCGGCGCCGTCCATCACGATAGCGAACACGTCGCCATCGAGGCGGAACATGGACGCTCCTTCGGGGATGAGGCGTTGGGTGGACTGGGCGAACATTCTGAGCACGGTGTTTCCGAAAGCGTGGCCGTTCAGCAGGTTGATGCGAGAAAAGTCATCGAGCCCCAACAGCATGACGCCGCCCTGCGATTCGCAGGCGATGAGCCGATCGATGAGGTTCGTGCATTCGTCGTGCGTGAACAGCCCGGTGACCGAGTCGATTTTACCCTTGCGCTCCAGACAGGTGACCACGCCGGCGAACATCGTCGGCTGGCCGTTCTCGTCGCGCTTCAGAAGTCCGCGGCACATCACCCAGATACTTTCTCCCAAGGCGTTCTTCACCTGGTATTCGAGATCGTGGCAGTCGGTTTCCCCTGAGAGCATGCTGTCGATCGAATCATCGAAGCGCTTCCGATCGCGTTCGACGATGAGTTCTCTCCAGAGAGGGATGAGGCCGGGAACGAGGCTGTCCGGCAGGTCGAAGTCGTCGCGCATGTTGTCGGAGACGAGCGCGATATCGCGTTGCATGTCGATGATGTACAGGTAGTCGTCCGTGCTGAACGCTATAGCGTCGTAGAACAGTCGCGCGTCGAGCTCGAACGACTTCAGCGCTTCTTTCGTGTCCAAGAAGTGCGCTCCGTTTCAATGATCCGTTGAGCATGCCTTCTGTATTGTAAACGCAATCGGTGCGTTTTCGAGCGTAAATGCTTATCGAAGAGGGGAAGATTTTCATCGATGGGAAAATGTGCCGGATGGCGGCGCAATGACGAAGGCTTCTCGTTTTGTCCACAGTGCACCGTTGCGCCCGCGCGCCGGCATAACTTGGGGTAACGTACCGGAGGAAACGATTGACGCGAAGGAGCATCCGCTCATGCACATCCACACCATCAGCGCTTACGAGACTTCGGCAGAAGAGTTCTTCAAGCGCCTCGTCGACTGGAAGGTCGACCTCGTGGTGGACACGAGGCTGAAGAACACGAACCAGCTGGCCGGCTTCACGAAGCGTGACGACCTGGCCTATTTCGTCGAGGAGCTCGTCCATGCCCGTTATGTGCACGACAAGCTGTTCGCCCCGGCGCCCACCATGATGGAGCGCTATATCCACGGCAACATCGGGTGGGACGCCTACGCCGATGCCTACCGCGAGGACATGCGCGAGCGTGAGGCCGTGCCGCAGTTCTTCGACCGTTACGGGGACTGCGAGTCCGTGGCGCTGGTGGGAACCGCCACGCGCTCTCGCCGCTCCCATGTAGAAGTGCTCGCCGAGATGTTGGAGGAGTTCCAGAAGGAGTAGGGAGGCAACTCCCCCGTCATCCTGAGCGAGCGCAAGCATTCGACAGTCCGGTGTACTGTCGAACTCCCGAGCACGCGAAGCGAGCGCAGGGAGGCACCGCGAAGCGGGAACGCGAAGGGTACCGTGCGGCGTTAGCTGTTAGCGTTACGGCTGTCGCCACGCGGGATCCTTCGACTGAGCGCCTGCGGCGCTCCGCTCAGGATGACAAAGGGAATGAGCGTCATCCCTTGAAAAACTAGCGATTGTTAGTTAATATACTAGCAGTCGCTAGTTTTGTAGAGGAGAGACCATGCGGGGGAAGGACACGAAGGAACGCATCGTCGAGGAGGCGTTCGCGTTGTTCGCATCGCGCGGCTTCCATGCGGTGTCGGTGCGCGACATCGCGGCGGCCGTCGGCATCAAGGACGCGTCGCTGTACAACCATTTTTCCGGCAAGCAGGCCATATTCGACGCCATCGTGCGCGATGCGCTGGAGCGGACGCGTCGGTTCTTCGGAGAGCGCAGCATCCTGTTCGACGTCTCCGACGACGCGACGCCGTACGAGGAGATGAACGCCGAGCGCATACACGAGATGGTGCTGCCGTCGTTTCGCTACTTCTTCGAGGATCCGTACATGGTGCGCCTGCGCCATTTGCTGGTGATCAGCCAGTTCGAGAGCGAGGAGGCGGGGCGCGTCTACCGCCTCGTGTTCGTCGAGCAGCCCATGGCGCTGCAGCGCACCATCTTCGAGCATCTCATGGCGACGGGCGAGTTCGTCCGCGACGACGCCGCGCAGATGGCCGTCGAACTGCAGGGCGTCCCGTTCATGCTCATGCATGCGGGTCTGACATGGGAGGAAGCCGAACCGCGGCTCGCCGCCCACGTCGAGCGGTTCGCGCGGGCGCATACGGCGGCGGGGCGGGGCATTCGAGGAGGGGAGCGGGCATGAGCACGGTGGTTGTGTATTCGTCGCAGACGGGGTTCACGAAGCGCTACGCGGAGTGGCTTGCGGAGGAGCTGGGGTGCCAGGCGGTGTCGCTCGGCGACGAGCCGCGGTTCGACGCAAGCGGTTTCGACGTGGTGGTGCTGGGCGGATGGCTTCATGCGGGAGGGCTCGCGGGCAAGAAGTGGCTTGCGCGCGCCCGTGAGAAGCATCTGCAGACGCGGTTCGTCGTGTTCGCAGTGGGCGCGACGCCCGTGGAATGGACCGACATGGTGGAAGAGGCGCTTGCCAAGGAGCTGCCGTCGCCGGAGTTCGACGACGTGGAGCGCTTCTACCTGCGCGGCGGGTTCGCCTACGAGCGCCTGGGCTTGCCGGACAAGCTGGCCATGAAGCTGTTCTTCAAGATGCAGGAGAAAAACGCCGCCGCCGACCCGCGCACCGCCGAGATGCTCGAGGGCATGCGCGGCGGCTTCGACGGCACCGACCGCGCCGCCATCGCGCCGGTCGCGGCGCGCGTCCGCGCGCTTGACGCCGCCGCGGTGCCGGCGGGAAGCGCGGAGCGCGCATGAACGCGGCGCGCCGCATCGTGCGCGTCATCTGCGTGTTCAACGGGGTGTGCGCGGTGGTGTGCGGCGGCTTCATGATGGCGGGCGCTGCGGGCATCCTGCCGCCCGCGTTCGGCGAGCTCTTCGGCTTCTTCGACCTCATGGTGCCCTTGATTCAGCGGATGCCGCTGCCTGCGTATATGACGGCCGATCTGTTCTGGCCGGGGCTTGCCCTTGCGCTCGTGAACGGGGTGGCAAACCTCGTGGCCGCTGTGCTGTTCGCGCGCAGCGATGGGCGCGCGCGTTCGTGGGCGCTGCTGGCCGGCGCGCTGCTCATCGTCTGGTGCGTGTTCGAGCTCGTGTACCTGCCGAATCCGGTCTCGGTGATCTACCTGGTGATCGGCCTCGTGCAGACGGCATGCGCGGTGGTGATGCGTCCCGCGCGCTAGCGGCGCGCGGGTTCGTGCCGCATGAGGCCGTGGGCCGTGCAGTACGTGTAGAGCTTCGCGCCGGCGAGGCGGGGCAGGCGCGCTTCGGCGCCCTGCTCGGGGTAGAGTTTTTCGACGGCCATGCGGTCGAAGCCCACGACGGCGACGAAGCCGAGGTGGTGCTGCTTGTTCATCTCGTGGTCGAAGGTGACGTACCAGTCGCCCTCGATCGGCTCGACGTGCACGGCGTGCGCCTCGTCGGCTGGCAAGGCGACGAGCGGGGGCAGCTTCCTGCCGCAGCAGGACACTTCGGCGTCGCCGGTGGTGACGATCACGTTGCCGCAGGCGGGGCAGACGCGGAATGCGGTGCGTTTCATGGTTCCTCCCGTTCGGGCATCGACGGCCAGGCGGCCGTCGAGCAGCGTTTCCACGGGAGTTCCCAAGCGTTCGGACAGGCCGGGCAAAAGCTCGACGTCGGGGCAGCCGCCTCCGCGCTCCCACTTGGACACGGCCTTGTCGGTGACGCCGAGCGCGTCGGCGAGCTGGCGCTGGGTGAGCCCGCGCTCCTCGCGAAGCGCGCGGATGAGCGTGCCGGTGTTTCTGGCGTCCATGGCGTTCCTCCCTGGTTTTTCGGACGGCGTTCACGATACGCGCGCGCCGCGGCCGGCGCAATGAACGCTCCGTAGAGTCGCGTCTCCCGGCGTAGCGGGGGCCTCTGGCAGCCCGTCAACGCCGGAGCGCCTCGGCTTGCTTCACGCGTTCGACGAGCACGTCCTTCACGTTCTCGCGCGGGACGGCCAGCGACACCGCAAGCTCGTCGCACAGCAGGCCTTCCGCCAGGTCGAAGTACTTCTTGTCCGTGGCGGTGATGCGGCGGCCCGAATCGACGCGCCGCACGCTGCGCTCGTGGACGGACTTCATGATGGGAATCAGATCCTCGGGCGCGAACGTCCTGAGGCGCTTGTCGTATTCTTCCTTCATGCGGCGCTCCAGCAGGGTGGGCGTGGGCGCGTCGGGCTTGAGGGCGTTCTCGTCGATGGTGTCGGCGTCCACGATGGAGTCTATCAGGGCGAGCGCCTTGCGTTTCGACATGACCGGGCGCAGGTTGTCGGGCGTGGCCTCGTCCACGGCAACGAACAGCTTGAGCGAGTTCTCGAACAGCGCGCGCAGCTCGAGGTAGTCCTTGCCTTCGAAGTAGTTCTCGCGCAGGGCGGCAACTTCGCAGACATGATGACGGTAGACGACCGTATCTCCGCATGCGTACATGGCAACCTCCGATGATGGGTGGGAACGGTAGGCGCGGTTCAGTCGCGTCGCGGTGACGTCGCAGAATCAGCGCTTTCATTGTACCACTTCGCGGGAAGCGTGCGCGCATCCCGCCTCGGCGAGCGGCGAAGCTCTTCGTTACCGCGAGGTGCCTAGGGCACGATATTGTGCCTACTTTCGGTTGTGCTGCGCTACGGGTATCGTTCTTCTTGTTTGAAACGGAAGCGGCAGGAAAGTCGCGCGAAGCAAAGGAGCAAGACGTGGAGAAAACCGCATGCACGCAGGTGGAGCTAGAGACCGGGTTGGTGGACGTGTACGATTTCGGAAACGTGAAGCTGCACGCGTACCGCACGGGCGACCCGATCGACGACGAGGTGTTCGTGGTCGAGAAGGATGGACGGGGCTTCGTCATCGAGTACCCGTGCTTTTTCGACAGCATACGCGCGCTTGAGGAGTACGTAGCGCGGCTCGGCATCGCAATCGAAGGCATCGTGGCCGCCTACCACATGGCTGGGGCTAGTTTCCTGGGCGGCACGCCGGTATACGCTACGAAGGAGGCTGACGCGTACGGTCATGTCGGCGGCGGCCGGGCGCTCATCGACGGCTTCGCCGAAGCTTTCGGCGAAGCGTTCGTCGCTGCCAGCGCGACGGTGACGAACGTCATCGGAAGTGAGGAGTTCGAGCTTGCGGGCGTGCACCTGCGCATCGTACGCAACGCGGAGGCTTTCGACCTCGAGCTGCCCGACCTCAACGTCGCGTACACGCACATGCTGGGGCACGACTGCCACTCCATCGTGGCGGGCGCAGGACATGCAGACGCGCTGATCGCCCAGCTGGAAGGTTACCTCGATCGAGGATTCGACCTTGTCCTGACCTCGCATTACACGCCCGAGGACCTCAAGGACGTGCAGGCGAAGATCGACTATCTGCGCGAACTCAAGGACGTCGCGGCGGTATGCGCATCGGCCGAGGAGTTCAAGGAAGCCGTCGCAAGCGCAATCCGGGGTACGCGGGCGACAACTACCTCGAGATGACGAGCGGGTTCTTCTTCGCCTAGGCTATTTTCGCGTCTGCGCTGCGCGTTGCTGGTAATCGACGCCCCATGTCCGCATGGCGTCGATGACGGGTCGCAGGCTGGCGCCCGCCTCCGTGAGAGAGTACTCCACGCGGGGCGGCACTTCGGGGTAGACCCGGCGCTCGACCAGGCCGCGCTCCTCCATCTCGCGCAGGTTGCTGGTAAGCACCTTCTGCGAGATGGAGCCGAGCGAGCGCTCCAGCTCGCCGAAGCGCTTCGTGCCGTCCAGTAGATCGCGCATGATGAGCAGCCGCCATTTGCTGCCGATGAGCTGGGCGGTGGTTTCGACGGGGCAGGCGGGCAGCTCGGCGGGATCGCAGGCCACGGTTCGGCTCCTTCCTTGCGAAATACTTTGATATCCAAGTATAATGCTCGCATCGACGGAAGGAAAGGGGTGCGGATGGACGATCTGGTGAACCAGCTGTCGAGAACGCTCGCACAGGCGAACCGCTTCATTGCGATCAAGCTGAAGGAACGCGGCCTCGACGGCATTGCGCCGTCGCACGGCGACATCCTCATGCAGTTGTTCGCCTGCGGCGAGCAACCCATGCAGGAGCTGGCGCGCGCCATCGGGCGCGATCCGTCCACGGTGACGGCGCTCGTGAAGAAGCTCGCCGCCGCTGGATACGTACGCACCGAGAAAGGCGTGGAGGATCGTCGCGCCACCATCGTGTCGCTGACCGAGCGGGGTCGTGGGCTGCGCGGGGAGTTCGAAGCGGTGTCGAAGGAGCTGAGCGTGGTGCAGGGGCTCGGCATCGACCCTACGGATATGGAAACGGCGCGCAGGGTCCTGGGCACCGTGCGCGACAATTTCGAACACGCTTTGAAAAAGGAGGACGGACATGGACGAGGCGCTTGAGCTCGAGGACATCGATGCGGCGTACTGCCTGCTGTTTCTGCGCGAGGTGCGCGATGCGGCGTTCGCCACGGTGGACGAGGAGGGCCTGCCCGCGGTGCGCGTCATCGACGTGATGATGGTGGAGGACGGGCGTCTGTACTTCGTGGCCGCCCGCGGCAAGGCGTTCTGCGCCGACATCATGCGCACGCGCTACGTGGCCATCGTGGGGCAGTCGCAGGATTTCCGCACCTGCCGGCTGCGCGGGGCGGTGGAGCGTCCCGACGACGAGGCCGAACGGCATCGCCTGATCGACCGCATCTTCGAGCTGAACCCCTCCATGCGCGAGCTGTACCCGGGCGATTCCCGCTACGTGCTGGAACCGTTCTACCTGCAGGATGCGCAAGGCGAGTACTTCGATCTCAGCGGCAAGCCCATCGTGCGCGTGCCGTTCGCCTTGGGATCGCTGCGCGCAGCCGTCGAAGGGTTCGTCATCACGGACCGCTGCCAGGAATGCGGCGCTTGCGCCGACGCGTGTCCCGAAGCCTGCATCGAGGAGGGGCCGCCGTATGCCATCGTCCAGGAGCATTGCCTGCGCTGCGGGCTGTGCCGGGAGACGTGCTCCTTCGGTGCGATCGACCGCCGTTCGTGACGGAGCTCGACGAGCCGACACGCTCGTCTTGGTTGCGAAGGAATGCCCGGTTTGGACGCAACATGCCTCCCATGCCAATTTGGCCGTCCGAATTCGTGTCGTCGGAACCGCAGGGTTTTCCGCCATCTGGGCTTATGGAGGCGATCACGCAATCCCCCAGGCGGAAGCGCGCTCGGAATTTGTCATGGGGTGCGATTTGCGCACAAACGCCGAAGCGGCGCTCGTGGGAACGGGAGCCCGGCTCCGACCAGCTACGGGTAGCGGCTGACGCGCTGCCGCTCGGAACGGCCGATTCTGCGGAGAAAGCGTCCGCTTCGGGCGGCAGCGCGCTCCCGCGGGCCGCGGCCTCTGCGGCAGCGCGGCAGCGCCGACGCGTTATGCGAACAGCGCGGCCGCCTTCTCCATGCGCTCGGCTATCGGCACGCCGAAGGGGCAGCGCGGCTCGCAGGCGGCGCAGGCCGTGCAATCGTCGGCGGTCGCGTTAAGTGCTCGGTAGTGCTCGCGGATCGAGGCGGGCATCTCGTCCTGCATGACAGCCAGGTCGTAGAACTTGTTGACGGCGGCGATATCGATTCCGGCCGTGCAGGGCGCGCAGTGGCCGCAGTAGGTGCACTGGCCGAAGTAGGCGTGCTTCGGCGCTCCCGCCAGCACGCTCGCGTAGTCCTTCTGCGCTTCGGCCGCCGTTTCGTAGGCCACGGCATCGTCGACGTGCGCCGGCTCGTCGAAGCCTGCCAGGATGCTGGCCGCAGCGGGGCGGGTGAGCGCGTAATGGATGCACTGCACGGGCGTCATCGCCACGCCGAACGGAGACGCCTCGGTGCTGAACAGGCGTCCGCCGGCATACCCCTTCATCACCGTGAGCCCCACGCCCTCGCGTTCGCACAGCGCGTACAGCTCGGCGCGGGCGGGATCCATGCCCTCGAGCGCGTCGTCGTAGGCGAAGGTGAACGCGTCGTCGAGGCTGGCCGTGGCCGGCAGGAGGTCGAAGGCGGGGTTCACGCTGAACATGACGGCCTCGATCTCGCCGGACAGCGCGGCTCTCTTCGCCACCTCGGGCGCGTGGGTGGACAGCCCGATATGCCCGATGACGCCGGCGGCTTTGAGCGCGCGCACGTATTCGATGAACTCCCCGGCCATGATGCCCTCGTACTCGTCGACGTCGTCGACGTAGTGGATCATGCCCAGCTCCACGTGGTCGGTGCCGAGGCGCGCGAGCAGGTCCTCGAACGCGGGACGCACGAGATCCATGTCGCGCGTGCGCACGTACTGGCCGTCTTGCCAGGTGGAGCCGATGTGGCCCTGGATGATCCAGCGGTCGCGCGTGCCGGCCAGCGCAGCTCCGAGGTTGCTGCGCACCTCGGGTCCCGCCATCCAGCAGTCGAGGATGTTGATGCCCGCCTCCTCGCAGCGCTCGACCACGGCGCGCACCTCGGCGGCCGATTTCTTTTCCATCCATTCGGCTCCGAAGCCGATCTCGCTGACTTCGAGCCCCGTCCTGCCCAGTTCGCGGTAGCGCATACAAACCCCTCTCGCGATAGTCCTTCGCGTTCGCATGCAGCACGCTTCCGTACTGCTTCTTGGAGCGAACTCTAATCCAAGTTTTTTCTTCTTACGCCTTCCCGCAGCTGGGGCAGAGGTCGCAGAGGAAACATGTCGCGCACTTCGGGTTGCGGGCGATGCACGTTTCGCGGCCGAACAGCACCCATTGGTGGTTGATGGGACCCCAGTATTCGCGCGGGTACAGCTTGAGCAGGGCGGCCTCGGTCTTCGCTGGCGTGTCGGCCGAGGGGCCGGCGAACTTCAACCGATGCGCGATGCGGAACACGTGCGTGTCCACCGCGATGCCTTCCACGATGCCGAACGCCTCGTTGAGCACGACGTTCGCCGTCTTGCGCCCCACGCCCGGCAGCTTCTGCAGCTCGTCTATGTCGCGCGGGATCTCGCCGCCGTAGTCGGCCACTACCATCTGAGCGCACTTGATGACGTTCGCCGCCTTCGTATGGAAGAAGCCGATGGTGCGGATGATGCCTTCAACGTCGCGGACGTCGGCCGCTGCGAGGTCCGCGGGCGTGGGGTAGCGCTCCCACAGCGCGGGCGTGACCTTGTTCACGCCTTTGTCGGTGGTTTGGGCGCTCAGCAGCACGGCGATGGTCAAGCGGAACGGGTCGCCCCAGTAGTGCAGCGCGCACTCGGCGGCGGGGTAATGCTCGTTCATGCGCTCCGCCACCGCGAGGGCGCGCTGGCGTTTGGCGGTCATGGTCTCGCGTGGCATAGGATCTCCTCGGGATGCGGTTTTAGCGAAACTCCTCCCAGTATAATGAAGTTCTTCGTCCGTGTCCCGCTTTCGAGGACGGCGAACGGCGGATGCGCGCCGCGATTGCCGTTCGCCGTCCGATTGCTGGTACCGCTCTTGCCGTCGGCGTCGTGGGGCTAGCCCTCGTGCACGATGCGGCCGTCGGAGATCGTGTAGCGCACGGTGCTGTCGGAGATCTTCTTCGGGTCGCAGGTCAGGATGTTCTGGTCGAGCACCGCGAGGTCGGCCTTCTTCCCGACCTCGATGGTTCCCACGAGGTCCTCCATGAAGTTCTCGAACGCGACGTTCTTCGTGTAGGCTTCCAGGGCCTGGTACGGCGTGATGGCTTGCTCGGGCCAGCGATGCATATCGGTGTCCTCTTCGCCGGGATAGGGGCTGTTGCGCGTGACGGCGACCTCGATCTCCTCCAGGGGCGCGAACGGGGTGACCGGGCCGTCGCTGGCGCCGCTCACGATGCAGCCGGCTTCCAGCATGTTCTTGACCGGGTACATGGCCATCGCGCGCTCTTCTCCGATGTAGGCGATCTCGAGCTCGCACAGCGGGTCGCGGTACATCCACAGGAACTGCAGCGCGCTGATGACCCCGAGGTCGGCGATCCTCTTGATGTCCTCGTCGGCCACGGCGCACACATGGGTCATGGTGTAGCGGCGGTCGGCGCGCTCGCCGTTCTCCTTGATCGCGTTCTCGAAGGCGTTCAGCGTGTTGCGGACGGCGCCGTCGCCGATGGCGTGGACGTGCACCTGCACGCCCGCCTTGTCGAGGGCGGCCACCATGGCGTCGAACTCCTGCTGATCCCATTCGGATTCGCCGTACCAGTCCGATCCCTTGCCGGCGGCTTCGTTGTACGGTTCCAGCATGACGGCGCTGCCGCCTTCGGTGACGCCGTCAGAGAACATCTTCGCGGTGCCGGTGGATATCATCTCGCTGTCGTAGCGTGCAAGGCCCTTCACCGTTTTGACCGCTTCGCTCGGATCGGTGCCGGGGATGATGGTGGGCAGGATCCTCATGCGCAGGTTGAGTTCGCCGGCCTTTTCCAGCTCGGAGAAGAAGCGCGCGTCCACGGCGGAGAGGTTCGTGATGCCGGTCAGGCCGAAGCGCGACGCGTCCTCCTGGTACTTCGCGATGGCCTGCTCGTACTCTTCGTCGGTGTGCTCGGACACGACGAGGGCGGACACTTCGGTGGCGGCGCCGTCGATGAGGTATCCGGTGGGTTCTCCGTTCTCGTCTCTGGTGATGATGCCGCCGAGCGGGTCGGGCGTGTCGCGCGTGATGTTCGCCATCTCGAGCGCCTTGCTGTTGACCCAGGCGGAGTGGTGCGAGACGTCCAAAAGCAGGATGGGCTTGTCGGGGCAGATCTCGTCGAGCAGCTTCTTGTTCGGCCCGGGGTTGCTGCCGTCCTCCAGCTGGAACGCGTTCACCATGAACGGGTTGCCCGTGTACGCCTCGCGTTCGGGATGCGCCGCGACGAAGTCGGAGATGATCTTCACGTACTCGTCGACGGTGGTCGCGTCGCCGAGGTATATGTCGTAGAGCTTGGTGACCCAGTCTCCCGGGGCGTGGATGTGGCCGTCCATGAAGCCGGGCACCACCATGCCGCCTTCGAGGTCGATCACCTTCGTGCCGCTTCCCGCGAAGGCCTCGAGCCCCGCCTCGTCGCCGACGTAGACGATCTCGTTGCCGTCGACGGCCAAGGCTTCGGCGACGTCGTTCTCGGACGTCATGGTTTGGATCGTGCCGCCGCGAAACGCGAGGGTGGCCGTTTTCTGCTGGGCGCCGGCGCCTCCCTCCGCCTCGTCCGTTTGCGCTTCGCTGTTTTCGCTTCCGCAGCCCGAAAGCGCCGGCAAGATGAAGAGCGTGGCCGCTCCCGTCGCGCCGATTTTGACGAACTTCCTGCGGGACAACGTGTTCGATGGTTGGTTCGTGTCCATGGCGTGCTGCTCCCTTCCTCGTGCGGCGGGTCGTGTCGACCGCGTTCCAGCCGCTTCCTGACGCAGGTATACAGGCGGATTCGCCCTGTCCGGAAGTCCTATTTGCGTTTATACGAGGCGAACGGCTCCTATACCCGAAATAACCCCGGGTTGGTATTGCGCTTCGAGCGGCGGAGCCGTACCCTGGCGAGCTTAGGGGAGTCTTCGCCAGCGCGAATGACGGAGGGTGGTTCCGATGACGTATCCGGTATTCCTGTACAACATGCTCCTTGCGGCGACGTACGTTGTTCTTGCGGTCGTGTTCTTCTGGCTGCACCGTTCGCGGTCCAGCCGTCTGGCGTGGTGGCTCATGATCCTGTTCGCCTGCTCGTTCGTGGATAACGGAACTTATTTCATGAAAGAAGTGTTCACGGCGCTAGGCCATCCCGATCCTCTGTTCGCGACGTTCTACCAGGCTGCGGAAGCCCTGTTCATAGCCTGCTACCCCTTCATCATCCGCATGATCAGCGGTTGCTTTTACGATGATATGCCGTCGAAGCGATCGATGGTCGTGCTCGGCGCGGCTTGCGCCGTCGCGACGGCGCTCGGCGTCGCGCCCGTCGTGCCTTACTCGGTGTTCGGCACGGTGTACCCCCTTCTGTACGCGTGGGTGTTCCTGCGGCTGATTCCCAAGATGGACGGCGTTTGGCCGAAGGCGGTGGTCGTCTCGCTGGTGGTGCTGCACGTGGTCGACGCGGCATGTCGCGTGCTGGGGGTGGAGGCCGTCCTGTTCTGGGAGAACCGCGACCTTCTGGTGGAAACGTGCTGGGCGATCTACGTCGGATGCGCCGTCTATATCGCGTGGACGCTGCTGCACACGGTGGAACAGCCGTACCTGCCGAACGTCGACATGTCGTTCCGGCGTTTCCTCGACGCTTACGGTCTGAGCGGCCGCGAGGGCGAGATCGTGAAGCTGCTCATGGAGGGCGAGACGAACCAGGGCATCTGCAACAAGCTGTACATCGCGGCGGGCACGGTGAAGGCGCACAACCACAGCATTTACAAGAAGCTGGGGATAGAGAACCGCTCGCAGGTTTTGCTCAAGTACACCGATTATCTGGAGCGTAGCGCCCAGGAAGCGCGATTGTTCTGCTGAGCGCTGGCGGTTCCCCGTCCCCTTGTGGTTTCTCCTTCATGGTGCGCTGTCGGGCGTCGCGCGAGAGCTTATCGGATGGTAGAATCGGCAGCGCCGTCCGCGCGTGCGCGCAGACGGCGACCAGAAACCTTGCATAAAGCCGCCGATCGCGGCTTTTCGTGCTGTTCGCATACGGAAGAGGACGCGCCATGCTCATCGATTCATTGACGTTCACCCTGGAGAAATCGGGCTGCCTCGACGCGTTCTGGGGCAAGCTGGACGCGGGCGAGGACGGCACGCTGGGCGTGGCCTCGTCGGCGCGTCCGTTCCTCGTGGCGGCGCGGTTCGCGCACAAGCCGCAGCCGACGCTCGTCGTGGTGGCGGGCGAGGACGCGGCCGTGGCGTTCTCGCGCAGCCTGGCGGCCTACCTGGGCGACGAGCGCGTCATGCGCTTTCCCGAGCGCAGCGACTACCCCTTCGTGCCGAAGCCCAGCGACCCTGCGCAGGTTGCACGGCGCATGGAGGCCGTGCACGCGCTGGCCAGCGGCCGCGAGGTCGTGGTGGTGGCCAGCGCCCGCGCGCTCGTGCGCGCGCTGCCGCCGGCGGGCTCCGACGTGCACGTGCCGGTGGCGCTTTCGGTGGGCCGCGAGCTGGCGGCCATGCCCGGCGCCCAGGCGGCGAGCGTCACGGAGTTCGAGGACTTTGCCCATGCGCTGGAGGAGCGCGGCTACCGGAACACCGGCGAGCTGGACGGCCCCGGCACCTTCGCCGTGCGCGGCGGCACGATCGACGTGTTCCCCGGCAACCTCGTGTACCCGGTGCGGCTGGACTTCTTCGGCGACGAGCTGGAGGAGATCCGCCGCATCGTGCCCACCACCGGGCAGACCATCCAGGCGCTGCCGGATGTGAGCATCTACCCCGTGGTGGAGTTCTCGTGCTCCAAGCGGGGGCTCGCCCGCGCGCGCCAGAAGCTGGAGCGACCGGCCGCGACGAACCCCGTGCTGCGCGACGTGCTGGAGAAGCTGGACGGCGGCCTGCGCTTCGACGGTTCCGACATGCTGCTGCCGTACCTGTACGCGACCACGTCCACGTTGGGCGATTACGTGCGCCCCGGCGCGCTGAGCGTGCTTTTGGAGCCGCGCTCGCTGTTCGACGACATGAGCCACGCCTACGACGACGCGGCGGGACGCGCGAAGGGGTCGAGCATCCCCGTGGACGGGCTGTACGCCGAGCCCGGCTCCGTGAGCTTCGGCGAGGGGCAGCGCGCAACCTACGTGTCCATCATGCGCGTGGGCGGGCACGTGGACGACGAGCTGCCGGTGAAGCGCGTGGAGGTGGCGGGGCATCCCGACAAGCTGTTCGGTCGGCTGCGCAGCCTCGTGGACACCGACTACACGGTGGTGTTCAGCGCGTCGAACTTCCGTGCGCGCCAGGACATGAAGCTGGCTTTCGTCGACCACGGTCTGCCGATCCAAGAGACGCTGGACGCGGAAGAGGACGCCGACGAACTGGAAGGTATCGCCAAGCGCCGTCTGCGGCGGGGCGTGGTGAACGTGGTGGACGTGGACGTCCCCCTGGGCATGATCATCCCGAAGGCGAAGCTGGCCATCGTGAGCCTGGCGGACACGCAGGGGGCGTCCACGTCGCGGCCGTCGCGCCACGTGGACATCACCGAGATCACCTTCCCCTACCAGCCGGGCGACTACGTGGTGCACGCCGCGCACGGCGTGGCCTACTTCAAGGAGCTGGTCCGCCGCGACGTGGACGGCACCGCGCGCGACTACTTGCTGCTGGAGTACTCCGAGGGCGACAAGCTGTACGTGCCGGTGGAGCAGCTCGACCGCGTGACGCGCTACGTGGGGCCGGAGGGCGCGAGCCCGCGCCTCACGCGCCTGAACACGGCCGACTGGTCGCGAGCGCTGGCCAAGGCGCGCAAGGCCACGAAGAAGCTGGCGTTCGACCTGGTGGACGTGTACGCGCGCCGCGCGTCCGTGCAAGGCTATCGCTTCGGGCCCGACACCGCGGCCCAACGCGAGATGGAGGAGGCGTTCCCCTACCAGGAGACGCCCGACCAGCTGGCCGCCATCGCGGACGTGAAGGCCGACATGCAGTCGGCGAAGCCCATGGACCGCCTCGTCTGCGGCGACGTGGGCTTCGGCAAGACCGAGGTGGCCCTGCGCGCCGCGTTCAAGGCGACGCAGGACTCCAAGCAGGTGATGGTGCTGTGCCCCACCACCATCCTCGCGCAGCAGCACTACACCAACTTCAAGGAGCGCTGCGAGCCGTTCGGCGTGCGCGTGGAGGTGCTCTCGCGCTTCCGCACGCCCGCGCAGCAGGCCGCCGCCCTCAAGGGCTTCCAGGAAGGTGACGTGGACGTGCTGGTGGGCACGCACCGTTTGCTGTCGCGCGATGTGAACCCTCACGATCTGGGGCTGGTCATCATCGACGAGGAGCAGCGCTTCGGCGTGGGCCACAAGGAGCAGATGAAGAACCTGCGCGAGTCCATCGACGTGCTCACGCTGTCGGCCACGCCCATCCCTCGCACCATGCAGATGTCGCTGTCGGGCGTGCGCGACATGAGCCTCATCCTCACGCCGCCCGACGAGCGCCGTCCCGTGGAAGTGCACGTGGGCGAGTGGGATCCCGACGTGGTGAGCGGCGCTATCAGGCGCGAGCTGGCGCGCGGCGGCCAGGTGTACTACGTGTCGAACCGCGTGCGCTCCATGGAGGAGGCGGTGCGGCGCGTCACCGCGGCCGCGGGCGAGGCGCGCGTGGGCGTGGCGCACGGGCAGATGTCGAAGGAGCAGCTGGAGCGCGTGATGGAGGACTTCAGCGCCGGCGAGCTGGACGTGCTGGTGGCCACCACCATCATCGAGAGCGGCATCGACAACCCGCACACGAACACGCTCATCATCGAGGACTCGCAGCGCTACGGATTGGCGCAGATGTACCAGCTGAAGGGCCGCGTGGGCCGCTCGTGCACGCAGGCGTACGCCTACTTCATGTTCCCCGAGCACATGGAGCTCACCGAGGAGGCGGCCGCGCGCCTGACCGCGCTGAACGAGCACACCGACCTCGGCAGCGGCATGCGCATCGCCATGCGCGATTTGGAGATCCGCGGCGCGGGCAGCCTGCTGGGCGCCGAGCAGTCGGGCAACATGTCCGCAGTGGGCTTCGACCTGTTCGCGCAGATGCTGAACCAGGCCGTGAGCGCCACGCGCGAAGGCGACCTCAAGGCCATGGACGCGCTGCCGCCCGCGCTCAGCGATATCACGGTGAACGTGCCGGGGCACACCTACCTGCCCGAAGAGTACGTGCCGGACGCCGACGAACGCGTGCTGTGGTATCGCAGGATAGCCTCGGCCGCCACCGAGCAGGCCGTGGAGGACGTGCGTGCCGACTTGGCCGACAAGCGCCCCGACATGCCGCAGGCGGCGAAGAACCTGTTGGAGAAAGCGCGCATCAAGGCCTACGCCAACGAGCACCATATCAAGACCGTGTCGGTGACGGCGGGCAAGCTGGTGGTGGAGCCCGTCGACGTGCCCCGCGACAAGATGACGGGCCTGCGCCGCGCCGGCGGGCGCTACCTGGCCGACAAGCGCAAGCTGTCGCTGCCGCTGCGCTACTTCAAGCTGGACGAAGGCGACAACCTCCTGGCCCCCGTAGCCGAGTTCCTGGAGGAGCTGGCGAAATGAGGGAAGGGATCGCTGAGGGCGCGGCGGTGTTTCGGCGGCGGCATCTGAAGGGCGTCGTGTGCGCGCTCGTGGGCGCGGGGCTGTGGGGCTTCTCAGGCGCGTGCGCCCAGTTCCTGCTGGCGAACTACGACATAACGCCCTCGTTCATCACGGCCGTGCGCATGCTGGGTGCCGGGGCGGTGTTCCTCCTAGTGCTGCTCGTGCGCAACCGCGCGCAGCTTGCGGCTATGCTGGGCGACCGGCGCACGCTCGGTCAGCTGGCCGTGTTCGGCGGCGTGGGGCTGTTCCTGTGCCAGATCACGTACACCATCGTGATCGGCTACACGAACGCGGGCACCGCAACCGTGCTGCAAACCACCGGCATCGCCTTCGTCATGCTGTTCACCTGCGTGCTCACTCGACGGATGCCGCGGGGGCGCGAGGTGACTGGGCTTGCGGCCGCCGTCATCGCCACCTGGCTCATCGCCACGCAAGGTGACCCCAGCGCGCTGTACCTGCCGCCCATGGGCCTAGCGTGGGGTATCGCGAACGGGCTGTCGGTGGCGTTCTACATCATGTATCCGAAGAAGCTGTTCGCCCGTTGGGGAAGCTTCGCGGTCACGGGCATCGGCATGTTCATCGGCGGTATCGTGGCCGCAGCGGTGTACTTCGGCGGCGTGGCGCTTGGCGAGCCGCTCGCGCTGCCGGCGCTCGATGCTGCAGGCGCGGCCGTGTTCGCAGCGTTCGTGCTAGTGGGCACGTTCGCGGCGTTCGCGCTGTACCTACACGGCGTGTCGGTGGTGGGGTCGGTGCAGGGAAGCCTGCTGGGCGCTGTCGAGCCGGTCAGCGCCACGCTGTTCGCCACGCTGTGGCTAGGCACCGCGTTCACCGGCGCCGACCTGGCGGGGTGCGCGCTCATGATCGCGATGATTTTCCTGGTGACAGGGGAGAAGCCGAACGTCCGGCAAGACGGCGCGCAGGCGACCGAAGAGAGTCACTCAGCGAAGTCGTAGTGCTTTCGGTAGTACACGTACGAGGCGACGATGCTCGCGCCGGCTGCCGCCAAGAGGATGGCCACCATGGCGGGCATGACCAGGTTCATGGGCAGTGCGAGCCCGGCTACGACGGTCAGCACGCCCGAGGCGATCATCGCGTACCCGCCGAAACGCTGCGATTTGCGCCACACCTCGTCGTTGCTCAGGCTCCAGGGCGTGCGAAGGCCGAAGGCTTCGTTTCGATCGGATTTCGGCATGATGTTGCCGCAGATGACGAAGGCGATGCCCGCGACGAGGGCGGCGCCTCTTCCCACGTTGAGGTCGAGTGCTGCGAACGGCGAGCCGCTGCTGGAGAGCCCGTCCGCGAATACGAACAGCGAGAACACCGCCATCAGGGCCAAGAGCACGACATCGGCCTTCAAGAGCTTGTCGCCGTCGTGCGCGTCGCTTCGCTTCGCGATGAACGGAAGCCCCAGGCCGAACGCGAGCGCCAGCGCGGGAAACCATAGATGCTCGTACTTGCTTCCGATGCGGTCCGCCTCGCCGCTCGCGCCGAAATGCACGGCGACCTGGTCGGGCGCGAGCACGAGAAACGCCGCGTCCACGACGAGGTTGAGGACGATCAGAGCGTAGATAACCTTACGGATGTTCTTCATTCTGCCTGCTCCTTCAAATTCGCGATCCAAAGCAGCGTCTCTTCCAGCACGGTCGCCTTCAACTCGTAGAAGATGTACTTGCCCTCGCGGTAGTCGCGCACGAGGCCGGCGTTCTTGAGCACCGAAAGGTGCCGCGACACAGCGGGTGCGGAGATGTCGAACAAGTCGGCGATGTCGCCGGCCGGCATGCGTTCGTGCTTGAGGTGCTCGAGGATATCCCTCCTCACTGGGTCGGACAGCGCTTTCAACGTCTCCTGGATGCCCATCGTCCTTCTCCGCAACATTTAACAATATGGTTAAATATAGCGCTTTGCAGCTGGAAGGGCAAGCGGGGAGCGGGGCGTGTCGGTTGCTGGGCTCAAAACGGCGCCCATGACAGTTTCGAAGCGCATCTCCTTGGCGTTGCGTCATCTGGTATGAGCAAAGCCCCAGATGGCGAAAAACCAGCGTACCTCTTCTTCGGTCAAACCGGCCCTCGTAGTGTCATGGGAGTCGATTTGCGTCCAAACCTCGAGATGCTCTCGGTAGCCGACGCACGCTTTCCAATCGGATTTCACATCGGCACAATGGCTCGCGGCACGCCGGCGAAGGGCGCCACGCGTTTCGCGACCGTCTTCGTTTTGTGCGCGTTCGCCTGGACGACATTTTCTCGGACGCCGTCTTTGCTACGATGATCGGGATCGATCGGGCCGGATTCGATGCTGCGCGAACTTGCGCCGCTTTTGCTCTATCGGCCCGGGATATGACGAGGAAGGATGCGCGATGGGTTTGTTCATGACGCTTGAGGGGCTGACGGAGGAGGACGCCGTGCGGCTCGCGAGCGAAGAGGCCGTGCCGGCGGATCGCCTGCGGGTGTTCGACCTGCACTGCGACACGCTCGACCGGCTGGCGTTCCACGGCGACGCGTCGGTGCCGGGCGGCTTCGCCGCGCACGACGCGCGCATTCCCGCGCACCGCATGGCCACGCTCGCCGACAACGATGCCCATGTCTCGCTTGCGCGCACGGGAGGGTTCGCCTGGTGCCAGTGCTTTGCGGCGTTCATCCCCGACGAGGTGCGCGGCGACGAGGCCTGGACGCTGTTCCGGCGCGTGCAGTCCGTGCTGGAGCGCGAGCTGGAACGCTGCGGCGATAAGCTGGCGCAAGCGCGCACGATAGCCGAAGCCGACGCCGCTCTCGCCGCGGGCAAAACTGCAGCCGTGTTCACCGTGGAAGGCGCATCGTTTCTGGAGGACGACGGCGCAGCCGAGGGTCGCCTTGACGCGCTGGCCGACGCGGGCGTGCGCATGGTGACGCTCACCTGGAACGGACCGAACGCGCTGGGCAGCGGCAACGACACGAGCCACGGGCTGACCGGCTTCGGCCGCTCATGCGTGGGCGAGCTGGAGCGCCGCGGCATCATCGTTGACGTATCCCATCTCAACGACGCGGGGTTCAAGGATGTGTGCGCAACGGCGAGGCGCCCTTTCGCCGCCTCGCACTCGAACGCGCGCGCCGTGTGCGGGCATCCGCGCAACCTGGCCGACTGGCAGCTGCGCGAGCTGGCCGATTGCGGCGGCATCGCGGGGCTCAACTTCTGCACGCAGTTCCTGACCGATCGCCTGGCCGATCCGACGCGCGACGACGTGTTGCGTCACGTCGACCATGTGTTGGAGACGGCGGGCGAGGACGTGCTGGCGTTGGGCAGCGACTACGATGGCTGCGACGTGCCCAGCTGGCTGGAACCGTGCGACCGCATCGGCGCGCTGCACGAGCTGCTGGCTTGCGAGTTCGGCCGCGACATCGCCGACAAGGTGTTCTTCCGGAACGCGCGCGATTTCTTCGAGCGGGTCGAGTCCGTATAGCGGCCCCTGTCATCCTGAGCGTAGGCGCGCAGCGCCGAAGTCGAAGGATCCCGTGCGGCGATAGCTGGAAGTCTCACGGTTGGCGCCGCGCGCGATCCTTCGACTGCGCTCCCTGCGGTCGCTCCGCTTAGGATGACAGGCTGTTGCGCTTCGCTCGTCTAGAAAAGCCGACAGCCTGCGACTGCGAGCGCATGATGGTTTCGTAAAGGAGCGAAGCGAGACATGGATACGCGCAACGACCGTGCGAATCGGAAATACAACAACCTGTTCAGGCTCGAGAACGAGCTGTACCACGACATAGCCGTGAAGATGGGACTGTCCGACAGCGCTTTCGGTATCCTGTACTGGCTCGACGATTTGGGCGACGGCTGTCTGCAGCGGGACGTGTGCGTGGCGTCGGACCTGACTAAGCAGACGGTGAACTCGTCGGTGCATAAGCTCGAGCGCACGGGCTTCGTGGAGCTTCGGGTGGAGCAGGGGCGCGGCACGCACCTGCACCTTACCGAGGCTGGTCGCGCGTTGGTGGAGGAGCGCGTCCGGCCGGTGGCGGAAGCCGAGACGGCCGCGTTCGTTGCGATGGGCTCGCGAGACAGCGAAGAGCTGCTGCGGCTGACCCATCTGCATCTTGAGCTCCTGCGCGAGCAGGTGGAAGCTCTGCCGTACCCGGACGGGCGGTGATAGCCATGGCCATCAAGCTTTCCGACCATTTCACCTACGGGCGCCTCGTGCGCTTCGCACTGCCCTCCATCGCCATGATGATATTCACGTCCATCTACAGCGTGGTGGACGGCCTGTTCGTGTCGAATTTCGCCGGCAAGGAGGCGCTGGCGGCCGTGAACCTCGTGTTCCCGCTGGCCATGGCGCTGGGCTCCATCGGATTCATGCTGGGCACGGGCGGCGCCGCCCTGGTGGCGAAGACGATGGGCGAAGGCGATGCCGAGCGGGCGAACCGCCTGTTCTCGTTCATAACGATCGCGGCGGCGGTGGCGGGCGCCGTCTTGATCGCGGTAGGCGCCGCAGCGCTCGAACCGGTGCTGCTCCTTCTGGGCGCCCAAGGCGGCCTTTTGGAGCAGGGCCTTCTGTACGGGCGCATCCTGCTGGTGGCGTTGCCCCTGTTCATCGTGCAGAACGTGTTCCTGAGCTTCTTCATCGCAGCGGAGAAGCCGCAGGTGGGCTTCGCGGTGACGGTCGCAGCGGGTGTGACGAACATCGTGCTGGACTATCTGTTCATCGCCGTTTTGGGCTGGGGGATAGCGGGCGCCGCAGTTGCGACCGCGGCGGGCCAGGCGCTTGCCGCCGCGGTATCGGTTGCGTTCTTCGCGCGCAGCAAGACGAGCCGCCTTCGCTTCATGCGCCCGGCGGTGGACTTCCGCGCGCTGGGGGCGGCCTGCGTCAACGGTTCGTCGGAGCTGATGACCGAGGTGGCCGCGTCGGTGGTGAGCATGCTGTACAACTACCAGCTCATGATGCTGGCCGGCGCCGACGGCGTGGCGGCGTACGGCGTGATCATGTACGTGAACTTCATCTTCACGGCGGTGTTCTTCGGCTTCTCCATGGGAACAGGGCCGGTGGTGAGCTATCACTACGGCGCGCAGAACCGGACCGAGCTCAAAGGGCTGTTCCGCAAGAGCTTCATACTGGTGGGAACCACAGGCGCCGCGATGTTCGCCGCCTCGCAGCTGCTGGCGGCGCCGCTGGTGAGCGTGTTCGTGGGCTACGATCCGGAGCTCGCCGCCATGACGCTGCACGGGTTCCGCATCTACGCGGTGGCGTTCCTCGTGTGTGGGTTCAACATATACGGCTCGGCGTTCTTCACGGCGCTCAACAACGGCAAGGTATCGGCGCTCATCAGCTTCATGCGCACGCTCGTGTTCGAAACGTCCACGGTCATGCTGCTGCCCATCGTGTGGGGCATCGACGGGGTGTGGAGCGCCATCATCGTGGCGGAGGCGTGCGCGCTCGTGCTGACGATGTTCTTCCTGGTGTACCTGCGCAAACCCTACGGCTACGCGTAGGGTTTGCCTGTCCGTCCCCCTATCTCGCGGAAGCGCGAGGAGCCGCGGCTAGCGATAGCAGGTGGCGGTCATCTTCGCGATCTGCTTGCCGAGGTCGTCCTCGACCGTGACGGTGTAGAATCCCAGATGGCGGCCCGGCTTGTCGCAGACGGCCGTGGCGGTGAGCGCCGCGCCCTGCGTGGAGCGGAAGAAGCTGATGGAAGAGTCCACCGACACGGTGGGCTCTTCGCCGATGTTGCAGCATATCGCCAGCGCGAAGTCGGCCAGCGTGAAGATGGCCCCGCCCATGACGTTGCCCATCGCGTTGCGGTGCACGTCGGCCAGCTCCATCGAGCATACGGCGCGCCCGCGCTCGCCCGACACGACGCGGCAGCCCGCCGCCTCGGTGGCGAAGCGATCGTTCGCGAACACGGCCTCGATCTCCTCGAGCGTGGGATCGTCGGAAAGCATCGCGCGCCTCCTATTCCGCCGGCGTGGCGACGGCGGCGAACAGCTCCAGCCATTCGCCGTCCTTCACCGTGACCGTCTGGGTGCCGCCTTTCAGGACGTACTTCGTGTCGATGATGGTATCGCCGTCGAAGTTGAGGCTGTTCATGACGTAGGCCGCACTGTCCTGGTCGGCAACGGCCGCCGCCTCGTCCTGCACCGTGATGGCGTAGGCGCCCGCCGGGATGTCGGTGCCCACATGGTACAGCCCGCTCTTGTAAGGCGCTTCGGGTTTGAAGTTGGCCTGGTCGGCCGGGTACATGCGGTCGTCGCCCGCGCCCATGAACACGACAAGGTCGCCTTCCTCGAGGTCTGCGAAATAGTTGCCGAAATACGTGAAAACCGATTTCACGTCGTAGCCGCCCGACGAACCGTTGCTCGCGAACACGGTGAAGTAGCCTTCCTCGTCCATGCTGCCCTCGAAGAAGTAGCGGCCCGCTTCGATGTCCTGGCCTGCGCCCACGCGGTACACGCCCGAGGAGCACTTACCGTCCGCGATTTCGCTCGGCAGGTCGCCGGCGGCTTCCTTGATGGCCTCGTAGGTGTGGTACCCCGAGCCGTTCGAGTTGCCGCCGGAGCTGCCGTCGAAACCGTCGAAGGGGAAGCTGTAGCCGTAATCATCGAAGAGGTAGGAACCTCCGTATTCGTACGGGCTGCCGTAGCGGTCGTCCAGCATGACGGCGCACGATACGCAGCCCACGCAGCCGCCGATGCCCAGCAGGAGCACGAGCAGGCAGCCCGAGAGCACCCATGGCCACGCCCGCCTCTTCGGCTGCGCGGGCTCGGCGGGGTAGGGCGGCTGCGCCGGGTAGCCGTACGGAGGCTGGGGTGCGGCACCGTACGGCGGTTGGCCGTAAGGTTGCTGCGGGGCTTGGCCTCCGTACGGCGGCTGCGCGGGCTGGCCATACGGAGGATGGGGCATGCCGTAGGGGGGCTGTTGAGGTTGCGGCTGCTGAGGAGCGTACGCATTCCCCGGCAGCGGAGGGGGCACGGGAGCGCCGCCCGTCGGGGCAGCGGGCGGGTTCTGCCGGCCGTCGAGGCCGCCGGGCTCGTTCCGGTCGTCGCGTTCGTCGGCGGGTTGCTCGGGTGCGGTCATGCGATGCTCCTTGCCTCGAGGGCTAATCGGTCGGGGGTTCCGGGTTCTCGTCTTCGTCGGGGAGGAATACGGCCGCGGTGGCTTCGACGAGCTCGATCGCCTGCTGCGGGCACGCGTCCACGCACAGGCCGCATCCGATGCAGTAGCGCGCGTCGAAGGACAGCTTGCCGTTCTCGGGGCTGGGGAAGCGCGCGCCCGTGGGGCACGCGGCGACGCAGTCCAGCGAGTTCGTGCAGCGGCTGCGATCCGTTTCGGACAGCACCACGGGCACGCGCGCCGCGATATCCGGGTTGCGGTCGATGGCCTCGAGCAGCAGCTGGCGCTTCGGCCACATGACGTGCTTCGTGCGGCCCTGCGGAACGAAGTCGTTGAATTGCACGCCGTCCACGAGGTTGAGGCGCGCCCGGGCTCGTGCGCGCTCCTTGCGCTCGTAGAACTGCTGCAGCACGTCGGAGTTGCGCAGGCGGCGCTTGCCCGACGCGATGTCTCCCACGTCGCTCACGAGGTTCGTGAACGCGCTGCGGCGGTCGACGCCCTCGGGGTTCGCCAGGTCGCGGACCAGGTTCTCCTTCTCGGGGATCTCGTCGAGGTAGCCTACCTTCGCGCCGCTCCACTCCTCGGCTGTCTCCACGGCGTGGGCGTACAGCATCTCGCCCATCTCGCCCGCCCGCTCGCAGTCGGCGCAGTAGGCGAGGTCGGCCGCGATGCGCACGGGGATGTTCTCCGTCAGCACGAGCGTCCAGAACTCGGGCGACAGGCATGCCAGGCACGGCAGCACCACCACGTTGGCGGCGGGCTCCAGACCGGGAAAGACGTTTTCCTTGCAGGTGAGCACCACGTCCTCGCCGCGCAGCGCGATGCGGCGGATGCGCGCGTGCACGTCGATCATCGTGACGCGCGAGGACGAGAACGCGTCGCAGATGCCTAAGCAGATGCCGCAGCGCGTGCAGACGTCCGCGTCGATGGTCGGGCGGCCGTCCTCAGCGAAGCCGATCGCGTCGTGCGGGCAGGCCAGCGCGCAGCGGCTGCAGTCGGCGCCGCGCACGCGGGTGCAGTAGTCGCGCAGCACGACGATCTGGTTGGGACGGCCCTCCGTATCGGCGGAGGGGCCGTCGGCCTGCTCGGGCATGTTGTCAGGGGCGTCAGCCACCGAACACCTCTTTCGTCACGTAGTCGATGCGGGCCAGCACGTCTTCGCGGGACAGCAGCTCGATGCTCTCGAACAAAGGCGGCGACACCATGTTGCCGCACACCGCCACGCGCAACGGCTGGAACAGCAGCTTCGGCTTGAGCTCCAAGCGCTCGCCCTCGGCGCGGCACGCTTCCTGCAGCGCTTCGGCCTCCCAGGCCACGTTCTCGTCGGCCAGCACGCCGCGGCAGGCGCGCAAGGCCTCGTCGGCGCGCGCGCCCTCCTTCTTCAGCACCTTGTTGACGCTCTTCTCGTCGAGCTCGCGCACCTCGGGGCCCCAGAACATATAAGGCAGTTTTTCGGCGGCATCGGTTAGGCGCGTCTCGCGTTCGGCAAGCAGGGGATAGAGCCTTGCGTACCATTCGGTTCGAACGTCGATGTCGGCCAAAGCCGCCCGATGAACCGAATCGTCGGGAAGTGCAAGAGGAGAGTAGACGGGTTCGCCGCGAAGCGATTCGCTGACTTCCGCGGACGGTTCGGCCCGCTCTCCCGTCTTGCCGACAACCCGAGCCTCGGCAAGCCATATTTTCGATGCCTGCACCCAGGCGTTCGCTCCCATCTCCTTGATGTACTGGCCGTTCATCCAATCGAGCTTCGTCTCGTCGAACACGGCGTCCTTTTTCGTGACGCGGTCGAGGCTGAAGCGCTCGCATAGGGTTTTGCGGTCGATGAGCGTCGTTTCGCCGTCCAGCGACCAGCCCAGGAGCGCCAGGAAGTTCACCATGGCGTCGGGCAGGTAGCCGCGCTCGCAGAACTCCTCCACGCTGGCCGCGCCGTGGCGCTTCGACAGCTTCTTGCCGTCGGGGCCCAGGATCATGGACAGGTGGGCGAAGGTGGGCACGTCGAACCCGAGCGCCTCGTAGATGAGGATCTGGCGCGGGGTGTTGGACAGGTGGTCGTCGCCGCGGATGACGTGCGTGACGCCCATGTTCGCGTCGTCGCACACCACGGCGAAGTTGTAGGTGGGGGAGCCGTCGGTGCGCACGACGATCATGTCGTCCATCACCTCGGCCGGGAAGCTGACGTGGCCGTACACGGCGTCGTCGAACTCGATGGCCCCGCGCTCGGCGGGCACGCGCAGGCGCCACACGTGCGGCTCGCCGGCCTCGATGCGCCTGGCCGCCTCGGCCGGGTCGAGGTCGCGGCAGGTGCGGTCGTAGCCCGCGTAGCCGCCCTCGTTCGCCTCGGCTGCGGCGCGCTTGGCGTCCAGCTCCTCCTTCGTGCAGAAGCAGGGGTACACGCTGCCGCGCTGCTTCATCTGCTCGAGCGCCGCGGCGTAGGTGTCCGTGCGTTGCGTTTGGAAGTAGGGTCCGGCGGCTCCCCCCACCTCGGGGCCTTCGTCCCAATCGAGCCCCAGCCACTTCATTGCGTTGAGGATGACCTGCACGTTCTCCTCGGTGGAACGCTCGGGGTCGGTGTCTTCGATGCGCAGGATGAAGTCGCCGCCCATGGCGCGCGCGAACGCCCAGTTGTAGATGGCCGTTCGTGCGCCGCCCACATGCAGGCGGCCGGTGGGGGAAGGTGCGAAGCGCACGCGGACTTTCTTGTTCTCGTCAGTCATGGTTGCGGTGATCCTCCAGATTGGATGATTTCTCGTTTCAAGTCCTCGAAACAGGGTTTCGGGGGCGAATGCCAGTATAGACAACCTGGCTCAAGCCGCAAACCGCGCGCGCCGCATCCTCATCAAAATGCTCGACCGCCGCGCTCGCGGCGCATTGGCGCGCGCTTCAATGCGGGCGCGTCGGGCCTCGGTCGTGTCGGGCCGGAATCCCGCATTCCGGGTGGCGGAGGAGCCGCCCGATTGGCCCCCTGCCGCGAAAAACCGCGTTTTCTCCCATGTGCCGGACTTATGTGCACCTCTGCTTTGGGAAAACGCCCCTTGTAGGAGGTGGTGCGACCCTCTGTTTGAGAAAACCGCAGGTCAGAAATTAACCAAGTCATACTTTTTCCTTTTCGGTGCCCTGAGAGGTGCGCATAAGTCGGGCACATGGTGTTTTTCGGCCCTTTTCGATGACGCGAGCGCGCACAACTCAAGGACTTGTCCCCGTTTCGGTTTCCGTGCGCTGCGCAAGGGGTGCTGGGGAGAGGGGCGGGGCGGTCGCCTTTCATAGCGCTCGCTTCGCCTATCGCTGCACCAGCAAGCGGTGGAGCTCGATGCGACGGTTTGCCCATGCGTCCCAGCCCGGTCCGAACTTCTTGCCCAGGGCGCTGGCCACCAGCAGCGCGACGCGTTCGAATTCGTAGTAGTTTCGAGCTTGCCCCCAAGTGAGGGTCACGACTCGTGTGCCCAGGTGCTCGATGCCGTTGCGCCGGATGGCGTCCTCGGAGGCCTTTCGGTCGCCTCGATGGTGCTTGTCGCTGTCGTATTCCACGGAGATGTTCGCGCGGGGCCAAAACAGATCGGGAAGGTACGCCGATTGCGGCAGCGCACGGCGGTTTTTCCTCGTCACTTCGAAACGCGGGTTCAGCTGCGGTTTCTCCAGGCCTAAGCCTCCCATGCGCGGATCGAATACCATGGTTTCCGCGATGTCGGTCTCCATCGGCGACAGCGAGTTGTCGCACGCGTAGCGCAAGGCCCGCTTCACGTCGGCGGCTCCGCGCACTCCTCGAGCCTTGTCGGCGAAGCGCTCGATGCCGGCGACGGTCGTTGCAGGCGGCAGCTCGACGGCGTCGCCTCCTCGGCCGTCGGGCAGGCGGTATCGTCCGCAGAGCTCGTACAGGAATTCGACGAGCAAGGGGAACGGCGTCGACGGCGCGATCGACAGGCAGGTGAGCTCGGGCGAGGCGACCATCACGCGGCGCGACAGCTTGACGAAGGATCGCTCCGGTAATCGATGCGAGCACACGTGGAGCTTCGTCCTCTTGCATCGACGGCGCGACGACGCATCGGGCGCGAGGAGGTGGATTGGCTCGGAGAGCCATCCGACCCCCGCCTCCTCGAGGGCTGCGAGGTCCGAGGCGCTGAACGGAGGCGTCTCGCGATCCTGTCCGAACGGCGTGGCCGCCCTCGCACGGGTCTTCGCGCTCGGATCGGCTCTCCTCCAGTATTCGACGGCCGGCGCATCGGCAAGGTACAAGGTCATGTCGCTCCTTCCCGGTGGGGCCGACTGCGAAACGAATGACATCTTACCAGTTCAAATACTAAAAATATACCGATTTGAGCGCTGGAAACGCGCTGGGTTTTGGCTAGATCCGCGTAGCATTTCCGCTAGATCCGCGTCGGTTCTGCGCGGCTTCGCAGGTGGGAGGGGCGCCCTACGCCCGTTTGCGGCGCAGCAAGGCGCCGACGACGACGGATGCGATGGACAGCAGACCCGTCGCAGCGAGCCACACCGCCCCCATCCCTATCCAGAACTCGGGCGGGTACATGGTGATGAGCAGCGAGTCGTAGGAGAACGTCCACGTGCCGTTCGCGAAGAACAGCGAGTGGAAGGCGGCGAAGAAGCCGTTGAAGTCCGCGACCACCCATGCGGCCAGAAGCGCGAACACCGCGATGACCGCGATGCCCGCCGCCATGAGCACGCCGCCGAGCGCACGGCGCCCCACGCGGACGGCCATGTGCGCGCAGGCTGCTACGGCCACGAGCGCGACGACGATGAGCCCGATGCGCGCGCCCGCCACGACGTGGTACACGTCGTCGAGGTGCGACAGGGCGTCGGCGGGCAGCGTGTACTCCTCGGGCGCGGCGGCCAGCTCGTCAGGGGCGGCGTCGGCGTAGGGGGTGCCCGCGCTCTCGTTGATGGCGTGCAGCATGGAGAACACGGCCTCGCGGTCGTTCGACCCTACGGTGTAGTCGCGCGTGGCGACGGCCGCCTGCACCAGCTCGTCGTGCGAGAACGGCGTGCCCGGGTTGCCGTTGCCGGAGAACGCTTCGGCCAGCATCTCGGTGGTCTGCGGAAACGCCGCGCATGCGGCGAACCCGGCCGCTACGAGCGTGATCGCCAGCGACGCGGCGGCCACCACGGCGGCGAGCTTGTTCATCAGATCGGTCATCTCTCGTCTCTCTCTTCTCGCGACGTTCCCGCGGCATGCTGCGCCGGCAGGGCGCCCCCGCCCCGCCGGCGCCGAAGTTCCTAGTCCACCCAGATCGTGGCGGCGGTCATGCCCTGCATGTCCTTCGAGATCGTGGGCAGCGGCCCCAGGCGGCTGAACACGCCCTGGAACACGCCGTCGTACAGGTACAATCCGTTCAGGTTGTTGTACAGCTTCGGGGCGTCGGACACCTCGTCGTCGGTCAGCTGGTCGATGCCCGTGTCCGGCGGCAGCGTCTCGGTTTTGAAGGGGCGGATGTAGCGCTGCACGATGAACGGGGAGCCCGCGCGACCGTTCGCGAACTTGTCGATGAGACCCTCCCATTCCTCTTGCGACACGTAGCAGCCGGCGTACACGTCGTCGGCGCCGTAGTGGTCGGTGGGCTTGATGATCCACTCGTCCTTGTTCGCGCGGATCTGCGGCACGTTGATGTAGTCGTCGTCCAGAAAGGCCGTCATCGGCACGGTCTCCTCGATGAACGAGATCTCGTCGCCGTCCAGGAACTCCAGGGTCCGCTCGTCGAACAGCACCTTGAATATCTGCTTGTCGTGTACGATGTGCCCGGCGAAGCTGCCGATGAGCGCCACCTTCTCGGCGCGCACCGCGTTGAGAAGCTCCTGGGAGTCGTCCCAGTGGTCGATGACGTCGTTGGTCACGCAGCGCCGCCAGATGGCGTCGATGCGCTGGCCGTCCTTGTCGTGCAGCGCCTCGCCGTCGAAGGAAAGCTCGCGCACGTCGGCCACCACGCACTCGACGCCGCGCTGGTGGAACAGGTCGGCGTAGATGTGGAACTCGTCCACCACGCCGTTCTCCAGGTAGTCGCAGATGGCGATGCGCGGGTTCTCCACGCGGCGGGCGTAGGTGGCGTAGATGTCCAAGAACGCCTGCACCCACGACTCGAACAGCTCGCATCCCTCCACCTGGTGGCGGCTCGCGAACTCCTTGAACGTTTCTGACTGCGCCACCGACGTGGTGATCTCGCGGTTCTCATTCATGCCCGACGAGCCGTCGGCGTTGAACTCGCAGAACTTCACCCGGTAGTCGTCCTCGTCCAGGAACGTGTCCACGCGGGCGAACGGCAGAACCGAGTCGTAGCCGCGCGGCAGCAGGATGAGCTCTTCCAGACGCGGGTCGAAGTCGAAGGCGCGCCGGTACTCGGGGTCGGCCAGGTACCGCTCGATGACCTTGACGAGGATGCGGTGCGCGGTTTCCGCCGTCTCTTTCATCGTGTCGTAGGTTTTTCTATTGAACAGGCGGGGGATGAACGAGCACGCTACCACGCGGTGGTGCACGATGGCCGTGGAGCTCTGCATGTAGTCGTAGGCGGCGCGACGTCCGGCGACGTCGCCGCCGAGCGCGTCCATGATCTGGAAGTACTCGCGCGTGTAGTCGGCGTTGGTTGGCATGGCGATCCTTTCGGGACGCCGCTCCCGAAGCGGCGGGACGTGCTCGGGGCGGAGGCTGGATTTCAACCAAAAAGTCTACCACGAGCCGCGCGCCGCGATCGGGGAAGTTGCCGTATCGCCACATGAACGGCAACGTCACGGAATCTTTCCGGGCTCGGTCGAGGGGCGGGCGAGCGCAGCCGACGGGGCGTTGCCGTCGTGCGGAGCGCGCTTCGCCGGGGCGCGCGCCGCATGCGAACGGCGCGGTCGTGGGGGTTGCGCGCATGCGGGGTTTTCTCTATTGCGCGGACGGTTCTTTCGGGGTACCATCGGCAAGGTTTCACGGGGATTCCGGCTTTTCGCACGGTTCTCTGTTTTATCAAGAGTCGGGGGAGAGAGTTGGCTCTGTGATCCCGACACCAACCTGGCGGATACGCCAAGGTGGTCCGGCCTACAGCGATGAAGGAGGAACGTATGGCCGAAGAATGCTCTACCTATTTGTTCACGTCCGAGTCAGTCACCGAGGGTCATCCCGACAAGGTGTGCGACCAGATATCCGACGCGGTGCTCGACGCCATCCTGGCCAAGGAGATCGAGCTGGCCGCCGCCGGCTACGTGGCTCCCAGCGGGCAGCCCGCCGATCCCGCGCAGGTGCGCGTGGCCTGCGAGACCATGGCCACCACCGGCATGGTCATCGTCACCGGCGAGATCCGCACGCAGGCCTACGTCGACGTGCCCGCCATCGTGCGCGAGGTGCTGCGCGACATCGGCTACGACCGCGCGAAGTACGGCTTCGACTGCGACACCTGCGGCGTGCTGAACGCCATCCACGACCAGAGCCCCGACATCGCGCAGGGCGTCGACGAGAGCTGGGAGGCCCAGCACGGCCTGGACGAGGGCGACCCCTACGAGCGCGTCGGCGCGGGCGACCAGGGCATGATGTTCGGCTACGCCTGCGACGAGACGCCCACGCTCATGCCGATGCCGGTGTATCTGGCCCACCGCCTGGCCGAGCGCCTGACCGAGGTGCGCAAGAACGGCACCATGCCGCTTCTGCGCCCCGACGGCAAGACCCAGGTGTCCGTGCGCTACGAGGGCGGCCGCCCCGTGCATGTGGAGAAGGTGGTCGTGTCCACGCAGCATGCCGAGGAGATCGCCCACGACGAGCTGCGCGCCCAGATCGTCGAGAACGTGGTGAAGCCGGTGCTCGAGCGCGAGGGCGTGGCGCTGGCCGACGACGCCGAGATCCACGTGAACCCCACCGGCCGCTTCGTGGTGGGCGGCCCCATGGGCGACGCGGGCCTCACCGGCCGCAAGATCATCGTCGACACCTACGGCGGCATGGGCCGCCACGGCGGCGGCGCGTTCTCCGGCAAGGACTGCACGAAGGTGGACCGCTCGGCGGCCTATGCGACGCGCTGGGTGGCGAAGAACGTGGTGGCCGCGGGCCTGGCCGCGCGCTGCGAGGTGCAGGTTGCCTACGCCATCGGCATGGCGAAGCCGGTCAGCGTGATGATCGACACGTTCGGCACGAACGCGGTTCCCGAGGCCGACATCATGGCCGCGGTGGACGCGACGTTCGACCTGCGTCCGGGCGCCATCATCGACGCGCTCGACCTGCGCCGCCCCATCTACCGCTTGACGGCCGCCTACGGCCACTTCGGCCGCGAGCTTCCCGAGTTCACCTGGGAGCGCACCGACAAGGCCGACGAGCTGCGGAAGGCTTGCGGCCTGGCGTAAGCGACAACCGTAGAAGCTTGTGGCGAACCGCCCGTTGCGATCGCGCAGCGGGCGGTTTCGCGTTTGCGGCGCGCGGGACGGTGCCCTGAGGGGGGATCGGCGCTTCGCGTGAAGCGTGAGCGTTCGGCTAGGCGCTTGGCAGGTCTGGAAGGGTTTCTGTCCCGCGTTCTCTCCCGCGTGCCGTTTCGTGCTGCCAGCCGGGCTCTTCGCTGTTGAACCAGGGTTAGCAGGGAAAGCGGGGATCGTGGGCGCGAATCGACGTCCGTGACAATTTCGGGGGTCGTTTCGAGCCGTTTCGAGCCGTTCGCGCCGGGCTTCCGGGAAGGCGCTCGACATATGCCCAGGTCGCTGAAACTCGGAACCGTCGCAATATGAGTTCGCCGAAGGCAACATTGTCATGGTGGTCGATTCGTGCCCACGGATCCCGTCGCCCGCCGCCCGGCCGGGAGCGGCGCCGCCCGGCCGGGCCCCCTCCGATCCCGGCTCGACGGCGAAGGATCGATGACAACTCAGGTTTGACGGCGAACCGGGCTCGAAATGGCGAAAAGTCGGCGAATTCGGAAGAGATCGTGCGTTTCGGTCGAGCTCGTTGCGCGATATCGAAAGTGATCTTTCCGGTGACCTGTCCTTATTCGACAGGAGCTTTCTCTGTGCGCTTGAGGTTCGCTTAAGAACTTCCGAATCCGATGGTTTTTCGTCAACGGTAGCGTGTTCCGCGGTTAAACCAAGATTGACATAGCCCAGGTCGGCTCGTCCCTCGAAAACTCGCCGGCGGTTCGGAAGCCCTCTTCGGCCATCGACCAGGCGCTCGTCTCGCCCGATCGCCAGCCGCCCGATAGGGGAAGCGGCGTGCGGCGGTGCATGTCGATCCTGGTTTAACAACGGATAGCGTGTTCGGCTGCAGGGGCGAACGGGATGCCAAGGGATTTCCTGCGGTGGAGCGGTAGGGTTCCTGCGGCAGCTCGGGGTTGGGATATACTGGGGGCATGAAACTCGCATCCGTCATCTTGGACATACCCACGCAGGCGCTCGACGCGCCGTACACCTACGCCGTCCCTGAAGAAGCGGGCGACCAGCCGATCGAGGTCGGCTGCGCCGTGCTCGTGCCGTTCGGGCCGCGGCAGGCCGTCGGCTTCATCATCGGCATCGAGGAGCGCGCCGAAGGCGATTGGCCCGCAGGTCTCGACCCTGCCAAGCTCAAGGGCATCGTGCGCGCGGTGAGCCGCCCGTACTTCGACGAGGAGGGGGCTGCGTGCGCGCAGTGGCTCTCGGAACGCTACATCGCGCCGTTGTCGTCGTGCGTGCGCCTGTTCACGCCGCCCGGCGGCGTGCCGCGCATGGTGCGCGCGCAGGGAGGCTACTGGCGTCTTGAAGAGCCGACGGTGGGGGAAGTCGACGACCGCTGGGTGGTGCCGGGGCCTGCGCTCGCGGACTTCGAGCCGCGCAAGAACGCCGTGAAGCAGGCGTCCATCGCGGCCGCGCTCGAGCGCGGCGAGCTGCGCGTGGCCGAGCTGACGGCCGAGTTCGGCGCGGTGTCGTCGCCTCTCAAGGCACTGGAGAAGCAGGGCGTCGTGCGCATCGAGCACCGCCGTCGCATGCGGGGCTTTCAGGTTCCGTCGGCCTGCCGGCCGACGGAGCGGGCCGACGCCGCGGCTTCCCGCAACGCCCGATATACGGCCGTCGACGAAGGCTCGCGCACCGAAGTGCGCCACGTTTCCGTCATCGACCCCGGCTCAAGCGCTGCGGAAACGCTCGCTGACTCACTGCGCCAACCAGCGGCCGTCCAACCTGCGAGCCTCCAGCCCGCAGGCGCAGTCCAACCCGCAGGCTCCTTCACCCCCTCGCCCAAGCCGCCGCTGACGCGAGGACAGGCCGATGCGCTCGCGGCCATCGACGCGGCGCGCTCGCGCGGCGCGGGCGAGGTGGTGCTCGTGGACGGCGTCACCGGCTCGGGCAAGACCGAGGTGTACCTGCAGGCCATCGAGGAGACGCTGGCCGCCGGGCGCACGGCGTGCGTGCTCGTGCCCGAGATATCGCTGACGCCGCAGACCGTGGCGCGCTTCCGCGGCCGCTTCGGCGATCTGGTGGCCGTCATGCACTCGCGCATGAGCCAGGGCGAGCGCTACGACCAGTGGGATTTTATCCGCTCGGGCGCGGCGCGCGTGGTCGTGGGCGCCCGCAGCGCGCTGTTCACGCCGCTTTCGAACCTCGGTCTCATCGTCATCGACGAGGAGCACGAAGGTTCCTACAAGCAGGACAGCGCGCCGCGCTACCATGCGCGCGACGTGGCCGTGTGGATGGCGCGGCGCGCCGGGGCCGCCGTGGTGCTGGGAAGCGCCACGCCCTCCATCGAGGCGCTGCACGCCTGCGCGAAAAACCCCTCATGGCATCAGGTGAGCCTGCCCGAGCGCGCGAACGGCAAACCGTTGCCCGAGGTGCAGGTGGTGGACATGGCGAAGGAGTTCAGCGGCGGGTCGCGTTCGATGTTCGCGCTGCCGCTGGCCCGCGCGCTCGAGGAGGAGCTGGCCGCCGGCCGCAAGGCGGTGCTGCTGCTCAACCAGCGCGGCTTCGCGAAATTCTTGCTGTGCCGGGAATGCGGTTTCGTGCCCGAGTGCCCCTCGTGCTCCACGTCGCTCACGTACCACGAACGCGGCAACTTCCTGATCTGCCATCACTGCGGCTATCGGATACCCACGCCGCCCGTGTGCCCGGAATGCGGCAGCCCCTACCTCAAGAAGTTCGGCGCGGGCACGCAGCGGGTCGAGGCCGAGCTGCGCGTGCTGCTCGACGAGATGCCCGGCGTGGGCCCGGGGGTGCCCATCGTGCGCATGGACGCCGACACCACGAGCGGCAAGGGCGCGCACCAGCGTCTGCTCGAGGAGTTCGCCGCCGCCGACGCCGCCGTGCTGCTGGGCACGCAGATGATCGCGAAGGGCCTCGACTTCGAGGACGTCACGCTCGTGGGCGTCATCAACGCCGACACCATGCTGAAGCTGCCCGACTACCGCGCCTCCGAGCGCACGTTCGACCTTGTGGAGCAGGTGGCGGGTCGCGCGGGCCGCGCCGAGCTGCCGGGCCGCGTGCTCGTGCAGACCTACGAGGCCGACGCTCCCGCCATCCGCGCGGCCGCCGCCTACGACCGCGCCCTGTTCCTGCGCGACGAGCTGCCGAAGCGCCGCCTGCTGGGCTACCCGCCCTACGTGCGCATGGCGAACGTGCTGGTGTGGAGCAAGGACGAGCCGGCCGTGCGCCGCGTGGCGGCCGAGCTGCAGGCGGCGCTGGAGGAGGCGGTGCGCGACTTCGGCGGCGACGGTTGGAGCGTGCTGCCCGCCACGCCGTGCGTGCTGGCGAAGCTGCGCGGCACGTACCGCTGGCACATCGTGGTGAAGTGCCCGGCTGACGCCGACCTGTCCGATGCGCTGCTGCCCCTCTTCCGCCGCCGCAAGCCCGACAGGGATGCGAACGTGGCCGTGGACGTCGATCCCGACGATCTGCTGTAGCGCGCTCGCGCCGCGGCTTGGCGGACGTTCGGCCTACCAGCCCTCCATGAACCAGGCGACCGTGAACGCCACGCGCTCGCCCCAGGCCGCGATGTCCTCGTCCGAAATGGGCGCGCGCAGCGAGGATCGGTTCGCGTACGCCCAGTCGTACAGCGCTGCGGAATCGACGAATCGCTGCGGCTTCGAGGACGACCCCAGCACCACGGCGTAGTACTCGTGCCCGTCTCCGCGGTTCACGGCCGTCGCCGCGCAGGGCCCGGCGGCCAGCGTGTAGCCGGTCTTGGCCGCGCACGCGCCCGGGTAGCTGCCCAGCAGGGCGTCGGTGTTCTCCAGCGCCAGCGTCACGGGCGCCCCGTCGCGCTGGACCGTGATGTCTGCCTGCGAGAACCCGATGTTCGCTCGGACGAGGTCGATCTGCATGGCCGCGCGCAGCATTGTCGCCACGTCGGCCGCGCAGCTGTACTGCCCCTGGGCGAACGCGTCGAAGTCCAGGCCGTGCGGGTTCGCGAAGAACGAGTTCTCCAGCCCCAGCTCGGCCGCCTTCGCGTTCATGGCCTCGACGAACGCCGCCTCGCAGGCGTACGCGTCGCCGCCCGACCCCTTCTGCGCCAGCATCCGCGCTCCGGCCGCTTGGGCGATGGCCGACGCCGCGTCGTTGCCCGAAGCCGTGAGCAGCGCCTTCAGCGCGTCGTCGAAGGTCATCGAGTCGCCTTGCGCGAGCCCGGCGCTCGATTCGCCGACGCTGGCGGCTTCGGGCGTGACCTCGATCATCGTCGATGCGTCCAGCCAGTCCGCCGCCACGATCGCGGTCATGATCTTCGTCAGCGAGGCGATCTGCGCGGCGTCATCGGCGTTGCGGCCGAACCACAGCGTGCCGTCCTCGTCCATGAGCGCGGCACAGGATGCGTCGAGGTCGGGAAGCCGGTCGGGCGGCAAGGCGCGCTCGGCGGCGCTGAGACGGAGCGCCATGTCGTCCTCGTCCACGGAACCGAAGGCGGCCGCGAGCGGCAGGCACGCCAGGAGGCCGACCAGGGTCAGGCAGGCGGCTGCGCGGAGATGGCGGCGTCGGGCGTTCATCGGCTGCTCCTCGGGTGCGTGCGGAGGGTTCGTCTGCGTAACAGTATACGCGCTGGAGAGCGTCGCATGGGAAGCGGCTTAAAACGGTTTTATCGGTTCTCGCGGGCCTCCGTTCATGTCGGATCGTAGGTTTTCGGCAAGACCGTGGTATCCTAGCTGATCGTGAGGCGTTCTCGCGGGTGTCGAAGGAGGGATGGGCTGTGGGAAAGAAAGCGGCGCGTTGCGTCTGCTCGGCGATGGCCGCATTGCTGATGGCAACAACCGTCTTCGTCGTTCCCGCGGCGGCCGATGTCGGCGGTTCGCGGGATGCATCCGAGGACGTTCGAGTGGTGCGCGTGGCGTTCCCCGAGGTCGAAGGCATCAGCGTGACCGATGCCGACGGCGTGCGCTCCGGCATCCTCTACGATTGGCTCGCGGAGGTTTCCAAGTACACCGGATGGACCTATGAGTTCGTGGACGGCGATGTCCAAAGTCTCATGAAACGGACGTCTGCGGGAGAGATCGACCTCATGGGCGGCATGTACTATCGGGAGCAGCTCGTCGATTCGTTCCAGTATTCGAACTTCGCCATCGGTGCGAACCACGCCCTGCTCATCAGCCTCGAAGAGAACGACGATGTCGTCGTCTTCGACTCTCGCACGCTCAACGGCAAGACCATCGGCGTGTTCGAGAACGCTACCGAGAAGATTCGCCGTCTCGAAAACTACCTCGATTTCAACGATATCCACTGCATCGTCCTGCCGCTCGACTACGATGCCTACTCGAAATGCCTGGACGACGGCACCGCCGACGTGGTGCTGGGCGGCGACGTGGACGTCACCGAAGGCCGCAGGGTCGCCGCCGAGTTCGACGGCGAACCGTACTACATAGCCATGCCGTTCGGAAGCGATCTGAAGGACGATCTGGATGCAGCGATGACGTCGATCTACACGGCGAATGCCGAGTTCGCGAACGAGCTCGATGCAAAGCACCTGCCGTCCCGCCGCCAATGCGCCATCAAGTTCTCCGAAGCCGACCGTGCGTTCATCGACAATGCAGGCGAGATCAGCGTGGCCGTCATGCAGGGCCGCTACCCGCTGTACTACGAGCGCGACGGACTGTACCAGGGCATCGTGAAGGATGTGCTCGACCTGGTCACCGAGCGCACGGGGCTCGCGTTTCGCCTCGTGCATGCCAGTACGTACCAAGATGCCGTCGACCTGGTTAAATCGGGGGAAGTGGACATGATGGGCGGCTTCTTGGACGACGGCTACGCGGCGGACGGCCAACAGCTCGCCATCACCGAGAGCTTCGCGTCGCTCAACGAGGTGGTGTTCCGCAACAAGCTGGCTTCCTCCGGGGAAACGGTCTTCGCCCAGATCGAAGGGCGTGATGGCACCGACGGCGTGGAGGCTTCCGAGGTCGTGCACTACCGTACCTACGAAGACTGCCTCGAAGCGGTGAACTCCGGACGCGCCGACGCCACCAGCATGCCCGTCGCGTTTGCGGAAGGCCTGTTCATCGACCACTCGTTCAGCAACATCACGCCGGCAACCTCCGAGCATCATGAGGCGGGCCTTTCGTTCGCCCTCGCCAAGCCCGTGGACACGGAGCTGTACTCGATCATGAGCAAGGCGGTGAACAGCTTCTCGCAGGACGAGCTGGACACCATCGCGTCGCACAATAGCATGCCCTCGTTCGGCAAGCAGCGCACCATTCAAGCGCTCGTCTCCGAGAACCCCTTGCTCGTCGTGGCGTTGAGCCTCGTGCTGTGCCTGTTCGTGGGCGCTATAGTCATCGTGGTGTCGGTGGCGAAGGTGCGCAACCGCATGATGGAGATGAAGCTGGAGAAGGTGGAGGAGATGGGTCGAGCGAAGACCGACTTCCTCTCGCGCATGTCCCATGAGATCCGAACGCCGATGAACGCCATCATCGGGCTTTCGAGCGTGGCGTCGCTGTCGGGGGAAGCCACGCCGTCCATTCGCTCGAGTCTCGAGAAGATCAACATGTCGGCCCAGTTCCTGCTGTCGCTCGTGAACGACATCCTCGATATGTCGAAGATCGAGGACGACAAGATGCGCATAGAGACGGCGCCGCTCCGCCTGCGCTCGCTGGCCGAGCGTCTGCAGAGCATGTTCTTTCTCCAGGCCGAGGACAAGGGAGTCCTGTTCGAGACCCGCTGCGATGCCGACGACGTCGTGGTGGGCGACGACGTGCGGCTGCAGCAGGTGCTGGCGAACCTCTTGTCCAACGCGCTCAAGTTCACCGATCCGGGGGACGCCATCCGGCTGAGCGTGGTCGTGCTCATACGCGACGAGGGAAGCGCGCGCGTGCGCTTCAGCGTGGAAGATACCGGCGCGGGCATCCGCGAGGAGGATCTCGAGCGCATTTTCGTGTCGTTCGAGCAGGCGTCCGAGAATCGCCGCAACGCGCAGGGGACGGGTCTCGGCCTGGCTATCAGCAGCAACCTCGTACGACTCATGGGCGGAAGGCTGGACGTGCAGAGCCGCGTCGGCGAGGGTTCGGAGTTCTTCTTCGTGCTGGAGCTGCCGACGGCCGACGAGGAGGCTTTGGGGGACGAGGAGACCCCTGCGGAAACGGCCGACCGATCGCTTGCGGGCACGCGCGTGCTGCTTGCCGAAGACAACGATCTGAACGCCGAGATCGCCGTGGCGCTGCTCGACATGCAGGGCGTCGAGGCGCGGCGTGCGGCGAACGGGCGCGAAGCCGTGGACATGTTCGACGCTTCGGAGCCGGGAGCGTTCGATTTCGTGTTGATGGACGTGAAGATGCCGTTGCTCGACGGCCTCGAGGCGGCGATCGAGATCCGCGCGCTCGATCGGGAAGACGCTCGCACGGTGCCTATCATCGCGCTCACGGCCAACACGTTCCAGGAGGACCGCGAGGACGCGGCCGCTGCCGGGATGGACGGCTTCATCCCCAAGCCCTTCGATGCCCAGCAGCTCTACGAGACGCTGCGCAGCTACCTGCCGCGCAAGGGGTAGGCCCACGGTTGCGGCGCAAGTTCGCGAGCCTCGCAAAACCTGCGCAAGCGTCATATTCGTCAGCAAGATGACGGAAAAGTGTGGTATATTATTTGGCTGTATCTTTGCGCCTGGTGCGTATGTATACTCATGCCCTGCGCGCAGTCCGGTCGGAAAGGAAGATCACGTGGCCCAAGCCTCAAGCAAGCAAGCCCAAGAGCGGAACAACGCGGCGGTTGCCTCGATCGAAGCCGAAGACATCCTGGAGGAAGACGCCCTCGACGACGAGCCCGATGTGGTCGACGCCGGCGACGGACTCGACGACGATAAGCTTGAAAGCCCCCTGTCCGATGACAGCGACGACGAAGACCTGCTCGAAGGCATTCCTGAAGAGGAGCTTAAGGCGACGGTCGAGGTTCAGCTGCCCAAGGTGGCGGGCAAGAGCAAGGTGCGCTCCGTGCGCAAGCGCAATGCCGACGCCAGCGTGACCATGCTCACGGGCGACCCCGTCCGCATGTACCTCAAGGAGATCGGCAAGGTCCCGCTGCTCACGGCCGCCGAAGAGATCGACCTCGCCATGAAGATCGAGGCCGGCGTGGCCGCCATGGAGGAGCTTGAGAAAGCGGAAGACGAGGGCATCGAGCTCGAACGCCGCGAGAAGCGCCGCCTCGGCCGCATCGAGCAGGTGGGCATCGACGCGAAGCAGCAGCTTATCGAGGCGAACCTGCGTCTCGTCGTGTCCATCGCCAAGCGCTACGTAGGACGCGGCATGCTGTTCCTCGACCTTATCCAGGAGGGCAACCTCGGCCTCATCCGCGCCGTCGAGAAGTTCGACTACACGAAGGGCTTCAAGTTCTCGACGTACGCCACCTGGTGGATCCGCCAGGCCATCACGCGCGCCATCGCCGATCAGGCCCGCACCATCCGCATCCCCGTGCACATGGTGGAGACCATCAACAAGCTCGTGCGCATCCAGCGCCAGCTGTTGCAGGAGCTCGGCCGCGAGCCCAGCCCCGAGGAGATCGGCAAGGAGATGGGTCTGCCCGCCGAGCGCGTGCGCGAGATCCAGAAGATCTCGCAGGAGCCCGTGTCGCTGGAAACGCCTATCGGCGAGGAGGAGGACTCCCAGCTGGGCGACTTCATCGAGGACGACGCCGCCGTGGTGCCGCCTGACGCCGCCTCGTTCAGCATGCTGCAAGAGCAGCTGTCGAAGGTGCTCGACGGCCTGGCCGAACGCGAGCGCAAGGTGATCAGCCTGCGCTTCGGCCTGGAGGACGGCCATCCCCGCACGCTCGAGGAGGTCGGACGCGAGTTCGGCGTCACGCGCGAGCGCATCCGCCAGATCGAGAGCAAGACGCTGGCGAAGCTGCGCCACCCGTCCCGCTCGAGCAAGCTGAAAGACTACCTGGAAGATTAAGGTTCCGGCGGCCTGACGGCCGTCGGAACGGGCCGACGCTGCGAAGGACCCCGGCGCCCCGCCTTGGCGCGATGGCGAAGACTCGCGTACGCAACGTACGCTTCGCCTTCTCCATCCCGCCAATTCGGAACACCAGGGTCCTTCTCGCTGACTTGCTACGCCAACCTGCGGCATGCGAAGATTGGATCTGCGCTGTATGGATAACGAAAACCTCGAACTGTTCGCTAGCTGCCTGTCCGGTTTGGAGGCGCCGCTCGCCGAAGAGCTGAAGCGTCTGGGCATCAAGCGCGTGCGCCCCCTCGGCGGGGGCGTCGCCTTTTTCTGCGACGTGCGCCATGCGTTGTCGGCGTGCCTGTGGTCGCGGCTGGCTTCGCGCATCCTCGTGGTGGTGGGGCGCGTGAACGCAGGCGATGCGAACCTGCTGTACGAGGGCGTGCGGCGCATCGCCTGGGAGGGCGTCATCGTTCCGGGCGCGAGCATGTCCGTGCAGGCGCACGGCATGAACGACGAGCTGCGCAACACCCGGTTCACGGCGCTCAAGGTGAAGGATGCCGTATGCGACCGTTTGCGTGAGATGCGCGGCGAACGTCCCGACGTCGACGCCGATCATGCCGACGTTTCGGTGGATGTGCGCGTGCGGGAGGGGCGCGCCACGATCTCGCTCGACCTGTCGGGCGAATCGTTGTACCACCGTTCCTACCTCACGCCCGACGACGGTCCTGACGCCCCGCTGTCGTGCGCGCTCGCGGCCGGACTTCTGGCGCTGGCAGGTTGGCGCACCCGCGGAAGCCGCGGCGAGGCGCTGGTCGATCCGGCGTGCGGCGACGGCTTCCTGGTGGTGGAGGCGGCATCTGCCGCGTGCGACCTGGCTCCGGGCCTTACGCGCGAGCGCTGGGGTTTCTTCGGCTGGGTGCCTTCGGATCCTGACGTCTGGAACGAGCTCATCGACGAGGCGGACGAGCGGTTCGAACGCGGCCTCGCGTCGGCCACGGCGCCGGGCGCGCTCGACGGCCCCGCGTCGGCACCGCCCGATCCGGCGCATGTGCGCTTCGCGGGCGCGTCCACGTCGTCTCCGGCCATAGCGCGGGCGCGCGTCCACGCCAAGCGCGCGGGCTTGCGCCAGGCCGTCAGCATCGAGCTTGCGGACGCGCAGAGCGTTGACGAGTTGGTGTCGCGCGTGTGTGCCGCTGCCGGCAGGGCGCGCGGCGGAGAGGCGGCCTCGTGCACGGTCGCCAGCGTGCTGCCCACGGGCGAGCGGGCCCAGTCCGACGCGCGCTCGCAGGCTGACGCGGCCGCGTTCGTGCGTGCGGCTTCGGTCGCTCCGGCGGGCTCGACGTTCGCCGTGGCCGGCGGCGAGATCGTGGAGGCGCGCTTTGGCGTCGCGCCCGCGGTGCGCGCCGTGCTCGGCCGCGAGCGCGTGGAGACCGAGGCGCTCGTGTTCGACAAGCCTCCCATGGAGGCCGTGAAGGTGGTCGTGCCCGATCCCGCGGGCGGCGCCGAGCATGTGGTGGAGGTGCTGGAGCCGACGTCCGAGCAGTTCGCCGCACGGCTGCGCAAAACGGCCAAGGAGCGCCGCAAGTGGGCGCGCCGTGAAGGCGTGTCGTGCTACCGCGTGTACGATGCCGACCTGCCCGACTACGCCGTGGCCATCGACGTGTATCCGGGCGCGGGCGATGCCGAGGGCAACCTGTACCTGCACATCGCCGAGTACGCGGCGCCCTCGACCATCGATCCCGGCAAGGCGCAGCGCCGCTACGACGACGTGCTGGCGCTCGCGCCCGTGGTGCTGGGCGTGCGCCCCGACCACGTGTTCTCGAAGGTGCGCCGCCGCGACAAGGGCGGCAGCCAGTATCGCGACTCGAGCCGGCGCTCCTACGTCACCCAGGTGCGCGAGGACGGCTATCTGTTCGAGGTCGATCTGGCCGGTTACCTGGATACAGGCCTGTTCCTCGACCATCGTCTCACGCGCGAGCTGGTGGGAAAGAAGGCCGAGGGGAAGCGTTTCCTCAACCTGTTCGCCTACACGGGTTCGGCGAGCGTGCATGCAGCCGGTGGCGGCGCCAAGAGCACTGCGACGGTGGACTTGTCGCAGACCTACCTCGACTGGGCCGCGCGCAATATGGCAGCCAACGGCTTCGAGGGGGAGCAGCATACCTTCGAACGCGGCGACACGATGGCGTGGATCACCGAAGCGCGCCGCACCGGCCGCCGCTTCGACCTCGTGTTTGTCGATCCGCCCACGTTCTCCAACTCCAAGGCCATGGGCAAGCGCACGTGGGACGTGCAGCGCGACCATGTGGAGCTGCTCATCGGCGTGTCGCGCCTGCTGTCGGAAGAGGGCGAGGCCGTGTTCTCGTGCAACCTCCGTTCGTTCAAGCCCGACGAGGAGGCGCTGGCCAAGTACGGCGTCACGCTCGAGGACATCACGGCGCAGACCATTCCCCACGACTTCGAACGCAACCCCCGTATCCATAAATGCTACCTGGTTAAAAGAACCCAGTAACCCGTCTTCCTGTTCCTCGACGCGGCGTACGGGCTGCCGACGGTGCCGGTGATGGCGAAAAAGCATCGAATTCGGAAATCTCGCACCGGCTTTCGCGGACGCCGGTCGGCTTCCTTTTGCGAAACGCCTGGTCGCGCAGTCGCCTTTCCTGCATACATTGTGCCGAGTGTGTCCGAAAGGACGCGGCGGTTTCCAAATTCGACGTCTTTTCGTCATTTTCAGCCCGATTCGCTGCAGCGTCGGGCTTTTGCTCGGTCTTCTCGTATTGCAAGATATTCGCAGATCAGATATATTTAGTATTGCTAGGTGATAGAGAGAAGGGTTCGGAATGCAGCTCCGGTTCGCGCAGCAGATGAAGAAGGGCGCGCTCGACATGCTCGTCTTGAAGCTGCTGCAGCACGAGGAGAAATACGGCTATCAGCTGATCAGCGAGCTTCGCGACCGCTCGAACGGCGCGCTCGCGCTCAAGGAGGGCACGCTGTACCCCATCCTCTACCGGCTTGAGGACGGCGGCCTCGTGACCAGCCGCATGAGCGCGCACGTTGCGAAGGAGCCCGCGCGCAAGTACTACGCGATCACCGAGGCGGGGCGCGACGCGTTGCGCGAGATGTACGAGATCTGGAACGAATTCGACGGACATGTGCGGTCGATCATGGAGGAGGAGCAATGAACAAGGAATCCTATGTGAAGGCGGTTGCGAAGCGTCTGACCTGCTCGAAAGCGCGCCAAGCCGAGTTCGTGCGCGACCTCGAATCCGACATCGCCGCTGCTCTGTCAGCAGGCGAGACCTGGGAGCAGGTGGAATCCCGCATGGGCGACCCGCGTCAGGTGGCGCAAGAGTTCAACGAGGATCTCTCCGAAGCGGAGCGAGCCGCCGGCAAGAAACGCAAGCGCACCAAGACGATAGCTATCGTGGCGACCGTCGCGGTGGCCGTGGCGGCGATCATCGGAGCCGCGACCTGGTGGGCATCGCCGAAAACCGCCCCTGCGGGGCAAAGCTCCCACCAAACCGAGCAGCAGGTAATCGAGCGTGCGCAGGAGGTGGTCGCGCTGCTCGACGCGGGCGATTACGAAACGCTGCAGTCGATGTCGATCGACGAAATGAAAGCGGGTCTCAACGCCGAGATGATGGAGCAAGCGAGGGAGATCACGGTTCCCGGTGATTGGGGTGCCTTCGGGTCGTTCGGCAATGCGTACGCGACGGAGATCTCGCAATCCGGGCAGGTGTTCGATGTGGTGGAGGTCGTCGCCGTGTACGAGAAAGCGACGGTAACGTACGGCATCAGCTTCCTGAACGGCGAAGAGCTTGCCGGAATTCGTATGAGGTAGGCCCATCATGGAAACGTTCATCGCCCTCATCGTCGTCGGTGTTCTCATGTGCGTGTATGGCGCGTTCGTGTTCGCCGGCAATGTGAAATGCTTCAGCATCCTCGCCGGGGGAAACAACTTTCTGGCGCTCAACCCGAGCGAGGCGCAGTATCGCCGGGAGGCTCGACGCTCAGGTGTGGCCATCTTCCTGCTCGCGATCGATTTTTGGTGCTTCGGGGCGTGGAGCTACGCCCAACAGGACGACGCGGTGCGCACGGCGTGCTTGGTCATCGGCATCGCGGCGGCCTTGGGCGTCGCCGTGCTCATCGTTCTTTCGCTGAAGACGCATGTCGACGTATTGAAGGAGCATCATGGGTGAGCCGATGAGGTTCGCGGGGAAAGTGGACGGCTGGTATTACGCGTTGACGGTGGGCGTCAACGTCATGCTGGCGTGGCCGCTCACGTCGTTCTTCGCCGATCCTGCGAAAGAGGGCGCGTTCATAAGCGCCGTCGTCTGCTCGCTGTGCCTTGTCCTCTGCGACATCTTCATCATCCCTACGCTTCTTCGCAACTACGTCGAGTTCGACGGGAAGGGCAACCTGCTCATCGTGTTCGGCTTCCAGAAGGCGACGTATCCCGTCTCGAAGATCCGCCGGTTGCGCGAGACGTCCAACCCGTTGGCTTCCCTGGCGGCGTCGTTCGACCGCATCGAGCTGCGCATCGGCTACGAGGAGCTGATGATCGCCGTCAAGGACAAGGAAGAATTCTTCGCCGAGATCGAGCGGCGGTGCCCCCAGGTCGAGATCGTGCGAAGGGCCTCCGTTTCCAAGTCCAGGTGAGCTCCGGGCGACCCGGCGACCGCCGCATAAAAAACCGGTTGCGCGAGTCGTAGCGCAACCGGTTTCGATTTTCCTGGTGGGCCCAGCAGGGCTCGAACCTGCAACCAAGGGATTATGAGTCCCCTGCTCCACCATTGAGCTATAGGCCCGTAAAGCGTCCCGCTATTCTATCCCAAAACGGGCACCGATGCCAAGGGGATATCCGCAAGCCGATGCAAATCCTCTTCGAGAAATTTTCGAAAAAGGGGCTTGCGCGTATTCGAAACTACCGGTAGAATACTCAAACGTTGCGAACGACGCAACCGAAACGGTCGCTTGGCTCAGCGGGAGAGCATCGCCTTCACACGGCGGGGGTCACAGGTTCAAATCCTGTAGCGACCACCATGAATTCAAAAGCCTTCCTTTCGGAAGGCTTTTTCATATCCTCACGCTTTCAGCGTGAACTTCCAAGCGCAATTGCAGGAGTCGTCCGTCATATCGGGGAAACAGCTCAGGCATTCGCAGGAGATGCGGTCGTCGATGCTCTCGGCGAACACCCCGTACTCCACCACGCCCACGCTGCGGCAGGGATGGAACCCCATGCCTTTGCGCTTGCGCGCGTTCTGCACGCGGCAGTCGACGATGCGGTAGGTCAGCTCGTCGCCTTCCACGAGGATCTCGTCGACGTTCGCGGCCGACTGGCAGCGCAGCGCGAGCGCGCGGGCCAGACCCTCGATGCCGGGGCGCTCGTCCAGCCCGAGGAACTTCTTGATGCGTCGCGCCTCCGACACGCTGAAGCGCCGCCACGCCTCGATGTCATGGCGCACGGCCGTGTCCATGCCCTCTTCTCGTTCGAGGGACTGAAACCAGGTGCCGTCGAGGGCGATGAGGTTCTTCGCGTATATCTCCAGAAGCTCGACGAGCTCGTCTTTCCCAAGGTTGCGCAAGGTGTCGTTCATGTGGGTGCTCCATCTTCTCGCTTTGGCTGGCGCGTATATCGCGTACGTAGGAATTATACTGCGCGCGAGCGGCTCCGGTTTTCCTCCCGCATTCCTCAAATGGGCGGATCTATGGGTCTCGCCCTTCAGGTCGAGCGCAGGGCGGGCGTTCGGGCGGGCTGCCGGAGCTTCGGCGATTGCTGTACCGAACGGCGAAAACCGTTATACTGAATCGTTGCAACCATCCAACGAAGAGCTTCGATCAACGGAGAACCGACACTATGAGCATCGATAGTTTTGAAGCGAGCCGCAAGCGCTCCGACGAGATCCGCGCCGATCTTCCCATCCACCCCGAGAAGTACACTATGCTCACGGGCGACCGTCCCACGGGCCGTTTGCACATGGGCCACTACTTCGGCACCATCCGCGAACGCGTCGCGCTGCAGGACATGGGCATAACCACGCGCATCATCATCGCCGACTACCAGGTGATCACCGATCGCGACACCACCGAGCACATCCAGGACAACGTGTACAACATGGTGGTGGACTACCTGGCCTGCGGCATCGATCCCGAGAAGACCATCATCTTCACGCATTCGGCCGTTCCGGCGCTGAACCAGCTCATGCTGCCTTTCCTATCGCTTGTCACCGAGGCCGAGCTTCTTCGCAACCCGACCGTGAAATCAGAGATGGACGCGTCGGGCCATGCGCTCACGGGGCTTCTGCTCACGTATCCGGTGCACCAGGCGTGCGACATCCTGTTCTGCAAGGGCAACATCGTGCCGGTGGGCAAGGACCAGCTGCCGCACATCGAGCAGACCCGCCAGGTTGCGCGCCGTTTCAACGAGCGCTACGGCCACGTGTTCCCCGAGCCCGAAGGCGTGCTGAACGACGCGGTGGAGATCCCCGGCCTCGACGGGCGCAAGATGTCGAAGAGCTACGGAAACGCCATCAGCCTGTCGCTGACCGCGGAGGAAACCGCCAAGCTCATCAAGAAGTCGAAGACCGACGCCGACCGCATGATCACCTACGACAAGGAGAACCGCCCCGGCGTGTCGGCGCTCCTCACCACCGCCGCGCTGTGCACGGGCCGCACCGAGGTCGACATCGCCGAAGAGATCGGCGACGGCGGGTCGGGCACGCTCAAGAAGTACGTCACCGAGAGCGTAAACGAGTTCCTGGCGCCCATCCGCGAGCGTCGCGTGCAGCTGGCCGGCGATATGGACTACATCAAGGACGTGCTGCACGAGGGCAACCGCCGTGCCAACGAGATCGCGAACGCCACGCTCGATGAGGTAAGAGAAGCCATGAACATGGTTTATTAGACTTTTTGGCTTATGACCTGGCCTTATCATTGGAAATCTTGCAAGTGCCCAATTTTTGAAAATTCGGTATTGCGAAATGATGAGGTTCCGGTATAATCTTCACTTGCGCGATCAAGGGCGCACATTCCTCGGTAGCTCAACGGCAGAGCATCCGGCTGTTAACCGGAGGGTTGTAGGTTCGAATCCTACCCGGGGAGCCAGAATTTAACGGCAGGCCAGACGAACAGTCTGGTCTGTTTTTTTATTCCGTCGCATTCGGTATCGCATCGCCTGTCGCATCCGGCACCTTTCGCCTCGCGCACTTCGAAAAGTGCTGATCTTGTGTGCGAGCAAGTATCGGGCTCTGCTCCTCGGATTCTGGGTTATAGGCAAGAAAGTGTGTCCAGAGCCTAATCGTAATCCATGCGATAAGGGCCGCTTGCATGCAGGTCATTCCATTGCACAGCAGTGCCCCAGCGCCCCACCGCTTCATCTTTTTCGCCAGCTTCGGCAGCTGCTCGATAAAACTCAGCAATCAGGACGTCCGTCGGCATTTCCTTCAGGATCTCTTTCGGGCTTGCACGGGCTTCAAGGTCCATATAGCACCACCAGAACGCCGCCTTGACGCGCCTCGTCAGCCTCAATCCCCGATGCTCTCGCAGCATGTGGCGGATCTGGGCGTTCACGCCGCCTTCGATCCTGTTCGTAGTCGCCGGAACAGGTCCTCCCTCGAGCAAGCCTTCGTCGAGATAGGTGAATAGGGTACCGGCCCTACAAAGCTTCAGAAGCCCGCCGCGCGCAGTGCGCAGCCTCTCGTGCTTGTAGCGGATCCGCCCGTCAACCACCTCTTTTTCCTTTAGGAATCCTTCCCATGCCGTGCACCAATTAGAGAAGCCCGCAAGCCACTCCGCAGCTTCGTTGAGGCTACCTATGCGCATGAGCTTCTTGGCGATGCCATAGAGCTCAACGCCCGCCTGGAGCCGCGGCCTGGTCGTGGTCTGGCGCTTCACCTGACAGAACGCATGGAAGACGCAGCGCTGCACGCGTGTGTTCGGCCACACGGCGCGTCTCGCCTTCTCGAACCCCTTTCCGCCATCGGTAACCACGACGTCGGGAGGGGCTATGCGCGCCATGAGCGCCGCCCACGCCTGCGCGTTCTCGCTTCTCGCTAGATGCCAGCCGATCACGTGCTTCTCGGTGCAGGCGATCATAATCACGACGTCGCGCCCCAGCCAAAGGCCATCCACCTCCACCACGTGGTGGACCTCGTCACAGACAGGAGCCACGGGCCACAGGTCCCAGAACTTATTCGTGAGATGCCGGAAGGTGCGTCCGGGCATGCCGAACTCGCCTTGGGTCTTTTTCGAGAGCAGCCACCTCAGGAACAGCTCTAGCAGTTTAGGCTCGTTGTCGTAACGTTGCGTGGTGGATGCGCCGCATGCCTTGCAGCGCCAACGAGTCGCCCCCGACGAGGTCTTCCCGTTGCGTTTCGTGTCGCCCCCGCACGCAGGGCACAGTATCTTCTTCATCCCGTGATTGAACCACGGAATTTAAGAGGGCGGTTTACGGCCTCTGACCTGCGGTGTCAAGTCGAAAGCGGACACACATTCTTGCCAGGCACTTAAACCTGCCTCCGAAATTTAAACGATGGTTTATCGAGGGTTTGACCTGCCCTTACACCCCTAAAACGGACACACTTTCTTGCCTATAACCCCGGATTCTCCGTTGCAGGGCTTATACTGAGGTAGGCGACAACACGTCGCTTATGATCGCAACGCTGACAACACGGTTGCATGCGTCGCAGTATGAGCCCTTCGGGGTGGAAAGCTAGGTTTGTATGTCTCAAGGTACGGTTAAGTGGTTCAGCTCTGAAAAAGGTTACGGCTTCATCTCCCAGGAGAACGGCGAAGACCTGTTCGTCCATTTCAGCGAGATTCAGGGCGACGGCTACAAGAGCCTCGACGAAAATGCCAAGGTGGAATTCGTGATCGCGTCCGGTTCCAACGGCAAGAGCCAGGCCACGCAGGTGTGCGTGCTCTAAAGCTCTGAGCGCATGAACGAGCAAAAGCGGCCCTTAGGGGCCGCTTTTTTTTGCATGCAAGGCCGGGCTCTGCGGATCACGCTTCGCCGCGCAGCTTCTTCTCGCAGTCACGGATGGTCTTGTCGTAGTTGTCGATCTTGAAGTTCAGGCGATCGAGGCCGGCCTGCATCTCGGCGATGCGATGCTCCACGAGCGCACGTTGCTCCTCGAGCAGCGTTTTGCGCGCTTCGAGGGTCGAGTCGCCCTGGTCGTACAGCGCCATGTACTCGATGAGCGCCTCGATGGACACGCTGGCGGCCCGCATGCACTTCACGAACTGCACGCGCGCGCAATCTTGCTCGCTGTAGTCGCGGATGCCGCTTGCCGTGCGGGTGACGTTCGGCAGCAGGCCGATGCGCTCGTAATAGCGCAGCGTGTCGGCGGACAAGCCGTATTCCTTGCTCACTTCGGCGATCTTCATGGGAAGCTCCTTACCTCGTAGGTGCATTGAACCACATGGAGCCCACTCCAAGTCAAGCGATGGCGGGCAAGTCGGTTCGGACTCGCGTGCTCCCTTGACTTGGAGTGGGCTCAAAGGGATAGGATGGGTTCGTCGGATAGGGAAGGCGAAGGGCGGCAGGATGCCGGAACGCCTTCCGGTGAAAGGAAGGATGCATCATGGACATGAAGGAGAGCCTGGGGCCGGCGGCGGTGTTCCCGCTGGGCGAGGAGAACGAGACGTACGCGCAGTATTTCGTCGGCACGAGCTATCTGGCGTCGCTGACCGGGACGGATGCGGGCGTGAGCGTGAGCAATGTGACGTTCGAGCCGGGATGCCGCAACAACTGGCACGTGCACCATGTGGGGGGCCAGATCCTGCTGGTAACGGGCGGGCGCGGCTACTGCCAGGAATGGGGCCGGCCCGCGCGCGAGCTCAAGCCGGGCGATGCGGTGAGCATCCCGCCCGAAACGAAGCATTGGCACGGGGCGGCGCCGGACAGCTGGTTCTCGCACGTGGCCATCGCCGTGCCAGCCGAAGGCGCGTCGAACGAGTGGCTGGAGCCCGTCTCGGATGAGGAGTACGCCGCGCTGGCATAGCGCTCGCGGATGCTCACGGCTCGCACCGATATAGGAGCTTTCTGCGATTGGAGAAGCCGTTTCGTCGCAAACGGCTTCTTCCGGTATCATAGACAAGTTGCGCCTGCGGGCGCAGCACCGCACCGAACCGCAAGCAGAAAGCGCGCACGCACCATGATCATGCAGCTCGAACATATCTCGAAGTCGTTCGGAGGGCGCCAGCTCTTCCACGACGTGACGTTCCGCCTGGAAGAATACGAGCGCCTGGCGCTCGTGGGCCCGAACGGCGCCGGCAAGACCACTATGCTCAACATCATCTCGGGCGCCGAGGATCCCGACGAGGGCCGGGTGCTGTTCGCGAAGGGCGCGCGCGTGGGCTACCTCGAGCAGGAGGCCATCGAGATGGCCGACCAACCCATCTTCGAGGAAGTCATGTCCTCGCAGGTGGAGGTGCTGGAAGCCGAGCGCCGCCTGCACAAGCTGGAAGCCGAGCTGGGCGAGGCCCCCACGCCGCAGCAGCTTGCCGCCGCCGGGCGCGCCCGCGACGCCTACGAGGTGCTGGGCGGCTACACCATCGAGGCGAAGGTGCGCAGCGTCATGTTCGGCCTGGGCTTCAAGGAAGACGACCTCGCGCGCTGCACCACCGAGTTCTCGGGCGGATGGCAGATGCGCATCGCGCTGGCGAAGCTGCTCATCCGCAACCCCGAGGTGCTGCTGCTCGACGAGCCCACCAACCACCTCGACCTGGAGAGCGTGAGGTGGCTCGAGGGATTCCTGCGCGGCTACGCGGGCACGGTCATCGTGGTCAGCCATGACCGCGCGTTCATGGACAACATGGTGGACCGCGTGGCCGAGGTGGACAACGGCCAGGTGAACCTGTACAAGGGCAACTACTCGGCCTACCTCAAAACGCGCGAGGAGCGCCTGGAACGCCTGCGCGCCGAGGCGGCGAAGCAGGCCGAGGAGATCGCCCATATGGAGGCGTTCATCGAGAAGTTCCGCTACAAGGCCACGAAGTCCAAGCAGGTGCAGGACCGCGTGAAGAAGCTCGAGAAGATCAAGCGCATCGAGCTTCCCGAGGAGAAGAAAACCGTCAAGTTCAACTTCAAGCAGCCGCCGCGCACGGGCGACGAGGTGGTGCGCGCCCGCGGCCTCGTGAAGCGCTACGGCGACAAGGCCGTGTACGACGGCTTCGACTTCACCATGTACCGCGGCGACAAGATCGCGCTTGTGGGCCCCAACGGCGCGGGCAAGTCGACGCTGCTCAAGATGATCGCGGGCGCCATCGAGCCCGATGCGGGCACTATCGAGTACGGCGTGCACGTGTCGAAGACCTACTACGCGCAGCACCAGCTGGAGGAGCTGCATCCCGGCAACACCGTGTTCGAAGAGCTCGACCGCGTGGCGCCGGGTTGGAGCGTCTCGCAGGTGCGCACGCTGCTGGGCGCGTTCCTGTTCACGGGCGATGCGGTGGACAAGAAGGTGAGCGTGCTGTCCGGTGGCGAGAAGAGCCGCCTCGCGCTGGCGAAGATGCTGGTGGCCCCGCGGCCGCTTCTGTGCCTCGACGAGCCGACGAACCATCTCGACATCGCCAGCGCCGACATCCTGGAGCAGGCGCTCAAGGTGTTCGAGGGCACGATACTCTTCATCACGCACGACCGTCACCTCATCCGCGGGGTGGCGAACCGCATCGTGGAGATCGAGCCCGGGCGCGCGACGAACTACGACGGCGACTACGACTACTACCTGTTCAAGAGCGGACAGCTGGACGGCGACGGCCCTAGCGGCCCGTCGCTTGTGGACGAGATGCTGGACGAAGGCCCCAAAGCGAAGGCTGCGGGGAAGGGCAAGGACGCCAAGGGTGCGAAAGGGAAGGCGGTTGCGAAGACTCCGGCTGCGGCGAGCGGGTCCCAAGCCGAGCTCACGGCGCCGCGCGCGAGTTCGCCCAAGACCAAGGAGCAGAAGCGCCGCGAGGCTGAAGCTCGCAACCGCGCCTACGCCGCGCTCAAGAACCATCGCAAGCGAATCGCCGAGCTGGACAAGCAGATGGAGCGCGACAACGCGCGCATGGCCGAGCTGCTGGAGCTCATGGCCGACCCTACCTTCTACATCAACGAGGACGTCTCGTCCGATGCCGTGGCCGAGCACGCCAAGCTCAAGCAGCGCCTGGCCGCCGCCGAGGAGGAGTGGTTCCTGCTCACCGAGGAGCTGGAGGAAGAGATGGCGAGGCAGGCGGAGCAGCTGTGACGCGGCCTTTGAACATCGTGCTGGTGGAGCCGGAGATCCCGCAGAACACGGGCAACATCGCGCGCACGTGCGCCTGCACGGGAGCGCGGCTGCACCTCGTGGAGCCCATGGGCTTCCGTTTGACTCAGAAGAACCTCGCGCGCGCGGGCTGCGACTACTGGGACGAGGTGGACATCGTGCGCTGGCCGTGCGCCGAGGCGTTCTTCGAAGCCCACGCCAACGACGAGCTGCACCTGTTCACCGGGCAGGCCTGTCGAGGGTTCGGCGACGTGGCGTACGGGGAGGGATCCTTCCTCGTGTTCGGCCGCGAGAGCCGGGGCCTGCCCCTCGGCCTCATCGAGGCGCACGCGAACCGCTGCGTGCGCATCCCCATGCGCGAGGGCCTGCGCAGCCTCAACCTGTCCAACGCCGTGGCGGTGGCCGCCTACGAGGCCCTGCGTCAGCAAGGTTGGCCGGGGCTGGGGTAGGAGCTGCAGGTTGACCCAGCCGTCCAAGCGGGCATTTTCGCGCTTTAGCAAGATAAAGCGCGCGGAGGACGTGGAACGCGTGTATACTTGACCGCATTGTCTGCGTCACGTATCAAGGAGGTCGTTCCCATGGCTCGAGTGTACAACTTCTCCGCCGGTCCCGCCGTTCTGCCCGAGGAGGTGCTGCGCGAAGCCGCTGACGAGATGCTCGACTACCGCGGTTGCGGCATGTCCGTCATGGAGATGAGCCATCGCTCCAAGCCCTTCGCCGCCATCATGGAGGCCGCCGAGCAGGACATCCGCGACCTCATGGACATTCCCGACAACTACCGCGTGCTGTTCCTACAGGGCGGCGCGTCCACGCAGTTCGCGATGATCCCCATGAACCTCATGAAGAACAAGGTGGCCGACTACATCGTCAGCGGCTCGTGGTCGAAGAAGGCGTTCAAGGAAGCGAAGATCTTCGGCGATGCCCGCTGCGTCGCCTCCTCCGAGGACGAGAACTTCAGCTACGTGCCCGACGTGCGCGCCCTCCAGCTGTCCGACGACGCCGACTACGTCTACATCTGCCAGAACGAGACCATCTACGGCACCGTGTACCACGAGCTGCCCAACACGAACGGAAAACCGCTGGTGGCCGACGTGTCGTCGTGCTTCCTGTCCGAGCCCATGGACGTGTCGAAGTACGGCCTCATCTACGGCGGCGTTCAGAAGAACGTGGGCCCGGCCGGCGTGACTATCGTCATCATCCGCGACGACCTCGTGTCCGAGCCTTTGCCCGGCACGCCCACCATGCTGCGCTACGACACGCATGTCGACGCGAAGAGCCTGTACAACACCCCGCCTGCGTACGGCATCTACATGTGCGGCAAGGTGTTCCAGTGGCTGAAGGCCCAGGGCGGCCTCGAGGCCATGAAAGAGCGCAACGTTGAGAAGGCGCAGCTTCTGTACGACTTCCTCGACCAGAGCGCGCTGTTCAAGGGCACCGCGCGCAAAGAGGACCGCTCCATCATGAACGTGCCGTTCGTCACCGGAAGCGACGAGCTGGACGCGAAGTTCGTCGCCGAAGCGAAGAAGGTCGGCATCGAGAGCATCAAGGGCCACCGCAGCGTGGGCGGCATGCGCGCCAGCATCTACAACGCCATGCCCCGCGAAGGCGTCGAGGCCCTCGTGAAGTTCATGGGCGAGTTCGAGCGCGAGAACGCGTAGGCGGCGCGAACCGCCTGCGATCGACGAAGCGCCCGGCCGTCGGCCGGGCGCTTCTCATTGGGGCGATGGTGGACCGGGGCTCCTAGTACGCGCTCCAGCCGCCGTCGATGGTGAGGGTCTCGCCGTTGATGAAGCCGGCCTGGTCGGAGGCCAGGAACACCGCGGCGGCGGAAATCTCCTCGGGGGTGCCGGAGCGGGTGGCGCCGGCGTAGCCGGTCGTCGCCTTCGCCATGCCGCGCTCGCTGGGCTGGCGCATCCCGACGCCGATGTTGGTCTGCGTGTTGCCGGGGCAGATGGCGTTGCAGCGGATGCCGGTGTCGGCGTACATGAACGCCACGTTCTTCGTCAGGCCCACCACGGCGAATTTCGAGGCCGTGTAGGCGCAGCCTCCTCGTCCGGCGCACAGGCCCGACAGCGACGCGGTGTTGATGATGACGCCGCCTTCGCCGCGCTCCATGAAGTAGCGGACGGCTTTGCGCGTGCCGTACATGACGCTGTTCAGGTTCACCTTCATGAGACGCTCCCATACGTCGTCGTCCATCTCGGCGATGGGCAGCAGGTTGTCCATGATGCCGGCGTTGTTCACGATGATGTCCATCTGCCCGAACGTCTGGACGGCGCGGTCGACCATGCCCTCCACGTCGTCTCGGTTCGACACGTCCACCTTGACGACGTCCAGCTTGTCTCCGTACTCGGCCAGCTCCTGCTTGAGCGCGGCGAGAGCCTCCTCGTTGAGGTCGGCGGCCAGACAGCTTGCGCCCGCCTCCAGGAAGCGTTGGACGATGCTCTTGCCGATGCCGGAAGCGCCTCCGGTGATGACGGCGGTCTGACCTGCGAGAACGGGGTTGTGGCGTGCTTCTGACATGGCGATGGCTCCTTTTCGCGATCGGGAAATCATGCACGAAGCGTACCATGCGCGCCGGGTCGCGCTGAACCGGTTCCGCGGCGAAAGGCCTGTTCGGCGCTGAACGCGGGGCTCGCGCGACACGAGCGGCGCGAAAACGTTTTCCAGCGGCGCTGGCGCCGGGCATCTTCGCTCCAAAAACACGCCTCAGCGACTGAGGCGTGTTTTTGGAGCGAAGATGCGTTTCCGCATGCCGAGTCCGGCTTCGCGGCGTTCGCTCCTTGTGAAGTTTCCCTCCCGGCGCACGTCGCCCTCTGCGGTTGCGGTAGACTGATCGCACTATGATTTCGATACCCTACCTCATATGCTCCATTCTGAGCTTCGTGCCCGCCATCGTGTGCCACGAGGCGTGCCACGGCTTCGCCGCCTACAAGCTGGGCGATCCCACGGCTAAGCGCGCGGGACGGCTGTCGTTCAACCCGCTCAAGCACATCGACCCCTTCGGCACGGTGATCATGCCGCTTCTGCTCATGGCCATGAACATGCCCGTGTTCGGCTACGCGAAGCCGGTGCCGTACAATCCCGCTTACTTCAAGGACCCGCGCAAGGGCGACCTCATCGTGGGCCTCGCCGGGCCTGCGGCCAACCTCGTGCTGGCCGTCCTGGGCGCAGTCGTGTACACGCTCGTCATGCTCGTGCTGCCGGTGAGCGCGCTGGCGCAGAACGACGTCTTCTACTACTTCCTCACGTTGTTCCTTCCCATGTTTTCGCTCATCAACCTGTACCTCATGTTCTTCAACCTGCTGCCCATCCCGCCGCTGGACGGCTCGTCCATCTTCGCGTTCTTCCTGCCGCAGAAGTATCTGCCGCAGTATTACAAAGTGCAGCGCTACGCGATGCCGGTGTTCCTCATCGTGGTTCTCCTCGTGCCGTACGTGCTGCATTTCAATCCTATCGGCATCTATCTGGACGCGACGGCCGGCAACGTGTTCGACCTGCTGTTCTCCTTTGGCAGGTAGCAGGGCGGCTCCATGTCGTACAAGGTTCGCATAGACAGCTTCGAGGGGCCGTTCGACCTTTTGCTGTACCTGGTCAGCCGGCAGAAGGTGGATATCGGCGCTATCTCCATCACGCAGATCGCCGACCAGTACCTTGCCGAGGTGTCGCGCATGGACAACCTCGATCTCGACGTGGCAAGCGACTTTCTGCTGGTGGCTTCCACGCTGCTGGAGATCAAGGCCGAAAGCCTGCTGCCGCGCGAGCGCGACGCGGTGGCCGAAGAGTTCGAGGAGCTGGCGCCAAGCGAGGCGCGCGACATCCTCGTTGAGCGCCTGCTGGCCTACAAGCAGTACAAGAACGCTGCCAGCGCGCTGCACATGCGCTTCGTGTCCGAGGGACGCATGCATCCGCGCCCGTTCGGGCCCGACGCGTGCTTCCTGAACCTCATGCCCGACTACCTGAAGGACGTCACGATGGACGGTTTGGCGCTGCTGGCCGCCCGCGCCTTCGCGCGCCGCGACGTGTTCCTGCTGGAATCGGAGCACATCGCTGCGAAGCCCATCCCCGTGGAGGTGCACGTGCGCGCCATCCATCAGCGCATCCAGAACAAGAAGACGCTGCGCTTCTCGGAACTGGTGGACGAGCGCACGCCGGTGCCGGTGGTGGTGGTGACGTTCCTGGCTGTGCTCGAGCTGTACAAGCGCGCCATGGTGAAGATCGAGCAGGCCGAGCTGTTCGGCGATATCGACATACGCTACATCGAAGGGTCGGGCGAGCTCGTGCTCACGGGCGATGACTCGCTGACCTCGGTGGAGGAGGGGTAGGATCCATGTTCCAAGGCTTGCAGGACAACCAGCTGAAGGGCGCGATCGAAGCCATGCTGTTCGTCACGGACGAGCCGGTGGGCACCATCGCGTTGGCCGACATGCTGGAGGTGGAGCCTGGCCAGGCGGAACGCGCGCTCGTGGAGCTGCGGGATCAGCTGGAAGGCGAGAACCGCGGCATCCAGTTGCGCGAGGTGGCCGGCGGCTGGCGACTGTACACGCACCCCGCCTACCACGAGCTCATCGAGCGCTACGTGCTGTCGTGGGACACGCGCAAGCTGTCGCAGGCGGCCATGGAGACGCTCGCCATCGTTGCGTACCTGCAGCCGGTGACGCGCTCGGGCGTGGCCTCGGTGCGCGGCGTGAACTCCGACAGCTCCATCAACTCGCTCGTTGAGAAGGGGCTCGTGCGCGAGGCGGGCGTAGCCGACGCGCCCGGCAACCCCACGCTTTACGCTACCACGCGCGCGTTCTTGGAGAAGTTCGGCCTGCGCTCCACGGCCGACCTGCCCGATCTCGACCAGTTCGCGCCCGACGATGACACGCGCGCGTTCATCCGCGAGCGCTTGAGCGCCACGCGCGAGGACGCGTTCGTCGCCGATGACGCGCGCCTGGACGGCGATGAGGCCGATCCTCTGGACGGCGTGCGCTTCGAGCTGGACGACGAAGGGCCGGGGAGCATCGCGGAAAGCCCGCGCGAGGAAGCGGCCTCCGACGCAGCTCAGCAGATGCTCGCCGAGGCTATGGCCAGCGGGTTCGGCCTCGTGGAGAAGATCGACTTCGACAACCTGACGTTCGAGACGGACGATGAGTAGGCTTTCCGCGCTCGGCGCCGGCGGCGGTGCCCAGTCGCTCAGACAGTCCTCGCTTCGCTGCGGAACTCGCTTGGTGGGCACCGCCGCCGGCGCCGAGCGCCGTGCGTCTTGTGTCGTCGTCTCGAACGACGGGTTTCCGAAGATCGAAGGCAGGAGGTGAGCGACATGGGGGAGTGCGGGGATCGTATCGTTCCCATGCGGTTGCAGAAGTTCCTTGCTCGGGCGGGGGCGGCTAGCCGGCGGGGGTCGGAGAACCTTATGACGGCGGGGCGCGTGACCGTGAACGGCAAGGTGGTGACCGAGCTGGGAAGCAAGGTGGATCCGCTCGCAGACGAGGTAGCGGTGGACGGCGCGGTCGTGCGCCTGGCCGACGGGCCCGTCACCATCATGCTGCACAAGCCGGCCGGGTTCGTCACCACCATGTCCGATCCGCAGGGACGGCGTACCGTGGCCGAGCTCGTGCCGACTGAGCGCTATCCGGGGCTGTTCCCCATCGGGCGGCTGGACTTCGACACCACGGGCCTGCTGCTGTTCTCCACCGACGGCGAGCTGGGCAACGGCCTGCTGCATCCGAAGCATCATGTGACGAAGCGCTACCTGGCCTGCGTCGAGGGTCGTCCGACCGAGCGCGATCTGGCGCTTCTGCGGCGCGGCATCGAGCTGGACGACGGCCCGACGCAGCCGGCCGACGTGCGCGTGGTGGAGGGCGGGGCGGCTCGCCATGCCGAGCGTCTGCTGGAGATCCCCGCCGCCGTGCCGCCGCGCTCCTCGAAGGAGTATGCGGCCGTGTGCGAAGGGCGCGCGACGCGACGCTCCATCGTGCGCTTGGGCATCCGCGAGGGCCGTAAGCGCCAGGTGAAGCGCATGCTGGCCGCCGTCGGCCATCCGGTGCTGGCGCTTCATCGCGATTCGTTCGGCCCGCTCGAGCTGGGCGATCTGCCGCGCGGGGCGTGGCGCGCGCTCGATGCCGAAGAAGTGGCGGCGCTCCACCAGGCCATCGGACGTGCCGAATAATGCTAGAATGAAACCCGCAGGAGACCGCGCAGCGGGAGCCTGCGGAACACGGAATGAACCCCTATGCTAGAAAGGCGCTCCCGTTTCATGGCACACCAGCATACAACGCAACCTGATCAGGCGTTTCGCCGTATAGCGGTGGTAGGTTTCGGACTGGTGGGCGCCTCGTTCGCCGCCGCTGTGCGCGCGGCGTATCCCGACACGCGGGTGCTGGCTGTCGACATCGACGAACGCACGCTGGCCGAAGCCGTCGAGCGCGGCTGGGCCACGGACGGCGCGCTGCCGGACGATCCTGCGTTCGAACGCTTCGTCGGCGACGGCTGCGACCTCGTGGTGCTCGCCACGCCCGTCGGCGCGGCGGAGCGCTACTTCGAAGACCTCGCGCGGTGGGACTATCGCGGCATCGTCACGGACACCGCCTCCACGAAGGCGCGCATCACGGCTTTGGCCGAGCGCGTCCTGCCGCATCCCGAGAACTTCGTGCCCGGGCATCCCATGGCCGGCTCCGAGGTGAACGGCATCGAAGGCGCGCGACCCGACCTGTTCAAGGGCGCGCACTGGATCCTCTGTCCCGACGCCGACACGCCCGCCGAGCACTTCCCGCGCCTGCACGAGCTGGTCACCTCCATCGGCGCGCGCGTCATCGCGCTGCCGCGCGAGGACCACGACGAGGCGGTGGCCGTGGTCAGCCACGTGCCGCATATCATGGCGTCCTCGCTCGTGCAGCTGGCCAGCCGCCACGCCGACGACCAGCAGGCGCTCATGCGCCTGGCCGCCGGAGGCTTCAAGGACTCCACGCGCATCGCGGCCGGTTCGCCCGAGCTGTGGTGCGGCATCGCCTTCGACAACAAGGACGCGCTGTCCGACGGGCTCGACGAGATCCAGGGCATCATCGGCGCGTTCGCCGACGCGCTGGCATCCGACGACCGCGCCGCGCTCACTGTGCTGCTGGCCGACGCGGCGGCCGCGCGCCGCGCGCTGCCGGCTGCCTGGGTGCCCTCGACGGAGCGTCTGCTGGAAGTGCGCATCCCCATGGAGGACCGTCCGGGCGTCGTGGCCGAGGTGACCACCGTCACCAGCTCGGTGGGGTGCAACATCCAATCCATCGAGATCGACCACGTCACGGAGGACAGCGCCGTGCTCAGCCTCGTGCTCACCGACGAGGGTGATATCGGCCAGCTGTCCGCCCAGCTCATCAACGCAGGATTTTCAGTATCGTTCAGTCCCTTGACGGCAAAGGAGCATACCCATGTCGCATGAAGCAAACGCCACCGTCGTCAACCCGCTGCCGGCGCCCCTGCGCGGCTCGGCCTCGGTCCCGGGCGACAAGTCCATATCGCACCGCGCCGTGCTGTTCGCCGCCATGGCCGAGGGCACCTCGCGGCTTTCGGGCGTGCTCGACTCCGAGGACGTGCGCTCGTCCATCAGGGCCGTAGGCCAGCTGGGCGCGCAGGTGTCGCTCGAGAAGCAGCCCGACGGCAGCTTGGCGGGAGGCGTCACGGGGTGGGGCGCCGCCGGCCCCTCGCAGCCCGAGGCTCCCATCGACTGCGGCAACTCCGGCACCACGGTGCGCCTGCTCATGGGCGTGCTGGCGCCGTGGAACGTGCGCGTGGAGCTGACGGGCGACGACTCGCTACAGCGCCGTCCCATGCGCCGCATCACCGCGCCGCTCATGAAGATGGGCGCGCGCTTCGAGCCCGAAGGGCGCGAGACGCTGCCGCTCACGGTGTGCGGCTCCGAGGGCCTGCGCGCGATAACCTACGACGCCCCCATGGCGTCGGCCCAGCTCAAAACCGCGGTGCTGCTGGCCGGCGTGTATGCGCGGGGCACGACGACGCTCAACGAGCCCTCGCCCTCGCGCAACCATACCGAGCTCATGCTGCCCGAATTCGGCGTGACCACCACAGCGGCCGACCGCACGGCCAGCGTGACGGGTCCCGCTGCGCTTCGGGCCTGCGAGGTGCAGGTGCCGGGCGATCCGTCTTCGGCGGCGTTCCTCGTCTGCGCTGCCGTGTTGAAGCCCGACAGCTCCATCCAGGTGGAGAACGTCAGCTTGAACACCGCGCGCATCGGATTCACGCGCACGCTCGAGCGCATGGGCGCCGATATCAGCGTGCGTCACACGGGAGCGGCGGGCAAGGAGCCCTACGGCATCGTTTCGGCGTGCTACACGCCGAACCTGCATGGGTGCGAGGTGCCAGCCGACAAGATCGCCACCATCGTCGACGAAGTGCCGGTGTTGGCGCTCGTGGCGGCTCACGCGCGCGGCGTCACCGTGTTCCGCGAGGTCAGCGAGTTGCGCGTGAAAGAGACCGACCGCCTGGCCGCCATCGTGGAGGGGCTTGAGACTCTCGGCGTGGACGCGTGGATCGACGGCAACGACCTGTTCGTGGAAGGCCAGCCGGGCTTGCAAGTGCCCGTCGGCGCCGCATTCGACTCGAAGAACGACCACCGTCTGGCCATGACCTGGGCGCTCGCCGGCCTGTGCGGCAACGCTCCCGTCGAAGTGGAGAACTTCGACTCCGTGAAAATCAGCTATCCGCAGTTCCTCACCGATATCGAAAGGTTGGCACGATGATCATTGCCATCGACGGCCCCAGCGGGGCCGGCAAGTCCACGGTCGCGAAGGCCGTCGCCCGCGAGCTGGGCTTCTCCTGCCTCGACACGGGCGCGATGTACCGCGCCGTCGCCTGGCGGGCGTTGCAGGACGGGGTTCCCTTCGACGACGACGAAGCGCTCGGCCGCCTCGCACGCGCCCACGACATCGCCTTCGCGCACGAGGAGGGCGAGCCGGTTCCGCGCCGCGTTTCCATCGGCGGCATCGACGTGACCGATGCCATCCGCACGGCCGAGATCGACCGCGCCGTGAGCCCCGTGTCGGCCGCGCCCTCCGTGCGCGCGGCGCTCGTTGAGCAGCAGCAGCGCATCGGCCGCGCGGGCGACTACGTGGTGGAGGGCCGCGACATCGGCACCACCGTGTTCCCCGAGGCTCCGGTGAAGGTGTTCCTCACCGCATCGGCTGAGGAGCGCGCGCATCGCCGCGTGCGCCAGAACGTCGACCGCGGCGTGGGCTCCGTCGACTACGACGAGGTGCTCACCGACATCCGCCGTCGCGATGATCAGGACTCCTCGCGCGCCACCTCGCCTTTGCGCCCGGCCGACGATGCCGTGCGCCTGGATTCCACCGGCCGCTACATCGAAGAGGTCATCGAGGACATTTGCGCGCTCGCCCGCGAGAAGGGCGCGCGATGAGCCTGTTCCTCCCGTACGAGAAGATGTGGGACATGCCGCTGGGCGGCACGTCCGACGAGAAGCAGGTGCCGCACTGGGCCGGCAACCTCATCTGGGGCTTCTTGGCTTTCGTGTTCAAGATCTGCTTCCGCTACCGGGTCGACCACCGCGAGAGTTTGCGCGGTTTCAAGGACAAGACCGGGGTGGTGGTCGTCGGCAACCATACGTCGTTCCTCGACGTGGCGTTCATGTACCTGGCCGGACGGCCCTCGCAGTGGGTGCGCTTCCTCGGACGCGAGAACCTGTTCGGCAACGCGCACGGCCTGGTGGGCCAGGTGCTGTCGCGCGTGGGCGCGTTTCCCATCAAGCGCGACGCGGCCGACCGCACCGCCATCAAGCGCGCCACGCGCATGCTGAAGAGCAACGAGATCGTGGGGATCATGCCCGAGGGAACCCGTCGCGGCAAAAGCGATCGCACGCCCGAGCTGCACTCGGGAGCCGCGTTCATCGCGAAGATGGGGCACGCGCCCATCCTTCCCATGACCGTGCGCAACGCCGAGCACGTGAAGCACAAGGGCGAGCGCTTCCGTTTCCCGAAGATCACCATCGAGTACGGCAACCCCGTCCTCGTCGAGGACTTCGACTTCCTGCCGAAGGAAGACCGCTTGGACGGCTGCTCGTGGTACGCCATGCGCGAGTGCTTCGCGCTGTCGCTGAACGTGCCGCGCGAGCAGGTGGACATGCCGGCGCTGTTCCCCGGCGGCAAGGACTTCACGGCCGTGTTCGCCGAGCATCCCGTCCCGCATCATACGACGGCCGAGGTCGTCGCCGGCATCGAGGCCAAGGCAGCCGCGAAGGCGGCGAAGGCGGCGAAGGTTCAGGAGGTCGCATGAGAGTGGTGAAGGCAAGCTACGCCGGGGCGTGCTACGGCGTGCAGCGCGCGCTCGACATGGCCGTCGAGGCCAGCGCCAGCGGCGAGGGCGCATCCACGTTGGGTCCGCTCATCCACAATCCGCAGGTGGTGGCCGAACTGGCGGCGCGCGGCATCCGCGCGGTCGACGGCCCCGAGAACGTCGAGCGCGGCTCGGTGATCATCCGCAGTCACGGCGTGACCCCCGCGGTGCGCCGGGCGGTGGAAGAACGCGATCTGCCCCTCATCGACGCCACGTGCCCGCACGTCGCCCGCGCGCAGAAGGCCGCCGCCGATCTCGCACGCCGCTGCGGCCGCGTCGTGGTGGTGGGGGAGGAGGGCCATCCCGAGGTGGAAGGCCTCGTAGCCTACGCGCGCGAAGCGGGGGGCGAGGTGTTCGTGGTCGCCGCCCCGGGCGACCTGCCTGCGAGCATCGAGGCGCCGGTGGGCATCGTCGTGCAGACGACGCAAACCCGCGAGGCGCTGGACGCGGTGGTCGAGGCGCTCGCCGCGCGCGGCATCCGGCCCGAGGTGAAGAACACCATCTGCTTCGCTACGCGCCAGCGCCAGGAATCGGCCGCGGCGCTCGCCGACGAGGTGGACGCCATCGTGGTCATCGGCGGCCGCAACTCGTCGAACACCACGCGCCTGGCCGACATCTGCGCCGCCGCGTGCCCGCGCACCCACCACGTGGAGGCGCCCGAGGAGCTGGATCCCTCCTGGTTCGTCGGCTGCGAGAGCGTCGGCGTCACCGCCGGAGCCTCCACTCCCGAAGACCAGATAGCCGCCATCGTGGAGCGTCTGGAGGCGCTGTGAGCGCGGATGCCGGAGCGCGTCCGATGCCGCCGGTGTACCCGTCGGGCGATATCGATCGCGAGGCGGCGGCCAGGCAGCGCGGCGGATGCGGCGCGCGGTGCGAGGCGCCGCGGGCGCTCGTGAGCGCCGTCGCGCCCGGCAGCCCGGCCGACGACGCGGGGTTCGAGCCCGGTTGCTACGTGACCACGGTGGACGGCAGGCCCGTGCGCGACCTCATCGACTGGCGCTGGCTTGCGGCCGACGACGTCATGGAGCTGGGCTACGTCGATCTCGACGGCGACGAGGGCGTCGTGGAACTGGAGCGCGAGGAGGGCGAGGACTGGGGCTTCGAGTTCGAAGGCGTCGTGTTCGACGGCGTGAGGCAATGCCGCAACGCCTGCACGTTCTGTTTCATGCGCCAGCTGCCCGACGATATGCGCTCCTCGCTCACCTTGCGCGACGACGATTTTCGCCTGAGCTTTCTCGCGGGCACCTTCGTCACGTTCACCAACCTGAAGCCCGAAGACGAACGGCGCATCGTCGAGCAGCGCATATCGCCTCTGCGCCTGTCGCTGCACGTGGCGGATCCGGAGGTGCGCCGACGCATGATCGGCAAGCACGCGCAGCACGGCATCGACGTGCTGGAGCGGCTGCTGGAAGCGGGCATCGAGTTCCACGCCCAGATCGTGCTCGTGCCCGACCAGAACGACGGCGCCGTGCTGGAAGACACGCTTGCCTGGGCGTACGCGCGCCCCGGCATTCTCGACGTGTGCATCGTGCCGCTGGGATTCACGAAGCACCAGAGCGTCTTCGACCGCAGCTTCAACGACCCCGTGTCGTCGCGCGCGGTGATGGACCTCGTCATTCCGTTCCAGCGGCGCGCTCTGGCCGAGCGCGGCAGCATGTGGGCCTTCCCGGCCGACGAGTTCTACCATAACGCCTACGGCCCCGAGCTGTTGCGGAACCTGCCGCCGTCGGAGCACTACGGCGACTTCGGCATGTTCGAGGACGGCGTGGGCATCATCTGCTCGTTCGTTGACGACTGGAAAAGGGCAGAGCGCGCGGGGCTCGTCGAGCGTTGCGCCGCGGCTCTGCGCGCCGCCGACGCGCGCGTCCACTACGTGGCCGGCTGCGCGACGCGCCACTTCCTGGGCCCGCTCATCGATGCGAGCCCGCTCAAGGGGCTGCTGATCCCGCTGTTCGTGAAGAACGAGTTCTTCGGCGGCAACGTGGACGTGACGGGGCTTCTATGCGGCTGCGACATGGCCGATGCCGTGCGTGCCGAGCGCGAGCGCGGCTTGCAGCTGGCGCTCATCCCGCGCGTCGTGTTCAACGACGACGCGGTAACGCTCGATGACATGAGTTTGGAGGATATGGAAAAGCGGGCGGGCGCGCGCATGTCCGTGGTATCCTGTAACGCATCGGATTATCTCCTCGAGATCATCCACCTGGTCGGACGAACCGATCCGACCTCCTGACCGCATCAATCGAAGCAATCTGCGAGGTAGCAATATGCCTTTACCCATCGTCGCGGTGGTCGGACGGCCGAACGTCGGCAAGTCCACCTTCGTCAACCGCATAGCCCAGGCCGACGAGGCCATCGTCCACGAGATGCGCGGCGTCACGCGCGACCGCTCCTACCATGAGGCCGACTGGAACGGCGTCGACTTCAAGCTCATCGATACCGGCGGCATCGAGATGGGCGATGACGACGCCTTCCAGGGCTCCATCCGCAATCAAGCGCTGGCCGGCGCGAACGAGGCGGACGTCATCCTGTTCCTCGTGGACGGCAAGACCGGGGTCAACGCCGACGACGAGGCCGTTGCGCGCATCCTGCGCAAGACGTCCAAGCCCGTGTTCCTCGTGGTGAACAAGCTGGACACCCCGAACCGCATGGACGAGGTGTGGGAGTTCTACCAGCTAGGCCTGGGCGATCCGTGGCCGGTCTCGGCCATGCACGGCCACGGGACGGGCGACCTCTTGGACGAGGTCGTGAACGAGCTGAAGAAGGTGGACCTGCCCGCCGACGCCGACGAGGAAGACGGCATCAACGTGGCCATCATCGGCCGCCCGAACGCCGGCAAGTCGTCGCTCACGAACAAGCTCACCGCCAACGACCGCTCCATCGTCTCCGACGTGGCGGGCACCACGCGCGACGCCATCGACACCCATATCGTCCACGACGGCCAGCGCTACACCATCGTGGATACCGCGGGCCTGCGCCGCAAGAGCCAGATCGACGAGGACGTGGAGTACTACGGCTTCGTGCGCGCCATGCGAGCCATCGACCGCGCCAACGTTGCGCTGCTGGTCATAGACTCCACGCTGGGCCTCACCGATCAGGATCAACGCGTCGCCGGTTTCGCGGCCGAGCGCGGCTGCGCCATGGTCATCGTGCTGAACAAATGGGATCTCATCGAGGGGCCTGAGGCGAAGGCCGAGATCCGCGAGCGCATCGCCGACCGTCTCACGTTCGTAGGCTATGCTCCGGTCATCGCCATCTCGGCGCTCACGGGCAAGAAGGTCGATCGCATCTGGGACGCCGTGAACGCGGCCTATGAGAACTACAGTCAGACCATCCCCACGAACCGCCTGAACACGTGGCTCGCAGGCATCCGAGAGTTCGGCCACACGGTGAGCAAGGGCAAGGCGGTGCTGCGCATGAAGTACGTCACGCAGACGGCTACGTGTCCGCCGCAGTTCACGTTCTTCGCGAACCGCCCCGACCTCGTGGACGACAACTTCGAGCGCTACCTCGAGAACCGCTTGCGCGAGAACTTCGAGCTCGTGGGTACGCCCATCAGGATCAAGTTCAAGAAGAAGGATTAGGGGTCATGGGGGATTTGCTGGTTGCGGCCGGCCTGTTCGTCGCCGCGTTTCTGTTGGGATCCATTCCCTTCGGGCTGATCATCTCGAAGGTGTTCTACCATACCGACCTGCGCGAGCACGGCAGCGGCAACATCGGCACCACCAACGCTATCCGCACGATGGGCAAGGTGGGCGGCTACGCCGTGTTCGTGTTGGACTTCGGCAAGGGCCTGCTGTCGGGCGTATTGGCTTGGGCGTTCAGCATGCAGTTCCTGCCGGGCGGCGGCCTTGAGCCCGGCGCGCTCGTCACGTACGACACCATGCTGGCCGTGGCGTTCCTCGGCTGCGTGTGGGGCCATATCTTCTGCCCGTGGCTTGGCTTCAAGGGCGGCAAGGGGATCGCGGTGGCCGTGGGCTGCCTGTTCGTGACGTTCGGCTGGATCGGCGCCTGCCTCGAGCTGCTCATCTTCATCGTGCTCGTCGTGGCGACGAAGCGCGTGTCCGTCGGCTCCATCGCGGCGGCTGCGGCCTGCCCGTTCTTCGCGCTATACTTCTTCTGGGACGATTGGCTGGCCTGGCTGTTCTGCACCGTCGCCGGCCTGACCGTGGTCTGGGCGCACCGTGAGAACATCAAGCGTCTGCGAGCCGGCACCGAAAGCAGGATCGGCGACAAGGGCAAGAAGAAGGAAGCGTAGGGAACTCACATGAAGATCGCGGTTATCGGGGCGGGGTCGTGGGGGACGGCACTCGCGCAGCTGCTGGCATGCAACGGCAACGAGGTGGGGCTGTGGGCCCGCAAGCCCGAGGTGGTGGAGGCCGTCAACGCCTCGCATGCGAACCCGCGTTACCTGAGCGAGGTGGAGCTTTCCCCGCGCATCGTGGCTACGACCTCCTACGAGGAGGCCTTGGCGGGCGCGCAGGCCGCCGTCATCGTGACGCCGTCGAGCGTCATGCGCGATGTGGCCGGCGTGCTGGCCGAGGCGGTGGACGACGATTTCCCGGTGATCATCTGCTCGAAAGGCGTCGAGGAGGGAAGCGGCCTGCTGCCCGTGGAGGTGTTCGAGGCCGAGATGGGCAACGCGAGCCGCCTGGCCGTGCTGTCGGGGCCGAACTTCGCCGCGGAGGTTATCCGAGGCATCCCGTCGGGCACCGTCATCGCCAGCTCCAACGAGGAGACTGCGGCGTTCTTTCAGCAGCTGTTCGCGTCCGAGACGTTCCGCACCTACGTCAGCGACGACGTGTGCGGCGTGGAGCTGTGCGCGGCGTTCAAGAACGTGATAGCCATCGCAGTGGGCGTGTCCTACGGCCTGGGGTACGGCGACAACACGGCTGCCATGCTCATGACGCGCGGCTTGGCCGAGATGAGCCGCCTCGTCGTGCGCTGCGGCGGGCAGGCCATAACCTGCATGGGGCTGGCCGGCACGGGCGACCTCGTGGCCACGTGCACCTCCGAGCATTCGCGCAACCGTCGTTTCGGCAAGCTTCTGGCCGAAGGCGGCACGCTCGAGGAGTTCGCCGAGCAGACGCACATGGTCGCCGAAGGGGCGCTCGCGTGCAAGACGCTCAAGACCCTGGCCGACTGCTACGACGTGGAGCTTCCCATCACCGACGTCGTGCGCAGCATCGCCTGGGAGGGCGCCGACCCTCACGATGTGGCCAAGACCCTCACCAACCGTCCGCTCACCACCGAGTTCTACGGGCTCTAGCGCGTCAATCCACGCCGAGGCAACAAGGCGTTGACCGGGGGTTCACCGAACGCGCGAGCGTATTGTCGCACGGCCGCAGCGCGGGTACTCTAGTCCTTGCCAACCGAAAGGGCGGCTTTGACAATCTATCCGAGCGCCCGTCGTCTCGTCTCTCGTGTGAACCCCCCCCCTCTCTCTCACTCTCTCAAACCTTCGACGGGCCGTGAGCATGCGCACCTTCCCCCTTCTCCTCTGTGCGCACTGCATAGCCTCCCTCGGGTCCCCCCAACCCAAGGGAGGCTTTTTTACGCCCGCTCTTCGGCTTCCAAGTACTTCGACGCGTCCACGCCGAGCTTCGCCAGCTTCACGGCGCCGACCCATGGGGCGCCCGCGGAAGCGACGAGGCCCGGCTTGTAGGCGAGCATCGTCACGGTAGCATCGGCGGCGAACGTCGGCCGCGCCGCGGCTCCGGTTTGCGCCGAGAGGCCGCTGGGGACGTCTGCCGCCACGGCGAACGGGGCGTCCTTGGCCTTCGCAGGCAGCGAGCGCCGCGGCCGTTCGTGCTCGCCTCGCTCGTGCGTGCGCTTGCGATGCCGCCCGCGGCCCTTGCCGCGCTTCCCCTCGAAGCGCCGGCGGTTGGCGGCCCGTATCCACCCGGCGTACGGCTCGCGTACCTCGCCGCCGGAGAAACCGGTGCCCAGCAGCGCGTCCACCACGGCCTCGGCTTCGTCGACGGCATCGGCCAGCACGTCGGCGTCGGGCGCGATGAGCACGGACAGCGGAAGGCAGTCCTCGGCGGCTCGGGCGAACGTTTCCAGCGCCGTGGAACGCGCCGGTTCAGCATGCAGGCGCTCGGCCAGGTCGGGGGCGACCAGCGTCACGGGGTAGCCGGCCTCCGCCAGCACGCGGGCCGCCACCCACCCGTCGCCGCCGTTGTTGCCCGATCCCGAAAGCACCACGACCGGCGCCGGGTCGGGCACCCAGGCGCGCACCTCGTCGGCCACGGCACGCCCCGCCCGGTCCATGAGCTCGGCAAGGGGCGTGCCGTCCTCGGCCACGGCACGCTCGAGCGCGGCCACCTCGTCGACGTCGAGCACGCCGCGGCGCTCGCGCGCCAGCTCCACGCCGGCCTCCGTCATGACGCGCGTTCCCGACAGCACGCCGTTCAGCATGACGAACGGCCGCTTCCTCGCGCCGGCTCGCGCGGCGCGCACGGCCAGCGACACGGCCCAGGCCGTCATGAAGGCCGTCCACGCCCCCACGACGGCCGCCCGGTGCTCGGCGGCGAACGCCGCAAGGGCGTTCATCTCGCCGACCTGTGCCGCGTCGAGATCCAGCACGCCGAACAGCAGCGAGAACGGCGCCCAGCCGAACAACGCCAACAGCCCGTAACGTGCGAGGTACTGGTACCAGCGCGCCGGGGTCGCGTCCGTCCTCACGATGCGCAGCCTCAGCAGCTTCTGCGCCAGCGTCTGCCCGCGGGTGAGTGCGGGAACCAGCGCGAAGAACGCTGCGAACGATACCGCGTCCGCGACCTGCACCGCCGTGCCCCAGCTCGCGCCGGCGGCCTCGACGGCCGCGCGAGCGCCCAGCGCTTCGGTTGCGGCCGTCGCCGCCCCGGCCGCAGCCAGGGCGATCGCCAGATCGATGAAGAACGACAGCGCGCGCTTCGTCACGCTGGCGCGCATGCCCGCCTCGCGCGCCTCCTCGTTCACGAGCCGGATGTCGGGCAGCACGCGCATCGCGGGCCCAACCGTCCAGAATCCGATCATCGCTCCCAGCGTGTTCAGCATGAGGTCGTCGACGTCGAACAGGCGGTACGGATGCTCGTAGAGGCCCCAGAGCCCGGTGAGCTGGGTCGTCTCGAACGACAGCGTCACCAGAAAACCGATGGCGAGCGTCTGCCACCACGTGCGGCGGAAATAGTAGCGCAGGTACATGCCCAGCGGCACCAGCAGCAGCACGTTGAAGAACGCCTCGTAGACGTACGGGTCGCGCAGCGCGGCCAGCCAGGTGGACGGATCGCTCGGCGAGAACGTCGTTTCGGCCAGGAACCCGTGCACGAAGTTGAACGGCACGAGCTGCGGCGTCTGCGCGTAGGGCACGACGGCCGAGCGGTCTTCGGGCAACGGCAGCAGCACGAGGAAGTACGCGCATAAGAGGTAGAACGCGAACGAGTACACCACGAGCGTGCGCAGCCAGGGTATGGAGCCGAACCTGCGGTACTGGTAGATCATGTAGGGAAGGGTGATGAAGAAGGCGATCAGCGGAAACGAGAGCGCGGCGAACAGGATGTTGGAGACGTAGACGTTCATGCGGGCAAGCGCCTTTCGGGTATAGGTCGGGAAGCGGGAAGCGGGGGAGAGGTCAGCTGCCTTCGCCCGCGCTCGCGCGCTCCAAGGCCAGCAGCGCGCCGCGCAGCCGTGCGTTCGCGCCGAGGGGCGCGCCGCCCGCTCCCACGATGCGGTGATCGGGCACGAGCACCGCCAGCGGGTTCTTGTGCACGGCGTTGCCCACCGCGCGGTACGACGACGGCTTGTCCAGAAGGGCGGCGACGTCGGCGGTGGTGAGCGTCTCCCCGTAAGGGATGCGTTCCAGCTCGCGCCACACGGCCAGCTGGAACGGGGTGCCTGCGGGTGCCAAGGGCACGTCGAACGCGCGTCTTTTTCCGGCGAAGTACTCCAGCAGCTCGGTGGCCGTGCGGTTCGCCAGCTCGCTCGGGCGTCGCTCGCCCGGAAGCGGTGCGTCGCCGAAGACGACCCGGGTGACGCCGCGATCGCTCGTGGCGATGGTGACGAGGCCGTGCGGCGTCCGATATGCGTAATGCGTGCCAGCGCGTGCAGCCATGGAGCCTTCTTCCAGAGGGGAATCCCATTATAATGCAGCGCGCCGCATCGCGGGGAGGCGGTCGGCCCTCGCCGTCATCATGTTGTTTTCCTCCGGCGCTCGGGGCAGCGTCGCGGCGGGAGCAGACTTTGCGCTAGAATGGGCGCAACGACGATGAGGAAGGACACGAGCATGTTCGAACCGGTGAAAATAGCGCCATCCATTCTGTCGGCCGATTTCATGCATCTCGGTCGCGACATCGAGCTGATCGAGAAAGCGGGCGCAGGATACGTCCACGTCGACGTCATGGACGGCCATTTCGTGCCGAACCTCACGATGGGCGTGCCCGTCGTCAAGCAGCTGAAGAAGGCCACGAGCCTGCCGCTCGACGTGCATCTCATGATAGCGAACCCGCTGGAGCAGCTGCCTTGGTTCCTCGATGCAGGAGCGGACTCGGTGACCGTGCATGCCGAGGCGCTCGACGCCGACGGGCTGGCGCGCGCCGTCGCGGCCATTCATGCGGCGGGGGCGAAGGCGGCCGTCAGCGTCAAGCCCCGCACGGCGGTCGGCGCGCTGGCGCCGGTGCTTGCCGATCTGGACATGGTGCTGGTCATGAGCGTAGAGCCGGGATTCTCCGGGCAGAGCTACATCGAGGGCAGCGAGGCTAAGGTGACGCGCATCACCGAGATGGCGCGTGCGGTGGGCGCCTCTCCGCTCATCCAGGTGGACGGCGGCATCGGGGAGGTCACGGCTCCTATCGTGGCCGCAGCCGGAGCCGACGTGCTCGTGTGCGGAAACGCCGTTTTCGCGGCCGAGGATCCTGCCGCCGCGCTCGCGGCGGTGCAGGCGGCGGCCGAGGAGGCGCGCCTGGCGGCGCTGGCCGTGTCGAAGGAGGCGTAAGCGCAATGGCGTCCGTGCCGAACGACTACGTGTACCTCGACTACGCCGCGACGGCGCCCTTATGCGAGGAGGCCGCCGAGGCCATGGCCCCTTATCAGGTGCCCGGCCGCGCGAACCTCGCGGTCGGCGGCAACGCGAATTCGCTCCACGGGCCCGGCCGTGCCGCGTTCGCCGCGCTCGAGGAAGCGCGCCGATCCATCGCGCGCGACCTCGGCGCGCGTCGTCCCGACGAGATCGTGTTCACCAGCGGCGCCACCGAGGCCGACGACGCGGCCCTGCTGGGCATCGCGCAGGCCGCCGCGGACGAGCGCCGTCGGCGCGGAGCAGGGGATTTCGTCCCGCACGTCGTGGTCACCGCGGTCGAGCACGACGCTGTGCTGGCGCCCGCGAAGCGTCTGGAATCGCAGGGTTTCCGCGTCACGCGGCTCGCCCCGAACCGTCAGGGCTTCATCGAGGAGCGCGCGTTGGAGGCGGCGCTCGACGCCGATACGGTGCTCGTGTCGGTGCAGGCCGCCAACAGCGAAGTCGGCAGCATCCAGCCCATCGCCGATCTCGCCCGTGTCGCGCACGATCATGCCGCGCTGTTCCACACCGATGCCGTGCAGGCGCTGGGGAAAGCTCGCGTGAACCTGCAGGAGCTCGACGTGGACGCCGCGTCCTTCTCGGCTCATAAGGTGGGCGGCCCCAAAGGCGCCGGCGCGCTGTATCTGCGCGCCCGCACGCCGTTTCATGCCTACGCTATTGGCGGCGGCCAGGAAGGAGGCCGGCGCAGCGGCACGCAGAACGTGGCCGGCATCGTCGGGTTCGCGGCAGCCGTGCATGCGGCGACCGCGATGCAGGAGGCGGAGGCGGCTCGCCTGCGGGTTCTGCGCGACAGGCTGTACGAGCGGCTGGGCGCCATCGACGCGGTGGAGGCCACCGTGGACGTTGCGCCGGGCAGCGAGGATTTCCTTCCGAACATCGTGCATGTGCTGGTGGACGGTTTGGAAAGCGAAACGCTCATCCTTCGCTTCGACATGCAGGGCTTCGGCGTGTCGGGCGGGTCTGCCTGCTCGTCGCACTCGCTGGAACCCAGCCACGTGCTGCGTTCCCTCGGCATCGACGCCGACCGCGCGCACGGCGCCCTGCGCATCTCGATGGGGCGCTACACCGACGAAGCCGATGTCGAAGCCTTCGCGGTCGCCATGGAGAAGAGCCTGAACTGGAACTGAGGATCGAGGACGCGCGAGCTTGGTCGCGTCGATGAGCGTCGAGGAGCGCTGAGCCTATGGAATTGATCACCACGCACACCCACACCTGCTTCACCAACCACGGTGAGGGCACGGTGGAAGAGCTCGTGTCCGCCGCCGTCGCGGCGGGCGTCTCCACCATCGCGGTCACCGAGCACTATCCGATGACCGCGACGTTCGACCCCGACCGCTACCTGTCGATGCCGGCCGAGCGGATGGGGGAGTACCTGGCCGCCGTCGAGGCCGCGCGCGAGGCGCATCCCGAGATCGAGGTGCTGGTCGGCTGCGAGATGGACTGGCTGGGAGACGACGAGGACCGCGTCATCACGGCGGAGGACGTCGCGCCGTTCCAGCTGATCTTGGGCTCGGTGCATCTCGTCGACCGCTGGCCTTTCGACGACCCCGCCCAGCGCGGCCGCTGGGACGAGGTGGGCGCCGATCTTATCTGGCGGCGCTACTTCGAAGTGTGGTGCGAGGCCGTGTCCTCCGACGCGCCCTTCCACGTGATGTCGCATCCCGATCTGGCGAAGAAGTTCGGGTTCTACCCCAGCTTCGACCCGCAGCCGTTGTACGAGCAGGCTGCCGAGGCGTGCGCCGCGGCCGGACGCATGGTGGAGGTGAACACGTCGGGATCCTACTACGCCTGCAAGGAGATGTTCCCCGCGCCGGCGCTGCTGGCCGCGTTCTGCCGCGCCGGCGTGCCCTGCACGGTGGGCACCGACGCGCACGTGCCCGCCAACGTCGCGCGCGACATCGAGAAAGCCTATCGCCTTATGTACGAGGCGGGTTATAGAACGGTAACGGTCCCGACAGCCGACGGCGACCGTCGGGCCATCGCTATCGAGTAACGTGGGATCGAAAGTCTAGTTCGAACACGAGCGAAGGAGCCGCGCCATGGTTGCAGCGAAGAAGAACCAGAAGGATTCCAAGGGTCGGGAAGGTTTGGCGCGCCGTGCGTCGGGGTTGCTTTCCAAGCCTGTCACGGCGGTCACCACCGGCGCGCTCGAGCGCGCGCTGCTGGCCGAGTTTCCGGCTGCCGACGCCGAGCCGTGGGATCGCACCGGCATGTCGGTGGGCGATCCGGCGCGCCTGATCACGGGTGTGGCCGTCGCGCTCGACCCGACGGTCGAAGCTATCGAGGCGGCTGCGAACATGGGTGCGAACGTGCTGGTCACTCATCATCCGGCGTTCCTCGCGCCGCCCGCCTCCTTCATGCCGGCCTCCTCGGTGGCGGCCAATCCGGGCGCGGGCGTGTGGCGCGCGGTCGAGCGCGGCGTATCCATCCTGTCGTACCATACGGCGCTCGACGTGAGCGTGCGGGCGCAACGCGTGCTGCCCGGCATGCTGAGCCTGACGTTTCAGCAGGTGCTCGATCCCATTCCCGGGTCGCGCGAGAAGGGCTACGGTCAGCTGTGCACCCTCGGCGAGGACGACGGGCTCACGCTGGGACAGCTGGCCGCGCGCTGCACCTCGGTGTTCGGCCGGGCGCCGCGCGTATGGGGCGACTTCCCTCGCGAGCTCGACCGCGTGGTCACCTGCACGGGGTCGGCCGGCGATCTGGGCCGCGCGTGTCTGCGGGCGCAGGTGGACTGCCTCGTGTGCGGCGAGATCAAGTACCATGATGCGCTCGAGCTCTCCCAGGCGGGCTTGGCCGTCGTCGATCTCGGTCATGACACCAGCGAGCTGCCGCTCGCAGCCGTGCTGGCTGCTGCGGTGGAAAACGCAGGAATTCCCGGTGATCTGGTGACGGTGCTCGATCAGGGAGATAACTGGTCGTACCCTGAAACGGTACGGGTATAATGCTAAGGAGCGTCGCAGCGGCGGCGCTCCGTTCGAACAAAGGATGCGCATGCACGTAGACACCGACGATCTTGCCACGCTGCTGAAGATGCAGCATCTCGACCTGGAAGCCATGCGCGACAAGAAGAAGCTCGAAGAGCTTCCCCAGCGCGCCGTCATCCTGGAAGCGCGCTCGAAGAAGAAGGCGATCGAGCAGAAGCGAGCCCAGCTCGACGCGCTCCATGCGAAAGCCGACGCGCAGCTTTCGCGTATCGACGACGAGGATCGCTCGCTTTCCGAGAAGCAGCGTCAGGTGCAGAGCGAGATCGACGCGGTGCGCGGCGACTACCGCGGCGTGGAGGCGCGCACGAAGGAGCTCAACGGCTTCGCGAAGCGCCGCAACACGCTGGAAGCCGACCTGACCGCCGTCGGCGACGAGCTGGCGAAGATCGAAGGCGTGCAGGCGCAGGTGGCATCGGCGTTAGAGAGCTTGGAGCGCCAGGAGGCCGAGGCCACGGCGGCGTTCGTGAAGGAAGGCGGCGCGCTCAAAGACGCGCTCGCGCGCATCGAGGCCGAACGAGCGATGCTGGCGTCCTCGTTGCCCGCCGACCTGCTTGACGCCTATAAGAAAACGGCCGCGCGCACGGGCGGCGTGGCCGTGGGACGCTTGCAAGGCTCGAATTGCGGCGTGTGCCGCATGGCCATCGAGGGCGGCCGCCTCATCGACATGAAGGGCCAGGGCAACGTGGCTCCGTGCCCTCAGTGCGGAAGGCTGCTCATCCTGGAGTAGGGGATACGGCGCGGGCCCTGCTCGCGCCCATCGAGAGAACGACAAAAAGCCCGCGCGAGCGGGCTTTTCAATGTCGGCTTGTTGGCCGGCCTCATCGGCCGGCGGACGTGCTATGCGCGCTCGACCTTGCCGGCCTTCATGCACTTCGTGCAGACGTTGGCCTTGCGGACGTGACCCTCTTTGTCCTTGATGGTCACGCGCTGAATGTTCGGACGGAACCAGCGGTTCGTCACGCGGTGCGAGTGGCTGACGTTGCGTCCTGCGCTCGGCGCCTTACCGCAAACTTCACAAATCTTCGACATCGTTCATCACTCCATGTACGTTGGGTACTCATCGGCAAAAACCGTTGATGACAAAAAAGCCCTCACACTATAGCACATAAACGAAAAGGGTTACAAGAATTTTTCGTGTAGTATACTTTCGCCTGCTACCAGGCGCGCCGCACAGCGGCAAGCCCTTGCGCTATACTGCGTTAGCAGGTTTTTTGTCGTGCGCGGCACCCCCGCGCCGTGAAAGGAATGCCATGAACGATACGATAGCGGGCAACCTCCACGTTGCCAATGACGTACTGGCCGACATGGTCGGCAATGCAGCGCTCGAGTGCTACGGCGTCGTGGGCATGGCCGCCCCGAACGCCGCCGACGGCATCGCGAAGATCCTCCCCGCGTCCCGCCTGCGCCGCGGCGTGGTGGTCACCACTACGGAGGTCGGCGTGCACGTGGAGCTGTACGTCGTCATCGAGTACGGCACGAACATCAACACGGTGTCGCAGAACCTCGTCGACCAAGTGACGTTCGCGTTGAGCGAGTACGCTCGCGTTCCGCTCGACGGCGTCGAGGTGCACGTGCAGGGCGTGAAGGTGCGCAAGTAGCGCGTCCTCCCTGCCATGATGAGCCGCTGCCCGCCCGGAGAGAGGGGCGAAGGCGCTCTGCGGCATAACGTTTAAGGAGAATAGATCAGCATGCCAGAACCCTATACCGCGAACGACCTGCTCAACGCCATCGCCGTCGCGAGCAAGACCCTGAGCGAGCGCAAGGACGAGATCAACCGTCTGAACGTGTTCCCGGTGCCCGACGGCGACACGGGCACGAACATGTCGCTGACGCTGGAGACGGTCGTCGAGAACCTGGCCAACCTGCCCATCGGGGCGGCCGGCGCGGAAATTCGCAAGGCGATCACGACCGGCGCGCTCATGGGCGCACGCGGAAACTCCGGTGTCATTACCTCGCAAATTTTGCGCGGCCTGTGCGAGGGCAGCGTAGGCCATGACGAGCTGAACGCCGACAGCATCGACGCGGCGTTCGCGAAATCGCAGGAAGTGGCGTTCCAGGCCGTCCGCAAGCCGGTCGAGGGCACCATCCTCACCGTGCTGCGCGACAGCGCCGCCGCCGCGAAGCACGCCCGTAAGAAGAAGATGGGCTGCGACGAGGCGCTGGCCTACGTGGTGGAGGAGGCCTACGCCTCCGTGCAGCGCACGCCCGACCTGCTGCCCGTGCTCAAGGAGAACGGCGTGGTGGACGCGGGCGGCTTCGGCCTGGCCATCTTCTTCGACGCGTTCGTCTCAGCGCTGCTGGGCAAGGAAGGCCCCATGGTGGACGAGCTGGCGTTCGCGCGCGGCACGGCGCCGAAGGTGGAGATCGAGCAGATCAACGACTGGGAGGGGTCGGCGTACCGCTACTGCACCGAGTTCCTCGTGCATTCCGACACGGTGGACGTGGACGCGGCCAAGGACTTCCTGCCCACGATGGGCGACTGCGACCTCATGGTGGGCATGCACCCCAACTTCAAGGTGCACGTGCACTCGAACCGCCCCGACCAGGTGCTGGGCTGGTTCCTCACGCACGATGCGCAGATCTCCGAGGTGCACATCCACAACATGCAGCAGCAGAGCGCCGCGCGCACCGACGCGCTGGCCGCCGAGCAGGGGGAGGCGCCCAAGCCGCTCGGATTCGTGGCCGTGGCCGCGGGCGAGGGCAACGCGAAGATCCTCAAGAGCCTGGGCGTGGACGTGGTGGTGTCCGGCGGGCAGACCATGAACCCGTCCACGAAGGACCTGCTTGATGCGGCGGGTCAGGTGAACGCCGACGCCGTCATCATCCTGCCCAACAACAAGAACATCATCATGGCCGCCCAGAGCGCCTGCGAGCTGGCCGAGACGCCGTGCGCCGTGGTTCCCACGAGAAGCGTGCCCGAGGCGTTCGCCGCCCTGTTCGGTTTCGACGAGGGCGCCAGCCTCGAAGAGAACGTCGAGTCGATGACCGAGGCCTACGCCGACGTGAAGACCGGCGAGGTGACCGTGGCAATCAAGGATTCCAAGGACGCGCACGACAACCCCATCAAGGAGGGCGACGTCATCGGCATCGCCGACGGGGCCATCGAGGCCGTGGGCTCCACGACCGAGGACGTGGTCATGGCGCTGCTCGGCACGATGGAGGCCGAAGACGCCGACACGCTCACCATCCTGGCGGGCGAGGATATGGGGGATGACGCCTTCGACGCGCTGATCGCGCGCATCGAGGATGCCTACGACGACCTCGAGATCGACGCCCACCGCGGCGACCAGCCCTTGTACCCGGTGGTCATGTCCGTTGAATAACGACCGGCCCGACAGACTTGCAGCAACGCTCGCGCTCGACGAATCGGTCGGGCGCGTTCGTTTGGTGAGCCCGGCGCGCGCTCGCGCGCTCGACGGGCTCGGCATCCGCACGGTGCGCGACCTGGCCACGCACTTCCCGCGGCGCTACATCGACCTCTCGCGCAAGGCAACCGTGGCCGCTGGGGTCATCGGCGAGCAGTGCACCGTCGAAGGCGCGGTGCACGAGATCAAGCTCAAGAAGCCCAAGCCGCGCCTCACGCTCGTTGAGCTGTCGCTCGTGGACGGCACGGGCGTGCTCATGGTGACGTGCTTTCGTCAGCCATGGCTCATGGACCAGGTGAAGCCCGGCATGCGCATCGCGGTGGCGGGCAAGCTGGAATTCAACTACGGCTTCAAGCGCATGACGAACCCGTATCTGGAAGTCCTCGACGGCGAAGGGGCGGCCGAGGGCATGATCATCCCCGTGCATCCCGCTTGCGAGAAGATATCCGCTGCGTGGATGCGACGGCTCGTGGGAAACGCGTTGGAGGCCGTATGCGGGCTGCATGATCCGCTGCCGCTCGAGCTGCGTGCGAAGTACCGCCTGATGAGCCGCGGCGCGGCGCTGTCGTGCATCCACTTCCCGCATGCGATGGACGAAGTGGCCGAGGCGCGCCGCCGCCTCGTGTACGAGGAGCTGCTGCTGCTCGAGCTGATGCTCATGCGCGAGTCGCGCGAGCGCACGGACGGGTGCGAACCGGTCGTCCACGCGGTGGACGGGCCGCGCATGGCGGCGCTCGCCGAGGCGGTGCCCTTCCGGCTTACCGACGAGCAGGAGGAGGCCAAGCGCGACATCCTCGCCGCCCTCGCTGCGCCGCAAACGGCGAACCACCTGCTGCTGGGCGACGTGGGCACCGGCAAGACCGTCGTCGCCGCCTTCGCGCTCGCGGCGGCCGCGGACACGGGTGCGCAGGCTCTGCTCATGGCTCCCACCGAGGTGCTCGCGCGCCAGCACGGCAAGAGTCTGGGGCCGCTGTTCGATGCCGCCGGCATCTCCTGGGCGGTGCTGACCGGCTCCACGCCCTCGGCCGAACGCGAGGCCGTCCTCGCGCGCGTGGCGGAGGGCTCGGTGGACGTGCTCATCGGCACGCACGCGCTGCTCGAGGACGATGTGGCGCCCAGGCGGCTCAGCCTCGTGGTCATCGACGAGCAGCAGCGCTTCGGCGTGGAGCAGCGCGCCAAGCTGCTGGCGAAGGGCGATGCGCCCGACGCGCTGTACCTCACGGCCACGCCCATCCCGCGCTCGCTGGCGCTGGCGCTGTTCGGCAACCTGACCTTGTCCTACCTCAAGCACCGACCGCACGACGCGGCGCAGCGCGCCACGTTCGTGCATCAGAAGGCCGACCGCGGCCATGCCTACGACGCCGCCCGCGCGGCGCTCGCGCGCGGCGAGCAGGTGTACGTGGTGTGCCCCCTCATCGGCCAGGATAGCGGCGAGCGCGACGCGAAGGCGGCGGACGGCGGAAGCGGCGGACGGCGGCGCGAGGCGGACGAGGAGGCCTACGAGTACGCCGCCATCAGCATCGAGACCGATGACGACCTGGAGGGCGACGACGTGGCGGCCGCCGCGAAAGAGGCGTCCTACTTGCAGGGAACCGTGTTCGCCGATTATCGGGTCGAGCTTTTGCACGGGCGCATGCCCGCTTCCGAGAAGCAGGCCGTCATGCAGCGCTTCCGCGACAACGAGACGCAAGTGCTCGTGGCCACGACGGTTATCGAGGTGGGTGTGGACGTGCCCAACGCCACGGTCATGATCGTTGAAGACGCCGACCGCTTCGGATTGTCGCAGCTGCACCAGCTGCGCGGCCGCGTCGGCCGCGGCGAGAAAGCCGCCGAGGTGCATCTCGTGTCGGCCTCGAAGTCCGACGCCGCCCTTACGCGCCTGTCCGCGATGGTCGACACCGACGACGGCTTCGAGCTGGCCAGCTACGACTTGTCGCTGCGCCGCGAGGGCGATATCCTGGGCAACCGGCAGCACGGCGCGTCGGGCCTCAAGCTGGTGAACGTCATGCGCGACGGCGCGGTGATCGAGGCCGCGCACGCCGACGCGGCGGCCATCCTGGAAGAGGATCCGAACCTGGAACTGCCCGCGCACCGCGCGCTTGCGCGCGAGGTGCGCATCGTGTACGCCAACGACCACGTGGCGCAAGGAGGCTGATACGCAATGAGGATCATCGCAGGCGAGTTTCGCGGGCGCACGCTCAAGGCGCCGAAGGGGGAGGGCACCCGCCCCACCACCGACCGCGTGCGCGAGGCCATGATGAGCACGGTGCACAGCGCGCGCGGCGGATTCGACGACGCGGTGGTGCTCGACGCGTTCGCAGGGTCGGGCGCGCTCGGCCTGGAGGCGCTCAGCCGCGGGGCGCGCAGCGTCCAGTTCTGCGAGCGCGGGGGCGAGGCGCTGCGGGCGCTCAACGCGAACGTGAGGCTGCTCGGGCTCGACGCGCGCCGCGCGCGCGTGCGCAAGGGCGACGTGCTGAAGGACGTGCCCTACGCGCGTCCACCGTTCGACCTCGTGTTCCTCGACCCGCCGTACGCATGCGCCGCCGCCGAGGTGCTCGGGCTCGTCGTCGCGTTGCGCACGCGCGCGGCGCTGTCCGACGATGCCATCGTGGTGTACGAGCATGCCTCGGCGGCGAACGACGAGGTGGAGGAAGCGGCAAAAGCGCGCGATTTGTCTATTGCGCAGCGCAAGAAGTACGGGGATACTGTCGTGGACGTGCTGCGCGCTACAGCGCTGCACGATGCGATCGACTGAAACCAAGAAGGAACGGAAAGCCTTACATGAAACGTGCACTGACGCCCGGAACGTTCGATCCTATCACGAGCGGACACCTCGATGTCATCACCCGAGCAGCGCAGCTGGTGGACGAGGTCGTCGTCGCCGTGGCGGCCTCGCCGAAGAAGAAGCCCCTGTTCTCCCTCGAAGAACGTGCCGAGCTGGTACGTCGGGCGACGAGCCATCTGCCCAACGTCCGCGTCGAACCGTTCGACGAGCTGCTCGTCGACCTTGCGGCGAAGCTCGACGCCACCGTGGTCATCAAGGGCCTGCGCGCAATCACCGACTTCGAGTACGAGTTTCAAATGACCGCGCTCAACTACCAGCTGAACCAGGAGCTGGAGACGTTGTTCATCATGTCGCCGCCGCAGTACATGTATCTGTCGTCGTCTATCGTGCGCGAGATCGCGAGCCTGCACGGCGACGTGGCGCAGTTCGTTCCCGCATGCGTGAACGAGGCGTTGCTGAAGAAGTTCGGCGACGCGTAGAAACTGCCCGTTAGCAGGTCACGGTTTCGCGTCGGCGCGGTTCCGACCGGGTAAAATGTGCGCGCTTTGTGCATTGGAGGTTGGCTTTCCCAACAGACATGCTAGAATATTGCGACGCATGCACGCGAGGATACCCGTGCGCGCCAACGCAGATGAAACGCAGCACGCCTGGGTGGAAGGACAATCATGGACGAAACAGGAGTCTTGGGGCTGTTGGAAGAGCTCTCGATTCTGCTTGAGGACTCTAAGCCGGTTTTCGGCAAGGGCAACATGCGCCAGGTCGACATCGCCGCGGCGTTCGAGATCATGGATGAGATCCGCGACACGTTCCCCAGCGAGTTCGCTCAGGCCCGTCAGATCGTTCGCGAGCGCCAGAGCTTGCTCGACGATGCCGAGGCCGAGGCCAACCGCATGATCGAGGATGCACGCAGCCAGGCCATGACCATCGCCAGCGAGCAGGAGATCGTCCGCATCTCCCAGCAGCAGGCCGACCAGGTGCTCTCCGACGCCCGCGAGCTGGAGCGCCAGACCCGTGCCGGCGCCGAGGACTACGCCGACGAGGTGTTCGGCCATGTCGAGCAGAGCCTCGATACGCTGCTCAACAACGTGCGGCGCTGCCGTGATCGCTTGAACGCCAATTCTTTGGCCTCGGGGCGCTAAATGGACGCGCTCCGCATCCAGGTACCCCACGAGCTCTTCGCTCCGGCGGAGAGTTCTCATTTTGAAGGCTCGATCGCCATCCCCGTTATGAAGGCCGGCCCGGATCTGTACGATTTCGCGGGGCCGCTTGCCTGGCAAGCGGACATCTCCAACACCGGCGACGCGCTCCTGGTCACCGGCACGGTTGAAGGCGAGGCCAAAACGGCTTGCGCGCGCTGCCTCGACGAGGTTTCGTTCCCGGTGACGGGCGAGATCGAAGGCTATTTTCTGCTCGACGAGACGAAGGCTGCGCCCGAGGATATGGACGAGGACGAGTTCGACGTGCTGCCCGCCGACAAAGTCATTGACCTGGAACCGCTCATCACCGCGGCGCTGCTGCTGGAGTTTCCTCTGATCCCGTTGTGCGACGAGGAGTGCAAGGGCCTCTGCCCCCAGTGCGGCGCGAACCTGAACGAGGGTCCCTGCGGCTGCGAGCCCGCCGCAGACGACGATGACGATACGCCGCCGAACCCCTTCGCCGCGCTCAAGGACTTTCCCTTCGACGAGCCGCAGAACTAGCTTCGCACGACCGAACGCCCGCCCTTCACGGCGGGCGTTCTTTTTTTCTCTCCTTGACAACCCGTCGTGCGCTCTCTAGAATGCTAGTTAGTTACTCAAGTAACTAACTAGCAGAGAGGAGGCGCGCCGCATGAACATCGACCCGGGAAGCGACGTCCCCTTGTTCGTCCAGATCGCCGAGGGTATCGAGGAGGATATCTTCACCGGCTCGTACGCCGAGGGAGACCGCATCCCGTCGACCAACGAGCTGTCCGCGCTTTTGGGCATCAATCCGCACACCGTCCTCAAAGGCATGAACATCCTCGTGGACGAGGGCATCATCTACAAGAGAAGGGGGATGGGCATGTACGTGCAGACGGGAGCCGGCGAGAAGGTGCGCGCCAAGCGCCGAAACGCGTTCGACGAGCGGTTCGTGCAAGCGCTTGTCGCCGAGGCGAAGAAGCTCGGCCTGACGAAACAGCAGGTCGTCGACCTGGTGGAGAAAGGATACGACCATGCGTGAGATACGCGTCGACCATGTGTCGAAGTCGTTCGGCAAGGCGAAGGCGCTCGACGACGTGTCGCTGTCCTTCGAGCACGGGAAGATCCATGCGCTGCTCGGACGCAACGGGGCGGGAAAGTCGACGCTGCTCGGCCTCATCGCGAACCGCCTGGTTCCCACGAGCGGCCGCATCTTCGTGGACGGCGAGCCCGCCGCCGACAACGCGCGAGCCTTGGCCAAGCTGTACTGCATGAACGACAAGAAGATGTATCCCGAGAACCTGCGCCTCGACAACCTGTTCAAGGAGATGGGGCGCTTCTACGAGGGATTCGACCGGACGGCCGCTGCGGGCTTTGCCGAGGCGTTCGGGCTGGACCTGCGCAAGAAGATCGGATCGCTGTCTACGGGCTACCGCTCCATCTACCAGCTGGTCGTCGGGCTGTCGCTGGACGTGGACTACCTGCTGCTCGACGAGCCGGTGCTGGGCTTGGACGCCAATCATCGCGAGCTGTTCTACAAGCTGCTGCTGGACGATTACCTGGAGAAGCAGCGCACGGTGATCATCGCCACGCACCTCATCGAGGAGGTGGCGAACCTCGTGGAGCAGGTGACCATCGTCGACCGCGGACGGGTGCTGCTGGCCTCGTCGGCCGAGGAGCTGCGCGCGAGCGGCTACAGCGTGTCGGGGCGCACGGCGGACGTGGCCGCCTACTGCGCGGGGATGGAGGTGCTCGACGTGGAGGAGCTGGGCGGCTTGAGCGTGGCGTACGTGCAGGGCAAGCCCGACGCGGCGCGCCTGAACGAGCGGCTGGACGTCGCGCCGCTCAACCTGCAGAAGCTGTTCGTGAAACTGACCGAGAAGGAGGAAGCGCGATGAGGAAGTTCAAGGCGATCGTCCGCTATCAGATGGCCGACATCCTGTTCTCGATGAGCGTGTTCTTCATCGTGTTCGCGGTCTGCTTCGGGCTCGGGTGGGCGATCATCGCATTCGCCGGCGAAGGGGGCACGCCGTTCAAGGGCATGTACCTGTGGATGTGCGTGTTTCTGGGTCTGTGCGGCGGCATATCGTATTCCATCGACTTCAAGTTCGCGCTGCAATGCGGCGTGACCCGCGCCCAGGCGTATCTGAGCACCGCGCTGTCGTTCGGCGTGGTGGCGCTCGTCTTCGCCCTGGTCGACCAGCTGCTTTTGGCGGTGCTGCCCCTGTGGGGCGAGCAGTCGATAGTCGCGCTGTACGGCGAGGGCTACGGGCCGGGGCTTCTCGGCTTCGCCTGGACGCTCGCGTTCAACCTGGCCATCGTGTTTCTGTCCTACGCGCTGGTGGTGCTGCACGGACGCGTGGGGAAGGCTCCGTTCTTGCTGGGGCTTCTGGCGTTCGGCCTCCTGGCGTTCGTGCTGGTGCCCACCGTCTTCCAGGTGGTGCCGGGCGCGGCCGACGCTGCAGGGGCGGCTCTTCTCCCTGCGCTCGGGTTCACGGCCCACGGGATCGATTTGGCGAACCCCATCGCGCTGTTCGCCGTCGTCGCCGCGCTGTCGGCGACGGCCGCCTACCTGCTGACGCGCCGCGCGGAAGTGCGCTGACGCCTGCGTCCGACGCTCCCGATAACGCATCTTCGCTCCGAAAACACGCTCCAGACGCTGAGGCGTGTTTTTCGGGCGAAGATGCGCTTCCCGACCCGCCGCGGCGCGCCGGCAACGCAGCGGCTAACGGAGCGCGACGGTGCGGCAACCTCCTCCCGCCGCGCCCGTCCTTCCACACGACGGCTCCGTACCATGGAGCGGATGTGCAAGCATTCGGAGCATGACGGGAGGCGAGGCGCGCGTGGATGCACGCAACGATCGGCGGGAGGGACCTTCGCGCGACGGCCGTACGGCCCTCGGGCGGCTCTCGCGGCGCGCGTCGTTCGTCCTCGTTGCGGGCGCAGCGGGCGCCCCTCGTCCATCGTGCTCACTCTGTCCACGGGGTTCGCGCAAAGCCTTCCGGCCCGTTTTCCCTGGCTGCTGCTGGCGCTGCCGGTCCTCGGCGCGCTGTCCGTGGGGCTGTATCGTCTGCTGCGCCTGCCCGCGGCCCTGACCACCGAAGGCGTCGTCGACGAGCTGCGCGCGGGCCGTCGCGTCCCGGGAAGCCTTACGGTCGGGATACTGGGCGGCAGCTGCCTTACGCTGCTGGGCGGCGGCTCGGTCGGCATGGAGGCGGGCGCGCTGCAGATGGGCGCGTCGACGGGCTCCGTGCTGGGCCGCGCGTTCAAGCTGCCGCCCGCGCGCGGCCGCGACGGCGCTTCCGACGGCTATCCGGGCGCCATCGGCATGGCCGCGGCGTTCAGCGCCCTGTTCTTCGCCCCGTTGGGGTCGTGCATGTTCGTGCTGGAGCTCGTGCGCTTCGACCGCGCGGTGCTGCGGCATGCGCCCGCCATGCTGGCAGCCGCCCTCGTCGCCTACGCCATCGCCCGCGCCGTCGGCATCGGCGACCATATCCCGCGGGTGGCGCTGCCCGGCCTTTCGTGGGCCGTCGCCGCGCACTGCCTGCTGGTGGGCCTGTGCTGCGCCGTGGGCGGCGCGCTGTTCGCCGCCTGTCTGCGCGCGCTGCGCCGCGCGTGGCGCCGCCGGGCAAAGGCTCGTCCGTTCGCGCTGGTGGCCGTGGGCGGCCTTGCGTTCGCGGGTATCGTGCTGGCATGCGGCTGGCAGGCGTTCCAGGGCACGGGCATGGGCCTTCTGCGCGGGGCGCTTGCGGGAAGCGCCGCTCCGGCCGACTTCGCCGTGAAGGCGGGGCTCACCGTGCTCGTGCTCGGCTTCGGCTTCAAGGGCGGCGAGATCATGCCCATGTTCTCCATCGGAGCGCTGCTGGGCTGCTCGCTGGGGCTGGCCACGGGCGCGCCGGCGGGATTCTCGGCCGCGCTCGGCATGGCGGCGTTCTTCGCGGCCGCCGGCCGCTGCCCGCTGACGGCGCTGCTCATGGGCGCCGAGATATTCGGCTGGGCGTCGCTTCCGTTTCTGCTGATAGCGGTGGCTGCGGCGTACGCCGGCAGCTACGACGTGGGCGTGTTCGGCCGCGGCGCGGCAAGCGAGCTCGCGCGCGTGCGCCGGCGTGCGCGGCGCGACGAGCCGTCGCTCGAGGAGGATCGATGAGGATGCGCGAGAACGAGCGGCAACCGCGGCGCCGCGTTTACGCGAAGCCCGTGAAGCGCCGGGCCCCGCGCCGATTCGAGGCGCTCGGGGCTCGAAGGAGCGGTACAATGTGGGGCATGGAAACCCTGAAAAAGCTCAAGCAGAAGGCGGGCTCGCGCGAAACCGAGCCGTCCGCCGGCGCGGCGCCTGCGCAAGGCGCCGCGTCCTCGACCGCCCCGGACGCGAGCCCGGTCTCGGCGCGTCAGGTGCTCGCGAAGTTCGCGAGCTATTATAGACCCTATACCTTCCTGTTCGTGTTCGATCTCGTGTGCGCGACGGTGCTGGCCTGCGTCGACTTGGCGTTCCCCCAGTTCCTGAGCTTCTTCACGAAGGACTTCTTCCAAAGTTCGCCTGAGGCTATCATCGGCTCGCTTTGGTGGATCGCGCTCTTGTTCGTCGTGCTGTACGGCGTGCGCACGGCCTGCCAGTACTTCATCACCAGCTGGGGTCACATCATGGGCGCGCGCATGGAGGCCGACATGCGTATGGACCTGTTCAAGCAGTACCAGCGCCTGAGCTTCTCCTATTACGATCGCAACAACACCGGCGAGATGATGAGCAAGCTGGTCACCGACCTGTTCGACATCTCGGAGCTGGCCCATCACGGGCCGGAGAACCTGTTCATCTGCATCCTCAAGATCGTGGGCTCGTTCGCGCTGCTGTTCCTGATCAACGTGCCGCTGACCGCCATCATGCTGGTGGCGACGCTGCTTCTGGCCGCGTACTCGTTCTGGCGCAACTACCAGAAGCGCGTCATCTTCACCGAGAACCGCAAGAAGATGGCCGACATCAACGCGCGCCTGCAGGACTCGCTCGGCGGCATCCGCGTGGTGAAGTCGTTCGGCAACGAGCCGGTGGAGATCAAGAAGTTCGACCGCACGAACGCCCGCTTCGTGGCCACGAAGGAGAGCTCGTACAGGTTCATGGGGTCGTTTCATGCGGTGAACTCGCTGTTCATCGGCGTGCTGTACACGGTTACCATCGTGGGCGGCGGCTACTTCGTGGCCACGGGCGGCCTTGCGGTGTCGGATCTGGCCATCTACGCGCTGTACATCGGCATCTTCATCTCGCCCATCGAGCAGCTCATCAACTTCGTCGAGACGTTCCAGAAGGGCTACGCCGGGTTCCGCCGCTTCATGGAGGTGCTGGCCGTGCGACCCGACATCGCCGACGCGCCCGACGCGGTGGACCTGGGCGCCGCCGAGCGCGCCCGCTGCGGCGGCCCGGATGGGCACGTGGCCGGCGAGGTGCGCTACCGCGACGTGCATTTCAGCTACGACGGCGTCCACGAGGTGCTGCGCGGGCTGGACCTGGCCATCCCGGCGGGCGCGACGGTGGCGCTCGTGGGGCCGTCGGGAGGCGGCAAGACCACCACGTGCTCGCTCTTGCCCCGCTTCTACGATCCGGAGCGCGGCTCGGTGGAGATCGACGGCATCGATATCCGCGCCGTCACCGTGGAGTCGCTGCGCGACGCCATCGGCATCGTGCAGCAGGACGTGTACCTGTTCGACGGCACCATCCGCGACAACATCGCCTACGGGCGCCCCGACGCCACGACGGCCGAGATCGTGGAGGCGGCGAAGCGCGCCAACATCGACGCATTCGTGCGCGGGCTGTCCGACGGCTACGACACCTACGTGGGCGAGCGCGGGGCTCGCCTGTCCGGCGGGCAGAAGCAGCGCATCGCCATCGCGCGCGTGTTCCTGAAGGACCCGCGCATCCTCATCCTCGACGAGGCCACGAGCGCGCTGGACAACGAGAGCGAGCGGGCCATCCAGAAGTCGCTCGAGGAGCTGTCCGCCGGGCGCACGACGCTCGTCATCGCGCACCGCCTGTCCACCATACGCGGCGCCGACCTCATCGCGGTGGTGGAGGACGGGCGCGTGGCCGAGCGCGGCACGCACGAGCAACTGTTGGCCCTCGGCGGCACCTACGCCCACTATTATGAAATGCAGTTCGGCCCGGTGGAGCAGGGCGCGGTTTTGTGAAACCTGGGTGCGGATTGGATTTTGCGGGTGATCGGGGCTTGCGGCGCGGGTTCTCGTTTGGTACTATACCGTTTCGCGTGTTTACTTAAGCGAGAACGAGCGATCGTGATCGCTCGGCTTAAAGAAGGAGATAGAGAATCATGGCAGTACCTAAGCGCAAAATGGGCCGTGCCCGCACCCACGCCCGTCGCAGCACCAACGACAAGATCGCGGCGCCCTCGCGTTCCGTGTGCCCGCAGTGCGGCGAGGTCAAGCTTCCGCATCGCGTGTGCCCGAACTGCGGCTTCTACAAGAACCGCGAAGTTATCGAGACGGAGTAGCGTACCGCTCATGCGCGCGCGTTCTGCCGCCGCGCATTGACAAGCCTCCTCGCACATCGCGCTTCGCGTGCGATGCGCCGGGAGGCTTTTCTTGCATTCCGCCGTTCTGCGAACGGTGGAACCGCTCGACACTGCGAGGCTTTGATGCACCTGATCTTGCCCTTGCGCGTTTCCTCTTCGCGTATCGAAGCATGCTTCCTCGAAGGGGTCGGCGCTGCGCCGCGTCTGCGCTGGCGCAATATCAGGTACCTCAAAGCCTCTCGCTGACCGATACGCGAGAGTGAGGTTTTCGATATGTCTGACGAAAAGGTCGTTGTTGCCGTCGATGCCATGGGGGGCGACGATGCTCCCGGCGTGGTGCTCGACGGCGTCGCCCAGGCGCTTGCCTCCGACCCTGCCCTCGAGATCGTCCTGTGCGGGCCTGCCGACGTGGTGGAGCCGTTCGCCGCCGCCCACGAGCGCTGCACGCCGCAGGCATGCAGCGAGGTCATCGCCATGGCGGAGCATCCGGCGAACGCCGTGCGCAAGAAGAAGGACTCGTCCATCGTCGTGGGCTGCCGCCTCGTGAAGGAGGGCGCGGCGCAAGGCTTCTTCTCTGCCGGGTCAACCGGTGCCTGCCTGGCCGCAGGCACGTTGGTGATGGGTCGCATCAAGGGCGTCGCCCGCCCTGCGCTGGCCACGGTCATCCCGTCGCCCGTGCGACCCGTCGTCATGTGCGACATCGGGGCGAACGCCGACTGCAAACCCGAGTACCTCGTACAGTTCGGCCAGATGGCGTCGATCTACGCGGAGAAGGTTATCGGCATCGAGCATCCTCGCGCCGCGCTGCTCAACATCGGCGAGGAGGACACGAAGGGCTCGCAGTTCGCGCAAGAAGCGCACGGCCTGCTGAGGGAGCGGCTGTCGAACTTCGCAGGCAACGCGGAGGGCTCCGATATCCTTCCTGCGAACTTCGACGTCATCATCACCGACGGCTTCACGGGCAACGTATGCCTGAAGACCATCGAGGGCACGTCGAAGACCCTGTTCAAGACGCTCAAGAGCATCATGATGTCCACGCCGCTCACGAAGCTGGGCGCTCTGGCCATAAAAGGAGGCTTGAAGCAGCTCATGGCGCAGGTGAGCCCCGATACGTACGGCGGCGCCCCTCTTCTGGGCGTGAAGGGCGCGCTTCTGGTGGGGCACGGCTCGTCCAACGCGCTGGCGGTGAAGAACGGCGTGCTGACCACGGCTCGCATCGCGCGAACCGGCGTATCTGATATAATCGCGCAAACGGTGGCAACGCCCTGCGCCGCCGAAGCGACGGAGGGCGAGTAGGCCATGCCCGATCAATCGTGGAGCCCTTCCCCTGCACCTCGTCAGCAGCCTGAACGAAAGCCCGAGCATGCCATGACCTTCACCGATGAACAGCAGAGAAAACTGGCGGTAGCGCAGGAAATCCTCGGCTACCGTTTCGCGGACGAGCAGCTGCTGCTTTCGGCTATCACGCATCCTTCCGCCACCGAGGGCAAATCGGTCAAGTACTCCTATGAACGCCTCGAGTTCCTGGGCGACAGCATTCTGGGCGCCATCGTGGCCACCATCGCGTTCGATCGGTTCCATGATCTGGACGAAGGCGGCCTGACCCGCATCAAGGTTGCGCTCGTGTCGGGCGCGAGCCTCTCCGACGTCGCCGAGCGACTGGGCTTCGCCGACGTCATCGTGTTCGGCTCTTCCGAGACGGGCACGGGGCGGCGCGGGCTGCATTCCGCGCTGGAGAACGTGTACGAGGCCGTGGTGGCCGCGTTGTTCTTGGACGGCGGCATCGAGGCTGCGGAGGGTTTCGTGCGCGCCACGTTGATCCCCCGCATGTCGGCCGACATGGCGCGCGAGCCCGAGAATCCCAAGAGCGCCCTGCAGGAGAAGCTGCAGGAAGACGGCATCACGCCCACGTACAAACTGGTGGAGACCCAAGGCCCGCCGCACGACCGCACGTTCGTCGCGCAGGTGTTCGCCGGCAGCCAGGGGCTTGCCCGCGGCACGGGTCGTACGAAGAAGGAAGCCGAGAGCCAGGCTGCCAAGAGCACGCTCGCCCGTCTGGGCGAATTCTTCGGCCTAGGAGTGGACGGCGAGGCCCGCGCCGAGAAGGCCGAGGCCGCCAAGCAGGCCAAGGCGGAGAAGGCTGCCGCGCGCGCCGAGGAGAAGGCCCGCAAGAAGTCCGAGCGCGAGCGCGCGAAGCAGCGCAAGCAGGGGTAGCCGTTCCATGTATCTGAAATCGCTGGTCCTCAAGGGTTTCAAATCGTTCGCCGATCGCAGCGTGCTGGCGCTCGAGCCGGGCATCATCGCCGTGGTGGGGCCGAACGGCTCGGGCAAGTCGAACATCTCGGACGCCGTGCTGTGGGTGCTGGGCGAACGCAACGCGAAGCACCTGCGCGGCCAGGCGATGGAGGACGTCATCTTCGCCGGATCGTCTGCGCGCAAGAGCGTGGGCATCGCGGAGGTGGATCTCGTGCTGGACAACTCGGACGGCACGCTGCCGGTGGACTTCGACGAGGTGGCCGTCACCAGGCGCATGTACCGCTCGGGCGAGAGCGAGTACTTGATCAACGGCGTGGTGGCGCGCCGCATGGACGTGCTCGACATCCTGCACGACTCGGGGCTGGGCACGGGGACGCACTCTATCATCTCGCAGGGCAGCTTGGACTCCATCCTGCAGTCGAAGCCGGAGGACCGCCGGGCTCTTATCGAGGAGGCCGCCGGCGTGCTGAAGCACAAGCAGCGCAAGGCGAAAAGCGAGCGCAAGCTGGCGGCCATGGACGCGCACCTGGCCCGCGTGAAGGACGTGGCCGCCGAGGTGGAGCGTCAGCTGGGGCCGCTGGAGCGCAAGGCGAAGCGCGCCCGCACCTACCAGGGGCTGGCCGACGAGCTGGCGGATCTGAGCCTGTCCCTCGCAGTGGACGACCTGCGCACGCTGCGCCGCGGGTGGGACGACGCGCTCGCGCGCGAGCGGGCGCTGGAAGCGGAGCTGGAGGAGAAGCGCGCCGCCATCGCCCAGGCCGAGGCCTCGGCCGAGGAGCTGCAGGAGAAGATCCGCCGCGAGAGCGTGGACGCGGGAGAGCTGGCCCGCCGGCACCGCCGCGCCTCTTCGGCCGTCGAGCGTTTCGACGGTGCGACGCTGCTGCTGCACGAGAAGCGCCGTGCCGCCCAGAGCTACGAGGCCGAGCTGCGCGTGACGCTTGAGGCCAATGCTGCGAAGCGCGCGCAGGCCGAAGCCGATCGCGCGCAGGCCGTCGAGCAGCTGGCCGAGGTGCAGCGCGACCGCGAGCAGGCCGACGCGAACGTGGCGCGCCTGGCCTCCGAGCAGTCCGAAAACGCGCAGAAGCGCCGCTTGCTCGAGCGCGAGGCCGAGGAGCTGGAGCGCGCGAAGCGCGACGGCGAGCGTGCGCAGGAGCAGGCGCGCCGCGAGCTGGCCGAAACGCAGGAGGCGCTGACCAGCGGCCTTGCGCATGTGAAGCTGATCGAGGGTCATGGCAAGGAGCTGGAGCTGCAGCTGGAGCGCGCGAAGGCGGAGGCCGTGTCGCTCGCGGAGGCCGCGACGCAGGCCGGGCAGGCGCTCGAGGCGCTCGTCGAGGCCGAGGGCGCCGCGCGCGCCCGCGTGGGCGAGGCTCTGGGCGCGCGCGAGACGGCGCGCGGCGCGCTGGACGAGGCGCGCGACGCGGCATCGCTTCTGGCATCCGAGATCAAGGGGCTCGAAGAGGTCGAGCGCGCGAGCGCAGCCGCGGGTCCGGCGCGCGCTTGGCTTATGGATCATGCCGCCGACCTGGACGTGAACCTCGCTCCCATCGCGCACGTCGTGCGCGCCTCGGCGGGCTTCGAGGCGCTCGTGGAGCGGCTGCTGGGGGCGGACGTGTCGGCGCTGTTGGTGGACGACGCCGCGAGGGCGAACGCCGTGGCGGCGGCGCTGGCGGCGCGCGACGAGCAGGGCGAGGTGGTGCTCGTGCCGCGCGCGGGCGAGGCGCGCCGCGCGTGCCCTGCGCGCGAGGCGGCTGCTGCCGGCCTCGGGCGCGCGCTCGTCGACGAGCTGGCGTACGCGGACGAGGACGCCGCGGCGGTGGAAGCGCTGCTGGGAGACGTGGCGGTATGCGACGACGTCGACGCGGCGTTCGCCGCGCATGCGCGCGGGGCGGAAGGCGTGCGTTTCGTGACGCGCGGCGGATGCGTCGTGTGGCCGAACGGCAAGGTGACCTTGGGCGCCGCGGCGGTTGACGACGAGGAAGGCGTGCTCGCGCGCGCTCGCCGCCTGGAGGAGCTGCGCGCGCAGCTGCGCGCCGCGGAGAGCGAGCGGGCGAGCGCGGAGGAGCGTGCGGCGGCAGCCGAGGAGGCCCTGCGCGCAGCGCAAGGCGAGAGCCTGCGCCTGTCGCAGGAGCTGGCCGAGCTGCGCGGCAAGACCGATTCGGCTCGCGCCGAGGCGCGTCGCGCCGAAGAGAAGCTGGCGGCCGTGCGCCGCGAGTTCGAGGACATCGAACGCCAGCGCGGCGAGGCCGAGCGCACCGTGGCCCAAGCGCGCCCCTCGGTGGAGGCGCTCGAGCAGAAGCTGGCCGCTCTCAAGCAGGAGCTGGAGTCGGCAGCCGCGCGCTACGAGGAAGCGCAGGAGGCGGTGGTGCCGCTTCGCAAGGAGGCCGCGCGCCTGCGCGACGCGCTGTCCGAAGCCAAGCTCAAGGCCGCCACGCTTTCCGAGCGGCAGACGTACACGAGCCGCGTGGTGGACGCGCGCACGCGCGATTTGGAGGCCGTGGCATCGAGCGACGCCGAGGCGCGCGAGAGCCTCGTGAAGAAGCAGGTGGCGCAGCGGCGCATCGAGCCCTTGCTCGCGCTGTTCGAAGAGCTCGTGGCCAGCGCCCGTCGCTGGACGCGCGACCTCGAGGAGGCGGCCACCGCTGCGCAGGATTCCTCGACGGGCCTGCACAACGCCGTGAACGAGGCGCGCGCCCGAGCGCGAGCCGCCCACGACGCCTTCGACGACGCCAACGCGCGCCTGTCCGCCGCGCGCGTGGACAAGGGACGCTTGGAGGTGCAGGTGGACGCGGCGGTGAACGCCATCGTCCACGACTGCAAGGTGCCGCTTGACCGCGCGCTCGAGACGCCGGAGCTGGAGGATCGCGGCGCCACCGAGGACGCGGCGTTCAAGCTGCGCCGCCGCATCGCGAACATGGGCACCATCAACCCGGACGCCGCCGAGGAGTACGAGCAGCTCAAGATGCGCTACGACTACCTGGCCGCGCAGCTTTCGGACCTGGACGGCGCGCGCCGCTCGCTCGCCAAGATCGTCCGCGTCATCGACGCGCGCATGAAGGACGACTTCGTACGCACCTTCGAAGCGGTGAACAAGAACTTCAGCGAGATATTCGCCGTGCTGTTCCCGGGCGGTTCGGCCGAGCTCACGCTCGTGGATCCCGACGATTTGGAGAATACGGGCGTGGAGGTGACGGCGCAGCCTCGCGGCAAGCGCATCACGAAGATGATGCTCATGTCGGGCGGCGAGAAGTCGCTCACGGCGCTCGCGCTCCTGTTCGCGGTGTACCGCATCCGCACGACGCCGTTCTACATCCTCGACGAGGTGGAGGCCGCGCTCGACGACTCGAACCTGCGCCGTCTCACGATGTACCTCGACACGCTTCGCGACACCACGCAGCTCATCATGATCACGCACCAGCGGCGCACCATGGAGATGGCCGATATGCTGTTCGGCGTGTCCATGCAGGCGGACGGCGTGACGAAGGTGGTCAGCCAGAAGCTCGAGAACGCGCTGCGGCATGCGGAGTAGCTTTTGACCTGCGCGTTGCGAAGGCCGGCGGGCATGCCGTGCTCAAACAGTCCTGAGCTCGCACGAAACGCCCGCTGGGCGTTTCGGCTCGTGCGGAACTGCGCGCGGCACGCCCGCCGGCCTTCCTTCATGTAGAACGCGTTCCGAACCGGAGGCGTTTCGAGCTTCTGGCTGCGAGAGGAGGAGATGAGGATGAGACGGAGGGGCGGGGTAAGTGTCTCATCCTCCGGTTGCGGATCGCTACTTCACTAGCACGTGGACGATGGTGGCGGCTGCCCAGAGGAACAGCAGCACGCAGTTGGTCTTCGCCAGCACGTCGAGCACCTTGTTAGACAGCTTCTCGCCTTTGATCAGCACGTCCGCGTTCAACAGCGAGAACATGAGTATCACGAGCGAATAGCTGGACATGTTGCCCTCGTTGCCCGTGAAAAGGGAGTGGAAGAACCCGATCCACAGAAGGGGCAGGGCGATCAGCGTGATGATCCGGAACGCCCGGTTGCCGCGCTCCTTGCCCCAAGGGGAGCTTTCTCCTGATGCGAATTTTCCTGCTGCCTGCTCGCTTGCAGCCGACGCTTCCAAACGCTCTTCAGCCATGATGGGACGCTCCATTTCCAGATAGAGTATAGTGGGAAGATCGAAGATTGTTCGCTTGCAAGCAGGCTCATTGTAGCATAGTATCCATCATGGATATACGAGAGGAACGAAATGGCGAAGAAGAGCCCGTACGAGACGGGGGAGCTGTCCGACAGCATCTTCCTGATCCTGCTGGCTACGCTCGAGCCGGTGCACGGCTACCGGATCATGCAGGGCGTCGAGGAGTCCACGGACGGCGCGGTGAAGATCGGGCCGGCCACCATGTACACGACGCTCAAGAAGCTCAAGGCGGCGGGGTGGATCGTCGAGATCGCCGAGGACGAGAGCCGCATCCTGTACGCGGCCACCGACGAGGGGCGCGCGGTGCTCGAGCGCGATTTCGTTCGGCGCAAGCGGCTGGTCGCCTTCGCGGAGGCGCAGCTGGGAGAGGCGGGCGAGGAGAACCATGGCTAGATACCGGTTGTGCGGCGGGTTGGCCATCATGCCGGAGCACGACATGGCGATGCTCGCGGACATGAGCGCGCGGGGATGGCATCTGAGCGGGTTCTCGTGCGGGATCCTGTACCGCTTCGAGGCGGGCGAGCCCCATGCCTACGACTACGCGGTGGACTTCCAGCGCGACTTCTCGGCGGAGGCGCAGGAGCTGTACCGCATCGGCGGCTGGCAGAGCGTTGCGATGGGTTCGTCGTGGCAGATCGTGCGCGCCGAGGCCGGCACCGTCCCGCTGTACACCGACGACGACGCGCAGGCTGAGACGATCGGCGCGAGCCGGACGGGCTTGGGCTGGGCGGCGCTCGTCTGCGCGCTGGCGGCGGCGCTGCTCTTCGCGTTGCAGGCGCGGCTCTCCGTCCAAGGCAACGTGCCGGGGTCGTGGGCGTGCCTTGCGGCCTGCGCGGTGTTCGCCGCCGGGTTCGTGTTCTCGTTCTTCCCTTTCGTCGGCTATACGCGCTCATTGCGCAATATGCGTAGGGAGCAGGAGGAGGATCCGCGCCGCTGACGCGCAGCTTCATTTGGGATACACTGTTCAGGCGACCAAGAAAGGAGCCCGACATGGGATTTTTCGATAGGATCAGCGAGGGGCTTACCCGCTCGCGCGACAAGTTCAAAGAGCAGATGAACGTCCTGCTCGACCGCGGCCCCGATCTCGACGAGGAGTTCTGGGACGGCCTCGAGGAGACGCTCATCCTGGCCGACGTCGGAGGCGCCGCGGCCGCCGAGATCGTGGAGGGCCTGCGCGATCAGGCCACGCGCAAGGCGCTGCCCGACGCCTACGCCGTGCTCGACCTGCTGAACGACCAGATCGCCTCCACGTTCACGGAAGGTGGCGAGGACGTGCTGGGCGGCCAGCCCGCGCTCGTGCTGTTCGTGGGCATCAACGGTACCGGCAAGACCACCACGGTGGGCAAGCTGGCGAAGGAGGCGACCGACGCAGGCCGCACGGCCATCCTCGGCAGCGCCGACACGTTCCGCGCGGCGGCCATCGAGCAGCTGGAAGTGTGGGCGAAGCGCGCGAACGTCGAGGTGGTCACCCGCGAGCGCGGCAGCGATCCGGCCAGCGTGTGCTACGACACCATCGAGCGCGCCGAGAGCCGCGGCGCCGACCTCGTGCTCATCGACACGGCGGGGCGCCTTCACACGTCGGCCGACCTCATGCGCGAGCTGGAGAAAGTGGTGAACGTCGTGCGCAAGCGTTCGCAGCTGCCTGTGTACACCGTGCTGGTCACCGATGCCACCACCGGCCAGAACGGCCTTTCGCAGGCGCGCGAGTTCGACCGCGCGCTCGATTTGGACGGCGTCATCGTCACGAAGCTCGACGGCACCGCCAAGGGCGGCATCGCGCTGGCCGTGTCCCATGAGCTGGGGCTGCCCGTGCTCAAGATCGGCGTGGGCGAAGGGTTGGACGACTTGCGCGACTTCGACGCGCACGATTTCGCTCGTGCGTTGGTCGGCGAGTTCGACGAGCGGGCGTAGCATGGCGTTCGTCCAGGTCCATCATGACCCCGACGTGTTCGAGGTGCGCGTGCCGTTTCAGAACATCTCCACGAACGACACGAACTGTTACATCGTGAAGGACGGCGACGAGACGCTCGTCATCGACACCGGAGCGCCGTCGGACGAGGGCTTCGCTATCCTCGACGCTGCGTTGACCGAGCTCGATGTCGACCGCACGCGGATGCGCTTCTTCCTCACGCACCTGCATCTCGACCATGCGGGGCTAGTCGACCGCTTGGCGCTGCCCGGCGCGAAGCTGTACGTAAGCCCCGTGGACTTCGAGTCGGTGCGCGCGTCGCGCGCGGCTTCATCCTATGATGCGGCGCGGCGCGCGTTCACGGCCGAGGGCGTGCCGCCGTCCGACGCGTCGGGGTACGCGCGCTACGCCGTGGAGCCGCGCCTGTTCGACGCCTCGCGACTGGAGCTCGTGGCGTCGTGCGACGGCGATGCCATCGAGGTGGGGCGCTACCGGTTTCGCGTGGTGGAGACGCCCGGACACACGCCCGGGCACTTGGCGCTCTACGAGCCCGAATCGCGCATCCTGTTCGGCGGCGACCACGTGCTGTTCGTCATATCGCCCAGCATCGCGCTGTTCCCCGACGGAGCGGACGGGTTGCAGGCCTACCTCGACAGCCTGGACAAGGTGCGGGCGCTGCGCTGCGAGAAACTGTTCGTCGCGCACGGCGAGCCGCGCGACGATTTCGACGAGCGCATCGGCTGGCTGCGCGATCACCACCTGGAGCGCCTGGAGGAGACGTGCGGCATCGTGCGCGACCGGCCGGGGCTGGCCGGCGAGGAGGTCATCCGCGCCATCAAGTGGAACGTCCCGTATCCCACCTGGGAGGAGATATCCTTCGTGCAGCGCTGGTGCATCGTCACCGAGGGCGTCGTCATCCTCAACCACCTGGTCGGCAGCGGCGCTATCCGCCGCGAGAAGGACGAATCGGGGATCAACCGGTATTTCTAAGGGGCGGCGTATCCGAGCGCGAGACGCCTTTCGGCGCCGTGCGTTGGAAAAGCGTTCCGAACGCGCTTCGCGGCGCGATGGTAGAATGAGCGCATGGAGGAAACGCGGACATACCTGCTGAAGCTCTACGACGACGACCTCGCGTCGTTCACCTTGGTGCGCGACGCGAGCGGCGCCGTGCGATGCGCGAGCGCGGAATGCGACGAGTCGAAGCGCGGGCTGCTGCCGTTTCGCGTGACGGGCGACGCGGCTTCGTTCGAGCGGTGGATCGAAGCGCGCACCCTTTCGAAGAACCGGACGTTCGCCTCCCGTATCGTGCGCCAGTACGGCATACGGTTCGACGACGCGATGCAGATGCTCGACGCGTGCAACGGCCTTTCGCTCAACGATGCGTATTGGGTCATTCCCGACGGGTCGAAGGCGATGTTCGCGGAGAAGAACCTGTACGAGAATCCGTTCGACGAGCTCGTCGCCACGGTGGCGTTCTCGGGCGTGATCGACACGTCGAGGGTGCCGGAGGGACTGTCGGGCGAGCTGACCACGAGCGGCCAGTTCCCGAAAGCCTGGCGCGTCGTCGACGGCGAGCGCTATCTGTACAAGGCCGGCGCTCCCAACTCGAACGGGCTCGAGCCCCATGCCGAGCACTATGCGGCGCAGCTGGCCGAAGCCCTGGGCTTTTCCCATGCATCCTACGATCTGGCGCGATGGCATGGCGAGTTGTGCAGCGCCAGCCCCTTGTTCACGAGTCGCGACACCGGCTTCGCGACGTTCTCCAGCATGTTCGGCACGCTGTCGTTCGACGAGGTGGCGGCGGTCTACGTCGAACAGGGGACGGAGGCGTTCGAGCGTTTCTCGGAAATGACGGTCTTCGACGCGCTGATCGCCAACGACGATCGTCATCTTGGGAACTTCGGATTCCTGTTCGACAACCGGACGCGCTCGCTCGTTTCCGCTGCGCCCATCTTCGACAACAACCTGTCGCTGTTCATCCGCGACATCGACGCGGATTTGACGGCTTCCGACCTGGCTCGATCAGCCGCGTGGTACAAGAGCCCGTCGAACGTGCTGCTGGATTATCAGGCGAAACGCGTGATGACGGACGACCTGCGCGATCGTCTCGCGACGCTGCGCGGCTTCGAGTTCGCTCCGCACCCCGACTTCCCGCTCGACGAGCGGTATACGGAGCTTTTGAACGGCTACATCCGCTTGCGGTTGGAAGCGCTGCTGGAACTGTCCTGATCTTGCGTTCCTGAAGATTATGGCGTGGTTGAATCGGCTGTCTGCAAAGCTGGTTTTTAGAAATCTATGAGATCTTTGACCTTGATATCGAGTCCATCGGCAATCCTGCACAAGAGATCGATCCCGACGCTCACCTGGCCGCACTCGATTTGCCATAAGTGAGTTTGGTTCGTACCCACCATAAGAGCGAAACGACGTTGGGAAAGGTGTTGCTCCTCGCGCAGCATCTTTATTGTCTTGCCCAGTATTATTCTACGGCCGTCGCTTTTCATGGTTTCAGAGTATGTGCTACACTTCCTTTGATGACTTGCTATAACAAGTCATCAAAGGAAGTGTACAAGGCTCGGATTGATTCGATTAGAGTGACCAGTGGAAAGCAGTTGCGCTTTGTTAAGGAGGGGCGGAGTGAAAATGATGAAGGGTCTGACGACCGCTTTTAGCTTGATCGCTGTACTTTGCTTGTTCGGATGTTCGGGCAGCGGAGTCCATGATGCAGGTGATGAAGAGCAAGAAGATGCTCATTTGCAACCTGCGTTCGTGTTAAAAAGCATCGATGCTCACGCTACAATTCATGATGGTAGTGCGGTCAACGAGGTTCAGAATATAGCAACCATGGAACTTGACGATAGGGGAAATGTTATCCGAGCGGTTTATCGCAACCAGGATAGCGGCTCCGATATCGTGGTCGTCGAGTCAAAGTTCGATGAGAGAGGTTTTCCAATTGGACGAACCGTTGAGAAGAAGTTGTCAGACGAAACTGCAGGTACCGTCGTAACTTCGACGAGGTTCCAATGCACTCCGGACGGCAAAGGGCGTCTATTAAGTGCTGAGTGGGAATCTGAAGTGAGCTTTGGCTCCGATAAAGTTACTCGTGCTTCTGGCGTGGATCGCTACTCGTATAGTCCAGAAGGTGGTTTGGCGGAAATATCAAGCGAATCGAAAACGGAAAATGGGGAAAGCTATGCGAGATCGTCGTGTTATGACGAGACCGGGTTTCTTATCGGCGTGAGCGGCAACTACGAAGATGATAGCTACTCGAAGTCATGCGAATACGATGAGTCTGGTAGATTGGTCGCTGTTTCTGTATTTCAAGAAGGTCTTGGAGTGATTGAGGAGCGCGCTTTCGCTTATGATGACTACGGAAATCTCAAATCCATTTCGATAGCTAATGCATATGCTTCAGCTTACTCTTTTGAGTATGAATACCAAAAAGTGGAAAATCCTTCAACAATGGCTTCGATTCTGTCGCGTGCAGGACAGACGATGTTTGGCCAATTGACGTAGAATGCGCTACCGCATAAGTTTTTCGTATCCAATGCTCTTGTGAAAGTGCATCTGAAAAATGAATAGAGGAATGGCTTTGAAGATCTTTTACTTTTTCGAAAGGGACGTCGATCGAGGTTCGGGTAGCTTTGCTGCGGGATGCTTGTTGGCAGTGTTGTCCATAGTTTTTATGATAGGCGTTCCTGCGCTTTTGCCCGCGTATTTCATGTCCTACAGCATAAAAGAGGCTGAGAAGGTTGCTATGGCTTTCGTGTTAGGGAGTGGTTTGCTGACCCTTGTAATTGCTGCGACTGCCTTGACTTTATGTTGCAAGACGAGCAGAAGCTTTTCAGACCTTTTCATATCTTGTTTCTGTCCGACCGCAGTCGTTTCAAGCATCGTCTATTATGCTGGCTATTGGACTGCCGAAGGGCATACGAGTGATGCTGATATTGTCCCTATGGTATTCTCGAGTTTGATCATGTGCTTGCCGATGTTCGCGATACCGGCAGGTATTGCCGCGTCGATAATATTCTTGATTATTCGCAGGAAAGCTCATGTATGTTAAAACGGTGGAGCAGAAATGAGAGCCTGTCGTCATTTTCCTTCCGCCGCGTTCCGTCGAAGGGTTCGCGCGCGTTTGCTCTGACGGTCGTGGACAGGTGACATCTTGCGACGAGTACTATAGTGATGCGTTCTGCGGAAGCATTTCTTTTGGGTACGATGCAGGAGGGAATCTGGAACGCATGGAATACGAAAACGGATCGTGCGTTACGTTTGAGTACGAAGAAGTCAACGAGCTCCATCCTTTCGATCTTGCGATTTCCAGGGTGATTCCGATGAAGAGCTTATAACCGTCCGAACGCGTTGGTTTGCTCGATGACGATAAAGTATTCCGATTACGGTATGCTTTATTGTTCCCTGTTTTGAAAAAGTATTCCGCAACGGATGCCTCCGCGGCGGATGGTTCTGACGAGCGCTCGGATTGCTTGTGTGTTTGTGGCTCGGCGGGTCTTGCTGGCGTATAATTCCATGCATTACGCTCAATCGACGCATACGACGAGGAGTCATCTACCATGCTCGAGAACCTATCGACGCGCCTGCAGGGCATATTCAGCGGTCTGCGCGGCAAGGGCCGCCTGACCGAGGACGACATCAACGACGCCATGCGCGAGATACGCATGGCGCTTCTGGAAGCGGACGTCAACTTCAAGGTGGTGAAGTCGTTCGTCGCCCGCACGAAGGAGCGCTGCCTCGACGCCGAGGTGCTCGATTCGCTGACGCCGGCGCAGAACGTCATCAAGATCGTGCTCGACGAGCTGACCGAGCTGTTGGGCCGCACCGACAGCAAGCTCGTTCTGAGCAGCCGCATCCCCAACGTCATCATGCTGGTGGGCCTGCAGGGCTCCGGCAAGACGACGGCCGCCGCGAAGCTGGCCTACCGCCTGAAGCAGGAGAACCATTCGCCCCTGCTCGTGGCCTGCGACGTGTACCGCCCCGCCGCGGCCGACCAGCTGGAAACCCTCGGCGGCGAGATCGGCGTGCGCGTGTACCGCGGCGACGGCCAGGATCCGGTGAAGATCGCGCAGGAGGGCATCCAGGACGCCATCGACAACCTGCGCGACGTGGTGATCGTGGACACGGCGGGCCGTTTGCACGTGGACGACGAGATGATGGACGAGGCCGAGAACATCAAGCGCGCCGTGAAGCCCGACCAGATCCTCATGGTGGTGGACGCCATGACCGGCCAGGACGTGGTGAACGTGGCCAGCGCGTTCTCCCAGCGCGTCGACTTCGATGGCGTTATCATGTCGAAGATGGACGGCGACGCCCGCGGCGGCGGCGCGCTGTCCATCAAGCAGGTCACCGGCAAGCCTATCAAGTTCATCTCGTCCGGCGAGAAGCCGGACTCGCTCGAAGAGTTCCACCCCGACCGCATGGCGAAGCGCATCCTGGGGATGGGCGACGTGGTCAGCCTCATCGAGAGCGCCGTCAAGGTGCAGCAGGAGGAAGTGGAGCAGGAGCAGGCCGAGCGCATGATGCGCGCGAATCTCACGCTCAACGACTTCATCGATATGAACCGACAGATCCGCAAGATGGGCGGCGTATCGAAGCTGCTGTCGGCCTTGCCGGGCGGCGACAAGGCCATGGCCGCCGGCCAGGTGGACGAGAATGCGTTCGACCACATGGAGGTCATCATCAACTCCATGTCGAAGGCCGAGCGCGAGAAGCCCGAGCTGTTGAACGGCTCGCGCCGCGCGCGCATCGCGGCCGGTGCAGGCGTGAGCGTCTCGGACGTGAACCAGCTCATGAAGAAGTTCAACGAGACGAAGAAGATGATGAAGAAGATGATGCCTGCCGTGGAGGAGATGCAGGGCGGCAAGAAGGGGAAGAAGGGGAAGAAAGGCCGCAGGCGCCGCATGGGACTGCCCGGCGGCATGGGCGGCATGAACATGGCCGACCTCAAGAAGCTCCAGGACATGCTGGGCGAGTAGCGGTTCGTCCTCGTAGGATCGATCGGGCGCGAGGTTCCGCAAGGGTTCTTCTCGCGCACACGCAACGAAAGGAGGCGCATATGGCGTTGGAGATACGGCCGTACCGCGAGGAGGATCTCGCGGGCATGATCAAGGTATGGAACGAAGTAGTGGAGGCGGGGGAGGCGTTCCCGCAAGTCGAGCCCCTCACCATGGAGACGGCGCGCGCGTTCTTCGCCGAGCAGACGCTGACCACGGTGGCTGCGATCGACGACAAGCTGTTCGGCCTGTACATCCTGCATCCGAACAACGTGGGGCGCTGCGTGCACGTGGCCAACGCCAGCTACGCCGTGGCGTCCAGCGCGCGCGGCTTGGGGCTGGGCCGCGAGCTCGTGAAGGACTCGCTTGCGCAGGCCGCCCGCAAGGGCTTCCGCGGCTTGCAGTTCAACGCCGTGGTGGCTTCGAACGAGGCCGCCATCCACCTGTACGAGGACCTCGGATTCACGCGCGTGGGCACCATACCCGGCGGCTTCTGCAGCATCCTGGGCAATTTCGAGGACATGCACATCTACTACAAGGATTGCTTCGGCGCGGCGCTTCCCAGCTGAGGCTAGCCACGCGCCCGGTCCGAGCGCGCCTTGTAGCCATAGCGCCCGCATCGCCGTCGCGGCGTTCGCATCGCCGTCGCGCCGCCCGCGTTGTCGCCCGAAACGGACGGAATCACAGCCTAAACCGTACGTTTTGGGCGACAATGCGTGCGAAGCGCCCGGTTCTCCTGCAAAAGAGGCGTTTTGCCGCCAAACGTGGGATTTTCGAGGATGCGGGAGGTCGGGGATGCGCTCGTAAGTCCGGCGCGTTACAATTCTGCTTGGTAATCGCTTGTCAAACAGCAGATTACGCCGTATCATAAGCAATTGCTGTTTTCGCTGCACCGCATACGCGCTGCACGCATCGAATCGAATGTAAGAAGCAAAAGGAGTTCATCTTCATGGCAGTCAAAATTCGCCTGGCCCGTCACGGCGCCAAGAAGCGCCCGTACTACCGCATCGTCGTTGCCGATTCCCGCTGCCCGCGCGACGGCAAGTTCATCGAGGAAGTGGGTCGCTACAACCCCTGCACCGAGCCTGCCATGGTGCAGTTCGACCTGGAGAAGGTCGACCAGTGGATCAAGAACGGCGCCCAGCCGACCGATACGGTTGCCAGCCTGCTGAAGCGCGCTCGCGAGAACGCGTAAGCATCATGGCCGAGCAGACGGAAGACATCGTCGGTCTCGTCGAGTCCGTCGTGCGCCCGCTCGTCGAGTTTCCCGACGATCTGGAGATCACGTCGAGCGATGCCGAGGACGGTTCTATTCTCGTCGAAGTTCGCGTGAACGAAGAAGATGCCGGCAAGGTCATCGGTCGCCAGGGGCGGGTCATCAAGGCCATCCGCACGTTGGCGCGTGCCGCTGCATCGCGTACGAACACCCATGTCGAAGTGGAGCTTCTCGACTAAATGCGTACGTGGGCGAACGTTGCCGAGCTATCTAAAACGAAGACCTTGACAGGAGGGCTCGTCGCGCGCTGCGCGCCGGGTCTTCCTTTTTTGCTGGAAGAGGGCATGGAGGTGGCCTTCGTGCCGCCTCGGCACGATGCGCCGCGCCGTGCGCGCGTGCTGTCCGTGCAGGACGCGGGCAGAGACGCCTTCCTCGTGACGTTCGAAGGCGTCGACTCCATCGACATCGCCGAGCTGTTGGTGGGGTGCAGCTGCCTCGTGCGCCGCGCCGATCTGCCCGAAAGCGCGCTGGCCGCCGAGGCCGACGGCTTGGAAGGCTTCGAAGTGCACGACGCGCGCGCGGGCTTCGTGGGCGTCGTGGAGTCGGTGGTGGAGAATCCCGGGCAGTTCCTGCTGAGCGTCGCGCCCGCCGACGGGGGCAGGCGCGTGCTCGTGCCGCTCGTGGACGCGCTGGTCGTCGGTTTGGACGAGGACGCGCGCCGCATCGACGTCGACTTGCCGGACGGCCTGCTGGACCTGTAGCGGGCCGCGCCCTCGTCCCTGCACCCGAAAGGACCCGCCCGTGATCATCGAAACGTTGTCGACGTTCCCCGACATGTACGCCTCCGTCATGGGCTCCTCCATGATGCGCATCGCCCAGGAGAAGGGCATCCTCGAGTTCAAGGCGCACGATCTGCGCGACTGGACCCACGATCGCCACCGCACCACCGACGACGACCCGTACGGGGGCGGCGACGGCCTGGTGATGAAGTGCGAGCCCATCTTCGAGGCCTACGACGACATCGCGGGCGCGGGTCCGCGCCCGACCACCGTGTTCCTGTCGCCGTGCGGCGAGCCGTTCACGGACGCCGTGGCATGCGAGCTGTCGCGCGAGGAGCGCCTGCTGTTCGTGTGCGGCCACTACGAAGGCATCGACGAGCGCGCCTACGCGCTGGCCGATCGCGTGATCTCGCTGGGCGACTACGTTCTGACCAGTGGGGAGCTGGCCTCCATGGTGGTCATCGACGCCGCCGTGCGCAAGCTGCCCGGCGTGCTGGGCGCCGAGACGGGCGCCCTGGGCGAGAGCTTTGCCGACGGCTTGTTGGAATATCCCCAGTACACGCGTCCGGCGACGTTTCGCGGCATGGATGTGCCGCCGGTGCTGCTGTCGGGCAACCACGCGGCCGTAGCCGACTGGCGCCGCAAGCAGAGCCTCGAGCGCACCGCGCGCCTGCGACCCGATCTGCTCGAGGACGTCGAGCTGAGCGCGGCCGATCGCGCCTATCTTAAGGATCTGGGCCTGTGAATTCCGGAGAGCACGCTGCGTACCAGAAGCCCGGCATCCTGCGCCGCTTCTTCGGCCTGCTCGCCTGGACGGGCTTCGTTGCGCTGCTGTCGTGGCTGACGTTCGTGTACGTGGGGCACGCTTATGCTGTTCCCACCGGCTCGATGGAAAAGACCATCATGACCGGCGACCGCGTGCTTGCTGAGAAGGTGAGCTACTACCTGCGTGACCCGGAGCCCGGCGACATCGTTATGTTCGAAGACCCCGATATCCCCGGCCGCCTGCTGCTCAAGCGCTGCATCGCCGTGGGCGGGCAGACCGTGGACATCAACGACGAGGACGGCCTCGTGTACGTGGACGGCGTCGCGCTGCGCGAGCCCTACACCGACGGCCTGCCCACGTACACGCTTGCCAGCGACGTCTCCTACCCCTACACGGTGCCCGAAGGCATGATGTGGATGATGGGCGACAACCGAACGAACTCGCAAGATTCGCGTTACTTCGGCGCCGTGTCCGTCGCGTCGGCGGAGGCGCGCAGCGTGGCGGTGCTCTGGCCCTTGGGCGACGTGGGCCTGCTGGGATAGCCTCCCGCCTCTCGCGTCGCGAGGGTTTCGCCCGGTGATCGGGAATTTCTGCAAACTTTGTCGAACGCGCCGGACGAATTGCGCCGACGCGCTATCATATACGCTCGTGATCTTGTTCGGGCGCCGAGCGCCCGCTTCGAAAGGATAGACAGACTACATGGATTCCGGACAGCACGCCGACCGCCAGAGCCCGGGCATACTCAGAACCTTCCTCAGCCTGCTGGTCATGGTGGCCTTCGTATTCGGGCTGTCGTGGGTGCTGCGCACGTACGTGTTCCAGGCTTACGAGATCCCCTCGGGCTCCATGGAGGAGACCATCATGGTGGGGGACATGGTGTTCTCCGAGAAGGTGAGCTACTACTTCCGCGACCCCGAGCCGGGCGATATCGTGACGTTCCAGGACCCCGAGATCCCCGGGCGCGTGCTCATCAAGCGCTGCATCGCCGTGGGCGGGCAGACCGTGGACATCAACGACGAGGACGGCCTCGTGTACGTGGACGGCGTGGCGCTGTCCGAACCGTACACCCGCGGTTTGCCCTCCTACACGCTGGCCAGCGACGTCTCCTATCCCTACACGGTGCCCGAGGGCTATCTGTGGATGATGGGGGACAACCGCACGAATTCGCAGGATTCTCGATTCTTCGGAGCCATACCCGTCTCCTCGGTGACGGGAAGGGGCGCTTTGGTGTACTGGCCGCTCAATGATTTCAGCCTACTCGACTAGCGCACGCGGCCGAGGGGTACGGGTTTGATCGAGACAAGGAGAACCATGTCAACCGAACATGCATCCGCCGCTGCGGAGCAGGGGGCTGCAGCGCAGCTCCCTCCGACGTTCCAGGACGTCATCATGAACCTCCAGCGATACTGGGGGGACCAGGGCTGCGTCGTCTTGCAGCCCTACGACAACGAGGTGGGCGCCGGCACCAACGCCCCGGCCACCACGCTGCGCTCGCTTGGCCCCGACACGTGGCGCACCTGCTACGTGCAGGGCAGCCGCCGTCCGACGGACGGCCGCTACGGCGAGAACCCGAACCGCACCCAGCACTACTTCCAGTTCCAGGTGCTCATGAAGCCCTCGCCCGACAACATCCAGGAGCTGTACCTGGGGTCGTTGCGCGCCATCGGCATCGACGTGGACGCGCACGACGTGCGCTTCGTCGAGGACGACTGGGAAAGCCCCACGCTGGGCGCCTGGGGGCTGGGCTGGGAAGTGTGGATCGACGGCATGGAAGTGACGCAGTTCACCTACTTCCAGCAGGTGGGCGGCTTCGAGTGCAACCCCGTGCCGGTGGAGATCGCCTACGGCCTGGAGCGCCTGACGATGTACATCCAGGGCGTGGACAGCATGTTCGACATCGTGTGGAGCCGCGGCGCCGACGGCGTGAACTTCACCTACGGCGACGTGTACCTGGAGAACGAGCGCCAGTACTCGCGCTACAACTTCGAGGTGGCCGACACCGATTTCCTGTTCCAGGAGTTCAACGACCGCGAGGCCGAGTGCCTGCGCACGCTGGAGGCGGGCCTGCCGCTGCCGGCCTACGACAGCGTGCTGAAGTGCTGCCACGCGTTCAACCTGCTGGACGCGCGCGGCGTGATATCGGCCACCGAGCGCATGGCCTACATCCTGCGCGTGCGCACCATCGCCAAGGCGGTGTGCGCCTCGTACATGGAGCACGTGGTGGGCATCAAGCCCGCCGAGGACGACGAAGCAGGGAAGGAGGCCGGACGATGAGCAGCCTGCATACGCTTGCGTTCGAGATCGGCACCGAGGAGATTCCGGCGTTCGACCTGCACCGCGCGACCCTCCAGCTGGAGAAGCTGGTGCCCGAGGCCCTGGACGCGGTGCGCATCCCGCACGGCGATGTGGCCGTCTACACCACGCCGCGCCGGCTCATCGCCATCGTGGCCGATGTAGCCGACGAGACCGAGGCGCTCGAAGAGGTGTTCCGCGGCCCGTCCGTCAAGATCGCCTTCGACGCCGACGGCAACCCGACGAAGGCCGCCACGGGCTTCGCGCGCGGCAAGGGCGTGGGCGTGGACGCGCTCGAACGCCGCGAGGAGAACGGCGTGGAGTACGTGTTCGCCACGAAGAGCATCGCCGCCCGCGACGTGGCCGAGCTGCTGCCCGGCGTGCTGGAAGGCGTGATCACGGGCACCTCGTGGCCGAAGTCGTGCCGCTGGGGCACTACGAGCGAGTACTTCTCGCGGCCGGTGCGCTGGCTCGTGGCGTTGTTGGACGAGCGCGTGATCCCCGTGCGGTTCGCGGGCCTTACGGCCGGCAACCTCACGCGCGGCCATCGCTTCCTAGCCCCCGGGCCGCACGAGGTGGCCACGGCCGCCGATCTGCTAGGCGTCGTCGAGGCCGCGCACGTGGTGTCGAGCGAGCAGGCGCGCGAGGCGGTCATCCGCGAGGGCGTGGCGCAGGCCGAGCAGCGCACGGGCGCCCGCGCCGAGCTTCCCGAGAAGACGCTTCTGGAGGTTGTGAACCTCTGCGAGCAGCCCACGGTGCTGGTGGGCACGTTCGACGAGGAGTTTCTGCGCGTCCCCGAGGAGATCATCGTCGACGCCATGCTCATGCACCAGCGTTACTTCCCGCTGTACGACGCGGACGGCAAGCTGACCAACAACTTCATCGTCGTGTCGAACGGCGACCCGGCGCACGCCGACACCATCACGGGCGGCAACGAGCGCGTGGTGCGCGCCCGCCTGTCCGACGCGAAGTTCTTCTACGAGGAGGATCTCAAGCATCCGCTGGAGACGTACGTCGACCGCCTGGACGAGGTGGTGTTCCAGGAGACGCTGGGCACCATGAAGGAGAAGGCCGACCGCATCGTGGCCCTGGCGAAGCATCTGGCCGCCGACGCGCAGCTGAGCGAGGCGGACGCCGCCGACGCCGAGCGCGCCGCGTACCTGGCGAAGGCCGACCTCGTGACGAACGCCGTGGTGGAGTTCACCAGCGTGCAGGGCGTCATGGGCTCCTACTACGCCGCCGCCTGCGGCGAGAGCGACCAGGTGGCCCGCGCCATCGCCGACCATTATCGCCCGCGCTTCTCCGGCGACGAGCCTCCCGCGTCGGACGTGGGACGGATCGTGGCCATGGCCGACAAGCTGGACACCGTCTGCGGCCTGTTCGCCGTGGGCCAGGGTCCCACCGGCTCGTCCGATCCGTTCGCGTTGCGCCGCAGCGCCATCGGCATCGTGGCCATGTTGGAAGCGGGCCTGCCCGTGTCGTTGGCCGCCGCCATCGATGCGGCGCTCGGCACCTACCAGGATGCCGGAATCGACTTCGACCGCGATGCGATCCGCGCCGAGGTGGCCGACTTCTTCGTGACGCGCACGAAGGTCATGCTGCGCGACGGCGGCTGCTCTCATGACACTATGGACGCCGTGTTGGCAACCGGCGTGGAGGAGCCTGCGCAGATCATCGCCCGCACTTATGTGCTTGAGGCGGAGCGTTTGGGTGCTCCCGAAGCGTTCGACGATTTGGCCACGGCCTACGCCCGTGCGAACAACCTGCGCGACGCCGATCTGGGCGTCGAGGTAGACGAAGCGCTGCTATCCGACGCCGAGCGCGCGCTTCTGGCCGCCACCGACGAGGCTGCTGCTTGCGTGAAGGAGGCTCTCGCTGTCGATCATTTCGGTGCCGCCCTCGCCGCCCTCGCGGCGCTGCGCGCGCCCATCGACGCGTTCTTCGAGGACGTGCTCATCATGGACGACGACCTCGCCCTGCGCGAGAACCGCCTGCGCCTGCTCAACCGTTTCGTCGCCGTGTTCGCCCATGTGGCCGACTTCGGCAAGATGGCCAAGGGCGCGAAGTAGCCCATGGACGAATTCATCGCCTACGGAAGCTCCACCGAGTTGCCCACGATCCACGTGATCAGCGACTCGGTGGGTCTGACGGCCCAGGCGGTGGCCCGTGCGGCCGCCGCCCAGTTCGGCGTCACGAACCCCGTCATCGAGGTGCTGCCGAAGGTGCGCACGTTCGAGGAGATCAAGGAGTTCATCGACGAGCACAGCGCCGTGCACAAGCGCAACACCGGCGATGGGCGCATGCTCGTGTTCTACACGCTCGTCGACCGCGACCTCTCGCGCCAACTGGCCGAATACGCCGGCGGTCGCGATGACATCGTGGCGGTCGACCTCGTGACGGACGCCATCGGCGCCATCGCGCACATGACGGGCAAGCAGCCGTCCACGAAGCCGGGCGGCCTGCACGTTGCCGACCAGTACTACTTCCGGCGCATCGAGGCCATCGAGTTCACCATCGCCCACGACGACGGCCGCAACCCGCAGGAGCTCCACCAGGCCGACATCGTGCTTCTGGGCGTGTCGCGCTCGTCGAAGACGCCCACGTCCATCTACCTGTCGCAGCAGGGCTACAAAGTGGCGAACATCCCCCTCGATCCCACCACCGAGCCTCCGGCGGAGCTCGAGCAGGTCGACCGCACGCGGCTGTTCGGATTGATGACGACGCCCGAGGTGCTCATCGGCATTCGGCAGCGCCGTTTGGGGCGCGCGAGTGCCGTCGCTTCGCGCTATGCCGATCCCGAATACGTGTACCGGGACTTGGAGGACGCCCGCGCGCTCATGCGCAAACTGGGCTGTATTGTCATCCACACCGAAAATCGTGCCGTTGAGGAAACGGCGCAGGAAATTTTGCGCTACTATGAGCGAGCCCATCCTCCATCAGCTGATATGATAGGGTCAGCCTGAGACTAGGGTTCCCAATGTATAGGTAGGTAAAGTCGGTACGTCGGGTTAAGGAGAAAAAGGTGACTGAAGAAGTCAAGCGAGTGTATGCGTTCGGCAAGGACGCGCAGGGCAACAACGTAACTGAGGGCAACACCAGCATGAAGGCGATCCTCGGCGGCAAGGGCGCGAACCTCGCCGAGATGGCCAACATCGGGCTGCCCGTGCCTCCCGGATTCACCATCACGTGCCAGACCTGCATGGAGTACGCCAATGCGGGCAACGCGTGGCCCGAAGGCGCGCTCGGCACCATCCAGGAGTATCGCGAGGATCTCGAAGCCCGCATGGGCAAGAAGATCGGCGATGCGGAGGACCCGCTGCTCGTGTCCGTGCGTTCCGGCGCCCCCATGTCCATGCCGGGCATGATGGACACCGTCCTCAACCTCGGCCTGAACGATCAGTCCATCAACGGGTTGATCAAGCAGACCGATAACCCGCGCTTCGCCTGGGATTCCTACCGTCGCTTCATCCAGATGTTCTCCAACGTGGTCATGAACCTCGACGGCGACCTGTTCGAGAACGCCATCACGGCTATGAAGCACGCTCGCGGCGCGGCGTCCGACACCGATCTCACCGCCGAGGACCTGCAGGAGCTCGTGGCCGAGTTCAAGCAGATCTTCGCCGAGAACGTGGATGCAGCGGCGTATCCGAGCCTCGTCGTGGACGGTGCCGTGCAGTTCCCGCAGGATCCCAGCGTGCAGCTGCAGCTGGCCATCGAGGCCGTCTTCGGCAGCTGGAACAACCCGCGCGCCACGCTGTACCGCAAGCAGAACAAGATCGCCGACGATCTGGGCACCGCCGTCAACGTGCAGTCCATGGTGTTCGGCAACAAGGGCAACACCTCTGCCACGGGCGTCGCGTTCACGCGCAACCCCGCCAACGGCGAGAAGGAGTTCTACGGCGACTACCTGGTGAACGCCCAGGGCGAGGACGTCGTGGCCGGCATCCGCAACACCTCGCCGATCGCCGAGCTCAAGGACGTGGACGGTCTGGAAGAGGCCGGCCGCGAGCTCGAAGAGGTGTTCGTCACCCTCGAGAACCACTTCCGCGACATGTGCGACATCGAGTTCACCATCGAGCAGGGCAAGCTGTGGATGCTGCAGACCCGCGTGGGCAAGCGTACCGCCGCCGCCGCGCTGCACATCGCCATCGAGATGGAGAAGGAGGGCCTCATCTCGAAGGAGGAGGCCGTCATGCGCGTCGATCCCGAGCAGCTCGACCAGCTGTTGCACCCGCAGTTCGACAAGAACGCCTCCTACGACGTTGTCGCCAAGGGCCTGAACGCCTCCCCCGGCGCCGCCGTGGGCGAAGCCGTGTTCTCCGCCGCCGACGCGGTGGCCGTGGCCGAGGCGGGCCGCAAGTGCGTGCTCGTGCGCTGGGAGACGAACCCCGACGACCTCGCCGGCATGATCGCCGCCGAGGGCATCCTCACCTCGCACGGCGGCAAGACGTCGCACGCGGCCGTCATCGCCCGCGGCATGGGCGCCCCGTGCGTCTGCGGCGTGGAGGCGCTGCGCATCGACGCCGAGAAGAAGCAGGCCAGCGTCGTGGGCACCGACATCGTCATCAAGGAAGGCGACATGATCTCCATCGACGGCACCACCGGCTCCGTGGTGCTGGGCGCGGTCGAGCTCGTGCTGCCCGAGATGACGGGCGACCTCGACACCATCCTCGAGTGGGCCGACGAGTTCCGCACGCTGGGCGTGCGCGCCAACGCCGACAACCCCGAGGACGCCGAGCTGTCCCGCGGCTTCGGCGCCGAGGGCATCGGACTGTGCCGCACCGAGCACATGTTCCTGGGCGACCGCAAGCAGATCATCCAGACCTTCATCCTCAACGAGGATCCGGCCGTGCGCGAGAAGGCCGTGGGCGAGCTCTTGGCTGCCCAGACGGGCGACTTCCTGGGCATGTTCCGCGCCATGGACGGGCTGCCGGTCATCGTGCGCCTGCTCGACCCGCCGCTGCACGAGTTCCTGGAGAGCCCCCGCGCGCTCGACGTGGAGATCGCCAAGCTCGAGGCCGCGGGCGGCGATAAGGCGCTCATCGCCGAGAAGCGCATGCTCATGGAGCAGATCGACGGCATGAGCGAGGCGAACCCGATGCTGGGCCTGCGCGGCTGCCGCCTGGGCATCGTGTACCCCATCCTGCCGGTCATGCAGGTGCGCGCCATCGCCACCGCCTGCGCCGAGCTGCAGAAAGAGGGCTTGAACCCGAAGCCCGAGATCATGATCCCGCTCGTGTCCGTGGTGGCCGAGCTCGAGAAGCTGCGCAAGGTCGCCGAGGACACTATCGCCGAAGTCGCCGCCGAGCAGGGCGTCGAGCTTGACATCCCCGTGGGCACGATGATCGAGCTGCCGCGCGCTGCCGTCACGGCCGACGAAATCGGCGCGGTTGCCGACTTCTTCAGCTTCGGCACGAACGACCTGACCCAGACGACGTTCGGCTTCAGCCGCGACGACGTGGAGGCCGAGTTCGTCCCGCAGTACCTGGCCGAGCGCCTGCTGCCCTACAACCCCTTCGCCACCATCGATCCGGGCGTGGCGAAGCTCGTGGAGATGGGCGTCGAGCTGGGCCACAAGGGCAACCCCGACCTCGTCTGCGGCGTGTGCGGCGAGCACGGCGGCGATCCCGATTCCGTGAAGACGTTCCACACGATCGGCCTCGACTACGTCAGCTGCTCCCCGTACCGCGTGCCGCTGGCCCGTCTGGCCGCCGGTCAGGCCGCCCTGGCCGAGAAGATGGGCGACGGCCGCGACAAGTAGCCTCCGTCCGAGACCTCGCATGATCGAAGGGCCCGCAGCATCGCGCTGCGGGCCCTTTCGCGTTCGGCGTCGAGTTGCGAGTGCGACGGGACGCGAAACCTTCAGTGAGAGGGTGCGAAAAGGGCTCCATCTTGTTGACGGAGCCCTTTTTGAAAGCTTGGACAGCTTGTTTCAAACTGTATGCTGCAAAACAGGTCGCGCGATGTGCCGGCTCTGTTGGGAGCAGCTAGACCGTCTCAAGGTACTTGGCAACGCTCTTGCCCGCTTCGCGGCCCAACACGATGGCCATGCCGAGGCTTACGCCGGGCGTGGGGGTGATGTATTCCACGCCGAAACGACGACCGCAATCGTTGCCGGAAACGTACAGGCCGGGAATCGGCTCGAAGTTGGCATCGAGGGCGTTCTGCTCTGCGTTGGTGATGATTCCGCCGCAGGTGCTCATGATCTCGCCAAGTCCCGGATTGCCCGCGAGCGCGTAGAACGGACCATCCTTGACGGGGAAGAGCACTTCCGCGTAGCGACCGAAATCCTCGTCGATGCCGTATTCGCAGAACTTGTTGTACTTCTCGATTTCCGCGACGAACGTCTCGACAGCATCGCCTTCGAGCCCGAGCTGCTTCGCCAGGCCCTCCAGCGTGTCGTCCGCGATGAATTCCGGTGCTGCGAACATCGCTCCAGCCTGGTTGTCCTCCTTGGAGGATTCGGGCTCGACCCAGGTTCCCTTGAACTTCTGATAAGCCTTGTCCATGCCTGTTTTTAGCTCTTCGATCGCGGACGTTGTCGGGCTGAACATGCCGTGTTGCGGCACGGTGTACTGGCGGTACTCGGGGAAGTTCGAATCGAACACGCAGGAGATGGGCTCTCGGGGCAGATACACGTTCGGCACGCCGCGCTGCTCGACAACGGGGTAGAACTCGTTCATGAAGCGCTTGCCATCGGAGCGGACCCATACAGCTTGAGGGAAGTTGTTCATAGAAGTGGGTGCTTGGATGTGCTTGGCGTTCATGCCGGGGATGATGCTCTCCAAATGAGCTCCCGCCCAATGAGCCATCTTGATGCCGTCGCCTTGATACTGCCAATTCGAGGCGTCCCCGACGAACCTTTCATTGCCGAAGGCATCTTTCCAAGCTTCTCCCTCGATCATGTTGTTCTTGATGTCGGGCATCAGGTCGTTGAGCATTTCCTCGTTGTAGGCGAAGCCGCCCGTGGCCACCACCACGGCCTTGCAGCTGAACTTGAGGTACGACCCGTCGGCCCGGTTCTCGGCGATGACGCCGGACACCTTGCCATTGTCCTGCAGGATCTGCAGTCCCCGCGTGTTGAAGAAGAACTCCGCTCCTGCGGCTTTCGCCTTTTCGCGGTTGTATCCCTGGATCTTGGTCTGATTACACTCTTCCGCATATGCGGATATGACGCCGGGGTAGAACTTGATGGGTCCGATATTGGGCAGCAGGTGCGGCCATGTTTCGCCTGCTGCGGGGGATCCGCTATGGCTCAAGGTGGCGATGTCCGAATCGGTCAGGCTGTCGTAGTACCAATCGATGTTATCGCCCATGTTCTGGCAGTACCTCATGATGAGCCCGGGGTTGCCCTGGTTGCCGATCATGGTCATCCAATTCTGGTAGTACTCGACCGGGTCGACATCATGGTACTGGTTGCCTTCGGTGATCTTGTTGACAAGGTTCGAGTTGACGCCACAGCTCTCGTTGCCCGTTGCCATGTACGTTTCTTCGGGTTGGAACTCGAGAAGGGCGACCCGGTAACCCTGCTCGGACAGCTCTCGGCACGAGGTTACGCCCGCGTACCCATGGCCCACCACGACCGCATCGTAATCACCGGCTTCGCTTGCTTGCGCGGAGTAATCTTGCGGCGTCCGCCAAGAGATTGCGCCCTCCGTCGCGCTGCCGTCGGATACGTTCTTCTCATCGGACTTGTCGCTGTCCGTTTTTCCGTTCGGCGAGCACGCCGCCAAGAAACCCGCTCCTACGGTTCCTACGCCAGCAAGCGCTGCGCCTTTGATGAAACTACGCCTATCCATCCCTCTCTCCGTTCATCTCAACAGCTAACACGAAAGATGCTGCCGGTCGGTTTGCCTTCAAGCCGGGCAGCAAGGCAAAGACTACGCAAACCGCTTCTTTTTCGGAATCGCGATATTGAGGGAATTGGGAAAAGAGTCCTTGCAAAGCGCCTGGAAAGCATCGCGGTTTTTGGGGAATTACGCAAAACACGAGGTGAAACGCTTATGGCGTTCGCCGGTTCGCCGGAGCGAAGCTGCTTGGGCGACGAGTCTCCGGTTTTAGAAATCCGTCATCGAAGACGGCTCGTTCTCGTTTTCTATAAGCTGCAGAAGGTCCTCGCGCGAGTGGATGTCCAGCTTTTTGTAGATGCTCTTGATATGGGAGCGGACGGTGGAGTCGGACAAGAACATCTTCTTTGCGACGTAGGCGGGGGAGTAGCCGCGCCCTAGGAACAAGAGCACCTCTCTCTCGCGTTTCGACAGGCCGCCCTTGTCGGCAACCCGATTGCAGCATGTTTCCAAGTCCGACAGCAGGTTCGGCTTGTTCGCCTGCTGCGAAGGGAGGTACATTGTTTTCCACGAGCGTATATTGGGCACCAGAACCAACGAGATGAAGTACAGGGTGGAAAGCGCAAGCAATACTGCTTCCTCGTTCCCGCTGATGCCCGCAAGATCGCCGAAATGCAAGCCGATGATCGAAACCAAGCAAAAAGCGGAGATCGAGCTACCGAAGATCAGAGGCACCGAGAACTCTTGCGCGTGCGCGATCGCGCAGAACGAGGCCAGCGCAAGCACCCCTATAGCGCCGAAGAACACGTAAATGCCGATCATGCCGATGCTGTGCACCGCATGACCTGTGGGGAAGCTGCTGAGAAACAACAATATGGCGGCGAAGATGGGCAGGTATATTTGGAACACGAACGGCAAAAGAGGCTTGTCCGACTTCCTAAGCCATAAAGGCAGAACCGAGACGACGGCGAGGATCGTGCCGATGCTTTCGGCGTACATGTTGCCGAAAACCGCGATCTTGCGTACCGCCATCGTCAAGGCGAACAGCAAAAAACCCACGAACGGACCGAGGGCGACCGAGAAGAAGGAGTGGAACACGGTGGAATCTTGGCTTTTCGCATCGCGTTGCACGTTCAGCAGGCGAACGAACTCGCCGTGCGTAGAGCGGATCAGCAGGGGCACGAGTCCGAGAATGCTGAGCAGAAGAAAGCTCGCGACCCCGGTTTCGGGACCCATGTAAACGAATCCCGTATTGATGAGCGCGCAGATGGCCAGCAGGACGCTCAGGCGAATGAGGGCTTCCCGGAACGTGAGGGTGGAGAATACGCTTCCCCAAGCGATGCAAAGGAGCAAGGTCGTCGTTCCGCAGAGCGTTCCTCCGAGCAAGGAGCACAATTCGACCGGAACTCCGGGGAGAAGAAGGGAAGCGAAGAGCAGGAAAAGCCCCGTCAGGTAGAGAAGCGCGACGATCGTCATTCGAAGAGGAGTTAGGAATGTTATCCGACTTGGTTCTTTCGCGCACAGCGCGATGCACGCGGCTGCCATGCCGGCGACCATGGCGCTCGCCAACGTGGAGTGGACGAAATACGGCATGGCCAAGTCGAAGCCTGCCAAGTCGGGGCTGAATATCATGTTCGGGGAGTAGAGTGGCAAGGTTGCGAAAAAGGCTACGAAACAAACTTGTTCGAATGCGGATGGCTGGCTCATGTCGAATCCTTCTCGCTTGTACCTATCTGCCAAGTGCATGGATCTTCGCGCTCCGGTCATGCGGCACCGTCTTTTTCCGGTAGCGCTTGGGCGGCCGCCGTTTCGCCCACGAGCCAGATGCGGTCATCGGGGAACAGGCGCGTGTTGCGGCTCGGCTTCATCTTGAGCAGCTTCTCATGCTCGTGTGCGACGACGAGGCAGCCGAAGGAGCCCTTGAAATCGACGGCGCCGATGGTCTTGCCGGCGAAGGGCGAGCCCGCTTCCACGGAAAGCGACACGCATGCGAGATCCAACTTGTCGGGGTGCGCGGCCGCGTACTCGTCGAACGATGCGCTGACGGCATCGGCCTCGTCGATGGAGTCCTCCTTGAGCAGGGTTTGCAGGTAGGCGTCCACCTCGTTCTCGGTGCCGAGGAACGTCAGCACGTCGCCCTCGCGTATGCCCAGCGGGTCGGCCGGGTCGTTGATGCGCCGCACAAGCTCCTCCTTGGTCAGTCGCGCGAGCGCTTGCGATCCCATGCGCACGCCCTCGCGCTCGATGGCCATGAGATCCAGGTTGTGCGCTATGCCGAACAGGAAGTCGCTCGACCGCTCGGCGCCCAATCGGCGCAGCGTGCGCGACGCTTCGACCTCCACCACGTACAGGCGCTCCTCCACCCACCCGGCGCGTTCCTCCTCGTCGGATTCCGCCAGGCGCTCGGCCAGGATGGACTCGTTGAGGTTGCCGACGAAGCTCGTCTCCAGCTTGAGGAACCACGAATGCAGCGTGCGCGAGCGCGCGAGCAACAGCGAGCACGTCGCCGCCAGAACGAACATCCACACCGATTGGCGCGCGCCGGCCGCATGCACGATGTAGGCCACCACGCCGCAGGACGCCGCGCCGCCCGCCAGCATCAGGACGGCCAACGGCACATGGTTTCGACGGCTCTTCATCCACAGCACGCCGAACTCGTTCTTTCGTCCCGTGTAGAACAGGTTCGACAGGAACAGTCCCGTCACGAAGATGCCCACCGCGGCAAGCAACGGGTTGAGAACGGCCTCCGGCACGAAACCCGACAGCAAAGGAAGGGCCGTGTTCATGAGCACCTCCACCGATGCGATGCCGGCCAGCACCACGAGCCCCAGCTTGAGCGTCCAGCGTTTGAGGTAGTCCACCCATAAGTTCGGTTCGCCGTCCTCTTCCTGCGCGCGCTCCAGATGCTCATGGCGCAGTGCGAACAGGCTTTCGGGCAAGACGCGCACGAGGAGGTGGTAGATGCGTTCGGAATTCTTCACCAGAAGAGGCGAGGCGAGCGTCGTCGCCACCGACACGGTGACGATGACGGGGTAGAGGAAGTCGGGAGTCACGCCCGTCGCCGATCCTAGCGCGGCGATGATGAACGAGAACTCGCCGATCTGCGCCAGGCTGAGCCCGCTCATCACCGAGGTTTTCAGCGTTGCCCCCGACAACAGAGCGCCCAACCCGCAGAACAGCGAGCGTCCGATGATGGCCACCAAGGCGATGACGACGATGGCTCCCAGGTTCTCCGTCACGGCCGCGGGTGTGACCAGCATGCCCACCGATACGAAGAACACGGCTCCGAACAGATCCTTGATGGGCTTGAACAGCGCGTCGACGCGCTTTGCCTGCACGGTGCCGGCCAGGATGGATCCGGCGAGGAACGCGCCCAGCGCCGAAGAGAACCCGATGGCGTCGGCCAGAACCACCATCCCCAAGCACAGCGCGATGGGCGCGATGAGCAGGATCTCGTCGTTGAGCTCGGAACGCAGGCGCTTGAGGGCGCTCGGCACGAGGATGACGCTGAGCGCGAACCATACCACGAGGTACAGCGCCATGCGTCCGATACGCACGGCCACCGCACCGCCGTCCACCGACGCGCTGACCGCCACCGTGGACAGCACCACGAGCAGGAACACGCCTGCGATGTCCTCGATGACCAGCACGCCGAACACGAGCTGGGCGAAGGCCTTGGTGCGCAGGCCCAGCTCGCCGAACGTCTTCACGATGATGCTGGACGACGAGATGGCCAGCATGCCGCCGAGGAACAGGCTGGTTGACGGCGACCAGCCAAGCAGCGTGCCGCAGGCGAACCCTGCCGCTATCATGAGCGACATCTCCACGACGGCCGTGACGAGCGCCGGACGGCCCACGGTGGTCAGCTTCACCACGCTGAACTGCAGTCCCAGGCCGAACATGAGGAAGATGACGCCGATCTGCGACCAGGTGGACACGTCGGCCGTCTCCACGATGTTGGGGATCCAGCCGATAGCGGGGCTCACGAGGAATCCGGCCACCACGTACCCCAGCACGAGCGGCTGTTTGAAACGCCGGCAGACGATGGTGGCCACCGCCGCCACGGCGAGCAGCAAGGCGAGGTCGTTGACGAGCTGGGGTATGGACTGCATAGGTTCCTCTTCGCGCACTGTACGGTCGAAACCTCATTGTAGCAAGCCGAGACGCGTCGGCGGACGAAAAAGAAGCGGCCCTTGCGGGCCGCTTCCCAAACATGGATCGGTTTCTGGTTTCTTACGATTCCGCCAGCTCCGCGGGGGTGGCGCGGCGCGCCATGGCCTTGTCGTAGTCTTTCGTGCCGGCGAACACCTCGTTCATGTACGGGTTCACCTTGAGCTTCTTGGCGCGGTACATGATGTAGGCGAACGCGGCGATGTTGGCCAGAAGCGCGATGACGGACACGGCCAGGTTCACGTTCGGGTTGTTCACCGACTGCACGCTGAACACGCTGTAGTCCTGGAACGCCGGCACGCACTGGGCGAACATGCACCAGATGGCCAGTGTGAACGCGCGGTTCTGGATCCAGCCGCCTTTGTTCCAGAAGAACGCCGCCACGGTGGGGGCCAGCAGCAGGGCCAGGCCGCAGTACCAGGAGTGCGTGGGCAGGCAGTTGTAGGTGTAGCAGAAGTTCCACAGGTCGTAGGCGATGATGAACACCCAGGTCATGTCCGGCCACAGCATGTCCTGGCGCTTCTTGGAAATGTAGATGCCGAACCAGCCGGTCATGCAGGCGATGTTGATGATGCCCGCCACGCCGTTGAACACGTTGTGCCAACCGCCGTACAGCGTGACGCCCTCGGAGGACACCCAGGTGGTGCCCCAGGCGCGGATGGCGCTCTCGAAGTCGCTGACCACGGCGATGAGGATGTTGATGGCCACGATGACGAACGGGAAGCACTTGAACCAGTGCGCCTTGCCGATAGCGCCCCACGAGTACTTGATGGCCATGAAGCCGATGCACCCGATGGTGGCCGCGTAGAGCTTCGCGTAGTGGAACCAGCTGTTCATGTGCACGTGCGTGGGGTTGTCGAGCGCCCACTGCTGGCCGATGCCGGCGCCGATGGAAATGGCGACGAAGTACGCCGTCAACGCGACGGGCAGCACGATGAAGCAGAACACGCCGCCCGCCTTCGTGCGGCGCGCCACTTCGTTGATGAGGATCAACCCGATGAACACGATGGCCCAGCCGAGCCATTGGTACAGGGCGTTCTCCCCGTAGACTTGGAACAACATGACACCCTCCTTCTTCAGGGTACGCTTCGCACAGGCCGCCTTCCGGCCTGCTGTTTCTTCAGATGAGATTATCGATACCGTTGCATGCGGGTTCGCCTGCGCAGGTTCTATCCGCTTTCGGGTGCGCCGTTCGCGCCGCGGTCCATGTGCAGCGTTTGGGCGATGAGATCCTTCAGCACCTCGTCGTCGACGTCCGGATGCGTTCGCAGGTAGCCGACGATGCCCAAGATGAGCACGTAGAACGTCTCGTAGACGTGCTCGATGCGTATCTCGTGCAGCGCGCCGTAGTCGCGCACCGTGGTGTCCACGATGTACGTGGCCACGCGGTCGGCCACGCGGTTCACGAAGTCGATGTAAAGCGCCGCGTTCTCGTGCGAGGCCAGCGAGCGGCGGAACGCGTCGTGCTCGAACACGCCGAGGCGCATGAGCTTTACGACGCTGGAAAGGGCGCTTTCGATGTCGCCCGGGTGCCGTTGCGCGTTCCAGTAATGAGTGGCCTCGATGAAGTCGGCCACGTAGTCGTCGAGGACGGCCGAGGTGACGGCCTCCTTGTCAGGGAAGTAATGGTAGAACAGCGAGCGCGCCACGCCCATGCGGTTGGTGATGTCCTGCACGGAGGTTTTCGAGAGCCCCTGCTCCTCGTACAGCTCGCGGGCCGCGGCCACGATGTCGGCTCGACGCTCGGCCGATGCCGCGTTGCGCGCCTTCTCGTTCGAGGTTGCCATGCCGCCCTCCTTGCCCCGTTCGCTTGAACGATCCTGCGGTTCGCCGCCATGGCGGCGTGTTTCGTTCGATCCCCTGATGAGCGCAGCATACGCCCCTGGTTGACGGAGCGTCAATAGACAGTTTCAGGGATTCGTCAACGAAGAGGGGGACGTAAGCGGCGAAGCGCGCGCGTCCGCGACGGCAATGACGAAACGCGCGAAGCCGTCAACCGCGGCTTCCTCTTTGCCTGCGAGGATGCTAGCATGCAGGTCATTAAGTTCATTTGTGAAACGAAAAAAGAACGCAGATGAACTAATGAGGGAGCAAGCGGACGCAGGGCCGCATCTCGGCCGAGGCGGCGTCGGGCGATCCGATGCCGAGGGCATCGCGGAGCAGCGGACGCGAAACCGAGAAGGAGGGGTCATGGAGGAGAGCAAGCCGAGCGGAAAGCGGAGAGGGAGGCGCTGGCCTATCGTGGTCGGCGTGATCGCGGCGGTCGTCGTGGCGGCGGGCGCGGGTTTCTGGGTTTGGCACGAGCAGCCGAGCTTCTGCAACGCCGTTTGCCACGATCCGATGGACGTCTACGTGGACGGCTACTTCAACGACGCGACGCTTATGGCGAACGCCCACGAGCGCGCCGACGTTACGTGTTTGAAGTGCCACGAGGCGAAGTTGTCCGATCAGGTCGCCGAAGGGCTGTCGTGGGTGCGCGGCGATTTCGCCACTGACGAGACGGGGCATCTGACTACCCATGGCGTGACGGCCGATAAGAAGATGTGCGCATCGGCCGGCTGCCATGATTGGGAAGACGTGAAGGCCGCCACCGAGGATTGGGGAGGCGAGGCGGGGGTGAACCCGCATGCGTCGCATCAGGGCGAGGCCATCGATTGCAGCAACTGCCACGGCGCGCATGGATCGTCGTATATGTACTGCAACGCGTGTCACGACTACGTGGTTCCCGACGGTTGGGAAAGCCCCCGGTAGGGCGTGCGAAAAGGAGGAGCGATGATGAAGAGGACGGCAGCGGCCGTATGCGGGGCCGCGGTGCTGGCGGCGGGCATGACGGGCTGCGGCGCGGGATTCGAAGGCTCGGGGTCGAAGGACGCGGCCAGCGCCGAGCAGCTGGCCATGCGCCTGGACGATCCGTGGGCTCAGGAGGTTCAGGCCGATCAGGGCGCGAAGGCCGAAGGCGAGCTCGCCGACGGCGTGTACACGGGCACGGGCAAAGGGATGGAGGGCCTCGTGACCGTCAAGCTGCTCGTGCAGGACAACCGCATCTCGTGTTTGGAAACCGCGCAGGAGGGCGAGAGCCAGAGCCGCGGAGGCTACGAGGCCATCCGCGACGGCAGGTTCGCCGCCATGATCGAGGCCGCGCAAGGCGCCGGCATCGACGCGATCAGCGGCGCCACCATCACCACGGCGGGCGTCAGGCAGGCGGTGGAGGACGCGCTCTCGCAGGCAGAAGCCGCCGCCGCGAAGCAGGAACAGGGGGGATTCCGATGACGAAGCAGGTTCACGGGCAGACGGGCGCGCATGCGCCGCTGTCTCGCCGCGATTTCTTGACGAGGGCGGGCTTGACGGTGGGAGCCGCCGCGGCCGCGGCGGCGGTGCCGGGCGCGGCCTATGCGGTGCAGGAGGGCGTGATCGGCGACTGGGCGGCTGATGGGTCGAAGGCCGTCGACGTGCCCGACAGCGCCGTCACCAACGCCTCTTGGTCGGACGGCACGTATCGCGAGCACAACGGCGCGGCGTTCCCGGCGGACGATGCAAGCCCTATCCCTCCGCGCGCGGTGCCCGCGACATGGGATTGCGAGTGCGACATCTGTGTGGTGGGCGCGGGCGGCGGCGGCTTGAACGCGGCGGCGCGCGCGGCCGAGCAGGGCGCGCGGACCATCTGCGTCGAGGCTATGGGCCTGCACGGCGGCAACGCCCAGGAGGCGGGCATGTGCGCCATCCTCGGCGGATCGAAGCTGCAGGAGTCGAAGCGTTTCGCGTTCCCGTCCTACCCCTTCGACGCGCGCAAGCTGGCCGATTGGGCCATCGACGAGTACCATTACGCGTGCGACCCGCTGCTCATCCACCGCATCGCCGAGGCGGGCGGCACGTGCATCGACTGGATGGCCGACTGCGGCGTCCGGTGGCGCTTGGGCGAGGTGCCGGTGTACGTGGCGCCGAAGAACTCGACGCTCGACCACCATGTGCTCAAGATGAAGGACGCCACCGACGCCATGTTCAGCTTTGGTCAGAAGCACGGCGTGCAGTACCTCTTCCAAAGCCCGGCGGAGGCGCTCGTGCAGGACGGCGACGGGAGGATCGTGGGCGTGGTGGTGCGCGAGGATTACGGCGCAGAGAAGTACATCCACGCCGAACGCGCCGTCATCCTCACGGCGGGCGGCTTCTGCAACAACAAAGCCCTGTTGGAGCGCTACATCCCCACGGCGGCCATGGGCTGCGCCTCGAGCTACCTCACGGCGGGCGAGACGGGCGAGTGCTTCCGCATGGGCTTGGGCGTGAACGCCGACGTGTCGGGCTTCAACAGCTCGGCCAGCTTCGACGGCGGCGTCGATTGGGAGGCCGAGGGCGGCCAGTGGGCGCGCTTCCTCTACGACGGCATGACGCAGCTGTCGCGCCAGCCGTGGTTCACCGTCGACCGCTGCGGCAACCGTCTTCGCTACATGGACAGCCGCGTGGGCGAGGACGGCGCGAACGCCATCTACGCGCTGGGCGATCTGGCCACCATCCAGATGACGCCGCCGGGGCACCGCTCCTACATCGTCTTCGACGCGCACTACGAGGATCATCTGGCCGGCTTCGCGCAGGAGCATTGCCGCAAGCTGATCACGCCCGACCTCGAGCAGATCGACAAGGTGCCCGAGCATTATCGCGACTGGCACCACGGCGTGCAGGACGCCATCGACGCCGACGTGCTGAAGAAGCGCGACTCGCTGGAGGAGCTGGAGCGCGACCTGGGGTTCGCCCCCGGCGTGCTGGTAGAGGCCGTGGAGAAGTGGAACGCGTGCTGCGAGCGCGGCGAGGACGACTTCATGTATCCCATGCCTCCCGAGTGGCTGCACGCCATCAAGGACCCGCCGTTCTACGGCTGCCGCATCGGCGGAAACCTGTACGGCACGAAGGCAGGCCTCATGATCAACGACGAGATGCAGGTGATCTCGACCAAGGGCACCGTGATCCCCGGCCTGTACGCGGGCTGGCACACGGCCGGCGGCGCGTGCGGCGAGAACAGCTACATCGGCGACCCTATCCTGGGTTCGCTGTTGGGCGACGTGAGCCTGGCGTTCTGCGGCGGGTACTTGTGCGGCACGTACGCCGTCGCCAACGAGATGAAGGGAGGGGAGTAGCATGAAAGAGCAGTTGAAGGACATGGCGCGGCCGTATGCGATGCTGTTCCTGATCGCGCTCGCGGTGGCGATCGTGGGGCGCATCGGGCTGGCCGTGATGGACTTGACCGGAACGCTTTCCTACGACTACATCTCGGCGGCCGACGTGCCCATCCTCGACGTCGTGTGCTCCATCCTGACCGGGTCGGCGCTCGTGGCGTTCATGTACGCAGCATCGCTGGCGATGGTCGTGTCCACGGCGGGCGTCGCGCTGCACGGTCTGCTGTTCGCGCGCCGCAGCGAGGGCGCGGGCAGGCCGGCGACTGCGTTTCTGTGGGGCTGGGCGACGGCGCTTGCGGCCATCGTGTGCCTGCTGATCACGGCGAGCGGGATACTCTCGGCCGTGCAGGTGGCGTCCATGAGCTCGAAGCTGCCCTCCCTGCCGATGCTCGTGCTGGCGCTCGTGGGGTTCGCGGCGTTTCTCGGCACGCTTCTGGGCGCAGCGTCCATGACGGTGTGCGCTTGCCTCGCGCGGGCGCGCGACGAGAAGCGCGCAGGCTGGAACCTGGTGCTCGCGGCTTTCGTCTGCGGTCTCGTGGTCATGGTTCTCACCGTGGGCACGTTCTCGGCCGTCAATGCAGCGTCGATCAACCTGGCGGCCGTGGGCGCGTGGTTCGCCGCCGACGTGGTCGTGAACCTGGCCATCATGTTCGGGATGGGCGCGCTGGTGAAGAAGGGTCGCGCGTAGCATGGAATCCCGGTCGCGCTTCTCCTTTCGGACAGGGGGAAGCGCGGCCTTCTTTTAGGGAATATCCCAGTGTCCGGCGCGTGGGCTTCCGACGCGCCGGACGCGCCCGCTTTCCTTGAGCGAAGCTATGGCGCGCTCCGTCGTGCGTCTTGCCAGGCCGACGGCTTCCGCGATCTCGGAGACCGTGATCGAAGGGTTCTCGGCCATGAGGCTCAGGATGCTATTCCTCAGCCCGTCCTCTCGACGCTCTTCCGTGCAGAAAGGCTCCATCGCATCGCGGATGGCCGAGAGCATGAAGGCTACGAAGGCGGTCGAGGATCCGGTCGCGTTCGATTCGTTCAATGCGGCGTAGTACGCGTCTTGGCGCTCCCGGATCATGCTTTCGATCGGCAGCCAGGCGAGCACGGAGCGCCATCGAGCCAGCAGCAGCGTGTGCCAGAGCCTTCCGATGCGGCCGTTTCCGTCGGAGAACGGGTGGATGAATTCGAACTCGTAATGGAATACGCACGAAGCGAGAAGCGGGTGGAGCTTCGTCGAACCCAGCCATTCGAACAGGTCGGCCATAACTTCGGGAACGTAGGATGCGGGGGTTCCGGCATGGATCAATCGATCCCCGTCGTATACTCCTGCGTTTTTCGTCCGGAAGGTTCCCGCGTCCTTGCGCAGGCCTTCCATCATGACGCCGTGGGCCTCGAGGAGGTCGTCCATGTTGCGCGGATCCCAGTTGCCGAGCAAGTCGTATGCTCGTTTGGCATTCCGGACCTCCCGGATATCGTCGGGCGGACCGAAGACGCGCCGGCCGTCGATGATATCGGTCACCTGCTCCATTGTGAGCGTGTTCTGCTCGATAGCCAGAGAAGAGTGTATGGTTTTGATACGCAGCTCGCGATGGAGGACGGGCGAGGAGGACAGCGCGGAGTCGGGTGCGAGCCGTCCCACCATCTCGGCGATATCCAAGGCGGTTGCAGTAATCTTGTCGGTGGGGTCGAAGGGCGGTTCGTACACCAGAGGCCTCCTCTCGAATATTTTTACCGCCAGTATTTTACCGCCAATGGCGGTAAAAAGAAAGTGCGAGCGTCTTGCTCGTCTTTTTTCCGGTGCGGAGAAGGTTTTTGCATGCGGAAGTCTGGCATCGGCGATCCATGCGCAGACGGCGTGCGCGTCAGTCGATGGGCTGGAGGAGGCCGAGGGCGGCTTTGCGCTCGGCCTCCTCGCGCGCTTGGACGTCGGCGATGACGATGCGCCAGGTGCGGGCGAGCGCGCGGCGCTGCCGGTCGTCGAGCCTGCTCCACAGGTGCTTGCGCGCGAGCAGGTCGATGGTGCGCGCGATGACCCTCCGCTGCCGCTCGCCCTGGGGCGTGGCGGCGGCGAACACGGCCTTTCGGTCGCGGGGGCTGGCCAGGCGCTCCACCCATCCTCTCTCGGCCAGGCCGTCCACCGCCCGTGCGACGCCGACGGCCGTCATCTGCAGCTGCGACGCCAGGTCGCCGATGCGCAGCGGCTCGCCCACCTCGCCGAGGCGCTGCAGCACGCGGCATTCGCTGAGAGACGCGCCGCACGAGGCCTTGAGGGCGCTTTCCATCGCGCGCTTCACCAGTTCCAGCGACACGAGCGCCCGCGAAGCGGCGTAGCGGCCGGCCGTCTCGCCGGGCGGCGGCGCCTCGATGCTCGCGCCGGCTGCGATGGAGGCTTCGAGGATGGTGCGGTGGGCAGCGTCTTCGGTGGGGAACAGGGCGTAGAGGCGCTCGACGAGCGCGTCGTTGGCCTGCGCCACATGGCTTGCTCCGGCGTCGGTGATGCCCACGGTGCGCACGCGCCTATCGCCGTCGCCGGCGCGTCGGCGCGTCGCGTACCCGGCGGCTGCGAGCGCGTTCACGGCCTGCGTCACCACGTTCGGTTTGAGGTCGAGCATCTTTCCGAGGCTGGACTGGTCGATGCCGTCCGGGCCTGCGGACAGCAGCTTCACCAGCACGCGGTACTGCGTCACGCTGAGGCTGCTGGCCTGCGCCAGCCCGCTTTTGAGCGCGCGATGGGTGAGGTCGAACGCGACGAAGAACGTCGAGTCGAGAGAAAGGTCGCGCTCGGTTTCGATCCCGCCCATGCTCAACCCCCTCCTTTTTTCGCGCGCTCTGCAGTTCGTTCATCGGTGAAACGATATTGTAGCGCGAGCATGAGCGGTTCGGGGAAAACCCATCAGAGCGCCACTTCGCCGTCGCCGAAGGCAAAGCAGCGACGAGGGACGAACGCGCATGCGTCCGAGCAGCAAGCCTTTCCTTCGCATGCACGTTTTTGTCAAGCATGTACGGGCATTCCGACCCGTTTTCCTTGTCAAAAGCGTGCATGTAGGCAATACGCCGTTCGTGCACGGCGGCGCTCTCGCGCGCGAGGATGCCCTTTTCCGGCGACTGCGCGCTTAGCGGCGCGCGCGCCAGCGTCCGATGGCCTTCGCGATTTCGGTCTGCACGACGGACAGCAGGGCGAAGCCCACCACGAGCGCCCACTGACCGAGGTCCATCGTCGTGCCGCCGAACGCGTCGATGAAGGGCGGCACCAGCAGCACGACCAGCATGAGCGCGATGCTGGCCGCCGCGGCGAGCCCCAGCTGGCGGTTGCGGGCGCCCTCGCGGTCCCAGACGGGGTCGGTGGCGGAGCGCTGGTTCAGGGAGCGCAGCACCTGGGAGAATCCCAGCACGCCGAACGCCATCGTGCAGCCCAGCTCGTAGCTGCCCGCGTTCTGGCCGATCACGAAGGCGACCAGCGCGAGCGCCGCGATGAACACGCCCTGAAAGATAACGCGGCGCGCTAGCGGGCCGTCCAGCAGGTTGTTCACGCGCATGGGCGGATGCTCCATGATGTGGCGGCTGGCGGGCTCCACGCCCAGCGCGAGCGCGGGCAGCGAGGCGGTTGCCAGGTTCACCCACAGGATCATGACGGCGGTGAGCGGCGCGTTCCAGTTCAAGGCCACGGCGGTGAGCAGTACCACGATCTGAGCCACGTTGTCGGCCACGAGGAAGGAGACCACCTTCTGGATGTTGCGGAACACCCGGCGGCCCTCGCGCACGGCGTAGACGATGGTGGTGAAGCGGTCGTCCATGAGGATCATGTCGGAGGCGTCCTTCGCCACGTCGGTGCCCGTGATGCCCATGGCCACGCCGATGTCGGCGGCTTTGAGCGCGGGCGCGTCGTTCACGCCGTCGCCCGTCATGGCGCACACCTCGCCGGCATGCTGCAGCGCGCGCACGATGCGCAGCTTGTGCAGGGGCGACACGCGGGCGAACACCGAGGTGTTGCGGGCCGCCTCGTCGAGCGCCGCGTCGTCCATCTCGTCGAGCTCGGCGCCTGTGACCACGAGGTCGCCGGGGCGGAAGATGTCCAGCTCGCGGCCGATGGCGCGCGCGGTGGAGGCGTGGTCGCCCGTGATCATGACGGTGCGCACGCCGGCGGTGCGGCAGGTTTCCACGGCCTGGCGCACGTCGGGCCGCGGCGGGTCCATCATGCCGACGAGGCCGATGAGCACGAGATCGCGTTCGATGTCCTCGACGTCGCCGGGCACGCCGGGCAGGGCGCGGGTGGCGAATGCCAGCACGCGCAGCGCCTCGTCCGAGAGCCGTTGCGCCACGGCCAGCGCGCGGGCGCGATCCTCGTCGGTCATCGGCCGCGGGCCGTTCTCGTCCATGATGAAGGCGCAGCGGGGCAGCAGCGAATCGATCGCGCCCTTCACGGCGGCCACGATCTCGCCGTCGCGCTCGTGCACGGTGGACATGCGCTTGCGGTCGGAGTCGAAGGGGCGCTCGGCCAGGCGCGGGTAGGTCGAGCGCAGCGCGGTCGGGTCGATGCCGTTGTCGCGCGCCAGCACCAGCAGCGCGCCCTCGGTGGGGTCGCCGATGAACGCCTGCGCCCCCGACGCGCCCTCCTCGGCGGGCGCGAACGCGGCGTCGTTGCACAGCACGGCGGCGAATGCGAGGTAGCCGAACAGGTCGGGGTGCTCCTCGAGCGCTTCGGCGGGCTCGAGCGCCTCGTCGCGGTCGAGGTCGGGGCCCAGCGACACGCGCACGACGCTCATGCGGTTCTCGGTGAGGGTGCCCGTCTTGTCCGTGCAGATGACGGTGGCGCCGCCCAGCGTCTCGACGGCCGGCAGGCGGCGCACGAGCGCCTCGTGGCGGGCCATGCGCTGCACGCCCAGCGCCATGGTGATGGTGGCGGTGGCGGGCAGGCTCTCGGGGATCACCGAGATGGCCAGCGACACGGCCAGCAGCAGCAAGGGAGCGAACGGGCGGCCGTAGGCCAGGCCGACGGCAAGCACGGCCAGCGCCGCCGCTACGCCCACGATGGTGAGGATCTTGCCGAACGAGGCCAGCTTGCGCTTGATGGGCGTGTCCAGCTCCTCGTCGCCTTCCAGCATGCCGGCGATGTGCCCGACCTCGGTTCCCATGCCCGTGGCCACCACGATGCCCGCCCCGCGTCCCGCGGTGACGATGGCGGTGGCGAACGCCATGTTCGACCGGTCTCCCAGCGGCGCGCCGGGCAGAACCACGGCGGAGGCGTCCTTCTCGACGGGCACCGACTCGCCCGTGAGCGCGGCTTCCTGCATGCGCAGCCCGGCCGCCTCGACGAGTCGCAGGTCGGCGGGCGCCATGCTGCCGTCGCCCAGCTGCACGAGGTCGCCCGGCACGAGGTCGCGCGCGGGCACCACCATCTCCATGCCGTCGCGGACGACGCGCGCCTCGGGCGCGCTCATCGATCTTAGCGCTTCGAGCGAGGACTGCGCCTTGCGCTCCTGCACGATGCCGATGACCGCGTTCACCACCACGATGGCGAAGATGATGCCGGCTTCGGCCCATTCCTGCAGAAGCGCCGACAGCACGGCCGCCACGAGGAGGATGAGGATCATGGGGTCGGTCAGCTGCTCGCGCGCCATCTGCGCCAGCGTGCGCGGCGGCTTCGCGTTCAGCTCGTTGGGGCCCGTCTCGGCGAGGCGGCGCGCGGCCTCGAGCTCGCTCAGCCCTTCGAGCGAGGAGTCGAGCTCGAGGAGGACGTCGGAAAGGGGCTCCGCCTGCCAGGGTCGGGATGCGGGCGGTTTGACGGGTGCTTGAGTGTTCGGCATGGAGCTTCCTTTGCGCGGTCGTTGCGACGGTGTTCGCTTCCACGATACCCGTCCGCGGCTCGCGTCGATCGAACCGTCACGAGCCGGTTGCCGATCGGACGGTCGATCGTTCGGAGGGCATTCCCCGTCCCGTCGGTCGGCGCGGCGCGACGTCCTCTCGCCGCGCTCGGGCGCTTTCCGTTAGAATGGTGGTCTCCGAAGGAAAGGAAGCCCCGTGACCGCGAACCTCCGACTCGACCGTCTCCCGCGCACCGTGGAGCTGGCGCGCGCCGCCGACGGCGCCGCGACGCTCGCCTACGTCGACCAGCGCCTGTTGCCCGGCAAGCTCGCGATCGAGCGAACCGCGGATTGGGGGGCGGTGGTGGACGCGATCAAGACGCTCGCGGTGCGCGGCGCGCCCGCCATCGGCGTGGCGGGCGCCGCTGCCGTGGCGCTTTGGGCTCGGGAGGCCGCCGGCGGCGACACGGGCGCGGGCGAGGTTTCCGCATACCGCGCCGCGCTCGAGCGGACGGCCGAGGAGATCGCCTGCGCGCGCCCGACCGCGGTGAACCTGCGCTGGGCGGTCGAGCGCGTGCTGGGCCGCGCGCGTGTTGCGCTCGACGGGGGCGCGGCTCCTGCGGCCGTGGCCGACGCCCTGTTCGCGGAGGCGAAGCGCATGGAGGCCGAGGACGAAGCCGCGAACCGCGCCATCGGCGCGCACGGAGCCGCGCTGCTGCGGCAGGGCAGCCGCGTGCTCACGCACTGTAACGCCGGAAGCCTGGCGACGGCGTTCTACGGCACGGCGCTCGGCGTGGTATACGCCGCGGCCGAGCAGGGCAAGATCGAGCGCGTGTACGCCGACGAGACGCGCCCGGTGGGGCAGGGCGCGCGCCTCACGTCGTGGGAGCTGGCGCGCGCGGGCGTTCCCTGCACGCTCGTCTGCGACAACATGGCCGCAAGCCTCATGGCTAAAGGAGAGGTGGACGCCGTGATCGTGGGAGCCGACCGCATCGCCGCCAACGGAGACGCGGCGAACAAGATCGGCACGTACGGCGTGGCCGTGCTCGCCCGCCATCACGGCATCCCGTTCTACGTGGCCGCGCCCATCTCCACCATCGACCCTGCGATCGCGGACGGCTCGGGCATCCCCATCGAAGAGCGCGATGCCTCCGAGGTCCTGCCCGTCGCGATCGAGGGCGTCGACGTGTGGAACCCGGCCTTCGACGTGACGCCGGCCGGCCTCATCACGCGCATCGTCACGGAGCGCGGCGCGTTCGAGCCGGATAAGTTGGTATACTGATCCTGCAGGTCGCCGACGGACGGGCGACGGAAAAGGAGGGCCTTATGCGCATCATCCATCGCGAGGACCAAGAGCAGCGCGAGCACGTGGAGCTTTCCTGCGACGCGGCGTTCGCCGACGAGAGCGACGGCCGCGACCGATCCGCCGAGCCCGACATCCTGCGCACCGACTACCAGCGCGACCGCGATAAGATCCTCCACACGAAGTCCTTCCGCCGCCTGTCGCACAAGACACAGGTGTTCCTGGCCGCCGAGGGCGACCACTTCCGCACCCGTCTCACGCACACGCTGGAGGTGGCGCAGATCGCCCGCACCATCGCCCGCGCGCTGGGGCTGAACGAGGATCTCGCCGAGGCCATCTCGCTCGGCCACGACCTGGGGCACACGCCCTTCGGGCATACGGGGGAGGAGGCGCTCGCGCGCTGCCTGGCGCGCCACAAGGGGATCGACCCGGCATCGCCCGAGGCGGAGGCGCTCTACCGCCACAACGAGCAGAGCCTGCGCGTGGTCGAGCGCATCGAGAACGGCGGCAAGGGACTGAATCTCACGTCCGAGGTGCGCGACGGCATCCTCAATCACACCGGCGACCTGCGCGCCGAGACGCTGGAGGGGCGCATCGTGGGCACGGCCGACCGCATCGCGTACGTCAACCACGACATCGACGACGCCATCCGCGCGGGCATCCTGCGCGAGGTCGACCTGCCGGCGTCGACGCACGCCATGCTGGGCCCCGACCATTCGTCGCGCATCGAGACGCTCGTGCTCGACATGGTGGAGACGTCGGCCGCCGTCGACGACATCCGCATGAGCGACGCGGTGTGGAACGCCATGATGGAGCTGCGGTCGTTCCTGTTCGAGCGCGTGTACAGCGCCCCTGCCGTCACCGACGAGGTGGCGAAGGCGACGCACCTCGTGGACGACCTGTTCGACTACTACGTGGCGCACACGGGCGAAGTTCCGCAGGAGTACCGCGCCATCTCCGAGGGCGACGACCTGCGCGCCGTCACCGACTTCATCGCCGGCATGACCGACCGCTACGCCAAGAACCTCTACCAAAGGCTGTTCATCCCCAACGCGCTGCATTACTAGGTTCCCTCGGCCTAAGGACATTTCTTCGTTGCGCGGGTGCACAAGAATTGTATAATCGTCTAACTATGCTTTCCGGGGATCACATCAGGCAATCGTTTTCGGCGGCGCTGCCCATCATGCTGGGCTACGTCGCCATCGGCATACCCTGCGGCATCCTGAGCGCTTCCATCGGCATGAACGAGCTGCAGGTGTTCCTGCTGTCGGCCGTGTTCTACTCGGGCGCGGGCCAGTTCATGATCCCGAACATGTGGCTGGCCGGCTCGCCGCTCGCGTCCATCATCGCCAGCGTGTCGCTGGTGAACACACGCCAGATGCTGTACTCGGCCTCGTTCGCGCCGCGCTGCGAGCGTGTGAAGAAACGCCTCGCGTTTCTGTTCGCGGCTACGGTGACCGACGAAAGCTACGGTGTGAACACGGCGAAGTTCGAGGAGGGCGGCTGGTCGGTTGGCCGCGCCACGCTCGTGAACCTTTTCTCGCAAAGCTCGTGGGCGCTGTCGAACGTGGCCGGCGTGCTCGTGGGCAACGCCGTGGGCATCCCGCTGGCCATAGCCTCCTTCGCCATGACGTCCATCTTCATCTGCCTGCTCGTCACGCAGAAGGTGACGCCGGCCAACGTGGTGGCTGCGGCGTTCGCCATCCTGGGCGTGTACACATGCAAGACCATCGGGCTTTCGGGCCCCGCCATACTCGTGGGCGCGCTCGTGGGCGTGATGGCGGCGCTGCTGTTCACGTGGGCGAAGGAGCGCGGCTGATGGAACCGATGGGCTGGGGCGATTACTTCATCGTGCTGGGGTGCTGCGCAATCACCATGCTGGTCTGCCGCGTGGTGCCGCTGTTCGTTCTCAAGGGCAAGGAACTGCCGGAAGGGGTCGGGCAGGCGCTCGGCTTCATTCCGCCGGCCGCGTTCGCCGCGCTCGTCGCGAACGACCTTTTGACGCCCGGCATGTTCGACGCAGGCCTGTGGCCGGCAGCCGCGCCCCTGGTCGCCGCGCTTGCGGTGGCGCTCGTCGCCTGGAAGACGAAATCGCTTCTGTGGTGCGCCGTCTCGGGTGTGGCCGCGTACGCGCTGCTCATGCTCCTGTAGAGGCCGTGCGCATCGGAAGACCGGGCCGGAAGCGCGGCGGAATTCGGCATTATGCGTGGAGAGCCCAAGTTTTTGCGCATGTGCCCAGGTTTTTCCTTGCAGTACCGTTCCGTTGACGGTATACTATCCAATCGTGTCTTTACTAGACGACATGCAATTAGGTTTCATTGAATATATAAGAAGGAACGGGTCATGGATATCATTCGCGCCATCGAACAGCAGCAGATCAAGCAGGACGTCCCCGAGTTCAACGTCGGCGACAACGTGAAGGTTCACTACCGCATCACCGAGGGCAACCGCGAGCGTATCCAGGTGTTCCAGGGCGATGTCATCCGTCGCCAGGGCGCTTCGAATCGCGAGACGTTCACCGTTCGCAAGATCAGCTTCTCCATCGGCGTGGAGCGCACCTTCCCCGTGCACTCCCCGAAGATCGAGCGCATCGAGGTCGTGCGTCAGGGCGATGTGCGCCGCGCCAAGCTGTACTACCTGCGCAAGAAGGTGGGCAAGGCCGCGAAGATCAAGGAGAAGGCGTACCGCTAGGCCTTCTATACGCTTCAGATTTGCAGGAACCCCCGCCGTCCTTCCGGACGGCGGGGGTTCTTTTTTGCAGGGACGGGCGAGGCCGCGCAGCGCCTTTCTGGTATCATGGTCGGTCGAAGAAGAGCATGTCGAGGGGGATTCATGGGACCGACCGTCGCCGATATCAAGCAACGCCTGCACGAAGCCGACGAGCGCGAGTTCGCGGTGCTCGAGCGCTCGCTCGTGGCCGACGCGCGCAAGGGCGTGCGCGACGCCGTGGAGCGGGCTCGGGCGCGTCTGGCGGCCGAGGCGGCGGAACGGCAGCGTCTGGCGTCGCTGTACGCGTTCGAGCGCGCGCTGGCCGCAGAGCGCGGCGACGGCGTGATCGTAGGGCTCGACGAGGTGGGGCGCGGGCCGCTCGCCGGGCCTTTGGCCGTGGGCGCGGTGGTGCTGCCCTCCGAGCCGTTCATTGAGGGCCTCAACGACTCCAAGCAGGTGAAGCCCGAGGCGCGCGAGCGCATCGCCGTGCAGGTGAAGGCCGTGGCCGTGGCTTGGACGGTCGAGTACGTGGAGGCGTCCGACATCGACGCTTGCGGTATGACGGCCTCGCTCGCGCTGGCGTTCCGACGCGCGATCAGACGCATCGAGGAAGCGGGCGTGCGCCCCGACGTGGTGTTGCTCGACGGCAACCCGATGCGCCTCGACGAGCGCGAGGTGAACGTGGTGAAGGGCGACGGGAAGTGCGCCTCGATCGCCGCCGCCTCCATCGTGGCGAAGGTAGAGCGCGATGCGCTCATGTGCCGCTACGCCGAGGAGTACCCCGAATACGGCTTCGACGCCTGCAAGGGCTACGCGAGCGCGGCCCATATCGAGGCCATCAAGCGCTACGGTCTCACGCCCATCCATCGCGCGACGTTCTGCACGGCCTTCACGCAACCTGCCCTGTTCTAGCGCCTCCGCGTCCTTCCACACGTTTCCACCGCTGCGTTTTCCACGCTTGCGAGCCGTTCGGCGCGCCTTCGGGTGCAAGCTGGACGGCTTTTCCATCTGCGGCTTCTATTCGGTGCGGAATCTGCGTCGAAAGCGCATGGACGATACGTTCGATCCGCGTTGGAAACGGAGGCAAGGCGCGTGTCATCCGCATGGAAACGGCGTGTCTTTCCGGGAAGGTTTCGCGGTGCGTTTCGCTGGATACGTGCCATCGCCGCGTAAGACGGCATCCTTATCATGGAACCACAGACGAAAGGGGCGTGGTGTCATGTATCAGGATACGGCGGCAACGATCGAATGGCAGGACGGCGAGCAGGCGACGTGCGGAAAGAAGGCCGGCGCGGGCGAGCGGCGAGGAGTAGGCTCGGGGGCCAAGCGGCGTGCGAAACGGGGCGAACGGGCGCAGGATCGCGAGAAGACGGCGGGGGAGCGCAACGCGGAGCTGGGGCGTAGAGGCGAGGACGCCGCCGCTCGCTTTCTCGACCGGCGCGGCTACGAGATCGTCGAGCGCAACTGGACGTGCGCGGCGGGTGAGGCCGACATCATCGCGCGCGACGGCGACAGCGTCGTGTTCGTGGAGGTGAAGACCAGGTCGAGCTGCGACTGCGGCATGCCGGCGGAAGCGGTGGACGAGGCCAAGCGCGATCGCTACGAGCGCATCGCGGCGCTGTTCCTGCAAGGCTTCGACGTGGTGGACGTGCCGGTGCGCTTCGACATCGTGTCCATCGTGGCGATCTCGCCCGACCGCGCGATGATCCGCCACCACATCAACGCGTTCTCAGGCCGATGAGCGTGCGGGGGCAGTGCGTCGTGCGGTCCGCGACGCTGCGCGGCGTGGAAGCCGTTCCGGTCGACGTCGAGGTGGTCATGGCGAACGGGATTCCCGGCTTCTCCATCGTCGGCCTGGCCGACGCCTCCGTGCAGGAATCGCGCGAGCGGGTGAAGGCGGCGCTGCGCTCGTGCGGCTTCTCGCTGCCGGCCAGCAAGGTGGTGGTGAACCTGGCACCGGGCGTCCTGCGCAAGACGGGGTCGGGGTTCGACCTGCCCATCGCGGCGGGCATCCTGTGCGCTTCGGGGCAGTTAGACCCGCGTGCGGTGCGCGGCCAGCTGTTCGTGGGCGAGCTGTCGCTCGAGGGGGCGGTGCGCCCGGTGGCCGGGCTGCTGGCTTATGCGCTGTGCGCGCAGCGGTTGGGCGTCGACCTCGTATGCGCGCCGGTCGACCAGGGTTTCGTCGCGCTCGACGGGTTGGTGCGCCGTGCGGCGAAGTCGCTGGCGGGGTTCAGGACGGGCCTGTTCCCGGCCGTGGCCGGCGCGGCGAAGCCGAGCAGTGCGCCCGCGCTTGACTTCCGGGACATCGCCGGCCACGACATGGCGAAGCGCGCCTTGCAGATCGCGGCGGCGGGCGGCCACGGCGTGCTGATGACGGGACCGCCCGGTTCGGGCAAGACCATGCTCGCGTCGAGGCTGCCGTCCATCCTGCCGCCGCTGTCGGAGGCCGAGGCCATCGAGACGGCGGTGGTGCACTCGGTCGCCGGCGAGGAGGTGGAGCCGATCCTGGGCGGGGTGCGGCCTTTTCGCAGCCCGCATCACTCGGCCACGTTGGCGGGGCTGGTCGGCGGCGGCTCGCCCTTGCGTCCCGGCGAGATATCGCTCGCGAACAACGGCGTGCTGTTCCTCGACGAGCTCGCCGAGTTCAGCCCGTCTGTTCTTCAGGGCATCCGCCAGCCGCTGGAGTCGGGGCGGGTCACCCTCACGCGCGCCGACGGCAACGTCGACTTCCCGGCGCGGTTCATGCTGGTGGCGGCCACCAACCCGTGCCCCTGCGGCTACTACGGCGACGAGGAGGAGCCGTGCACGTGCACGCACCGGCAGATGCAGCTCTACCGCAACCGCATCGGCGGACCCATCATGGACCGCATCGACGTGCATATCGCGGTGCGCAGGATCCCGCCCGGCGAGGTGCTGGCCACCGGGCACGGCATGAGCTCCGAGGAGCTGCGCCGCGATGTGCTGCGCGCGCGGGAGTTCGCGTCGTGGCGGCGCGCGCGAAACGGGGAGGACGACAAGGCGCTCACGTCGGAGGCGCTTGTTCGGGCCTGCGCGCTGACGACGCAGGACGAGGGCTTCCTCGAGGGCGCGGCGAAGGCGGGGCGCCTGAGCGGCCGCGCCATCATGCGCACGCTCGCGCTCGCGCGCACGATAGCCGACATGGAGGAGAGCGCCCGCGTGGAGCGCAGCCATCTGTGCGAGGCTATCGGCTTCCGCCTGCGCGAGGGGGAATCGTGAGCGCGCTCGCTGGCGAGCGCACGGTGCTCGCGCGCGGCGGAGAAGGCTTCCCTTCTGCGCTGGAAAGCGTGGCGCAGCCGCCGGATCGGCTGTACGTGGTAGGCGATCCTTTCGCGCTCCAGGAGGGCATCGCCATCGTGGGCGCGCGCAGGGCCACGCCGTACGGGCGCGGGTGCGCCAAGCGCTTCGCGGCCTTGGCCGCCCGGCGCGGCATCGTAGTGGTGTCGGGCGGGGCGCGCGGCTGCGACGCGGCGGCGCATGCGGCCGCGCTGGAGGAGGGCGGGCGCACGGTGGCGTTTCTGGGCGGCGGGTGCGACCGGCTGTACCCCGCCGAGCACGAGGGGCTGTTCCAGCGCATCGTCGACGGGGGCGGGGCGGTGGTTTCCGAGCACGTGTGGGACGAGGATCCCAAGCCGTACCGTTTCCGCCTGCGCAACCGTCTCATCGCCGGGCTCGCCCGCGCCACGCTCATCGTGGAGGCGGGACTGCCGTCGGGAACCTTTTCCACGGCCGACGAGGCGCTGGCGGCGAACCGCGACGTGCTCGTGGTGCCCGGCGCCATTACCGCTGCCTCGTCGCGTGGCGCGAACCGCCTCATCTACCAGGGCGCGACGCCCGTCATCGACGACGAGACGTTCGAGGACGCGCTGTTCTCGCTGTTCGGATGCCTGAAGCAGGAGACCGTCCCTTCCGTCGAGCGCACCGGTGCGCCGCGTGCGGACGAGCCGTCGAACCCGGTGGCGGACGCGCTGCGCGCCGAGCCGCTGAGCATGGAGCAGCTCTACGCGATCGCCGCCTCATCGTGCGGCGGGGAGGATGCGCGATCCTGGCTCATGGAGCGCCTCGTCGAAGCCGAGCTCGCCGGCACCGTCGCCCGCCACCCCGACGGCCGCTGGGGTCCGGCGGTGAGATGAGAGAGGAGGAGCGCGATGACGACGTTATCCATGTTCTACGGCATCGTGATCATTATGTATAATGAGGCGGACGGCAGGCACCATACGCCTCATATCCATGCTCGGTTCGCGGAATTCGAATGCTCTATCGATTTCGAAGGCAGGGTTTTCGACGGCCGTTTCCCTCCTCGAAAGCTCGCGTTGCTCCGAGCATGGATCGTGCTTCATCAAGAGGAGCTGGAGGCCGATTGGAAGCTCATGAGCGAGGGGCTTGCCGCATTTCGGATCGATCCTTTGCGATAGGCGGTGGTAGCATGTGGTATCCGGTGCTCGATGAAGAGCGCGGGATGGTGATGAACAAAAGCCAACCCGATCTGGTTGAGGTCGTTGCCGAAGGAGGCTGCCTTCTGCTGCTGGAGTTTGAAACGGGCGAGCTTCGCCGGCTCGACGTCTCGTCGTTCCTCGAACGCGGAGGCGCGTATGAACGGCTGCGGGACGACGAGTATTTGAAGCTCGTTCGGATCATCGACGGCGGGATGGCGCTTGGATGGCCGGACGGCCAGGAAGTGTATCCGGAGGCCCTGTTCGCGATGAGCGAGCGCGTTCGGTAAGAAACGCGCGTAGTTTCGAGGGTTTCCGGATGCGCTGGAGCCTGTGTTTTGCTATCCTAGTCGGCATGTCTCAATCAGTAACCATAGTAGGGGCCGGGCTCGCTGGGAGCGAGGCGGCCTTGCAGCTCGCCGATCGTGGCGTGCGGATCCGTTTGGTCGAAATGCGCCCGAAGACGCCCACGCTCGTTCATGTCACGGGATGCTGCGCCGAACTCGTGTGCTCGAACTCCCTGAAAAGCGAGAAGCCCGACAGCGCGGCCGGCATGCTGAAGCGCGAGTTGGCCGAGCTGGGATCGCAGCTGTACGCCCAGGCCAAGCTGCATGCCGTGCCCGCAGGCGGTGCGCTGGCCGTCGACCGGACGGCGTTCGCCGAGGCGGTGACCGCCCTCGTGGAGGCGCATCCGCTCATCGATCTCGTGCACGAGGAGGTCGTCGACCTCGTTCAAGCCGCCGAGGGCGCCGATGCGCTCGTGGTGGCCGCAGGGCCGCTCGCGTCCGACGCGCTGGCCGCGTCGCTTTCCCGGCTCGCCGGCGAAGAGCACCTGGCCTTCTACGACGCCGCCGCCCCTATCGTCATGGCCGATTCGCTCGACTACGCGAAGCTGTTCCGCCAGAGCCGCTACGAGGACGCCGCCGCCGATGCGGGCGACTACCTGAACGCGCCGTTCTCGCGCGAGGAGTACGACGCCTTCGTCGACGAGCTCGTGGGCGCCGAGCGCGTGATCCGTCGCGATTTCGAGACGCGCGACTTGTTCCAGGCGTGCCAGCCGATCGAGGAGATCGCCCGCAAGGGACACGACGCGCCGCGCTTCGGCACGCTCAAGCCGGTGGGGCTCACCGACCCGCGCACGGGGCATCGCCCATGGGCCGCGCTGCAGCTGCGTGCCGAGGACGCGCACGGTTCCAGCTACAACCTCGTGGGGTTCCAGACGAACCTCACCTTCCCTGAGCAGCGCCGCGTGTTCCGCCTCATCCCCGGGCTCGAGAACGCCGAGTTCGCGCGCTACGGCGTGATGCACCGCAACACGTTCGTGGACGCGCCGCGCCTGCTGGACGAAAGCCTGCGTCTGCGCTCGCCTGAGGCGGAGCGCCTCGGGGTTCCGGTGCACCTTGCCGGTCAGATCGCGGGCACCGAAGGGTACTGCGAGGCTATCCGCTCGGGGCTCCACGTCGCCTTCGCCGTGGCCGCTGAGCTTCGCGGCGCGCAGGCGCCCGCGCTCCCGCGCGAGACGGCGTTCGGCGCGCTTCTGGCTTACGCCACCGATCCCGCCGTCAAGGACTACCAGCCCATGCACGTGAACTTCGGCATCCTGCCCCCGTTCGAGCAGCGCATCCGCAACAAGCGCGACCGCTACGCCGCCTACGCCGAGCGCGGCGCCGAGGCGCTCGCGGCGTACAAGGCCGAGCTGGCCGCGCGCGGCCTTTCATCCGACGCAGCCGCTCGCCCGGAGGCATCCTCATGACTGCAGACGGTGCCTCGTCGTCCCTGCGCGTCGACCCTCTCGACTGCGATCCGCGCATCGTCGAGCTGATCGACGCGTTTTGCCACGCCATGCGCGTGGAGCGCAACGCCTCGGTGCACACGTTGCGCGCCTACCGCATCGATCTTATGGACTTCGCGCGTTGGGCGTGCCGCGAGCGCATCGACATCCTCGCTGCCACGCATCGCCAGTTGCGCCGTTACCTGGGCGAGCTCGACCGCGCACAGTACTCGCGCACCACGGTGAACCGCCGCCTGTCGGCGCTGCGCAGCTTCTTCCGCTGGCTCAACGTCACCGGCATCGCCGACGAGGACCCCGCGAGCATTCTGCAGGGGCCCAAACAGCCGAAGAGCCTGCCGCACGTCATCCGGGCGTCGGACATGGTGAAGCTGCTGACGGTGTACGGCAAGCGCGACGCGGCCGGGCGCGAGCGCGAGCAGTCGTCCGTGGATGCGCGGAACCTCGCTCTGCTGGAATTCCTGTACGCATGCGGCGCCCGCGTGTCCGAGGCGTCCGGTCTGCTTGCGGCCAACGTGGATTTCGGAAGCGGGCAGGTGAAGGTGTTCGGCAAGGGGTCGAAGGAGCGCATCGTGCCGTTGCACGACATGGCCGTGTCGTCCATGCGCGCCTATGCCACGTGGGCCCGCCCGCTGATCCTGCGCGACCGCACCTGCGACTACTTCTTCGTGTCCACGCGCGGCAACCGCATGGGCACCGACGCCATCCGCAAGATGTTCAAGGACGCGCTGCGCCAGGCAGGTCTGGACGAGTCGCTCTCGCCGCACGATATGCGCCATACCTTCGCCACCGATCTGCTGGACGGGGGCGCCGACCTGCGCAGCGTCCAGGAGATGCTGGGACATGCCAGCCTGTCCACCACCCAGATCTACACCCATCTTTCCCCCGGCCGCCTCAAGCAGGTGCACGCCCGCACCCACCCCCGAGGATAGAGCACCGTGTCGAACCACCCGTCCCTTTGACACGCTTTCCGTCCCCTGGTGCACGCTTTTCCGGTTCCCGGCCGGTTGCGGAGCTGTGACCGCTTCCTGACGGTCGCCGCGCGCCGCGCAGCCTTCCCGCCTGTTCCTCCACAATCGGGTGCATTCGTCGTACATGCTCGCGATGTGCGCGTTGCGCACCAACCATAAGGAGGTTTCCATGAGCAAGAAGAAGATGCGGGCGTTCGCCGGCGCGATGGCCGTCGTGCTCGCTTTCGTACCGTTTTTGAGCGGCTGCGCGGCCAACGACGCCGAGGACAACCCGCAGGCCCAGCAAGAGCTGAACGCCGACGAGCAATCGCGCAACGAGGCCGAGGGCTCCATCGGCGAGACCGTGCAATACGGTCAGGTCATGGCTATGAACGGTTCTACGGCCACGGTTGTGGTAGGCACCCTCGCCAATGCGAACGACGGCAGCGGCTCGCAGGCTTTCAACGCGGGTCAGGACGAGATAACCTTCGACGAGGGAGACGTTTCCATCGTCGATGAATCGGGCGCCGAACTCGAGGGCCGCACCCTTTCCGCCGACGACGTCATCGTCATGCGCGGCACGGGATCGGGCACCGACTTCAAGCCCACGACCATCGAGATCCTCGACGTTGCAGGCGCGGGAACGAATGCCGACGATGCTCGCGTTCCCCAGGGCGTCAAGTAGCGCGTCGACGCCGCGCCGCAGGCCGATATCGCGCTATGGAGAACGTCGGCCCGCCCTTGCCCCCGTCGAGTTCGAGCCTATAATGTTCAGATGCCCGCGCGCGGCCTCCGCGTCGCGGGCGTTCGGATACAAGGCGCATCGAAGGAGCATGACATGCAGCTGCTGAAGGTTTCGACCGACAAACTTCTGCTCGTCGCCGGCATCGTGTGGCTCATTGCCGGCGCGAACATCGTGAACATCGGTCTTTCGGCTTTCCTGGACGAGACCGGGTGGCTGTTCTGGGTCTTGATAGGGGGGACCCTCCTCATATTCGTGCTGTTCCATATCTTCGTGTTCACCAAGATGGTTGGCAAGCATGCGAGCAGGATCAGGGGCTACGAGGAAGACAAAACCCACCTGTTCAAGTTCTTCGATAAAAAGGGCTACATCATGATGGCCATCATGATGGGCGGCGGTATCGCCTTGCGCGCATCGGGCGTCGTGCCCGAGTGGTTCATCGCGTTCTTCTATACGGGGTTGGGCGCTGCGTTGGCGGTTGCGGGCGTCAGCTTCATACTGCGTTACTTCAAAAGCTCGAAGCCTGCGTGTCCGGCGATGCCCGGCACGTACACCAAACATCATAAGGAATAGCTTCGGGGCGGCAACGAAACGGTTACGCCTCGCCGACGGAAGCGCTTCGCTGCGTACCATGGGGAGGTATCGAAGTCGAGGGAGCCGTCTTATGCGGACGGTGTGAGGAGGGCGAATGGCACGGATATTCGTCGTGGAAGACGATGCGTCGTTGCGCGAGGAGCTTATGCGCCTGCTCGAACTGCAGGGTCATACCGCGCTGACCGGCACCGCCTTCGACCGCATCGTGGACGATGTTTTGGCGGCTGCGCCCGACTGCGTGATCCTCGACCTCAAGCTTCCCGGCACGGGCGGCCATACGGTCTGCCGCGATCTCAGGCGCTCGAGTCAAGTGCCCGTCATCATGCTCACGTCGTCCGACAGCGAGTTCGACGAGGTTCTGAGCATGAACCTCGGCGCCGATGACTACGTCACGAAGCCTTACAACCCAGCCGTGCTTCTTGCGCGCATCCAATCGGTTCTGCGCCGTACGCAGCGTACCGAGCCGCCGACGCGTATCGAGCATCGAGGCGTGGTGCTGGACGTGGCGCGCGGGCGGGTGGAGCACGGCGGACGTTCCGTCGACCTGACGCGCAACGAGCTGAAGATCCTCCACATGCTCATGGCGAATCACGACGCCATCATCTCGCGCCAGGAGCTGATGGTGGAGCTGTGGCAGTCCGATGCGTTCATCGACGACAACACGCTGACCGTCAACATCAACCGTTTGCGCAAGAGCCTGGCGAGTATCGGCGTGCCCGACGACTTCCTCGTCACGCGCCGCGGGCAGGGATACGTGGTGTGATGCGCGCGCCCCGACGACTCCGGAGGTGCCGTGCGCGATGAGCCCGGCAGCCTTTCTCAGGGATCGTGCCCTTTCTGTCGCCGTCGCCATCGTGTGCGCGATCGCGATCGGCTCCGTGGTCGCTGTGCTCGGTGCCGGTCCGGACGCCTCGGTGCTGGCGGCATGCATCGTGCTGGCATGCGCGGCCTTCGCCCTGACAGTGGACTACGCGCGTCGTCGCGCGTTCTATCGCGATCTCGAACAGGTGGTGGGAGACCTCGATCGCACCTATTACGCCACGGCGCTCATAGAACCTCCCGACTTCCTGGAAGGACGCCTGGCTTACGAGGCCCTGCAGGCGACGGGGAAGGCCGCCGCCGACGACGTGGCCGCGCACAAGCAGCAAGCCGAAGCCTACCGCGATTACATAGAGCTGTGGATCCACGAGATCAAGACGCCTATCGCCGCGGCGGCGCTCATGGCCTCCGGCTTGCACGGTCCCCAGGCCGCACGGATCAAGGGCGAGCTCGACCGTATCGAGGGCTACGTGGAGCAGGCGTTGTACTATGCACGCTCCACCTCGCTCGTCCAGGACTACGCCATCCGCGAGACGAGCCTCGCCGAGGCCGTGCGGGAGGCGCTGCGGAAGCATGCGCGCTTCCTCATCGAGCGCGGCGTGGCGCCGACGGTAGACGTGGACGAAGACGTTCGCGTGTTCGCCGACGTGAAGTGGCTCGCTTTCGTCATCGGCCAGCTCGTGGCGAATGCGGGGAAATACGGCGCGAGCACGCTGCGCTTCTCGGTGCGGGAGGAGGGAGCAGGGACCAGCGACGCGCGCACGGTGCTCGAGGTGGCCGACGACGGCTGGGGCGTGCCGGCCGGCGACGTGCCTCGCGTGTTCGAGCGCGCCTTCACCGGCGAGAACGGCAGGCGTGCGGGCTCGTCCACGGGCATGGGGCTGTACCTCGTGGCCGAGCTGTGCGCGAAGATGGGCCTCGCCGTGGCGCTGGCCTCGGAAGAGGGGAAGGGCACGCGCGTGCTGCTGGCGTTCCCGCACGATCGCCGCAAGCTCGACCTGCTGTCGTGAAGGGCATGCGCTTCCTCTGTCTTTCGTGCGGCGATAGCGGGAACCGCCGCAGCTGGCACCGCGCGGGATCCTTCGACTCCGGCCTGCGGCCTCCGATCAGGATGACGGCCTGCGGGTTCAGGCCGTGCTGCCTTGCATTTTCGTAAGGTACGCGTCACCCGATTCGATGGCGCCCGGGCGCGCCGCGCCGTAGCATGGTCGAAGACCTGCAAGCGAGGAAGGATACGATCATGACCGAAGTCTACGCGACTCCGCAAACCCAGACGGCGGCGCGCCCCGGAGGCTCGGCTCCGTCTCTCGGCGCCCGTCCCATCCTGTCGGTGCGCCAGATCGAGAAGGTGTACGGCAACCGCGATTCCGTCACCCGGGCCATCAACGACATCAGCTTCGACGTGGCTCCCGGCGAGTTCGTGGGCATCATGGGGCCGTCGGGCTCCGGCAAGACGACGCTGCTGAACTGCGTCGCCACCATCGACACCGTGACGAGCGGGCACATCCTCGTCGACGGGCGCGACATCACGGGCCTGCGCTCCCGCGCGTTGGCGAAGTTCCGTCGCGACGACCTGGGCTTCATCTTCCAGGATTCCAACCTGCTGGACACGCTCACCGGCTTCGAGAACATCGCGCTGGCGCTGACGGTGAAGGGCGAGTCCACCGCCTCCATCAAGCCTCGCGTGCAGGCTATCGCCCGCACGTTGGGCGTGGATGAGGTGCTTGGCAAGTACCCCTACCAGATGTCCGGAGGCCAGAAGCAGCGCATCGCCGCGGCGCGGGCCATGGTCGCCGATCCGAAGCTCGTGCTGGCCGACGAGCCCACGGGCGCGCTCGATTCGCGCAGCGCCACGGTGATGCTGGAGACCCTGTCCATGATGAACGCCGATCTGCATGCCACCATCATGATGGTCACGCACGACTCGTTCGCGGCCTCGTTCGCCAGCCGCATCCTGTTCATCAAGGACGGCGCGGTGTTCAACGAGATCCGCCGCGGCGCCACGAGCCGCGGCGACTTCTTCAACCGCATCATGGAAGTGGTGACGTTCCTGGGCGGTGACGTGCGCGATGCTGGCTAAACTCGCTTTCCGCAACGTTCGGCGCTCGGTACGCGACTACGCTATCTACTTCGTCACGCTCGTGTTCGGCGTGGCGGTGTTCTACGCGTTCAACTCGGTGACCGGCCAGTCCATCCTGTTCGACCTTGAGGATACCGCCACGGCCAGCGTGTTCGAGATGACCGGTCAGATGTTGGGGATGTTCAGCGTGGTCATCGCCTGCGTGCTGGGCTTTCTCGTGCTGTACGCGAACGGGTTCCTCATCCGCCGACGCAAGCAGGAGTTCGGCACCTACCTCATGCTGGGCATGAACCCGTCCAGCGTGTCGGTCATCGTGCTTCTGGAGACGGTGGCGGTGGGCCTCGTTTCGCTGGGCGTGGGCCTGGCCTTGGGCTTCGCGTTGTCGCAAGGGCTGTCGTTCGTCACGGCGGGGCTGTTCAACATCCAGATGGAACAGTACCGATTCGTGTTCTCGACCAACGCCTTCCTGCTGACGCTGGGCTGCTTCGTGCTCATCTTCGCCGTGACGGGGCTGTTCAACACGCTGTCCATCCGGCGCTACAAGCTCATCGACCTCTTGTCGGCCCGCTCGAAGAACGCGCGCTTCCGCGTGCGCAACCCCTGGATCAGCCTCGTCGGCTTCCTCGCGGCCGTCGCCGTGATCGCGTGGTCGTACGTTACGCTCGTCGACAACGGCCTCATGCAGTTCGACGAAGGATTCTGGCGGGCCACGGCGCTCATGGTGGCGGGCACGTTTTTGTTCTTCTGGTCGCTCGCGGGCTTCGCGCTTGTGGCGATCGAGCGCACGCGCGGCATCTACTTCAAGGGCCTTGCCATGTTCACGACGCGCCAGATCGCCAGCAAGGTGAACACGGCGTTCGTGTCGCTGTCGGTGGTATGCATCATGCTGTTCTTCTCGCTCACGGTGTTCTCCACGGGCATGGGCCTGGCGCGCGCGTTCAGCGGCAACGTCGAGGAGGGCACGCTGTACGACGCCACGCTCACGGCGAACGTGTACCTCAACGCGGGCGGCATCCACGACGAAGAGGCGCTCGCGAGCATGAGCGAGGAGGATCGGGAGTATCAGCGAGTCGCCGACGAGAAGGCCGCCGCCATCGCCGCGGACGCCGAGGCGTACGATTGGGATATCGCCGCGAAGCTGGCGGACGCTTCGCCGACGTGGGACGCGCTGGTGGATCGCTCGGTGCAGGTCGACGTGTACGTGGACGCCGATGAGAGCTATGGCGCGATCATGGATCGCTACGGCAAGGACACGGGCAACGATAAGCAGAACGAGGCGATGCACAGGCAGGGCATCTCGCTGGTCGGGGTCTCGCAGTTCAATGCGCTTGCCGAGCTGACGGGTCGGCCCACGGTGGACGTGGGCGAGGACGGCTACGCCGTGAACAACACGCTCGACGGCATGCAGGGCCTTGCCGAGGCGCTCGCAGGCAAAGGCGAGACCATCCAAGCGGCCGGTCGCACGCTGACGTCGACGGGCGAGCTGCGGCGCCAGCCGTTGGAGGACGCCGCGTTCGCTTTGAGCGGCGCCGAGGCGATCGTCCCCGACTCGGTGATCGCCGACCTGCGCGCCCAGGGCGTTGTGCCCGAGCAGTCCGTGCTCAACCTCATGTACAAGACGAGCCGAACCGAAGGCGACAAGCTGCTCGCGCAGATGCTGGGCGAGGCTTCTCCTCCCAGCGCCGAGGTGGCGGCTTCGGGGTGGAAGTTCGGCCCGAAGCCCTGGCCGGTGACGCTCTCGTTCACAGCCGAGGAGGTGGTCGTCCAGTCGAGCGGCATGAACATGATGATCTCGTACCTGGCACTGTACATCGGCTTCGTGTTCCTTATCGCCACGGCTGCCATTCTGGCCATCCAGCAGCTGTCCGAGACCAGCGACTCGTTGGCGCGCTACCGGGTGCTCGCCGAGATCGGCTGCGACCGCCGTATGATCTTCCGGTCGCTGCGCGCGCAGGTGCTCGTGTACTTCCTCGTTCCTCTCGCTTTGGCCGTGTGCCATACCGTATGCGCCGTCGGCGTCATCAGCGATGCGGTGCTCGCGCAGCTGGGCGTTTCGGTACTCGAGCCCGCGCTGATGACCGGCGTGCTGACAGGCATCGTGTACGGGGCGTATCTCCTGGTCACGCACTTCGCCAGCCGCAGCATCATCCGCGCTTCGCTTGGCAAGAAGCTGTTGGGCTAGGAAGAGGAGCCGGTTGGCGGCCCCGTCGGCTTGCGTCGGGGCCGCCTCCGCATGCTCGTTGTCGCCCGAAAGCCGCGTTTTCAGCGTGAAAACAGCGGCTTTCGGGCGACAACGTGTTTCGGGGGGGGGGTGCCGCGCCTCAAACGATGCGCGGTTAGAACGAGAAGAGGTCGCGGACCTGCACGTCGAGGGCGTCGGCGATACGGCCGAGGTCGTCGAGACCCACGCTCACGCGTCCCGACTCGATGCGCCAGATGTGCGATTTGCTGCTGCCGATCATGAGGGCGAGCTTCTGCTGAGACAGGCTCTGCGCCTCCCTTCGCTCGCGAATCGCGCTCCCTAAAAGCACTCTTTTCCTATCAGCATCCATTCGTTCAGATTATTCGGTATAATCCTCAACACGGCTTCATATATGAAGCCGTGTTGAGGATGTGGGAGGAAGTTTGACGGTGCGTAAGCGACCCTGGGCGGTCGAGCCGGGCTTCCTCCTGCGCGAACCGGAGAATCGATGATGAAGATGTTCAAGAAGAAGACGAGGGTTCTGAACGCCGAGCTTCCGCGCCCGCTGCAGCGCAACGCGATGAGCACGCTGTACGCGAACTTGGGGTTCATGAGCTTCGACAAGCCGATGCGCACGATCGTGGTGACGAGCTCGGTGCCGAACGAGGGCAAAACGACGGTGGCCGTTGAGCTGGCTCGCGTGATGGCCGTGGCGGGGAAGCGCACGCTGCTCGTGGAATGCGACCTGCGGCGGCGCTCGCTGGCGGACAGGTTGGGGGTGCGCGCTCCCGTCGGGCTCTGCGCCGTCGTGATGGGGGATGAGGAACCGGGGCGGGCTATCGTGGCCACTCGTCAGCCGCGCATGCATTTCCTCGATGCCGAAGCAGGCGTGACCAGCCCCGTCGACATTCTCGATTCCCAACGATTCAGGCGCTTGCTCGGATGCCTGGCCGCTCGTTACGACCACGTGGTCATCGACACTCCGCCGGTGGGCGCGTTCGTGGACGCCGCCGTCGTCGCCCAGGTATCCGATGCGACGCTGCTTGTGGTGCGCGAAGGCTTCGTCGAGCGCGCAAGCGTCCAGAAGGCAGCCGAACAGTTGCGCGCGGCGGGCGCTAATCTCGTGGGGACGGTAATGAACTGCTGCGATACCGCAACGTCGGCCTACTATGCCGCCTACGGGGACAAAGCGGAGTAGGGTCTCGGCATGCGGGTCGAAGGCGCCTCTACTTTCCCAGCAGATGGCGGATGGCGGCCAAAGGATGCTTTTTCAGCATGCGCGGGCCGGCGTAGCGCATGACGGCGCGGATGCGTTCGCGTTCCTCGGGCTTGTAACAGTGGTGCTCGCATTCGTCGCACGAGGTCTTCACGTCCATCTTGCGGCAGCGCTCGGTGCGCAGCACGGCATAGGCGTCGATGCTCGCGCAGCCGGGGCACACGGCCTCGCCGCAGTGGGCGGTTTCCGTTCGCGCGGCCGCGTCGTGATTGTCGGCGCAGTACAACGCCACCATTTGGGATATGGTGCGCTTTTCGCGGTCGCGGCGCCGAGCGATCTTGGGGCTGTCCTGTTGGGTCATGTGACTCCTCCTGGTCTCGATCGCGAGGATACCAGAATCCAACCGAACGCGCACGCGCGTTTTTCCCTTGAGTCGGGGAATGCGGATCGACCTCGAACCATGCCGAATCGAACAGTTTGTGCTCAGAATTTGAACGAATCAGACGAACGGATGTTTTTGCCTATTCCGCGGTCGGACTGCGCTAAAATGAGCGATTGCACGGAAATGATAGTTCTCCGGTAGCCATATTCGACTCCGGCGCCGCGCCGGGCTGCGAACGATAGAAAGAGCGATAAGCCACATGGGACAGAACGCCATCGTCATCAAGGGTGCCCGCGAGCACAACCTCAAGGACATCGACCTCTCCATCCCGCGCGACGAGCTGGTGGTCATCACGGGCCTGTCGGGCAGCGGCAAGTCGTCGCTGGCGTTCGACACGATGTACGCCGAGGGCCAGCGCCGCTACGTGGAGAGCCTGTCCAGCTACGCGCGCATGTTCCTGGGCCAGATGTCGAAGCCCGACCTCGACAGCATCGACGGCCTGTCGCCGGCGGTGTCCATCGACCAGAAGACCACGTCGAAGAACCCGCGCTCGACGGTGGGCACCACCACCGAGATCTACGACTACCTGCGCCTCCTGTTCGCGCGCGTGGGCGTGCCGCACTGCCCCGAGTGCGGCCGCGTCATCAAGAAGCAGACCACCGACCAGGTGACCGACGAGATCCTCGCCCTCGCGCCCGATGCGAAGGCCATCATCATGGCTCCCGTGGTGGCGGGCCGCAAGGGCGAGTTCACGAAGCTGTTCGCCGACCTGCAGAAGGAGGGCTTCAGCCGCGTGCGCATCGATGGCGAGATCGTGAAGCTGGACGGCGAGCCGCGCACGCTCAACAAGAAGATCAAGCACTTCATCGACGTGGTGGTGGACCGCGTGCAGCTTAAAGCGAGCGCGACGAGCCGCATCGCCGAGGCGGTGGAGCTGGCCACGAAGTTGGCCGACGGGCGCGTGCTCGTGCAGGTGCTGGGCGACGACGGCAAGCCGCTCGGCGAGGGCGGCGGGCGCTCGTCCGGCGCGACGGGCGGCCTGGGCGCGGGGGAGCACATCTTCTCGCTCGCGCTGGCATGCCCCGAGCACGGACACTCCATGGACGAGCTGCAGCCGCGCGACTTCTCGTTCAACGCACCCTATGGCGCCTGCCCCGACTGCCTCGGCATCGGCAGCCGCGAGGAGGTGGACGCGTCGCTGGTGGTGCCCGACCCGTCGCTGTCGCTGAACGAGGGCGCCATCGCGCCGTTCAAGACCGGCAACTACTACCCGCAGGTGCTGCGCGCCGTGGCCGCGCACCTCGGCACCGACGCCGACACCCCGTGGGAGGATATGCCTAAGAAGGCGCAGGACGGGCTTCTGCACGGCCTGGGCAAGGACAAGGTGCGCGTCGACTACGTCACGGTGGACGGTCGCGAGACGTACTGGTACATCGAGTGGGAGGGAGCGCTGGCCGCAGTGCAGCGCCGCTACCAGGAGGCTCAGTCCGACGCTCAGCGCGAGAAGCTGGCCAGCTACTTCGCCATCGTTCCGTGCCCGACCTGCGGCGGCAAGCGCCTGAAGCCCGAGATCCTCGCCGTCACGGTGAACGAACGCTCCATCCACGACATCACCGAGATGAGCGCGGCGGACTCGCTCGAATTCTTCGACGGCCTCGCGTTCCACGGGTCGGAGGAGCATATCGCCGGGCCCATCGTGAAGGAGATCAAGGCGCGCCTCAAGTTCCTCGTGGACGTGGGTCTGGACTACCTCACGCTGGAGCGCGCCACGGCGACGCTCTCCGGCGGCGAGGCGCAGCGCATCCGCCTGGCCACGCAGATCGGCGCGGGCCTCATGGGCGTGCTCTACATCCTGGACGAGCCTTCCATCGGCCTGCACCAGCGCGACAACGAGCGGCTCATCGCCACGCTCGAGCGCCTGCGCGACTTAGGGAACACCGTCATCGTGGTGGAGCACGACGAGGACACCATCCGCAGCGCCGACTTCGTGGTGGACATGGGCCCGGGCGCGGGCGAGCACGGCGGCGAGATCGTGGCCATCGGCACGCCGGACGAGATCATGAAGGCCGAAGGCTCGCTCACGGCCGACTACCTGTCGGGCCGGCGCCGCATCGAGGTGCCCGAGAAGCGCCGCAAGCCGCGCCGCGGGTCGCTCAAGCTGACGGGCGCCACCGAGAACAACCTGCACAACGTCACGCTCGAGGTTCCCTTCGGCACGCTCACCGTGGTCACGGGCGTGTCCGGCTCGGGCAAGAGCTCGCTGGTCACCGACACGCTGGCGCCGGCGCTCGCGAACCGCGTGAACCATGCGCACCGCCGCACGGGCGCCTACAAGAAGATCACCGGGCTGGACAAGATCGACAAGGTCATCAACATCGACCAGAGCCCCATCGGGCGCACGCCGCGTTCTAACCCGGCCACCTACATAGGCCTTTGGGACGACATCCGCGCGCTGTTCGCCTCCACGCAGGAGTCGAAGGCCCGCGGCTACTCGCCGGGCCGCTTCTCGTTCAACGTGAACGGCGGACGCTGCGAGGCGTGCAAGGGCGACGGCCAGATCAAGATCGAGATGCACTTCCTGCCCGACATCTACGTGCCGTGCGAGGTGTGCGGCGGCGACCGCTACAACCGCGAGACGCTGCAGGTGACTTACCGCGGCAAGAACATCGCCGAGGTGCTGGACATGACCGTGGAGGACGCGCTGGCGTTCTTCGAGAACATACCCGGCATCAAGCGCAAGCTGCAGACGCTGTTCGACGTGGGCCTGGGCTACATCCGCCTGGGGCAGCCGGCCACCACGCTGTCCGGCGGCGAGGCGCAGCGCGTGAAGCTTGCCAGCGAGCTGCAGCGCCGCCAGACCGGCAAGACGTTCTACATCCTGGACGAGCCCACCACCGGCCTGCACTTCGAGGACGTGCGCCAGCTGCTCATCGTGTTGCAGCGCCTGGTGGACGCGGGCAACACCGTGCTGGTCATCGAGCACAACCTCGACGTCATCAAGTGCGCCGACCGCATCGTCGACCTCGGCCCCGAGGGCGGCGAGCGCGGCGGCACCGTGGTGGCCCAGGGCACGCCCGAGGAGGTCGCCCAGGTGGAGGGCAGCTACACCGGCGCCTTCGTGAAGAAGATGCTGGAGGACGGCCGGCTGTAGGGAACGCAGGCCGAGGGATCTTTTCGACCGCTTGCTGGTGTTTTGCGGCGATCTCTCGAAACCCCCTTTACCGCGTCGGCGGGACGTGCGACAATGCCCGCTTTGCAGACGGCGGAGAGAGCATGCGGGAAGAGGGTTCGATTCAAGTGGCGGAAACGGTGGCGGGGAACCGTCATGTTGTGCGCGGCATCGTATGCGCGCTTGCGGGCGGCATCTGCTGGGGCTTCTCGGGCACGTGCGCCCAGCTGCTCATGAACGACTACGGCGCTCCCGCCACGTGGATCACCTGCGTGCGCATGGTCATCGCCGCCGTGTTCTTCCTGTTCCTTACCGCGGTGCGCAACTGGCGCGATCTCGTAGCGGTGTTCCGAGACTGGCGCTCGCTCGCGCAGATCGCGGCGTTCGCCATATTCGGCGTGCTGTTGACCCAGCTCAGCTACTTGAACGCCATCTCGTACACGAGTGCCGGCGTGGGCACTACCATCGAGCAGGTGGGGCTCGTGCTCATCATGCTGTACGTGTGCGTTCGCGCCAAGCGCCTGCCGCGTGCTCGCGAGGCGGCAGGCCTCGTGTTCGCGCTGGGCGGCATGCTGATCATCGCCACGCAAGGCGAGATCGACCAGCTGGCCATCCCCGCCGAGGGATTGGCCTGGGGCCTCGTGTCGGCCGTGGCTTTGACGTTCTACACCCTCATGCCCGTGCGCGTGCTGAAGAAGTGGGGCTCCATGCTGGTGACGGGCCTTGCCATGCTGTTCGGCGGATCGGCCGCCTCGGTGGTGGTGCAGCCGTGGACCATGCCTGTGAACCTGCCGCTCGGCGGCATCGCGGCGCTGGTTGCCATCGTGATCGTGGGCACCTTGGGAGCCTACATGCTGTATCTGCAGGGCGTGAACGACGCAGGCCCCGTCAAGGCGAGCCTTCTGTGCTGCGTCGAGCCCGTTTCGGCCATGATCCTCGCGCTCGCGTGGCTCCATACGCCGGTGAGCGGCTGGGACCTCGCAGGATGCGCGCTCATCGTGATCATGATCTTCCTCGTCACCGAGCGAGAGCCGAAAACGGAGCAGGCCGCCGAGGGCGAGGGCGCGCTCGCCGACGCCTACGACGACCCGCCGCTGTTCGCAGGCCGCGCTTCGGTGCTGGGCTACTACACCAGCCGTCCGGCCACGCGCGATGATTTCGAGCGTGCCACGGCGCTGCTCGACGTCGGGCATCAGACGTTCGCGGAGCTCGGCATAGACGAGGGTCGGAGCAAGAAGTACCCATCGGCGCGTCGTCTCATGCACAGCATCAAGAACGGCACGACGCACGTCATCGAGGATGCCCACGGCCGCATGATCGCGATGTTCGCCGTGTCCTTCTCGCCTGACAAGAACTACGAGCGCCCCATCGACGGCGCTTGGCTCACCGACACGTCGGCCGAACCGCAGCCCTATGCGGAGCTGCATTGGGTGGCCGTCGACTATCCGGCTCGCCGCCGCGGCGTCGGCATGTTCATTCTCGACAAGGCCGACCAGATCGCCCGTGCGGGCGGCCGGTCCAGCATTCGCGCCGACGTCTACGAGCTGAACGGGCCCATGCAGAACCTGCTTGAGAAGCACGGGTACGAACGCTGCGGAACCATCACGATCAAAGACGTGTTCGGGCGTGTGAAACATCGCGTGGGCTACGAGAGAATGTTGCGTTGACGGAGGGGGTATTCACCCCTTGACATGGTGTTTTGCTCGCCTGTCCAAAACTGGGGCAAAACTCTTGCAAAACATCTTTACCGCGCTGCCCATACATGCGACAATGCGCTGATGCAACGTGGCGCCGGCCGAGAGGCTTGCTGCCGCGCGAGGCGCAGGATCGATGAGAGGAGGAAACGTGGGTCAGACGGTCGCATCGGGCTCCGGGCAGGGCGGCGGTACCGCCGCATCGGGCAACCACGTGGTCCGCGGCATCGTATTCGCGGCTCTCGGCGGCATCTGCTGGGGCTTCTCGGGCACGTGCGCTCAGCTCATGACCAGCGGTTTCGGCGTTCCCGTTTCCTGGATCACCTGCGTGCGCCTGCTGCTGGCCGCGGTCATCTTCCTCGTGGTGTGCGGCGTGCGGGAGCCGCGCAACCTGCTGGCCGCTCTGCGCGACGTGCGCTCGCTCGGGCGCATCGCGGCGTTCGCCTTGCTGGGCGTGCTTCTGACCCAGGTGAGCTACCTGTCGGCCATCTCCTACACGAACGCGGGCACCGGCACCGTGCTGGAGCGCCTCGGCCTCATCGTCATCATGGTGTACGTGTGCCTGCGCATGCGGCGCCTGCCGCGCATCCGCGAGGCCGCCGGCCTCGTGCTCGCCATCGGCGGCACCGTCCTCATCGCCACGAAGGGCAACCTCGGTTCGTTGGCCATTCCTGCGGAAGGCCTGTTCTGGGGCATCATCTCGGCGTTCGCGTTGGCGTTCTACACGCTGCTTCCCGGCAAGGTGCTGGAGAAGTGGGGCAGCTTCATCGTGACGGGCCTCGCCATGCTCATCGGCGGCGCGGTGGCCACCGTCGTCGTGCAGCCCTGGACCATCCCCGTCGAGGTTTCGCCCGAGCTTGCCGGGGTCATGTTCGCCATGATCATCGTGGGCACGTTCGCCGCCTACCTGTTCTACCTCCAGGGCATCACCGACGCCGGCCCTGTGCGCGCGGGTCTCGTCGGCTGCGTCGAGCCGGTGTCGGCCACGGTCATCTCGGCGGTGTGGCTGGGCACGCCGGTGGGCGTCGTCGACGTCGTCGGTTGCGCCATGATCATCGGCATGGTGTTCCTCGTCACCGAGCGCGAAGAGGGCTCCGGCGGCGCGGCCTCGTACGACGGGGCGGCATACGACCTTCCGCCGTTCCAAGGGCGCGCCACCGAGCTGGGCTACTACAAGGCGCGCCGTGCCACGCGCGACGACTTCGAACGCGCGAAGGCGTTGCTGGAGGACGGTCATCGCGCCATGGCCTCGCTCGGCATAAGGGAGGGTCTCAAGAAGTACCCGTCCGCGCGCCGTCTCATGCGTTCTATCGACGCGGGGAAGACCTATGTCGTGGTTGCGTCCTCGAGCGGTTCGAGGGCGGATGGCTCCTCGGCCGACGAAGGCCGCATCATCGGCATGTTCGCGCTCAATCCTCAAGGCGATCCCGCCTATGCGCACATGACGGGTGCGAAGTGGGCCACGGAGCCCTCCTCGCCCGACAACCCCGCCTACTCGGCGCTGCATTGGGTGACCGTGGCGTCCGATGCGCGAAGACGCGGCGCGTGGGCGGTTACATCCTGGGAACCGCCGAGCGCATCGCCAAGGGCGACGGGAAGGTCAGCATCTGCTGCGACATCTACGAGGACAACGTCCCCATGCGCGAGCTGCTGCTGTCGTACGGCTATCAGTTCTGCGGCAACGTGGAGATCCGCTCCCGCTTCGGCCGCGTCAAACACCGAGCCGTGTTCGAACGCGTCTTGTAGCCTTTCGGCTTCGCCGCTCCAACCCAACCTCTGTTAAGCGAACGTATCCAAAGAAGAAAGAGAACCTCCTGTGCAATTTCGCAGAACCTGCGCATGCGACATCGATCGCATCATGAGCATCCTCGCCGACGGCCGCGCCTCGCTCGCAGCGCTCGGCATCGACCAATGGCAGGGCGGCTACCCGCATCGCGCCGTCATCGAGGACGATACGGCTCGCGGCGACTCCTACGTGGTGGAGGCCGACGACCGCATCGTTGCCACCGCTATGATCGGCTTCTCGGGCGAGCGCGACTACGATCGCATCGAAGAGGGCTCGTGGCTCACTTCCTGCACGTCCGAGCGTCCGTGCTACGGCGTGGTGCACCGAGTGGCCGTGGCTTCCGACGGGAAGAATCGCGGCGCCGCGACGTTTCTGCTGGCTCGCGCCGAAGAGCTGGCGCGCGCGAACGGAAGCGCCAGCGTCCGCATCGACACGCACCCCGGAAACGCGCCTATGAGGAAGCTGCTGGCGAAAGCCGGCTATGAGCAGTGCGGCATCATCTACATCGCCCATGCCGAAGGGGGGACGCCCGAGCGCATCGCTTACGAGCGGCTCGTGTAGCCAGGCGAGCTTCTTCCGAGATTCTGGCGACCGGAAAGGGGCGTCGTTGTCGGGAACGCGCCGTTCGGGCGCGGTGCCGTTCAGCTTCCTGTCGAAATTCTGTCGCTCGCGCGCTTTGGCGGACGCCCGCTCGCCACAGGGTATAATACGGAGCACTATGTCGGTCAAATCGCGCGAGAAAATAGCATTGGCGGTGTTCGCCGCCCTCATCGTGCTGAGCCTTCTGGGCTTAGGATGGTACCTGGTCGCCGGGCATTCCTGGAATGTTGCCGCGTCGAACATCGACGACACGTTCGGCAGTATGGACGGCTATACCGCCATCGTGTACGAGGGTACCGCCGTGCCGCAGACGGCAGCCGAGAAGGCGGCGGAAGCGGCGAAGGAGGAAAAGGCCGCGAAGGGGGCTGCTGGTTCGGCTTCTTCGGACGAGAAGAGGTCGCACGAGCTCGATCCTGCCGCCGATGACGACGAAGGGAAGCCATCCGAGCGCGAGGAATCCGGACGGGAAGCGGACGAGCGGGAGCTTCCCGAAAAGGATGCTGCTTCGTCGGCGGTCGAAACGGAACCGGATGCGAGCGCGGCGGCGGGAGCGCGCTCGAACGGGACGAGCGCGAAGTCCAAGCCGACCGTGACGGTGGCGGAGGCTCAGAAAAGCTACGAGGACAAGAAGGCCACCGTGTTCTCCCTGGACACGACCGATCTCGAGCAGTACGGCGAAGGCATCATCCTCAAGAAGGGCGGTCATCGCTTCGGCGTGTTCAGCGTGACCGCCCCCACCACGGTGCGCGCCATCGAGAAGCAGGTGGCGTACTTCGTCAAGTACAAGGTGGACTTCATCGTGGCCATAACGCCCGACAAAGCCTACGTCGACGACGCCTCCGGCATCGACATCGTGATTTCGACTCAAGACGAGGACCTGTTCGTGATGGGCGAAACCATCGACGGCACCTTCTATGTGGACGCTCCCGAGGCGGGCAAGGTCGGCACCATCCTCATCTCCCCCAGCAACGTTGTGTCGGCGAAGGTCATCGAAGAGCTGTGATCGTCAGCGCATCGAGACGAACCGACATCCCGCGGTTTCATTTCGACTGGCTGCTCGGACGGTTCGAAGAGGGCTTCGCGCTCGTGCGCAACCCGGCGGTGCGCACTCGGGTGAGCCGTGTGATCCTGTCTCCGGACACGGTGGATTGCGTCGCGTTCTGGACGAAGGATCCTTCCGTGCTGCTCGCGCGCAAAACCGAGCTGGATCGCGTCTGCCCATCGCCCTATTTCGTGCAGTTCACGCTCAACGCCTACGGTGCCGACGTGGAGGCGGGCCTGCCCCGCAAGGCGCGGCTGCTGGAAACGTTCCGCTCGCTTGCGGACGCTCTGGGACCCGATCGCGTGGTGTGGCGCTACAGCCCTATCCTGTTGGGAGGCGCCTACGACATCGCGCACCATATGCAGTGGTTCGAGGCATTCGCGTCGCGGTTGGAAGGCAGCACGCGCACCTGCCGCATCAGCTTCCTCGACATGTACCCGAAGATCGCCGGTCGCATGGCGGCGCTCGGGTTCGTCGGAGTGCCGGAAGAGGCGAAGGCCGCGCTTGCGCTGCGGCTGGCCGAACTGGGCGCCGCGCACGGCATCGAGGTGGGCGGTTGCGGTGACGGGGCGCTCGACGATGCGGGGCTGGCTCGAGCAGGGTGCATCGATGCCGCTGTCGTGGAGCACGTTGCAGGTGTACGGGCAAAACGCGCTCCGGGCGGCGCTCGGAGGGGAGCCTGCCGTTGCTCGCCGAGCGTGGACATCGGCACGTACGACACGTGCGCGAACGGCTGCGTGTACTGCTACGCCAATCCGGGGACGTCGGCCGCGCCGTGCGGGGCGGCCGATCCCTGGCGCTTGCGGCGCTACGATCCGGCTTCGTCGATGCTCTGCGACGAGCTGGCTCCCGACGATACAGTGGAGGAATGCGCCTCGGCCAAGCTGCCCGAAGCGCCGCCTCGCCTGTTCTGAGGATAGGTGCGGCGTTAGCGGAGGTCGCTCACGTGCTCGCAGGCGTCGCCGTAGGGCGCGTACCGATAGGATGCCGTGACCTCCAGGCCGTTCGCCGGATCGAGCGCGATGAAGTTGTCGAGCGAGAGCGCATCGGGATCCTCCACGCCCTGGTAGCCCATGAGGCAGATCCAGTGCTCGCCGTAAGGGCCCGCCACGTGGACGACCGTGGGCCGTCCGGCCGCGATCTCGTCGTAGGCCTCGCGCAGCAAAGCCTCGTCGGAGCCGAGCGAGCGGAACGACGAATTGCCGCCGCCCCAGCCGGGCCACGTGCAGCAGCCGCAGCCGTACGCGCCGTGGTCGTTGGCCTGGCCGGTGAGGATCGCGTCGCCGTAGGCGCACGCATAGGCGGGGCAGCAGATGGTGTGGCCGCCCGTCGACTGGTTGCCGATGGCGGCGATGAGGGCGGGGTCGTAGTCGAGGCGCTTGTCGCGCTGTTCGGCGGACTGCTCGGCTGCTCGCTGCGCCGCGAGAGCGCGCACCTGCTCGAGGTCGGCGACGGCTTCTTCGGCGGCAGCGCCCGGCAGCGTGACGGCTGCGGAGAGGACGGCGGGCCGGACGAGGGGGATCGCGGGAGCTTTTTCGACGGCGAACGCAGCTTGCGAGGGTGCGATGCACGCGATGCCGAGGGAGACCGCCGCGCAGAACGCGAGCGCGCGACGGGAGGGGTGCGATACCATTGAGGCATCCTTCCTGCGTCCGCGTCGGGTTCGTTGGCGTGGTATGGTTGCGGGCGCGAAGAGGAATGGTAACAAAACGGCAACGTCGCAGTTCGCGACCGTATGAATGTCCGGCGAACCGTCACACGAGGTTCAAGAATCCTTCACAGGAACTTGGCGGGCAGGCCGCGTTCCGCGTCGGAGCTCCTCATGCGAAGCATCCGCTCCGATCGGCTGTTCCTCTCCCGTCGCCGGATCCCGGACGAGCCTACGGCAGGAGGGGTACAATGATGCAGAACACGAATCGCGCCGTCGGAACGGCGCGGGAACAGGAGCGTGCTTATGCGAACCATCGACACCGACGTGGTCATCGTGGGGGCGGGCCCCGCCGGTATTTTCTGCGCGCTCTCCCTTTTGGAGCGGGGCTTCACGGGGCGCATCGTCATGGTGGACAAAGGCTTGGCGGTGGAGGATCGCGTATGCCCGAAGCAGGCGGGCGCGCCATGCGCGAACTGCGAACCCTGCCGTATCACGACGGGGTTCTCGGGCGCGGGAGCGTTCTCGGACGGAAAGCTGTCGCTGTCGGCCGACGTAGGCGGCGACCTGCCCGACCTCATCGGGCGTGATGAGGCGCAGGACGCCATCGGGGAAGTGGACGGCGTGTACCTGGGCTTCGGCGCCGACGTGCGCGTGGAGGGCGCAGAACGCAAACCGGAGGTGGACGAGATCCGCCGCCGCGCTATCAAAGCGGGTCTCAAGTTGGTAGATTGCCCGCTGCGCCATCTCGGCACCGAGCGCGCCCGCGATCTGTACGCGCGTATCGAGCGCCACCTGCGCGAGGCGGGCGTAGACCTGCTCTTCCGCACGGAATGCACCCAGGTGCTCATCGAGGGAGAGCGGTGCCGAGGCGTGGCCGTCGCCGGCCCGGACGGCGCGTGCGAGATCCGCGCTCGGCGTACCGTGGTGGCCACGGGCCGGCGCGGCACCGACTGGCTCGAGCGCATGTGCCGCGAGCATGCGATAGCGCACGCACCCGGTCCTGTGGACATCGGCGTGCGCGTGGAAGTGCGAAACGAGGTTATGGAGACGGTGAACGACGTGCTGTACGAGAGCAAGCTCATCGGTTATCCGCGCCCGTTCAAGAACAAGGTGCGGACGTTCTGCCAGAACCCCGGCGGCTTCGTCAGCCAGGAGAACTATGACGGCGGTCTCGCCGTGGTGAACGGCCATTCCTACAAGGAGCGCAAGTCGCCGAACACGAACCTCGCCATCCTGTGCTCGCAGAATTTCTCGCACCCCTTCGACCAGCCCATCGCCTATGCCCAGAAGGTGGGCGAGCTCACGAACATGTTGGGCGACGGACGCATCCTCGTGCAGCGCTTGGGTGATATCTTCGACGGCAAGCGCACGTGGGAGAAGGAGCTCGTGCGCTCGAACGTGGCACCCACGCTGGACGATGCGGTGGCGGGCGACATCACGGCGGCCATGCCGTACCGCGCCATGACCAACATCCTCAATTTCATGCTGGCCGTCGACGAGGTGGTGCCGGGGTTCGCAGCGCAGGAGACGCTTCTGTACTCTCCCGAGCTCAAGTTCTACAGCAACCGCGTCAAGATGGACGAACGCTTCCTGACGAGCGTATGCGACCTTATGTGCCTCGGCGATTCCAGCGGATGGACGCGCGGGCTCATGATGGCCAGCGTCATGGGCTGGCTAGCAGGGCGTGTCGTGGCAGAGGAGCTGTGAACAGGCAGGACGCATCCCGTACGCCGTTTGCATGACATGGATTCGCGCTTCTATGCGCATAAAATCATGCGTCTGCACGATAGGCGCGCCGCCCGTTCTGGGGCATGATGTGCCTCGTTGAAACCGGCGGCGGCTCACAGGCGAGACGCGCGCCACCGATACGCTGTAGGAGGCGCACATGAAAATCTTAGGCATGGGGGTACCCGAGCTCCTTATCATCCTCGCCGTCATACTGCTCATCTTCGGCCCCAAGAACCTCCCGAAGCTCGGCGCGTCGGTGGGCAAGACCGTGAAGAGCCTGCGCGAAGGCCTCGGCGGCGGTGAGAAGCTGGTGGAAGCCGACGACGAGGAAGAGGCGGTTGAGGAAATCGTGGAGGAAGCTGCTCCCGCTGCCGCCCCCAAGAAGACCGTCAAGGTGGCCAAGAAGGCCGACAAGGTCGCATAAACCAACCTATCCTTCCCTTACCGAGGCGCGAACCCTCCCTCCCTCGCGCCCAGCAACCGCCCGCGGCATCCGTGCCGTGGGCGGTTGCGCATTTTGAGGAGGGCGGGCGGCAGGCGCGAAGCGACACGGCATCTCCGTTATGATGGAGCTGTAAGGCCTGACGGAGAAAGGGGAGCACGTGCATCTCGGCTTGCGCGCCGATAAGGAAGGCAGAACGGCGGCCTTGCGGGTGATCGGCGGTTTCGCCTGCAACGAGGGGTTCGTGTTCTCGTTGTTCTACCTTGGAGAGAACCGCGCGTTCGGGGACGGCCCGTTCGCCTTCGAGCGCGCCGACCTATGGGGCACGCTCGCGTGCATGCTGATCGCGTTCGCGCTGCTGCGGATGGCTTCGCCGCGTGCGCGCGATGCGCTGCTGTCTCGGCCGCTCGTGTGGTGCTACGCCGGGCTGCTGGTGCTGGGCTCGCTCATGCCCGCCATCGCCGGAGGGGGCGACCACGGCATCGTGCTGGAGAGCTTGCTCGTCGGCCTGCCGGCGGGTTTCATGTTGGCCGCATGGGGCCGGGCGCTCGGGCGCCGGCCGGTGGGCGATTCGGTGCCGCAGGTGTTCTTGTCCGCGGCCGTCGCGGCAGGCGTCTGCCTGCTCGCGGTCGCGATCGCCGCGCCCCAGGCGGCGTTCGCCCTCAAGCTGCTTCCGCTGGGAAGCGCTTTCGCGCTGCGCGGGCTGCTGCCGACGCGCGCCGCCGCAAGCGAGGGGACGTCCCAGGGAGGCTCCTTGTCCTTCGGCGACCTCTTGGCGACGAAGGAGCAGCGTGACGAGACGGCGCGGCTTTCGAAGAAGATCATCGCCGGTACCGTGTTGTTCGGCCTGGCCGCAGGCTTCATGGAGACGTTCGGCTCCGATCCCGGCATGGCTTCCACGCCCACGGTGCTGGCCAGCTTGCTGCTGCTCGTGCTGTTCTGCATCGCATCGCTGCAGCTTCTGGGCGTGAGCCTCGGCAAGGCAGGGGATCCGGCGGGCAAGACGGGCGGCGCCGTGGACGGGCCGCTCGACGGGGTGTACCGGTTGGCCGTTCTGGTGATGATGGCGGGTTTTCTGTTCGTGCCCGTGTTGGGCTCGTTCGGCGTTCCGGGCGAGGCCATCGTGCTGGCGGGCTATCTGGGGCTCACCTTCGTGCTGGTGTCGCTGTTCCTCGTCATGGCGAAGATCACGGGGCAGGATGCCGCCGTTTCGTTCGCGCGCGGGTTCGCCGCGCTGTACGCGGGCGAGCTGGCGGGCATCGCCTGCGGCAACGGCATCGAGCTTTTGGAGCCGGCCGGGCAGGTGCCCTACGCCGTCGCCGCGTTCGCGGGCCTGGCCGCGTTGTACGCGTACCTCTTCCTGTTCACCGAGCGGGATTTCCGCGCCCTGTCGGTCATCGTGCGCGATGCCGACCGCTTCGACGACGCATGCCGTCTCATCGCCTCGGAGCACGGGTTGTCGAAGCGCGAAGCCGAGATCCTTCCGTTGGCGCTCAAGGGGCGCACGGGGGAGCGCATCGCCGCGGAGTTCTTCATCTCGAAGAGCACGGTGGACACGCACCTGCGGCGCATCTACGTCAAGACGGGAACGCACGGCCGCCAGGAGCTCATCGATTTGGGCGAGCGGACGTCGCAGGATCTGGCACGACGCGGCTGAGGAGGGCGCCGGCGTGATGGGAAAGCGCGTGAAACGTGCAGGGTACCCGATGCCGCGCGCTGATCGGCACATGTGCGAAGAGAGACAGCGTGCGAGGGCCGGGCGCTAGCGGGCGCTCCTGCGGGCGGCCCGCAGCGCGCGGAACTCCTGCGGGGTGGCGCCGAAGCGCTCCTTGAAGGCCTCCGAGAAGCTGCCCTGGCGCGCGAAGCCCAGCCGGGCGGCGATCTCGGCCATGCTGAGGTCGGTGTCGCCCAGGAGCTCGCAGGCGCGCTCCATGCGCAGGGTGCGCGCGTACTCCTGCGGCGTCATGCCCTCGGCCTGCTTGAACAGCCTCGTCAGCTTGCTCGCGCTCATGCAGGCGATGCGGCACAGCTCGCTTGAGGGCACGGCGCGGTCCAGGTGCTCGCGGATGTGGGCCCGCGTCAGGTTGAGCGCGCTGCGGTCGGCCGCGCGGATGGCGCTCGCCGCCCCGCGCGCGTTGGCCAGCGACCAGTCCAGCAGCATCGCCGCGGCCTCGGTGACCTTCGCCTCGTAGTAGGCCGGCGCGGTGATGGACGAGGGCCGCGCCCGCTTCATCTCGTCGAACACCATGTTGAGGCCGGGCACATCCTGCATGCCGTCGAGCGAGGCGATGGCGCGGGAGAGCACGAGCGGGTCGCAGTGGCACGCCAGGCTCAGGCGCTGCAGGCCCTTCGGCAGCATGCAGATGCTCGTCACGTCGAGGCGCTCGTCGGCCTTCGTCACCTGCCCGTAGGGCTGCGACTTCCACGCGTAGCCCAGCAGCGTCCGGTCGGCGGGGTCGTCGGTGATGCCGAAGTAGGGCACCATGTTGCGGCCGTACGACCCGAAGCAGAACAGGTCGGGCGTCTGGCAGGTGAAGCCTACCTCCCGGTTGAACTGCAGGTCGAAGATCGCCACGGACAGGTCGTCGCCCAGCGGGTAGTACCAGTAGGTTCCCTGGCCGTAGCGCTCGTCGATCTCCCAGAGCATGCCCACGCGCCCGCGCTCGGCGGCCTCCACGCGCACGCCGTGCATGGAGGCGATCTGCGTCTCGTAGATGTCGTGGACGGTGAACGGGCCGTTCGACCCCAAGCCGTCCGCCAGCGAGGTGCGTTGCGCCAGGTAGGCCGCCCGCGAGCGCGCCGCGGGGTCGCCCCCGACGCCGATCAGGTTCGACTCGACGAGGGCGCGCGAGCCCGATCCCGCCGCCGCGCACCTCATTTCGGCGTCATCGTCTAGAATTTCGGCTGAATCATCGCGATCGCTCATTGCACGCCGCTCCTTTTCGTTGCATCGCTAGATTATTAGTCATGGCTAACTTCAAGGATATACCAGACTTCGCGCCCTCCGCAACCCTTTGGTCCGCCGAGGGCGCCGCTGCGGGCGCCCCGGCAGCCTCGGCAGCCCCGGCCTGCGCGGCGGCGAGCGCGCGGCGGGCGGGCGCGCGCCGCCGGCTCGACCCGCGCACGTCGCTCGCCGTCCTGCTCATGCTGAACCTCATCGCGTTCGCGCCGACGAAGCCGTGGACCGAGGTGGCGGCCGTGGCGCTGTGCGCCGCGACGATGATCTGGTGCGGCCGCGCGTCGGCGGCGCTGCGCTGGCTGGCGGCCTACGCGGCCGTCTTCGGGGCCAGCATGGCCGTCGCCGCCTTTCCGAACGAGGTGACCGCGTCGTTCGCCGCGATGATCGTCGTGTTCCGCCGCGTGTTCTGCGTGGGGATGTTCGCGTCGAACATGATCGCCACCACGCGCGTGGGCGAGATGGCCTCGGCGCTGCAGCGCGCGCACGTGCCGCGCGGCGGCGTGGTGGCGCTGTGCGTGGCGCTCAGGTTCTTCCCCACGATGGGCAAGGAGTTCTCGTCGGTGGCCGAGGCCATGAAGGTGCGCGGCATGGCGCTGTCGCCCGCGACGGTGCTGCGGCATCCGGCGCTGACGGCGGAGAACCTCATGGTGCCCGTGATGAGCCGGCTGGCCATCGTGGCCGACGAGCTGTCGAACGCGGCCATCGTGCGCGGCATCGACTCCGCGGCGGCGCGCACGTCCTACTACGAGCTGCGCTTCGGGCCGGCGGACGCCCTGTTCGCCGCCCTGTTCGGCGCCGTGGTCGCGTGCGTGGCGCTCATCAAGCTGGGGGTGATCGCGTGAGCGCGCAGGCCGACGCGGCGCTTTCGTTCGACCGGGCGGGCTTCACCTACGCCGGCGCCCGCGAGCCCGCCCTCGCCGACGTGTCCCTGAGCGTGCCCGCAGGGCAGTGCGTGGTGCTCACCGGCGGCTCCGGCTGCGGCAAGACCACGCTCACGCGCCTGGCGAACGGGCTGATCCCCGTCTCCTACGACGGGGAGCTCGCGGGGTCGGTGCGCATCGCCGGCAAGGACGCGGGGTCGTGGGAGATGGACGCGCTGTGCCGGCGCGTGGGCTCGGTGTTCCAGAACCCCCGCAGCCAGTTCTTCAACCTGGACACCACCTCGGAGGTGGCGTTCGGCTGCGAGAACCTCGGGCTCTCGCGCGCCGAGATGCACCGGCGCGTGGACGGCGCCTTCGCCCTGCTGGGCATCGAGCACCTGCGCGACCGCGACATCCGCGCGCTCTCGGGCGGCCAGCGCCAGATGGTGGCCATCGCCTCGGTGTGCGCGATGGGCCCCGACGTCTTCGTGCTGGACGAGCCCACGGCGTCGCTCGACGTGGGCGCCATGCTCCAGCTGGCCGAGGCGGTCGCGCGGCTCAAGGCCGCGGGCAAGACCGTGCTCGTGGCCGAGCACCGGCGACGCGGACGCCGCCGCTTTCGCGCGGATCGGCGAGGACGAGCGCGCGCGGCTGGGCCTGCGCGCCTGGGACCTGGCGCGCGTGTCGCCGGCGCGCCGCGGCGACGGCTCCGCCGCGTCGGGCGCGCGCGCCGCCGACGAGGCCCCCGCGCTCGACGCGGCCGGCCTCGAGGCGGGCTACGGCCGCGACGCGCCCGTGCTGCGCGGGGCGGGCCCGCGGCTGGACGCCGGGACGGTGACGGCGCTCGTGGGCAGGAACGGCGCGGGCAAGACCACGCTGTCGCGCTGCCTGGTGGGGCTGCACCGGGAGCGCGCGGGCAGCGTCCGCTTCCGCGGCGAGGAGCCGCGCCGCCGCGACCGGCCCGAGCACGCCTACCTCGTGATGCAGGAGACCGGCTACCAGCTGTTCAGCGACACCGTGCGCGGCGAGCTGCTGGGCGCGCTCACGCACGGCGGGCTGCGGCCCGCGCCCGACGGGGCGGACGGGCAGGCGGACCGCGCGCTCGCGCGCTTCGGCCTCGAGGACATCGCCGAGCGCCACCCGCTCTCGCTCTCGGGAGGGCAGCGCCAGCGGCTGGCCATCGCCGTCGGCATCCTGCAGGGCGCCCGCGTGCTCGTGCTCGACGAGCCCACGAGCGGGCTCGACTTCGGCACCATGGGGCGCGTGGCCGACGAGGTGCGCCGGGCGCGCGACGCGGGAGCGTGCATCGTCGTGGTCACCCACGACTACGAGTTCGTCTGCGCCGCCTGCGACCAGGTGGCCGTGCTCGAGGACGGCGTCGTGTCCGACGTGCTGCCCGTGCGCGGCGAGGCCCTCGGGCGCATCCGGCGCGCGATCGGCATCGACGGGCGGGCGCGCCCGCTCTGACCGAATCTGACCGAAGGCATCGACCATTTCAAGAGAAGGAGATACGCTTATGGCAACGACGACGGTTGCCGCCTCTTCGGGCGGCGCGAACGCGAAGGGCAAGCTGGTGGGGAAGGACTACATCACGCTGGCCATCTTCGGGGTGCTCCTGTTCCTCGTGTTCATGGTGTTCGCGATGGTGCTGGGCATGAACGCGAACCTGTTCTGGTTCACGCACGCGTGCGGCTCGCTCATCGGCGGCATCGTGTGGATGTACGTGGCCGCGAAGGTGCCCAAGCGCGGCGCGTTCGCCATCATGTCCGCGATCGTCGCGGTGGTGGCGCTGCTGCTGGGCATGCTGTGGACCGGCCCGGTGGGCATCGTGGCGGGCGGCCTGCTGGCCGAGCTCGTGGCGGGGGCCGGCAGCAAGCGCACCACGCTGCGCTGCCTGGCGGCGTTCGCGGTGTGGACGCTGTGCTTCTGGGTGGGCCAGGAGTCGATGATCTTCCTAGCGGGCGACGCCTACGTGCAGATCGTGGTCGATTCCGGCATGAGCGCCGAGTACGGCCAGGGGCTCGTCGACTTCATCCACGGCCCGCTCGCGCTGGTGGCGCTGGCCGCGACCGCGGTGTGCCCCTTCGTGGGCGGCTGGATCGGCTCGAAGCTGTTCAAGAAGCACTTCGCCAAGATCTCGGCCTGAGCGCCGCGCCCTTCGGCCGACGAGGCGCCGAACGAACGGCTCCCTTTCGGGGGAGCCGTTCTCTTTTTCGGCGGCATCGTCCAATCGGCATCGACGTGCAGCGGATTTCGGCGGGATCGCTATTATGTTCTCTTAGGCTAACAATAAGCACGTTACGGCAAGGAAAGGAACGAATCGTGTCAAGACCGCAGAATCCCATCGTGCGGCTGCTGGAGTTCGCCGGGCCCCACAAGCGCTTGACCATCGCGGGCTGCGCGCTCTCGGCGCTCAACGCCGTGCTGGCCATCGCGATGCTCGTGTGCGTGTGGTTCGTCGTGCGCGACCTCGTGGCCGTCGCCCCGGCGTGGGGCGAGGCGCGGCAGGCCCCGGTGTACGGCGCCTGGGCGCTGGCCTTCGCGCTCGCGGGTCTCGTCGTGTACTTCGCCGCGCTCATGTGCACGCACCTCGCCGCGTTCCGCACGGCGACGAACATGCGCAAGGCGGCGCTCGAGCACCTCGCGAAGGTGCCGCTCGGCTACTTCTCCGTCCGCTCCACCGGCGAGCTGCGCCGCGTCATCGAAGGGTCCACGGGGCTCACCGAGGGCGTGCTGGCGCACCGCATCCCCGATTTCGTGGGCGCGCTGGTCACGCCCGTGGCCTACCTCGTCGTCATGTTCGTGTTCGACTGGGTCATGGGCCTCGTGTGCCTCATCCCCGTGCTCGCCTCCGCCTTCTGCATGTTCCTCATGATGGGCGGCGGCCTGGGCGGCAAGGACGGCGAGGGCAACTCCAACGCCATGCAGTTCATGGTGAACTACCAGAACGCGCTCGACAAGATGAACAAGGCCGCCGTGGAGTACGTGCGCGGCATCCCCGTGGTGAAGGTGTTCCAGCAGACCGTCCACTCGTTCAGGGCGTTCCGGGAGTCCATCGTGGCCTACTGCGACTTCGCCACCGCCTACGTGAAGCTGTGCGAGGGCCCGCAGGTGGCGCAGCTCGTGGCCATCAACGCGACGTTCTTCGTGCTCGTGCCGGCGGGCATCCTGCTGGCGGGCGCGGCGGGCGACTTCGGCGCGTTCCTCACGAACTTCCTGTTCTACGTCATCTTCTCGGCGCTCACCACCATGATGATGAGCAAGATCATGTACTCGTCGCAGGCGGTGACCGAGGCGCAGGACGCGGTGAGCCGCATCGACGGCATCCTGTCGGCGCCGCTCATGGCCGAGGTGGACCCGGCCCGGGCCGAGGCGCCCGCCGACGACGCCATCGACTTCGACCACGTCACGTTCTCCTATCCGGGCGCCGACGCGCCCGCGCTCGAGGACGTCGTGCTGCACGTGCCCTCGGGCGCCACGGTGGCGCTCGTGGGGCCCTCGGGCGGCGGCAAGACCACCGCGGCCTCGCTCGTGCCGCGCTTCTGGGACGCGAGCGCGGGGCGGGTGCTCGTGGGCGGCGTCGACGTGCGGTCCATCCCGCAGGCCGAGCTCATGGAGCGCGTGGCCTTCGTGTTCCAGAACGACAAGCTGTTCAAGCAGAGCCTGCTGGACAACATCCGCGCCGCGCGGCCGGAGGCGACGCGCGAGGAGGTGGAGGCGGCCGCGCACGCGGCGCAGTGCGACGACATCGTGGCGAAGCTGCCGCAGGGGCTCGACACCGTGGTGGGCGCCCGCGGCGTGTACCTCTCGGGCGGCGAGTGCCAGCGCATCGCGCTCGCGCGCGCCATCCTGAAGGACGCGCCCATCGTGGTGCTCGACGAGGCCACGGCCTTCGCCGACCCCGAGAACGAGGCGCTCATCCAGCGCGCGCTGGGGGTGCTGTGCGCGGGCAAGACCGTGCTCATGATCGCGCACCGGCTGTCCACCGTGGCCGGCGCCGACGCCATCTACGTGCTGGACGGCGGCCGCCTCGCGGAGCAGGGGACCCACGCCGAGCTGGTGGAGGCGGGCGGCTTGTACGCGCGCATGTGGGCCGACTATCGAACCTCGGCGCAATGGCGCATCGGAAAGGAGGGCGGCTATGCTGCGTGATTCCCTGGGCCTCACCGACGTGGGCGCGAAGAACTTCAGGCGCGGCGTGTTCTTCTGCACGCTGGCGAACCTCGTGCTCATGGCCCCGATCGGCATCCTGTTCCTGCTGGTGAGCGACTTCATGGACCACCTCGTGGCGGGGGCCCCGCTGCCCGCGCTGGCGCCGTACCTCGCGGGGTGCGTCGGCATCCTCGCGCTCATGGTCCTCACCCAGTGGGCCGAGTACGCGAACACGTACCACAAGGTGTACGAGGAGAGCGCCCGCAAGCGCACCGACCTGGCCGAGCACCTGCGCCGGCTGCCGCTGTCGTTCTTCGGGCGGCGCGACCTGTCCGACCTCACGAACGCCATCATGAAGGACTGCTCCGACCAGGAGCGCATGTTCATGCACGTCATGCCGCAGCTGTTCGGCACGGGCCTGTCCACGGCCATCGTCATCGTCGGCATCTTCTTCTACGACTGGCGTCTGGCGCTCGCGGCGTTCTGGGTGGTGCCCGCGGCGCTGCTCGTGATGGCGCTCACCGGGAAGCACCAGCAGCGCAAGGCGCAGGCGATGGAGGACGCGCGCCTCGAGGTGGCCGACGGCGTGCAGGAGTTCCTGGAGTGCGCGCAGGAGATCCGCGCCACGAACCGCTCGGCGGCGCATCTGGACGCGCTCGCGGCCAAGCTCGACGCGTTCGAGCGCAGGCAGGTGGCGTCCGAGCTGACCACCGGCGTGTTCGTCACCTCGGCGCAGGCGTTCCTCAAGCTGGGCATCGGCACCACCGTCTTCGTGGGCGCGACGCTGCTCGTGTCCGGGCAGACGGACTTCATGACCTACTTCGCCTTCCTGCTCGTGGTCACGCGCGTGTACGATCCGGTGAACCTCATCCTGCAGTCCATCGGCGAGCTGCTGAGCATGCGGCTGTCCATCAGGCGCACGCAGGAGCTGGCCGCCGAGAAGCCCATGGAGGGCTCCACCGACTTCGCGCCGCGAGGCCACGACGTGGTGTTCGAGGACGTGTCGTTCTCGTACGGCGACGGCGAGCAGGTGCTGAGGGACGTGTCGTTCACCGCCCGCGAGGGCGAGGTGACGGCGCTCGTGGGCCCGTCCGGGTCGGGCAAGTCCACGGTGGCGAAGCTGGCGGCGCGCTTCTGGGACGCCGACGCGGGGTCGGTGCGCGTGGGCGGCGTGAACGTGGCCGACGTGGACCCCGAGACGCTGCTGGCCGACTACGCCGAGGTGTTCCAGGACGTGGTGCTGTTCGACGACACGGTGATGGGCAACATCCGCCTGGGGCGGGTCGGCGCAACCGACGAGGAGGTGCTGGCGGCGGCGCGGGCGGCGATGTGCGACGAGTTCGTGAGCCGCATGCCGCAGGGCTACGACACGATGATCGGCGAGAACGGCGGGCGGCTGTCGGGAGGGGAGCGGCAGCGCATCTCCATCGCGCGCGCCATCCTGAAGGACGCGCCGGTGGTGCTGCTCGACGAGGCCACGGCCTCGCTCGACGTGGAGAACGAGACGCAGGTGCAGCAGGCGCTGTCCAGGCTGCTGGCCGGCAAGACCGTGCTGGTCATCGCGCACCGCATGCGTACCGTGGCCAACGCCGACAAGATCGTGGTACTCAAAGAGGGCCGCGTCGCCGAGCAGGGCGCGCCCGCCGAGCTCATGGCGCGCGAGGGAGGGCTGTACCGGCGCATGGTGGAGCTGCAGACCGAAGCTTCGGGGTGGTCGCTGGCTTCCTGACGCCTCGCTTCTTTCCTTCGGCGATGGCGCTCGGCATGCCGTCGCGCCGGGAAACCGTCGGGATGAGGCGCGCGCGACAGGGCTGCATGCGCCGTTATGCGTTACCATGGTGCGAGGCGCATAGCGCGGCTTGGAGCCGCGCCGAGGAAAGGATGTAGACAGTGGATCGCGTGTTGCTGAAAGGCGCGCTGGCCGAGCTGTTCGACGAAGGGGCGGCTCGCTTCGACGCTTCGATGGCGGAGCTCACGACGTTTCGTATCGGAGGTCCGGCCGACGTTCTCGTGGAGCCTCGCACGGCGGGCGAGGCGCGTGTCGTATTGGAGGCATGTCGCCGCCTGGGCGTTGCGGTGCGTGTGATGGGGCTTGGCAGCGACGTGCTGGTGGCGGACGAAGGGCTTCGTTGCGTCGTCGTGCGCATCGCCGAGAGCTTGTCGCAGGTGGAGGTTGACGGCGAGCGGATGCATGTGGAGGCGGGCGCGTCGAACGCCGACGTGGCGCGGCGCGCATGCGAGGAGGGGCTTGCGGGATACGAGTTCGCCTGCGGCATCCCGGGCACCGTGGGCGGCGCGGCCATCATGAACGCGGGCGCCTACGGAGGCGAGTTCAAGGACGTGGCCGAATCGGTGCGCTGCCTCACGCCGGAGGGCGAGCTGGTGGACGTGGACGCCGAGCGGGCGCAGTGGTCGTATCGGCATTCGATGATGGGCGAGGCCGGTTTCGTGGTGCTGGGAGCGACGCTGCGCCTGGCTCCCGACGACCCGCGCGCCATCCGGGAGCGCATGGACGACCTCGCGCGCCGGCGCGCCGAGAAGCAGCCGCTCGAGCTGCCCAGCGCCGGAAGCACCTTCAAGCGCCCTGCCGGGTTCTTCGTCGGGCAGCTGGTGCAGGAGGCGGGGTTGCGAGGGTACCGCGTGGGCGGTGCCCAAGTGTCCGAGAAGCACACCGGTTTCGTGGTGAACGCGGGCGACGCCACGGCGGCCGACGTGCGCCGCCTCATCGCCGATGTGCAGGAGCGCGTGCGGGCGAGCGCCGGCGTGGATCTCGAGCCCGAGGTGCGCATGTGGGGCTTCGAGGAATAAGCTCGTCCCCAATATCTTGCGACAAAGGAACAAATGTTTCACGTGAAACATTTGTTCGCGCACGAAGATGACGGGAGGCGGCAACCGCTCGCTTAGGTAACGGGCGGGCGTGCGCTTGCTTGGTCGATATAGAGGGCGAGCGCTCCTTTAGGTGAACTGCCCTTTCCTATGAATCACGGAAATGTTACTATTGCTATAGCATAAGTGGACGCAAGGGGGCGTGCGTATGATCGATCGGGCTTTGTTCGCGCTGGAGGGCATCCGCGGCGCGCTGGCGGCGCTGGTGGCCCTTGCCGTGGCCCGGGCGCTGCTCGTGGTGGGGCAGGCATGGTCGTTGGCAAGCGCCATCGTGCATCTATGGGAAGGCGCGCCGCTGCCCGACCAGGCTCCGCTCATCGTCCTGTTCTTCCTCTGCTTCGTAGGCGGCCAGCTGGTGCGCTACGCGCAGGACTCCTATCTCGACCGCTACGCCTACGCACGCATCGACGCACTGCGCCGCGAGCTTCTGCAGGCGGTGTTCGGCCAGGGTGCGCGCATCGTGCAAGCTCAGGGCACCGGCAGCGTCACTGCGATGGTGTTGGAGGGCATCGACCAGGTGGAGACGTACCTGCGCCTCATCCTGCCGAAGATCGTGTGCGTGGTCGTGGTGCCGCTCATCGTGCTTTTGTGCGTGTTCCCGGTGGATTGGGTGTCGGGTTCCATCATGCTGGTCATGTACCCGGTCATCGTGTTCTACATGGGGCTGATCGGCGCGACAGCGAAGGCGGCCGCGTCGCTGCAGCACGAGGAGTACCAGCGGCTGTCGAATCACTTCATCGACTCGATGCGCGGCATCGATACGCTCAAGCTGTTCGGCCGCGGCAAGCGCCACGGCGAGCGCATCTTCGAGGTGAGCGAGCGCTTCCGCGAGGCAACGGTTAAGACGCTGCGCATCGCCACGTTGTCGGGCTCCGTGCTCGACCTCATCTCCACGCTGTCGCTGGCGGCCGTGGCCATCATGTTGGGATTCCGCCTCGTGGACGGTTCGATCGCCTTCTTCCCTGCGCTGTTCGTGCTGGTGCTGGTGCCGGAGTACTTCAAGCCCATCCGCGAGTTCGCCAGCGACTACCACGCCTCGCTCGACGGCAAGAACGCGCTGGCCTCCATTCAGGGCATCATCGCGTCGGCGGAGGAGGGCGCGTCGGACGTTGCAGGCGACGAGGCCGCCGCGCTGCACGACGTTCCCGTCTGGAGCGAAGATTCGACGCTCGAGCTGGACGGCGTGCGCTTCTCGTATCCCGAGCACGAGGCGCTTTCGGACGTGTCCTTCGCCGTGCGCGGTTTCGCGCGCGTCGGCGTCATCGGGGCCAGCGGCTCGGGCAAGAGCACGCTCGTGAACCTGTTGGGCGGCTTCGCGGCTCCCAGCGCGGGCACGGTGCGCGCCGCAGGGCGGCAGCTGGCAGACCTGCGCGAGCCTTCGTGGCAGCGCCAGGTGCTCTACATCCCGCAGGACCCGTACCTGTTCCACGCCACGCTGCGCGACAACATCGTGTTCTACCGCCCCGATGCCGACGACGATGAGGTTGCGCGCGCGGTGGAGGTCGTGGGGCTGGGCGATCTCGTGGCCGAGCTGCCGGACGGGCTGGACACGCTGGTGGGCGAGGGCGCCCGCGCGCTGTCGGGCGGCCAGGCGCAGCGCATCGCGCTGGCCCGCGCGCTTCTGGACGACTCGCGGCGCATCCTGCTGTTCGACGAACCCACGGCGCACCTCGACATCGAGACCGAGTTGGAGCTGAAGGAGCGCATGCTGCCGCTCATGGAAGGCCGTCTCGTGGTGTTCGCCACGCACCGGCTGCATTGGGTGCACGACATGGACGCCGTGCTGGTGATGGAGGACGGGCGCGTGGCCGAGTTCGGCGCGCCGAAGGAGCTTGCCGCGCGCGACGGCGCGTACGCGCGCTTGGCGTCGCGGTTGGAAGGAGGCGCGCTATGAGCAGGGAAGGCGAAGCCGTGCAGGGCGCCGTGCCGCGCGAGGAGGGGTTCGCGAGCGTGCTGCGCCGCGACGCCTGGGTGAAGCCGTTCTTCTTCCGTTACCGCAAGGCGTTGGCGTTGGCGCTTTTCCTGGGGCTGCTGACGTTCGGGTTCGCCTCGGCGCTGATGTTTACCTCAGGCTACCTGGTCAGCGCTTCGGCGGTGGTTGAGACCATCCTCTTTCTGCACCTGCCGCTCATCTTCGTGCGCATCTTCGGCGTGGGCAAGCCCATCCTGCAGTACCTCGAGCGCTTGACCAGCCACGACTGGGTGCTGCGCATGACCAGCGGATTGCGGTTGAAGCTGTACCGCGCGCTGGAGCGCGACGCCGTGTTCTTCCGCGCCACGCACCGCACGGGCGACGTGCTGGGCCTTCTGGCCGAGGATATCGGGCACATTCAGAACCTGTACCTGCGCACCGTGTTCCCCACGGTGACGGCATGGCTGCTGTTCGTCGTGCTGGTGGCATGCCTGGGCTGGTTCTCGCTCTGGCTCGCGCTGGCGATGCTGCTGGTGCTGGGCACGGCGGTGTTCCTCGTGCCGCTGGTGTCGGTGCTGGCGAACGCCGCGCGCCAGGCGCGCCACAAGCAGATGAAGAACGAGCTGTACGCCGAGCTGGCCGACAACGTGCTGGGTGTGTCCGACTGGGTGTTCGCCGGGCGCGGCGAGGAGTACCTCACGCGCCATAAGGAGCGCGAGCTGCGGATGCGCGACGTGCAGGAGCGCATGGAGCGCTTCGGTCGGCGCCGCGACGTGGTGCTGCAGGCGCTGTTCGGCATCTGCGCCGTGCTGCTGCTGGTGTGGGCGGGCGGGCGCTTCGGCGGGGAAGGGGGCGACGCGGCCAACTGGATCGCCGCGTTCGTGCTGGGCTTCTTCCCGCTCATCGACGCGTTCGCGCCCTTGTCGTCGGCGGCGGTGGAGGCCGGCGCCTACCGCGATTCCATCGCGCGTTTGAACGACCTGCCGACCCCCGGCGAGGAGAAGCCGTCCGCGCGCGTGCCCGAGGCGCCGTTCGACGTGCGGGTTGACCGGGCGGAGTACCGCTATCCCGGCACGTCGCGTGACGTGCTGCGCGGCCTGAGCCTGACGGTGCCGCAGGGCCAGCGCGTGGCCGTGCTGGGCCGCAGCGGCGCGGGCAAGAGCACGCTGGCGTCCCTCGTGCGCGGCGACATACGACCCGATGCGGGCGGCGTGACGCTGGGCGGCTCGCCCACGGCCGACCTCGGCGACGAGGCGGCGAAGTGGATCGGGGTCATCCAGCAGCGCACCTACCTGTTCAACATGACGCTGCGCGACAACCTGCGCATCGGGCGCGAGGACGCGACCGACGACGAGGTATGGGACGCGCTGGGCAGGGTGGGGCTGCGGTCGATGGCCGAGCGGCTGCCGAACGGCCTGGACACGCTGGTGGACGAGGCCGGCCTGCGCTTCTCGGGCGGCGAGCGCCACCGCGTCGCGCTCGCGCGCGTGCTGCTGCAGGACGTGCCCGTGGTCATCCTGGACGAGCCCACGGTAGGCCTCGATCCTATCACCGAGCGCGCGCTGCTGGACGACCTGTTCGAGGCGCTGGCGGGCAAGACGGTGATCATGATCACCCACCATCTGGCCGGCGTGGACGCCATGGACCGCGTCGTGTTCGTGGAGGACGGCCGCATCGCGCTCGACGGCGCGCCGGACGAGCTCGCGCGCACGAGCGAGCGCTACCGACGTCTGCTGGCCTTCGACCGCGGGCAGGCGGCGGGCCGCTAGCCGCGGGCGCGCAGAAGGGCGGTTGCGTCCTCGGGCGCGAGCGCGCACACGGTGGATCTCCTGAGCAGGCCTTTGTCGCGCGTTACGATGTAGTCGGCCTTCGCGCGTTCGGCGCTTGGCAGGGCGCTCGCATTCTCGGGCTCTTGCATTGAAAACGGGGTTTTTCTCCCATGTCCTCGACTTGTGCGCACCTTCGTCACGTCGGATTGCCCGTTTGGGACGTGTTCGGCCCGTTTCTCTTCTCGAAACCGCAGGTCAGTAGTTAGACATGGGAAATTTATACGTGCGAGTCGGCTGGAAGCGTGCGCATAAGTCGGGGACATGGTGATTTTCGAGCATATTCGATGCTGAAAGGGCGCATAAGTTGGGAACTTGGAAGCCTCTGTTCGATCGAGCGCCCGTTTGCGGGGCGGGAAGGGATGGCGTCTGGGGATTCTCCGTTCTTCGCGCCGCCGGGCTCCGGCTTCCGGTATCCTGAACGTTCGCGACAATTCCGGATTACGAGAGCAGCGGAGAGGCTTCATGAAGATCAACCACGCGATCCTGCACGTTTTCGACTTCGTCTCGTGCGTCAACGTGTACGCCCAGGAGGAGCTCGATCTTTCGAGCAAGAACGCCAAGCGCTACGTGACGAGCCACGCGAAGAAGGCGCTCGGCAACATCGACAGCAAGCGCGGCGAGTTCGCCGAGAACAGCATGTTCGCCGAGGAGCTGCGCTGCTACTTCCGCGGTCAGCGCGAGTTCGTCGACCTGTCCGTCCAGGTGGCCGAGTTCATCGCCGGCGAGCTGGGGCGCATGGAGAAGACCGAGTCGGCCGACCTTCTGGTGATGGACTTCGAGGACGATCCCGACAACACGGTGCGGGAGATGACCGACGACGAGGCCGAGGCGGCGTATCGCGGCGAGGGCAAGCGCTACTTCGCGTTCATGCTGCTGGAGGCCAAGCAGGCCTACATGCACGAGGTGGGCTACGGCGAGAGCGGCGCGCAGCGCGTGGACATCGCGCGCCATCACGCCATCCTGCCGAACCCGTCGCAGAAGGTGGCGTCGTTCGCGGTGATCGAGTCGAAGACGCTGTCGGTGTCGTTTTGCGACAAGGAGCGCGCCATCGCGGGCGAGAACCGCTGGCTCATCCCCGACGGCCTGCTGCAATGCTCGATGGAGGCGTCCAGCAAAGAGGTGTTCGACGCCGTGACGCGCATCGTCGAGGAGGTTGCCGAGGAGTACGGCGCCAACGCGGCTGTGGCGGTGTCGAAGGCGAAGGCCTACGTGGCCGAGAACGCCGACGAGTCCGACGAGCTTGCCCCGTGGGACCTGGGCGAGGAGGTGTTCGAGGACGAGCCGCTGCAGAAGCGCTTCGAGCAGGCGCTTGCCGACGAGGCGCTGCCCGAGCGCGTGGTCGTGGAGAAGAACGTGGCCAAGCGCGTGGCGAAGAGCCACAAGATCCGCACCGACACGGGCATCGACATCACGTTCCCGGCCGAGTACGGCGAGAACCCCGACTTCATCGAGTTCGTCAGCGGCCCGAACGGCCTCATCAACATCGAGCTCAAGAACATCGGCCACATCGAGAACCGCTAGAGGTCCCGCGGTCCCATCCTGCAACCTGCCGCCGCGCCCGCTTCCCCGCGGACGCGGTGTATGAGACAATAGAGCGAACTTCCCGGAAAACAGAGGAGCATCACGTGGCGGAATTCATCTACCAAATGTATCAGGCGCGCAAGGCGCACGGCGAGAAGGTCATTCTCGACGACGTGACCCTGTCGTTCTACCCCGGCGCGAAGATCGGCGTCGTGGGACCCAACGGCATGGGCAAGTCGACGCTGCTCAAGATCATGGCGGGCCTCGAAGAGGTGTCGAACGGCGACGCGCGCCTCACGCCCGGCTACACGGTGGGCATCCTGCAGCAGGAGCCGCCTCTGGACGACGACAAGACCGTCATCGAGAACATCGAGATGGCGTTCGGCGAGGTGAAGGCCAAGATCGACCGCTTCAACAAGATCGGCGAGGAGATGGCCGAGCCCGACGCCGACTTCGACGCGCTCATGGCCGAGATGGGCGAGCTGCAAGACGCCATCGACGCGGCGAACGGGTGGGATCTCGACAGCCAGCTGTCGCAGGCCATGGACGCGCTGCAGTGCCCCGACCCCGACATGCCGGTGAACGTGCTATCCGGCGGCGAGCGCCGTCGCGTGGCGCTGTGCAAGCTGCTGCTGGAGGCGCCCGACCTGCTGCTGCTCGACGAGCCCACCAACCACCTGGACGCCGAGTCGGTGCTGTGGCTGGAGCAGTTCCTGCGCACCTACCCCGGCGCGGTGCTGGCCGTCACGCACGACCGCTACTTCCTGGACAACGTGGCCGAGTGGATCTGCGAGGTGGACCGCGGCAGCCTCTTCCCGTACAAGGGCAACTACTCCACCTACCTCGAGACGAAGGCCGCGCGCCTGGAGGGCCAGGGCCAGCGCGAGGAGAAGCTGGCGAAGCGCCTGCGCTCGGAACTGGAGTGGGTGCGATCCAGCCCCAAGGCGCGCCAGGCCAAGAGCAAGGCCCGCATCGAGCGCTACGAGCAGATGGCGGCCGAGGCACGCTCGTTCGAGAAGGCCAGCGTGTCGGACATCACCATCCCCGTGCCGCCGCGCCTGGGCGCGAAGGTCATCGAGGCCAAGCACATCAGGAAGGCGTTCGGCGACCGCGTGCTCATCGACGACTTGTCGTTCACGCTGCCCCAGGGCGGCATCGTGGGCGTGATCGGCCCGAACGGCGTGGGCAAGTCCACGCTGTTCAAAGCCATCGTGGGCTTGGAGCCCCTGTCGGGCGGCGAGCTTGAGATCGGCGAGTCGGTGAGCATCTCCTACGTCGACCAGAACCGCGAGGGCATCGACCCGAACAAGAAGCTGTGGGAGGTCGTCTCCGACGGCCTGGACTACATGAAGGTGGGCGACACCGAGATTCCCAGTCGCGCCTACGTGGCCAGCTTCGGCTTCAAGGGGCCCGACCAGCAGAAGCCGGCCGGCGTGCTGTCGGGCGGCGAGCGCAACCGCCTGAACCTGGCGCTGACGCTCAAGCAGGGCGGCAACCTCCTGCTGCTCGACGAGCCTACGAACGACCTCGACGTCGAGACGCTGGAAAGCCTGGAGGAGGCGCTGCTGGCATTTCCCGGCTGCGTCGTGGTGACCAGCCATGACCGCTGGTTCCTCGACCGCATCGCCACGCACATCCTGGCGTGGGAGGGCACCGACGAGAACCCGGGCAACTGGCACTGGTTCGAGGGCAACTTCGACGACTACCAGAAGAACCGCGTCGAGCGCCTGGGCGAGGAGGCCGCGCGTCCGCACCGCATCCACCGCAAGCTCACCCGCGACTAGCAGATACGCGACATGCATTCGAGGCCCCGGAGCTGAACGGCATCGGGGCCTCGCCGCGTTCAGGCGAACTTGACGGCGCAAAGGACGACGAACCCGATGACGACGACAGCTGCCAAAAGGTTCATCACGCGCAGCGGGAGCTTCCCGAGGGCTTTCTGGCACAGCGGGTAGACGATCCATGTGTACAGCATGGCCACGGCCGCCAGCGCGAGGTCGTTTACGAGCCATGCCTGGCCGAGGATGTTGAACGGCAGCTGCGAGTTGTCCCACAACGGGTATTCGCCGGCGGCGTTCGGCTGGTTCAGCATGAACCCCATGGCCAGTTCCATGAGCATGCACACGACCACGGTGACGGCGAAGAACTGGATCCCGGCGCTGACGAGGGTGGCGCGCCGGGCGACCAGCGCCGTCTTGAGCGGCATCAGCACGAGCGCGCAGACGACGACGCCCACGCCGTACACGAGAAACGGGTACATCGGGTCGTCCCACACAAGCGAATCGGCATCGACGATGCCGAATACGTTCATGAACGAGCAGTAGACGATCTCCATCCAATGTCCCAGCACGCTGAACACGCAGAAGTACACGGCCAGGTTCCGCCAGAACGCGAAGGAGCCGGGCTCGTAGCCGTACCGCTCGTCTTCTTTGGAGAGAATGGGCATGGACGCTGGGTCGTCCTAGCCGGCCGCTTCAGAATCGTAGCTGGACGAGAGCTCGATCGAGGTTGCGTCCGAGGAGCCGGCATCGTCGGCGTCGTCGAGGTCGGGAAGCGCCACGTTCACGTAGTACAGGAAGATCAGGATGCAGAAGCCGACGGTCACGGCTATGAAGGCGATGTTCATGCCGTCCCGGGGGACCTTGCTCAGCAGCTGCTCGAGCGCCGGGTAGATCACCCATGTCATGAGCGTGGCCACCACGCCGAAGGCGATGGCGTTCTGCAGGCACACCTGGCCCATGAAGTTGCAGAACATATCGGAGTAGTCCCATAAGGGCAGCTTGCCGTCAGGGCCGGGCTGGTTGACCATGAGGCCCATGACCAGCTCGATGGCCGTGCAGACGAGCGCGTTGACGACGAAGCTGATGAGCAAGGGCACCACGCGGCTGCGGATGCGCTTTTCGAGGAAGTTCTTGACGGGGTACAGCAGAAGCACGCACGCCACGGCTCCGAACCCGTACACGATGAAGGGGTAGAGCCAATCCGACCAGATCTGGGAATTCGGGTCGTAGGTGCCGGGTATCATTCCGAAGCGGATGAGCGTGCAATAGGCCGCCTCCATCCAGTGTCCCACCACGCTGAACACGCAGAAGTAAATGATGATGTTGCGCCAGAACGCCCAGGTCCGAGGCTGGTAGCAGTCCAGGTCCTTCGCGAGCTCGCGTTGTTTGACCTCTGCGTCGAAGGGCTGCGTCAGCACGGCTTTCGCGCGTCTCGACGTGAGGAAGTACGCGAGCAGGATGAGGTCGGGAGTGCACGAGAACAGCTGGCCGACAAGGCTGAAGTGACCGGTCGCGATGTTGAAGGCGGTTCCGATGAAGATGTTGAACAAGCTGAACCCGATGATGAAATGGCGCGCCAGGCGTTTGCGCTGCCAGATGAGCCAGAAGCTGATGCTGTCGAATATCAGGTTGACGAAATCGAGGATGTTCGAGAATTCCAGCTCGTAGCTGCCTTTGATCAGGAACGCCAACAGCGAGATGGTGACGACGACGTTGAATGCAAAGAAGAACTGGAGGACCCGCATGAAGCCGAGCTTCTTCGGGTTGCTGAAGTCTTTCGCCATGGGCTGCGGCTCCAATCACGCGCGACAGATCTATCCTGGTGGCGCGCGTCCCCGATGGCGTTGCGCGCACAGTTCGTCCAGTATATCTCGGCAGACCGGCGGAAGGCGCGTTCGGAAAGGCAGATGCCGCGTTCGCTTCGCAGAACGCGGCGTTCGTGCCGCTACCAGCGTTTGAGCGTGGGGAGCAGGGCGCCCATGAACGAAACGGCTTCGTCGCGCGTGATGTGGCACGACTCGGCCATGAACGGGGCGCAGCGCTCGATCAGCTCCTCGAGCGTCTCGTCTTCCAGAAACGCGCCGTTCGCATAGCACCACGAGCAGTAGTCGGCCGACAGAGAGCCGTCCGCCTCGGTGCCATGATCCTTCTCCTGGTAGAACGGCATGCCGCAGCTTTGGCAGTAGGCGCCGTCGGGCATCTCCAAAAGCAGGGCGACGGGCACATCGCAGGTGGCGGCGATGAGCTTGCACATGTCGATGCCAGGCGTGGTCTCCCCGTTCTCCCAGCGCGATACGGCCTGGCGGGTGACGTAAAGCTTGCGCGCTAGGTCTTCCTGAGTAAGGTTGCGCTCCTTGCGGATGCGGACGAGCACGTCTCCGATGGCCATGGGGTCCTTTCGTCGTTGGCTTGCGCAACCATTGAACCACGGCGTCGGCCCCGCCGTAAAGAAACAAAGCGTTGCGGGATGCGCTGCGCGGCGGTTGCGGGTATGATGGCATGGCGTTGCTGCAAGCCTGTTGCGAGATGCCGCGTGCGCGGCCGAAGGGAGACGACACGATGTACATTACCTGCCTGGACCTGGAAGGCGTGCTGGTGCCCGAGATCTGGATCGCGTTCGCCGAGGAGAGCGGCATTCCGGAGCTGACGCGCACGACTCGCGACGAGCCCGACTACGGCAAGCTCATGGACTTCCGTCTGGACATCCTGCGCCAGCATGGCCTGGGCCTCAAGGAGATCCAGGAGACCATCGCGCGCATCGACCCCTTGCCGGGGGCGAGGGACTTCCTCGACGAGCTGCGCGCCACGACCCAGGCCGTCATCATCAGCGACACGTTCACCCAGTTCGCCCAGCCCCTCATGGCGAAGCTGGGCTGGCCGGCGCTGTTCTGCAACGAGCTGGAGGTGGCTGACGACGGCACCATCGCGGGCTTTCGCATGCGCTGCCCCGAATCGAAGCTGACCACCGTGCGCGCGCTGCAGTCCTGCGGCTTCGACACCATCGCGGCGGGCGACAGCCATAACGACCTGGGGATGATCAGAGCCAGCAAGGCGGGCTTCCTGTTCCGCAGCCCCGATTCCATCAAGGCAGAGAACCCCGACCTGCCCGCGTTCGAGGAATACGACGACCTGCTCGCCGCCGTCAAGCAGGCTATGGCTTAACTGCGTTCGCCGTCGCCTGCGGCATCGGCGTTTTCGCGCAGGTGCTCGTCGGTGGCGGCGCGCAACGTCGCCACGACGTTCGCCGACGCGTTGGTCGCGACACCCGAGCTCAGTATGGCCTGGAGCGGGTTCGCGTGGTCGCCGCGGCAGGCTTCGTCGCTCATGATCTCGACGAGGCCGCCCAAGGTGAACCTCACTACCACCATGGCTTCGCTGCTCAAACGCGTTTCATCGACATGGAACAGGTCGAACCAGGTATGCATGACCAGGTTCTTCAGCGTGGCCACAAGCTCGCTCGATCCGTTCTTGCCGACGACCAGAAGGGCACGGTCGACGCGCTTTTTCAGGTCGGGATCGCGCAGCAGAGCGCCCGCTTCGGTTTCATCGACGCCTCTCGAAGGATCTCCGTTCATCAACAGCATGCGCGCCATCTCGCGTGGGAGCATGTTGTCCAGCGCTTGCGCGGCGAGCGCGCCCAAACCGTCGAAGTGGTAGTAGAACGCGTTCTTGTTGACCTGCGCCCGTTTCGCTATTTCGCTAACGGTGATCTGGGCGTACGGTTTCTCGGCGAGGATCTCCCAGAACGCCTCCTCCATGCGCTCGACGGCGGTGGGGCCTTCCTGGTCTTTACGCGGGCGCGCCATGGCTTCTCCTCGAAACTAGTCAACAGGAACAATACTCACCATTTTTATTAGACGTTGCGACTAATAAAATTGCCTCTTGAGAATAAATCAAGCCGCGGGCGCGGTCAAGCGCCGGCGACGCATTCGGAAGGAGGCTCCCGGTGTTCGAGAAACTCGGGAAAGCGAAGTACGTAGTGCCGCTGCTCATCGGCATCGTGGCGGCATGCGTCATGTCCGTCATGTTCTACCCGATGGCGAATATGGAGATGAAGGGGCTGCCGTTCGCGGTTCTGTCGCTCGACGAGGGCGTGGAGACGCCGCAGGGCGATATGAACGTGGGCGATACCCTGGTCGAGAACATCACGTCCGCGACGGCTGCGGAGGACGGCGAGGAATCGCCCATCGCCTGGACGAAGGTGGGCAGCCAGAAAGAGCTGGACGAAGCTCTCGAGAACGGCGAATACTACGGCGCGATCATCGTTCCCGCTGATTTCAGCGCCCAGCAGATGGCGGTCAAGCAGGCCGAGACGAAGGCCTCGCTCGCGCAAGCCCAGGCTTTGATGGCCGCGCAGGCGCAGGCCCAGGCCGCTGCGGCGGCCCAAGCAGCCGCAGCCGGCGGCGAAGCTGCCGCAGGTGGCGACCAGGCTGCGGCCATGGCTGCTGCCGCCGCAGGCGGGGAGGCTGCGGGTGGCGACCAGGCTGCCGCGATGGCTGCCGCCGCTGCGGCGCAGGGAGGGGATGCGGCGGCGGCCGCGCAAGGCGATGCGGCTCAGGCCGCTGCTTTGGCCGCCGCCGCGCAAGACGACGGGGCTTCCGAGGCTGAGGAAGTGGAGGCTCCTGCCCTCAAGGTGCTCATCGACAAGGCGAAGAGCCCGCTCGTGGCCAGCCAGATGGGCGCGAGCATCCCCTCGATGTTCCAGCAGATGGGCGTCGACGTGGACGTGGAGACCATTCACGAAGGGTCGGCTTCCGATGGCGACGGAGCGGCGGCCAATCCCATGTCCGGCATGGTGTCGCTGCAGCTTGCCATCATGCCGCTGTTCATGGTGTCGATGATGACGGGTCTGTTCCTCAGCCGCATCTTCGGAAAGAAGACGGATGCGACGAGCGCGGAGCGCTGGAAGTCCATCGGGATCCAGGCGGCTTACGCCGTCGTGGCCTCGCTGATCGTCAGCCTGTGCGCGTTCTGCATGCTGCTGTGGATCGCCGGTATCGAGGCTCCCATGGACGCCATCGTGCCGTTCATGTGGCTTGCCAGCTTCTGCGTGATGCTCGTGTTCATCGGCGCGTTCAACATCTCCACGGCGCTTGGCGGCCTGCTTGCGCTCGTCGGGTTCGCGTTGGGTATGATGACGGGCACGTTCCCCTTCGAGGCTCTGCCGGCGTTCTGGCAGGACTGGGTGTACCCGTGGGCCCCGCAGCGCTTCATGAGCGAGGGCATCCGCGCCATCCTGTATCTGGACGCGGGCGCCTGGAACGCAGGGAGCCTGCCGCTCCTGATCGTGGGCGCGGTCGGCGCGATGCTGACCTGCATCGCCGCTCTCGTGCCGGGCAAGAAGGACAAGAGCGAGACGGTCGCCGCCTAGGCGGAGAAACCGCTTGGCGTTGCACGTGGGGGGGCGGGCTTCGGCTCGCCCCCTTTCCTTTTGTCGCGCGGTTCGCGCCCAACCTCGCTCTTTCGGCTGTCTCGGCGACGCCTCGCTGCAGGGGTTCGCAAGACGATGTGCAGCGAAATCGCCGGTTTGGCAGTCCTCGGCGGCCTTCGACCGCGCTCGACGCTCCTTCCCGAGCATTGGCGAGGCGTAATCCCAGGTGGCGTTCCGTCGCCACCCCGGGATGCGCCGTCCGATCGAGCCGGGACTGCCAAACCGGCGCTTTCGCTGCACGCAAGGCGTCGAAACCGTGCGTTCGCGGCGAAGAAGGCGGCTGGGCGACGGCTTCAGGTGACGGTTCTGGCGCGTTGGGAACCAGAAGGCGGCGCACGTCGGTGCGTGTCATCCCTCCTTTGCCCGCGCCTCCGCCATGTCGAAGCGATCCTTTCAGGCGCATCCTCGGCCCGCAGCGCAGCCTTTCCGCTTTCGGGAGGAATGGACGTGAAGTGCAGAATCATCGACCGGCTCTATCCTCGTGGTAGTATGTTCCGACTTTCGATATACGACGTTCGAGGAGAAAGACGTGCCATACAAGGTGAACGAGCCGGTGGAACCGCAACAAAGGGCGGTCATCGATGACGACCAGCTGAAACGGATGATGGCGGACAGCCAGCCGAGCTTCTTCGAGCGCAACCGTTATCGGCTGGTCACGCTCGCGCTCATCGCGATCAACGTCGCCGTGTTCGCGCTCGAGGCGGTGCTGTCCGGCATGCGCATCGACATTTCCACGCGCACCCTCGTGGACATGGGCGCGATGTACGCGCCGCTTGTCCAGTCGCCGGCCGACCTGTACCGCTTCGTCACGCCGATGTTCCTTCATATGGACCTCATGCACCTCGGTTTCAACATGGTGGCGCTGTACAGCGTGGGCGAGGTGTTGGAGCGCACCCTGGGCAAGGGAAGCTATCTTGCGCTGTACTTCATCGCGGGAATAACGGGCAATGCGGTGTCCTATGCGGCCGATGTGCTGCTCGGCGGCGGCTCCGCGGTGAGCGCCGGAGCTTCGACCAGCGTGTTCGGCCTGTTCGTGGCCGTGGCGCTGTTAGCCGTGCTGCATAAGGGGAACCGTTCGCTCTTCACGCAGTACAGCAAGGGCATGTTGGGGGTCATCGCCGTGAACGTGGCGTACACGCTGCTCGTGCCGAATATCTCCGTGAGCGGGCATCTGGGAGGGGCGCTTGGCGGGCTCGTCGCCATGTTCATGATCCCGGCAGCCAGCCTGCGCGTGCCGAATCCCGTGCGCGTCGTCGTGGCCGTGCTGTGGGTGGCGGCGCTCGTGTGGCTGCTCGTTTCGCAAGGGGTGCTCGGTGTCTAGCGGGCGGCGCGCAGTCGCGCTGCGGCCGGGTCAGCTGCTGGCCGTGGGCGGCATGCTGTTCTCGATGTTCTTCGGTGCGGGCAACCTCATCCTGCCCCCGCTTCTGGGATTGCAGGCGGGTGATCAGGCGATCCCCGCCATGACGGGTTTCTTGATCGCGGGTATCGGCTTGCCGGTGCTCGGCATCGTGGCGGTGGCCGTGTGCGGCGGCGTGCGCGAGCTGGCCGGGCGCGTGAGCCCGCTGTTCGCCTCGGTGTTCATCGCGCTCATGTACCTGACCATCGGGCCGTTTCTCGCCATTCCGCGCACGTCTTCGACCGCCTTCGAGATGCTGAGGCCCCTGCTGCCCGTAACCGATGCGGCTGGCCTGGGCGTCGCAACGGCGGCGTTCTCCGTCGCGTTCTTCGGCGTGGCGTTCGCGCTGGCGCTGCGACCCGGGCTGTTGTCGCGCGTGCTGGGGCGTTTCTCTGCGCCCGCCCTCATCCTGCTCATCGTGTTGGTGGTCGGCGCCTCCGTGCTGGGCGGCGCGCCCGCGCCGACGGCTCCGCAGCCGCCCTATGACGCGAGCCCGCTGTCGAACGGTTTTCTCACGGGGTACCAGACCATGGACTTGCTGGCGGCGCTGTGCTTCGGCATCGTGGTGGCTGCGAACGTTCGCGAGCTGGGCGTGAGCGACCCGAAGCGCGTGGCGGGCTCCATTTCGGGCGCGGGCCTCATCGCCGGAGCGCTCATGATGGCCATCTACTGCGGGCTGGCGTTCGTGGGCTCGGCGATGGGCTCGACGATGCCCGACGCGGCCAACGGCGCTTCCATCCTCGCGGCGTCGGCCAGCGCGCATTTCGGCCCGGCGGGTACGGTCATCGTGGCGGCCATCTTCCTGCTGGCTTGCCTCAACGTATGCACGGGGCTCATCTCGTGCTGCTCGGAGTACTTCTCCGAGGCTTTTCCGCGTATCCCGCTTCCGGCGTGGGCGGCGGCGTTCGCCGCGTTCAGCTGCGCGGTGTCGCTGGTGGGGCTCGATGCCATCCTCGCATTTTCCGCACCGCTTCTGGGCGCGCTCTATCCGCCGGCCATCGTGCTGGTGGTCATGGGCCTCGCGCACGGGCGCTGCGACCGGCTGCCGCGCATGTGGCCCTGCGCCGTGCTGGCGACGGCGGCGTTCAGCGTGGCCGTGGGCCTGCGCGACGCGTTCGCGCCGGGCGCGTGGCTGCCCCTCGATGCGCTTCCGCTTGCCGACGCGGGCCTCGGATGGCTTGTGGTCGCCATCGCGGGCGCGGCGGCGGGCGCGATATGGTCGCTCGCTGAGCGCAGGCGGCGCGCGCGACGGGCGTGAGCGCCCGACTCCGGATTCGTGGCGGTTTTTCCTACAACCCCAGGCCCTTCGCCACGTTGGCGATGAAGTCCTGGACGTTCGTCACGATGCCGCGCGAGGCCAGAGAGCCGCGGTCGATGAGCTTGTTCACCGCGAACTCGGCGATGTCCACGCAGTAGAAGTACACCTGGCGCACGGTGCCGTCCGCGAGCACGCGGTACGATGGCGTCATGTTGCCCGTGGCGATGGTGTGCAGCATGGTGGCCATGCACACGACCGTGGTGGCTTTGCGCAGGTGGGAGCGCATGGCGTCCTGCGCATCGTAGGCGTTGCCCAGCACGCACGGAAGCGGGCCGTCGTCGCGGATGGAGCCGGCCAGCACGTAGGGCACGCCCTTCTTCTCCAACGCGTGCATGATGCCGCCCGACACCTGCTCCTCCTCGATGAACCGGCCGATGGAGCCGTACAGCCGCACGCGGTTGATGGTGTCCAGGTGGTTGTAGTGGCCGAGCGGGCGGTTCTCCTGCGTCTCGATGTCCTGGCCGAGCGCCGTGTGGAAGTAAGAGCCCTCCAGATCGTGCGTGGCCAGCGCGTTTCCGGCGAACACCGCGTCGACGTAGCCCGCCTCGATGATCTTGGAGAACGCCGTGCGCGAGAAGCCGTTGAACGAGAACGCCGGCCCCATCACCCACACGACGTAGCCGTGTTCGCGCTCGTGCTTCAGCAGCTCGTAGAGCTCGTCGTACTCGCGGGAGAACGCCGTCTCGCGCGAGCGCCCCAAGCGGAAGGCGAAGTTGTCGGCGTGGCGCCCTGCGTCGGCCAGCTCGCCTTCGCCGTCCGGCGCGGGGTCGAACCCGGTCGTGTGGACGTAGATGCCCTGCTCTCCCGACTCGGTGCGCCCGCACACGATGGCATCTCCCGCGCGGATGTGGCGGAACTCGCGCACGAAGATGCGTCCGTCCTCGCAGACGGGAACGCAGTCCATGCGGCTGTCTTCCGCGAGCAGCCATGCGCCGTCGATCTTGAAGTACTCGGGGTAGATGCTCATCGCGTGGTAGCCTTCTGGCGCCACGCCGTCTTTCGGCGCCGGCAGCAGCACGGCGTCGGGCGCGCCGGCCAGCGGCTCGCGGTGGAAGTCGGGAGCGGTGTAGGGGTTCAATGCGAAGCTCATGGGCTGCCTTCTCTCCAAGGCCGGCTGAGGACGTCCGGCTACTTTCGTTCGCATGCGATTATACACGGCGACGAGGCGAAGGCTTCGGAGGACTCGCCCGCATCGCGGGCTTCGCGCGCCGGCGAGTCTACAGCAGCTTGGCCAGCTTGTCGATGGCCGCGTTGCACGAGTGCCCCTGCACCAAGCCGACCTTCGCGGTGAAGGCTGTGAGCTCGATGCGCGCGCCGCCGCCCGTGGACACGAGTTCGGCGACGACGACGGCGGGGTTCGCGACGATGCCCTTGTTGAAGTAGGCGACGTAGGGGTTGCCCGTCGGAGCCTCGTGCAGCGTGATCAGGCTTTTGCGGATCTGCGCCGCCGCGCTGCGCAGCCTGTCGTAGGCTTCGTTGCCGGAGCGGCCCAGCTCCACGACGCGCGTCTCGGTGCGCAGCTTGGCCATCTTGGCATACGCTGCCGAGGAGTCGCCCATGCCGATGCCGCCCGCGACGGCTTCCAGCGGGTCGCCGCTCATGATGCCGTCGAGCACGGCCAACGGGTTCGCTCCGGCTTTCGCCTGGCCTTTCGCCAGGATGTTCCTGATCTCGTTCGTCGCTTGCATGGGCGGCTCCTCTCCTCGCGTTCCGAATGCGCCCATCATAGCTGGAGGATCCACACCGAAAGGACACCAAAGACGCAGCCGCGATCTGCCATCCCGAGCGAGCGAAGCGTCCTGCAGCGCGGCGTGTTCTTTTCCCGTTCGCGGCCGTCCGAAGGCGGCGGTTGCGGGTAGAATGGAACCTTATCGTCATCCCTGATTTCTGGAGGTCGTTCCCGCATGGTCGAGCGCGCAGCAGAAGAAACGTCGGAACCCGAGGACGCGGCTTTCGCGCACGGGTCGCTGGGGCGGCTCGCGCCCGCGTGGTGGGAGCCTGCCGAGGGTGAGCCGGAGCCCGAGCCGTGGCTTTCGCCCGACGCGGCGCTCGACCGCTTCCTCGACTGGACGACCGCGCGCGGCATCGAGCTGTGGTCCCACCAGGAGGAGGCGCTCATGGACCTCATGGTGGGCGACCACGTGATCCTCGGCACGCCCACGGGCTCGGGCAAGTCGCTCGTGGCGCTGGGGATGCAGTTCATGGCGCTGGCCACGGGGAAGCGCTCGTACTACACGGCGCCCATCAAGGCGCTGGTCAGTGAGAAGTTCTTCAACCTCGTGGAGGTGCTCGGCCGCGAGAACGTGGGCATGATCACGGGCGACGCGCACATCAACGCCGAGGCGCCCGTCATCTGCTGCACGGCCGAGATCCTGGCCAACCAGGCGCTGCGCGAGGGCGAGGCCGCCGACGTGGGCTGCGTGGCCATGGACGAATTCCACTTCTACGGCGACGCCGATCGCGGCTGGGCGTGGCAGGTGCCGCTGCTCACGCTGCCGAAGACGCAGTTCCTCCTCATGAGCGCCACGCTGGGCGACGTCAGCGCCATCGCGGCGTCGCTCAAGGAGCGCACGGGCACGGACGTGGATGTCGTCGCCGACGCGCCGCGCCCGGTGCCGCTGTCGTACGAGTACGTGGAGATGCCGCTCGAGGGCACGGTGGAGCTGGCCCTGCGCAAGGGCGAGGCGCCGCTGTACCTCGTGCACTTCTCGCAGGACGCGGCGCTGGCTACCGCGCAGGCACTGTCGAGCTACGGCGTGGCCTCCAAGGAGCAGCGCGAGCTCGTCAAGGACGCCGTGAAGGGTACGCGCTTCACCACGGCGTTCGGCAAGACGCTCAAGCGCCTGCTGGCGAGCGGCGTGGGCGTGCACCACGCGGGCATGCTGCCGCGCTACCGACTGCTCGTGGAGAAGCTGGCCCAGCAGGGCCTCCTGCCCGTCATCTGCGGCACCGACACGCTGGGCGTGGGCATCAACGTGCCCATCCACACCGTGGTGCTCACGCAGCTCACGAAGTTCGACGGCTACAAGATGCGCCGCCTGCGCGCTCGCGAGTTCCATCAGATCGTGGGCCGCGCGGGGCGCTCGGGCTTCGACACCGAGGGCATGGTGATCGCCGAGGCACCCGAGCACGACATCGAGAACGCGAAGCTCATGGCGAAGGCGGGCGACGACCCGAAGAAGATCCGCAAGGTCAAGAAGAAGCAGCCGCCCGAGGGCTTCGTCACCTGGAACAAGCAGACCTTCGAGCGCCTCATCGCGGCGGTGCCCGAGACGTTGAAGCCGCGCATGAAGATCACCCATTCCATGGTGCTGTCCGAGGTCGTGCAGGGTGGCGACGCGTACGGCCGCGTGCGCAAGCTCATCGACGACTCGGCTCAGACCGACGAGGAGAAGCGGGCGCTCGTCGTGCGCACGGACGAGATATTCGACACGCTGACCAGCGCCGACGTCATCGAGCAGGTGGAGGGCGAAGGGGGCGTCGTCGAGTACGCATGCACGGTGGACCTGCCGGAGGACTTCGCGCTCGACCAGCCGCTGTCGCCGTTTCTGCTGGCGGCGCTGGAGCTTTTGGACCCGGAGAGCGACTCGTTCGCCCTCGACGTCATCTCCATGGCCGAGGCAACGCTGGAGAACCCGCGGCAGGTGCTGCGCGCGCAGGAGCGCGCCGCGCGCGACAAGGCCATGCAGGATATGAAGGCCGACGGCGTCGAGTACGAGGAGCGCCTGGAGCGTCTCGCCGAGATCACGTACCCGCGCCCGTTGGAGGAGCTGCTGGACGCGGCGTTCGAGCGCTACTGCCAGGAGGTGCCGTGGGCGCGCGACTTCCAGCTGGAGCCGAAGTCGGTGCTGCGCGACATGCTGGAGAGTGCGTCGGACTTCAAGGGCTACGTGCAGCGCTACGGCATCGCGCGCTCGGAGGGGACGCTTCTGCGCTACTTGTCCGACGCCTACCGCGTGCTCGATCGCACGGTGCCGGCGGACAAGCGCGACGAGCGGTTGGCGGACGTCACCGCGTGGCTCGGCTTCGTGGTGCGCTCGGTGGACTCGAGCCTCGTGGACGAGTGGGAGAGCGCGGGCGCGGCCGTGGACGTCGCGCCGCCGACGGCGGGCGACGTCGTGGTGCACGACCGTCGCGGCCTGACCGTGCTCGTGCGCAACGCGCTGTTCCAGCGCGTGCGGCTGGCCTCGCAGGGACGTGCGGCCGAGCTGGGCAGGCTCGATGCGGAATGGGGCTGCGGCGAGCCGCGCTGGCAGCGTGCCCTCGACGCGTACTTCGAGGCGCACGGGCAGATCGCCATCGACGCCGACGCGCGCTCCGCAGCCTTCCTTTCCATCGACGAAGCTGACGAGCAGGCCGAGCACGTGTGGCATGTGCGCCAGATATTCAGCGATCCCGAGGGCGACCACGATTTCGCCATCCAGGCCGACGTCGACCTCGACGCTACCCAGGAAGAGGGCGAGGCCGTGTTCAAAAACTTCCGCGTGGGTTTCTTCGAGGAGCTGGGCGAATGAAGGCGCGTCGATAGATGCCTCTGGATGAGCGCGATTTCCCTGCAGGGCTCCGGAACGGGCCCGGAACGGTTGTTCCGGGCCCGTTCCGCGTCTTGGAGCGGTCGGTTTCCGCAGGACGGGTCCTTTTTTCGAAAAACATCCCATACTGGTGAACCTCGAGGCTTCTCGGCGCTACTAAGGGGTTGAAGGCGATCGGCAGCGACAAGACGAAAGGCGGTGGCATGGGCGAGCAGGATGCGGACGATGCGCTGGCGCGCTCGGCGCTCGCGCGCATCGCGCGCGGGGACGAAGGCGCGTTGGAGGAATTGCATAGCCTGTACGCGCCCGCCGTGTTCGCATTCGTCTCGGCGCGCCTGGGCGACCGCGGGGCGGCCGAAGAGGCGGCGGTGGACGTATGGCTGGGATGCTGGCGCTCGGCCGCGGCGTTCCGGGGTGACAGCCGGGTGCTCACGTGGCTGCTGGGCATCGCAAAGCGTCAGGCGTGCATGCGCATGCGGCGGATCCGGCCGGAGGAGCTTCCGCTCGACGAGGACTTGACGCAGCTGGCCGACGAAGCTGGCGACCCGTCGGACGCGCTCATAGCGCAGGCGGGAATCGGCGAGATCATGGCCGCCTTGGACGCGCTTCCGGCCGCGTTGGCCGAGACGGTGCGGCTTGCCTGGCTGCACGAGCTTCCGTATGCGGAGATCGCGCAGGTGACCGACGTGCCGGTGGGCACGGTGAAGTCGCGCGTGTCCCGTGCGCGTGCGCTGATGCAGGAGACGTTGGGAGGTCGGCTATGAGCTTGAGGGAAGAACGGCCGGACGTGGCGAGCGCCGCTATGAAACAGGCGCTGAGCCGACAGGAGCGGGAATGCGCCGCTGGCGCGCCTTCGTTCGCGCGTATCGCGGCGCGCATCGCGGCTGAGCCGTCGGCTTTCGACGCGCCCGCCTGGTCGGTGCTCAAGAGCGCGCGACTTGCGGCGGATCTGGCGAGGGCCCAGGTGCGCGTGGTGCCGCGCGCGGTGTTGCCGGCGGCGCTGATCATAGCTGCGGCGGCTGCGGGCGCGGCGTGCTTCGCGGTGTCCGCCGGCGCGACAGGCGCGGCTCCCTGGTGGTTCTCGACGCTTCTGCTGCTGGGCGTGGCGATCACCGTGACGGCGGTGCTCTCGACCGACGCGGCCGACGCGTTGGCGCTGGCCATGCCCCTGGGGCCGCAGACGGTGCTGCTCGCTCGCTTGACGACGGTGCTGGGCGTCGATGCGCTCGCGGGTCTTGCGGCTTCGGCGGCGTTCGCCTGGTGGGGCGCGCCGCTTGGCTTCGGCGCCGTGGTGCTGTCGTGGCTGGCGCCGCTGGCCGCCGTCGCGGGCGTCTCGGCTTTCGTCTCCGTGTGGACCGGCTCGCCATGGGCGGCGGGCGTCGCGGGCGCTGCGGCAGCGGCCTTGGCGGCGCCGGTCGGGCGCGCTGCGGCCGACGGAGGGATGGCGGCGGCGCTGGCCGGGTTGCAGAGCGCGATCGGGCCCGAGGTCGTGTTGGCCGCGGGCTGCGCCTTGCTGGCGGCGGCGGTTGCCACGGCGCGACGGGCGACGATCGCCCGCTTGGAGTCGGCATGATGCTCGGTGGGCGAGAGACGTATTCTAGGAGGTTTCGCATGGGTGCTTCGGATAGGGCCGCTCGCGGCGGCTCGGCATCGGGCGCATGGTGGGCGCTGTTGGACGCGCAGGCGCGGCGCGTGAGGGTCGTGGGGATCGCGGTGCCGCTCGCGACGGCGGCGCTTGTCGCGATCGCGGGTTCGTGCTGGGCGCTGGCGGCGGGACCGGCGTCGGCCGCGCTCGCCATGCTGGGGATCATGCCGCTCTACGCCGCCGCCGCGGGCATGTGCGCAGCGGCCGTGTTCACGGGCGACGCGCTCGTGGAACTGCATGCGTCCACGCCGACGGAGTTCCGTGCGGTGCAGACCTTGCGCGCGGCCGTGCTGCTGGTCGCGGCCGTTGCCGGCGGCTTCGCGCTGTTCGCGCCGTTGCATCTCGCAGGTGCGATCTACGGCGACGCCGGCTGGGTCGGCGCGCTTTCGCCGGCGGGCGGGGCAGCTCTCATGGTGCTGGTCGCGTATGCGGCGGCGCTTTCCGGGTCGACGCGCGCGACGACGCTCGTCGTGATGCTCGTCTGGCTGTTCTTCGCGTTGATATGGGATCCGAACACGGCGTCGATGCCGGCGCTGCAGCGCGGGTTGCCGTTGCTCGTGCTGCTCGCCGTCGGCGCGTGCGCATGGCGCGCCTTGGGCTCGCCCGAGCGCGTGTGGAGGAAGCTGGGAGGTGCGCGATGAGATTCTTGTCGTTGGCGGTGATCCATGCACGCATGGCTGCCCGGCAGCGCGCGATATGGGTTGCGTCGCTGCTGCTGGCGCTGCTGTCGATGGGAGTGGCGGTGAATACCGGGCTTCCTTTCGAGACGGGAGACGTCGCCGACCTCGTGTTCTTGGCGCAGATGCTGGCCATGCTGCCGCCCGTCGCCTACGCTGCCGCCTTCACCGACCTTGCCGCCGAGCCCGAGCGGCTGGGCATCTCGGAAGTCGAGGCCTCCGCCCCCGTAAGGCCGATGGAGCTGACGGTCGCACGCGTTGCGGGCGCTCTGGCCGTGATGACATCGCCTTCGGCCGCCTTGTTGCTGTTCTGTGCGGCCGGGCAGATGCTGCACGGCAACGTTTGGGCTCCGTTGCAGGCGATAGTCCTGTTCGCCGGGGTGGTGCTTCCCGCTGCCTTTGTTGCTGCGGCGCTGTCGGCGCTGGCGGGCTCGTTACTGCCGAGGATCGTCGCGCGCATCGTCTCCGTCGCCGCATGGCTGGGTACGCTGTTCGCATGTTCGTTCAAGGGCGTTCCGGCTTCCGGCGGCGGCGTGCAGTTCCATATCGCGAGCGACCCGCTCGCGCAGGCGTTCTTCGGATCCCAGCCGCTCCTCGACTATCAGGGGCCGGCTCCCGCCGCTGCGCCTTTCGAAGCGCTGGCCCTGCTCGTGTTCTAGTTCGCCGTTGCGGCGGCGCTTCTGGCCGCGGCCGCGGCCGTCGCCCGCAGGCGCTCGTACCGCCGTCACTGACGAGCCTCCGCTCCGCATAGAAAGGACTCCCATGTTCATCTCCCTCGACCGCCTGGGCAAGGACTTCGACAAGAAGCCCTGCGCCCTCGACGACCTTACGCTCGACCTGCCTTCGGGCATGATCGGGCTCATCGGCCCCAACGGCGCCGGCAAGACCACGCTCATGCGCATCCTGTGCGGCATCGTGAGCCCCACCCGCGGGCACGTGCTGGTTGACGGCCGCGATATCGCCGAGCCGCGCAACCGCCGCGCGCTCAAGAAGACCCTCGGATACCTGCCGCAGGACATCGAGCCCTATCCGAACCTCACGCCGCCGGAGTTCCTCGACTACGTGGGCATCCTCAAGGGTATGGACGACAAGCGCGAGCGCCGCCGCCAGGCCGACGAGCTTATCGAGCGCGTGGGGCTGGCAGATGTTCGCCGCCGGCGCATCGGCGGTTTCTCGGGCGGCATGCGGCGGCGCGTGGGCATCGCGCAGGCGCTCATGGGCGACCCGCGCCTGCTCGTGGTGGACGAGCCCACGGCCGGGCTCGACCCCGAGGAGCGCATGCGATTCCGCACGCTCATCGCCACGCTGGGAGCCGACCGCACGGTGATCCTGTCCACCCATATCCTCGACGACGTGGCGCAGACCTGCCCTTACGTGTGCGTTCTGCGATCGGGCCGACTGTGCTACGACGGCGCAACGGCGGGCCTCATCGACGGCGCGCACGGACGCACGTGGCTCACGCCGCCGCTCATGGCGCCGCCGACGGGCGCGGTCGTGGTGAACGCAGCCACCACGGCTGAGGGCACACGCTACCGCATCGTGAGCGCCGCGCCGCCCGCGGGGTCGCAGCCCGTCGAGCCCACCCTCGAAGACGGCTACATGGCGCTGGCCTCCGACGATCGGGCGAGGGCCTGATGTAGTGCTGCTGCGGCGAAGAGGCTTCCTTTTTGGCGTTGCGCTGGAAATCGCTTTCCCGCGCGTCGTGCGCCCGCTTCGACGAGTATCATGTGCGGGTATGGGAAAACGGGGGAGAGACGGCCCTTTGGACACGGAAAGGTTGACTATGGCGAAAATAGCGATGACCACGCCGCTCGTGGAGATGGACGGCGACGAGATGACGCGCATCATCTGGCAGATGATCAAGGACGAGCTGCTGCTTCCGCATATCGATCTGAAGACTGAGTACTACGACCTGGGCCTGGAGCATCGCAACGCCACCGACGACCAGGTGACCGTCGATTCCGCCGAGGCGACCAAGCGCCTGGGCGTGGCCGTGAAGTGCGCCACCATCACGCCGAACGCCGCGCGCATGGACGAGTACGACCTCAAGAGCATGTGGAAGAGCCCTAACGGCACCATCCGCGCCATGCTGGACGGCACCGTGTTCCGCACGCCCATCACCGTCGCGGGCATCGAGCCGTGCGTGCGCAACTGGGTCAAGCCCATCACCATCGCGCGTCACGCCTACGGCGACGTGTACAAGAACACGGAGTTGCGCGTTCCCGGTCCCGGCACGGTGGAGCTCGTGTACACCGCCGCAGACGGCTCCGAGACGCGCGAGCTGGTGCAGAAGTTCGACGGCCCCGGCATCGCCCAGGGCATGCACAACCTCGACGCGTCCATCGAGAGCTTCGCCCGCAGCTGCTTCGAGTACGCCCTCGACATCAAACAGGACATCTGGTTCGCCACGAAGGACACCATCTCGAAGAAGTACGACCACCGCTTCAAGGACATCTTCCAGGAGATCTACGACGCCGAGTATGCCTCGCGCTTCGAGGAAGCCGGGATCGAGTACTTCTACACGCTTATCGACGACGCCGTGGCGCGCGTGATGAAGGCCGACGGCGGCTTCATCTGGGCCTGCAAGAACTACGACGGCGACGTGATGAGCGACATGGTGTCGAGCGCCTTCGGCTCGCTCGCCATGA